>Ga0209167_10000013_pt1 | contig 270873 bp, 231 predicted proteins | sample Coa_R1_9_FD_187154 | JGI IMG/M metagenome (GOLD analysis project Ga0209167, IMG submission 187154) | Surface soil microbial communities from Centralia Pennsylvania, which are recovering from an underground coalmine fire - Coalmine... | ecosystem: Environmental > Terrestrial > Soil >...
CCTTCCCCACGATGTGATATGGTTTCTCCACGACGGTTCTCCTTTTTTGAGATTTTCCCAACCCGATTCTATCCGAACCGGGTCAGAGAACCGTCGCTCAACCTCTAACGGAAGTCAGGACACCTTCCGAGGCGCAATCGTCGGCGTCAAGCAGCTCATAAGAACGAGAACGCCTCAAGCCAGCAAGTGAGATCTTTCGACGACGGGCACGATCCCTGTCGACGCTCGCCGCGAAGGTCCGCAATGCCCACCGCCAGCTCGAGCAAGAAGCACGTCCGTTTTCCTTACCGGTCGCGGACGACCCGCACACACTCCACTGCGGGCCGCACCAGATCCTTGTAAGTACGTAAGTATATACTGCGGATTTTCCGACAAAGGTGCGGGAAAACCCTTGAATTCCTTACTGTTTCTCGGCAAAACTCGCTCCTAGACGATGCGGCGTCCGACGCGTTTCCCGCACTCCCAAGTGGACCTTTGGAAGGGAGGGCGTGCGGCCGTGCCCCTCACCGCCGGCTGCCTGATTTCGCGAGTCCAAAGGCTGTATCAAAAAGGGTAGCGCGCCCACCGCTACAACCCACTGAGCCCACGGCACTGAAATCACGGATACAGCTCGTGTCGAAAACACAGGATTCCGACACAGACTGGAGCATTGCGAAGCTGCTCTCGGCCAGTGGGTTCACAAAGGCGGAGCCGCGACACGCAGCCGCACCCACTGCCAAGCCTTTGCGTGACGGGGCGGTGTGAGCTGATCTTCTACCTCGACGCGCATCAGCAAGCAGCTTCCGCGGCGCCGCAAGATCGCCCGCAATTACAGCCCCTTGTCTGGTTTCCGGGCGGGGGGGCGGCATTTCGTCAGATGTAGGCCCCGCGGAGCATTTCGGCGGCAGTTTCGTCGAGTTGTTCGGCACGCCGAACCTCTTCAAAGCGCGCCAGCAGATCGCCGGCGCGGAGGCGGGTTTTCTCAGCCCCACGAAAATCCTGAATGATCCGGCCCCGATGCATCATGATGAGACGGTCACCGAGGTGGGCCGCCTGCTGCATGGAGTGAGTCACCATCAGCGAGGTCAGCCGGTCACGCTCGACAATTTCATCCGTCAAGGCGATCACCTGGTCGGCGCTCTTGGGGTCGAGCGCTGCAGTGTGCTCGTCGAGCAGCAGCAAGTCGGGCTTCAGCCAGGTTGCCATGAGCAACGTCAACGCTTGCCGCTGGCCCCCGGAGAGCGTGCCGATGGGGTTGCCCAGCCGGTCTTCCAGGCCCATGTTCAAGCTGCGGACTCGTTCCTCGAGCGCGGCGGTCGCGCGTCGTCCGAGCGACCATCCCAACCGCCGCGGTCTGCCGCGACGCGAGGCCAGCGCCAGATTCTCCGCGATGGACAAGTTAGGCGCGGTGCCGCTGAACGGGTTCTGAAAGACACGGCCGATCAGCTTCGCGCGCCGGTGCTCGGGCCAGCGCGTGACGTCTGTTCCTCCCACCGCGATCGTTCCCGAGTCGAGGTCGAACGTACCCGCCACCGCATTCAGCAGAGTGGATTTGCCGGAACCGTTGGTGCCGATGACCACGGTGAAGGAACCGCGCGCGACCTTGAGATCCACGCCCTGGAGGGCGCGCACCTCGTTGGCTGAGCCCGGATTGAAAACCTTCCTCACCCCATGAATTTCAAGCATGGGAGAACCGCGCTTTTCGCACCCTAAGTTTTTCGATGGCGGCGGGAAAGACGAGCGCCGCGAACACAAAGGCGGCGGTGATCAGTTTCAGGTCGTTCGGATTCAGTCCGAGCCGCAGCGCGATCGCCACCAACAGGCGGAAGAGCACCGACCCCATCACCGCGCCGGTGATGGTCAGGCCGAGTCGCCGAGATCCGACCAGCGCCTCGCCGATGATGACGCTGGCGAGTCCCCACACCACCATGCCGATTCCCATCTGCACGTCCGCGAAGCCTTGGTATTGCGCCAGGAACGCGCCCGCCAGCGCGATCAGTCCGTTCGACAGCGCCAGTCCGAGGATGATCATGCTGCTGTCGTTCACGCCAAGGGCGCGAATCATCTGGTCGTTGTCGCCCGTGGCGCGCATCGCCGTACCCAGGTTGGTTTGGAAGAAGGCACAGATCACCAGGCTGACCAGCAGGATGGCGAGAAACGCGGCCGCCAACATCGACGCGTCCGACGCGGCCACTTCCCAGCCCCACACGCTCAGGTTCCGTTCGCCGCCCAGCACCCGGACGCCTACGCGCTCGGCGTAAGTCGCAAGTGTCGTGTGGCCGAGCAAGGGCAAGTTGCTTCTTCCCATGATGTGCAGGTTGACCGAGTAAAGCGCCGTCATCACCAGGATGCCGGCCAGCAACCCGTTGATCTTGAACTTGGTGGCGAGGGTGCCCGTCGCCGCGCCAGCAACGAACCCCGCGGCAAAGCCTGCCGAGGTCGCAAGCGCAGGATTGACGCCTTTCACCAGCAGAGCCGCCGCCACCGCCGCGCCCAGCGCACTCGAGCCGTCGGCGGTGATATCGGGGAAGTCGAAAATGCGGAAGCTGATGAAAACACCCAGCGACAGCAGGGCGAGGATCAACCCAATGGTGAGGGCTCCGATCAGAAGATTCATGCTTGATCCCCTTCCTGCACGATCTGGGAGATCGGCGCCAGCCAGCACGCACCGCGCACGAACTCACTCTCGCCCGCGCCGAGGATGGCGCGATCGTCGCTCAGCAAATGCAGGATGCCTTCAAGCGCCTGCTCCTCGAAGAGCACTCTAACTCCCGCGCGGAGATCGATCTCGCCTTTCGCAACCGGTCGGTAAGAAAATGCCGCAGCGTGGAGGTGGCCGCCGATCGGCCCTCCGGCGGCCGACGATGCGCGGGTCAAGGGCCGAATCATGTGCGTGAGCGGACCGGCATCGCCGCGCGTCGCAACGCCGGCGACCAGCGCCACACTTCGCGTGTAGGCGCGTTCCGCCGTGAATGTCAGCCAATCGCGGATGCCCGGGAACTGGAATGGAGCGCGTTCGGCACCGCCGACGACGGGCGAGCGTCGCAGGGCCGCACCCACCAGTCCGGCCGACTCGGCAATCATCACCACGCCGATCTTTTCCGTCGCGCCGATTTCGAGGCAGGCCGTCACTAAATCCGCGAGCGTCACCGATCCCGCTTCCTTCTTGGCCTCGAATCGGACCAGTTGCGTGAACGGCTGGGTGCTCGATCCCTCGCAAACGATGGCGTAGCAGACCTGAACGTCAGGCACCGATGCGCCGGCGGCCACCAGGAAGTCTGGGACGTTAGTCCCGTCGGTCGGCAGATAGGCTACCGCTCCTGCCGTGGCAATGAACTCGCCGAAGCGGCCTTGGCAGTCTTCAAAGTGCGCGCCCAGCCCGCCAAGTCCGATGGCAAAGGTGGAATCAGGGAACTCGAGCGTGCGGCAGTGTTCCTTACTGAACCGGCAGCCTTCGAGCAGGCCGGGATTTCCGACCAGCCGGCATCGGAGGCTCGAATTTGAGGCGAGCGCGTGGACCTCGAACGTCGCTACCGGCTTCTCGATCTCGACCGGCGGCTTGGAAACAGGCGCCGGTCGGGCCTCCGCGCTCGGAACGCCCGCACCGACAGACGCCGCTTTCGCCAGCAGGACGTCCTTGAGACCGGAGATTTCGAGAACCTTCCTGACCTGCTCCGATGACTTCGAAATCGAGAGGGAGCCGCGGATGCTTGTCAACTGGTTGTAGAACTTCACCAAGATGCCGATGCCGGCCGAGCTGAGAAACGCCACTTGCGAAAGGTCTAACCGGACGTGGTGCGACCCTTGGCGGATCTCCTCGTCAAGCGTGCGCGCGAGGTGGTCCGCCCAGTAGCCGTCGAGACGGCCCCGAACCTCCAGTTCGACCAGATCGCTCGACGCGCGCTTGGTAATCTCCATGCGATTCGCCTAACGCGCCTTCCGGGTATGGACTCCCGCCTGGTCCACCACGACGTCGGCCTGGCGAAGCACGTCGTCCGGCACGCGCCAGGGATCCTTCAGGCCTCGGACGGCCAGCGCGTTGACCACCAGCACCTTGGGTACGAGATTCGTAATGCGTATCTGCGCCGGGTCGGCGCCACGCAGGATTTGCGCCGCCAACGTGCCGGTCTGCCTGCCGATCTGGTAGAAGTCGGCGCCAGAATCAAACAGCGTGCCCCGATCGGGTTTGCCGGGAGTGATGGTGAATACCGGGATGCGCGCCTTCCGCGCCACTGCGATCACCGAGTCCACGGCAACGTTGACGCTGACGTCTCCGCCGATCCACAAGGCCTGTGCGCCCCGCGCCGCCAGCGAATCCTCAGCTTCCTGGACGCCGTTGGAATTCTCCACGTTGGTCTCGAGCAGCTCGATGCCCATCGCCTGGCAGGCGATTCGGGCGTGTTCGGTGAAGGCGCGCGAGTTAGCTTCGGCCGGGTTCCATGCTACCCCTACCGTTTTTAGTCCGGGAAACATCTCGCGCGCGATTCGGAAAGAGTCCTCGACCGGAACGAAGCTGCCGATGCCGACCAGGTTGCGGGGATGATCGAGCGGACGGTCGTGGCTGATGCCGACCCCGGCGACAGCCGGATCAGCAACCAAACCGAAAACCTGAACCGTCTTGCCGCCGCGGTTGGCGTTCGCCACCGTCTGCAGCGACAAGGTGCTGCACGTCAGCAGCAGGTCGTAGTGGGCGTTCACCATCTCTTTGGCAATCGAGTTAGCGAGGGCAATATCGCCCTCGGCGTTGTACTTGGTGATGATCGCCGTCTTGCCGTCGACAAATCCATTCTCGGCTAGACTGTCCACCATCCCGCGGACGCCTTCGTCCAGCAGAAGGGTTGAAGCGTGCTGCAGAAGGCCGATATGGGGTATCCCTCTCGAGCTGTAAGTTCTCCGAGTCCAGTCGGAGAGCAACAGCACAACCGACGCTACAACGATAAGGGCGACGCCTAGGAGGAGACGCCTCAGAGTGGAAAGCATTTAGTCGCTGGACCTTCTCAAGAGTTGAACTGAAGCGAACGCGCAGAGTTTACCATGAGTTCTCGGAATAGGCCCGATCTCGCGATGTCAGCTCCGCTTGGATGCCGACCACAGACCGTTGTGTCGAATTCATTTCTTTCCGACCCAGCAGCATGCCTACTCGCCTTGATCGAGCTCCACTGGTCATGCGCTATCTCAGGGAGTTGATGCTCTCTTAGAACATGGCCTCTGCTGCGTGCAAGAACCGTCAGGGAGAGTTTTGGCACGCACGCCAGCTTGAGTGAAGGGCCGATCCGATGGGTCGGCGTTGTCGCACGGCTCTCCAGAGCGAAGCGAGTCCGTAGGTCCCTGGCCGCTCTGGGCTGGAGAAGGGCGCTCCCAGTCGCAATCAGATCGTCTGAGCGACTTCCGGCTAGGTAAACTTTACGGCCAGGTGGTTGTCGACATAAGAGGAGGAGGCAGGGCGCTGGGGAAGTTTCCGAATCGCCGAGGATCCGGACGGAACTCTCCCGACGCGATCTCCGATTGGCCAGCGAGCCGTTTCAACGGTAGGCCGTAATACATCCGACTGAATTCTTTCCAAGTACGCCTTCATCCTGCCACAATCGCTGGCCGAGGGACGCTTCATTTCAGAACTTCGATCTCGGGGTAAAGCGGAGACGCCATCTTCGGAGGCGAAACCCCTGCGCCCTTGAGGTAGGCGTCGAAAAAGCTGCGCAAGCAGTACGCGGTCACGGCAAGTTGGCGGCGCCCGTCGATGCCAACAATTCCCAGCAAGCGGAGCGTTCGCAGCACGATATGGCTTTTCAACAGGGCCCCGTCGTCGCTAAAGAGGAAATGGTTGGCGCCCCGGATCTGGACGCGCAGCCGTCCATCGGGGGGCAGCCGCTCATAAATCGATTGGATGTCAGCCCAAACCTGGGCGCCCTCGGCGTCGGACTCACCGCTGTGGCCGCTCAATAGGAACATGAATGGGCGATTAATCCCTGCTTGAATGACGCTGCCGTGGGGAGCGCCGTCCACATCGATGCCCGCCTTGCATCTGGAATCTTCATGGCAGAACAGCGCGGCTGCAGCCCCGCCAAAGGAGTGGCCGAATACTCCTACGCGCGCCAAGTCGAGCCGACCCGTGAAAGTGCCGGAGGCATCGGAAGCGTTCAACTGGGCCAAGCGGTCAAGAACGAACGCCATGTCGCCAGTCCAGGCATTCAGCACCCGGGTGGCACAACGGTCTCGCTGCTGGCCCGTTGTCTCCAGGCAGAGTTCCGGATCGTTTGCCGGAAGCCGTCTCATCACCCGGCCGTCAGGGAAAACAACGGTAAAGGTGCGATAAGGCGCGTCGAAGCCCACGACGACGTAACCGTGACTAGCCAGATCTTCGGCGAGGGTCGAGTAATTCCACACTTCAAGCGAAGCCCCTGCCCGGATGATCACCACAGGGTACGATCGCTGCTGTGGCGACACGCCGGCGTTACGAATACTGTGCGAATACACGTCCGAAAGATCTCGCGTGAGAAGTCTCAGCAGGCCGCCCGATGGTTCAGCCGCCGCTCGCATTTGAGCGGGCACATAGTCGTTCAGCGCCACGGATTGCCCGGCCGCCGCCGGGTACCAGATCCAAACGAGAAGTTCGCGCTTGGTTCCCGGCACAGGCGCCAATGTGTCCAGTGCCGCGTCGTCGGTCCAATCGTAAATCGCGCGACCTACCGCGAATGGCCCCGTAGGTGTTGGGAGTGTGAGCCCGGTCCTGTGCTCCAGCCAGAGCGACAACAACAGCGCTCCGACCCCGAGAACGCCCGACATTGCCAATACCGCAAAGCCTTTGAATATCCGGCGGGCTGAGAAGTTCATCCGAGCCTCCGCGGTCTAGACTACAAAGGACTTTGTATAACAGAGCATAAGGCCTGTCAAGAGTGCCGGGGCACGGTCCGCTCTTGAGACGGAACTGAAAGAGGGCGGTCGGAGGGCAGCCGACGACTACGTGGAAATGGCCAAACGCAACATCTCCATAGATGGCCAAAGAAGACAGCGCGAGTACCAGCGTGACGCTATAGAGCGTCGCTCGAGTACGGACGGACCAATGCGTCGAAACCACGTGGGCCACTACCAGGGCCACGAACGGGGAGAGCACCCAGATGGCGAAGAGTAGCAGAAGGACCCAGGATTTCTGACGATGGCCTGCACGGAACATGAAACCGAGCGAGCCTGCCGCACCAGCCAGCACCAGGGTCCGGGCTGCTCCCCGAACGACGCCAAGAAACCGGCCTTCGAGTACTCCCCGCCTCAGTTTAGAGGTCATCCCACGTCGCCCATTGATACTACTTGATCTCTCCTGCCTTTGGCCCTGACGATCAGCTTCCAAAGGCCAAGAGCACCGATCTTACTCCTGAAGGCATGAAAGCCAAATCAGCAGTGGCAGCTGCGGGGTGGTGTGCCGGAAGGGCTACCTTTCGAACCAGGAGCGTACTGCTCGCCTCACCCCCCCTGAGTCACGTTCTATCTAACGGAGTTCAGTGATCGCCAGAAATGGCCTTCCCCGCATGCAAAAAACGTCAGGGAGATTTTCGGCACGCCCAGCCTTAGTGGAGGGCCGGTGCGATGGACGGGCGGCGCCGCAGGGCTCTTGAGGACTAAAGGGGTTCATGGCGCTTGGTCACCCTCGCTGAGGATGGCCTCTCCCGGTGGCGACCAGATCAGCGGTAACGCCGATCCGACTTTCGGGCAGGCATCTTCGAGGGATCGCGGTGAGTACTGACAATCAGAGAAGAAACAGCGGGGCGCCTGACTAGTTCCGGAGCGGCCCGCAGGGAGCTGGGAGGCCATTTCGCTCTAGCCCACGGCGTTACGCATGGGCTGTCTTGGCCGGCTGCCGCTTTCCAGGAGACGACCTTCTTTTCGGTAGAGACTCTTGCGATTGCGTCGTAACCGTAGCCGTGGGGATTTGAACGTTATTGGGGGTCGAGCGATGCCTGATGGTGCGGGTGGTCCGATGGGCACCGCCCGAAAAGAGCTAACTTTGCCTTGGGTCAATGGGATGGGACGCGTTAATTCGCGTCATGAGACTCTGGTACTCAGAAACCAAATCGCGCCTGAGCTTGGCAGCGACACACCGGTCGGGCGATTGCTTGGGCGCCATGCGGCACTGCTGGATTGACCTCTCCAAGCTCTCGAGGAACGCTTTGCACGGCTGGCAGCCATCCAGGTGCTTCTCCAGTTCGTCACAAAGAGAATCGTCGAGTTGCTCGTCCAGGTAGTCGGAGAGCTGGGCGAAGAGTGCCTTACAGGAAGCCGGACGTCTATCGGAGCCCGGGATTTTTGCGACCCGTGGGCTCACGACAGAAGCTTTCGCGGCGCGGGCACGCTTACCGCGATCCGCTAATGCTCTGCGGACAAAGAGCCGTGCGCGATGCAGGCGTACGCGCACAGTTCCGGGGCGAACGCCGGTGACTTCACCCACGTCTTCATCGGTCAGTCCTTCCATATCCCGCAAAACCAGAACGATCCGATACTGCGGCGGAAGCTCCTGGATCGCTTCCCGTAAGCGGCGGGCTTCCTGACTCCGAATGGCCATCAATTCCGGGTTGAGCGGTCCTTCTTCCGCGATTTGATCGAGTTGGTATCGGTCGGGCATCAGTCCGTCGAGGGAAAGATCCGGCTCCGGCGCGAACCTGCTGCGCCGCCGGCTCATGAGGCAGCGGTTCTTGGCGACCTTGTAAAGCCATACGAGAAGGGCGCGCGGGCTCTCGAACTTGGGAAGTTGCGGTAACGACTTCACCAGTACTTCCTGCATCGTGTCCTCGGCGTCCTCGCGCTGGCCGCAGACCTTCATGCTGAAGGAAAAGACCGTACCCTGAATCAGCTTCAGGGCCTGTTCAAGAGATTGCGGGGTCTTCTCGGCTAACAACGCCACGGCTTGTTCGACGTCTTTGCGCATCGCTCCACCAAGATAGCACGTGGGACGCCGATCAATCTCAGATCGCACGGGCTTGAATCGATTCCCGCCTTCCACGATGCACTGACAAAACCGAACTCTTTCGCGGCCGCGTTTGGCTGGCAAACAGCCTGTAACAATTGTCCGGCTTTTGCATTTCTTTCCTTGTCAGCGCGGGACGGCGTCGACAAAGAAGAACGGAAGGGAGCCGGAAAATGATCACAGCAAGGGTCAGTCTTACCCAGGCGTTAAAATCACAACGCCAGTTTGTGGCGGAAACCGGCAGTGGACACTACTTCATTCTCGATGACGCCGCGGGAGCGACCGGGGCAAAGCCGATCGAGTTGGTCGCCGTGGCGCTCGCCGGCTGCACGGCCTTTGATGTCATCACCATTCTGCGTCAGAAGCACCGTCAGAAGGTGACGGGATACGAGGTGCATGTTGAAGCGGAACAGGCCCAGCGGCCGCCTCAAGTGTTCAACTTGGTGCGCATCCGCCACGTCGTGACGGGGTTTGAAATCGACAAGGACGCCGTGAGCCGGGCGATTCAGTTGTCGGAAGAGAAGTATTACAGCGTGGGGGCCATGATCCGGCAGAGCGCCGAGCTCGAGACACAGTACGAGGTGCATGAGGAACCGACACCCTGGCTCGCGCCGAACGACGTGGCAGGACAGGTGGCTTGACGAATGTTTGTGCGATTGGCAGGAAGACGAATCCGTTCAGGAGTGCTGAATTCCATTTTCTGTTTGGGATTTCTGCTGGTATCCCGGTCGTACGCGCAGGAAGCGCCGCAACTCCAGTCGCTGACGCTCGAGCAGGCGGTGGAGATGGCTTTGGAACAGAATCCGGAGCTTCGAACCAGCAGCGACGAGGCGGAGGCGGCGCGAGCGCGCTCGAAGCAAGCCCAGGCAGCGCGGATTCCCCGGCTCGATTTTCGTCAGGACTTCACGCGCGGGAATAATCCGGTCTACGTGTTCGGGACCAAACTCACCCAGCGGCAGTTTGCCGCCGCGGACTTTGCCCTCAACCAACTGAACGCACCGCCGCCTGTCGATAACTTCCAGACCCGGCTCGATGCGCAATGGAGATTGTTTGATGCGCGGCAGACCTCGCTTCAACAGCGAGGCGCGAGGAAGTTGGTGACGGCGGCCGATTTCCAAACCGAGCAAGCGCGTCAGGACCTGATCTTGGAAGTGGTTCGAAGCTACGACGCTGTGCTGGTGCTGCAAGAAGACCTGCGGGCGGCCGATCAAGCGGTGCAGACCGCAGCGGCAAGTGCCCAGCGGATGGAGGCGATGCAAAAGGTGGGACTGATCGTCCATTCCGATTTGCTCAGTGCCAAGGTCTTTCTGGCGCAGATGAAGGACCGCCGGATTCGAGCTCAAAACAACCTGGCGCTGGCGGGTATGGACTTGGCACGGGAGCTGGGCCTGCCGCTGGATGCGTCCGTCGAACTCGCCGGGACCCTAGCGGCGCCCGGGTTGGCGCCCAAGACCGTTCAGGACTGGATTCAAACAGCACTCGACCAGCGGCCCGCACTCCATGCGGCGGAATTGCGGGGCGACGCGAAGGAGCTGGACAGAAGAGCGGCCAAAGCCGCCTTCGGCCCGAAGGTCGATCTCTTCGGAGGCACGGAGCGCGACGCCATGACACTGGGAGGGCCGTCGGGAACGAACTGGGTTGCTGGTGCCCGGCTGGAAGTCAACCTTTTTGCGGGTGGCGCGGAGAAAGCAAAGCTCGCCGAAGCCGCGGCCAACGCCCGGAGGACAAGACACCAACTGGAATGGTTTCGCTCCGGCGTGCAGATGGAAGTACGCAGGGCGTACCTGGACGTAAATGCCGCCGCCCAGCGCGCCGCCGCCGCGAGCGACGCCTCAGAACAGGCCAAAGAGAGTCTGCGGATCGTTCAGAACCGGTATGACGCGGGACTCACCACCGTGACCGAACTTCTGCGCGCGCAGACGGCGCAACTCGACGCCACGACTGGATATCTTTCGGCCCTTCAGGACTGGCAAGTGGCTAGAGCACAGTTGGAGCGGGCGACCGGCGTGCTGACGCCGGCGTCGACGCTGATTACGGAGCAGGCAAACCATGAAGACCATGACGATTGCGGACACCACGGCGCGGCGCCGGACATTAGCGGTCGCGATAGGAATTGCCCTTCTCGCCGTCGCGTGCGGCGGCGGAAGGAGAGTTCCGCCAGCCAAAGTGGAGAACGTAGCTGGTGTCCGCACCCAGACTGTACAGACGCAGGAAGTGCCGGATGAACTGGAAGCGCCGGGCACGGTAATCGCAGTCACGACCGCTCAGGTCGCGGCTCGAACCACGGGAACCGTGTTGCAGGTGACGGCGCACGAGGGCGATCGCGTGAGGCGCGGGCAGTTGTTGGCAGAATTGGATGGCCGCGAACTTGCCGCACACCGGAGTTCGGCTCAGGCGGCCGAAGATGCGGCGAGCGCGGGTGTCGTCCAGGCGACTAAGACGATAGGTTCCGCACAAGCCCAAGCCGACGTGGCCAGGAAGACCTACGACCGGTATATCTATCTAAGACAGCAGAAGTCGGTGAGTCCGCAGGAGTTTGACGAAGTGGCCGCGAAGAACCAGGCGGCGCAGGCGGGCTTGGAGCAAGCGCAGGCAGCCTTGCAACAGGCGCAAGCGGCGCGGGCACGGGCAAAGTCTGAGGTGCAGGCGGCAACTGCTGCCGCGAGCTACACGCGCATCGAGGCTCCCTTCGACGGACGAGTGATCGAGCGCCGGGTGGAGCTGGGATCGCTCGTGACGCCGGGCGTACCGCTGTTTGTGCTGGAGGATACCTCCCGTTACCAACTCGAAGTAACACTCCCCGCCGACGCCCTGACTGCGGTCCGCCAAGGCAGCGCGGCGCGCGTGGAATTGGATTCGTCACCTGGAAACCTGATCCCCGGCAAGGTGGGTGAAATGGAGGCCGGCGCCGAGCCTGCATCGCACACCGCAAAGGCACGCGTTGACATACTAAGAGATATCGGGGTGGAGTCCGGAATGTTCGGGCGCGCGTTCTTCGCAAGAGGGCAGCGTCGTGCCTTGCTGGTGGCCAGGGACGCGTTGATCGCTCGCGGACAACTGCGCGGCATTTACACCGTGGATTCCAGCGCCCTGGCCCATTGGCGCGTGCTTACCCTGGGAAAGAGTTTTGGCCCTCAAGTTGAGGTGCTTTCGGGTCTGGGCGGGGGAGACACCGTGGTATCGAACCCCGGCAGCCTCGAACTCGATGGGAAGAGGGTCTCTGCGGCTGCGAATCGAGAAAGGGAGAACGGTCAGTGAAGCGAGGGCTCGCGGGGAAAATCGCTAACGCTTTCATCGACTCGCGTTTGACGCCGCTTATTATTGTCGCGTCGTTGGCGTTGGGGCTCTTCAGCATCTTACAGACGCCGCGCGAAGAAGAACCGCAGATCGTGGTGCCGATGCTGGACGTGTTCGTCGGGATGCCGGGAGCATCAGCTCAGGAGGTCGAGCAACGCGTGACGATTCCAATGGAGCGTCTGCTGCGCGAGCTCCCCGGAGTCGAGTACCTGTATTCGACCAGCCAGCCGGGCGGTGCGCTCGTCATCGTGCGCTTCTACGTCGGAATCAAGGAAGAGGACGCAATCGTACGAACGTACAACAAGCTTTATGCCAACTTTGACCGTATCCCGCAGGGAGCCACGCAGCCCCTCATCAAAGTACGCTCGATCGACGATGTGCCGGTGCTGGCGGTGACGTTTTGGGGCCGGAAATATGACGGCTTCGCGTTGCGGCGAATCGCGGCGGAGGTTCAAGAAAGTGTCAAGCAGGTGGAAAACGTATCGGAGACCACCCTGCTGGGAGGGCAGAGGCGGGAACTGAAGATCACTCTCGATCCGCAGAAGCTTGCGGCCTACCGCATCAGCCCACCTCTGATCGCCCGCGCGTTACAGGCGAACAATCAGCGTTCGCAGTCGGGCTCGTTTGCAGAAGGGAACCGGGAATTCGCCGTGGAGGCGGGCGCCTTTTTCAAAAACGCGGACGACGTACAAAAGGTTGTCGTGTCTGTCCAGGGCGGCCAGCCGGTGTATATGGGTGACCTTGCAACCGTCGTCGATGGCCCGGAAGAACCAGTGGACTACGTCTATTTCGGCACGGGCGGCGCGGTCGCGGGCGAACCCGGGACTTTTCCGGCGGTGACCTTGGCGGTGGCCAAGCGTAAAGGGGCTAACGCGACCGATGTATCGAAGGCCGTCCTGGAAAAGATCTATTCCCTGCGCGGCTACGTGCTGCCCAACGACGTGCAGGCCACTGTGACGCGGAACTACGGTCAGACGGCCAAACATAAGTCCGATGAGCTGCTGAAGCACCTGTTCCTGGCCACGATTTCGGTGACGCTACTGGTGGCGCTGGCGCTTGGCTGGCGCGAATCAGGCGTAGTTTTGCTGGCTATTCCGGTGACCTTGGCGCTCACCTTATTCATTTTCTATGCTTATGGTTACACGCTCAACCGCGTGACGCTTTTCGCCCTCATTTTTTCCATCGGCATCCTGGTGGATGACGCGATTGTGGTGGTAGAAAACATCGTACGCCATTTCCGTTTGCCGGAAAACCAGGGCAGGCCGTGGAACGACGTCGCCGTCGAAGCGGTGGACGAGGTCGGCAACCCGACCATCCTTGCCACCTTTGCGGTGATCGCCGCGATCCTGCCGATGGCCTTTGTACGCGGGCTGATGGGCCCCTACATGCGACCGATTCCTGTGGGCGCTTCGGCCGCGATGATGTTTTCGCTGATGATCGCCTTCGTCGTTTCGCCTTGGGCGGCACTGCGGTTGTTGCGGGGGCACACAGGTAAACACGCGAGTGGCGAAGCGGAAGGGAAACCGACTCGACTTTATCGGCACGTGATGGGCGGGCTGATCAAGAACCGCCGCAAGCGTTGGGCTTTTCTGGGGACGATGCTGTTGCTGTTCATGTTGGCCTGCTCGCTGGTCGCGTTCAAGGCTGTCCGCGTCAAGATGCTGCCCTTCGACAACAAGAGCGAGTTCCAAGTGGTCGTCGATATGCCTGAAGGTACGCCGCTCGAGCGCACCCTGGCCGTGGAACAGGAGCTCGGTACGTATCTGCACACGCAGAGTGAAGTATTGAACTATCAGATCTATGCGGGAACATCCGGCCCGTACAACTTCAACGGGCTGGTAAGGCACTACTACCTGCGCCGCGGAGCCAACCAAGGTGATATTCAGGTAAATCTGCGTGCCGTAGACGACCGCAGCCGGCAGAGCCACGCGCTGGCCAAAGAGATGCGCGAGCCAATTCAGCAAATCGCCCAACGATGGAACGCGCGAGTGAAGGTGGCGGAAGTGCCGCCCGGACCGCCGGTGCTCTCGACGCTGGTGGCGGAGGTATACGGCCCCGACTACCAGCGGCAGGTGGAAGTGGCGAAGCAGATTCGCACGATTTTTGACGAGACGCCCGGCGCGGTGGATGTCGATTGGTACATGGTTGCGGATCAAAACAAGTTGAATTTTGAGGTGGAGCGCGATAAAGCGGGGGCGCGAGGGATTACGGCGGCAGATATCTCTGAATCGCTGGCAATGGGCTTGGGAGGGGAACAAGTCGGGCTGATGCACGTGGCCGATGAGCGCGAGGATGTTCCCATTCGCGTGCAGTTGTCCAGAGCTAGCCGATCGAGCCTGGCAGACTTGCGCGGACTCTACTTGAAAGCGCCTGATGGGGCAATGGTGCCGCTGGGCCAATTGGCCAAGGTACAGGAAGGAACCATCGACAGAAACATCTACCGCAAGAATCTGCGGGAAGTGGTTTATGTCACCGGCGACGTGGCGGGAGCGGAGGAAAGCCCCGTCTATGCAATGGGCGAGCTCGGTGACAGAATCAGGGCTTTGAAGATCCCTGAGGGATACCAGATCGCGCAGTTCACCGCCACTCAGCCGCCGGACGCGAAGAAGATCGCGATCAAATGGGACGGCGAGTGGCATATTACCTATGAAGTGTTCCGCGACCTCGGTTTGGCGTTTGCGGCAGTGCTGGTGCTGATTTATTTGCTGGTGGTTGGTTGGTTCCAGTCGTACAAGACGCCGCTGGTCATCATGGCTCCTATCCCGCTGACGCTGGTGGGAATCCTGCCGGCACATGCCGCCATGGGTGCGTTCTTCACCGCGACGTCCATGATCGGCTTCATCGCCGGCGCCGGAATCATTGTGCGAAACTCGATCATCCTGGTGGATTTCATCAAGCTGCGACGCGAGCAGGGAATGACACTGGAAGATGCGGTGGTGGATGCGGGCGCGGTGAGGTTCCGCCCGATGCTGTTGACTGCGGCCGCGGTAGTGGTGGGCGCCGGAGTCATCTTGTTTGATCCGATTTTCCAGGGACTGGCAATTTCGCTGATGGCCGGGGAAGTGGCATCAACGCTGCTGTCACGCCTGGCAGTGCCGGTCCTTTACTTCATGAGTGAGCGAGGTGGCAGATGAAGATGGAACGATACATTCGTATCATCGCCGGGACATTCGTGCTGGTGTCGCTGGCGTTAGGAACCTGGGTAAACCACAACTGGTACTGGTTCACGGCGTTTGTGGGGGCCAACCTTCTGCAGTCCGGCTTCACCAAGTGGTGCCTGATGGAAGATGTGCTCCGGAAGCTCGGCGTCGGGGCACACTCGTCTGACTCCCCTGGGCAAGCGGCTAAGCTCTCCGGTACTCAGAAGGCCCTAGCCGGGGCAGCGTCGGGGCGAATTCAACGTGAGAGGGCGAGTGACGTACGTACTCGCGATGCTGCCAGCAAGGGGTCTTGGCCTTACTAAATGGTAGTCGGTTAGCTTTGCGTTGGAAGCGACTCGGGATCATAACTCCCGCCACGAAGAGCCCGCCGACACCGCAGGCCCATCGGGTTACCCCTGCGCTCAAGCTGGCGTGCCAAGAATCTCCCAGAGGGTTTTTGCACGCAGCAGCGGCCATTTCTGGAGACCATGCAACTCTGTTAGATAAAGCGTGGCCAGGGAGAGCTTGAGGCGAGCAAGTGTGCTCTGGGTCGAAAAGAAAGCCTTTCCGCACAGCAGACCACACAGCCGCTCAGGAAAAGCCAGTTGTCGCCACTTTTTTCAAGCCGCGTTTGACCTACGGTGATCAATGGAACGCTGGGCACAAAACCTGGTGACAATTCAGCCCGAGCGGGCGGGCACCCGTTCCTGCCGACCGTCGTGGCCTTCTGTGATAGCCAGCACGCGGTTAACGGGTGGGTTTGCGAATTCCTGTCGTGTACCGCTCGGCCAGATGATCGTGAGGGACTCAGCGCCATCGACTTGGCCGAGGCCGAACCAGGTTTTGGGAGCGGATTGTGAAAGGTAGGAGGTTCCTACTCCATGCTCTCGATACCAGTTTTTTCCACCCGCTGCAAGATAGAGCGCTATCGTGAATCGACAGGGCTCAGCAACCGGACAGCCGCTCTTCAGGCCGAGGCCATCCGGAAAGCAGAACTGGCCGAGGGACGAGCGGGGATCTTCAGGAGGGGGCGCTGTCCGACCCTCGAGGACTTCATGAACCTTGAGTTTCTTCCCAGCTTGGAGAAAGAACATCAAGCTCACCCACGCACGCACCTGCGCTTCAAAGTCAGTGCAAAGCCGCTGATGGCGTGGTTCGGGAAGGTGAGGCTGGATGCGATTACTCCAGGCCAAGTGGAGAAATTCAAGCTGGAGCGAAGCGAGGGGGTTTCGCCGGCGGGAGTGAATCGGGACTTGGCGGCTTTCAGGTGCATGCTGAATTCCGCCATTCGCCAGGGACACATCTCGCGGAATCCCGTCCAGAGTGTCCGGTTCTTGCCGGAAGGCCCTGGGATGATGCGGGTCGTTTCGCACGAGGAGGAACGAAGGTACTTGGCTGCGGCTAGTCCGGTGCTTCGGGACGTAGCGGTGCTGATTGTGGAGACGGGAATGCGACCAGAAGACGTGTTCAGAGTCCGCCAGGAGAACGTACACCTCGACCGTCGCTATCTGTTCGTGCCGTTTGGCAAGACGAAGTTTGCCCGGCGCAACGTTCCGTTAACAGAAGCAGCGACGTCGGTCCTGAAGCGCGGATTGGCTGAGGCCAAAGGGCCCTATGTCTTCCCGCATCGTCACTGCCCCGATAAGCCCGTTACCACGGTTCAAAAGGCGCACGAGCGGGCTTTGAGGCAAGCGGGGATCAAGCCGTCGTTTCGGTTGTATGACCTTCGGCACACGTTCGGTTCACGGTCGGCGATGGCGGGAGTGGACCTCCCGACTCTAAAGGAGTTGATGGGACACTCGAACATTTCCATCACGATGCGTTACGTGCACCCCACGCCAGAACACAAGCGAGATGCGGTACAGAAGCTAGAACGGTTCAACGTGGAGCAAGTGTTTGCGGCGTACGAAAGCCGTGAGGAGTCCCCACAAAAGTCCCCACAGTAATGGAGCGATGGTATGGGAAAGTCTGCTAAGTCATTGGAAACATGGTAGGCCTGGGGAGATTCGAACTCCCGACCCACGGTTTAGGAAACCGTTGCTCTATCCATCTGAGCTACAGGCCCGAACGCTGACCGAATCCTAGATTAGCACATCCTGTCGTTGACGATGTCGTGGGGCCTGGCTCGCTGCTAGTGACACTTGCATCTCGCAAGTTATCTTGCTAGGGTTCAAAGAGTGCCTGGGAAGCTTAAGTCAAGACGCCGGTCGGGCTGCCCGGTCAGCATTTCGCTGGAAACGTTTGGAGATCGCTGGTCGCTGCTGATCATCCGCGATCTGATGGTTCGCGGCTTCCGAACTTTCAAGGAGTTTCAGAAGTCCGGCGAGGGAATAGCAACGAACGTCCTCACCGACCGCCTCGAGAAGCTTGAAGCTTCGGGAATCGTTACCGCCAGGGAAGACAAAACGGATCGAAGAAGGGTAAACTACCGTCTAACCGAAAAAGGAATTGATTTGGCGCCCGTGCTTTTGGAGCTGCTGATTTGGGGAGCACAGCACGAAAAGACGGGAGCGCCTTGCGCTCTCATCGAGAAGATGGCGGCGCATCGCAGCGACGTGCTTGCGGCGGTCCGGCGCCGGTGGCGAGACCACGACCCGACTCCGCTGCTACCCAAGTTCAGGGACAAAAACGGGTCGTAGTTGAGCACGAACTCGGATTGGACGCGCATCACGGCCCACGAAGGCGGTCCGAGCCGTCGTTTCGCGACCGGGCGAGAGGGTCGCCCGGCGAACACCTGCAAACAACTCAACAAAGGAGCGAAAAAATGAGCGGTGTACGCGTACTGGTTGGCACAAAGAAAGGCGCATTCATTCTCTCATCGGACGGCAAGCGCGAAAAATGGGACGTCAGCGGTCCCCACTTTGCAGGCTGGGAGATTTACCATCTGAAGGGTTCGACGAAGGATCCAAACCGGCTGTATGCCTCGCAGACCAGCGGCTGGTTCGGACAGATCATCCAGCGGTCGAGCGACGCCGGCAAGACGTGGGAGACGCCGGGAGGCGAGAAGCTGCCCAAGCCCGGGGAATTTCCCGTGGGCCAGGCCAACAAGTTCGTCTACGACACAACGGCCGAAACCGGTAAGCCCCTCACCACGCACCAGTTCTATGACGGCACGCAGCACCCCTGGGAGTTCAAGCGCGTCTGGCATCTCGAGCCGTCGACGACCGATCCGGATACCGTCTATGCCGGCGTGGAAGACGCCGCCTTGTTCCGCTCGACGGATGGCGCGCACACCTGGCAAGAGCTCTCTGGGCTGCGTGGGCACGGTACCGGGCCCAAGTGGCAGCCGGGCGCAGGCGGGATGTGCCTCCACACGATTATTCTCGATCCGAGCAATCCCAAGCGGATTTACATCGCCATCTCGGCGGCGGGCGCATTCCGCACCGATGACGGCGGCAAGACGTGGAAGCCGATCAACCGCGGGCTGAAGTCCACGTATATCCCCGACCCGAATGCCGAAGTAGGACACTGCGTTCACCACGTGGCCATGAATCCGTCTCGCCCGAGCGTACTGTTCATGCAGAAGCACTGGGACGTGATGCGCAGCGACGACGCGGGCGACAACTGGCACGAGGTCAGCGGCAATCTTCCCACCGACTTCGGGTTCGTGATCGATGTGCACTCGCACGAGCCGGACACCATTTACGTTGTGCCGATCAAGAGCGACGGGGAGCACTTTCCTCCCGAGGGCAAGCTGCGCGTCTATCGCAGCCGCACGGGCGGCAACGAATGGGAGGCGCTCACCAAGGGCCTGCCGCAGCAGAACTGCTACGTCAACGTGCTGCGCGACGCGATGGCTGTCGACTCGCTCGATAAATGCGGCGTCTATTTCGGCACTACCGGCGGCCAGGTGTACGCTTCGGCGGACGCGGGCGACAGTTGGACGCCCATCGTTCGGGACTTGCCGGGGGTGCTGTCGGTGGAGGTCCAGACACTCGCATGATCCGAGTCGTGCTCCCGGCACACTTGCGGACGCTGGCGAAAGTCGAGGGCGAGGTGACATTCGAAATCGAGGGCCCAGTCACGCAGCGCTCGGTACTCGACGCCCTCGAGGCCCGTTATCCGGTGCTGCAAGGGGCGATCCGCGACCACGTGACGAAGAAACGCCGGCCCTTCATCCGATTCTTTGCTTGCGAGGAGGACCTGTCGCACGAGCCGCCGGATGCTCCTCTGCCCGACGCGGTGGTAAAGGGAGCGGAACCGTTTCTGGTTGTGGGGGCAATCGCCGGCGGGTTGTGAGGCGGCGGCAGCGGCACGGCCTTAATTCCAAGAACTCTTGTGATTCGTTCTCGCACGCTTGAAAGCGTGCCAAACGGAGTAGCGTATTAAGACCGCGGAGTGGACATCGCCAAAGCCGGCTGGAGCGCGTAGCGCTCACCGACGACATTGGCGAAGTACTGAAGAATCGTGGCCAGTTTCGTGACCGCCGCTTGCTGCTGGAACCCTATTCTTTGCCGGATATCCAGCGACCACAGAACAATCTTGAACCGTCCCCACAAGAGCCGCTCGCCCATCGAATAGCGGTCCCGCATCAAGCAGTCTAGCGTGAGCAAATCGGCCTGAAGTATGGCTGCGAGGTCGGCGGGTTGAGGCGCTGGTCCGCCCGCCAGCAAGGAGGGAAACCCCAGGCGATATGCATGGGCGATGGCTTGAAAGTAGGACCGCTCAAAATGCCGCCGCAGGATCTTCTGCGTTGTCGCCTGCAGATAGAAAAAGAACAGGGCGGTCGAGACGATCAGTACGATGATTGAACCCATCATGTCTTCCCCACACTCCCTGGTAACCACGCTCGCCAATCATCTTAAGATTCCCTCTCGTTCGCGTCCATAGTACAGAAGTACTCCTGTACCGGTACTTCCAAGCTGTGCGTTACAATGGCGAGCGCTCGGCAATCCCAATCGTGTTTCTGTTGAAGGAGACCCATGTCGTTTCATTCGGACCGCCTGAGCCGGCCAGGGATACACTTTCGCGCGCAAGCCCTCATCGCTCTCTGCTTGCCGTTCGCCTTCGCAGCGCTGGCTCGCGGCCAGGACCTGCCGCCGGCGCCGCAATCTGAGGTGACGGACCTTACTCCCCAGCCGGGATTTTTCACCGAGCCTTCCATTGCCATCAACCCTCGTGATCCGCAACAGGTCGCGGCCGCCTATCAGGACAACGCCCACATCGCGTACTCGCTCGATGCCGGGAAGCATTGGCAGACCGCGTCAGGAGTCGAGCCACCCGACTATCGCGTCTCGGGCGACGTGTCGGTCACTTACGACGCGCACGGCCACGCCATCCTGTGCTACATGGCGTTCGACAAGCTGGGGACGTTCAATTACTGGGCTCACAACGCCACGCGCAACGGGTTGTTCGTCCGCCGCTCGCTCGACGGCGGTAAGACCTGGGAGTCGCCGCACATCCCGATCATCGCGCATGCGACTGAACCCGGCATGCCCTGGGAGGACAAGCCTTACATCGTGGCGGACGCCGGTTCCGGGCCTTATTCCGGCAACCTCTACGTCGGTTGGACGCGCTGGACACTGGCCGATTCCCAGATTCTGCTCTCGCGCTCGACCGACGACGGCAAGACCTGGTCCGCACCCCTCGAGATCGATACGCACCGCGGCCTGCCCCGCGACGACAACGGCGCGCTCGAGGGATTCTCGGGCGCGGTCGGACCGGATAGCACGCTCTACGTCGTCTGGGCCGACGTGAACAGCATCGTCTTCACCTTCTCGCGTGACGGCGGACGCAGCTTTGCGCCGCCCCGCAGTATCGTCTCCGTCGCGCCCATCATGTTTCACGTTGAAGCGGTGGCCAGAGCCAACGGATTCCCGGTCATCGCCATCGATCCGCGTACCGGCAAGCTCTACGTCACTTGGAGCGACTATCGTAACGGCGATGTCGACGTGTTCTGCGCGGCCTCGGACGACCGCGGCCGCACCTGGTCGCCGGCGGTGCGCGTCAACACGGACGCCGTCCATGACGGCGCCGACCAGTTCTTCCACTGGCTGGCGGTCGATCCGGCGAACGGCGCGGTCAACGTGATCTTCTACGACCGCCGCGATGACCCGAGCAATCGCCAGGCGCGAGTAGTGCTGGCGCGCTCGACCGACGGCGGCCGGTCGTTCGCGGACTACGCCTGGACCCCGGCAGCGTTCGACCCGGCAGGAGTATTCATGGGGGATTACACCGGCATCGCAGCGCAAGGCGGACGCGTCTACGGCGTCTGGACGGAGAAGCCGGCGATACCCCATTCGCGCGACACCATCGTGCGCGCCGGCGTCGCAGACTTTGGTGCAAAGTAACTGCGGCCACGCACCGCACGATATTCCCTCACCCCAGCTCCGCCAAATGCGCCGGTTTCAGTCGCACAGCCGCGGCAGGACCCTGCATCCTCCTTGTGACGAACATCACAGTGACTTGTGACCAAAGTCACTGGTTTCCACCTTCGTTCCCGCTATGCTTTTGGCGTCGAAAGCAGTTCAATCCCAGGTCCGGCGGACCTCATATCTTGGGAGGGTGCCATGGCAAGAGATGATCGCGATGTTCTGGAAGTCCTGAAGGCCGAGTTGGATTTCGTCGAGAAGGGAGGCTACGGGCGGTCGGTGCGGACGCCCTGGAAGCCGACGGAGGTCTTCCGTGATTCCCCCGCCTGCATCAACTTCGACGACCCCAAGCTGACACGGCCGTGCGAAGACTGCCTGCTCATGGAATTCGTGCCGCCCGAGAAGCGCGGCGAGCAACTCCCCTGCCATCGCATCCCGCTCAACGAGCGGGGAGAGACGGTGGAGAGCCTCGCGGCCCAACAGAAGCAGGCCGAGCTCGAGGAAGCGGTCACGGTCTGGCTGCGCACGGCGATTAGCCGGATCGAGGAGGCGCGGGCCACCGTGCACCCGACGGAGGGAGGCTCGTGGTGGCAGGCGCCGCCGAGCGCGAGTGGCCGCAAGCGCGTGCTCGTGGTCGATGACGACGAGCGCGTGCTGATCGCCCTGGAGGCTCTGCTCGAAACCGAAGGCTACGATACCACCACCGCCTGGAGCGGGCGCGAAGCGCTGCGCCTGCTGCGTTCGGGCGGCTTCGATCTGGTCCTGCTCGACGATTTTCTGGCCGACGTGACGAGCGAAGAAATCCTGCGCCAACTGATGAAGGCGTCCGCCCGGATCCCGGTCCTGGTCATGCAGACGGCCGGACTGAGCGACGATGCCGCCGCACGCTACGCGCGGCTGGGCGCGCACTATTTCGTCAGCAAGGGCCAGCTGCAGCAAGTCGCCTCCGTGGTGCGCGACTATCTGTCGCGCTCGAAGGCACTCCCTACCTACGCCTGAGGCGGCGCCGGAGGGGGATCTCCATTCTCAGTTGGAAGGCTCGACACCAGGGAGGTAGCGGATGTCCGGACTCTGCCGGAAATCAGCGGAGCGAAGTAAGAAAGTGGGATTGGCCGCCTTGGTCTCCCTCGAATTTGTTATGATTTCTTGGTGACGGCGCTCGGTGTCGCCGGGGTAGTTTAGGTGTAGGCTGCAAAAGCTGGAGAGCCGGCCGAGGAGCGCAAGAATCCCGCAAAGCCGTTGCATCGGGAGAGACCAATGGGAAAGAATCTCGTCCAAAAAATACTCGCGGAACACGTTGCCGAGGGCCGGCTCGTGGCCGGTGAAGAAATCGGCATCCGGATCGACCAGACCCTCACCCAGGACGCCACCGGCACCATGGCCTACCTCCAGTTCGAAGCCATGGGGATTCCGCGCGTCCGAACCAAGCTCTCCGTCAGCTACGTCGATCACAACATGCTGCAGACCGGGTTCGAGAACGCCGACGATCACCGCTTCCTTCAGTCGGTGGCGGCGCGCTACGGGATCCAGTTCTCGCGGCCCGGCAACGGTATCTGCCACCAGGTCCATCTCGAGCGGTTCTCCGTACCGGGAGCTACATTGCTAGGCTCGGATTCCCATACGCCCACGTCCGGCGGTATGGGATCGCTGGCGATCGGCGCCGGCGGCCTCGACGTCGCGGTGGCGATGGGGGGAGGGGCATTCCACACGATCATGCCCAAAGTGGTCGGCGTCGAGCTGCGCGGAAAACTCCCGCGCTGGGTGACGGCGAAGGACATCATCCTGGAAATGCTGCGACGCCTCAAAGTTACGGGCGGCGTGGGACGCATCTTCGAGTACTGCGGTGACGGAGTTGGCCAGTTGAGCGTACCCGAGCGCGGCACCATCACCAACATGGGCGCGGAGCTGGGCGCCACGACTTCGATCTTCCCGAGCGACCACCGGACCCGCGAGTACCTGCGCGGCCAGGGACGCGAGGCCGTCTGGCAGGCGCTCGGCCCCGATCCTGACGCCGACTACGACGAGCGCCTGGTGATCGAACTCGACCGGCTCGAGCCGCTGATGGCCCAGCCGTCCAGTCCCGACAACGTGGTCCCCGTGCGCACCCTCGCCGGCACCAAGGTCCACCAGGTGGCGGTCGGAAGCTGCACCAATTCCTCGTTCCACGACTTGATGACGGTGGCGGCAGTCTTGCGCGGCCGCGTGGTGGATCCCTCGACGAGCCTCGTGGTGACGCCGGGCTCGCGCCAGGTCTTTGAGATGGTGGCGCGCGCCGGCGGACTCGCCGACATGATCGCCGCCGGAGCGCGGATCCTCGAGTCAGCCTGCGGACCGTGCATCGGCATGGGCCAGGCGCCGCCCACCGGCACCGTCTCGGTGCGCAGCTTCAACCGCAACTTCCCCGGGCGCAGCGGCACGCCCAACGACCGCGTCTACCTGTCTAGCCCTGAGACGGCGGCGGCCTGCGCCATCCGCGGCGTCATCACCGACCCGCGCGAGCTCGGCGACTACCCGGAGATCGCCTGGCCCGAGCACTACCATCTCGATGACCGCATGATCCTCGCGCCTCCCGAGCACGGCGAAACCATCGAGATCCTGCGCGGCCCGAACATCAAGCCGCTGCCCGCCGCTCCGCCGATGGGCGCGCAGATCGCGGGTCCGGTGCTGATCCGGGTCGCCGACAACATCTCGACCGATACCATCATGCCGGCGGGCGCGAAGATCCTGCCCTTGCGCTCCAACATTCCGGCGATTTCCGAGTACGTGTTTGCGCCCCTCGATCCCAGCTTCGCGCGCCGGGCGCGCGAGGCGGGCGGCGGATTCATCGTGGGCGGCGCGAACTACGGCCAGGGGTCTAGCCGCGAGCACGCGGCCCTGGCGCCCATGGCGCTGGGCGTCAAGGCGGTCATCGCCAAGGCGTTTGCGCGTATCCACGGCGCCAACCTGGTCAACTTCGGGATTCTGCCGCTGACCTTTGCCCAGGAAGCCGACTACGACCGCGTGAAGCTCGACGATCGCCTGGAGATTCCCGACGCCCGCACTAAACTCGCGGCGGGGGAGCTGTTGACCGTGAAGAATGTAAGCCAGGGCTACGAGTTTCCGGTGCGCTATGCGCTCAGCGAACGCCAGCGGCGCGTGCTCGTGGCCGGCGGCTTGCTGAACTTCGTGCGCCAACAATAGCGCAAGCGAGGCAAAGGCGAGGGGCTAGACGCCGGGAAACAACTTCAGTTCGACGCTAGCGCGGTAGCCCATGACTCCTATGAAAGGCACGAACAACGTCGCCATCGTGCGCGAGTGGGACGCGGACACCTTCCACCGCCGCGTGCTCGAACTCGAGGCGCAGGGGTACGTGTCGCGCCTTGAGACCTACGACGTGACGCCGGAGATGAATCCCTCGACCGGCGAGATCACCCACCTGCACACCATCGAGTTGCGCAAACCTGAGTCGAATCAGAAATAATGCAAAACGAAGCGGGCTGCGCCTAGCAGTCTGATCCGATAAGTCCCTACGCCGGTGACCTACATAGGGTTGTATCTTATGTGTGGCAAACGCGCACTTGTCTCACGCGTCTCATTTGTCTCATTTTGGGTGATTCGGCCGGAGTCGCCGCGGTAATGCCGCCGATCTTAGACGGCGCTACAGCGCAGGTTCGTCCACTCCCATGGCGCCGGTTGTAGGCTATCCAGATAGCCCTCGGCATGAAACCGACGCAGGACCTTCAAGGCAGGCTCAGGGCGCAGAAGCCGTTGCCGGTGTTCTCCCAGATCGTCTGGACCAGGTAGTCAAGGTCACCGAAGGTGTGGTTGGCGTGCGAGCCATTCGCGGCAAGAAACGTGGTACCGTAGACGAAATTGCAGAGGTCGCCGTCCTCGCCGTGCGGCCCGAACCAGGCATTGAGGTCGGGATCCGTCACCGTCTCCGAGATCTCGTGGATGGCCGTATCGCAGACCGAGTCGGCGCCGATATCACCGTTCGGGCTGGTAATATCCCCGAAGACCGCAACGTTGCCCGAGCAAGCGTAGTGCTTCGGCCCGGGGTCGGGGATGACGGCGTACTTGATGTCCATGCCCGGCACCACCGCAGTCGAATGCGTGTGGTAGCCGCAGTAGTTGCTGTTCGAAACCGACACCTCAGGCGAAATGATCTCGAGGTAGATACCGTTGCTATCAACGGGCAAATGGGTTCCACTGAACGCGGACTGCAGCAGCGGGACGGCGAAGTTGCTGCCCAGCTTGCTCCCCATGGAGTTCGTGTCGTTGTAGGAATCGCTCGCGGGATTGTAAGCGAGCACGTTTGGGATTTTGGTGCCCTGCGCGTCGGTGTAAGTGCTGTTGACGTTGTACGCTCCCGAGCCGCCCAGGTTCTCGAGGAAATTGTCGATGATGCTCGCCGTCGAGGATGCGAAGTCACCGTAATAGATCACGTAGATGTGGTTCGCCCCGGTCATCACGGGGCCGCCGTGATAGGAGATCGCGGGGCCCGAGCCCGACGGCTTCTTCGCCTTGGGATCAAACGGCTGCCGCGCGGCGCCGTCCTTCGGGAGCTGGGCAAGCACCAGAGCGGGGACAATCATCACCAACATCAGGCACAGCAAGAGTCGCTTCATTTCTTATCCTTTCGGTTTCTGAACGTGGAACCCCGACGCAAACGCTGATTCGTGCCGCAATGGATGAGGATACGCCTGACTGTCGGTGAATACAATTACCGATTGAGTTAACCCCCTCCTGATTTTCGGGGAGGGGCCAGAGCCGGTAGATTTGTCGGCGCGCCGGTGACGCGCCTCACATCTTGATCTTGATCTCCTGCTGCTTCTTGCGATTCAGGTACCAGCACGGGCTGTAGCCCAGATGCGGGAACAGCGAGTGGACACAGGTCTGGTCCTGGGGCGGCTGGAAGTAGAACTCCGTGGTCTTGTTTTTTTGTGGGACGGCATAGTAGACCTGAATTCGGACGACGCCGTATGGCTGACGGCTGCGCGGAATGCGGAAGCGAAGCGACACGTCGTCGCCGAGGTAAACCACCGCGAGCAGGATTGCGACAGCCACGAGCCCGCGGGCGAGGATACGTCTCACGGAAGTGGACCTAGCCTACTGATGTCCCGCCGGAGGACTGGCGGGAGCGGGCGGCATCGAGAACCTGGCGTCGTCCACCGGGACGTTCTGCTCCATCTGGTCGACCTGGATGGTGAAGCGCCCGAGCGGACGCGCGATGGTCCAGCGGAACGGCACCTTGACGCCGCCCGAGTCGCGATAATCGGCGTAGTTGATCTCGGTGGGATTGCGGCCGACCGGCGTATCGACGTACTCCACCATGCGCACCAGCAGTCCCGACTGCTTGTCGAAGTAGAGCTTGACGGGCGGCTGTCCGGGCTTGATGCCCATCACCACCCAGGCTTCGGCATCGCCCACTTTCTCGGGACGCGCCGGACGCAGTTGGCTGAATTCCTGCTTGAGGCGCGCCGGGAAGTAGAAATCGGCGTCGAACTTCATCAGCTCGAGCTCGCCGCCCGTCACCGCGCGCGCCGGCCGATCCCCGCCGCCCAGCCAGCCGACGTGGCCGTCGTAACCGGTGAGGCTTTCGCCGTTCGGAAGATGCATCACCGAGACGCGCTTGTCGGGCGCCTTGGAGTAAACCTCGATGGGAACCTGGTGTCCGCCGAATCCCGAGAGCGTACCCTTCTCGACGCGGCTCGTCGTCTTCTCAATCGCGTCGGCGCCGCCCAGTGCCGCGACGTATTTCTCGACAAGCTGATTGACGGGAGGCGGGACGGGCATGGCGGCCATTGTCCCTGGGGCGCCCGGCATCCCCGGCGCGCCGGGCTCGGGCTGAGGCTCTTCCTCGGCGATGATCGGTATCGCGACGGGCGCTTTCGAGCCGTGGTGGCAGGAGTAGCAGGAGACCACGTGCTGGCCCTTGAAGTTGTCCTGGTTGATGGCGAACATCATGGTCATCATCTTGCGCGCCGTCTTCTTGGGCAGCTTGTCGTCCTTGTCGAAGGCGTGCTCCACGTGGCAGTACTCGCAGCGGACGCCCAGTGAGTTGGCAATGAACTGCATCGCCGGAATCACCTGGTCGGCCGGGACACCTTTGAGTATCTGGATGTTCTTGAAAGCCTGCTCCGCCGTCTTGGGCGCCGGCGCCGCCTGGGCTACGCCGGCCTGAGGACGCGCGCTCGCACGACTCGCGATCGCGAGTGACGTCACTATCGCCGCCAGAGTCAGAACCATTCTCTTTCGCCGTTCGCTCATGTTTACTCCTCGCCTTCCAATGTGGGTTCGCCATTATACCGGCTGCGGAGAGCAAGCGGAAGCAGAGCTGTAACACTGCTGTAGCGCCGCTCTATGAGCGGCGAAATTCCCGCTCGAAGCCGCCCTGGAAGGGAGCGGCGAAACCCACAAAAGGCCAGGGCCGCCGGTCATAGACCGGCGCTACAGCAGACCATCTTGGCCGCTCCTGTAGCGCCGCTCTACGAGCGGCGAAAGTCAGCGAAAAGCTGGTTCGCCTCGGCATAAGTCATCGAGCCTTCGGTGAAACTCGTGTACGTGCCGGTCGCGAGCAATTCCTGGCCGATGCGGCGCACGAGCGTGAGCGCGGCGCGCGCCGGTCCTGAGCCGACGCTCACGCGCCGCACGCCCAGGCGCTCGAGTTCAGGCGCCGACGGCGTACCTCGCGTCGCCAGGATGTTCAGCGGGCCATGGACTTCACGCGCCAGCGCCGCGATAGTCTCGGCATCGCTCACCCCCGGCGCGAACAGGCAATCCGCACCTGCCGCGCGATAGGCGTTGAGCCGCTGGACAGTGTGAGCGAGGCGCGATTGAGGTTCACCCACATTGGACAGATAGACGTCAGTGCGCGCGTTGATCACCAGTGGGACGCCCACTGACGCGGCCGCCGCGCGGACCGCCTTGATCTTCGCGACCTGAACCGGAACCTCGGCCAGCGGGTTATCCGCCGGACCCGTCGAATCCTCGAGGTTGATGCCCACCGCGCCCGCCGCGATCACTCGCTTGACGACGCCCACCACCTCGTCCGCCGTCTGGCCGAACCCGGCTTCGACGTCCGCCGTCACGGGAATGCGGACGGTGCGCGTGATCCAGCGGATGACCGTCAGCAGGTCGTCCAAGGGGAGATGCTCGCCGTCGGGATAGCCGAGGGCGTTCGCGACTCCGGCACTCGTGGTCGCGACCGCCGGGAAGCCCAGCGCTTCGAAAACGCGCGCGCTAGCTGCGTCCCAGGCGTTGGGCAGGACGAGAATTCGCGGACCCTGATGCAGTTGGCGGAATGCGGCAGCTTGCGCGGCTTGGCGAGTTGACTCCATGCTCAGTCTCCTTGGGCGGGTGCAAGCGGAAGTGAATCCTGCGCTCGCAGGGCTCAACGTGAGGATTCAAGATTCCCGATGGTCGGCGATTCCTACGTCCACCGGAACCACCGGAGTGCGAGGACGTAGCAAACCACACCCCAGGCGCCGAGGATGAGCAAGCGCGTGCCCTGCGCGGCGAGCGGAGCGCCCTCGAGCACGATGGCGCGCAGCGCGTCATTGAAGGCGGTCAGCGGCAGTGCCTTGATCACCGGCTGGATGACGGCGGGAAAGCTTTCGTAAGAAAAGAAGACGCCGCAAAGAATCCACATCGGCATGACCACCAGGTTCACGAGGCCGCTCGCCGTCTCGATTTTTTCGGCGCGGCTGGCCGTCAGCAGGCCCATGGCGCCAAAGGTCAGCGCGCCGACCATGCTGACCAGCAGGATCGACAGCCACGACCCGACGATGCGCATGTGAAACGCCAGCACGCCGAATCCGAGCAGCAGAACGAGCTGGATGATCATCATGATCAAGCGGCTGCTCGCGAGCGCCATGAGGAAATCGCCGCGCCGCATGGGCGTGGCCACAAAGCGTTTGAGCAGCTTGCGCTGCCGCATCTCGACCAGCGCGAAGCCGATACCCCACATGCCGGAAGTGAGCAGGTTCAAGCCCAGGAGTCCGGGAATCAGGAAATCGATGTAACGCGCGCCGGGCTCGCTCGAGATGTGCGAAGACACCGGCACGGGATCGCGCCGCCCCGCTGCCTCCTGCATCGCGTTATCGACGTCGGCGCGCGCCACCAGGCTCTCGGTGCGCGCCGGGTCGTAACGAAACTCGAACTGGCCGCCGGGCTCGGCCGTCACCACCACGTCATACTTGCCCAGCCGGAAAGCGTTGAGCGCCTCCGCGGCAGGCAGCACCGCCGTGTGTACCGAACCTTTTTGCGACGCCGGCTTCAGCAGATCGAGAACGTGCTGCGCTCCCGGCCCCGCGACCACCGCCACCCGGCTCGCGGCCGGCGGACGATTGCGCGTGGCAATCCCCAGTCCCAACGCGAGGAAAATCGGAAACGCGAAGACCCAGAAAATCACCTCAGGCTCGCGCCGCATGAGCGTGAGCCCGCGCTTGAGCAGGTGCCAGTATCCGGCCCAGCGGCCGTTCTCGAGAGGCGCGGCCGGCGCGGGACCCGTTTGGGCGGGCGGAGTCGAGACTTGAGTGCCGAGGTCGGCCACGACATCCTCCTTGTCAGTCTTCGCGCAGGTGACGCCCGGTGAGGTGTACGAAGACGTCCTCGAGCGTGGCGTTGCGCGTGGTGAGATGCAGCAGGTCGGAACGCCGCTGGTCGAGCGCCGCAAGCAGCGCCGGGACGGCCTGGTGCAACTCGCGAACGCTCAGCAGCACCTTGCCGTCCTCCTCGTGGACGGCCTCAACGCCCGGCAGCGACGACCACGTCGCAGGCGCCTGTACGCCTTCACCGGTAGCGCTGAACTCGACCATGTGATGTCCGCCCAGGCGCTCGATCAGGTCAGCGGGGGTGCCCGCGGCGATCAGGACGCCGTGGTCGATGATGGCGATGCGGTCGCACAGGCGCTCCGCCTCGTCCATGTAATGTGTGGTCAGGAGGACCGTCCCGCCGCGGCGCTGGAACTGGCGGACGATTTCCCAAAGCTGGCGCCGGCTCTGCGGATCGAGACCGGTGGTGGGCTCGTCGAGAAAAAGGATCTTGGGATCGGCGACGAGCGCGGTCGCGACCGCGAGGCGCTGCTTCTGTCCTCCGGAAAGCTTGCCCACCCAGGTGTCCGCCTTTTCGCTGAGCTCCATCTCCGCCATCACTTCCGTGGGCGAGCGCGGATGCCGGTAGAAGCTGGCGAACAGCGCCAGCGTTTCGCGCACCGTGAGTTTCTCCGTCAAACGCGTTTCCTGAAGCGAGATGCCCAGCACCTCGCGCAACTCCGCGGCGCCGCTCTGCCAGTTCCTGCCCAGGATTTCGACTTCGCCCGACGTGGCCGGAAGCAGGCCCTCGAGAATCTCGATGGTAGTGGTCTTGCCGGCGCCGTTCGGCCCGAGCAGGCCGAAACACTCGCCGGCCAGAATCTCCAAGTCCAGCCCGCGTACCGCCTCGACTTTGCCGTCGTAGGTCTTCCGCAGATTGCGGCAGCGAATCGCCAGGTCCATGTTCAGCATGATAACGGATTGCCTGCCCTCCTGGAAACTGGTTGAGAAGTTGCCCCCATCCGTTGATACGAAGCTGTCGTCGAGAAGTTACAGGCTGGAACCAGCTCGCTTAATTGCTGTTCTGCAGGCGCTCCAGGATATTCTGGGCGCGGACCTGGGCGAGATGCAGGAAGCGGGGATTCTTGACGATCTCATCGAGGGTGGGAACCATCAACTGGGGATCGGCAAGCGCCTTATTGTCGAGGTCGATCTGAATCTGCAGCAGTTCGCGCGGCAGACCCAGGTGGTCGTACTTCACCTCGTACTCGAGCGCGACGATGTGCTGCTCGACGGCGGCGATCTTCTCGAAGAGATCGGTGAGTTCCTGCGCGTCGCGGTTGAGGGTGTAATTGAACTCCACCTTGTTTTCCCCGGCAGCACCTTGATAGGTGAACGTCTTCGAACCCAGGTTCGCCACCTTCTTGTGGCTTTCGAGGCCGATATCCTTGAAGTCGTTGAGGGCGTGGGCGAGATCGAACACGTGTTGAGTGGTCGCGGCGGAGAGTTTCAAGGCGCGGGGACTCGGCAGTTCATCGAGCTTGCGGCCCTCGTAAGTGCCGTTGCCTGTTGTGTCGACGGAAAGCGAGAGGTATTCCGGGATGCTGCCGTTGAGGACGCGCGTGTAGGTCAGCTTGGGATTGGAAGCCTGCGGCGAGTCAACGGGCGGACGAGCGGCGGCAGGAAACGCCACGCCGACGGCCACCAAGAGTGCGGCCAGCGATGCGACTCGGGTCCGTCGGGCGTAGACTGGTTGGCGATTTCTGAGTGTTCGCTGTTTCATCCAACGTCAGCCGGCCCGACGCCGTTGTCTACTTCGCCTGAGTCAAGGCGTGGAGTTCCGCCTCTTCGATGTCGAAGTTGGCGTAAACGTGCTGGACGTCTTCGTGGTCTTCCAGTTCCTCCATCAGCCGCATCATCTGCCCCGCCTCTTTGCCGCTCAGCTTGATGTAGTTCTGGGGAATCATCGACACTTCGGACGCCGCGGGAGTGATGTTGGCCGCTTTCAGGCGGTCGACAACGTGCGGGTACTTGTCGGGCGCGGAGAAGATTTCCCAGTTGGAGCCGTCCTCCACCATGTCGTCGGCGCCCGCCTCGGTCACCAGGTCGAGCAGCGCGCCTTCATCCGCCTTGGCCTTTTCCACCACCACGTAGCCCTTCTTGTGGAACATCCATGAGACGCTGCCGTGGGCGCCCAGGTTACCGCCGTGCTTGGCGAAGATGTGCCGGATTTCCGACAAGGTGCGATTCTTGTTGTCGGTCGCAATTTCGAGAATCATCGCGACCCCGCCCGGCCCGTAGCCCTCGTAGACCACCTCTTCGTAAGTCGCACCCGGCAGTTCGCCCGTACCCTTCTGGATGGCGCGCTTGATGTTGTCGGCGGGCATGTTTTCCGCCTTGGCCGCCAGCACCGCCGTACGCAGGCGCGGATTCGAGTCCGAGTCCGCGCCGCCGATGCGCGCCGCGACGGTGATTTCCTTGATGAGCTTGGTGAACACCTTGCCGCGACGGGCGTCCAGCGCGCCCTTCTTGTGCTTGATGGTTGCCCATTTGGAGTGGCCCGACATAGTGCCGCCCTTCCTTTTCCAGGTCCGCGAAACGCCGCCCACGCGCGCCGCCGCCTCGCTAGGAGGCAGTCCGGACGAGGTAGCTGAACGGTAGGCTCGATGTTATCACAAGGTTGCGCCGGAAAGCTACGCGCCTACTGTGCCAGGCACGGGGGCGGGATTCCGCGCCGGACTCGGGATGACACCTTCGGGAACCTTGGAGCGGCGTGCGTTTCCTCCGATTTCGATGATGGACGGCGCTGATTGGGGTCGTGCGCTGTGCCTGGTTTAGGGCCATCAGGTGGCGAGATCTATTTTTGCTTGACATTCCGGCTCCGTTCTGCTAGGCTAGCCTCTTACCTTAGTCTTTCACTGGACAGGCTGTCTTCCGCGTTACTCGCGTATCACCAGACGTTGAGTTGGTAGAGATTTTCATGGAGAAGACGGCGCGCTTCGATCCCCGACGCCCTTCCCCGCCACTTCCCTTTCGGCGGCGCGTCAGGGTCTCGACTCTGCCGTGACGAGTGGTGGGCCAGAGTCGTCCCGTTAAGCGAAAAAAGATAGTTATTTCGGGGTTGGCAAGCTCGCAACTCATAGGAAACAAAGAAAGTCTCGAGGAACGAACTCAAAAACGAACTGTCTCCGGAAGGCGCGGATTCATCTATCATGCTGATTGTAAGCATGATGCCGAATAAACAACGCTTGGGAACGAAGTGGTATCTAGAGCTATGCCATTGAAAACACAGGAGCTTAGTCGAGCGAGAGGGAGCCATCCGGAGGGGACCGGGTGGCGTGAGATCTGGCGCCCGTTTCGGCGTGAGCCGTCGCTCCAACCCGGCCACTCGCCGCCCGTCGAATCATCGTCTGTAGCCTAACCATATAGGCTATTAATTCGATCGGAAAAGGCGGCCAAATGTACCGGCACCTCGAATTCCGTAAAGGACTAGGGCACCCTCAGAAATTGCTTCCCGCCCCCATGACGACCGCCATCCAATCTGATGTGGGCAGACTTCGAGTGCCGGGTTTTCCGCGGCCGTTGGCCGGCCCGCTACTCCTTCTGTTGTGCGCCCTCTGCTCTGCCCTTCCGTCCTTCGGATACTCGGTGCTGACTCATGAAGCGATCATCGATGCCGAGTGGGACGACCACATCCAGCCGCTATTGCTCAGGCGGTTTCCCAACGCGACTCCCGAACAGTTGCGTGAAGCCCACGCGTATGCCTACGGCGGTTGCGTGATCCAGGACATGGGTTACTACCCTTTCGGGAGCCGATTCTTCAGTCATCTCACCCACTACGTCAGGAGCGGCGATTTCGTCGAAGCGCTGTTTGAGGAATCGCGCGACATCAATGACTACGCTTTCGCGCTCGGCGCCTTGTCCCACTACAGCGCCGATGTCGAGGGCCACTCGATCGCCGTCAATCGTTCGGTGGCGCTGCTGTATCCCCGCCTGCATCGGCGATACGGCAACTGGATCACCTGGGAGGAGAGTCCGTGGGCGCACTCCCTTGCCGAGTTCGGATTCGACACGCTCGAAGTGGTCGCCCAGCACAGCGCGCCGCAAGCCTATCGCGATTGGGTCGGATTTCGCGTATCGAAGCCGGTCCTCGAACGCGCCTTCAAGAAAACCTACGGCCTGGAGCTGAACGATGAGATTCTGGACGTCGACCTCGCGGTCACGCTCTACCGCAAGTTCGCGAATCAAGTGATTCCGGAAATGAGCGAAGTGGCTTGGGCGCTCCGCAGAAAACAACTGGAAGAGCTCGCTTCGGGAATCCATCACCAACAGCTTTACCATCTGTCGCGCCAGAGCTACGCGGCCTGGCGGAAGTACTACACGCGGCCGGACGTCGGCGACAAAGTTACGGCTTTTGTTTTCCGGCTGCTGCCCAAGTTCGGACCGCTCAGCGCCTTCGACTTCCACGCTCCCACTCTCGAGACCGAACAGTTGTTCGCCGACAGCCTGAAGGCCACCGTCGACGCCTACAACGCAGAGCTCAGTGCCGTCGAGGCGGGCAAGTACGACCCGGTCGACATGGACCTCGACACTGGCCACGCGACGCAGCCGGGCGAATATCTTTACTGCGACCGGACGTACGCCCGGCTGCTGCACGACCTCAAGCGTCAGCACTTCGTGGACGTTGCCGCCGGACTGCGCGACAATCTGCTCAGCTTCTACGCCGACTCGGCGAACGATCGTCTGCGGAGACACCGGCGGGAGTGGCGCAGCGTGACGCGCGATCTGTCGGCGTTCAAGGCAGCATGCCCTTCCGCAGAGTCAGCGCCATCGATCGCAGCCAACGTGTGCTTGCCGGCTTCCGGACATTAACGATTGTTGGAGTATGCTAAAATCAAGCTCGCTTAGCTACCCATTCTACTGAATAGGCCCGTAGCTCAGCCCGGTTAGAGCGCTACCTTGACACGGTAGAGGTCAACGGTTCGAGTCCGTTCGGGCCTACCAGGTTTTTGACTTTGAGCCGGAGGTCGCGGTTGAAGATCCTCATTCTGGGTTCTGACGGATACTTGGGCTGGCCGACGGCCATGTATCTCTCGAAGCAAGGTCACGAAGTCGGCGTCCTCGACAACTTCGCCAAGCGCCGCTGGGAGATGGAACTCAACGTTGAGCCGCTGATTCCCATCCAGACACTCCACGACCGCGTCAAAACCTGGCACGAAGTTGCCGGGCGCACGCTGCAGCTCTTCGTCGGCGACCTGCGCAACTACGAAGTGGTGAAGGGGGTCGTCCAGCAATTTCAGCCTGATGCCATTGTGCATTACGGCGAGCAGCCTTCGGCGCCCTACTCCATGATGGACCACAATCGCGCCGTCTTCACCCAGACCAACAACATCGTCGGCACGCTGAATCTGCTCTGGGTGCTGCGCGATTACGCGCCCGAGTGCCACCTGGTGAAACTCGGCACGATGGGCGAGTACGGCACGCCCAACATCGACATCGAAGAAGGATTCCTCGAGATCGAATACAAAGGTCGCAAGGATACGCTCCCTTATCCCAAGCAGCCTGGTTCGCTTTATCATCTCTCCAAGGTCCACGACAGTCACAACATTATCTTCGCCTGTCGCACGTGGAAGCTGCGTTCAACGGACCTCAATCAGGGAATCGTTTACGGCATCGACACGGATGAGACGCGGCTCGATCCGCGCCTCGCGACCAGCTTTCATTACGACGAAGTGTTCGGCACGGCGCTCAACCGCTTCTGCGTGCAGGCGGTGGCCGGGATACCGCTCACCATCTACGGCCGTGGACACCAGACGCGCGGCTTCCTCAATATCCGCGACACGCTGCGCTGCGTGGAGCTCGCCATCCTCAACCCGCCGCAGGCCGGCGAATACCGCGTGTTCAACCAGTTCACTGAGACCTTCAACGTCCTCAAGCTGGCCGGGCTCGTCAAAGAGCAGGCCGAGAAACTGGGGCTGCGCGTAAAGATCGAGCATCTCGAGAACCCGCGCGTCGAGATGGAGCAGCACTACTACAACGCCCGCCACCAGAAGCTGCTCGACCTGGGACTGGTTCCGCATCTGCTGTCCGACGTGCTCGTCGACAGCATGCTGCATCGCGTTAAAGAGCACGCCGGCCGCATCAAGTCCGACATTATCCAGCCGCGCGTACGCTGGAAGCGTGGCGCCAAGTCCGGTGATGAGCACCAACCCGTCGGCGCGACGTTCGCAACGCTTCAGGACTGAGACGATCCGGTGGGAGCGAGGAGCGTACGCGGGGCGTCCGCGAAGACTTTGAGGATTTGCTGCGCTCCGTCGTGGGCGGCGCGCGGGCGGGCGAGCGCCGTGGCGTGCGCTCGCAGGAGATCGAGCTCGGCGCGATTCCCGAGCAGCCGATCGATGGCCGGCGCAAGGTCCTCGGGCCGGCGAATCCAGCGGCCCACGCCCCACTTCTCGATCCAGGCGCAAGTCCGCTGCTCGTTGCCCGGCAGAGGATCGTAGGCGAGCATCGGTAGTCCGCACGCGAACCCTTCGGTCAGCGTCGAGCCGCCGGGCTTCGAGATCATAAGGTCGCAGGCCACCATCCAGTCCTGAACGTTGTCGACCCATCCGAGGACGCGCGCGCGCGGCATTCCTGCGGTACGCGTTCGCAGTTCTTCCTCCAGGCGCTGATTCCGGCCGGCGATGAAGACCAGTTGCACCGCGTGCTGCAATCGTCCCAGTTCGCTCACGATGCGCCGCGGCTTCCCGAAGCCCGTGCCCCCAAAAAGGACGAGCAGCGCCGGAATATCCGGCTCGAGCCCCAGTCGTTGGCGCGTCTCGTCGCGTGACGGAAGGACGGTGAAGCGGCGATGAATTGGCTGGCCGCTACAAAAGATTCTCTCGCGCGGTCCACCGGCCGCGGCCAGTTCCGCGCCGAGATCTTCGTGCGTGACCAGGTAGAGGTCCACTTCGGGCCGTACCCAGGCGCGGTTGAAGTCCATCAGTTCGACCGCCACTAAACGATAAGCCGCGCGGTTCTCGCGCTTGTCGATCGCCGCCAATTCGCATACGCCGACTTCGGTCGCGATCACGATGTCCGGTCGAAAGCTGTCGATGAACCGGTGGAGCGGCTTGGCGCCGCGCCGGTAGAGCCACGTCGGGCCGGTCGATGAGGACTGGTGCTGGACGCCTTCAATCCAGCCCCACAGGCGTGGAGCGTAACGGAGCGGAATCTCATAGGAGTTGTAATAGGCGCGGAACCACGGCGCGCAATACGCGAGCGCGTCGACGACCTCGACACTGAGACTGGCCTCGAGCTCGACGAGGGCGTGGCGCAAGGCCTCCGCCGCGCCTCGATGCGAGGCGCCGTGGGGTACCGTGAGGATGAGGACGGAAGCAGGGCGGGACGGAATGCGTCACCTCATGCGCGCAGCATTCTTCTTCAGGAAAGAAACTCCTCGATGGGAACAAACCTCAGGCCGGCCCGCCGGGCGCCCTCGATGATAGCGGGTAGCGCCTCGACGGTTTTCGAGGCGTCGACTCCGTCGCGCGAGCGCGGCTCGCGGCCGTCGTGCATCAGGATGATCGAGCCGGCGCGCAGGCTGCGGAGCGTCAGGCGCGCGACATCACCGGCCCGGTTTGTTTTCTTCCAGTCGAAGCTGGGGTCAGACCATTGCACCGCCTTAAGGCCGCGATCCTTGAGCACGTCGAAGAGCCCGAACCAGCGCGCGCCATAGGGCGGACGAAACAGTTTAGGACGCACGCCGGTCACGCGCTCGATCGCCACTTGAGTGCGGTCGATCTCCTCGGCCATCCGCGCGCGGTCCTTGAAATAGAGGAACGGGTGAGAGTAGGTATGATTGCCGATGGTGTGCCGCTCCGCGTGAAGCCGGCGGACGATCTCGGGATGCTGGTCCACGTTCTTCCCGCAGACAAAAAACGTCGCCGGCACTTGGTAGTGGCGCAAAATGTCGAGGATTCGCTCGGTAGAGGCCGGAGCAGGTCCGTCGTCAAACGTCAGCGCGATGCGTCCGCCATCGGCCGGGCCGCGCACCAGCGTCGGACCGAGGATCTGCGAACTGGGAACGGCACAGGCGTAGTAAAACAACGCAACGAGGAAGCCCAACCACGCAATGCTCAAAGCGAGTGCCATCGACAACATGGTCCGTTTAGGGGTCCAAGGCAGGCTCGGAGTCTTCAGGAGCCGGCGCTATTCAGCTCGCCGCCGCGCCAAGGACGGGGCGTCCTGGAGGCTGGCGCGATACCACTCCACCGTCGTCCTCAATCCTTGTTCGAAGGAGACAAGTGGCTCGTAGCCCAGCAGGCGGCGCGCCAGCGTGACGTCAGCGAGCGACTCCCGGACATCTCCCGGCCGCGGCGGCGCGTACTTCGGAGCGACCTCATGCCCGAAGATCGCGGCAAGCAGCCTGAGGGTCTGGTTCAAAGTGCTGCTTTTTCCGATGCCCACGTTGATGACCCGGCCCGCAGCCTCCGGCGCCTTCGAGGCTCGCAACACTGCGTCGACCACGTTCGCGACGTGCGTGAAATCGCGCGACTGATTGCCGTCGCCGAAGATCGTCGGAGAAGTCCCGTCGAGATACGCCGTGATGAATCGCGAAAGCACGCCGGAATAGGGAGAGGCCGGGTCCTGTCGTGGACCGAAGATGTTGAAGAAGCGCAGCGCCACCGCCTCGAGTCCGAAAAGACGCGTGAACACCTGGCAGTAGTATTCGCCGGCCAGCTTGGTCACCGCGTAGGGTGAAAGCGGACACGGTTCCTGAGACTCGGTTCGCGGCAGCTCCGGCCGGTCGCCGTAGACGGCGGCCGAACTCGCGAAGACCAGGCGCTCCGCTCGAGCGTCGCGCGCCGCCAGCAGCACGTTCAGCGTCCCGCCCAGATTGACCTCGTTCGTCAGCGCGGGATCTTCGAGCGAACGCGCCACCGAGGAGAGCGCCGCCAGATGGATGACGTAGTTTACGCCGGCAAAGATCTCGTGCAACTTGTCGAGGTCGCGGATATCGGCTTCGTACCACGTGATGCGACTGCGGACGGCCTCGAGATTTTCAAGCTTGCCCGTCGACAGGTTATCGACGACGCGGACGTCTTGTCCCGCTTCAACCAACTTCTCCACGAGGTGTGAGCCAATGAAGCCGGCTCCGCCGGTAACCAGATAAGACGCCATAGGTTTTCGTTCTTAACTAGAATAACATGCGCTGATTCCGCCTCCAAATCCGCCCCACGACACCCTGCAAGCTTTTCCCGACACCTGGTGTGTCCCCGCCGGGCTTGAATCGCACCAATCAGCGTTCCGGCGGCGCCTACCATATTGAAAAACAAGGCAGATGCTGCCGGCGGGTTTGGAACGAGACACGCTTTGACCAAGCTTTGTGCAGACCCTGTTGACGCCATCCGAAGCCGGTGTCGTAAAGACTACCCGGAAGTGCGTCACAAGCGCCCAATCGGTTGGCGTCCAGCTCCGCGTATACGAGCGGCTGACCATTATCTTTCTGACCTACCTCTCTGCGGCGGCAACTTTCTTTCGCATTTCGGTGACGCAAGGCTTGAGCATTGCAGCCCTGAATCTCGCCACCAGTGGAGTTATTGCTTTACTAGGCCGGTTCAGCGCGGCTCGGAATGCCCCGACGCAGACTACCTCCGATGGCCCTCGTCGTCGCGCGTCGCAGCCGCGCTTTCTCGGAATGACCCTTACGCCCAGAGGTGGCAGAAGCGAATTGCTGGCAGTGATCCGCGACTGGTTCCCCGCCATCGTGATCCTGCTGGCCTACCGCGAATCCGGACTTCTCGGCTTTCCCGACCCAAGCCACCGGCTGGATCACTTGTTCGTTCGCTGGGACCATGTGCTGCTCGATAATGCCTGGGTACTCGCGGCGCTCAGCTTCGGCGCACCGTGGCTTCAGCGTTATCTCGAGTTCTGCTATTCCCTCTGCTACCCGCTGGTCCCGCTCGGACTCGGCACGCTGTACGTTCGGCTCGCGAGATCGCGACGAAGTTCCAGCGGCGAGTGGGATGCAGAGTGCATCCTCGAACACTTTTGGACCACCGTCCTGCTCGCGCTGTTCACCTGTTACGCCCTTTTTCCGCTCTTCCCTTCCATTCCGCCGCGTCTTCTCTTCCATGACCGGCCGGGCCCGACAGTCTCGCCGCTTTTTCGGGGTGTCAACTTCTGGATTCTCGGCCAATACGGCATTCAGACAAGCGTTTTTCCGAGCGGGCATGTCGCAGCGGTGACCGCCGTCGCGCTCGCCGTGCGGGCGCACTGGCGGCGCGCCGGCACGGTGTTCATCATCACTGGTGTGAGCATCGCGGTCGCAACGGTTGTCGGACGTTACCACTACGCAGCCGACGCGCTGGCCGGTGCGCTGATCGGAACAACGGCGTACCTGATTTCGAGCCACATCCACAAGCGGTAAGAGCCGCTTGTTGTTTCGGTCTTGACACTCGGCTGATCAGCTTCCAATAATGGCGACGCGGTACTCTTCATTCTTCCAGCCCTCGCGGTGGAAGCGGCGAAGGAGGCTCGTTGATGTCTCGACGTATTCTGATCTGTTGGCCCGTCTTACTCGCCGCTTTCATCGCATCGCCCGGCCACGCGCAGCCCACTCCCAAGCCCTTTGACTTGATGCAATGGAACGGCGGCAAATTCATCTACGGCGTCGACTACTACCCCGAGGCGTGGGACGAATCCCGCTGGGAGAAGGACGCCCAGATGATGCAAGCGGCCGGGATCAACTTCGTGCGGCTGGCGGAATTCTCGTGGGTGAAAATGGAGCCCGAAGAAGGACATTTTGACTTTGCCTGGCTCGACCGCGCGCTCAAGGTCCTGAACGCGCACGGCATCAAGGCTATCCTCGGGACGCCGACCGCCTCGCCGCCTGCCTGGTTGATGGCGAAGTATCCTGACATCGCGGCCATGGACGAGAACGGCGTGCGCTACCGATACGGTTCGCGCGACAACCGCTGTCTCAACAACCCGCATTACCTCGAAGCCACGCGCCGCATCGTCACCGCCATGGCCCAACACTACAAGAATCATCCCGGCGTCATCGGCTGGCAGATCGACAACGAGCTCGGCGGACCGTACTGCTACGACCCGTACTGCCAGGCAGGCTTCCAGAAGTGGTGCCGCGCGGAATATTCGTCGCTTCAAGCGGTCAACCAAGAGTGGGGAACCGTGTTCTGGGGACACACCTACTCGGCGTGGTCCGAAATCCCTCTGCCCTGGAACACGTTGGGTAAGGTGTCAAATCCCAGCCTCCAGCTCGACTACGACCGCTACTTCAGCGACCTCACGCGCGACTATCTCAAGTTGCAGGTCGACATCCTGCGGAGAATCGCACCCGGCAAGGCCATCACCCACAACGAAATGGGGATGTTCGACCAGATCGATTATTCCGAACTGAACGCTCCGCTCGACTTCGTGAGCTGGGACAACTATCCGATGTTCGGCGAGGACTACTCGAGCTACGCGGGCGCGGCGCTGGCGCATGACGTGATGCGCGGGTCGAAGCGCGATGAGAATTTCATGGTCATGGAAGAGCAGGCGGGCCTGCCGGGCTGGACGGTCTTCTGGGGACGCCAGGCGGCGCCCGGCCTCTATCGCGTCTGGAGCTATCAGGCGATCGCCCACGGCGCTGACGGCATCTGTTACTTCCGCTGGCGCACGTCGCGCTACGGCACAGAACAGTACTGGCAGGGCATCCTCGATCAAGACAGCGTTCCGAACGCGCGCTATCAGGAGGTGGCGCGCATGGGTAAGGAGATGGAACAACTGCGCGGCCTGCTGCACGGCTCGACCGTGGATTCGTCGGCCGCCCTGCTCGTTTCGCCTGACACGCGTTGGGCGTTCCATATCCAGCCACTGGTGAAGGACTTCGATTATAACCGCCAGCTGCATCACTTCTACGATCCGCTGCGGCAGGTGGGAATCAACGTCGACGTCTTGTTCCCCGAAAGCGACTTCTCCCACTACCAGCTGATCATTGCGCCGTCGCTGTTCGTCGTGACGCAGGCGCTCGCCGCCAAGCTTACTGACTTCGTGCGCAGCGGCGGAACGCTGATCCTCAGTTATCGGTCGGGTGTCAAGGACGAGCACAATGTGGTGACGGACCAGACGCTGCCAGGCCCACTGGGCGAGCTCGCCGGCGTCGCCATCCACGACTATGATCCGCATACGAATCAGGCGCAGGAGGTGGTCCTGGGCGGCAACACCCCAGGAATCGAACCTTCGTCGCGCCATGAGGAGGCAGCAACACATCAAGTTCCCGCGCTGCCCGCCGGAGGAACCGGAGTACGTTTTCCCGCCAGCGTGTGGTTTGATATCCTCGATCCCACCACGGCTCACGTACTCGGCGCTTATGGCAAAGGCTACTACGCCGGCAAAGCGGCTGTGACCGAGAACGCCTTCGGAAACGGCCACGTGTTTTATGTCGGGACAGAGTCAACTTCCCCGCTCTTCTATTCCCGACTGCTGGCGCGCGCCCTGCATCGAACGGCCATCACTGCCGGGCCGAGGACACCCGAGGGCGTGGAGTACGCGGTGCGAGAGAAGCAAGGCAAGCAGATTATCTTCCTGCTCAACTACACCGACAGAGCTCACACCGTCTTCCTGAACCAGAAGTACCAGGACGCGTTGACCGGAGAATCCGAGCGGCTGGGCGTGGAAGTCCCGCCCTTTGACGTCAAAGTACTCACCACTCCATGAGCAGGTCCCGTAAGCCAGAGCCTACATACCTTGCCTAGGTGCCGGGCTGCATCGGGTACGAAGGCACGCCCTCGGGTACCCGCAACTGCCCGCACCATGCAAATTTTACGCCGTTCTCAGCGGCTTCCGAGCCTTGTGCAGACTGGCCCTAACGTGTTGTGACAGCGCAGGTTAGTCGCGCCGGCGGGCCCTTGGAACCCAAGATGCACTCCATGATGCAGGTTTAGAATTCTACCAGCAAGGAGGACTTATGAGACGCGTTGCAATACTCGTCTTGCTTTTTGGTCTCGCCGCGCCGAACCTTCAGGCGCAGGCGGCGGCACAGCAACAAGGTTCTGTGCCCATTTACCGGATTACGGTCGTGGGCCGCACGGTGAAAGCCATCAACTACCGTCATCGTAGCCGCCAAACCAGGATCGACTTCATGGGAACCAGCCTGATGCCCGAGGCGCACGGCACGGCGGAAGTGGCGAGCAAGCAGGGCGCGATCGATGTCAACGCCGAGTTCAAGCAATTGCCGCCGGCCAGCCGGTTCGGTCCCGAGTACATGACCTACGTGCTGTGGGCCATCACCCCGGAGGGCCGCCCCGTCAACCTGGGCGAAGTTCTTCCGAACGGCGGTGGCAAGAGCAAGCTCAACGTGACGAGTGACGTCCAGGCGTTCGGCCTGATCGTGACCGCTGAGCCTTATTTTGCCGTCACCCAACCCAGCGATGTGGTCGTGATGGAAAATCAGGTGCGAAGCGACACGGTCGGGAAGGTTGAAGAGGTTGATGCCAAATACGAGCTGCTCAGGAGAGGACAATACACAACCCACGTGAACCCCGCCGATCTTCAACCCATGATGATGGACTCGAAAACGCCGCTCGAGCTCTACGAAGCCCGCAACGCAGTCCGCATCGCCAAGTGGGCGGGAGCTGATCGCTACGCGGCCGACACTTTCCGCAAGGCCTCGGGATTGCTGATGGAAGCCGAGGAGTATGAGGCGCGGCGCGCGGGAGTGAAGCCCGTTGCCATGACGGCGCGCGAGGCGGCGCAAACCGCTGAGGACTCCCGTCTGATTGCGATGAGAAAGATGGAACAGGAGGAAAAGGCGAACACCCTGGCGGAGGCCGAGACCCAGAAGGCGGCAGCGCGCGAGGCCGAACAACAGGCCGCGCAGGCCGCACAGGAAAAGGCTGCGGCCAACCAGGCCAAGAACGACGCCTTAGCTCAGAGCCAGGCCGCGCAGGCCGCGGCTAATCAGGCCCGTCTCCAGGCGGAGACCGCGCACCAACAGGCCCAGAAGGCGGAGGCCGACAAAGCCGCCATGCGGGCGCGTTTATTGCAGCAGTTGAACCTGATCCTGCAAACCCGCGACACGGCGCGTGGGCTGATCATGAACATGTCCGACGTTCTGTTTGATACAGGAAAGTACACGTTGAAACCGCTAGCGCGCGAGAAGCTGGCGAAGGTGTCGGGCGTGCTGCTGGCGTATCCTGGACTGAGTATCGAGATCGACGGCCACACGGACAACGTCGGCGGCGACGAATTCAACCAGACGCTCTCCGAGGAGCGCGCCAACGCCGTCCGGGATTACCTGGTGGCGCAGGGCGTTGCAGCGAACTCGACAACCGCTCGGGGCTTCGGCAAAACCCAGCCGGTCGCTTCGAACAACACTGCAATGGGAAGGCAACAGAACCGCCGCGTGGAACTGGTGGTCTCCGGCGACGCCATCCGCAGTGCGCTCACTCCCAGCGCCGAGACGGCAAGCCGCCAACCATAGCACGCGCGGGCGCGAGTCCACGGCGAGGTCCGACGTTGGCCCTCGCCGTGGAAACGCCAAGCGGTCCTTCACTTTCCCTGGCTCGGCTCGATGCGCAGATTGTCGGCTAGAGAGAAGAACGTCGCGGCAAAGCGTGCGTCGTTCTCAGCTTTGACGCGGTCCATTTGGTTGGCCACCACTCCGTCCAATGTCACATTACCGTTCTTGACGATGATGTGAATCGGCGGCAGCGTCTGATCGCGGTAGTGAATGAAGTAGGGATCGTTGTAGATGGCGCGCGCCACGGCGAGCCGCAACTCGTCGTCGTAGTTCGAGGTGGGAAGCACTTCGAGATTATTCTGGAGTTCCGCCACACCCTTGACGTAGGTCAGGAATCGTCCGATGTCTGCCTTCTTGAAAGGCTGGCTCACCTGGCCGCTGACGATCAGCGTGTGGCCCTGGGCTTCCAGCATCACGTTGTCAAAAATGGTGTAGAAAGGATAAGTCACGATGTCCTTTCGCGCCTCCTCCACAATCTGGCTCGGCGTCACGTCCTCGGCGCTGACGGTGATGTTGTCGACGACGTTCATGACGTCATCCACTTTGCGTGCGGCCCGCGCGGCGTCGAGCTTGGCGCCCTGGTTGTCGACGGTACCCGTCAGCGTCACGACACCGTTCTCAAAAGCTACCTGCACCTGCCCGTGCTGGAACACCCGCGCATGATACAAGTGGTCCTGAATCGCCGCAGTGATTTCGGCGTTCGACATCGGCTCCCTCGCATAGCCGATTCCCGCCGCAAGCAACAGGATCAAAGGCACCCAAAGCATTTTTTTGCGCATAGACCCTCCCTTATCCGTCGTATCGTTGCTGTGTGCGGACGCGCGCCGCGCCCGGAGTGAATCCGTCGACGGCAACGCCCGGTTCGAACTCAGATATCGCCCGCATCCGTATGTTTGGATGAAAGGCATCACGAACTTTGTTGTACGGACAGGACGCAAGGAGGGAATCTTTAGTAGGCTACAAAAGTACACCGTGGACGGCACGTACATAAACCCGTCCTTACATAATTAGACGCAAGAAGGGCGTCGAAGGTTACATCACACCAGAACGAGGTCAGGGTGGTAGATACTGCCGGAAACGTGCCGGGCGACCGCGATCAACCGGCGGTCGGGATTCAGGATCTTGAGCAGATTGAAGGCTGGCGCGTAGTCGGGCGAGGCTCCCCGGTCAGGACGCAGAGCTTGCGCCAGTTCGAACATGTGCCCGTGGCGGACACCCTGTTCTTCGCGTCCGCGCACGACGAGCGCCGGGCACTCAGGCAGCAGCGCCTCGAGCGGGATGAGAACACTCGCGAGTCTTCCTTGCTCGACGACTTCGCGCAGCGCCTCAAGCGTGACCGCACCGCTCTCCTTGAACTCCGCCACGGCGGTGCGCCGGAGGCTCGCAAGGTGCGCCGGCACTCCCAACTTTCGACCGATGTCGTGGACGAGCGACCGAACATAGGTTCCACCGGAGCATTCCACGGCGAAATGCACGCGGTCAGCATCGGTACTTAGAATTTCCAGCGCGTAGACTTCGACTTCAACCGGCGCAAGCTCCACCGGCTTTTGCTCGCGCGCCAGCTTGTAGGCGCGGATGCCGCCGACGCGCTTCGCTGAAAACGGCGGAGGCGTCTGTAGAATGCGCCCGGTGAAGTCGCGAAAGGCTTTCCCCAGCGCGGCTTGCTCGATCGCGACGGTGATGGGTTCGTTCGTGGGCCGTCCGGTGGCGTCGTAGGTGTCAGTGGCAAAACCGAAGCGGATGGTTCCCTCGTAGGCCTTGCGCGATTTCAGGTAGAACTGCGCAAAGCGCGTGGCCTTGCCGATCGAGAGCGGCAGGACGCCCGTGGCAAACGGGTCGAGCGTACCGAAGTGGCCGATCTGACGGATCTTCAAGATGCGGCGCGCCGTCGCGACGACGTCGTGCGACGTCATGCCGGGCGGCTTGTCCGCCACCAGGATGCCTGAAATGACGTCCTGTTTGTCGAGGGCTTGTTCATCCATAAGGAGGGACCGGCGACGCGACGCGCTACTCCCCGTGCTTCAACTTTTCAAGTAACCCCTCGATTCGCGCCGCGTCCTCCGGGCCGTGGTCGAGTACGAACACCACCTCAGGCGCGCGCCGCAAATGCAGCCGATGCGTGACTTCGCGGCGAAGAAATCCTGCCGCCGACTCGAGTCCAGCCAAAGACCGGCGCTGCGCGTCTTCGTCGCCCAGCACGGAGACGAATACCCGCGCGTGTCCCAGGTCGGCGCTCAACTCCACGCGAGTGACCGTCACAAAACCGATACGCGGATCCTTCAGCTCCTCGGTGATCAGTTGAGCAACTTCAGTGCGAATCTGATCGCCAAGCCGTTCTTGACGGCGTCCTGGAACCGGCATGACGCATCTCCGCGCGGCGCGGGGATCCGGCCTCGCTCACGGGCTCGGAAAGCGCTTGCGCACGATCCCCCAATCGCCACGCTCAGAAAAAGTCGAGGGTATGATAGGCGACGTCTTCGCCGAGGATTCTTTCCGACTCCGCCAGCACCTTCTGGAACACCGACTCGAGGAACGGCTGGCTGTTCGAGATGGAGACCACGCCCAGTGTGGCCTGCTGCCACACATCCTGATGGTCGAGCTCCGCCACGGCGACGTTGAACCGGGCGCGCAGCCGGTCCTTGATCTTGAGCAGGACCGCTCGCTTTTCCTTGAGGGAATGCGCGTACGGAAGCTGGATTTCGAGCGTGAGCACGCCCACCGGCATGATCGTAAGCCGTTCGCGGCGGTATCTCTCGTCTAGACGAGCGCGGGCTCGGTGACGCGCTCCTTGACGAAGGCCTCAATCACGTCGCCGATCTTGACGTCGTTGTAGTTCTCAAGCGCCACGCCGCACTCGGTGTTGGACCGGACCTCGGTCACGTCTTCCTTGAAGCGCCGCAGCGAGCGGACGCGCCCCTCGTACACCACCACGGCGTCGCGCACCAGCCGCACTCGCGCCTCGCGCGTAAGCTTCCCGTCCTGAACGTAGCAGCCGGCGACCGTTCCGACGCCTGAGACGCGGAACGTGTCGCGCACCTCCGCCCTGCCCAGCGTCGTCTCTTTGAAGGTCACAGCCAGCAGACCCGTCATTGCTTTCTTGATCTCGTCGGTGACGTTGTAAATGATCGTGTGCAGGCGGATGTCGACCTTCTCGAGCTGAGCGAGCTCTGTCGCTTTGCGTTCGGGGCGCACGCTGAAGCCGACGATGACGGCGTTCGATGCCGACGCCAGCAGGACGTCGGTTTCCGTGATCGCGCCCACTCCCGCGTGGATTACTTTGACCTTCACCTTGTCGGTGCTCAATTTGTTCAGCGTATCACTCAACACTTCAACCGAACCTTGCACGTCCGCCTTGATGATGAGCGGCAGTTCCTTGACGTCGCCGGCGGCAAGCTGTTCGTGCAGCTGCTCGAGGGTCAAGCGAGCGCTCTTGGCGAGTCCCGCCTCACGCAGCTTGGAGAGGCGATGAATCGAAATCTGGCGCGCCTTCAGGGTGTCTTCGATCACTTGGAAGCGATCGCCGGCCTGCGGCACATCCTCGAGTCCCAGCACCTCGACGGGTGTCGAGGGCCCGGCCTCGGCCGTGGATTGCGCGCGATCGTCGAACATGGCGCGGACTTTGCCGTAAATAGCGCCGACGATGAAGGCATCGCCCACGTTCAGCGTGCCATTCTGCACCAGGATCGACGCCACCGGACCGCGTCCGCGGTCGAGCCGGCTCTCGATCACCGCACCGGTCGCCAGGCGCTTGGGATTCGCCTTGAGCTGTTGAAGGTCGGCGACCAGAAGGATCATTTCGAGCAGCAGATCAAGGTTCTTGTGCTGCTTGGCCGAAACTTCCACCGTGACCGTATCGCCGCCCCAGTCCTCGGCCATGAGGCCGTGGTCCGCCAGCTGCTTCTTGACACGTTCCGGCATGGCGTCGGGCTTGTCGATTTTGTTGATCGCCACGACGATAGGGACCTTCGCGGCGCGAGCATGGCTGATGGCCTCGAGCGTCTGCGGCATCACACCGTCATCCGCCGCCACCACCAGCACCACGATGTCCGTGACCTTGGCGCCGCGCGCCCGCATCAAGGTGAACGCCTCGTGGCCCGGCGTATCCAGGAAGACGATCCTGCGGCCCTTGATCTCAACCTGGTACGCGCCGATGTGCTGCGTGATGCCTCCCGCCTCGCGCGCCGCGACGCTCGTCTCGCGCACCGCGTCGAGCAGCGACGTCTTGCCATGGTCGACGTGACCCATCACCGTCACGACCGGAGCTCGCTCCTTCAAATCCTCGGGCCGGTCCGTTTCCTCTTCCTCATGCAGTATCTCTTCTTCGTAGGTGATGACGGAGGCTTCGGCGCCGAAAGTGCGCGCGATCTCAATCGCCGTCTGGCTGTCGAGAGTCTGATTGATGGTCGCGAAGATGCCCATGTCGAGCAGCTTCTTGATAACGTCCTTGGCGCGCGCTTCGAGCTTCTCAGAGAGCTCCTTGATGCTGATGCCCTCGCTGATGGTGATGTTCCGCGTAATCGGCACTTCGACGGGAGCCGGTTTCGAAGCAATGACACCCGGTACGCCGCGTGGCGCGAGGGGCGGACGCGCCAAGGGAGGTCGCGCACTGGGTACGCCGCCGGCGGCCGCAGCGCCGGTTGCCGGACTGGGACGCGACGCGGTGGGATGCTGGGGGCGTGGCTCCCGGCCGCGCGGAGCCAGAGGCCGCGGGACGCCCTTGGGTGTCGCGACGCCGGGATAGATCGGCTGACTCGATGCCGGTGACTTGGCGCCGCGCGTCCGCGCAGGTTTGGGCGACACCTCCGGCACTTTGCCCGGCACAGCCACTTCCGGAGCAGCGCCCGCTTTGATCGGCAGAACCTCGCGAGTCCTCACGCCGGGCGCCGCTCCAGCCACCGCGGCCGAGCTGCGCAGTCCGGGGATTCCCCTGGATACAGGCACCGGGCCGATGCGAGCCGTCGTCGCGGTGCCTGCCACCGCCGAGGTTGCCAAATGCGCGGGCGCGGGTTTGGGTGCCGGCGGCGGCGGAGGAGCGACGGCGCGCCGAGCCTCCGCCTGGATTTCAGCCAGAGACCGCGTCAGAGGACGGAGCTCCGTGTGGCTTTCGATGAGCTTCTTCACCGTGAGAGCAGGAGAAGGCGCAACGTGACCCGCCGGTGCGCTCGAAGCCGCCGGAGCCGGAATCACGAGCGGTGCGGGTGCAGGCGGAGGTGCGGCCGCCCGCGGCGCTTTGCTCGGGGATGCCGTGGGCGCGCTCTCTTCGGCGGACTCGGCCTCACCCAGCGCGTGGAAATGGGCGCGCACTCTGTCCGCGAGGTCATCCTCGAGAGCGCTCGAGTGCGACTTCTTGTCCGTGACATCGATCTCGGGCAAGTAGTCGATGATCGCCTTGCTTTTGACTTCCAGCTCGCGTGCCAGCTCGTTGATTCGAATCATTGCTTCCTTCGACTTCCTCTCGTGCCGGGCCTTGGCCCGGCAAATCACTGGTCAACTGATGTTGACTGCTTTGTGTCTCCTTGCTCGGGAGACGCTTCTGCTTGTCCTCCTTCCTCAGATGATCCGGATCCAACGTGAGGTGTTTCGGCGGATTCGCCGGTGCCGGCTTCGTCCGAATGAGTCGCAGCCTCGGCCTGTTCCTCAGAATTCGTCGCGTCTTCCGATGGGCTCGCCTGCTCGGGCCCTGCAACCTCCTCTTGCGCGTCCGTCTTGACCAGCTCGGCTTCTGGCTGGGCCGACTCGACAACGGGCGCGGCTTCCGCCTTCGTAGCCTCTTCAGCGGAGGCGGGCTCGACAGGTCCCGCGGCAGGCTCACCCGCCGTCTCGGCGGCTGGCGCCTCCGTGGCTGCCTCCTCGACCGCCGGTTCGGAGCCCTGCTCGAAATAGTCGGTGACCACTTTGCGGATGCGCTCGACGGTCTTCTCGCCGATACCCTGAATCTGCGTCAGTTCGTCGGGCGTCATCTGCGCCAACTGCTCGACGGTTTCAACGCCGTGATTGCGCAGTTTGTCGAGCGTCTTTTCGCCCAGGCCGACGAGTTCCGTGATGGCCGCGCCACGCCGCGCCATCGCCGCCATCTGCGACTCGATCTCCTGGCGTTTCTCTTCCTCACTCTTGATGTCGATGTGCCAGCCGAGGAGCTTCGCCGCCAGCCGCACGTTCTGCCCCTTCTTGCCGATGGCCAGTGACAACTGCGAATCGTCCACGATAACTTCGAGATGCTTTTCTGTCGCGTCGACGATCGAAACGTGGTTGATCTTGGCCGGACTGAGTGCGTTCCCCGCAAAGGTGACCGGATCTTCGTTGTACTCGATAATGTCAATCTTTTCGCCGCGCAGCTCGCGGATAATCGACTGGACGCGCATGCCCTTCATGCCCACGCACGCGCCCACGCAGTCCACATCGGGGTCTTTGGAGAACACCGCCACCTTGCTGCGCTCGCCCGCTTCACGCGCGATCGCCCGGATGACCACCGTGCCGTCGTAGATCTCCGGCACTTCCATTTCAAAGAGCCTTTGGACCAGCATGGAGTCAGCCCGTGAGACCACCACTTGCGGCCCGCGCGCCGCGCGGTCGACTTCCTTGATGACGGCGCGCAGGCGGTCGCCGATCTGATAGGTCTCGAGACGCAGTTGTTCCCGCCGCGGCATCCGCCCTTCCGTGCGGCCTAGGTCGACGATCACTTCCGGGCCCTCGAGCCGCTTCACCGTGCAGTTGACCAGTTCTCCAACGCGGTTGCTGTACTCCGCAAAGACCGTCTCGCGTTCGGCCTCGCGCACCTTCTGGAAGATCACCTGCTTCGCCGTCTGCGCCGCGATCCGACCTAACACGTCGGTGGCCTTGGGAATGCGGATTTCGCTCTCGAGCGCCGCTTCCGGCTGAATGGCGCGTGCCTGATCGAGCGTCATCTCGCGGTCCGGATCCGCTACCTCTTCCACGACCTTTTTCACCGCGAACACTTCCACGGCGCCCGTATCCTTATTGAAATGCGATTGCAGATCCTCGTTCGACTTATAGAACTTCCGCGTCGCCACGAGGATCGCGTCCTCGACCGCCGAGATGATGATCTGGGGATCGATCCCCTTCTCGCGGCTCAGTTGGTCAATCGTCTGGTAAAGCAAGCTTGTCGTCATAGAACCTCGGGTGCGGAGCCGCTCGGAAAACGCTATCGGTCGACGGCCCGCCACTAACAGCCTTACGGCTCCAACACCAGCCTGGCCTTGGCGATGCTGGCCAGTTCAAACTCCCTCGTCTCGCCCTGGTCCGTTTCGAGCCGTACGCGGCCGGCTTCGAGACCCCGCAGCTGCCCTTCGAGAACCGCTGATCCGCCGGCTGGGTCGCGGACCACCAGCCGGACGCGGCGTCCGGCAAAGTGCTCGAAGTCGCTCGGCTTCTCGAGCTTCCGATCGAGGCCGGGAGAGGAGACCTCGAGCAAGTAGCTTCCCGGAAACGGGTCCTCGACATCGAGGATGGCGCTCATCTGCTCGCTGAAGTTCTGGCAATCAGCGTGCGACACGCCTTCCGGTTTGTCGACGTAAATCCGCAGCAGCGGGTTGGAGCGCCCGCCCTTGACTTCCACATCCACCCAAGCAAGTCCCTCCGACTTCGCGATCCGCTCGGCGATGGCGCGAATCTTTTCCACATCAACGGACATGTACCCTGCCGAAGACCCGTCAGCCGCGCGACAGTCCTTCGCGCCGTCTCAATCCGCTCCAACAAAAAAGTGGGCTTTCGCCCACTGGTTGCGTTCGACAACCAAAGTATAGCGCCCGCGACGGGAAAATACAAGAGAATCTGGCCACGCCTTTGGCGACGCCGCCCAGGATCGCCGCGCCGCGATCCGGTGCTGACCGCTATGCGTGCCGCGACGCTGATTCGCGAGGATGCGCCAAGCGCGACCTAGAGGGACTGGAGTTCCTTACCAGGCTTAAAGCGCACTGCTTTTCCGGGAGGGATGTTGACTTCTTCGCCGGTGCGGGGATTCCGTCCGATGCCGGTTTTGCGGGGCTTGACGTTGAACACTCCAAAGCCGCGCAATTCGATACGTTGGCCGTTGGCAAGCGCGCGCTTCATTGACTCAAACACCGTTTCGACGGCCACCTCGGCCTTGGTCTTCGTGAGTCCCGTGCGGCTGACGACTTCCGTGATGATGTCCAGCTTGATCACTCCAACCTCCTGAAAAACAAGGCTTCCATCGTAAGGAAGCTCTTTCTACGTTGTCAAGGTGTTTTCTCTTGTACTATGATGCCGCGCTTCGCCGATTGAAAGATTGCGGTTGGTGATGAACCCGTCAGGGCTTCTCTATCGCACTCGATCAAAGCTGAAATCGACTGTCTGCACCGAGGTGCCGTCTATGGCTGTCAAGAATGATCGCTGGATTCGCCGCATGGCGCGCGAGCACGATATGATCAATCCCTTTGCCGAAAGCCAGGTGCGCGATGGAGTAATCTCCTACGGCGTGTCGTCGTACGGCTACGACCTGCGCGTCGCCGACGAGTTCAAGATTTTCACCAACGTCAACAGCACCATCGTCGATCCCAAAAATTTCGACGCCAAGTCGTTCGTCGAGTTCTCGGGTCCGGTGTGCATCGTTCCGCCCAACTCGTTCGCGCTCGCGAGGTCGGTCGAGTATTTCAAGATTCCGCGCGGCGTGCTGACCGTCTGCGTGGGCAAGTCGACCTACGCGCGCTGCGGAATCATCGTCAACGTCACGCCGCTCGAACCCGAGTGGGAAGGCTTTGTGACGCTCGAGATCTCGAATACCACGCCCCTGCCCGCCCGCGTCTATTCCAACGAAGGCCTGTGCCAGATCGTCTTTTTCGAGTCCGACGAGGCCTGCGAGATTTCCTACAAGGACAAGAAAGGGAAGTACCAGGCGCAACAGGGAATCGTCCTGCCTAAGGTTTAGCAAACGCTGCTTGGCTCGCCCGCGCCTCAACTCGACAGCGCATCTTTGCGTTTTCCCGCCGCTATGCTACCTTTAGAAGGTTCGAGACTCGACAGCGAATTCAAGTGAGCGGATCCATTTATGATTCTGAGTTATGCGGGCCGCGTGCCGCGCATCGCGGCGTCGGCTTATGTGGCGGACAGCGCCGACGTGATCGGCGACGTGGAAATCGGCGAGAACGCGAGCGTCTGGTTCGCATCCGTGGTGCGCGGCGACATCGAGCCCATCCGCATCGGCGCGAACTCGAACATCCAGGACGGCTCGATTGTCCACACCATGCTGGGCTCGCCGACCACGGTCGGCAACTGGGTCACCGTCGGGCATCGCGCCGTCATCCACGGCTGTAACATCGAGGATCATTGTCTGATCGGCATGGGCGCCGTGCTTTTGAACAACGTGCGCGTGGGCGAAGGCTCAATTGTTGCCGCCGGGGCGCTGGTGCCGGAGAAGACGGTGATCCCGCCGCGCAGTTTGTACCTGGGTTTCCCGGCGCGCTTCCAGCGGCAGCTCACCGACGCGGACCGCGTCTTCATTGATATGCACGCCGCCCACTACCTCGATTACAAAGAGGTCTACCTCAGCGAGCGCCGAAAAGCAGTGACGAGTGACAAGTAACCAGTGACAAGTAACGAGGCGGCGACACCTCTGGTAAGACTGCAAGATCCTGCCGCCGCTTTGCGATTCTTTGCGCCTTGGCGCGAGGGCCTTTCGCTGAGAACGGGGAAGAATAAGCTTCACGCAAAGTCGCAAGGCTTTTCTGAATCGGACACGAAATAATGTCGAAAGCATTCGAACCTATTCACGCCGTCAAAGGCACGCGCGACCTTTTGCCCTCGGAGACCTGGCGCTGGCAGAAGATCGAGGACGAAGCGCGCCGCATGTTCGCCGCGTACAACTTCCGCGAGATCCGCACGCCGATCCTCGAGCGCACGGAGCTTTTTGCGCGCAGTGTGGGCGAAGATACCGACATCGTGACCAAGGAGATGTACACTTTTGCGGACCGCGATCACGAGTCGCTGACCCTGCGTCCCGAGGCGACAGCGTCCGTCGTGCGCGCCTACCTCGAAAATCGGCTCTACAACGAGGGTGGCGTCCACAAGCTCTACTACATGGGTCCGATGTTCCGCCGCGAGCGCCCCCAGAAAGGCCGTTACCGGCAGTTCTACCAGATTGGCGCCGAGGTGCTGGGCTCCGACCACCCGTCGATCGATGTCGAAGTGCTCGAAATGCTGGTGCTTTATCTCGAGCGCGTCGGCCTCAAGAATTTCACGCTACTGCTCAATTCCGTCGGACACCCGGTGTGCCGCGCCGAGTACGTCAAGGTGCTGCGGCGGGCATTGCAAAGCGTCAAAGCGAATATGTGTGAGGACTGCCAGCGTCGTGCCGATACAAATCCCCTGCGCGTGCTCGACTGCAAGGTGGAAGCCGACCAGCCCATCATCGCCGGGCTGCCCAAGATTCTCGACTATCTTGACCCGGAGTGCCGCCAGCACTTCGACCGCGTCACCTCGGAGCTGAAGCAGCGCGGCATCGCGTACGAGATTACGCCGCGGCTGGTGCGCGGCCTCGACTACTACACGCGCACGACATTTGAAATCACTAGCGGCGCGCTCGGCGCCCAGAACGCCGTGCTCGGTGGCGGGCGCTACGACGGGCTGGCGGAAATGATCGGCGGTCCGCCCACTCCCGGCTTCGGATTCTCGATTGGAGAAGACCGGCTGGTGCTGGCAGTGGCGGAAGCCACCGGTCAAGCTGCGGCTAGTTCTCTGGGCCAGGCGCCCGGCCCGCCGCTCATCGCCTACATCGCTTGGATGGGCGATGCGGCGCTCGTCCCCGCAGCGACGCTGGCTCGCGAACTGCGCCACCGAGGTCTGAGCGTCGAAATTGGCTACGAGCCGGCAAAGCTCAAGAAGTCGCTGGGCGTCGCGAGCAAGCTCGGCTCGCGCTTCGCGATTATCATCGGCGAGGGCGAGTTGGCCAGCGGGCGGTACCAGGTCAAAGACATGACGCGCGGCCAGCAGGAAGAAGTCGAGCCTGCGAGAATCGCAGAATACGTAAACTCAAAAACGAAGGAACGAACCGAAGAAGTGCTTTAGAATCAGTAAAAGCCGCAGTCAGAAGTCAGGAGACAGAAATCATGAGGCAGTAAAGGCAGTGTTTTATTTAACATGCGGAGATCTGCGCAATCCGCGGATGGTCTTGAGCCTGAAAGCTGGAGGCTGACAGCCAATCGCTGGTTTGCAGAAACTAACCGAAGAAGTGATTTAGAATCAATACATCGTTATATGAACCGGGGGACAGAAGGGCAGCAACTTGAAACTCGACTTGTTGGGTGATCGACAAAGAACGCACTACTGTGGGGAGCTACGCAAGGAGCACGCCGGACAGACGGTCTTTCTGGCCGGGTGGGTGGACCGCCGGCGCGACCTCGGCAACCTGATCTTCCTCGACCTGCGTGACCATACCGGCATCACGCAGGTGGTGCTGAACCCCGCGCTCAGCGACGAGGCGCACTCGAAAGCCGAAGAGGTACGCTCGGAGTACGTGGTCGGGGTCGAGGGCGAGGTCGTGCTGCGCTCGCCCGAAACCGTCAACCCGCAGCTTGCGACCGGCGAGGTCGAGATCAAGGCTAGGAAGCTACTACTACTTAACGAGGCTAGGACTCCGCCCTTTCCGCTTGACGACACGCGCACCGCGGAGGAGACGCGCCTCCGCTACCGGTACCTCGACCTGCGACGCCCGCGCCTCCAGCATCACCTCCGGATCCGCCACGAGGCGGCGCAGGTTGTGCGGCACCACATGAGCGCCCGCGGCTTTGTCGAGGTCGAGACGCCCTTCATGACGCGCTCGACTCCCGAGGGTGCGCGCGACTACCTCGTGCCCAGCCGCGTCCAGCCCGGGCGCTTCTACGCCCTGCCGCAGTCGCCGCAACTCTTCAAGCAGATCCTGATGATCGGCGGACTCGACCGTTACTTCCAGATCGTGCGCTGCTTCCGCGACGAGGACTTTCGCGCCGACCGGCAGGCGGAGTTCACCCAGATCGATATTGAGATGGCCTTCCCGCAGCAGGACGTGCTGTTCGACATCATCGAGCGCCTGATGGAGCAGCTCTTCACGCTGATCAACGTCCGGGTGAAGCGGCCGTTTCCGTTGCTGCCTTACGACGAAGCGATGGAGAAGTACGGGTCAGACAAGCCGCATCTGGGCTTCGAGCTCGGCTGGAAGCGCGTCGAGGCGCCCGCGAGCTTGAAGGAGAAGGTCCACATCGCGCACCTCAAGGCGCTACGCGTACCGGGCTGGGCGAATGCGTCGCGCAGCCAGCTCGACAAGCTGCAGGACGCCGCGAAAGCCGCCGGCGCCGACTGGTTCTCGTACCTCAAGCTCGCCGACTCTGGAGTCCAGTCGCCGCTCTCGAAGGTGGTGGGCGACGCCCCGGTGCAGGAGCTCGCGCAATCTGCCGGCGCCGCCGCGGGCGACCTCGTCGTGCTACTGGGACGGAAGTCCGAGGGCGCGCTGCACGGCGTCCCGCTGCTCTACGACATGCGGCATCTCGATGAGGCGTCGGGCGAGGTGCGGCTCGATATCGCGCGCAAGCTCGAGCTCATCAAGCCGAATACGTGGAGCTTCGCCTGGATCGTCGACTTCCCCATGTTCGATTTTGACGCCAAGGCAAAGCGCTTCGGCGCCATGCACCATCCCTTCACCTCGCCCCGCGAAGAAGACTTCGAGAAGCTCGAATCCGAGACCGAAGTGGTGAAGGCGCGCGCCTACGACTTGGTGCTCAACGGTTCGGAGATCGGCGGCGGCTCGATTCGTATTCACCGGCGCGACATCCAGCAGCGCGTTTTCTCGATCCTCGGCCTGACTCCGGAAAAGGCGCGCGAGCGCTTCGGCTTCTTCTTGGACGCCCTCGAGTACGGCACCCCGCCCCACGGCGGCATCGCGCTCGGCTGGGACCGCATTGTCGCACTGATGTGCGGCGAGTCAAACATCCGCGAGGTCATTGCGTTTCCCAAGACCGCGAGCGCCGTGGATTTGATGTGCGACGCTCCCTCTCCGGTGGAGTCCCCCCAGGAAGACGAGTTGGAGTTGATGGGGGCCTTCCCAAACCTTCCCGGTCACGCTTGGGTGCTTGCTGGCTTCTGTGACGAGCTCCTCGGGTTACTCGGCCGCGACATTTTCGAGAACCCGGTACCGGCCGACACTCCATTTCAAAGGGCAATGAGCTTGATCCTCGCCAAGGCGCGAGATGATTCCCGCGCCGCCGTCAGATTGGCCAAGGCAGGATATGGACCACAATCAGCGGGCCTTTGCAGATCTATCGTCGAAGCCTCCATAAACAGCCGCTATATCCAAAAGGACCCGGAGGTCCGAGGGGAGGCCTTTCGAAAGTCAATAGTCGACGCGAATCGTCGCCTAGCAGCTAAGCTTGCATCGCACCCCGTACCTCAAGATGTCAAGGAAGCGATGGACGAAGCACAGAAGATTGAGGATGAATCAGGGTGGCCCAAGAATATCGCCCAGCGCGCATATGACGTAGAGAAGCCAAATTACGCGTATGACATTGTGTTTACCCTACTGTCGCAGCAACTCCATTCGGACATCGCTGCCCTCGCAAGCCAGGTTCACGGAACGGATTTGTCTGGTTGGAAGATTAGATATGGTCGCGGAGAGGAGTGGGTTACGACAGCACTTGCCACCGCCTTTATTTTCCTCAGTCAGGTGGCTGAAATCGCATACGACGCGTTCGGACCTGAGAAAAATGATCTAATCGATCTTTGCAGACGCTTCGAGGAAGCGCACCGCTCAGGCTTAGTTCCTACTCGAGGTTAGAGCCCCCGTGAGCTGCATCCACATCCTGCCCGAAGCCGTCGCCAACAAGATCGCGGCGGGCGAAGTGGTCGAGCGGCCCGCCTCAGTGGTGAAGGAGCTGGTGGAGAACTCGCTCGACGCGGGCGCCAGGCGTGTGGACGTGGCGGTTGAATCGGGCGGTAAGCGGCTGATCCGCGTGGTCGATGACGGCTCTGGCATGAGCCACGATGACGCGCTACTGGCCTTCGAGCGTCACGCCACCAGCAAGATCTGCAGTGCCGAGGACCTGTTCGATATCTCGACGCTCGGCTTCCGCGGTGAAGCGCTGCCCTCGATTGCTGCGGTATCGCGCCTAGCGCTCGAGACGCGTCACGCCTCGGAGGCTGCGGGCACGCGCATCGAGATCGCCGGGGGACGGCTGCGTGACGTGAAGGAAGTAGCTTGGCCGGCTGGCACGAGCATCGAAGTCCGCGACCTTTTCTTCAACACGCCGGCGCGCCGCAAATTCCTGAAGTCGGAGTCGACCGAGCTTGGTCACCTCGCGACGCTCGCGACACACTATGCGCTGGCGCATCCCGAGAGGAGCTTTCGACTCACCTCGCTGACCAACGAAATCCTCAACGTCGCTCCGGTTTCAACCAGCCGCGAGCGCGTCTACCAGGTGATGGGCAATCAGTTGCTCGAACAACTCGTGGAGATCGCGCCGCGCGAGCGCGAGATTCTGATGTCGACAGCGCCCGCCTACGGCTCCGACATGACGGAAGCGGGCGAGACCGCGGAAGCCGAGCCCTCGCCGCGCGTTCGCGTCTCGGGATTCGTGTCGCGGCCCGAAGTCGAGAAGCTCAACCGCAACAGTATCTATTTCTTCGTGAACCGCCGGCTGGTGCGCGACCGCCTGATCCTGCACGCCATCACCGAGGCCTATCGCAACATCCTGCCCGCCGGCGTTTTTCCCGTGGCGCTGATTTTTCTCGAGCTGCCGGCGGCCGAGGTCGACGTCAACGTACACCCGTCCAAAATCGAGGTGCGGTTCCGCCACACCTCCTTCATTCACGACTTCGTGCGCGACTCGATCCGGCAGGCGCTTATGGAGACGCGTCCCGTCGCGACGTTTCCTGTCTCCCGCCGCGAGCGTCACGCGCGTGCCGAAGAGGATGCAGAGTTCGAAGAGCGGCTGGCCGGAGAGCCTACGTCTGCGGGTCGCCCTCCGGACAGAGCGCCGGCCGCGCTCCCAGCGTCGCCGGGAGACGCAGCAGCGGAGTTCAAGCTGTCCACACTCGAACCTCCGCCTCAGACTGGACGGCTGGCCCTCGATGAAACGGAGACGGCGTCGCCGCCTCCCGTTTGGCCAGCTTCCGTGCCTGCGGTGCTGACTTCGACTGTGGCGGACGCCGTGCCATCGGCCGCCGTGAGCGACGTGTCCCGGACCTCCACCCGTGTCGACGAGTTCCCGGTCGACCTTCGTCCGCTTGGACAGGTCGAGGAAAGCTTCATCGTGGCCACCAACACCGAAGGGCTGTGGATCATCGACCAGCACGTGGCGCACGAGCGCGTCTTGTTTGAGCGTCATCTGCGCCTGCGCCGCGAAAAGAAGGTGGAAGGCCAGCGGCTGCTCTTGCCCATCATCGTTGAGCTCAAGCTTGAACAGCAGGCCACTTTCCAGGACATCGCTGAGGAACTCGCTGCGAACGGCTTCGAGGTCGAGCCCTTCGGCCAGCGCACGGTCGCGATCAAGACGGCGCCTGCTGATATCCGCTCGGAAGGCGTCCAGCGGCTGCTCGTCGAGATTCTGGACGGCGTCGGGCCCGAGGCGCGGGCCGTCTCGCTCGACGAGCTGCGCTCCAAGATCGCCGCTTCCGTCGCCTGCCACGCCGCCATCAAGATCAACATGGCACTCGAGCTGCGCAAGATGGAGTGGCTCCTCCGCGAGCTCAGCCGCACCGAGTGTCCCATGACATGCCCGCACGGCCGACCCATCGTGCTGCGCTACTCCATGCGCGACATCCAGAAAGCGTTCAAGCGTCTTTAGTGTCCCGTGTCTTCAGAGCGAGATTCCTCGCGCAGTTTACCCTGAGCTCCTTCGCTGCGCTCAGGACCGTTCGCACTTGAAGAGCGAACGGGCTCGGAATGACACGATTCGACACTAGCCGTTCGGCCGGGCCGACCCTGGCCGTTTGGCGGATGCGCGCGCCTTCCGTCCTGGCTTATGTTGACGGCAGGTGGGACGAGCACGTTGTCCCGCACATCCAAGAGAGGGAAGGGAAATGGCAACCAAAACATCGGAGAAATCGAATACCTGGCTGACGCTGTCGAACGACCTGGCAACAGCTGTCGAGCGCACCGGACCTGTGATCGTCGCCGTCCACGCGCGTCCGCGTACTCCGTCGAGCGGGGTCGCGTGGCAGCCAGGAGTGGTGGTCACCGCGAACCACACTGTGAAGCGCGACGAGGACATCACGTTGACCACCGCGGACGGCCGTACCGTCCCCGCGAAGCTCGCGGGCCGCGATCCGGGCACGGACCTCGCGGTGCTGCGTCACGAAGCCGCGGATCTACCCATCGCCGATCTCGGTGACGCCGCCGAGCTCAAGGTCGGCAACCTGGTGCTCGCGGTTGGGCGTCGCGAGGGCAGCGGCGAGGAAAGCTTTCCGGCTGGCCTCGGCATGGTCAGCTTCGCCGGCGGACCGTGGCGTACCTGGCGTGGCGGCGAGATCGACCGGTACTTGCCGCTCGACCTCTCGATCTTCCTCGGCTTCTCGGGCGGAGCGCTGGTAAACGCCGAAGGCCGCGTCGCTGGTGTCAACACCACAGGACTCACGCGCGGAACCGGTCTAGCGGTTCCTGCTTCGACGGTGAATCGCGTCACCGCGCAGTTGCTCGAGAAGGGCCGTGTACCTCGCGGATACCTGGGACTCGGCATGATGCCCATTCATCTGCCCGAGGCGCTGGTGAGCCAGCTTCACCTGCCGGCGGGAGGAGGGATGATGGTCCTGAGCGTCGAGCCGGACGGCCCCGCGGGTGCGGCGGGTGCGCTGATTGGCGACATTCTGGTGGCGCTCGATGGCAAACCGGTGAGCGACCTTGATGATGTCCAGGCGGCGCTAGGCGGCGGGAGAGTCGGCAAGAGCGTCCGCGCCGAGGTGGTGCGAGGCGGCTCGACCCAGGCACTTGCGATCACGGTCGGCGAGCGGCCGGCGCTACAACGCTGAGCCGACCGGCAGGTCTCAGAGATGCGCGGAACGGAGAGCCATCGAACGAAGGTCCTCGTTGCGGCGGACTCAGGGCTGGCGCGCACCGGTCTCGAAGCCGTGGTCCGGGAGGCGAGTACGCTGCTGCGCCTCGCGGGTCCTGCCACGGCTCTCTCGAGTGCCGCTCGCGAGGCGGCTGAGCGTGAGCCTGACGTCGTGCTGCTCGCAGTCGACGACGATTCGCAGCTCGAGGTCGTTTCGGCGATCAGCGGTCGCGACTCGCCGGACGGCGGACGACAAAGCGTGACCGACCCCGCCGCGCCCGCCGTGGTGGTCCTCGCAGAGAATTCGCTGGCGCGCGAAGTCTTGGAGCGCGGAGCGCGTTCTGTATTACCGCCCGACAGCGCGCCAGAAGAGGTTATAGCGGCGGTGTTCGCGGCAGCCGCTGGGCTCGTCGTTTTGCGCCCGGAGACCGCCGAGCTGGTCATCGAGAATGGACCGCAACGCCCTGCCTTACACGCTGCTCATCCAGGCTCCGCCGACGGCTTTTCCGGCGAAGCCCTCACGCCGCGCGAGCTCGAGGTGCTTAACCTGGTCGCCGAAGGCGCGGGCAACAAGGAGATCGCCGCGCGCCTGCGTATCTCGGAGCACACCGTCAAGTTCCATGTCGCGTCGATTCTTAGCAAGCTGGGAGCCGAGAGCCGCACCGAAGCGGTAGCGCTGGGCGTCCGGCGCGGCCTGATCCTGCTGTAATTCGAAGTCGACAATCATTCCGGTTCCCTGTGAAACGCCTCTATAATGGCGGCCATGGTGAAGCCGCGCGCGATCGCGATTGACGGCCCTGCGGGAGTGGGCAAGAGCACCGTCGCCAAGGCCGTCGCCCGGCGGCTGGGGTTTGCCTACGTGGACAGCGGCGCGACCTATCGCGCGGCGGCGCTCAAGGTTCTGGAAAGCGGCGTCTCGCCCGACGACGCGGCGCACGCCGCCGAAGCCGTGACCGGAGCGGACATCCGGCTCGAAGTCCGCGGCGGCGAGTGCCGCGTGCTCCTTGACGGCGAGGACGTCGAGGGCCGGATTCGCACACCGGAGGTGACGCTCGCCGCATCTAAGGTTTCGCGCCTTCCCGAAGTGAGGCAGAAGCTGGTAGCGCTACAGCGAAGAGTCGCAGCAGGCTGCGACGTTGTGATGGAAGGCCGCGACATCGGAACCGTCGTCCTCGCGGACGCGCCCCTCAAGATTTTTCTCAGAGCTGAAACGGAAGAGCGCGCTCGGAGGCGGCTCGGCCAGGAGAAAGAGGAGGGGATTGGCCGAACGCTCGCCGAGACCGCCGAGGCGATCGCGCGCCGCGACCGGCTCGACACCGAACGCCGCCTCTCACCTCTCATCACGGCAGGAGACGCCGTCCAGATCGACACGACTGAACTCACCGCCGATCAGGTCGTCGAGCGCATCATCGAATTGGCGACACAGAGAAAGCTGATCGAAAGGGTAAAGGGTAAGGGTTAAGGATGAAAATGGAAGACCTGTTTAGCCCCTAACCTCTAGCTTCCGGCCTTTACCCTTCATCGCGCTCCGTTGCTCATCGAGGCGAGGAACTGAGCGTTGGTGGGCGTCTTCGAGAGCTTGTCGATAATGAGTTCCATGCTCTCGACCGGCGACAGCGGCGAGAGCACTTTGCGCAGGACCCAGATGCGGTTGAGTTCGTCCTTGGTAACCAGCAACTCTTCCTTGCGGGTGGCGGAGCGATTGATGTCGATGGCCGGGAAAACGCGCTTGTCGACGAGCTTGCGGTCGAGGTTGATTTCCATGTTGCCGGTGCCTTTGAATTCTTCGAAGATCACGTCGTCCATGCGGCTGCCGGTATCGATGAGCGCGGTGGCGATGATGGTGAGACTGCCACCTTCTTCGATGTTGCGCGCCGCGCCGAAGAAGCGCTTGGGGCGCTGGAGAGCGTTCGAGTCAACGCCGCCCGAGAGCACTTTGCCCGAAGGCGGTACCACGGTGTTGTAAGCGCGCGCCAGGCGGGTAATCGAGTCGAGTAGGATCACGACGTCGCGTTTCTGCTCGACCAGGCGCTTGGCCTTTTCGATGACCATCTCGGCGACTTGCACGTGGCGGGCCGCCGGCTCGTCAAACGTCGAGCTGATGACTTCGCCCTTCACGGTGCGTTGCATGTCAGTGACTTCTTCCGGGCGCTCGTCGATGAGCAGGACGATCAGCGTGATCTCGGGATGGTTGGTCGAGACCGAGTTGGCGATGGTCTGGAGCAGCATCGTCTTGCCGGTGCGCGGCGGAGCGACAATCAATCCGCGCTGGCCCTTGCCGATGGGTGTCAGCAGGTCGAGGACGCGCGCCGAAATATTGTCCTTCGCAGTCTCGAGCCGGATCCGCTCCTGCGGATAAAGGGGCGTGAGGTTGTCGAAGAAAATCTTGTTGCGCGACTCGTCGGGCGGCTCGAAATTGATCGCCTCGACCTTGATGAGCGCGAAGTAGCGCTCGCCCTCCTTGGGCGGGCGGATCTGCCCGGAAATCGTATCGCCGGTGCGCAGATCGAACTTGCGGATCTGAGACGGCGAGACGTAGATATCGTCCGGGCCCGGCAGGTAGTTGTAGTCGGGAGCGCGCAGGAACCCGAAGCCGTCGGGCAGGCACTCGAGCACGCCTTCCGAAAAGATGAGTCCGCTTTTCTCGGTCTGCGCCTGGAGGATCTTGAAGATCAACTCCTGCTTGCGCATGCCGCTCGCGCCCACCACGCCCAGATCCTTGGCGATCTGCACCAGCGGGGCAATGTTCATGTCCTTCAACTTGGCAATGTCGAGAATCTCGCCTTCCTTCAACTCGACGAGTATCTTCTCTTCTTGCACTTCTTCCTGTTTCTTTGCAGGCATATTGGTATCTCTCTTCAAACGTTGACTTCGTGGCGCACTCTTGGGAGCGCCTTCTTCGGGAGTGGGACGCCGAGTTGGCGCGCCATTCTCCTCGTCCTTGGGACGCGGCCCGCGCCCCCCGGCCTTGGGACTCTCGGCGGGTGAGGCGGGTCGAGGGTCCTGCGGTTTCTCGTTCTCGTCGGGTTGATCAGTCAAGGCTGACGGCACTTTGAGGTTCCAAACTGAATGCTCGGCGGCGATGAGGGAGCGGTGAACGCATTTCGCGGATTCTGAGTTTCCTCGGTCCTGGATTGTTCAGGAAAGGCCGGGTCACGCGATGTGTGCCCGTCTTGAAATCGTAAGCCACTTCTGCGGACGCCCCGGTGGACGCCGCCTTCACCTCTGCTTCGTGCGAGCAACTTCTTGCCGCACGTTTTACCTCGTCCTCCTTGGATGCAGTTTCCTTGGAATAGGTTTCAAGCCCCCGGCAAACGAATCCGTTGGTCAGTTGGCCAGCGGCGGGGTACGGCTTTCGTCTGAGCCCGGTGGCGCCGCCGGCTGGAGCGGCTCATCGCTCACCGTCAGCGCCGGCCTGGACTCGATCTTGCCTTCGAGCGCCAGGTCGAGCACCTCGTCCATGGTGTCCACAAAGCGCAGCGTCACCTCGCGCTGGACGTTGTCCGGAACTTCCGGCAGATCCTTCTCGTTATCGCGCGGCAGAATCACCGTCTGGCTTCCTGCCCGGTGGGCGGCCAGAACCTTTTCCTTGACGCCGCCGATGGGCAGAATCTTGCCGCGCAGGGTAATCTCGCCCGTCATGGCGATGTCGCGCCGCACGGGAATCTTGGTGAGGGCGCTGACCATGGCGGTCGCGAGCGTGATGCCGGCGGACGGCCCGTCCTTGGGGATGGAGCCCTCCGGGAGGTGGATGTGGATGTCCACGCGCCGGTAGAAGTCTGGATCGAGCCCCAGGCGCGCGGCGCGCGAGCGCACGTAACTCAGCGCCGCCTGCCCTGACTCCTGCATCACTTCGCCCAGCTTGCCGGTCAGAGTCAGCTTGCCCTTACCCGGCATGATCGTCGCTTCAATGTGCAGGATCTGCCCGCCTACTTCCGTCCACGCGAGACCCACGGCCAAGCCTACTTCGTTCTTCTCCTCCGAGCGCGTATCGCGGAACTTGATCACCCCCAGATAATCCTTCAGGTCCGCCTCGTTCGCCGTTACCTGGAGCCCCTTGCCTTCCTTGACGACCTTGCGAGCTACCTTGCGGCAAACGTTGGCAATCTCGCGCTCGAGGTTGCGTACGCCGGCCTCGCGAGTGTAGCCGCGAATAATGCCGGTGATGGCGTCGTCGGCGAGCGTCAGGTTTTCCGGCTTCAGGCCGGCCGCTTCGCGCTGCTTCAAAGCCAGGAAGCGTTTGGCGATTTCCACCTTCTCAGGCTCGGTGTAACCCGAGAGGCGGAGGATTTCCATGCGGTCCTGGAGGGGCTGCGGGATGGTATGGGTCACATTGGCGGTGGTGATGAAGAAAACTTTCGAGAGGTCGTACTCGACGTCCAGATAATGATCCATGAACATGTGGTTCTGTTCGGGATCGAGGACCTCGAGCAGCGCCGCCGACGGGTCGCCGCGGAAGTCCATGCTCATCTTGTCGACTTCGTCGAGCAGGAAGATGGGGTTCATCGTGCCGGCCTTCTTCATCATCTGGATGATCTGGCCGGGCAGGGCGCCGATATAAGTGCGCCGGTGACCGCGGATTTCGGCTTCGTCGCGTACGCCGCCGAGCGACAGGCGCACGAACTTGCGTCCCGTAGCGCGGGCAATCGACCGCCCAAGTGACGTTTTCCCCACACCCGGCGGACCCACAAAACAAAGGATCGAGCCCTTGGGGGTTTTCACGAGTTGGCGCACCGCCAGGAACTCGAGAATCCGCTCCTTGATCTTCTCGAGACCGTAATGATCCTCTTCCAGAATCTGCTCGGCGCGCTGGATATCGCGGATTTCCCGGGACTTGGTCTTCCAGGGAACGGCCAGCAGCCAGTCGAGGTAGTTCCGGGAGACGGTTGACTCCGCCGACATGGGCGGCATCATCTCCAGGCGCTTGAGCTCGGCCGTGGCCTTCTCGTAAGCGTCCTTCGTCATCCCCGCCGTTTCGATCTTCTTCTTCAGCTCGTCGATTTCGCTCTTCTCGTTGCGGCCCAGTTCCTTCTGGATGGCCTTGATCTTCTCGTTCAGGTAATACTCGCGCTGCGCCCGTTCCATCTGGCGTTTGACGCGGCCCTGAATGGTGCGGTCGACGTTGAGCTTCTCGATCTCGATATCAAGAATGTCGGCGAGGCGCGTCAGGCGGTCGACGGGATCCAGAATCTCGAGCAGTTCCTGCTTCTCCTCCAGCGCGACATTCAGGTTGGCCGCCACGGTGTCGGTAAACTTGCCCACCTCATCGACTTTCACCGCCGCGATCATCGTCTCGTAGTTGAGGTTCTGCGACAGCTTCACGTACTGCTCGAAGAGCGACGTGACCCGCTGCACGAGCTGCTCGAGGCTGGGAGTCGAGACTGCGCGGTGGACGAAGGTCTTCACCGTCACCCGGAAGTAGCCTTCTTCGCTCGTCACCTTGACGACCTTGCCGCGCTCCACGCCCTCGACCAGCACCTTGATGTTCCCGTCCGGAAGCTTGAGGCTTTGGACGATGTTCGAAATCGTTCCGACAGTATAAATCTCGTTGGGCTTGGGATCATCCACCGAGGCGTCGTGCTGGGCGGCGAGGAAGATCTTCTTGTCGCCGGCGAGCGCGTCTTCCAGGGCGCGAATCGAGCTCTCGCGTCCCACGACGAAGGGCGTCATCATGTGGGGAAAGATCACCACATCACGTACGGGCATCATGGGAAGCGCGCGCGTTTCGTTTTTTTCGTGTCCTGCAAACATGTCTTGATTCACCGAGCTACTTTCCAACCAAGTCCTGACGCTCCCTCTGCCCTTGTGATGCGGGCCGGGTACGAAAGGGTTCTTAACCTGCCTTTTCGAGCAGGGTCGCGCTGAAATTGATCTCGTGGTTGCGGACCATTTCGTCCGTGACCACGAACTCGCGGAGCTTCCGCTGGCTGGGCAGATGGTACATCAGATCCAGCATGAGATCCTCGAGAATCATGCGGAGGCCGCGCGCGCCGAGCTTCCGCTCGAGCGCCTGATTGGCGATGGCGTTCAACGCCTCATCGGCAAAACGCAGTTTCACCCCCTCAAAGTCGAACAACCGCTGGTACTGCCGCATCAGCGAGTTCTTGGGCTTGGTCAGGATCTCGACCAGCGCTGCGGCGTCCAAGTCGTTCAGCACGCCGACCACCGGCAAGCGGCCCACGAACTCCGGAATCAGGCCGTACTTAATAAGATCTATCGGCTGAACCTGCTCGAGAACTTCGATATTTCTTTTGCTGGCGGGCAAGGGGGGAGTCGGAGGAGTGTCGGTCTGGAATCCCATGGAGCGGTGGCCGATCCGCCGCTCGATGATACGCTCGAGGCCGACAAAAGCGCCGCCGCAGATGAACAGGATGTTCGTCGTGTCAACCGGGGTGAACTCCTGGTGCGGATGCTTGCGCCCGCCCTGCGGCGGCACGTTGGCGATGGTCCCTTCCAGAATCTTGAGCAGCGCCTGCTGAACGCCTTCACCCGAGACGTCGCGCGTGATCGACGGGTTCTCGTCCTTCTTCGAGATCTTGTCAATCTCGTCGATGTAGATGATGCCTTGCTGCGCCCGCTGCACGTCGCCGCCGGCGTTCTGGAGCAGCTTCAGGATGATGTTCTCGACGTCTTCGCCGACGTAGCCCGCCTCGGTCAGCGTCGTGGCATCGACGATGGCGAAGGGCACGTCGAGCTGGCGCGCCAGGGTCTGGGCGAGCAGCGTCTTGCCCGTGCCCGTCGGGCCGATCAGTAGGATGTTCGACTTCGTCAGCTCCACGTCAGAACGTGATTTCGACAGCAGAATCCGCTTGTAGTGGTTGTAGACCGCCACCGCCAGCTTCTTCTTGGTGCGGTCCTGCCCGATCACGTACTGGTCGAGAAAGGCTTTGACCTCGATGGGCCGCGAGAGCTTGGTCTGAGTCGCCGACAGGCGCTCGACGTGGTCTTCTTCGAGGATGGTGTTGCAGACGGCCACGCACTCGTCGCAGATGTAGGCGCGGGGATGATCGCCGGGCGAGGAGATCAGCTTGCCCACCGTGTCCTGTGCCTTCTGGCAAAACGAACAGCGCAACGTCTCTTCGGAACCTGTGCGCCTCAACGGATTCTCCCTCCCAGGGCCGGGTTACCTGTGCTTGAAAATGATTTCATCGAGCATCCCGTATTCTCGCGCCTGCTGCGCGCTCATCCAGAAGTCGCGCTCCACGTCGTGTTCGATCTTCTCGAGCGACTGGCCGGTGTGCTTCGCCATGATTTCGTTGATATTGGCGCGGATGCGGAGGATTTCGCGGGCGTGGATATCAATGTCCGTCGCCTGGCCGGAGAGTCCGCCCATGGTCGGCTGATGGATGAGTACGCGGGAGTTGGGCAGGGCAAACCGCTTGCTGGGCGCGCCCGCCGCCAGCAGCAGTGCGGCGATGGACGCCGCCTGCCCGATGCAAATCGTCGAGACATCGGGCTTGATGAACTGCATGGTGTCGTAAATGGCGAGCCCGGCGGTCACAACCCCGCCCGGAGAGTTGATGTAAAGCGCCACATCTTTCTCAGGATCCTCAGCGGCCAGAAACAGCAGTTGGGCCGTCACCAGGTTCGCCACATTGTCGTCAATGGGCGTCCCGATAAAGATGATATTGTCGCGCAAAAGGCGCGAATAAATGTCGTAGGCTCGCTCGCCCCGGTTGGTCTGCTCGACCACCATGGGGATCAGCGTCGAATAAGGTTGGTGATCGCTCATAGATTAGTGACTCGACTGGTCCTCTTCCGACCCCGAACCCGACTTCGACAAACCACCTGCAACCGAGTCACTCTGCTGAATGATTACTGCGTTTCGGTAGACGAAATCAAGGGCTTTCTGCGTGCGGCGAGTAAACCTGAGTCTATCCAGTCCATCATCGCGTGTCAAGCGCGTCTTGATCGCGGCCGCGGGTTCATGAGTCTCGGTCGCGACCTCGCGAATCGCCTCGTCCACTTCCTCTTCCGTGACCTCGATCTTCTCCGCATCAGCGATCTTCTCGAGGATGAGCGAGCTGCGCACCGTCCGCTCGGCGTCCGGCCTCAGCGATTCGCGGAACTTGCGCCAGTCGAATTCCTCCTGGCGGGGATCGATCCCCTGGGCCATCAGCTGGCCGACGCTGCTTTCGAGCCTGTGCTGAAGCTGGCTTTCGACCAGTTTCTGCGGCACGGGGAAAGGATGAGCCTCCACCAGCTTCTCGATTAACTTGCGCCTCGCCCCCGCTTCGACTTTCTCCTGCTGCCGCCTCTCCAAATCCTCGCGGATTTTGACTCGCAGTTCGGCGAGCGTGGAAACGGCGTAGTCGTCGGCGCTCTTCGCCAAGTCGTCATCCAGAGCCGGCAGTACCTGGTGCTTGATGGCCTGGACCTCGACGCGGTAGTGAAGCTTCTTACCCCTTAGGCTGACGCGAGGATAATCGTCCGGATAGGCCACATCAAACTCGCGCACGTCGCCCGGCTTCGCGCCGCTCAGGTTCTCGGTGAAAGCCGCGAGCGTTCCCGGCGCGCCCAGATGCACCATGCCTTCGCGAACTTCGACGGGTGGCTTCGCGGGATCGCTCAAGTCCTGTCCCTGATAACTCACCGTCACGAAGTCACCGTCTTGGGCGGCACGGTCCGTAACCACCTCGGATGTCGACAGGCGCCGCCGCAACGCCTCGAGGGCCTGGTCGACGTCAGCCTCGGTGACCGTCGGCGTTTCTTTCTGAATCTCCACGCCTTTGTATTGGCCTAGTTCGAACTGTGGATAAACCTCGAAGGTCGCCTTCACGGTCAGCGGCTGGGCTTCCTCAAACTTCAAATCCTCGAAGTTTGGCTGGCCCACGACCGACCATTTCTCGTCCTTGACCTTCTCGCGGAAGAACTTGGGCACGAGCGACTGCACAATCTCGCTCTTGATCTCATCGCGATAGCGACGGCGCACCAGGCTCGGGGGTGCGTGTCCGGGCCGGAAACCGGGAATGCGCGCCACCCGCGCGTACTCCTTGGTGACGGTCTCGGCTTCGCGCTCGACCACGTCAGCGGGAATCTCGATCATCAGCTCTCTCGTGCAGTTCTCTGACTCCACAGGTCCTCGGCAACGGAACTAGAAGGTGAAATCAAACAGGGAGGATTCTCGAACTCGAGGGCCCCTGAGTTTCACCGGGGCGCCACCCCAGTGAAGAGAAGCCGCTGCAGGCTTCCCTGTGTGGAGTATAGCATGAAACCCTCCGTGTCAAGCGTTCGCTACCAGTGAATTGCCCGGAGGTTTTGACCGGTCGCGTCCTTTACGGACTAACTAGAAGAAGTAGAATAAGATGACTGCCAGTACCTACCATCCGCTCGGTAGGGAGAACTCTCGGGGGAGGATTCCGCCGATGTCGGGCTTCAGTAAGGAATCGCACGATAAGTCGTTGGGTATGGACTCCCGCATCTGCCGGCGCGACTTCCTCAACGCCACGCTGCTCGCTTCGGGGAGTCTGCTGCTCTCTCCCGTCATGCCCAAGCAGCTGCTGGCCGCAGACGTCTGGACAGGATACGGCGGCGTGGGCGACTACGCCGAGTCGAACGGCAACACGGCCGAGGTGATGAACGCCGCGCACCAGATCCGCGACCACGCGTTTGACTCGAACCCTGCGGATGCCATTGACACCAGAGAGGTTTTTGATTGCGTCGTGGTAGGCGGCGGTATCAGTGGACTCGCGGCCGCGCTGTTTATCAAGCAGCAGGGCGGCCCGCAGCTCAGTTCAATCGTCCTCGAGAATCATCCCATCTTCGGCGGCGAAGCGAAGCGCAACGAGATCATCGTCGACGGTCAGCGGCTGATGGCGCCGCAGGGTTCCGACCACTTTCAGATTCCCTACCCCCACAGCTCCATCGCGCGCTTCTATGAGTTGATCGGCCTCGACTGGCGCGAGTTCAAGTACCAGACCTGGGCGGGTCCGGACCCGGAGATGACACTCGGCCGCACTTTCGAGCAGATGCCCTCACCACACGGCGTCTACTTCGGCGCCAAGTTCGGCGAGCGGCCGGGAAAGTGGGTGATCGACGCCGGGCGCAAGCAATTTGCGGAGGCGCCGATTCCCGCCGCCATGCGCGCGGAGCTTCACGTCTACCACGAAAAGCGACGACAAGCCGGACGGCCGTTCGATTATCCCGGCGATGAGCAATCGCGACGCCTCGACAGCCTGACCATCGAACAGCACTTGATGGAGTCGGGCCTGAGCCGCGAGACCATCCGCACGCTGATGACGCCCGGCGAAGGCGGCGGGTTTGGCCTCGGTCCCGATGTGCTCTCCGCCTGGTGCATGTACGCCTTCGACGCGCTCGAGAGCCTTGACGACAGCCCGGACACCGGCTGGCACTCCTTTCCCGGCGGCAATGCGGGCATCGCGCGCCATATCACGAAGACGCTCATTCCCGAATCCATTCCTGGCGCGCGCACGCTCGAGGCGGTTTGCCGCAACAACGTCAACTTTGCGGCGCTCGACCGTCCTGGGCAGCCGGCGCGCATTCGTCTGGGTGCAACCGTGGCGCGTGTCGAGCACGAAGGCGTGCCGGAGAAATCCCAATTTGTCAGGGTCACCTACACCCGAGGCGGGAAGGCGTATCGCCTGAAAGCGCGCTCGGTCGTGATGGCGGGCGGATGCTGGACGAGCAAACGCGTGGTACGCGACCTCGACGCGGCGCGACTTGCCGCCTACGCCCAGTTCTACCGCTCGCCTTGCATGCTCGCGAACATCGCCGTGCGCAACTGGCGGTTCCTCTACAAACTGGGATTTTCGAGCGCCAGTTGGTTCGAGGGCCTCGGCAGCTTCACCTCGGTGCGCAAAGTGCCGACGTTCTCAACCGACGTGAAGACCATCGGGCCCGATTCGCCTACGGTGCTGACCTTCAAGGTGCTCTACTGCTATCCCGGCCTCGGGCTCGAAGAACAGGGCAATCGTGGCCGCGCCGAGCTCCTCGCGACCTCCTTCCGCGATTATGAGCGGCAGCTTCGCGAGCAAATGACCGAGATGTTCGCAGGCTCCGGCTTCGATGCCGGACGCGACATCGCCGGGATCATCCTCAACCGCTGGGGTCATGCCTACGTTAATCCTCAGCCGGGCTTCTTCTTCGGCCGCGACGGCAAGCCGGCGCCGCGCGAGATCCTGCGCGCCGCTCCCTTCGGCAGGATCACGTTCGCGAACACCGACCTCTCCGGCACGCCCGATCACAAAACTGCGGTGCTTGAAGCGCATCGCGCCGTCGGCCAGATCCTCGACCGCGTTTTGACCTAGTACCATGACCGAGTACCGACCCGGTCAAGTTGAAGACGGTGGTCCGTCGGGTGTTGTCAGGCAGGCGCGGGTGTCTTGATTTCCTTCAGGATCTTCAGCAGACCTTCGAGTGACTCGCGGGAGCTCTCCACCTTGTTTCCGTCGGGGCGGCGATAATGCGTCTCGAGCGACATCGTGCCGTCGTAACCGGAGTCGGCGACGGCTTGAAGCTGCCCCCGCCAGTCAATGAATCCGCCGCCCACCGGCGCCCATGCCAGCTTGCCCGAGCGCGGGTCTTTCTTTACATCCTTAATGTGCATGTGGGCGAACAGGCCTCGTACCTCCCGGTATCCGTCGGGATAGGGGACTTCGTGGAGCATCGCCGCGTTGCCGGGGTCCCAGTTGCCGCGCAGCGCCGGAGAATTGATGTCGCGGAGGATCCGCCCCAGTTCCTTTCCGGTGCCGATGTTGCATTCGTGCTCGTTCTCGAGGACCAGGGTAATGTGATTCTGGGCGGCGCGCTCCGCAGCCCTGGCGAGCCGGTCGCGGACGTAAGAGTAGGCTTTCCCCGGATCGCTCACGCGCCAGAAACTGAAAATGCGAACCTTGGGTGTGCCGAAGAACCGGGCCCGTTCAAACGATTCGTCGAGCAGCCGGTCGCTGTCCTGGTCGGTGAAGTCAGCATGAAAAGTATCGCGCTTCTCGGGACGCGCCGGCATCTCAGGCAGGTTGTACTTGAAGACCGGCGAACCGATGTCACTGACCTTGAGATGGTGCTGCTGGATCAAGTCGCGCGCCCGCTCGAGCTCCTCGTGGGACAGATTCATGATGTTCTTGCGCCACAGTTCACGCAACTCGCACCACTGGAGCGAGTAGCTGGAGATAAAGCCGAGCGCCCGCTCGAAGTCTTGCGTGATCTCGTCGGTGATGATTCCCAGCTTGAAGCGCGTACCGGCGGCCGGAGCTTTCGGCTGCGGCGTGCGGACGGAAGGCGACGCGCGGCCCACAATGCCGCGGGCCATGAGTCCGAGCCCCAATCCTAGGAGTCCGGAAGAGAAATGACGTCGCGCCATGGTTCGTCGCATGAATGGACACCTCATGAAAAGAAGATTCGTTCCTTTCTTATTATAGGAGAAGCTCGAGCCAGCCGGCGATTCATTGAAGATTGGCCGCGAAATCGTTGAGGGGAGGTTGACTCCCGCGCCTTAAGGCGGCGTCACAAAAAGATTGAGCGCACGGCTCGAATCGTGTAGCTTAGAAGTGTTGAAACGTATGAAATAGTTAACTTCTTATGGAACTTCTCCACTTGCAGGAAGCCGCTAAAGAACTGGGCGTGAGCTATCCCACTCTCAAGCAGTGGATCTATCGTGGGCGCATCCGGTCGGTGAAGACGGCGGGTGGGCATCACCGCATTCCGCGCGCCGAGGTCGACGGTGTTTTGTTCCGCCAGAACAGGGCGGCGGCCGTCGGCACTCAGCCTACCACCAGGAAGTCGGGACCGGCGGAGCGCCGGGTCTCGGCGCGAGCTGCGGAGTCGGGGCTCGAACACTTCATCAGCGGCCGCAATCAGCTTGTGGGCCGGATCACTCAAGTCAAAACCATCGGACTGCTGAGCAAAGTCTCCCTCGATATCGGCGGTCAGACGGTGACCGCGGTCATCACGCGCGACGCGGTCCGCGACCTCGGCCTGAAGGTCGGCGATACCGCCGCCGCCCTCATCAAAGCGACCGAGGTGATGGTCATTCGCCCGGTGAGTCAAAAATTGCCGAAGTGAGCCCTCGGTTCACCGTGTCGACCACCGCAGGACAGAGCAGAGACGCATGGAGCAGATCGCCGCAGCCGTCGAAAAACGCGCCATCCACTGGCCCTTGACCCGCTGGGACGTCGCAGGCGCCTTCGGCGATATTGGCATTCTCTTCCCGATTGCCATCGCGCTCATTTCACTCAACCACATGAATCCGACCGCGGTGTTCCTGACGGCGGGTCTTGCTTATGTTCTGGCCGGCGCCTACTTCCGGATCCCCATCGCGGTTGAACCCTTCAAAGCTGTGGCGGCGATTGCGCTCGCGCTCCAGCTTCCGCCGTCCTCTATCGCCAGCGCCGGGCTGCTGATGGGACTCCTGCTGGCCTTCATCGGAGTGACGAACCTGGTCACGCCGCTCGCGAGACTCTTCACCCTACCCATCGTGCGCGGGATTCAACTGGGTCTCGGATTGATTCTGGTGCGCGAAGGAATTCGTCTGGCCCTGGGCGCGAAGTCCGCTCCTCTGATGCTGGGCGGTTTAACGCTCTCCGCTTGGTTGATCGCTCTGGCCGGGACGGCGATACTCCTCCTGTTCCTGCGCTCCCGGCGCTTTCCCGCGGCGCTTGTGCTGCTCGCCGCCGGCGTCCTGGTCGGCGCGCTTACCCGCTGGCACGTGCTGGGGTCGCTGGGCTGGGGCCCCGTCCCCATCACTCTTCTTCATCCCCAGGCGCACGAGCTGCGGGCGGTTCTGGTGGCGCTGGTCCTGCCGCAGTTTGCGCTCACCTTCGGCAATTCGATCGTGGCGACGGAGAACACGGCGCAGGTGCTTTTCCACGAGCAGGCACGGCGCGTCACGGCGCGCGCTTTGAGTCTCAGCATCGGCCTGACGAACCTCATGAGCGGCATGCTGACCTCAGCGCCCACCTGCCACGGCTCGGGAGGAATCACCGCGCATTACCGGTTCGGCGCGCGCACCCAGAAGTCCAGCTACGTGATTGGCGGCGTTTGTCTGCTGCTCGCGCTTTTCGGCCGGGGCGCCGTCGGACTGTTGGGTCTGATCCCCACGGCGATTCTCGGCGTCTTCCTGGTGTATGTCGGCGTCCAGCACGGGGCCCTGATACGCGATATCGCCACCCGCAAGCGCGCTCTCGTTATCGCGGTGTGCGTAGGCCTGGTTTCTCTCGCCAAGACCAACCTGACGTACGGCTTCGTCGCAGGCTTTATCCTCGAGGGATTGTTCCTGCTCTGGGATAGAGTATCCGCGGAACATTCCTCCGCCCCAGGCCATGAAGTGGTCGAAAAGAGATAGACCGCGCGCCCGCTTCCGGTTTACCCTGCCCAGGCATGAAGAAATATCGCATTGCGTTGCTTCCCGGTGACGGCATCGGCCGCGAAGTTGTGCCCGCCGCGGTCAAAGTGCTGAAGGCTGCGACGAGCGAGAGCAGCCTTTCGTTCGAGCCATTCGACTGGGGTTGCGACTACTACCAGCGCACCGGACGCATGATGGCGGAGGACGGCCTCAATCAGCTCCGGCCGTTCGACGCGATCCTGCTGGGGGCGATCGGGGCGGGCTCGATCGCGACGGGCGGGGCAAGCGTGCCCGACCACGTCTCGCTGCGCGACCTGCTGCTGCGCATCCGCTTCGGGTTCGACCTCTACGTGAACCTGCGCCCCATTGAAATCCTGCCGGGCCTCGAATCGCCGCTCGCCGGCAAGACCGCCGAGGACATTCAAATGCTCTTCGTGCGCGAGAACACGGAAGGGGAATACTGCGGCGTGGGCGGCAGATTCAAACGCGGGACTCCCGATGAGTTCGCCGTGCAGCATTCGATCTTCACCCGCAAGGGCGTCGAGCGCGTGATGCGCTACGCTTTCGAACAGGCGCGGCAGCGTCCTAGGAAGCGCCTGGCGAGCGCTACCAAGTCGAACGCCATGCAATACACGATGGTGCTCTGGGATGAGGTGCTGCGCGAAGTCGCCGCCGAATATCCGGACGTCGCAGTCTCGAACTATCACGTGGACGCGCTCGCGGCCCGCATGATCACTCAGCCTGAGAGCCTCGACGTGGTCGTGGCGTCCAATCTCTTTGCCGACATCCTCACGGACCTGGGCGGCGCATTGCAGGGAAGCCTGGGACTCGCGGCCAGCGCCAACTTGAATCCTGACCCCCAACCGTCAGCGCGCCTCGGGCCGCCGCTTTTCGAGCCCGTGCACGGCAGCGCGCCCGACATTGCAGGCCGCGGTGTCGCGAATCCCATCGCCGCGATTTGGGCTGCGGCGCTCATGATGAACCACCTGGGCGAGCCGGCGGTAGGCGATCGCATCATGAACGGGCTCAAGGCTGTCACCCGCGAGAAGAAATTCCGCACGCCTGACCTCGGGGGGCGCGCAACCACTGATGCGTTCACCTCCGCCGTCATCGAGAGAATCGAGGCGCCCTAGAAGTCAGCGTTTCAGGGTGAGGAAAGTAACGCCGTAGCCCCCGAGCGTGAGCGCGACACGGGCGGCAGGTGTAACGCTCGACGACGTCGGCCCCTTGGTCGGGTCGGTCGTGGCGTCGAGGGTCAGTTGGCTGGCGGATGTGAACGTCCCCAGCGCCGACACGTCGACGATCACGGTGCGCGGGTCGCCGGCGCCGTTATTGTCGGTCGACGCGTGGACGGCGCGATCCGCAACCATCACCACCACCGAACCGTCGTCGTTGCGAACCGCCAGCGTCTCGACCGTCGTCGAATCCGTGGTGTTCAGCGCCAGGATGGCTTGGCCCGGCGGCGAAGGGAAGAAGCGCTCCAGATAGTAATCCACCCAGTAACTCAAGTAAGTCTTGCCGGTGTTGAAGTCCACCTCGCCGTATTGAGTGTCAGCATCGAAGTCCCAGTGGTAGAGAGCTTGCGCCCCAGCCTGGGCCAGTTGGGAAAACACGTAGGGCCGCCAGGCGGCGAAGAACGCGCTCGTGCCGCGCGTGTCGGTGACGAACGGCGTCCCGTTGCAGGCGCTGATGCCGCCGCCTTTGTCGAAGTCGGCGTTGACGTTGTTCTCCGTCACCCAGACAGGAACGCCGGCGAGCGCCGGATTCGTCTTAAGCTGCGAGTAAATGTAACTGACGTGCGGCACAAACGTTCCCGGGACCTGGCTGAACAGCAGCGGATCGGCGTCAGCCTGGTTACAGGAAGAGTAGTAGTGGGTGGCGACGGCGTCGACTTCGGCCGTGACGCCGGAGACGAAGGTCGGCAGATAGTTCTGCGGTTCATTACCGAAGTCCGCGAGCTCGACGGCGACAAACCTGATCGGGACCTGGGAGCCTGCGGCCTGCATCGCCGGCACCACAAGGTTGTACAGCGTGGTGTAGTCGCTCGCCGTGATGCCGTTGATGTTGGGCTCGTTGAAAATCCCCCACCAGGTAATCGGCGTGAAAGGCGAGTGAACGTGGGCATTCCCACTCGTGTCCTTGAATCCCGCTGCGGTGTTGTAATACTTCACCAGGTTGGCGCAGTAGTTGGCGAAGTCCTGGAAGTGGCTCGATAACAAGTGGCCGCTCGAGTCGTCCATCCAAGTTGGCGCGACGGCAATCTGGAACTCCGGACTCTTGTCGGCCACGCCGATCACGGGATTGACCACCGCGTCGAGCTCCGAGAAATCCCAGCTCTGATCGGCCTTCTGCGGCACCGCGCCGTCCAGCTCTTGCAACCGGATGTGCTGCGACTTCAGGCTGTCGAGCGTGGTCGCGGCGCCGGAGTTCTGCGCGAAAAACGTGTAGTCCCAGTCCGCCGGCTGAAACGACGTCGCCATGAAGTTCTGAAGCCGCCCATTCACGCCGGCGCTCGTGTTGGTCGCCGACCCGACTACGGCGACAACCGCGATCACCAGGGTGAGGTTCGCCGTACCGCTCGCCGTCCCATCGCTCGCGGTCACGGTAATCGCCGTCGTGCCTGCCGCGGCGGCGCCTTGCGCGGTGAAGGTGATCGAGCCGGTCGTTCCGCTGCCCGGTGAACTAATCTGCGCTGTAACGCCGGCGGGCAGCGCGCTCGTGGTCAGGCTTACAGGACTCGCGGTCGGGTTCGTCCGGCTGACCGTGGCGGTGGCGGAGCCAGGCGTCCCGTCTTGCGGTACGACGACGGTCGCGGGCGACAAGGTGACGCTGATCTGCTCGGGCGGAGGAGGTGGCGGAGGCGAGTAGCCGCTGCCGCAAGAGAGAGACAGCGCTGCAAGGCTGGTGACTGCAAGTAGCCGTGCAGGCCGGAAGAGTTGGATCTCGGGACGCATCGGCCGTGGGTCGAACCGTCGATGCGCCCCAGTGTACAAAGACGCTTGGCACGAATCAAGCCAGCGCCTGGTCGAGATCTTCCACCAAATCGTCCGCAGCCTCGACGCCCACTGACAGTCGTACCAAGCCGTCGGTCACGCCCATCGCGAGGCGCTTGTCGCGCGGCACGGCGGCGTGGCTGGTGGATGCGGAGTGCACGATCAGCGAACGGGTATCGCCCAGACTCGCGGCGCGCGCAAAAATCTTGACGCCGTCCATCACCTTCTTGCCGCCCTCGTACCCACCCTTCACTTCGAAGCTCAGCATGGCGCCGAAGGCTTTCATCTGCTTCTTGGCCGTCTCATGGCCAGGATGCTGAGGCAGTCCCGGATAATTGACGTGCTCGACCTTGGGGTGCTGCGCGAGGAACTCCGCGATCCGCTGCGCGTTCGCACAATGCGCCGGCATCCGGAGGTGGAGCGTATGCGTGCCGCGCAGGATCAGCCAGGCGTTGAACGGACTGATGACGCCGCCGAAATCGCGGATGATCTCGCGGTTCAGTTCGTCGAGGTAGTTCTTGGGTCCGACGATGACGCCGCCCATCGCATCGCCGTGCCCGCACAAGTACTTGGTCGCAGAGTGGACAACGACCGTCACGCCCGAGCGGATAGGCTGCTGGAGCACGGGGCTGGCGAAAGTATTGTCGATCATGGTGGGAATCCCGTGCTTGCGGCCGAGCGCGGCGAGCGCGGCGATATCCACGATGCCGAGCACGGGATTGCTCGGCGTCTCGAAATAGATCAGACGCGTGTTCGGCCGGAGGGCCTTCTCGAAGTCGTCCTTGCAGGGGCTGTCGACGAAGGTCGTCTCAACGCCATAGCGCGGCAGCACACGGTTGATAAAGTTGTAGGCGCCGCCGTAGAGCGAGCGCGCCCCGACCACGTGGTCGCCGGCCTTGACGTATCCGAGAATGGCCGAAGAGATCGCCGCCATCCCCGTCGATGTGGCGAGCGCCGCCTCGCCTCCCTCGAGCGCCGCGATCTTCTCCTCGAGCGCCCGGATGGTTGGATTCCCGTAGCGCGTGTACATGTAGCCGAACTTCTGCTCGCCGTAGACGGCCGCCATCTCGTCGGAGTTCGCGGAGACGAAGGTGGTCGACTGATAAATCGGCGTATCGAGCGCGCCGGTCACGGGGCAGGGAGATTGGCCGGCGTGGACGGCCAGCGTCGCCAGTTGATATCCGTTTCTCATGATGCACCTCGTTTGTGACTTCTCCAGCGTAGCGGTTTCCGCGGGCGAGGGGAAGAGCCAGTTGCCAAGTCCGGCGAGCGGGCCAATTAATTTTGGGCCGCGGCTGACGGGCTGGACATCAAACCGGGAAATGACTAGACTTTTCCCTTCAGGAGAATTGCTTCTCGGGGGTGAGACATGGCGACCTGTCCGGCATGCGAGGCAGTCCTCGACATGGAAGACGACGAGTTCGAGGAAGGTCAGACGGTGGACTGCCCTGAGTGCGGTACCGAACTCGAAGTGGTCAACACCAATCCCTTGGAACTGGGTGTTCTCGAGCACGAGGAAGAGGAAGAAGGGAACGATGGACAGTGGTGATCGACGTTTGACGCCCCATTCTGGGCAGGGCGGCCGGCCGCGCGCGGCAACTCTTGTGTGGTTATTCGCCGCCGTTGCGTTCGCCGGATTGCTCGCGTCGAGTCCCGCGGCAGCGAAGAAGAAACCGCCCATTCCGCGCATGATCTCGGGGCGCGTCTTCGACAAGAACGATACCGGGATTTCCGGCGCGACCGTCGAGCTGACCGACCTTCAGACCTCGAAGACCGTCGCCATCTATACGGGCTCTGAGGGACGCTACCAGTTTTCCGACCTTGACTTGACTCACGACTATCAGGTGAAGGCGAGTTATCAGGGTGTGGCGTCAGAAACTCGCAGGGCGAGTTCGCTCGAAGAACGCCAGCTTGTCCTCAACCTGCACATCCCCCCTCCCAAAGACGAATAGCTCGCAGCGTTTCACTCAAGGGATCCTGTTCCGAGCGCTCGTGTGTCCGCGCGCACCATGACGCGCAACGCCCGGGGCTCAACTTCGATGGTGGCCGGCAGTTCCTGGATGAACTCGCCGTCGCCAAAAAGCTCGAGCCGCGAGGGTGAAGCGAGCGACACCGACTTCGCCTGGAAGTACTCGATGCGGGGATGCGCGAGGTGCTTGCCGCGATAGGCGCTCGGGACCCAGCGCAGCAGTTCGAACTTGCTCATCGCCGGCACGATGCACACATCGAGCAGGCCGTCGTCGAGGAGCGCGTGCGGCGCCATCTTCACGCCGCCGCCGTACGACACGCTGTTCCCGATGGTGACGAAGATCACGTCACGGGAAAGGTTCTGCCCGTTCGAGCGGATCTCGAGCGCGTGCGGCCGAAAGAACTTCAGACAGCGCAGAATGGCCCAGGCGTAAGCGGGAGAGCCGTGTACCCAGTGGACTTGCTCGTTGGCGAACCGCGTCACGATCGAATCAAATCCCACGCCGGCGATGCAGCCGTAGACCGTCGTCCCCACCTTGGCGAGGTCAATAGTACGCGGCGCGCCCTCGAGCAGAACCTTGGCGGCGTCACGAGGATTGAGCGGAATCCCCAGTCCTTCGGCGAAGTCGTTGCCCGACCCGAGCGAGAGAACCCCGAGCGGGACGTCGCTCCCGGCGACACCATTGATGACGTAGTGATGCGTCCCGTCGCCGCCCGCTGAAACGATGAGGTCGGGCCGGGCATCCACGGCGCGGCGCGCCAGATCGATGAGGTGTTCGCGGCTCTGGCTCTCTTGGATCTCGGGATTGACGCCTGCCGCATGCAACACTTCAAGCGCCTGGGCGAACCGGTTGCGGGCGCGACGCCGTCCCGCGGCAGGATTAAGGAGGATGGTCAGTCTCACAGGATGTCGTCCGCGATGGCTACTTAGCGGTCGGAGCTTTAGCTCCGACAAATCCGGGCGATCAATTGTCTAGTCTCCGAACTCAATCCCCGCCAGACGATGACCGAAACGTACGATCGCCTTCTTTCCCGCGTACGTCGCACGATCGAACTTCCACGTCGGATCGGTGATGCGCTGCCACTCGGGCTCCGCGGAGTCAGCGATGCCGATGTACACTGCGCCTTCCTTGACTTTGCGCTGCGCCTCGGAGTTCGAAGTGAAAAAACCGAGATCGACGAGGAGCGCGGGCAGCTTGCGGCTCCAGGCGTTCCCGACCGTTTGAGTTGGAATCGCCGAAGGCAGCGCCTTCTCGCGGAACTGCGCTTCAAAGTCTTTCTGCGCCTGCGCCGCTGCCGACTGGTTATGAAAGTCGCTGACGATTCGGCGCCCGAGCGCCTTCTTGGCTTCGAGCGGATGAAGCGCCCCCGCCGCAACCGCCTTCTTCTGCTCTTCGATCTCGGCGGGCGTCATATCGGTCAATAACAAGTAGTAGCGCCACATCAATTCGTCTGAAATCGACATGATCTTGCCGAACATTTCCGCCGGCGATTCATTGATGCCGACGTAGTTGCCGAGCGACTTCGACATTTTCTGCACGCCGTCCAGGCCTTCGAGCAGCGGCATGGTCATGACCACCTGGGGCTCCTGGCCGTAGGCCTGCTGGATGTCGCGCCCGGCGAGCAGATTGAACTTCTGGTCGGTGCCGCCCAGTTCGACGTCGGCTTCGAGGACAACCGAGTCGTAGGCCATGGCCAGGGGATACACAAGTTCGTTCAGCGCGAGCGGGCGCTGCTCTTTCATGCGTTTCGAGAAGTCGTCGCGCTCGAGCAGCCGCGCCACGGTGTACCTCGAAAACAGCGTCATCCACTCCTGGCTGCTCAGCTTGCCCAGCCACCGGTTGTTGAAGTCGATCACGGTCTTATGCGGATCGAGGATCTTGAACACTTGGGTTTTATACGTTTCGGCGTTGGCCGCCACCTCTTCCGGCGTCATCGGAGGACGAGTGACGGTGCGCCCCGAGGGGTCGCCGATGAGTCCCGTGAAGTCGCCGATGAGGAAGATCACCGTGTGGCCAAGGTCCTGGAAATGTTTCATCTTGCGGATGAGGACGGTGTGGCCCAGGTGAATGTCGGGCGCGGTGGGATCGAAGCCGGCTTTCACGCGCAGCGGCTTGCCGGTACGCTCGGCGCGCTCGAGTTTCGTGCGCAGTTCGTCAACGCGAATCGTTTCTTCCGCGCCTTTCAGCAGGTAAGCGAGTTGTTCATTCAAGGTCATGTGACACGCAATACTTCATAGTACGCAAACCACGCTCATTTCGCCAACACTACGCGACGCCTTTCGACGCGAATCCGGTCCGCGACGAGCAGGCCAATCGCCTCGGAGTAGATGCGGTGTTCCTGCTCGAGAATGCGGGCGGAAAGCGTCTCGACGGTGTCGTCGTCAAGCACCGGGACGACGGCCTGGCAAACGATAGGCCCCGTGTCCACACCCTCGTCGACCAGATGCACCGTGCAGCCGGTGAACTTCACCCCCGCCTCGAGCGCCTGCTTCTGGGCGTCCGTGCCGGGAAAAGCGGGCAGGAGCGCCGGGTGAATATTCAGGATGCGATGGCGAAACTCGCGCACGAAGTACGGGCTGAGCACGCGCATGAATCCTGCAAGACACACCACGTCCACCTGGAATTCCCGCAGCACGGCCACCACTTCGCGATCGTAGGCCTCGCGCTCCTTGCCTTTCGAGGGAATGAAGCGCGTCTCGAGGTCCAGAGCGCGGGCGCGCGCGAGTCCGGGCGCTTCCTCGCGATTGCTGATGACGACGGCGATGCGCGCCGGAATCTTGCCGGCTGCGACGTTGCGCGCGATGGCCTCGAAGTTCGAGCCGCGGCCGGAGAGCAGGATGCCCAGGTTCTTCATGACTACGGTTTGAGTGTTGGGGCGGTCGGGTGGCGCAGACGCGGCGCGGTTTGCCGTGTCTGCGGCCCGGAAATGCAACCGCACCGATAGCCGAAATGCTACGCCTATCCTACGACGTACCTCACGCCGCGCTTTCCGCGCACGATGCGGCCAATGCTCCAGAACTTCTCGCGCCATTTCTTAAGCACGGTTGCGACGCGTGGGAGGTCCCGCTCGCGCACCACTAGCATCATGCCGATGCCCATGTTGAACGTGCGCCGCATGTCGTCGGCGGGAACTTTTCCCAGGCGCTGGATCAGCTCGAAGATGGGCAGCACCGGCCAGGAGCCGAGCTTAATCGCGGCGCAGCAGCCGGCGGGCAGGATGCGCGGCGGATTGTCGGTGAGCCCGCCGCCGGTGATGTGAACCAGTCCTTTCAGCCAGCCCTTCCGGAGCAGCGGCTGGATGACGCTCGCGTAGCAACGGTGCGGAGCAAGCAATTCATCGCCCAGCGTCCGGCCGAGTTCCGGCACGCGCTCGCCGAGTTTCATGCCAGCCTCGTCGAGCAGAACTCGGCGCGCCAGCGAGTAGCCGTTGGTATGCAGCCCGAGCGAGGCGAGCCCGAGGATCACATCGCCGGGTCGAATGCCGCTGCCGTCAATGATGGCGCGCCGGCGCACCCAGCCGACGATGGTGCCCGCGAGGTCGTATTCACCCGGCGGGTAGAATCCCGGCATCTCCGCCGTCTCTCCGCCGATCAGCGCGCATCCGGCGGCGCGACACGCCCGTGCCAGCCCGCCGACAATCTCCGTCACCACGCCGGGCTCGAGCTTGCCGGTCGCGAGGTAATCCAGGAAGAAGAACGGCGCAGCGCCGTGAACGAGGATGTCGTTGACGCAATGGTGGACGAGGTCGGCGCCGACCGTCGAGTGTCGACCAAGCGCGAAGGCGATCTTGAGCTTGGTGCCGACGCCGTCGGTGCTTGCGACCAGGACCGCGTCGCGCGGCAGGCCGTCGAGCGCGAAGAATCCTCCGAAGGCGCCCACGTCCTTGAGGACGCGCGGACCGAACGTCTGACGGGCGAGCCGCTTGATTTGGGCTTTGGCGCGGGTGGCGGCGTCGATGTCGACGCCAGCGTCCTGGTAGCGCATGGTCAGGGATTAGGGATCAGGGTTTAGGTACTCGAGAATCGTGCGACAACCCGTCCGAAGGGCTGAATCCATCTATCATACTGAAAACAGGCATGTTACAAGGATGATAAAAGGCGACATACAAGCCTTTTATTTTCAATAGATTAAGCAGAAAGGCGCGAAAAACTCACATCTTTGTAAATTGCCTGTGTTGATTCTAAATAACTTCTTCGGTTCGTTCCTCGAGATCCGCTTTCCGCCTTCTGCCTTCCGCCTTTCAGAATTCCTTCCCCGTCCTTGACCACCGCGTCTTGCCGATGAAGTTCCCGAGGATCTCCCAATCGAACTTGAGCCGGCCCGCAATGTCATCCGCCGTCCAGTCGCGAGTGGGCGCGTCGTACGACCAGTAGACGAACAGCGGCTCGCCCACCACGTTGTCGATGGGGACAAATCCCCAGAAGCGGCTGTCCTGCGAATTGTCGCGGTTATCGCCCATGGTGAAGAGATACCCTTCGGGAACGTGCAAGCCGTCGTCCTGGATGTAGTTGGGCATCTCGCGCGCCCAGCCAGGATCGAGTCCCCAAGCGGCCGGCAGCGTATCAATCTGGGCGATAGAGGGCGGGAAGTTGTCGCGCAAAGGAAGCATGTAGGAAGTCTGGAACTCCGCGTAAGGCTCGGCGAGCAGGTTGCCGTTCACGTAGACGCGCTTGTTCGTGATCTTCACCACGTCGCCGCCCACCGCGATGACGCGCTTGACGTACATCAGGGAAGGATTGCGCGGATAGTGGAACGCCACGATGTCGCCGCGATGCACCGCCTTGAGCGCCGGCAGCCTCCACGAGGTAAAAGGAAAACGCGGGCCGTAAAGCAGCTTGTTGAGGAAGACGTGGTCGCCCACCAGAATCGTCTTCTCCATCGAGCCGGTGGGGATGACGGTAGCTTCCGCGACAAAGGTGCGGATACAGAAGACGCCTACCAGCACGATAAGCAGCGAGCGCAGCGTCTCCCAGGCCGTCTCGCCAAACGACCCTTGCGAATCTTGCGGGGACTCCGGCGGCGCCGGCGCAGCCTCGGCGGACGCATTGAGTGAAACGTCGGGATCGCGCACTTCCGGCGTCACACCTTCAGACGACGCGGTCGACTCAGCGGGTGTCACAGCCGATGTCTCGGCGGGCGTTTCATTGGGTTCCATGCTCGATTATTCCCGGTTGCGCAGCGCGATCAGCGGTTCCTGGACCGTGGTGGGATAGCTTCCCGTATAGCAGGCCAGGCAATAGCGTCCTTGAGTGTCGGCGACCGACTGCCGCAGGCCGTCGAGTGAAAGATAGCCGAGCGTATCGGCCTCAATGTAGCGGCGAATTTCTTCCACCGAGTGCGTCGAGGCGATCAGCTCCTTCTTGGTCGGTGTATCGATGCCGTAATAACACGGCGAAATCGTCGGCGGACAACTGATTCGCACGTGGACTTCCCGCGCTCCGGCTTCTCGTACGATGCGCACGATCTTGCGGCTGGTTGTCCCGCGGATAATCGAGTCATCCACCAGGATCACGCGCTTGCCCTCGAGCAGGCTGCGCACCGGATTGAGCTTCAGCTTGACGCCGAAATCGCGGATGGCCTGGCTGGGCTCGATGAAGGTGCGGCCCACGTAGTGGTTGCGGATCAAACCGAACTTGAGCGGCACGCCGGATTCCTCGGAGAAGCCGATGGCGGCCGAGACTCCGGAGTCAGGCACCGGCACCACCAGGTCTGCTTCCACCGGATGTTCGCGCGCCAGTTGCCGCCCGAGCATTTCGCGGCTCTCTTGCACCGAGCGTCCGAAGACCACGCTGTCAGGACGCGAGAAATAGACGTGCTCGAAGATGCATTGCGCGGGCTGGACGGGCGGCGCGAAGCGCAGCGCCGTCATGCCGTGCCCTTCGAGGATCACCATCTCGCCGGGCTCGATATCGCGCAGGTATTCGGCATTGATCAGGTCGAAGGCGCAGGTTTCTGACGCCACGACGTAGGCGCCGTCAAGCTTGCCGAGCGCCAGCGGCCGGAAGCCGCGCGGATCGCGCAGCGCGATGACCGAGTCCTTGAAGAGCATCACCAGCGAGTAAGCGCCTACCACGCGGTCGAGCGCGTCGGCCAGGGACTCCGGGATGCCGGTGTGTTTCGAGCGCGCCAGATAGTGCAGGATCACTTCACTGTCGCTGGTCGTCTGGAAAATATCGCCGCGGGCCTCGAGCTCCTTGCGGAGCGTCGTGGCATTCACCAGATTGCCGTTGTGGGCGAGCGCCACCTGGCCTTTCTGGCAGCTCACCATCAGCGGTTGGGCGTTCTTGAGGTCCGTATCGCCGGCGGTCGAGTAGCGCGTGTGTCCGATGGCCGAGTGGCCGGGGAGTCCGTTGAGTATTTCCTGGGTGAACACCTCGGCAACGTGGCCCATGCCCTTGTGGCTCACCAACGTGTGGCCGTCGGAGGCGACGATTCCGGCGCTCTCCTGGCCGCGATGCTGGAGCGCGTAAAGGCCCAGGTAGGCAAGCTTCGAAGCTTCCGGATGCCCGTAGATGGCAAATACGCCGCAATGGTCGTGGAACTTATCGTCAGGGAGAGGGACGGCGGCGAAGCGATGGGAGGCTGGCTCCAAAGAGTCTTCTCCGGGCGAGTTGATTTGCTTCCGCTCTTCAGGCGCTCCCTGCCAGGTGAAAGAAACCTTCGTGCCAGCAGGACCGCAACATGGACCGACATACGGTAGCAGGTCGGTTTGAGGTAGTGGCGGCTTTATGCCGCCACAGATGGCGGGCTAAACCCGCCGCTGCATCGCAAACTGAACCACTACCCGACATTACTTATTGTGCCCTCAAGCGGGCCGGGTCGCAAGGGGTTTGTGGCAGTCCAGGGCTTCTGCTCCGACAACTCCTCCGGGCAGAGGGCGTTTACCAGTGGAGGGTTTGGAGTTACTCTGCAGGGACCATCGTGAAGGTTCGCGAAGTCATTCGCCTGCTGGAGGAGGAAGGATGGCGCCTGGTAGTGACAGAGGGCAGCCACAGGCAGTCCAAGCATCTGCAGAAGCCGGGCCGTGTCACGGTGAGTGTTCACCCCGGTGACGACATGCCGAAAGGAACACTTGCCTCCGTGCTGCGGCAGGCGGGGCTGAAACGGGGGAAACGATGAGCAGGTTTCAGCACGTGGTTCGAATCGACAAAGATCCGGATAGCGATTGGGGAGCATCAGTTCTTGACCTGCCCGGTTGCGTGGCGACGGGGAAGACGATTGACCAGACTCTTCGCCGGATCGAAAAGGCCGTCGAGCTCCATATTCGTGGCATGCGTGAGGACGGCCTGACTCCCCCTCGGCCCAGACATCGCGTGATTACGCCGATACGCACCTCGCGGCATGTGAATTTTTTTGCCACCATCGAAGTGGCAGCCTAGCAGCACAACTTGCCACGGACGGCCCGAGCGGGCTTGAGGTCGGACTCACAAACACAATCTTGGAAATGAGCGTCTGCCGCGGGGCTCTGCGGATGCGGAACAGAACTAAGCCGCGATGGGGACGCCGGCGGTCACGTAGGCTTCGACCAGATGGGTAAACTGGCGTACTTTGGGAGGAAGTTCGTCGATCGCGCCTAAGGCGCACTGGCGGATATCCGCGACGCCGGCGAGCATGTCGGCAATCGAGTCGAGCGTCCACTCGAGGGGATACTCAACTCCGACCAATGAGGTAAGATTGAAGCGGACGGTGGTTTTGAGCTCGCGCTCGATCTTGTCGGCGGTGGCCAGCAATTCACGCTGTTTTTCGAGGAATGCCTCGGCGCTCATTTCGTCGCGCTTCTGGGCGTAGAAAGCGGCCTCGCAGCCAAGCCATTCGAGTTGTTGCGCGAGTTGCAGTAGCCGTTCGTCCTTCATCTTCCCGCTCCACCTGCTTAGATGTTGCCGGCATCAGCTTGGATGTTCATAGTTATATAATCGGCAGCATAAAATGAAGGGATGAGCGAAAGACGGTGTGAGGTCATCTTATGGACTACCGCGTACTTCCCCATAGCGGACTCAAGGTGTCCCGTTTGTCCTTTGGCACCATGACTTTCGGGTCGCAGGCGGACCTCCAGACTGCCGACCGGATGGTAGGCCAGTGCCTCGAAGCGGGAATCAACTTCTTCGATACGGCGAACATGTACAACCTGGGCAAGGCGGAGGAAATCCTCGGCCAGATCCTTCAAGGACGGCGCCAATCGGTCGTGGTGGCGAGCAAGGTCCGCAACAAGATGGGTGACGCCCCCGACGACGTGGGCCTGTCGCGCGCCGCGCTGCTGAAGGCGATCGACGCCAGCCTGCGCCGGCTCAAGACGGATTACGTGGACCTCTACTATCTCCATCAGCCGGACTACGCGACGCCCATCGAGGAGACGCTCGAGGCGATGGACGAGCTGGTGCGCGCCGGCAAAGTGCGTTATCCCGCCGTGTCGAATTACGCGGCGTGGCAGGTCGAGGAGATACTCTGGATCGCCGAGAAGAAGGGCTACCAGGCGCCTTACATTTCGCAGCCGATGTATAACCTGCTGGCGCGCGGCATCGAGGACGAATGCCTGCCGTTCGCGAAGCGCTTCGGCGTCGCGGTGGTCCCCTATAACCCCCTGGCCGGAGGACTGCTCACCGGCAAGCACACGCGCGAGAGCCAGCCGTCGGCGGGCTCGCGCTTCGACCATAATCCGCTCTACCTCAACCGCTACTGGCACGACGACTACTTCGCGGCGGTCGATGAACTCCAGGTCATCGCGCGCGAGGCGGGCAAGACATTGGTTGAGTTATCCCTTCAGTGGCTGCTCAGCCAGCCGATCGTCGATTCGGTGATCCTCGGCGCGTCAAGTCCCGAGCAGCTCGCGCAGAACCTGGAAGCGTCGGACGCGGATCCGCTCGACTCGGGAACGCTCGAGCGCTGCGACGCCGTCTGGAAGCGGCTGCGCGGCATCACACCCAAGTACAACCGGTAGAGCGCGAGTGAGTCGGCTGTAGCGGCGCTCGAAGCCTGCCCCGTAAGGGAGCGCCGAAGACCGGCGGCCAGAGGCCGCCGCTACAGGGCGTGGAAAACCCCGCTAGCGCGCGTTGTGGTAGACTGGCGTTGGAGCGAATCTCCCCTGACAGGTGGCCCTTGGAACTCGACGACCGATTCAAGCAACTCATCGACGAACTCGGGCACGCCATCAACGACTCGCTGTCTGAGTCGGAGCAGATTTCCGAAGTGATGGGACGCATCCGCGCCGCGGGCTACGACCTCTTCCTGGTCCTCGAAGTCACCATCGGCTTCAACAAGCGCGGCGAGCCCGACGTGGTGCATCGCCAGAAGCTCGACGCTGCGGCGTATCACGAAGGCGAGTTTCGTCTCTCCAACCAGGACGCCGAGTTTCTGCGCGCCCTCAAGATCCACGTCGACGAGGAATTGCACTGAACTAACAGCAGATTCCTCCTTCGCTCTGCTCAGGACCGCCTTCGCTCCTCGGAATGACACGGCCTGCAAGGAATCGATGACGAGTAACTTGCCTGCCTGAAGGCGGCCTCTACGGCCGGTTGACTCCCCGGCCCGCATCGCTTACGATTTCCGCATGCAAGCGCCAGACGTACGCCGTCCGGCGGTGGCGGGCCGGTTCTATCCTTCCAATCCTGAAGTCCTTGCCCGCGACATCGAGGAATACGTGCACGCCGAGGACGCGGCGCCGTTCGCCAACGCCCTCGGCTGTCTGGTACCTCACGCCGGCTACATGTATTCCGGACACGTCGCAGGCGCCGTTTACCGCCGGCTGCCGGCGCGCTCGTCGTACATCATCCTCGCGCCGAATCACTTTGGACGCGGAGCACCGCTCGCCATTATGTCTAACGGCGCTTGGCTGACGCCGCTCGGCGCGGCGCCCATCGACCACGCGCTGGCGCGGTCGCTCGCGCATGCCTGCCACCTGCTGGTCGAGGACGCGCAGGCGCACGCGGGCGAACACTCGCTCGAAGTGCAGTTGCCTTTCCTCCAGCACCTCGTTAAGGAATTCAGCTTCGTGCCCGTCTCGATTGGCGTGGGCGGTTACGCGGCACTCGAATCCTTGGGACGCGGCGTGGCTCAGGTGGTGAGGCAGGCGGAGAAGCCCGTCCTCATCGTCGCCTCGAGCGACATGAACCACTACGAGCCCGACGACGTGACGCGGATCAAAGACCGCAAGGCCATCGACCCGATCCTAGCGCTCGACCCAAAGGAACTCTACGAGGTGATCCGCCGTGAGGATATCTCGATGTGCGGGTACGGCCCGGCCGTCGCCATGCTCACGGCAGCCAAGGAACTGGGCGCGACGCGCGCCCAGTTGGTGAAGTACGCGACCTCGGCCGATACGAGCGGCGACCGCACTACGGTGGTAGGCTATGCGGGAATCGTGGTCAGTTAAGGCAGGCTCGCGCCGCCATCGGCCTGAGTGCTTAAGTCAATCGCGGAGCTGCTTAGTGATGGCTGCCGCCGCTACTTCCGCCGCCACTATGTCCGCCGCCACCGCCCGAGGATCCACCACCGCCGCCTGAGTGGCCTCCACTTGAGGATCCGCCGCCGCTGCTCGCGTGTCCTCCACCTGAGGACCCGCCGCTGTGATTACCGGTGGACGCCCCCGAGCTTTCCCGAGGCGCCGCGTGCCATCCCCCGAAGTGTCCCAAAGACCCCGCGCCCCACCCGCGTCCCGTGCGAGTGTCTCCCGGGCGCACCGACCCGGAGCTTTCCCTTGCGGGACCGGTGCGCGCGCCGAAAAAACCGCCCGATGCCTTTTCCGCGCCACCCAGTCCAAGCGATGACGGCGCTTTCTCAACGAAGGCCGAGCCACGGTCACTCACTCGGAACGACCCGGGCGCCGCCTCTCCGCCCGCCGGGCCGTGGCGAAGCGCCGCCTCGGTCGCAGGAGTCCCGGGCAGCGAAGCCAGCCGCGTCGGCGTCAGCTCAGGACCCGAGACCGCCCGCCCGCGCGATCCGGCCAGATCCACCGCCATCAGGCTTTGCGGCGCGATCGCCTTGCCCTCGCGCAGGACGTCGAGGCTCACCGCTGTCATGCAGGTTCGTCCTCCCGCGCAGGGTTGCGTCCCGGCGGAGGGAGCGGAATGAGGAATATGCCGCGGCAGCCTGGTTGGACGGGGCGCCCATCCGACCCAGCCCGGCCCTTGATACCAGGTGACCAGCGCCGGCGACCATTCGCCGAAGCCGAGCGGCGTCCAGAACCAGCCGAGCGCCGAATCGAAGAACCAGCCGCCGTAGTGGAAGGGCATCCAGCCCCAGGGCTCGAAGTCGATCCAGGTGTAGCCGAAGCCGGGATACCAGCACCAGCGCCCGGTCGAGTAGGGCGACCAGCCGGCGCCGACGGGCGGAAACCACACGTTGCCGTAGTTCGGCAGGTAGCCCCAATCGCCGTAGTACGAGAGGTCGCTCCAGCCGTAGTAGTTCCCGCCGTTCTCCGCCGAATAAGCCCCCGAGGAAGCAGGCGCTCCGGCCGCGGCCTGCGCCTGGTCGCGCTGCGCCACCCACTCGTCCCAATCATCCTTGGTAATGCCTTGGGAAAGCTGATAGGACTCGCCGGGCGCGAGCACCAGGACGCCGTCCTTGGCAAGCGTCGTATCACCGCCGGGCCCGGTGGCCTCGAGCGATCCCTTGAAGACTTCGACGCGCAACCGGCCCTGATCGAGGTCGATGCGAAACTCCGCCTTACCCTGCGGCTTCACGGTCGTCTCAGCCGCCGTCACCTGGTAGTCGTCGTTGTCGGCGGGAACGAAATGGAACGTCGCGTAGCCCTGATCGAGAACCAGGTGGTTGACCTTGCCGCCGTCGCGAGCGAGCGCCAACTGCGTGAACTCGAGCATGGAGTGCTGACCCAGGCGCAGCGTCGAATCCGCGTTCTCAAACTCGACTTCTGCGAAGCCGTCGGCGGCGGTCGAGAGCTTGAACCCTTCCTGGATCGGCGTATTGGCGGGCGCCTCCGCCCAGTCGGTCATATCAGGACGCTGGACCGTCACGCTGCCTTCGACGAAACTCAGCCGTACGACTCGCGCATGGGAATAGCCTGCGGGCTCGGAGTCCTGCTCCTGGGTGAGTGCCCAGCCGGCGCCACCGGCCATCATCAGTGTAAGTAAGCCAACGGAAAGTACTAATCGGTAGGAAGAGCGATTCGCGGATTTCATGGCGCGACCCCCTGGTGCGTGACCGGCAACCGCGCACAGCAGCTGCATTTTACACCTGTAAAGACGTTCCGGCGGGACAAAAGGTTGCGTGACTGAGGGTATACTGGTCATGCGCCAAGCCATCTGGAAGTCCCATCGTGAGAGTAGCTTAGTAGACCGGCCGCCGAGCCGGATGTAATCCCGGCCGCGCTCAGGTAAACTAGTCGGTAGACCAACTTACTCACGGCTGACCAGGAGGACATCATGCAATTCTTCCGCGCGTCGATGCTCGAACTCCTTATCCAGACTTCGACGAACCTGCCGCCGGACGTCCGCCAGGCGATGTCGTGGGCGCTCACCCAGGAAAGTCCCGCGACGCAAGCTGGACAGGCGCTGGCCATCATCAACGAGAACATTGACATGGCCTATGAGGACGTGGGTCCGGTCTGCCAGGACACGGGCTTTATCACCTTCGAGATCAAAACTCCCGTGGGCGTGAACCAGATCGTCATGCGGAAGCGGATCGAAGAAGCGGTCGTGGAAGCGACCAAGCGCGGCAAGCTGCGTCCCAACTCCGTCGACTCTGTCACCGGCAAGAACACGGGCACGAATCTCGGACCCGGCACGCCCGTTATCCACTTCGAGCAGTGGGAGCAGCCTGACATCGAGGTGCGCGTAATCCTAAAGGGTGGAGGCTGCGAGAACAAGAACATCCAATACGCGGTGCCTTGTACGCTCGAACACCTGGGCCGCGCCGACCGCGACCTCGAGGGCGTGCGAAAGTGCATCCTGCACGCGGTGTGGCAGGCGCAGGGACAGGGCTGCTCGCCCGGCGCCCTCGGCGTCTGCATCGGCAGCGACCGCGCTCACGGCTACGCCATCGCCAAGGAGCAACTGTTCCGCCCGCTCGACGACGTGAATCCCGATCCCGCGCTCGCCCAGCTCGAAGCCGGCATCATGGAAGAGGCAAACAAGATCGGCGTGGGCACCATGGGCTTCGGCGGCAAAGCGTCGCTCATCGGATGCAAGATTGCCGCGGCCAATCGCCTGCCCGCGAGCTTCTTCGTCTCCGTCGCTTACGACTGCTGGGCTTTCCGGCGGCTGGGCGTGATGATCGACCCCGAGACCGGCGCCATCAAGCGCTGGCTCTATCGCGACCCTGACCGCCCGGTCGAGCGGCTGATTCGCGAAGGTACGGGCTTCAAGCTGACCGGCCACGAAATCCGCCTCGAGCCGCCGCTGAGCGAAGCGCAGGTGCGCGCCCTCAAGGTGGGCGACGTAGTGCTGATCAACGGCCCGCTGGTGACGGGACGCGACGCGCTGCATCACTACCTGCTCCACCACGATGCGCCATGCGACCTACGAGGCGCCATTCTCTACCACTGCGGCCCGGTGATGCTCAAGGAAGGCACGCCGCTGAATGTGCGCTGGCGCACCAACGCCGCCGGCCCGACCACCAGCATCCGCGAAGAGCCCTACGAGGCCGACATCATCAAGCGCTACGGGATTCGCGCCGTGATGGGCAAGGGCGGCATGGGCAAAAAGACGCTCGCCGCGCTCCAGGAATTCGGCGCCGTGTATCTCCACGCCATCGGCGGCGCCGCGCAGTACTACGCCCGCTGCCTGCCCAAAGTCCTCGGGGTCGACCTGCTCGACGAGCTCGGCGTGCCGGAAGCCATGTGGCACTTCGAGGCGCGCGACTTCGTGGCCATCGTCACTATGGACGCGCACGGCCACTCGCTCCACGAACACGTGACGGCCGCCACGGGCGAGGAGCTCGCCAAGGTGGGCGCCGGAGAGAAGTAGGCTAGGCGGCTAGCGGTAGACCAGCGCGCCCACGATCACGGCGCCGTCGAGCATGATCCAACCCAGGCACGGCAGGTAGATGTTCTTGTCGCGCTTCTGTAAGCCGTACAGGAGCCAGACCACCGCCGAGACCAGGTACGCACCCCACGACAGCACCGAGATCCCCGCGGCGCGATGGCTGATCCAGATAGTGAAGACCTGGGGAACCGTCATCACCAGGGTGAAGATCGACAGGCTTCCAAGGAGGCGCTTGATGAGCCCGGGTTGGGGCAGAGCGCTAACGGGCTGGGGTGCAGGATTAGGTGGCATCGGGGCTCCTCCGTCGGATTTCAATGAAGCCGTTCTCGGAGTATAGCTCAGCAGACCGTCGGGCGGCATGGTTGAGCCGCGCCGGAGGTCTGCGCCACTCCTCAAAAATCGCGTTGACAACGGCGCCGTGCCGAGTATAATGGGTTCTTCTATGTTCAGGACCTCCAACCTCGGCACGATGTGTTGTTGTACACCCTCAGTGCCGACGTGTGGAGGAACCCACTAGTTTAGTTTTTCCGGTCTCGTTCCAAACCCACCGTCGGACTCGAATCCGGCGGTGGGTTTTTTGTTTTTGGGCGGCTCGATATGAAGGCATCGAACGAACTTTGGAGGGCTAGGCTGGCCGGGCAATTGCCCGAGGCCCTGGGGCGCGAAATCGAGATTTTTGAAACAGAACTCGAACTGCGCAAACAGGGCAAAATCGAAGAGCGCGTTTTTGCCGAAACGCGTCTGCGCCGCGGCGCTTACGGACAGCGCTATGACAACGGCCAGCGGCACGACGGAAGGAAAGTGCAGGAGATCCCGTATCCCTCAGGACGCCTGACGAAGGGTCCGAACACGCTGTGGGACGCGCCCGGCATGCAGCGCATCAAGATTCCCGGCGGCGGGCTGAACGCCTCGCAGCTTGAAACGTTGGCGGAGCTTGCCGAGGAGTACTCGGACGGGATCGTCCACATCACCACCCGGCAGGACGCGCAGCTCCACTACGTCCACATTGACGACACGCCGGCCCTGATGCGCCGCCTGGCCGCCGCCGGCATCACCACGCGCGAGGCTTGCGGCAATTCGGTGCGCAACGTCACCGCGTGCCCGTTGGCCGGCGTTTGCCAGGACGAAGCCTTCGACGTGACGCCCTACTCGCGGGCGCTGTCGAAGTTCCTGCTGGGCCATCCCGATTGCCAGAACTTCGGCAGGAAGCTCAAGCCGTCGTTCAGCGGGTGCTCGCAGCACGCTTGCGGTCTCGCGAACATGCACGACTTGGGATTGGTAGCCGCCGAGCGCACCGTGGACGGCGTCAAGAAGCGAGGCTTTCAAGTGTATGTCGGCGGGGGGCTGGGGACCGTCCCCTACCAGGCGAAGTTGTTTGATTCCTTCGTTCCGGTCGAGGAACTGCTCCCCTTGGCACAAGCCATCGCACGCGTCTTCGCCCGGCACGGCGAGAAGAAGAATCGCGCGCGGGCGCGGATCAAGTTCCTGGTGAACGATCTGGGAATCGAAAAATTCCGGGAGCTGGTTCTCGAGGAGCGCAAGAACCTTCCGCCCGACCCGCGTTGGACCGAATTCGTCGAGTCGGCGGAAGAGTTCCATGAAGAGCCGCTCCGCCCCGGCGGTGCTCTGCCTCCCGGCGGCCCGGAAGATTTCCAGAAATGGGCCGCGACAAATACCCGTCCTCAGCGTCAGGAAGGCTATGTGACCGTTACGGTGGCTCTGCCGCTGGGCGATATTACGGCCCAGCAACTTCGTGATCTTGCCGATATCGTCCGGCAATACACCAACGAGACCGTGCGGACGACCGTCGAGCAGAATTTCCTGATCCGGTGGGTGAGCCGCGCCGATCTTCCTGAGCTTTACCGGAGCTTGAAGGCGGCGGGATTGGGTGCGGCAGGCGCCGGGACGATCGTTGACGTCACCACGTGCCCCGGCACGGATACGTGCAAACTGGGAATTTCTTCTTCGCGCGGGCTCGCTGCCGAACTGCGTCACCGGCTCGCGGAACAAAGCTTCAACCTGGATGCGGCGGTCCAGAACCTGCACATCAAAGTGAGCGGTTGCTTCAACAGTTGCGGCCAGCACCATGTGGCGGACCTGGGCTTTTACGGGGTCAGCCGCAAGATGGCGGGCTACGCGGTCCCGCACTTCCAGGTGGTGCTGGGCGGCGAATGGGAGCACAACGCAGGCTCCTACGGCCTGCCGATCATGGCCGTTCCGTCCAAGAACATTCCGGAAGTCGTAACGCGGCTGACCGACCGTTATGTGGCCGATCGCAAGAACGGCGAGAGCTTTCGGAGCTTCATCACGCGGATCGGAAAGGCGGAGGTCAAGGACCTTCTCGACGACCTCACGCGCCTTCCTTCGGACCAAAACGACCGCTCGTTCTTCCGCGACTGGAACGATCCGCGGGAATACAGCTTGGACGACATGGGAGTCGGCGAGTGCGCGGGAGAGGTTGTGTCACCGGTGGAATTCGGCTTGGCCGCCGCGGAGCGTCAGGTTTTTGAGGCCCAGTTGGCGCTAGAAAGCGGAGACGATAACCGGGCATGGCAAACCGCCTACCAGTCCATGCTCCAGGCCGCGAAATCGCTACTCACGGCGGAATGCCCCGGCGTTTCTGACGATCCCAACCGGATTGTCGAGGAATTTCGGACGCGATTCTACGACACACAGAGATTCTTCGATCCGTTTGCGGGTGGCAAGTTCGCGCATTACTTGTTTGCGGCGCATCGCAACGGTGAGCCGCGTCACACTTCGGAGAAGGCGCGCTTTCTCATCGAAGAAGCTCAACTCTTTATTGAGGCGTCGCACGCCTGCTACAACCGTATGGGAACGCCCGTCGCCGTTTAGTGGGGAAGCAGAATTGGACATCCAGCACGTGAACGTCAAACTTATGGTCCAGAACCCCGAGGACGTGGACCTCGAGCCGGTGATCCCGATCTTTCACCGTTGGATTCAGGAAGGCGCGTGCGAGGAGCTTCTGCTGGACGTCGCCGATTATCGCCACGTGCCGGCGGGACCCGGTGTGGTCCTGATCGGGCACGAGGCCAACTACAGCGTGGATAACACCAGTAATCGCCTGGGCGTTCGGTACAATCGCAAAGCGGTGCTGGACGGCAATGCGCGGGACCGCCTCGAGCAGGCCGTCCGCGCCGCCATCGAGGCTTGCCAGCGGCTCGAGGACGACTCCCAACTTCACGGCAGCATTCGCTTTAATGGCCGCGAGATGGAAATGTTCATCAATGACCGGCTGCTCGGGCCCAATTCGGACCGCACACGCGAGGCGGTCGAACCCGAAATTCGCGCGCTGTGCCAACGACTTTTTAGGGGTGCGACGTACTCCCTCCAGCACGGGCCAAGCGATCCGCGCCAGCTGTTCTCGGTTTCGATCAGGACGGAAAAGTCATTCAAACCCAGCGAGCTGCTCGAGAATCTCCTCGTCTGACCTAACTGAGAATCACAAAATACACTGCCGATCGTTCGCTGTAGGACGCTCTAAAGCCTGCCCGGGAAGGGAGCCGTCGAAGACGGCGGCCGCAGACCGCCGCCACAAAAGGCTCAGTAGAAGTCTCCCAAAGCTCATGTTATACTGACAGCAGTCGGGAGAATGGCTGGGCGGCCAGGGAGTAGGAGCCTGAAGGAGTAACCAGCTCGATGAGCAACAAGATACGCGGCTTACTGATAACCATTTCCAGCGTCCTCATCTTCTATATTGTCCTCGGCGGCGTGCTCGGGAAGAGCGACTCAGCCACCACCAGCGAGAAGGCGTACCGCGACCTGGGCGTCTACAGCGAAGTCCTGGACCGCATCAAAAGCGACTACGTGACGGAGCCGAATCTCAATCACGTGACCGACGGCGCAATCCGCGGGCTGCTCGAGGCGCTCGATCCTTACAGCACTTACCTCACGCCCGACCAGTACAAGGATTACCTGGCGCATCCCAGTCCCGGTGCGGGCGACGTCGGCATGTACGTCTCGAAGCGCGGCGGGTTTGCCACCGTCGTATCCGTGCTGCCGGGAGGGCCGGCGGAGAAGGCGGGAGTCAAGGCCGGCGACCTGCTCGACCGCATCGAGAATTCGCCCACGCGCGAGTATTCGGTGATCCAGCTCGATCGCCTGCTGGCCGGAGCGCCGGGCAGCGCCGTCCAGGTGACGTTGGTCCGTGAAGCGCGCGGCGAACCGCAGACCGTGACGATTACCCGCGCTGCGCTCAACTATCCTCCCGTCGTCGCGAAGATGCTCGACGACGGCGCCGGCTACCTGCGCGTCGCCGCGTTCAATAAGGGCAAGGCGCAGGAAGTTTCAGCCAAACTTCAGGAATTGATCTCGAAAGGCGCGAACAAGATCGTGCTCGACCTGAGGAACTGCGCGGGTGGCGAGACCGACGAAGCCGTGGACGCGGCGAGCCTCTTCCTCGACAAAGGGATGGTAGCCTATCTTGCCGGCCAGCGCTATCCACGCAAGGACCTGGACGTGAAGCCCAGCGGCCAGGTCTGCGAGTTGCCTCTCGCCGTCCTGATCAACCAGTCGACGGCGGGACCTGCGGAACTCGTGGCCGCCGCGGTCTCCGAGAACAAGCGCGGCCAAGTGGTGGGAGTCCGCAGCTTCGGCGAAGGTGTCTTCCAACAGCTCATCCCGGTGGGCGATGGCTCGGCGTTGCTGCTCTCGGTGGCCAAATACTACGGACCCGACGGTAAGGCGATTCAGGACAACGGCGTCACGCCGAATGTGGTGCAGTCGGCAGAGAGCGACGTGGCCAACCTGGACGAGGATACCGAGTCCGAGACGCCCGAGCAGTTCGGCGGCAAGGACGATCTACAACTCCAGAAGGCGCTCGAAATCCTCAAGCAGAAAGCCGCCCTGGCGAAGGCGGCCTGAGGATCTTTGCCTCCGCTCACCCGAAGTTCAGTCAACCGCAGAGGGCGGGTTTCCGTCGCCCGCTCGTTGCTCGCCTGCTTCCTCCTCTTCACATTGCTGAGCGCGGAAGCGTGCAAACGCGCCCCGAAGCATCCCAGCCGGCGCTCCGCCGAGACTGAACGCCGCGAGGCTGTAGAAGCGCGCGATCAGCGGACGATGGCGCTTCGCCTCAAGAGCGCCGTCGAGCATGCGGGCGGCTCCGAGGTCTGGGTCAAGGGCGCGACGCTTGCGTCGTTTCCGCCTCGTCGCGCAGATACTCCCGTCGAAGTCCTCGCGATCCCCTCGACGTTCGGCCCCGTACTCGCAGCACTCCAAGCCGAAGCGGCGAACCAGGCGCTCGACGTCCGGGTGGAGTGGAAGAATGGCAGCGATGGACGGCGGCTGGCTGAAGTCCGGCTCTCGCGCCGGCGCCAGCCCATCGGCCGCTGGCAGGTGCGCGAAGTCGGACGGCTGCTGCGCGCCGCCATCGTCATCGACGATCTGGGCCAGAACTTTGGCGTCGCCGAGCAGTTGCTCGCGCTGCCCTACCCCTTGACGTTCTCCGTCCTGCCGCGCCTGCCGCATTCCGTCGAGACGGCGGATGCCGCGCATCGCGCCGGCCGCGCCGTGATGCTTCACCTGCCCATGGAGCCTGATCCCGGGTCGCACGTCACGGCAGGCGACGGCGCCATCAAAGTCGGACTGGCTCCCGACGCCGTGGTCGAAGCGGTGAAGTCTGACCTGGCGGCGGTTCCCTACGCGCGCGGCGTCAACAATCACATGGGCTCGCGCGCCACCGCGGACGCGGCGCTGATGAAAGTCGTGATGCAGGTGCTCGCCGAGGAGCACGTCTACTTTGTCGACAGCCGCACCACCGCCAGCACCTCCGCGCTTGACGTGGCGCGCGAAGCCGGCGTTCCGGCGTTTTATCGCTCCGTTTTTCTCGACGACACCGAGACCAAGGATTACACGCTCGGGCAGCTTAGGGAATTCCGCCGCGTCGTGCGGCAGCAGGGAGCGGCGCTGGCCATCGGCCATCCTCACCCGACCACCGTCGCGGCGCTCCAGGAGTTTCTGCCGGAGCTTGAGCGTGACGACATCCAGTTGGTGCCTGCCTCGGAGCTGGTGCGACTGCCCGAGGCGGCGAAGTTGTCGCCTCCGCATCCGGCGGGAATTGCGCGGCACGGGAAATGACCATCGGGCGCTGTCCACTTTCGAGCTGCGTGCTCAGAAGCGGATTCCTCGTCGCCAGCGATACCGAGGAAACAGAAAAACGGCGGTCACAGACCGCCGCTACAGGGTTTGAGCGCCTGCGTGTCGCGTGCTAGAGTCAGCTTGGGAGGTCAGAATGAGCTCGACGGATCAACCACAGGGACCGCTCGGAAGTCTGGAGGAGTGGGATGAGTTCCTCAAGGCGCGTTATCCCGAGCCCGGCAGGGGAGCGAAGCCGTTGGTGGCAAACGATCCTGACAAGAAGCGGGAGGAATTCCGCGACTACCGCGCCGAGGCGCGCGCCTCCGTCAAGGAGTTCTACCGGCTCAATCACACCCGCCAGACGCGGGAGTTCGTCCTCGAGAAGAAGCGCCAGTACCGGTCGAAGGATCGGGCCAAGATGAGTATCTGGGAGGCGATGGAGTTCCTGAATACGCTGGTCGACGACAGCGATCCTGACACCGACTTAAGCCAGATTGAGCATCTGCTCCAGACGGCGGAAGCGTGCCGCCGCGACGGGCGTCCGCGGTGGTTCATCCTGACGGGCCTGGTCCACGATCTCGGCAAGATTCTGTGTCTGTGGGGTGAGCCGCAATGGGCCGTGGTCGGCGACACGTTCCCGGTCGGCTGCGCCTTCTCGCCCAAGATCGTCTTTCCGGAGTTTTTTGCCGGCAATCCTGACTCTCGAGCCCCGAAGTATTCGACCCGCCTGGGAATCTACGGCGAAGGCGGCGGGCTCGAGCAGGTCGATATGTCCTGGGGCCACGACGAATACATCTACCAAGTCTTGAAGGATTACCTGCCGGAAGAAGCGCGCTACATGCTGCGCTATCACTCCTTTTATCCCGCGCACCTCGAAGGCGAATACCAGTACCTGATGAACGACCACGACAAGGAAATGTTTCACTGGGTGCGCGAGTTCAACCAGTACGACCTCTACTCGAAAAGCGATCAGCGTCCGAGCGTTCAGGAACTACGCCCTTACTACGACGACCTCATCGCCGAGTATTTCCCGCCTCAACTGAACTGGTGATTCGCCATCCCGGGTTGGACTCGGACGCGCCCGAAACTCGCGGCCGCCACTCGGCGGCGGGTTCGGCGTGGTTTAGCGGCTCTTGGGCGTGCGGGATACGCCTTTCTTCGGCAGCCGCAGGTCAGCGGATTCCCTGGGATTCCGAGCCTGCTGCGCGGTCAGGCGGGACTTGAGCAAGTGCAGCTTGCGGCTGGTCCGCTTTCCCAGTTTCTGATTGAGGAAGCGTCCTTGTCCCATCGCGCTTTCCCTTTATTGATCGACTGGCTCGCGCTCGCTCACGAACGTTCCCGACATGCGATCATGCCAGGTCAGGCTGTCGCTGTCGACCGCGGCCCAGATGAACCCGAGCATCAGTGCGCCCGCGGACACCAGGTATCCGAAAGCGCGCAGCCCCGCGTCGCCCGGCGTTGGGTATTCGCCGTCCAGCGTCCGCACCTCGAGGTTCATCGCCAAAAGGCCGGGGGTGGCGTAGGTGAGGGCGACAAAAGCGCCGAAATAGACCAGAATGAACAGTACGGCGATGAATCCCATCACTCCCAGCGTGACAGGACCACGGGAGAGGTGACCGCCGACCGCCGAAAAAATCAGCGCGAAGATGCCAATGCCCAGTATCAAGAGCAGACCGTCGATCAGGCCGGCGAAGAATCGACGGCCGAGCGGAGCCGGACGCAAGGTGGGCTCGACGGCCGGCGCGCTTTCGGCGCCCCACGGCTGGTCCCCAAGGATCACCCCGAATGACCGATCCAGGGGAGCGGCCGGACGGCGAAGCGGCGGTTCCGGCTCTCGCGTCTCCGCTCGGCCGGCTGATCCCAGGATTCCCAGGGATGGCGCGTCGTCCTCTTGAGAATCGGCCACCTCGGAGGCTTCAGGCTCGGCGGCGGCGGCCGGGAAGTCCGCGACGAACTCCGGTTCGCGGCCCGCACTTTTCGGGCTCGCAGCAGGCTCGAAATCCAACTCGAGCGAGCCATTCGCATCCAAATCACGCAGGCGGGCGCGACGCTGGCGGAACTTCTCCACGCGTTCGGAGAGCTCGTCGCGCCAGACGCCAGGTTCGTCAGCCGGTGCGGCGTTCGCTCGAGGGGAGCGGTTCAAGGGAACATTGTCGACGAGGCTTTCCTGATCCAGCGCTTCGTCGGCGGGGTTGCGACTTCTCTCAGCCAGGCCGGAATGCAGGGACACGTCAAAATCTCGTAAGCCCGTATCGCGCGATGCGCCAGGCGCGAAGTCCTCCGACGTATCCTCGTTTTCGGGGAAAAGTGGGTGTTCGGTCCCGCGCGCCGGGGTTAACCGATGGCCGCAGCGACGACAGTGCGAGAGTCCGGAAGATTCAGAGCCACATTGGGGGCATTTCACGTTCTGCTCAACAACCTCCGGCGAGCCGTCCCTCTAGAGGTCATTCTAACAAAACGCGCCGAGGGTGGAAACATCTTTTCGATTAGAATGATGGCTTGCGCTATGTCCTCGGACCCGAGAGCGCCGTCCAAAGCCGCAACCACTGAGTGCCGCGGCACGCCATGTCTACTGCTGGTCTTGTTGATGCTCGCGCTCGTTTCCGGGACGCAGGCCCAGCAAAAACCGGCGGCAGTGCCGCCCGAGCTCGAAAATCCCCACACGACCGCGAGCATCCAGGCGGATTCGCAGCGGAAGGTGAAGGATACGTATCACCTCTCCGGCCACGTCGAGATCACTTACCAGCAGATGAAGACCACGGCTGACCAGATCACCTTCGACGAGCCGTCCGGAGAGATTACCGCCCTGGGACACGTGACCTTCACGGATCCGAGCGCGTTCTTCGACGCCGAACAGGCTCACTATAATCTGCGGACTCAGTCGGGTTGGTTCACGAACGCCCGCGGCTACTTTCACGCCCACATCCGGCCGCGTCCTCGCATGCTCACCACCGAGAACCCGTTCTATGTGCAGGCGAAGAAGGTGGAGCGCGTGGACGAAAGCCTGTTCGTGGTCCAGAACGGCCGGCTGAGTTCGTGTGAGGATGAGAAAAAGGGCTGGTCGATCAGCGTGAAGCAGGCACGCGTGTTGGTCGACGACAAGGCGATCAGCCGCGGCACGGTGTTCCACCTGATGGGCGTCCCACTCTTCTATGCGCCGATTCTCGTCGATTCCATTAGCCGCAATCCGCGGCAGACGGGTTTCCTGCTGCCCGAGATCGGCAACTCCACCCAGAAGGGATACATCATTGGCGACGGCTTTTTCTGGGCGGTCAATCCCAGCCTGGACCTGATGGCGGGAGCGGCGGAATATAGCAAGCGTGGGGTCGGAAGCTTTGGGCGAATCCGCGCCCGCCCGAGCGAGTCGAGCGAGCTGAATATCGACTACTTCGGCGTCAACGACAAGGCGCGCACCACATGCCCCGCCAACGCCGCGGACCAGGGTCTTTGTATCGGCCAGGCGGGCGGGGAGAACGTGCGAGCGGTCGGTCAGGCGAATGACCTGCCTTATGGCTTTCGCGGCGTGGTCGACGTCGACTACATCAACACGCTGGCGTTCCGCTTGACCTTCTCCGACAACTTCACTCAAGCCGTCGCTTCCGAGGTGCACCAGCGCGGATTTCTGACCAAGGACTTCGACGCGTACAGCGTGAATTTCTACGCCTCACGCTACCAGGATTTCCTCTCGACGGCGCCCACACCCGGAAACTCCGTCGTCATTCAGGAGATGCCGAGCTTCTCGTTTTCCGGAGTCGATAAGGAGATCGGGCAGACGCCTTTCTATTTCGGCTTCGATACTTCCGTCGGCGCCGTAGGGCGTTCCAACCCCGGCTTTGAGTCGGAGATCAGCGATCGCGTCGACTTGCACCCTGAGATCACGCTGCGAACCAAGCCCTTCTGGGGTTTTCACTTCACACCCACGGTGGGTGTGGACGCCACGCACTACGGCGCCAGCCTGGGGCCGGATCAGCACCCGATCGACCGCGCGCTGGGAGAGTTCTCCGCTGACCTGCGGCCTCCGTCCCTCGACAAGATCTTCTCCAAACCCCTCTGGGGCTACCGCATCAAGCACGTTATCGAACCCGACATCAAGTATCGCCTCGTCCGGGCGAGCGACCGCGAGGACATCGACAACATCATCCGTTACGACGACGTGGACATCCTCAGCGAGACCAACGAGATTGAGTATTCCCTCACCAACTCGCTGCTCGTCCGCAAAGACGTGCCGGACGGGACGGACGTGCCCCAGGCGCGTGAATTCGTTTCCCTGAGCCTCACGCAGAAGTATTACTTCGATCCGACGTTCGGCGGCGCGCTTCAGCCGGGGAGCAACGTTTTTCAGCCGACGATCGACCTGACCGGGTTCGCATTCGCTCAGGGACGCCGCCTGTCGCCCGCGGTCTCCGTGCTGAAAATCGCGCCATCCTCCAACTACGATACGGAGCTGAGGGCTGACATCAGCCCTAACGGTGGGGTGCTCAACGCCGGCATCACGTCGCACATACACCGTGGTCCGCTGGGCCTCGCGGTGACGGATTTTTTCCTCAACAAGACGGCAACGCTTCCCACGTTCATCGTGCCGGCGACGCCGCTTTCCGCGCTGCCATCCTTCAACCTGCTTCGGACCGTAGTCACCTGGGGTGACGTGAACCGCAAAGGCTTCAGCGGTGCCGCCGGAGTCGACTACAACTTTGCCCAGGAAATCGCCCACCAGGTTGTCGCTCAGGGGAGTTACAATTTTGGGTGTATGGCGCTCAACTTCGAGTATCGGCGGTTTGCGCTGGGGCCGTTGCGGCAGGAGAATGTCTATCGCGTCGCCTTGTCGCTGGCCAATTTCGGGACGTTTGGCAACCTGAGGCCGCGCGAGCGGCTGTACGTCGAGCAGTGAACACGCAGTGAGCGGCCAGCCGGCTGCTTCCGGCTGTCCAATTTAGTGGCCGGAAAGCAGCGAGCCGCAGAGGACAACGTCATGGCCTTCCCCATTCACCGGCCCCGCCGGCTACGGCGCACTGAGGCGTTTCGTGACATGGTGCGCGAGACCCGGCTAAGCGCGCGGTCGCTCGTCTACCCGCTGTTCGTCTGTCCAGGTTCCCAGGTGAAGGAAGAGATTCGCTCCATGCCGGGGAATTTTCGCTGGTCGATTGACCTGCTGGTCGAGGAAGCGAAGAGCGCGCACGGCCTTGGCGTTCCCGCGGTGATTCTGTTTGGCATCCCGGAGAGCAAGGACGAGGCCGGGTCGGGCGCCTATCATCCCGACGGGATCGTGCAGCGGGCAGTGCGCGCGCTGAAACGGGCGCTGCCTGATCTCTTGGTTATCTGCGACGTGTGCCTTGACGAGTACACCAGCCACGGCCACTGTGGGCTCATCAAGGACGGCGAGGTTGACAATGACTCGACGCTCGAGTTGCTGGCGAAGACAGCGCTGACTCAAGTGCAGGCGGGAGCCGACGTGGTCGCGCCCTCCGACATGATGGATGGCCGCGTAGCGCGCATCCGGCGCGAGCTCGACGCGAACGGATTCACGCCAGTCCCCATCCTGGCCTACTCGGCTAAGTACGCTTCGGCGTTCTACGGACCTTTCCGTGAGGCGGCCGATTCCGCGCCCAAGTTCGGCGACCGCAAGTCCTACCAGATGGATCCCGCCAACCAGCGTGAGGCGCTGCGCGAAATCGCGCTCGACATCGAGGAAGGCGCGGACATCATCATGGTGAAACCGGCGCTCCCTTACCTCGATATCATCGCGCTGGCGCGCCGCGAATTCAGCGTCCCCATCGCGGCCTACCAAGTCAGCGGCGAGTTCTCGCTCATCGAAGCTGCGGCGCGCAACGGGTGGGTGGACCGCGAGCGGACCATCATGGAGTCGCTCGTCTCGATCCGGCGCGCCGGCGCCGACATCATCCTGACCTACTTCGCGAAGGACGTGGCGCGCTGGCTGGGTTGCTGAACCTCAACGCCCTGCGAGTTCCAACCAGTACCGGCCCAGATAGAGGCGTGCGGGCGCGCCTTTCTCGACCACCACCTGAAGCGGGCGCGGCTGCTTGAGCTTCGTATCCTTCTTGGAGGCGCAATCTCCGGCCTTCTCGCCCGCTTGATTGTAGAGATTGAAGTGGGCGTCAGCATCACTGTTGGCCGCCGGCTTGTCGAGGCCGAAGCCGTAGCTGCCCACGTTCACGGCGACCCCGCACACGGAAAATCCGCCTTCCGCGATCACCATGCCGATGTACTTCTTCTTGATCTCGGAGCTGTAGCCCGTCGTGTCAATCAGCGCGAAGAGCACGCGCGCGCCCGCCGGCGTTTTCACCAGCACGGCGTTGCGCTTCTCGGTCGGAATAGCGTTGCCCTCGAGATAGAAATCCTTGGGCACGGCAGAATCGAGAGCTTTTCCGGTCACCGGTGCGAATCCTGCCTGCGCGCACAGCAACGCGGTTCCTGCGCAGAGCACGGCGGCGATCAGAATCAAGAAAGTCAGTGAGCGCTTGATCATCGTGGTCCCTCCCGTTCGACCTGCTATATTACACTGGCCGGAGGCAACAATCCCCTATGAACAAGTCGAATCGATTCGGAGCCTGGCGCCCTGCGCACGCTTCGCTAGCGAGCCTGGCATTTCTGGTCGTCGCGCTGACGCTATCCGGCTTCGCGGCAGGAGTTCTCGCAGCGCTGCATCAGCACGTCACGGATCGGGCGACCCCGCCGCCGCGATCGACCTTGAGGATCAAAGGTCTCAAAGCGCGTGTCGAGGTGTATCGCGACACGTACGGGATTCCGCACATCTACGCCGCATCCGCCGAGGATGCCTATTTTGCGCTGGGCTACCTCCATGCTACCGACCGTCCTCTCGAGATGGAATTCTTCCGGCGTCGTGCTTCGGGAACACTGGCCGAAGTCTTCGGACGACCGCTCCTCGACGATGACATCTTCATCCGGCAGATCGGCATCCGGCACGGCGCCGAGGCCATTTGGAGGAGTCCGCGCCTCGACAAATACCAGGGCGGCAGAGTTTGCCGCGAAGTCGAGGCCTACTGCGCTGGGGTCAACGCGCGCTTTCAGGAAGTCGGCGCGGCGAAACTCGCGGAGATGTTTCGCCCTCTTGGCATTGTGCCCGCACCGTGGACTCCCGTCGACGCGCTGGCGTTCCCCAGGTACATGGGCTGGGACCAGTCGGGTACGGACACCGATGTCTGGATGGGCATGCTGGTCGAAAAGCTGGGACTGGCCGCAGTCGACGAGTTGTTCCCGCTCAACCGTCCTTACGAAATCTCGACCGTCCCCTCTGACCGGAGTGTGCGGCCACACATAACTGCGGAGGATGCTCCCCGGCTACCGGCGGACTTTGACACCGCGGCCCTCGAACTCCACCGTCACTTCGTCAGTGGCCGATTCGGCAGCGAATTCGCGCTCGGAAGCAACAACTGGGCCATCGATGGAACCGAGTCGTCGACCGGCAAACCGCTGCTCGCCAATGATCCTCATCTGGGCTTTCAACTTCCCAGCATCTGGTATACCGCGCACCTCGTGGCGCCGGGGCTCAACATTACGGGCGTCACCTTCGCAGGCTTCCCCTATACCATCATCGGCCACAACGACCGCATCGCGTGGGGCTTGACCAATATGCAAGCGGACGCGGTGGATTACTTCATCGAGAAGACTGATCCCGCAAGGCCGCATCAATATTTCTACAAAGGCGCCTGGCGGGACACGTCGCGACGCGAAGAGGATGTCCCGGTTCGGGGTGAGCCCTCGGTTCATCTGGAGATTGAATCCACCGTCCACGGGCCGCTGGTCACGACGCATGGCGCAAGCCTCGCGCTCGAATGGACCGGACTCGAGCCGAGCTTCGAGGTCATCGCTTTCTCGCGGCTGAACACGGCGCGCAACCTCGCGGATTACAAGGTGGCACTCCGTGACCTGAAGGTCCCGGCGCTGAACGTCATCTACGCCGATGTGGATGGCAACATCGCCATCGCGCCCCACGGCGCGCTGCCGATTCGTAAACGCGGCCTGGGACGCTGGCCGGTCGACGGCTCCTCCGGCGACTATGACTGGGCCGGCACGATTCCCGACGACCAGCTTCCTTTCTCGCTCAATCCTCCGCAGCATTACCTGGCTTCGGCCAACGGCCGCCCGGCGCCGGTTGGCTATCCTTACTATCTCGGCTGGATGTGGGACCCGAGTTACCGCACTCGCCGCATCCATCAACTGCTCTCGACCCACGACCACATCGCGCTCGAACAGATGGAAGCTTTCCAGATGGACACGCACGACTCCGCTGCGGAGTCGTTTGTCCCGGTACTGAGCCAAGCTTACGACCGCAAGCCGTTCGGTGACGCCGAAGTGCGGCGCGCCGTCGACGATTTACGCCGGTGGGACTTCAACGCCACGCCCGAAAGTGCTGCTCCCACCATCTGGTCGACGTGGTTCGAGCTCTACCGCGCTGCCGTCTGGCAGGATCACCTCGACGCGGCGGGCGTCGAGCCGTGGCCGGGCGGATGGGGCTACGCCGGCTCCAACGAGCGCCAGCCGGAACTCGAAGTGCTCGAGTTCCTCACGCGCGCGAGTCCCACATCAACGTGGTTCGACGACGTGCGTACTCCGGAAAAAGAGACACGCGATGACCTCATGGCGCGCAGCTTCGTCCAGGCGGTCGCGCAGCTCGTGAAAGAACGCGGAGAGAACATTGAGGGCTGGCGGTGGGGCAAAACCAACGTGCTGCGGCTGCATTCGATCACTCAACAGAGCGCGCTCGACCGAGGCGGTGAGCCGATCGGCGGCGACGAGTTCACGCTCAGCCCGGGAGACAACGGCCACGACGTGACGGGCGGCGCGTCCTGGCGGATGGTGGTCGACCTCGGCCATCTCGAGCGCAGCGCGGGGATGTATCCCGGCGGCCAGAGCGAGGATCCCGGCAGTCCACACTACAACGATCAGACGAAAGCGTGGATTACAGGACGATACCTGCCGCTCTACTTCTACTCGAAGCCGCAGCAGTTCAAACCCGGAGAATTGGAATCAGTGCTGGTTTTGCAGCCGAACTAATTTTCGAGGAAGTATGCGGCAGTGTGGCCGGTGAGGAACGAAGGCAGGTTGAAGGAGCGGAAGGAGGGAAGAAGGGCGATTGAGGATCTTAGAGCTTGGGAGTCACGTATGCGGCAATGGCAGCCGCGGCCTTTGCATGCCGTTGGCGCCTCACTGGTACGGCAGGCGAATCTTCGCGACGATACCCGATGTTGAGGTCACGCAGCGCTTGAAAGACTTCTCCAACCGAGCCATGTCGTGCTGCTTCTTCGATGAATCGCAGGCGGCGTTCGAACACCGCGACGTCGAACCGCGGACTCGCGACGGCAGCAATCTTCTCGTAGCGCGTCGGCAAGAGTCTTTCCGTTGACTCGTCGAGCAATTGCTCGCTCATTTTCTCGCCCTTTTCCAGGTGAGTCATCCTGATCTCGATGTCCTTTTCCGGACGCAGGCCCGAGAGTTCGATCAATTCGCGCGCCAGATTCTGGATGCGCACGGGTTCGCCCATTTCGAGTACGAAGATCTCCCCGGCAGCTCCGAGGGTGGCGGCCTGAATGACGAGGCTGGCGGCCTCGGGAATCGTCATCAAGAAGCGTTCGACGTCGGGATGCGTCACCGTCACCGGCCCGCCCTCGGCAATCTGCTGGGTGAACAGCGGCAAGACGCTTCCGCGGCTGCCAATCACGTTCCCGAATCGCACGCAGGAGAAACTTGTGCCCCCCTTCAAGGCGCGTGCCTGTACGATCATCTCGCAGAGGCGCTTGCTCGCACCCATAATGGATGTGGGTTTGACGGCCTTGTCGGTCGAGATCAAGGCGAAGCGCGCGACACCGTACGCGAGCGCCTGGTCCACAAGGGTGTGCGTGCCGATGACGTTGTTGAGGACGGCTTCGCAGGGACTGATTTCCATCAGGTGGACGTGCTTGTGCGCGGCGGCATGAAACACCACCTCCGGGCGGAAGCGCCGGAAGACGTGCGCGAGGCGGCTCGCAAAGCGCAAGTCCGCAACGACGGGATGCACCTCCGTTTCGCCGGGAAGGTCTCGCAGCCGGACGCAGCAGTCGTGCAGGCCGTTTTCATCCTTGTCGAGCAGGATGAGTTGTGCGGGTTCTAGGCTGTGAAGCTGGCAGGCGAGCTCGGATCCAATCGAGCCGCCGCCTCCCGTGATCAGGATCCGTTTCCCGCGGTAGGCAGCCACGAGGGCGGGATCGCTCACCGCGAACGCCGCCGGCTTCCGTCCCAGGAGGTCCGCCGGTTCCACCTTACGAAACGCCGCGATGTTCGTTCTCCTCTGAAGGATTTCGTCGATGGTCGGTACGATCTTGGTCGCAATGCCAACCGATTCCGCCAGCGCCCACACTTTTCTGAGCGCATTGCGGTTGATGCGGGGGATGCAGACCACAACTTCCTGGATGTGGTGTTCGCGCACGGTCCGAGGCAGTGAGTCCAGAGGTCCGAAAACGCGGAGGCCGCTGATCACCGCGCCATTCTTCTTCGGGTCGTCGTCCAGAAAGCCGACCGGTTTAAGGTCAGACGCCGCGGCGATCTCTCGCGCCACCATAACGCCAGCGCGTCCGGCGCCGATGAGGAGCACGCGTCGTGGTTCTGCGCCGGCCGAGTCCCGAATCTGCGAACGCTCGTCCAGCAGCCGCCGCAGAGCGCGGGCGCCGAGCGCCCCAAACAGCGCGAGCAGGAATTCGATGGCGATGACGCTGTAGGGCGCGCGTGCCAGCCACCAGCGGTCCGGAAGACCAAACCGCATCATTGCGAGGACCAGCGCGAAAGCCACGTAGCTTCGGCTGATGACCAGGGCGTCCTTCAGACTGGTGTACCTCCAGACAAGCCGGTAAATGCCGAGCGCGGAATTCGTCAGGATGTGGCCGAGCATGATTGCCGGGAGCAGGGCCCACATCTGATACGCATGAATGGGAGGAACCTGCCAATCGAAGCGTAGCTGATGGGCCAGATAGAAAGCGATGCCCCCGGTCAGCGCGTCGAGTATCCGCTGGTTAACGGCGGAACAGAATTCGTAGCGCGGTCGGAGAGCGCCTTGGTTGTTGTCAACAGCCGAAGTATGGGGAATCACGTGTTTGTCGTCGATGAGGTGAGCGTTGACGCGACGTTCAGCGCGCGTAAGCTACGGCGTAAAGCACCTTGAATTGGGGCGCAGACACTTCAGACGAAATCGCGACCGGCGGATCGTAATCCGGCGCATCGCCGTCGATTTCGGGTGGGATCGGCGCGAGCTTGCCGAAGAAAATCCTTTTGAGCAGTTGCTTGCGCTTCATCGTTCCTGGCATCAGGTGTAGCCTGACCGCCGCCCTCTTGATCAGCGAGATCAGTTTCTCTCTCGTCGAAAGCTCCGACACACGATAGGCGCCAAAAAGCTCGACCTCGAATCGCTCGCCACGCAGCCGCTCCGCCAGCTCGGGAGCCGAGAAATAGCGCACCCTCCAGGGACTGGGATGAAAATCGGGCCAGTCTCTATTGACCGTGCAGATGAGCAGCACTCCGTCCGTTCTCAGCACGCGGCGGCTTTCGGCCAGGAACTTGTCGGGCTCGCGCAGGTAGTAGATGGCCTCAAAGAGGAGCAGGACGTCAAAACTCGCATCGGGAAAAGGAAGGTCGTGGGCGTCGAGCCGGACGAGGCCGGCGCGTTCTCCATAGTAATCGCGCGCGCGCCGCAGGTTGGCGTGCGTATAGTCACCCCCGACAACACGGCGCGCCCGTTTCGCGAGGTATCCCAGCCCTTGTCCGGCGCCGCAGCCCACCTCCAGGACATCCTTGGCGGCGCAATACGCAGCGGCGGTGCGATAACGATGCCGCAAGCGCGAGAGTTGTTCCCTGGACGCCCGGCCACCCGGCAATTCCGTGACGTCGCTGTAGTCGATCGACGCCGGGCGCGCCGTCGCGGCGCGTGATGGTAGAACTTCTAGAGGAGATCGCATTAAGGATTGAAGGCAGGTTCTCTGTTCAAGACAAGCGTTTGAGCCGGCGGCAGGCTTCCTGGAGTTCCGGGTCAGGCTTGGCGTAGCAGAAGCGGAGCAGATTGTTTCCTTCCGAACCGTGGTAGAACGCTTCGCAGGGCACCGTAGCGATTCCGGTGCGAGCGAGCAGGTGCATGGCTTTGCCCTTGCTGGTTGCTCCAGGAAGACGCGCGGCGTCGGCGAGAACGTAGTAGGCGCCCTCGGGCGAGCAGGGTGGGAGTCCGGCGCGCCCCAGCGCCTGGCAGATCATGTCGCGCTTGACGGCGTACTCGGTCGCGAGGCCGCGATAGAACTCAGGTGACAGTTGCCGGATGCCCTCCGTGACGCCCCATTGCAGCGGCGATGGCGCGCAGACGTAAACCAGATCGTTCATGTATCCGATCATCGACGCCCAGCGCGCATCGCAGGCGCTGTACCCGACTCGCCAGCCGGTCACCGCGTATGTCTTCGAGAAACCCGAAATGGTGATCGTCCGCTCCGCCATCCCCGGCAGCGAGCCGGGACTGACATGCTGCCGGCCGTCGTAGAGAAAGTACTCGTAGATTTCGTCCGTGAAGACGAAGAGGTCGTGACGCGTGGCGAAGTGCGCGATCCACTCGATCTCGGTACGTGTGAACACCTTGCCAGAAGGATTGGCAGGCGTGTTGACCATGATGCCGCGCGTGCGCGACGTAGCCGCGGCTTCCAGGTGGTCAGGCGTGAATTTCCAATCGGGCGCCTGCATCGTGACGTAAGCGGGTACAGCCTCGACTGCCAGCAGCGTGTTGACGTGATAGCCGTAGTAAGGCTCGAACAGAATAACTTCGTCGCCCGGATTGAGCAGCGCCAGGCAGGCGCTGTAGAAAGCGCCCGTCGATCCCGCGCTGACGATGATCTGCGTCTCAGGATCGACGACGATCTGGTTGTAAGCTTTAAGCTTCTGGGCGATGGCCTCGCGCAGTTCCGCAATCCCGTCGAATCGCGTGTAGCTGTTCATCCCGCGATCGATCGCCCGCTTGGCGCCGTCCGCCACGGGAAGTGGGAGTTCGGTATCGCACACGCCCTGGGCCAGATTGATACCCCCGACCTTCTCGCACTCGATGGACATCACGCGGATCTCCGACTGCACGATGCGCGACGCCCTAGCGCTCAGCGCCAGCCGGCTCTCGACTTCGGCTTCAACGGACGCCAACGGCTTTCCTCCTGAGCCCGCGGTGCTGGGTGCCGTCCGACTGGAATGCGTCTTCAAACGAAAACTCCCGAATGCTGCGCGTCGTCGCCTCGACCTGCTCGGCGGTCGTCTCGGCGCTCAGGGGTAACGAAAGAACCTCGCGGTAAACGCGCTCGGTACGCGGCAAGTACGGGTCTGGAAGCCCCAGGCCCGGGTGCTTCCACATCGGCTTCGGCCAACTGACCAGCGTCTCGATGCCGTCCCGCCGCAGATGCTCGCGCAGCCGGTCGCGTTCACTCGCCCGGATGACGTAATTCTGAAAGACGTCGAAGTGGCCGTCGCCGTCGAGCGGCGGCGCTTCAACGCCGCGAATCCCTTCCAAACCCTGTTGGTAGAGCGCCGCCATCCGGCGGCGATGGCTGATCCACGCCGGAAGATGACGCAGCTTCACGTCGAGCACCGCGGCCTGCACGTTATCAAGCAGCGCCGTCTGCCCGTGACAATGATACTCGCCCGTGATGCGATCCTCGCCATTATAGCGCAACAGCGTTACCAGGCGCGCGACGCGAACGTCGTTAGTGGTCACCGCGCCGCCGTCGCCGAATCCGCCGAGCATCTTGAACGGATAAAAGCTCCAGCAACCTGCCAGACCGAAGCTGCCGGCTGGCTTTTCCTGGTACGTGGCGCCCAGCGACTGGCACGCGTCCTCGATCACCGCAAGGCCGTGACGCCCGGCGATCTCGAGAATCCGATCCATCTCGCAGACTCTTCCATTCAGATGGACAGGAAGCAGCGCCTTGGTCCGCGAGGTGACAGCGCTTTCCACCTCGCCGGGATCCAGGTTGAAGTCGTCATTCACGTCCACCAGCACCGGCTTGGCGCCGCAGTGGACAATGGCAGAAACCGTGGCGATAAACGTGTGTCCGGCAGTGATGACCTCGTCGCCCGGGCCGACGCCCGCCGCCAGCAGCGAGAAATGCAGCGCGTGATACCCGCTGTTTACGCCGACGGCATACTTCGTGCCGACAAAAGCCGCCAGGTGCGACTCGAAGTCCGCAAGCTGCTGCCGGCAGATCAGGTCGCCCTTGGAGAGGCAATCCATGATCGCGCCATCGATTTCGGATTTCAGATTCCGGTAGTGGGTCCTTGGGTCGACGAAAGGAACTCGGTATCCCATGGAGGCTCCCCGCTGCGAAGTTGCAAACTGAATCAAGCGCCCGCGGCTGACACGTAAACCCGGTGGGCAATCCTCGGTATGAGGACCGAGTGCAACGAATTCAAAAGGCCGTCCACGGAGAGCGAGTAGGCGTTCCGAAGGTATTCCTGACTGCCGATGAGCGTGCCCACTGCCGATGGAATACCCAGGCGCTTGAACGGCACGCGCAGCTCCGAGGATTCCGCCAGCACTTCGGCTACCGCGCTCCCCAGTCCTCCGATGACGCCGTGCTCCTCGATGGTCGCGATGCCAGCCGTCTCTCGTGCGGCCGCGAGCACCGCTGCTTCGTCGAGTGGCTTGATGGTGTGCATGCTGAGGACGCGCGCCTGGATGCCGCCCCGAGCGAGGCGCTCGGCCGCCTGGACGGTGTTCCACAGCATCACGCCCGTCGCAATCAGCGTGATATCCGCTCCTTCGCAGACGCGGATCGCTTGACCGAGGCGAAAGCTCACCCTCGAACCATGCACTCGCGGCTCTCCTGATTTCCCGAGCCGCAGATAGGCTGGTCCGGACTCTTCGACGATGGCGCGCGTGGCCAGCTCCGCCTCGATGGGATCCCCCGGCGCCACGACGGTCATTGAAGGAAGCGCGCGCATGACGGCGATATCTTCGGTCGCGTGGTGCGTCATTCCCAGCGCGCCGTAGCCAAGCCCGCCGCCCACGCTGACGATTTTCACGTCGGCGTGGTGATAGCACACATCATTTCTGACCTGCTCGAGACAACGCAACGTCGGGAAATTCGCGATCGAGTACGTGAAGACGACTTTGCCGCACAGCGCCATCCCTGCCGCAATACCCGTCATGTCCTGTTCGGCGACCCCGGCGTTGACGAAGCGTTGCGGGAATCGTTCACCGAATGGCTCGACGACTTTGTATCCAAGGTCGCCGACCACGAGATTGATCCTCTCGTCAGAGTCGGCGAGCTCAACCAGCGCGCGGATAAACGCCGTCCTCACGCTATGGCCTCCAGCTCTTGGAGGGCGCGACGGAGGTCCTCAGTGTTCGGCGCCTGATAGTGCCAGAAGACGGAGTCCTCCATGAAGCTGACTCCTTTTCCTTTAGTGGTGTGGGCGATGATGCAGCTCGGACGTCCCTTTTCGAAGGGTAGCGCGCGCAGCGTCGCTTCAATCTCTCCCAGGTCATGCCCCTCAATCTCGCGTACCGACCAGCCGAACGCTGTCCACTTTTGAGCGAAGGGCTCGAGCGTCAGCGTGTTCTCGACCCGGTCGAGACTCTGAATCTTGTTGTAGTCGACGATCACTGCGAGGTTGTCAAGGTGATGGTGAGGCGCAAAAAGCGCGCTCTCCCAGGTCGAGCCTTCGTCGCACTCGCCGTCGCTCAACAGGACGAAGACACGATAATCGCGAGCGTCCTGTTTTCCGGCGAGCGCCATGCCGCAACCCATTGAGAGCCCATGACCCAACGATCCCGTGGACGCTTCGACTCCCGGAACTCCGGCATGGGTAATGTGTCCCGCCAGAGCACTGCCGTTCTGATAGAAAGTGTCGAGCTCGTCTACGGGGAAGAAGCCGAGCTCCGCGAGCGCTGCATAGACGGCCGCCGCGCCGTGTCCCTTGCTCAGAATGAACCGATCGCGCTCCGGCCATTGAGGATGCGCGGGGTCAATGCGCAGGATTCGCCGGTACAGCACGGCAAGGAGGTCAGCTATGGAGAGTGACGAGCCAACGTGAGAACTGCGGGCGCGGTGCGTCATCTTTAGCACGTGACGGCGAATGTGCGTCGCGAGTTCCTTGCAATCGACAGATGCGCTTTGGCAGTCCACCCGTGGACTCATGCTTCCACCTGATCTCGAAGGCCGTGCTTCTCGTTTTGCATGGAGTGTTGAGGGAGCTTCAGAATGCGTTCTGTGCTGCCGCCCAGTATCGCGACCAGAGTGGCCAGAATGATCTTCAAGTCGACTGGGAAGCTGTGACGGTTCACATACTCGAGGCCCAACCTGATCTTCTCGGGTCTGATCTTCTCGCGGTACGCCTGGTGAGGATCCGCACTGCCTCTCAGAATCTCGCCCTCGTGACGAAATCGGATGGATGCCCAATCGGTGATACCCGGAGTCACAGAGAGCAACCGGTGCTCTTCCACACTGTAAAGCGCGACTTCTTCCGCCACCTCCGGGCGTGGGCCGACGAGGCTCATCTCGCCCTTCAAGACATTGATCAGTTGCGGTAACTCGTCGATCTTGTACTTCCTGAGCCATCGTCCCACGGAGGTGACCCGCGGGTCGTCCTCGGACGTCGATGGCCCGCCGAGGACATCGGCGTTCGCCACCATGGTGCGGAACTTGAAGATCCGGAACGTTCGGCCGAAGCGTCCCACGCGGACACCGCGGTAGAAAACCGCGCCGGGCGAATCCAGCTTGATGAGGAACGCAGTCAACAGAAAGAACGGTTCCAAAAAGAGCAATCCGCCCAAGGAAAGGGTCGCGTCGAGACAGCGCTTGAGAGATGGACAATCCATGACTATTCGCTTGCGGGACGCGGTGATATTCTCTGCCGCACTTCGATCTCTACGGTGTCGCGGCCGAAAAGCCGCCGCCACAACGCCGACGTAGCCAGCAGCCGGATCAGTCCCCAGCATGAGCCCAGTCCGTAAGCGAAGTGGCGAACGGCGAAGACCACAGGCATAACCGCCAAGTAGCGAATATCCTTGGCGCGCTTGGCAACGTGGACAGACGTGATGGCTGTCGCCGCGCCATAGACGGCGAGAATCGCCAGAGGTATCCAGCGCAAGCCGGGGACAACCAGCGCGAGCGCCGACGAGCTCCCTAGCCCTGCGACGAAGGCGAGCGGCACCAGGTGTCGCCAGGTGACCGGCAAGTATTTTGAATGCGCGAAAGGCAGTACCGCCCAAACGCCGTCCTGAAAGTTGTGCTTCCAAAAGGAAGGCAAGTCCGAGTGAATGTAGTAATGACTCACAATGTTCGGGTCGAGCACGATCCTGCCGCCGGCCTTCCGCAGCCGGCGATTGAATTCGAAGTCCTGACCACGCGCGAGGTTCTCGTTGAACAACCCCACTCTCTCGAACACGTCCCGCCGGTAGCAGCCGCCGAACACCGTGTCGGTCTCGACAAGTTCGTCACCGCCTACGCGGAAATCCGAATTGCCGGAACCGAAGCGATGGCTGAGGCAACGCGCGATGGCCTCACCGACCAGTCCCGGCTGGCGGGGATGCGTCGCGATCCTGCCGCCCACGTTGTCAGCCCCCGAGCTCTCGAGCACCTCGACGCACCGCCGTAGATAGTCCTTGTTGACTCGCGAGTGGGCGTCGACACGCAGGATGATTTCGCCGGTGGCATTCGCGATCCCAATGTTCAAGGCGGCGGGGGTGATCTTCTTGGGGTTGTTCAGCAGCTTGATTGCCGGGTATTTCCTGGCGCAGGCCAGCACGATGGGTCGAGTCCGGTCCTCGCTCATTCCATCGATGACCAAAACTTCGAGCTTGTCCGCCGGATAGCCGCTTTGAAGGATGGACTCGAGACAGTCTTGGATGGATTCTTCCTCATTCCGGCAAGGGATAATGACAGAGATGGCAGGCAGCAATGCGAAATCCGGCTTTGACAAGTTCAGAGGCGATTGTCCCCGTCAGAGTCACCGCGCGTCAGATGACATTCGTGCAGTTTCAGCTTGGGAAGGTGACGCGTGAAGAAGTGGTAGTTCGACGGCCCCGCCGCGAAGCCCAGTCGCTTTGCGGCTCGAGTCAAGCGGTGGTCAGAGAGGTTGGTCACGATCAAGTCGACTCCGCGTTCGCGCAATCGCTTGCGGGCTGCGTCAATCACCGTCTCGACCTCGGCGGCGTCATCTGGGTTCACGAGTAAATCCACGAGTGTGCCGACCTTCAAGTCGCCAAAGTGTGGATTCTCATGCATCTGAGTGGCCTTGCAGACAGCCCACCCGATGAATCGAGCGTCTTGGAAAATTCCCAGCCGCTCGTATATCGCACTGTGATACCTCCAGTTCAGATAGCGCGCCGAGCGGTCGAAGATCAGTGGATATCGCCGGACGACTTTTCCCCATAGGGCGTCGGCCTGCGAAGGGAATTGGGACCATGTCTCAACACGCATCCGCGGTCGCCCAGCGCGCCGCCGCTGATGACGAAGTTCCAGCAACTTGCCGGGTACCCAAAGATGAGAAGCCACAGTAGCGGCTCTTGCACTCCACGGCGCGCGTCGGAAGAGCGAAAGGTTACGCAAGAACTTCCGCCCATTGATAATCTGATAGAAGAACGGTACGGCTCCCCAGTAGTCACAGCGAAGGCTTTTGTAGAGTTGGACGACGCGCGATTGCATCCCCGGGGTTCCGATCAGAGCGTGTCCCTGCCGCAGGCTGGCCACTTTTAGGGCCAGGAGTCCGGCGGCGGACTGCGCCGAATGGCCTGCGCCGCCGCCCGCCGCAGCATAGAAATCGCACCACCAGTTGGACTCGATCTTCCGGCCATGGTGATAGGCAGGACACGGCACGACGCCGAGATGCGCGACGGCCCGGCCGTCCTTCCAGGCAACCCAAGAGGTTCCCTCGGCTCCGGCGAAGGGGTTTTCGAACGTCCGGCGCTGGAGTTCTTGATGCTCAGACCCCAAGCTCTGCAAAGCGCCGAACTCTTCCGGACGGCAACGGTGAATATCGATCACAGGAATTGGTCTTGCAGGATCAGCTTGGGGACGGTCAAGGCGGTAAACCGAATCCGCCGCCACAGATAGAATCCGCGTTCGCCCTCGACGATGCGCCGGAAGTCAGCCAGCGAGAAATCACGTCGCACCGCGACACGATTGACCTGGCCGTGAAGACGGAGCCGGGCCGGCGAATTTATCCGCTCCTGGGAAGTGCCCACCAGCCGGTATCCCAGTTCCTTCGCCCGCTCGAAGGTACGACGGTTCACGTAGCCGCCAGGAAATGACATGTAGGGAACCGCTTCGCCCAGAACGTCCTCGAGCCAATGTTTGCTGTCACGGAGTTCTGCGATGCAGAGTGTTTCAGACAGGAACGAGAGCCCACGATGAGTTGTTCCGTGAGTGCCGAGCGAGAATCCTCGTCGCCGGAGCTCCCGAATATCCGTTTCGCCAAGGTAGCCCGACGCGCTTCTCGCTCGGTCACGAGTCACAAAGAAGGTGGCGTTCAATCCGAACTCCTCCAACATGTCGGCCGCCAGAAGGCTACTCGTTTCTCCATCGTCCACCGTGAGGACGACAAACCGGGGAGGCAGCGGCTTCCTGGTCCGAAGCCGCGACTCGAGCTGTCCGAAGCCCTCGCCAACGTAATTCTGCGATTTGAGGTGCTCAAGCTGGGAGCGGAGTTCTGGCTCGCCGACGACATAGCCCGGCGCGGTGCAACCGTGTCCAATGGCATGGTACATGAGACACGCGAATTCGTTTTCTTCAGGCACTAGTCGCACCGCGGAGGCGAACCGCGACCTCGCTCGATACCCGACGATGACCGCCGGTGGGCCAAGACCGGCGGCTGCGAGTCGCCGAAGCAGGTCATGCTGGAATCGTCATGAAGTTGTTGGTCCACCGGACAAACACGCCTCCCCACGAAAGCCCTGCCCCAAAACCCACCAGCAGTGTCACCATTCCCGGTTTCACCCTCCCGGCGCGCCAGGCGTCGTGAATGGCGATAGGGATGGAGGAGGACACGGTATTGCCCATCTTCTCGAGATTGCTGAACGTCCTATCACAAGGAATTTTCAGAATGGCCTGAAGCTCGTCCAGCGCAGTCTTGCTGGCCTGGTGAAAGATGAAAAGGTCAACCTGCTCCGGAGCGAGACGCCCTTTGCGCAGCAGGTTCGTTATGAAGGCTGGAATCTCACCTTTGACGAAGTTCAGCACTGCGGGCCCGTCCATGTGGATGTGAACATCGTCTTGTGGCGAATCACCGCCATGCTGGTGTACGCCGTTTCGACATCCCCCATTCTTCAAAATGAAGCTTCCCGCTCCCGAACCATCCGTGGCCAAATCCACCTCGCCGATGCCACGTTCGCCGCGGCGAATCAAGGTTGCAGCGGCGCCGTCTCCAAACAGCGTGCGCGCTCCCCGGTCGTCCGGCCGGATGTACTTCGAATACGTGTCGCAGGTGACGAGCAGAATGTTTTCAAGAAGCCCCGCCTCGATGAACGCCTTCGAGATCGCCAGGCCGTAAATGTATCCCGAGCAGGCCAGCGTGTAGTCAAAGGCGGCCACGGACTTCGCGAGTCCCAGACGATGTTGGAGCAGGGGCGCATTGGGCGGCAGGATGTAGTCAGGTGACTCGGTACAGACGATCAGGCCGTCAATTGCGGAAGGCGCCACCGCGGCACGCGCCAGCAGCTTCACGCAAGCGCGGTAGGCCAGGTCCGAGGCGCACTCCTCAGGACCGGCAACGTGCCGTTGGTAGACGCCCGTTCTTTTTGCCACCGAGCACATGTTCCATGTTGGATACAGCTTTTCGAGGTCGAGATTCGTCTCCACCTTCTCGGGGCACGCGTACTCGACGGCGATGATCTCTGCGGCGCGCTCTGGCATCAGCCCGTCAAACTCCTGGCGCAACGGCCGGTCACAGTCTGTTCCTCATTCGCCGGGACTCGCGCATCTCTCGAGGTAAGAAGTCTGCTCACACAAACCGGAGTTTCAGAATTTGGCCCGTGATGTCGCCCTGCAAGCGGCGGGTTCATGCCGCTTGCTGCGTTTTTTCGACCAGGTAACTCGCCAGCGTCTCCACCGTGCGGAAAGGCTGGTACCCGTCGCCCAAGGCCCGTTCATCGACCAGGATGACGGCGCGGTCGAGCCGATCGGCCAGGAGACCTTCCAGGCGCACCACGAGGTTCACCAGCTCGAGGGAATCCAGCTCTCCTGATGAGCCGAGCAGCCCGGTGTCTGGAGCCTCCTTCAGACGGAAATCGGGCGTCCTTTCGGAGTTGATCTCGCCTAGACATGAATAGATAAGCCTCAACGCCTCAGATTGGTTTAGCGACATGTGAAAACAATCCTCCTTCCCGATGTTTGGTGTTTAATGGCTTGAAGCGGGCGCACGCTGGGCGCTGTATTCGGTCTGCGGTTCAGGTCCGGCAAGTTCCCGGGCAGGGATGTGCGGCGCTTCCTTGAGTTGTTCCAACCAGAGGCTCGTGCCTGCCAGTCGGAACCATTGGTATTCCGTCAGTATGGCCGCTCCCGTTGCGACGAAGGTGTCGAAAGAGCGAAGTAGGCGCTTTTGATCCAGGAACTCGTCGAGCCGGGAGCTTGGGCGGGAGAGCAGACCTCGCATCGGCGCCGCGAGCTCGCCCCTCAGCCAACTTCGGAGGGGCGTATCGAATCCACGCTTTTTCGTCTGCCAGCAGACCGTCGCGGGGAGAAGATTTTGCATGGCCTGGCGCAGGCTGTATTTTGTGAACCCGTGACTGAGTTTGGTTTGGGCCGAAGTTGCCAGGACAGCCTCGGCAATGCGGTGATCCAGCAGAGGCAGCCGCGCCTCGGTTCCCACCGCCATCGAGTTGCGGTCTTCCCAGTGCAGCAGACTCGGCAGGCTGAACTGGTTCAGGTCCTTGTAGAGCCGCTGGTTGAGGCTCGGGCCGCCGCCCACTCCCGCGTCCAGCGCTGCCGAGCGGCGAAACTCCGGCCGGGCCAGTTGCCAGATTCCCGTGAGCCTGTGGCGCAGCCGTCCGGGAAAGTAACGGCGAGCATTGGCGAATTGCCATCGGTCGAGCCCATTCCTTCGCAGGTAGCTCGCAACGGCGGAGGTGGCGCGCCCGACTCGGCCTCGAGAAAGCAGAATCTGGAACCAGAAGAAAAAGAATTTGTCATAGCCGGCCAGCAGCTCGTCACCTCCCTGCCCGTTGAGCAGAACCACCGTGCCGTCGTGGCGCGCCGCCTCGAAGACACGCCGCGAGGCGAACGTCGAGCCGCCCGTGCCGCTCGGTTCGTCGTGCGAGGCGACCATCTCATCAAGTCCGTTCCAAAGATCCCGAGGGCTGAAGGTCACCCTCACGTGCCGTACGCCGGCGCGATCTGCACACTCGGCCGCCACGTCTCCTTCGTCTTCCGGGTAACCGGGAAAACTCACCGTGTAGGCCGTCATCCGGCCCGGATCAGCAGACTCGAGGGCGGCGAGCGCGCAGATCGCCGTCGAATCAATCCCGCCCGAGAGGCAGAAACCTACCTTGACATCGCTCCTGAGCCGCAGGCGAATGGAATCTGCCAACAGGAAAGGGAGCTTCTCCGAGAATTCCCGGTCGCGAGCGGCGTCAAAGTCATCCGCGACCGGCGGCGCCCAATAGCAAAAAGGCCCCTTCAACTTTCCCGCCCTCACGTCGAATTCCATCCAATGAGCAGGTGGCAGTTGCCTGGCGGCGGCGAACAAAGTGCGCTCGTCATGATCGTGAATGGAGTTCAGCAAGAGGTCCGCCAAAGCCGGTTTATCAATGTCGGGCGCGAAAGTCTCATCCTCCAGGAACTGCTTCAGTTCCGATCCGAACGTGAAGCCGCTGCCCGCCTGCGCGTAGTAGAGCGGCTTCTCACCGAAGCGATCGCGTGCCAGGAAAAGCCGTTCGCGCCCTCCGTCCCAGACGGCGAAGGCATACATCCCGTTCAGCCGCGCGAGACAGTCAGGCCCCCATTCGGCGTAAGCCGCGAGCAGGACCTCCGTGTCGGTTCGGGTAGCAAACCGCCGGCGGGCTGCCAGTTCCGAGCGCAACTCGAGGTAGTTGTAAATCTCGCCGTTAAAGGTGATCCACAACTCGGTGCCCGGCAGATTCATCGGCATGCGCCCGGCTTCAGACAGGTCGAGAATGCTCAGGCGCCGGTTGCCGAGTCCCACGCGGTACGCGCCCGCCACTTCGCGCTCTTCCCACCATCGCCACTCGGTTGACGGAGGAATACGACGCGCTACGGGACAGGCGCCGACAAATCCCCAGTCGTCCGGCCCGCGATGGCGCACGCGATGCGTTCCACACCAGAGCACGTCGGGATCGACGCCTCGGCCGGAGGGTGCGACAACTCCAAAGATTCCACACATAGCGAATTTAGTTCAGAAAGGATCTTCGAGTGATGGCGCTGAGTAAGTCGTTAGGCTGCGGCAGCGGCAGTCACGTCGCGGACGAGTTGCGTCCACGCTGCCTGAAATCGGGTGTAGGTGAACTGCCGGGCGTAATCGTAGCCGGCTCGTCCTCGTTCCGCGCGCTGCGGCTCGTGACACATCAGATTCTCGACGGCGCTGCGGAGACTCCGGAAATCCTGGCAGACGATCTGCCCGCCCGACTCGAGGAGTTCGAGCATCCCTCCCCGGCCCGAGCCCACTACCGGCGTCCCCGAGAGCATGGCCTCGTGCGCGGTACGGCACCATCCTTCGTCAAACTGCGACATCGTCACGACGACCGCGGCGGCTCGCAGAAGACAAAGGTATTCGGGCCGGTCGAGATAGAGGCACTTGATCGACGGATGGCGGCGGACCGCACTCGACGCCACAAAATGGACATCGAGGTCCCGGAGCGCGGCGAACGACTCGTCCACACCCTTCTTTTCCTGATAGCTGCCGAGATAGACGACCGGCTTGCCGGTCAGACCATAGTGGCGCTTGAATCGCTCCACCGCGGCGCCGGCAACGTCGAAGTCCTCGACCTTAAACCCGTTGTAGATCTTCCACACGTTGGTCAGGCCTTCGGCGCGCAGTCGCCGCCGCCAGTACTCCGACACCGTCACCACGGCGTTCACCCGGCGAAGGCGATGGAAAATGTGGCGCTCGATTCGTGAATAGAGTCCCTCTTGCCGCGAGGCCACATGGTGCAGTATCACAATGGCGCGTGCCGGACCTCCCACGTTCAGCGCAGCGGCGTCAAACGTCTTGATCGCGACCGCGCAGTCCCGGCCGTGGACCTGCGCAGCGAGCATCCTCGCTAGTTCCAGAGGAGCTTTGAGACACCCGAGTGGCGACGCCTGGCCGAAGCTCAGCTCGTGACGAGCGACCTCGCACGGGTCTGCCAGGCTCTCCGCGACCATCGCTTCGTAGGCGCCGCCGCCTGAGGGATCGCCGCGCAGAGTCATGACCAGCACTTTGGGCCGGACGTGCACAGCGTTCTCATGCACCTCAGCCGGCATTCCGGTTTCCGGGACGCATCGCCGGTCAGGATCGATCGCGACGCCGCTCGTGGGATTCATCAAGATTGAAGTGCTCCTTCGTTGCTTCGATGTGCATGGTGGTTCCGAAACGGGTATTCCGGCCGTCCAGCCAGCGAACGAGCCGGCGCGGGTAGAGACGCACGGCCGCTTTCACCCAGCGATTGCCTTCGTACTTTCTGCCTAGCTTGAGCCGCAGCAGATCGCCGGAGTCGAGGTAGAGCCTCACCTTGCAGCTATTCGCGCCCGCCACGCTCATCAGTCGTCGCGCTTCGCCGACGGTGTAAACCTTGGTGCCCGGACTTTCGAGGTTCTCGAAAATGACCTGCTGGAACGTTTTCCAGGGGCGCAGCTTGAGCAAGGCGTGGTAGAGCCAGAGATTCAGCGCCGTCCAGGAGGGCGAATGATAGACCATGCATTTGAATTCGCCGCCCGGACGCAGGACGCGGAACGCTTCGCGAAAAGCGCTGAGCGTATCCGGCGTGTGATGAAGGACGCCGTAGGCGTACACGACGTCAAAGCTGTCGCTCTTGAAGGGCAAGTGTTCGGCGTCAGCGCGCAAGAGCGACGGACAGGAAGGCGTGTCGCAAGTAAGCTCCAGATACTCGCGGGTCAAAGAAAGGCCGCGCTCGGTCAGGTCGACGCCAACGGCGCGAGCGCCGTGACGCACCCATTGACAGAAGTCTACGCCGGCGCCCACGCCAATCTCCAGAACGCGCCGGCCACGCGCCGATCGGAAGTCCGCGAGGTCCAGGATGTTGGGCTCGGCGGCGTAGCGAGCGCGCTCCAGTTCCCGGAAAAACTGAAGTCTGCCGGGTGCGCCGGAGTAGCGCGTATTGCAAGGCTCCGCCTCCCAGTAGGTTTTCACGTCCCGCTTGAGCTGGTTAGGGTCGACAGATGGAGGATTCATTCTCGCGTTAGGCTCGTTTCCCATCGCTATCGTTCACGCCCCAACTCGCTATTCGCTACCCCTGTTTTGCGGCGCATATTCCGGCGGAATGAGACAAATGAGACGCATGAGACAGGGTACTTGTCCCGGCTCGGCGTCCCAGTTCCGTCCCCAGTACCAGGAGGTGCGCCGCCCCGACGACGCCCGCCGCGAGCACCAGGACGTACACGATCCCGATGATGCCGGCCTCGGGCGACAAGCCCCCGAACAGCACGAACATGACGTAAATCACGTGCCAGTGGAGCGACGACTTGGTTGTGGTCGCGAGCCTGCGGAATACTCCGAGGAAGGCTCCGGTTACAAAGAGGTAGAGGATCAGGCTGATAAAACCAGCGTCTGCGAAGGCCGATCCAATCAGCCCAACTGCCGGCGTTTCAGTGGGATACGCGTGGTAGTCGGAATAAATCATGTAACCGAGACCCCGGAAGGGATGATCCGTCTTGTCCGGCTGGAGGACGCGAGGTACGAAGCTGGTCAAGGCGTACCGGCCGACCTTGTAGTCGTCGAAATAGTGGCGGTACGCCGGTAACCCGTTGATGAATTGGCAGTAACCCCGGTAAGTACTGTTGTCGCCCCACCGAGCCGCGATCGTATCGATCGAACTCCGATAGACGTAATCCAAACCGGCTGGAGTGTCAGCGTCGCGGCTAAGCAAGACGTTCTTGACGCCGACTCCCAGAAAGATCGTCGCGCCGAGGATGGCTATCGTAGCAGGCTTGAACAGCACCTTAAGACCTTTGCGGTCATAGACATACAGTACCATCGCGGACCACAGCACGGCGACTTCAAATCCGCCTTTGTTCGTCCGAACGAAGAATGAGACAAACATCATGATCAGCAGGATCCCGAGCAACGCCAGTTTGGATCGGCGCGAATGCGTTCTGATGCTGGCCATGACGAGGGCCAGTCCGAAGGTTATGATGTCCGGACCCCGGTACCAGAAACCGCCGAAGGAGACAGCCTTGGTCCGGAAGACGTTCAGTGACTCAAGAAAGTTGGGCCCCGGATACGCGCCGGCGAGATAGCAGGCCACGGCCAAGAGTACAAATCCCACCAGCGCGACCGCGATTCCCGTGCGGCGAAGAAGCGCTGTCCCCGTCTCGTTTAACTCCAAAGCGACGGATCGCGGCTTGCCGAAGATGAATAGGCCAGCGATCAACGCCAGCAGACCGACGATATGGACCACGGTGGGATAGGCCCGAAACTCGAATTCGTGGACGCCCAGAATCAAGTTTCCGGGCCGAGCCAGGTAGTCGAACAGCAGCTCGAGATGATCCGTCACCACCGCCATGAAGACGTACGCCATGCAGAATCCCTCGGCGGAGGCCAATCCCCAGTGGCGCACGATCAGAACGATCAGCGCGAGATTGAGGGTCGCGAGAACCGCAAATTCGAGAACGGGTATATTCACGTGCTACTGGACCGCCGTTGCTGCAACCTGAGACGAGAGCTCCGCGACGATGGCGTGGGCGATTCCGTTGATATTCGAGCGGTCGAGAATTCTTGCGTCTGCCAGCGAATCTCCCCACTCGCCCCGATGGGCCGACTCGAGCAGGGACCAGACCAATTTCAGCAGCCGCCGGCGATCCGGCCGGAAGTTGCGCATCGCCTCCCGAATCAGCCAGGGCAAGTCCGTCACATTGCGGCACTCGTAAAGCAGCTCAAAGAAGCGATAGCCTAGCGGCCCAAAGGCAATCACGGGCTTCTCGTAGAGGATTCCTTCCCAGGCTGTGGTCCCCGTGATGGCGAACACGGCGTCAGACCTGAGAATGAGTTCGTGGCTGTCCACGGCGGGTGAGAGCAGCCGGACGTTGTAAAGTCTCTTCAACGGCCGGTAGTAGGCGAGCGGTCTTTCGCCTTTCATCCCCGGGTGCTCTTTCACGACCAAGCGGTACCCGACGGGCAGGCTCCTCGCGATGTCTTCGGCTAGAGCAACCTGGTTGGTGAAAAATGGAGCTCGCACGTCCGTCGTGAACTCGGGCTGGGTGTGAAGCCCGTAAAAAGCGGTCGGGCCTTCGACGACCTGGCGCTCGAACATTGTGGCTTCCGCAGCGACGTGCCGGAGGATCCTCATGGTATCGGCCCAGACCGGCTCCCAGGGCGGAGTGCCGTGGAAGGAGCCCACTTCGACGTCGCCGTCTTCGAGGTAGGTCGCGACGCGAGAGGGGATTCTGCCTAATCGCTGCATCCAGCGTGCCGGATCAAGGTTGAAGGGGGAGCGCAGGCCACGGGCAAGCGAAGGGGGCTTGAGCCGTTGGGCGCGGAATTGATGTAGAAACTGGGCGGCCTGCCGGTACTCGCCGGACGACAACTCGCGATTCCTCACCTCCGCGTAGGCTCTCTCCATCGCGTCCCATCCCCCGGTCGGGGAATCGATAAAGAAGAAGCGTTGGGCGACAGGCGTCGGGTAAGGTGCCAGATACCGGACGCCTCTCTGTTTGGCCAACGACCACGCTATCCACTCGGAGACGGAGGCGATCTCGCCCAGCACCGCATCGGGCTGGAGCGTGTCCAGCGCCGTCCGCCAAAAGTCGGCAATTCCGGCCACAATCTTAACCACTCGCTCGAAGCGATAGCGGCCGATGATCCGATCGCTCAGGATCATGGCGTTCAAATACTCGGGCTGGTAGAAATCCGCCGCCGTGAGGAGGTTGGAGCATTCGTCGACGGCGTGCCGCCGAGTCCACTGCTTGAGGTGCGCCGCCAGATTATGCACTTCGTCAAAGACGCCCAGCCGCGCAAGAGCGCGTGTGGCCGGCGTCGCGAAGGTCACGGCGCTCACTCGACACCCGTGCTGCTCCCGGAGCGCCGCGGCGACGGAGGGGAAGAAACGGCGCAGGTCGCCTTTGCAGACGAAAAGAATTTTCATTAAAAGGCTGCTTTCAGGGAGTCACGATGCATTTTCAATGGCTGAAGGCTTCTCGAAAAACCCTGATCTCACTCGGACGCAGGAAACGTGTCAGCACCAGTGCGAGCAGAAAGACGATGGATCCGATAACCAGCTTGAGGCCGCACCCGAGCAGTGTGGCTGTAGCCCCGTGCCACAGAAACGGGATGACGCAAACGGCCGCGAATGCCATCCCCGCCTGGGCGATCCAGGAGGGCGAGAACGTCAGCCGGAAGAGTTTCCAATTCACGGCCAGCAGGACTGCCGCGCCGCCCACGGAGGAAATCAATTGGCTCCAAGCCGCGCCGGTAATACCCATACGCGGCACCAGCAGGATGTCGAGGATGACGACGACAATGCCCATTCCCACCCAGAGCGTTGTCGAAGCCCAGACTCGCAGGCTGACATTCAGGATCACGCTGTAGAGCATGGCCATGCTCATGAACACCCCCTGCAGGCCCAGGACCGCCAGGGTTGTCGCGCCGGAGGCGTAGGCGGACGAGACGGCGATTCTCAGCACCGCGCCCGGGAACACCGCAAGCAAAGCCATGGCGCCGACCGAGAAACCAAAAACCATCTTCTGGATGCCGGCAAAGCGGTGGCGAAAGGCGTCCCAGTCGGCCGAGTCGTGGAGCGCCGAGAGTTCCGGCAAGAGGACGTCGTTGATGGGGCCGAGCAGAAAGAATCCCAGCGCCGAAATCGTGAAACAGACGCTGTAGATGCCTACTTGCCGAAGGTCAAGGAAATAGCCCACGAGGTAACGATCCGCGCTGAAGGATAACGACGAAGCCAAGGCACCGGGCAGAAGGGCAGCGCCAAACCAGGTGTACCTGGTCAGAACAGCCCGGCTGGGACGGTGCCATCGGAGGCCGCGAACCACGCGCAGGTAGACGAACCCCAACCCGACAGCCACGACGCCGGCCGCGAGATACGCCCAGGCAATGGCCGTCACGCTCGAGAGCCAGATCCCAACCAAAAGCAGAGCTGCCGTTTCCGGGACGAGCCGAGCCAGAGTGAAAAGCGCCCAGCTCCGGTTCAGCCGCTGCGCCCGCAGGAAGCCGCGCATTTCCTCGAAGAGGCCGTCAAGCCCTACCGCCGCGGCGGCCAGAATCACCAGTCGGCTGTAGTCGGTCCGCCCAAAGACCGCCGAGGCCAGTGGCTTGGAGAAGACCGTGAGGAGGACCCCCGCCGCCAGCGCCAGAGCGCCCACAGTCGAGAGCACCGTCGACATCGCCTGGCTCGACTCGTCAGCCGTCCGCTTTCCGCTCAGAAAGCGCATCATCGCAGTGCCAAAATTCATCGTGACCATGCAAGTGCCGAGGCCCAGGGTGACATTGAAGAGCGACCAGGCGCCGTAACCCGCGGGTCCAAGAGCGCGCGAAAACACGACCAGCCACAGGTAGGCCCGCAGCTTCTGAAAAGGGATGGGAAGATTTGCGAAGAGAACGTCCCGCACGAACTGTCGCGTTGCCGAACGCCGGCTGTTCTCTTCCGAGTGGCTTCGAGAGGCCAATTCCCATGCGTTCCGGGGCGAGGCTTGGACAAGCGTCCGGTCGGACGATGAACTAAGCAGCTTGGACTCCCCCGGGTTTCAAGACTGCCTGTTCGCATAAGGCACGGAGCTCGGCCTCGATTCTCATGGACCGGTTGTGGCAGAGCTGGTTCAAGGTGGCAAGATAGCAGACCCCGAGAACGGTGCTGAGCAGACACTCGTCCTGGTTCAGATAGAACCGGCGTCGTGGCGAGAACGACGCGATCGTCGCCTCGATGATGGCCCGCACATCGGGGTCGACCGATTCGGCGAGCGCCGGTGCCCATTTTCTCAGCAACAAACTCACGAACTCGCCCAGCGAGGAGTTGAAGAGCACATGCAAAGCCGGACAAGTCTTTTTCGCCCGAAACAGCAGCTCTTTCGGAACAGAATGCTCCACGATGGCGCGCGCCATCCGTTTGCGAACAAATGGCATCTTCGACCCCGACCGCAAGGTAAACGTGCCGCGCCGCGCGAGGCGGTAGGGCACGCGGTTGAACGCCTCGAGAGCTTCCCAGTCGTAGAAAGGGAAATGCAGTTCGGTCAAAGGTCCCGCCCAATTTGAGGTTCCGCAGTTCATGTCATGGGTCCAATGGCTGCGATACTCGAATGCGACGCACTTCTTGTAGATGGTTTGAAGGTCGTCCCCGGCGCCAAGCCTGGGAAGCTCCATGAGGAGACGTGAAAGGTTCTTGCCCGTTCTCTTTTCGGCGCCGGCGGGCAGGTGGAACGCCGTCAGGGCCTCGACCAGGTAGCTTTTGAAGTCCGCCCGCGGCGTTAACTGGTTGGCCCAATGCGACAGATAGTTGTGGAGCGAGCCCTTGAAGGGATAGCGGCTCATCAGTTGGGCGGCGGCTGCCGCGAGCGCCCGGAGCTGGCGGGCGCGACCCGGGTTCAGGTTCAGTAGAATCCCGATCTCCCTTGCAGCGTCAAAGGAAGGCGTATGCAGCCGGCTGTCCTCTCCGGTAAATACCGCGAGAGCGCGGCCCGTCCGCTCGAGATAGTCCCGCTCCGCCAGAGCCACCATGGAAGCGGGATTCGAACTCTCGCCCGCCGCGAGCGCCCGGAGATACAGATCGAGCACTCGATCCGGCTCAATCACCAGCTCGCGATGGTCGGTGCCGAAGTAGCGGGCGGCGAGTCGCGCCGGCTTCAGTTCGTTCGGATGGAGGTTTTTGAACGAGAACGTCAAACTCAGGATCGGCCCGTGGGCAGCTTCCTTGACGTACTTCAGCATGGTCAGCGAATCGATCCCTCCCGAAAGCAGGATGCAGGGAGGCTGGTCGCGCGTGAGACGCTTGCGGAATATCCTCTGATACGCCGCGTCGATCGCCGCGACGCATTCTCGCTCGCTGCCCAGGTATTCGCTGTCGAGCTGGACGGGCGAGTAGTAGGAGTCAATGCTGATGCCCGACGAGCTCAAGGTGACAATCTGCCCGGGCATGGTTGTCTGGACGCCTTCGATGGGCGAGTGCGGGTCGAGTCCATAAAGCATCGTCAACGACTGGTAGGCGGCAAAGGACGACAGCCGCGGCGACTCCGCGGCCCGGATCATTTCGACCAGAGAGTTGCTGGCGATAACGCACCCGTGCTCACAGCGATAGTAAGTCCTTGTCGCGCCATTGCGGTCGCTGATCAGATGAACGCGGCGACGTAGGACGTCAAGCACCAGAACGACGAGATCCCCGTCGACCTCGCGGGACCATGAACCGATGGACTCGGATGAGAACCGGCCCAACCATCCTTCGAGTTGGTTTGAGCTCGAGAAGGAATAGCACCTGCCCGCAACATAGAAACGGAAGTTTCCGCGTGTAAATTGCGAACGAAGAGCAAGCCGGGAGGTGCCTTCGCTCCGCACGATTGCATCGAACCCTGTTTCTTCGAGCGGCATCCCGCTCGCCAGATCGATTTTCAGCCGGAACCTTCTCACAATAAGCTCGTTACCTGCCAAATGGGATTAACCCACATGACGCCACTCGAGGGGGGTGCCGCTATCGATATCCGCCGCGGCCGTCCGGCTCAGCACTTCATTCAAACACTTGGGCGGCAATCCGTTGGCGGGACGAACCGAGCGGACGTTATCCCGGGTGAAAGGCTCGCCGGCCTTGACGGCTCTCACGATGTACAAGGAACGCCGGTGCGCCCGGCTCTGGTCCTCGTGGGGGCTCGCCCCGTAGCGCACCTCGCCGAGGGATTGCTCGACCGTGCGGACCGCTTCGACCATGGCCTTGAACTCGGCAGGTTCGAGCGAGAACGCGCTGTCGGGCCCCGGCAACGCGCGGGACAGAGTCAGGTGCTTCTCGATCATGCACGCTCCCAGGGCCACCGCCGCGGCGGGCACGGCGATCCCGAGCGTGTGGTCCGAAAGGCCCACGGGCAGGGCGAACGTCACGGCTAGGTGCGGAATCGTACGCAGGTTCATCTCCCCCGGCGGAGCGGGATAGGCGCTGGTGCATTTGAGAAGAGCGACTCCACGGGAGCCCGCGACGCGCGCCGTCTCGACGGCGTCTTCGATTTCGTCGCGCGTTGCCATTCCGGTCGAGATGATCAGCGGCTTGCCCGTGCGCGCCATCTTCTCGATCAGAGGGACATCCACCAACTCGAATGACGCAATCTTGTGCACCGGCACTCCCAGCTGCTCGAGGAAGTCAACGGAGGACGGATCGTAGGCGGTGGAGAAAAGGTCGATCCCCAGTTCAGCCGCAACGGCCTGAAGCCGCGGCACCCAATCCCAGGGTGTGAAGGCCTCCGCGTACAGGTCGTAAAGCGTCCGGCCGTCCCACAGGGTCCCTCCCCGGATCCGGAACGCGTCGGCGTCCGAGCGAAGAGTGAGCGTGTCAGGCGTATAAGTTTGGAGCTTGACCGCGTCGGCCCCGGCTTTCTGGGCAGCTTGGAGAAGTTTGACGGCCTGATCGAACTGATGCTGATGATTCGCCGATATCTCTGCCACGATATAGGTGGGTTCGCCCGTCGCGACCTTTCGGTGGTTGATTTGAATGGCAGCGCTCATGCGACGGCAGCTTTAGGACGACTTGCGCGGTTCGCGGTGACGACTTGCGCGACGCGAATAGCTCCCCAACCGTCCACGAGCGACTGGCCGCGCGACGCCATGTCCTGGCGCGCGTTGGTGTCGCGGCAGAGTTCTTCGACGGCGGTTTTCACTCGCTCAATGAGGTGGGGCTGAGTGGCGCATCCCGCGAGGTACACGACCCCCGCTCGCGCCAGGGCTCGAAGGCTTGCGGCCTGGTTCGCGGCGACTTCGATCGCCACCGCCGGTGTGCCGGCGGCCGCCAGCTCATAGGTCGTATGGCCTCCTGCGGTGATCGCGATGTCCACGCCCAGCATCAGCTCGCGCATCGAATCCGGTGTATCGACCAACCTCACGCGACCGCGACCAGCACCCGCCGCAAGCTCGATTTCCTCACGGTTGGTAATGAGCGGGCCGAGAACGACAACGATCGCGAGGTTTTCCGGAAGATTGGCGAGCGAGCGGATCAGGCCGGGTGTGACGTTACAAATGTCTTCGCCGCCCAAGGTGATAAGAATGCTTTTCACGGCTGGAGTTGCCACGCGGCGAGGTATGCCCCGAAACTCGTGCCGCAAGAGGGCATAGCGCGGACCGAGCAGGAAACAGGTGTCGCCCGAGGACGACTGGTAACCCAACTGGGAGGCCTGTGTGCCTCCGTTAACCACGACTTGACACGCAAACGGTTCCCTCCCCAGGTCGTCAATCGCCACGACCACGAACCCCGCTGCCCGGATCTTCTCCAGGTATTTGCCAGTTGCGTGGTACGAATCGACCACCACAACATCGGACCCATGGCGAAGCGCCGCCGCCAACGTCCGCGAGAAATCTTCCCGGCCGCCAAGTGCAACTTGTTCGAGGAACGCGCTGTCAAAGCCAGAGCCTGCGACAAGATGATGTGTCCGCGCGTCACCGCCTCTGTTCCCCGCCGCCAGAAGCAGGCAGTCGGCTCCTAACTCTCGGGCGGCGGCGGCCAGCGCCAGCGCCCGCACCCAGTGCCCCAATCCGATACCCGTCCCCACGTCGACTCGAAACAGGATCCGCGTCAAGACGCCCCCCGCCCCGCCGCGGTTGCAACCTTGACAGCGTCAGGCGCAAGGAGTTTCACCTCGGTGAGTAGCTTTTGGATGGAAGGCCGCCGCTCGACCCATTCTTCACGGAGAACGGCCATGGTATGCACGTCAGCCGGTTCACCGTGCTTGATGACGTGGCCGCGAAGATACCCTTCCTCTCTGAAAGCAAACCGTTGGTGCATCTTGGTGACGGCGGGATTGGATGCTAGTACCTCGCAGCACAGCTTGTTGAGCTTGAGAGTCTCGAAAACTTGCTCGAGGACGAAGTATTCGACCAAGCTGCCTATCCCTCTTCCGCGGAATCCTTCCTCGGCGATATAAAACGCCCAGTAGCACCGTTGATGTCGCGGGTTGATGTCGTACAGGTTGGCGATTCCGACATCCTCCCCGCTCCAGGTGATGACCCAGTAGCGCACTGTTGGGTCGCTCATCATCCGCGCGAACCAGCGTTCATGCTCCTCAACCCCGATGTAGTGGTCGGTAAACTGGTGCAGACCCACACCGGGTTTGTTCCGCCACCGCCTGATCTTGTCTCGGTCGTCGGGACGCAAGTCCCTCATCTTGAGCACAGCCACCTCCGGGTGGTGATTACTTTGAGCGGTCAGAGCGCGGTGTACCCGCCATCCACCAGAAGATTCTGGCCGGTAACATAGGCAGAGGCGTCCGACGCCAGAAAAACCGCCGCACCCTTGAGATCGTTGGGGCCTGCCATGCGTCCGAGAGGTGTACGACGGGAGTAGTTGACCACGAACTCGGTAGGCATCCTGGGTGAGTACAGGCCACCCGGGCTGATGCAATTGACGCGGACGCCGTGCTCGGCGAAGTAGACCGCCAGGTACCGCGTGAGCTGGATCATGCCCGCCTTGGCGAATCCATAGGCGGGAGGATTGGTCATCTCCGAATGGCCGTTGTAGATGGTGAAGTCCGGGCTTACAACGCCGTAAAGAGATCCGATATTCACGATGCTTCCCGCATGCCGCTGTGCCATGAGCTGGCCAAACGTGCGGCAGGATCGCAACAGTCCCAAAGCATTCACTTCCAGCGTCCGCACCCACTCTTCTGCCGGATAACGATCAAAGTTTCCCGACGACCCGGCGGCAGCGTTGTTGACGAGGATATCCAGTCTTTGCCACTTCTCCCGAATCTCAGCCGCCACGCGCTTCACCAGCCCTTCATCGGTCAAATCCAACGGCATGGTGTGGGCGTCGTAACCGGCGGCTTCGAGGTCTGCCACGAACTTCTGCCGTCGCGGAAGACTTTTCGAGGCGATGATCACCGTGGCTCCGGCTTCCGCCAGGGCGCGGGAAATCTGGCAGCCGTAGCGGCTGGCGCCTCCCGTGATCAAAGCGACTCGGCCCTTCAAAGAAAAGAGGGTGCGAACGTCGATGTTATCCGGGGCTTTTTCGGCACTCTGAATGTTCAATCGGCAAACGGTTGGTGCAAGTGAGAATTCAGCCGTGCAAGTCCCGGATCACCGTCGAGATAATCCAGGATTGTCGAAAGGGGCATATCGTCGCGCCCACCGAATTGGGCGTAAATCCTGCCGAGAACGGCCACGTCCTCAGGGTAATCGGCAGAGAGGAAGTAATTCGAGCGAACCAGTTGCGGCGGAACATCCAGTTTCAGAAAGGGGAACTGGCCTGGATGGGCACGCAAAAATGCGGGAAAGTTCTCGCGATCGTGCCCGTTATGCATGGCTCGGCTGCAACGCTTGAGAGCGGAGACGCGAAACAGGTCCGCGCCCGTCCCGTAAGGATAGCCGTCCAGATGACCGTTGGATGCCCAGTCCAGCGCGCCATCCTGAAACACCTCGATGAGTTCGTCGATTCCTTTCGGGTCGGTGAGCGGGTTATCGCCGGTGGCGCGAACGATCAACGCCAAAGCGTACCGTTGGGCGGCGCCAAGAAGCCGCACGACGGGGTCTCGCTCCGGACCACGGTACACCGGGACACCCCAGGCATGGCAAGCTGCCTCAATCGCCTCATCGGCGGGCTGGTCTGACGTCGCGACAACCAATGCGTCGGCCAGGCGGCTCTTCGCCACCCGATCACAGAGACGGTGCAATAACGGCTTTCCCTGAATTGGAATCAACGCCTTGCCGGGGAGACGAATCGAACCCATCCGAACCTGCACGACAATGCCGGCTCGTTCGCTAGGCATGGACTTGCGCCACCAGTGTGGATCGCTGGTCGGTGACCTTCTCGAAGGCCGCGGCAATGTCGTCCATATCGGCGAATGTCGCGGGAGGACGTACGACTCCCGTCAGCATCAGCGCTTTTTCGTACAGCCACTCGGCGGTGGGGCAGAGGCCTTGGTCATATTGGGCGTTTCCGGTGTAATGACGAAACGCAAAAGGCCTTCGATCGTGATAGAGCGGCGAAAAGTACAACGGACGAACATACCCGGCACTCAAGGGGATGCCTTCCGCCTTGAGCGCCTTGACAAACCAATCACGCGGCACGCCTGTCTGAGCCTCGTCATACTTTATGGCGTAGGCGTAGTAGACGTGCTTCGAGCTGGACTGGACGACGGGTGGCTGGATTCCACTCGTCCGCCCCAGTTTTTCAGTGAGTCTCTCGGTAAGATAACTGGCGAGCTCGATGCGTTTCTGGTTAAGCTGCTCCATCCGCCCGAGTTGGACGATGCCCAGTGCGGCTTCCATCTCGGTCATGCGATAGTTCCAGCCTAGTAACGTCGAATGGTAAGTGCGAGCCGCCTGTCCCTCGAGGATCATTTCCCCGTGGTTGCGGATCATCTGCGCCACTCGCGCCATTCCGGCGTCGCCCGTGATGAGCATTCCACCTTCACCCGTCGTGATGTTCTTGTTCTCCGTAAAGGAGAAAATCCCACAGTCGCCTATCGTCCCGACCAGACGGCCGTTGTAGCGGGCGCCCGGCGCTTGGGCGCAGTCCTCGATCAGACGGAGCCCGTTCCTTCGGGCGATACCGGCGATGTCGTCAAGGTTCGCCGCATGGCCGAACAAGTGGACCACAATCACCGCCTTGGTCAGAGGCGTGATGCGACGCTCCACGGATCGGGGATCCAAGCCAAAGGTTTCGTTTTCAACGTCGGCGAACACAGGAATGGCGTTGTGCATCAGCGCGCAGGTGGCCGTCGAAGTGAACGTCATGGCCGGAACAATGACTTCCTCGCCGGGCTCCACTCCTACGGCGACGATGGCGGCGTGTAACGCCGCCGTGGCGGAATTGAAGGCGACCGCATATCGCACGCCGTGGTAGTCGGCAAACCGCCTCTCGAACTCCCGGATCCTCCCGCCTCCCAGAAAGTGCTCCCCCGGAGCCGCCACAAACGTCGACAGACGGCCGCTCTCGAGCACCTCCAGCACCGCCCGCTTCTCCTCTTCACCGATGATCGGATGAGGAGGAAAAGGTTTTAACCGAACGGGCTTGCCGCCGTGAATCGCCAGGGTTGTCCTCGTCGCGATCATCGGGATTCGACCGTGAGGTAACGTTCGACAAGAGGGAACTGCACCACGCTCCCCTCGTCGCGAGCCGACTGCTGCAACCCGCAGATGATCTCGAGGGCAGCGCGGCCGTCCTCGCCGGTCGAGATCGGCCGCGAGCCCGTTCTTAAACAGTCCAGAAGGTGCGCCACACCGAGCAGCATGACCTCGCGATTGCCGCCAGAATTGACCGGAAGCGGCGCGGGCCGCAGTTCCTCATATCCCGCAAAGCGCTCGCTCTCACCAGCCTCCTCGAACTCGGCCGTCAACCCGCTCGAGGTGACTCGCAACCGGCCCCGCGTCCCGAGTAATGCAATTTCGAAAATGAGGTATGCCTCGACGTCGCAGGCTTGAACGGCGGCGACGCTTCCGTCGGCGAAACCGATCCAGCCGTCGAGGTTGGGGTCGGCTGGATGGGCAGAGGCATTCCGGCTCGGCCGTCCCTGAACCCAGACGGCTTCACCCAGATACATCCGGAGAAGGTCGAAAAGGTGGGAACCCGTATTGGCGGTTCCCGCCGTGTAGTAGCAGGTCACTTGCTGGATACGCCCCAGACCGCCGCCGCGAATCAGGGACGCAATCTGCTCGTGAAACGGATCGAAGCGGCGCTGATGATCGACCATCAGGACTGCGTTGTGGTCGCCGCAGACTCGAATCACCTCTTCGGCGGCCATAAGGCTATCGGCCACAGGCTTCTCGCAGAAGATGGCCTTGACGCCGTGCTCAACCGCCCGGCGCACGATCTCGAGGTGGGTGGAGCTCCAGGTGCAGACCGAAAGGATGTCCAGGCACGCCTCGTCGAGCATCGTTTCGAGGCTGGTATATCGATGGGCGACCTGAAACTTCCCTCCGTAGCGCTCGAGCTTTTCCCGGTCGAGGTCACACAGCGCGACGAGCTCCACGCCGGAAGTGCGCTGATACGCGCCGGCGTGAGTGCTCACGGATCCGCGCCCTGGATCGTCGTCGAACCCGCAGCCGATCCGCCCGCAGCCGACAATGCCTGCTCGATAGATCATTTGTTGACGCTGCACTCGACTTGCATATCCTGGTGAGCTTCGTGGCGCGCCGTTTCATGGGCTTTCCTTGGAGATGAAGCGCGGAAGTCGCGCCGCAAAAGCCCGATCATCACCACGTCATACGGCTGCTCGTTCCGCAGGTAGTGTTCCCGCGCGCAGCCCTCTTCGACAAAGCCCAGCTTCTTCACGAGAGCACGCGTTCGGACGTTGTCAGCGCGAATGCCCGCCACAATCCGGCGCAGGTTGAGCCGGTCGAAAGCGTAACTGATGGTCAAACGGTAGGCCTCGAAACCGTACCCGCCACCCCAAAAGTTCCGGTTTCCCAGAATTCCCCGAACCTCCGCCACGCGATTGAGCCAGCTGATTCCAAACAAGCCGATGTTGCCGATGTGGTTGTCGGTCTGGCGATCGACGATGGCAAAAACGATGTTGGCGGGGTGTTCGGGGAGCTGCAGCAAGCTTGCAGTGCCGTTCTCGCTCAGCATTGTGAACTCGCGCTCGAGGGCCGCCGTGGTGTTGGGTACGAAGCCCATCACCATGTATTCGGTCACTTCCGGATCGTGCGCCCAATCGAACATGGGACCTGTCAGGTCGCCGGGCTCGAGGGCGCGAAGATAGATTTTGTCGCCTAGAAGAAAAGGATGATGCATCGGCTCACTCCCTTCATGCGGTTGCGGCCCGATAGGGCGCCAGGGTCACGGAACGGCGCACGCACGCCGAACGCTTGGCAGCTTCCGCTACGGCCAGTGAACGGCACGCCGCCTCGCCGTCGACCACGGGCACGCTCAAGTTGGTAACGCACTCCAAGAAATGCTTCAGTTCCCAGGCGTAAGTTTCATTCTGGCCGCCTCGGCCTTTGAACCGTGTCCATTCCTGTTTCTCGCCTTCGAAGAGCTGCGCCGTACCCTTGATCAGGTTCGAGCGGATCACGCCGGCATCGCCGACGATCTCCGCGTAACGCTGCGGCGGCCGATCGAGGTAGTCGAGGTGGATGCTCACGACCTTGCGATCCGGGTAATCGAGCAGAATCTCGGCGACGTCCTCGACATCGATTTCCAGGTTGCTGAATTTTCCGGCGACGCAGTTGACGCTCTGGGGCATCCCAAACAACCACAGCGCATAATCGATTTCGTGGATGGCGTCCAGGATGACGCCGCCGCCCAGATTCTTTCTCGCGCCGTAGCCGCGCCGGTAGTCTTCCCACGGATGGCGCGCCGGCAGGTAAGAGCCGGCGTGCAGCCGCGCGCTGGCCACATGCCCGATCCGCTTTTCTTCGAGCCAGTCATGCATCCGGCACACACAGGAATGAAACCGGAGGTTATACCCCACCATCAATACGCGTCCCCGTTCGTGCGCGGCGGCGATCAACGATTCCGTGCCGTCGAGCTGGTGGGATAGCGGCTTTTCGACGAACACGTGGCACCCGTGTTCGAGAGCCTGACGCGCGAGTTCGAGATGCAGGCTGGTCGGAGTGCAAATCAGGGCGATCTGGCGTCGCCGATCGTAGCCCGCCTCCAGCGTCTCGACCGCTTGAACTCCGTATTCGTTCGCCGCCGCGCTCGCGCGCGACCGGTCGGGATCGTAGACCAGGATCTCGTCCACTCCCAGCCGCCGCAGGTTTTCGGTGTGCCGGCGGCCGATCGATCCGCAACCCACTACCAGAGCCCTCATCAGTTTTGAACGGACTCCTTGAGTTCGTGCGCCACCTGCTCGACTTCGCCGTCCGTCAAGCGAGGGAAAATCGGGAGGGAAAGCGTCCGCTCGTAGTACGCCTCCGCCGCCGGAAAATCGCCTGGCTTGAAACCGAAGCGAGCGCGATACAGAGGCTGCAGATGGACGGGAAGGTAGTGGATCTGGACGCCGATGCCTCTCGCCCGCAGGATTTGATACACCTTGGAGCGGGACGGCACCTGGATGACGTACAAGTGGTACGACGACTGCGCATTTGCACGCTGGTGCGGAATCGTAACGTTGTCCAGCCCGCCGAGCAGCCGGTCATAAAGCGACGCAATCTCCCGGCGGCGCTCGACCCACGCTTCGAGCTTGCGGAGCTGGCTGATTCCCAGCGCGCATTGGAGGTCGGTAAGGCGGTAATTGAAGCCGAGGTCCTGCACCTCGTAATACCAGGCGCCTTGGCCATTCGATGACGGGTTCCGCGCAATCCCATGGTCCCGAAGCCGCTGAAGCTTTTCGCACAGGTCGGGGCGATTGGTGAGAATCGCACCTCCTTCGCCCGTCGTGATGTGTTTGACAGGATGAAAGCTGAGAGTGGTCATATCAGAGTGGGAGCAGCTTCCAACTTTGTGCCACTCGCCTTGGGAATCTTTCCACCGCGCGCCCAGCGCATGGCTGGCATCCTCGATGACGATCAGCCTGGCTTTCCGCGCCGCGCGTGAGATGCGCTCCATGTCGCAGGGCTGTCCGGCGAGATGCACCGGGATCAACGCTTTCAGTCGCGCATCGCCATGGTAGCGTTCGAGAAAGGACACAAGCCCCTCAGGATCGAGGTTGTAAGTGCCCGGATCAATGTCAACGAAAGCAGGACGTGCACCGCAGTAGAGCGCGCAGTTCATCGACGCCACAAAGGTGTTGGGTGAAGAGACAACGAGGTCACCCGTCCCGATCCCCGCCGCCAAGCAAGCCAAGTGGAGCGCGGCGGTGCCACTCGAGACGGCCACCGCGTAGCAGGCGCCCGTCTTTTCGGCCAGCGCCCTTTCAAACTCCTGCACTTCGGGGCCAGTGGTCAGCCAATCCGACCGCAGCACTTTGAGCACGGCTGCGATGTCGTCTTCCTGAATCCATTGGCGCCCGTAAGGAATATTCATCCTGCGAGGCCTGTTGCCGTTCGGTCAAATCGATTTCCAGCCCGCTGATCAGCTCGCACATCTCGGCTTTGGTTAGCCAGCGGTCGTTGGTATGACTGCTGTACTCGAAGCCCTCAGGACACGGCCGTCCGTCTTTCCAGTTGGCAGTGTCCCACCATTGAAAGTGGGGTTTGATAATAAAGCGATCGCCGAACTCGACGGTATGGCGCGAAACCTCGGCCGGGATCATCACCTCGTGCAGCTTCTCGCCCGGCCGGATACCCGTGATCTCGAACCGGCAGCCGGGCGCGACGACCTCCGCGACGTCCGAGAGCCTCATGCTCGGAAGCTTGGGGACGAACGTCTCGCCGCCGTGCATGTGCTCGAGGCTCTGAATTACAAACCGCGCGCCCTGCTCGAGGGTGATCCAGAAGCGCGTCATGCGCGGATCAGTCAACGTGAGGACTCCCGTCGAGCGCTGCGCCAGGAAATGCGGGATGACGCTGCCGCGGCTGCCGAGGACGTTGCCATAGCGGACCACGCTCATGCGCGTGGGCCGCGCTCCGGAGTAGGCGTTCCCGGCGATGAAAAGCTTGTCGGAACACAATTTGGTCGCGCCATACAGATTGATCGGATTGGCGGCCTTGTCGGTACTCAAGGCGATGACCCGGTGCACGCCGCGGTCGATTGCCGCATCGATGACGTTGGCGGCGCCGAGCACGTTGGTTTTGATCGCCTCGAAGGGGTTGTATTCGGCGGTAGGCACTTGTTTGAGCGCTGCGGTGTGTACGACGACGTCGACGCCGTCGAACGCCCTTTCGAGCCGCTCTTTGTCGCGCACGTCCCCGAGAAAGTAGCGGACGCTCGGGCCGTCGAAGCCGCGCTCCCGCATCATTTGCTGCTTCCACTCGTCGCGGCTGAATATGATGAGCTTCCGAGGATGGTACTCACGAAGCATGATTTCGGCGAACTGGCGGCCGAAGCTGCCCGTCCCTCCGGTCACCAGCACCGCTGATTCGGACCAAGTCATCCGGTCACCTTTCGCTCTCCGAGCCGCCTGGTCCTCGGAAGGGTTGCGATTGCGGCGCAAAATGCGAACCACGCCGCGTTGGCGGGTACGTGAAGGTTGAAGTCCACCAGGCTGTGGACCAGCAGCCCGCAGCACCCAAGCGTTGCGCCGAGTTGAATCCAGCCGGGCTCGCCGTCCAACTGCAGTTCTCTAAGTGCCAGCCGGAGAAAAAGCGCGAGCGCGCTGACGATCAGCGCCACCCCAATCAGTCCGGTCTCCGACGCCGCTTCGATGTAGTCGTTATGGGCGTGGTCCCACGTCAGGTTGCTCGGCAGACTCTGGTATTGCGGATAGACGGTTTCGAAGCTGCCGAGGCCGACACCGAACCAAAGATGGTCCTTGAGCATGCGTACCGAACCATGCGCCACCGCGACCCGGTCGGTGGCCGTCACTTCGTGGTACTGCTTCGCGCTCGCAACCGTCCAGAGGCGCGTCGAGAATCCTCCGGGATTGATCCAGAAAAAGAGCGCCACGGCGGCCATCGCGACGGTGCCGAACCACGTCATCGCCCGGCGCCTGCCACGACTGACGCGAGACCCGACCCCATTGCCGCGCAGTACGAGGACGATCATGGCCGCGAGCGCGGTTTCCACACCCAGGGCCACCAAGCCTCCACGCGAGCCCGAGAGCAACACGGACGCGATAGGTAGCAGCACGGCTGACGCTCGCATCCAGGACGGTATGTGACTGCCGACTCGCGAGAAGGCGTACGACGCGGTGAGCGGAATCAGCATCTCCATCAGCCCCGCGTAGTGGTTCCGATTGACATACGGCCCGAACGTCTCACCGGGCGATTTCACACTCCAATAAATGAGGCTCGTTCTCGAAAGAGATTGCAGAATGGCGAACAAACTCAGCGCCGAAGTGAAGACCGCGACCGCCAGTCCCAAGCGGCGCATGACCGTCCTTGAGCCTTGGTGGAAGAGCTGGCCGGTCAGAACGAAGACGATGAGCGCTATCGAGAAATTGAGCAGCGCCTCGCGCGTCGCGTCGCGGTCAGCGGTCAACCGCGCGAAATACTGAACTGCTCCCAAAACCAGGAAGAGTAATGCGGGAAGATAGAGGGGCGACCAGAGGGCTCGAACGACCCCTCGTTGGGCGCTGGCAATCGCCCATAGAGTAAGCACAACCAGCGTCAGGACGGCGAGCGCGGCGGACGCCCAGGCTTCGACAGCTCCAAACGCCAGCGTCGCCGCCATCAGGCTTGCGACCAGGAGCATCCTGGCAGTAGGGAACAACGCCGAGGCAGGCCGAGCTTCCGTGCGCGCGCCGGCCCGCGCGTAGGACGCCGGGACCGCACGCTCGATGATCGGCTGGACTACAACGCTCATCGTCTGGACTCGGAGCCTCCGGCGCGCGCCAACGTTTCAGGTTCAAGCCGAACGCTGTCCAGCCAGAAGCTTCCGGTGATCTCAGCGGGAAACACTCGGCTCCGCAGGCGTAGGACCGACAGGTGGACGAGGTGCGTGGTCGCCCCCGTCGAGAAGTCGAGCGTCACCTGATGCCAGGGCGTGGATCCAACAGTACTGTCGCCAAGAACGCTAAAGCAGCTCGAACACAGCGGATCGAGAACCCGCAGTCGCGGGCCGCTATCTGAGGTGAGGCTATCGGAGCGAACATAAGCCGTCAGGCGGTAGGACTGGTTGGGCGACACGGGTACAAACTGGTAGACGGGCATCATCTCGTCGTTGCTGCTCAGTGTGAAGTCGAGCCGCAGACAGCGCGCACCGTGATACGCCTTCGCCTCCAAGAAATCGACGAGCACTGAAGGCGTAGCGCGCACCCGCCAGTCAAGCCCCAGACCGAGCGGCGTCTGCTCGAAGTCCCCGTTATAGACCAGATTGCGCGCGCGGCGCTCGCTGCCCCGTCGTGAGGCCACCACACCGAGTTTCTCGAGATCCTGCCAGGCGCCGGCGGCGTCTTCGCCACGCCCCAACTCGAGCAGGCGATCGAGATAAGGGACGGCGAGCTGAGCGGGAAAGCTGTGTCCTTGAACGACGGTCTTCGTCCAGTATTGATGGGCCAAGTCGATCTGGCCGTTCTGGCTGAGAAGGTTCACATAAGCCAGACGGAGGCGCGGGTCATGGCCGGCCGGCAGGATCGTATCGAAGATTCGCTCCGGATCGTGCAGCACATCGAGACAGAGACGGTAGGTGTCGGGAGCGTACGCCGGGTCGAGCGACAGCAGCCGGCGGAAGCCGGCAAAAGCGGCGGCGTCACGACCGGCGCGCAAGTCACGATTGGCCCGCGCCCACTGAAATCGAGGCGTCATGGGGCTGAGCACAGTGGCTTGCTCGTAGGCGCGGTCGGCACAACTTGCTTCACTCACCGATTCGCATGCCGTTCCGAGGTCCAGCCAATACTGGGCACGGTCGGGATTTAGCTCGGTCGCCCGCCGCAGTTCCTGGACGCCCGCGGCAGCTTGAGGAGGCGTCGCGACATACATCAGAACCAGACCGAGTCGGCGATGCAGTTCAGGATTCGCCGGATCGAGAGCCAAAGCGCTTCGCAGATCCTCGGCGCGACCGGTTCGGGCCAGCTTCGCGGCCCAGGCGATCCGCAACTTGGCGAGCCCAAGCCAAAGCGCCGGCACGAAAACAGCGAGCAGAAACAGGGCGGCCCGCCAGCGCGGCCGAATCGACCAAGAGATCGGGCGAGGGCTAAGAATCGGAATCAGTGGAACCTCGGATCGGAGGACGCGGAATCCTCGCCATAGACGCGTTCGTAGTAGGTGTAGTAGCAGCCATCACGCTTCCTATCGACCTTGTTCACTGCCACGCCCAGCACTTTGGCGCCGGCGGACTTGAGGGTGCGATGCGCCTGGATCAGCGCGTCGGGCGTGGTCACGCCGCTTTCCACCACCAGGATCACGCCGTCAGTGAGAGTTGAGAGAATGGTCGCATCCGTCACCAGCAGCAAAGGCGGGGAGTCGAAGATCACGTGATCGAAGCGCGGCCGCAATTCCTCCAGAAGTCTTTCCATGATCGAAGAGGACAGCAGCTCGGCAGGATTGCGCGTCCGCGGCCCCGCCGGCAGCACCCAAAGGTCGCCGTGCGAATCGAGCTGTTCGATGGCCTCGTCGAGGCTGTACGCGCCGGTGAGGACGCCGCTCAGGCCGCGGTCGTTCGCTAGCCCTAGCGCGCGGGTCACCCCGAAGGCCCGCAAATCGCTGTCGATCAGCAGCACGCGCGCCCCGTTCTGAGCGAAGGCCAGCCCAAGGTTGACGGCCGTCGACGTCTTGCCCTCGCTCGGACGCGAACTCGTCACCAGCAGAATCTGCGGCGCGGGGACTGTTGAGAAGAGTAAAGCGCTGCGCAAGGCGCGATAGGACTCGGCGAGCGGTGAAGTCGGCCGATCGAGCAAAGCCAGCGCGACCACGCCCTCCTTCGACTCCCTCGGGCCACGATGCTTGACGGGAGGCGCAGGATAAGAACGGCTGGAGACGGCTGGGATCATAGCGAGAGAAGGAGCGTGGACGAGCCGCTCCACGTCCTCGGCGGTCTTCACCGTAGCGTGTTCGAGACTCTCGTGGGCGAACGCCAGCGCGACGCCCAGCAGCAGTCCGACCATGAGACCGACAGCCAGATTGCGAATCTTGCGTGGACGAACCGGGTCGGCGGGAGGACGCGCCGAGTCCACAACGTGGATGTTGGTGGCGCGCAGCCCGGCAGAGACCGTCGCGTCTTTCAGACGTTGAAGCAGGCTGTCGTAGAGCTGCTGGTTGGTCTCGAACTCCCGCTTCAGCAGGTTGTGCTGGATCAGCAATTGACTGAGGCTCCCGACCGCGGACTTCTGTTGCGTTACCGTCTCGCGCAAAAGCCGCTCGCGATCCAGCGCCGCCTGATAGTTGTTCTGGACTCGGTCGATGACCTGCTTGCGCTCATGCTCGATGAGTTGCCGCATTTCGGTGGCGCGGTCGCGCAGGCGGATGACCTTCGGGAAATTGGGGCCGTAGGTGTCGCGCGCCTCAACGTACTCGGCTTGGGCGTCGGCGTATTTGGTCTCGAGCTGCTCGAGCAGCGAGTTATCCGCCAGCAGGGCGGCATGCGCCGGGTCTGACTCCACCGTATTGTAGAGAGATTCCTTCTCGGCGCGGTCGCTCTCCGCGGCGGTCAGGTCCTTGCTCAGATCCGACAGCCTTTCCTCGGCGACGCTCTGCTTGTCGTTGACGTTGACGATAGAGTTGGCGCGCTCGTAGTCGACGAGCGCCTGCTGCGAGCTTTCGACCTTGGCTTTCAGCTCATCGAGCTGCTGCTCCATCCACTGGCTGGCCTGGCGCGTCGCGTCGTACTTCTGGTGAAAGCTGTACTCGATGTAATCCTTGACCAGCGCATTGGCCACCCGCGCCGCCTGGCCCGGATCGGTGCTGTCGAAACTTACCTCCATCATGTGGGTGCCGGGATCCAACTGCACCATCAGCCGGTCCAGGAACTTCGCAATCAGCCGCGCCTGCGCGCTGCGCGCATTGACGGGGTTCCCGTCCAGGACCCCCGCCCGCCGGACGAAGTCAGGGTCTTCGGCAAGACCGGTCTGCTGAATCACTTCCCAACCCAGATCGTCGCTTTCGAGTACTTTCACTTGGGTCTTCAGGTACGCCTCGCTGGTGGGTGGATCGCGATCGTAGTCATTGAGCGAGCGAATCTGCGCCGTGTCGGCTTCGATCTCCATGCGCGCCGTTGCCCGGTAAACGGGAGTGACCTTAAAGGAGTAGATCGCGACAGGCACGAGGACGGCAACGACCGTACCGACGAGCTCCCAGCGGCGCCTCGACAGAAGGTTGTAGTAGGCCCGCAGAGTCGGGTAAGACTGGACGTCGCCCGCATCCAGATCGATGACGGGACCGACGCTTTGTTCCCGGCTCGGAACCAGCGGGGCCGTCGCGCGTGCACTCAGTCTGTCGTCGGCGCTCATTGGGGAAAAGCGGAAAGGTGTTGATGCGATCGCGCTGGAGGCAGTTCTAGGCGAAGGCGGGTGCGCTCGCCGCCAACCAACCCGCGTTGCGGCGAGTGAGCGGACGTGAAGTTCGTTCGACAAGGTTCGCGTCCACCTCGACAGCCACCGATTGCTGGAGCAATTCGACGGAGAGCACCAGCCGCAGAAGGTTCTTCTTGCGAACCAGGATGCCCTCCAGATCCACGAACGGCCCTGACTTGACCCTGACCCAGTCGCCACATTTCAGGAACGGATGCGGCTCGCAACTTTTATTTCCAGCCACCATGCGCTGTACGGCCTCGATTTCGGATTGCGGGATGGGAGCAGGCTGATCGCCAAAGCTTACCAGGCCGTGGATGCCGGGCGTGGTCAGAACTGCCAAGCGCCGGCCCAATCCTCCGTGCAGGAACAGGTAGCCGGGGAAAAGCGGAAGCGCAACCTGCTTGGCGCGATCTTTCCAGCAGTGGATGGCGAAGTAAAGGGGAAGGAAGACGTCAAATCCCTTCTCGACCAGAAGGCTTGAGACTGCCTTTTCGTGCTGATGAATCGTGTGGACGACGTACCACGCAGATTCGCGAGGATCTTCGGTTCGGTTCAGGTCGGCGTCCCGCCTGCCCGCGTCGAAATCGAGTGTCTGAGTGCCTGCACTTTGCATAAAGCTTCGCCCCCTGACTCACAAGACACTTCTCGCTTGTGAGCCCTCCGGCAATCTCCGAAGGAACCGTTGCGCCGGGTCAAAACGAACCGGTCATCACCAACGCGCCTTGGAACCCGTGGTCCGGCCCGGATCGATCGAACCCCTGCCGCTACGCCGTGCCGATCTGGGGAGTTCCCAGCTCTGCCGGGAGCGCGTGCGAACTCGCTCGCAGAAAGCGGCCACTGCGCCGGAACTGCAAAGCAATCTCGTACCGCGGCTCGCGGCCAACGCGCATCACACTGCCTTCGAACAGCATCGTCGTGACACGGCGGCTGGGTTTGACGAAGTGGACCTGCAATCGTAGCAGGGTCCCAACTTCGAGCCGTTCACCCAGACAGAAGCACGCACCACCAATCCCGATATCGCGCAACGTGCCGGACTTGAGGTCGTGCCCCTTGCCACGCCCCAGAATCGAAGCCGTCACCGCACATTCGATCTGGAATCGCTCCGAGCGCCGGCGGTCGCCGTTAGTGGAGACGGTCACAAGCGCCAACCCTTCCTGAGCCCCAGCCATACCCAACTCCGGACGCTGCTCCCGCGCCCGGCATATCCGTCCGCTAGAAGACGTTGCTCCGTCGGTCATGGCGGCTCCTCCTGAGCGAACAGGTTCTCCCTCAGGCGCGCATTGTGGCCACAAGGCGGCCGGCCCTGCAATCGCACAAGTGCGTAGATTTTCGCTGTTTTTTGCATGAGTGGACGCGTTCAGAGCCGTCCGCCCGGCTTAGTCCATTACGAGCCTGCGCACTTCTGCGCTCGCGCTGGGACACAGAATCGTCGCATATTCATCTGTCAGTCAACGGCTTGGGTTGTGCCGGATAGACGAGTTTGGGCAGCGTGGATTGTCAGGAGAAGAAGGCCGACGGCTTATTCAGACTGCTTTGCTGACCGCCATCGCAGGTCTCCCCGACACGGAGTCTTGCGCGGCAACCAGGTGGCTGCTGGAGGGCAAATCCGGCGTTGCGGCGGATTCGACTTTGGAGTGTTCGAAGTAATAAAGAGCGGCGCCGAGCCGGCTGCTCACGCGAATCTTCTTGTACAACGTCACGAGGTGCGCGCGCACCGTGTTCTCAGAAACAGCCAGCAGGCCGGCAATCTCCTTGTTCCGGTAGCCGTCAGCCAGTAGCGCCATGATTTGCTTCTCGCGACGGCTCAGCTCCGCGCCGTTCCTCTTGGCTCCCTCTTGCGAACGAACCAGTTTGCCGATGATCATGCTGGCGGCCTGGTGGCTTACCCAGATTTCGCCTCGCACCACGCGCTTTAGGGTTTTCTCGAGCAGGGCCGGGTCCGAATCTTTGGAGATGAACCCGCGAGCGCCTGCCTGAATCATTCGAAACTGGAAGTCTTCATCCACGTGGTCGGCGAGCAGCAGGGTTTTGGTTTCGGGGATCAGGGATCGCAGTTGCGAGAGCAGTTCAAAGTCTCTCGCCGAACCAGCGGCCTCCATCAGCAGGACGTCAGGGCGCGCTCGCTGAAGCTGTTCCAGGTCATTCAGCGGGTTATCAACCTCGACGACAATTTGGACGCCCTCCATCTTCGAAAGCAAGGCGGAGAGGCTTTTCCTTATCAAGAGACGGGAGCCGGCGAGTGCAACATTCATTGGAGTTACCCCTGCAACCGAGTGGGGCCATCGATGATCGTCACGATCGAAGCGCAAACGGCTGGGCCCGGTTGAACCGAACGGTGGCGATTCTATTGTACTAGTACGTTGATGTAAATAGAGTCAACTACTGACCTTGCCTAGGGGACACCCTAGAGGGGAGCTAGTCCTCTTACCCTGAAGTAGCCTACGCTTTGGGAACGGCCAACCTGCTTTCAGAGGAGCTCAAGTGTGTTTGGCTTGAGCCGTGGACTGGCCTTGAGGCACGCCGCTTTCCAATGCTTATATACTAACATATAACCACTCTTCATTTATTGCTTGACAAGTTATAACAATAAGCGTATTAAGTCAGCATCGCTGGTGGCTCGCCCGTCGAGCGGTGAAGAAGGCGTTCTTCCTCGACGGCTTGCCAGGAGGACCTTATGCGGCACGCATGCCTCACCCTGCATCGGACTCTCATCTCTCTCGCTGCGATCAGTTCGCTTTGCTCGACCGCGATGGCGGCTTCAGCCGTAGTGGGTGTTGCCGTCGCCGTCTCGAACTCCAGCATCGATGGGGCCGCCCTGGAGTCCGGGCGCACCATCGTCAGTGGCGACGACCTCCGAGTGCAGGAGGGCACAGCTCTGGTCGTCATCGGCTCGGGCAGTCATATGCTGTTTGGCCCGGACACCTCGGCATCGTTCGAGCGAATCTCGGATGAAGTCACCGCCGTCGTGAGCCGGGGTAACGTCACGCTTTATCAGCCCCGCAGCGAAGCCGTGCGGCTGCGCGTTAAAGTGGATGACCTGCTTCTGCAGCCGGCGGCGGGTGATGAAACCCTGGGCGACGTGGCCGTGAGTGACGGAGGCCTTTACGTGACGACCAAGCAGGGTACGCTGCGGCTCGAAGAAGGTGGCTCAACCATGGACTTGCCCAAAGGGAAATGGATCAGGCTCGTTCACCGACCCAACCGTTCCGCGCAGTTCGGCGGGGGTTCGTCGGGACGTTCAACCCTCGAGTGGGTTGCGGCGGGTGGAGCTTCCGTGGCGGCAGTGCTCGCCGGTCTCGCGTTATATGAGACCAGCCAGAACAACAACGCGAGCGCGTGTCAGACGGCTACGCCCACGGCGTGCGCCCTGGATGCGCTGTTCGGCAGCACCACCCCACCGAGTCCCTTCGTGCCTCAAGGCGGCTCGTGTCCTTGATTTCTGCGTCTCCTCCTGAGAGAACGGGCGGCAGCTCGACACCGCCCGTTCCTTTTTTGATGTCTGCCACCTTCCGTCCCCGCCTCGAAGCCCCCTGCCCCGTAAGATTCGCCTGCTCGGCTTGCGCCTCTCGCCTCTTGTTTCCTATAATGTTGGAGAGCGTCAAAGAATGAAGAACAGGACTGTGTCATGTCCACGGATATCGTGAAGAAGCTCCAGGAGGAGATTCAAGCCCTCGAGCGCGAACTCAACCTCGAGCTTCCCAAGGAGCTACAACGCGCGCGAGCCTTGGGCGACTTGAGCGAGAACGCTGAATTTCACATGGCCAAGCAGCGGCAGGACATCGTGGGCGCTCGCTTGGTTCAGCTCAAGCGGAGGCTCGCCGATCTGGCGCTCATCAATTTCAATAAGATTCCCAAGGACCGTGTGGCCTTCGGGTCGAGGGTCGTTCTTTACGACGTCGATCGCGACGCTGAGGTCGAATACAAGCTCGTGACGACCGAAGAGGCTGATTTGAGCAAAGGAATGATCTCGACAACCTCACCCATCGGACGCGGCTTGATGGGCAAGCGCGTCGGGGACACGGTGAAGATCTCCACTCCCAACGGCAGCCGCGAGTTCGAAGTGCGGACTCTGCGAACCATCCACGACGACGGCGACTAGAGAACTTCCAGGCTCTACTCTAAACCTGAGGCTTTAGGTGTCAACATTTCGCGACTATATACTATTCCTATAGTTCTTGATAACCATCCTGGCAAAGGAAAAGAATCGTTGAACGGACCACGGATTTGACGTTTCTTGCGACCTGCGTTCGCAATATAACTATAATTGTAGGTCTTCAGGAGAACTGCCGGCTGCGGCGGCGCGCTGTTCTCGGATCACCGGCTCCCTGCCCGACTCGGGAGTTGGCATTTTGCACTGGCCGTCCAGATAGCCGCCTGGCTCGACGATCAGAACCGGTGTATGGATGTCGCCAAGAACGATGCCGTGCTCCTTAATCTCAAGCCGCTCCGAAGCTTGGACATTACCCTTCACTTTACCCGCAATACTCACGACCTTCGCTTGAATCGTCGCTTCCACGTCGCCGCGCTCGCCAATTGCCACGGTGCCTTCCGACGTGATCTCGCCTTTAACGCGGCAGTTCAGGCGCACCATGCCGCTCGAGATCTTCAGTCGCCCTTCGAGTTCGATCCCTGGTTCGAAGGCGCCGATCCATTCGGAGCCGGAGGGAAGAACGGCATCGGCGTGACGTTCCTTCAGAATATTAAGCGCCATTGTAAGACCTCCTCAGCGGTTGATGCTCGAGTTGAAGTTATACTACATATGTAGAGTCAACGTCGGGTGATATGCATGTAGATCCTGTTAAGGTCTTCGGCCGAGAAATAGCTGATCTCGATCCTGCCGCGCTGCTCGTCCCCAACGATCTTGACGCGCGTTCCAAGGCTTCGCTCCATCTCGAGGACAGCGGCCTTTGTATTAGGGTCAATCTCCTCTGGCTTAGCCTCCGCTTTCTTTGCTGCCGCTGGCGACTCGCCGATCGCCACCATGGCCTCGACCTGCCGGACGGAGAGACCTCGTTTGACAATGATTTCAGCGAGATGCCGTTGAGCCGCCGCAGACTCAAGACCCAGCAGACATCGCGCGTGCCCGGGAGACAGAGAGGCGCTAGCGACCATGGTCTGCACGTCAAGGGGCAGCTTCAGCAGCCGAAGAGTATTCGTGACCGTTGACCGGTTCGTTCCCAGCCGCGCGGCAATTTCCTCGTGCGTCAAATTGAACTTCGTTTGTAGTGCCTCGTAGGCGTGTGCCACATCAATAGAATTCAGGTCCTCACGCTGAAGGTTCTCAGTGAGGGCCAGCTCCAGCGTGTCGCGGTCGTTGAGCTCGCGGACCACCGCCGGAATCGACTTAAGTCCGGCCAGGCGCGCCGCTCGCCAGCGGCGCTCGCCGGCTACCAGCTGATAACGCGCCTCGGCGCGGCGAAGTAGTACCGGCTGAACGACTCCGCTGGCACGAATCGAGTCAGCCAGCTCATTCAAAGCGGCGTCGGGGAAGTCGCGCCGCGGCTGAAGTGGGTTAGGATCAATAAGTTCGAGTTCGACCTCTTCGGCGCCCCCCGGACGCGTCTCAACTTCCTGCAACAGGGCGCTCAGCCCGCGCCCCAACGCCTTTCTGGTCATGATTCATGACCTCCTTGGCAAGCTCGAGATAGCTGGTTGCTCCACGGCACTGGGGATCATAGAGCAGAATCGGCTTGCCGTGGCTGGGTGCTTCCGCCAAGCGGACGTTGCGCGGGATCATGGTTTGAAAGACCTGGTCGCCAAAGAAATCGCGCAAGTCGTCACGTACCTGGTGCGAGAGATTCGTGCGCTCGTCGAACATGGTCAATAAGATACCTTCCATGGCGAGCGTCGCATTATAAGAACGCCGGACGCGGATCAGGGCCTCGAGCAGTTCTGATACACCTTCGAGGGCAAGATACTCGCACTGGACGGGTACCAGCACCGAGTCGGCGGCGACCAGCGTGTTGAGGGTCAGGAGGTCCAGCGCCGGAGGACTATCAAGCAGTATGAATCCGTACTGATCGCGCAGCGGCTCGATTTTACCGCGCAACGTGTATTCCCGGTCGGGGCGCTCGACCAACTCGATGGTCGCCCCAACGAGATCCTTGTCGGAGGGAATCAGGTAGAGTCCATCGACTTCGCACTTTAGAATCAACGCGTTAAGCGGGACGTCGAGCATCAGTCCGTGGTAAAGCGTGCGGCGAGTGGGGTCTCTCGAGAATCCCAAGCCGGCGGTGGTATTCGCCTGCGGATCGCAGTCGACAATCAGGGTTGGATCCCCCTGGGCGGCGAGCGCAGCGCCCAGATTGATGGCGGTCGTGGTCTTGCCCACGCCGCCCTTCCGATTGGCAATCGCAATAACCCGCGCCACCTTGAACCGACCTTCCGAGTTTTGGGCAATCTAACAGAGGCGAAGGGTTTCTGCAAGCCTAAACGTTGGCCGATGTTTCACGTGAAACAGTCGACTCTCAGACAGTGTTCCCGGCCTCGAACGGCTGTGTCTCATGCGTCTCATTCTCACCCAACTGGTCATGTAAACAATTGAAAACAAACGATCGCGTTTTTCAAAACCACCCGGCTGAAAGTGACAAAATTTGTCACTCCCCTAAGTAAGATTAACTTATTAAGAATCAAGCGCTTGGAATCCTAACCGACCCGAAGGGGTTCCGTCAGGATCCATTCTCTGCATCCACGAGAGTCGGCGCAAGCTTCACCCCCACCAGGATCTGGCGGCGCGCCGCGAGCGGAACGGCGATCGGAGCCTGCCAGACTACGGGCGATTCCTCCGCCTCAATCAGCTCGCTCGCTTGGTCCCGGCCCACCCACAGACACAGGCGTCCACCGGACTTCAGGCAGCAGGCTGCGGTCCCTACCAAACTCGGGAGCCTGCCCACGGCCCGCATGCTGATGGAGTCGAAGCAGTGCCGTCCCGCGGGGTGCGGCTCGTCGATGTCGCGGCCGCCATGCCCTACGAGCTCCTCCAGGCGCTCCGGCCGCACTTCAACCACATTGATCTCGCAGGCGCGAACGACCTCCTTCAGAAAGGCGCGCTTCTTGGCCACGGGCTCGAGCAGCGTCGACTGGAGAGCGGGGAAGGCGATCTTGAGCGCCAGCCCCGGAAATCCAGCGCCACTCCCCACATCAAGACTGTTGCCCGTAAGCTGAACCCAGCGCGCGAGATACAGACTTTCGCCGAAGTGGCGTGTAACGCACTCCTCCGCCGAGCGTATGGCGGTCAGATTGATCCGCTGATTCCAGCGCAGGAGCAAATCGAGGTAAGTCCGGATCTGGCCGATTTGCCGAGCGGTAAGATCGAGGCCGAATGGAATCAATAGATTACGGATTTGTTCGTCGCTGAGCATGGGACTGTTCCCATTGTACGCCAAGCGTCAAATGCCTTTGTCGACGCGTCGACCAAAGCGGCAAGTTGCGGCTTCTCAATGTGATACAGCAGAAATGCATGACTCACAGGGCCAGCCGGATTTCCGCTGCGTCGCGCGCCGCGCACCGGCACTTCATGGAGGCGCGCCTTTTTCGCGCCGGAAGGCGCTTGGCTTCGGTTTGTTCAGACTAATAGGCTACTAAAGTAGGCTATATAATGTGATTGCACCGGAAGACCCCAAAGTCGTGGACCCGACGGGCTGCCGGGAGAGGAAGGAGGGCGGAGGGCCGGCCCTTCGGGATCTGGCCCTCCGCCTGGTGACTCGATGGGCGGCTAATGAACCGTGAACGTGACCTGCTGCACCGCGAACGAATTCGAGGTGACGAGCAGGGTGTAAGTGCCAGGCGCGTACCCGGCCAGACTCAAATAAAACTGGTAATTGTTCTTGCCGGAGTTGTAGACGAACTGGTTGTTGGGAATGGATTTGAAATTGGCGGCATTGGTGTTCTGCGCAGAGCTCAGCATCTCGACGGAAATCCGCGCTACGACCTGGGTAGGATCGAAACTGTTCGTCAGGCCTTGCACCGTGAACCTGACTGCGAGCGTGTCACCGGACGTGAACACTTTCGCGTTCTTGAGAGCCAAGGGAGTCTGGAAGCCGAGGAACTTAGCCGCCGTCGTGGGTGAACTCGACGCGGTGATTTCGTCATCGGTGGTGACGAAGTCGGAGTTGAACCCGTTGGTCCCGCCCTTGATGGTCGGGTCGATACTCAGCGGGTAAAAGTCGGTGAAGATACTGAGGTAGCTGAACGAACCGTCGTCAGCCGTAAGCAAGTCGGGGTTCGAGATCGGGAAGTTGGTGACGAATGTGGCGGAAATCTGGATGTCCTGACTGTTATGGGTAGACCCGGTTGTGTTGGGGTCGAAGCCGCTCGTCGTTGGACAAGGGGCAGGATCGCATTCGAGTTCGGCGATGATGCAGTTGCCGCCGGTGTTCGCCCACGGGATGCAGACCTTACCACTAGTGTTAGCGGACAAGCTCGCGGGAGATTCCAACAAGTTGCTAGTATCAGTAAAGAAGTCGGCGGGAGAGATTTCCGTAAATTTGGCGAACATTTGGATGGTACCGTCGAAGGCACCGGTAGGGTACAGCACTTTCATTTTCTCCGTCGTGGAATTGCCGAAGGGGAAGATGGCCAACGTGCCCGCGGTGACCCCCTGGTCCGGCGTGGTGATGCTGGTCGGGGGGACTGCCAGGCCGGTGGCGTCACCACTGCTGAGGGTACCAGTCACAGTGTTGGCCGAACAAGTCACAGCGTCGGAAATCGGTGCGCTGATTTGGCTGGCGTAGGCTGCCCCCAGATCAACCAGGCAGGTTGGGTCCCCTAAACCCGAGACTTCAGGGTCCGGTACGACGCGCCACACCTTTCCTCCCGTGCCGTCGGTGTTCGCGGTCACCACGTAGAGCACACCCGAGGCGTCGAATTGCAGATAGAAGGGATGGTCGGCAGAGTCGGTCCCACCGAAGCTAAAGTCGGCGTAGGTGCTGAGGTGTGACCCCGCGGAGCTGAAGCGTTCGATCTTCTGTGTGCCGAGATTGGCTACAAAATTTTCGCCGGCAGCGTTGACCGCAATCCCAATGGGAGTGCTGAGGCCGCTGAGAAGGGGACTCGTCGCGGGAGGTGCGGTCGATTGGAGGACAAGATTGCTGCCCCGGTCTACGATGAGCAGTTGATCTTGGGCGCCGAATGTCGTGCCCTCCCCGTCGGTCGCGCCGTTCGCGTCAGGAATCACCTGGGTGGGAGCGCTGGGAGTGTCGGAACTACTGAAAGTGATATCCCACACTCCGTTCTTGCCCCTCGTGTTGAAAAAAAGCTTCCCAGCAGTGTTGAAGCTTGGGCCCTCTGGCTGGAGAGTCTGGGACGTCAATACCGAGGCGAAGCTATCGAGGCTTCCGCTCTGGTCAACGCGGATGATGCTGTGGTTGCCCGGCGCGCAGGCGTAGATCAGATCGTCAGGCCCGATGGCGAGACCCTCTAAGCTGTCTGAATTCGGGTCGGTGAAGAGCACGGTCGTCGCTCCGGTCGTCCCATCCACCTTGAGGATCTGGCTGCCATTGAACGTCGACACGTAAACGGGCGGCCCTTGACCCCGCGCTTCCAGGGGAATCGCCAGGGATCCGAAAATCAGCAGACTGACCACGTGCTTGCGCATGTTCATGATGTCCTCCGTCTCCTTGGGCAGAATTGAGTAGCTTCCACGGTGCAGACCGGCGTTTCGCAGCCCGGCCCGGAATAATGGCGCGGCGCTGCGCCAAGAAGTTTGCACGCGACAGGAAACGCCCCCCGTATCGCTCGCTATGCGGTTGTCACGGATTGTTTTTTTTCGCACCCCTATCGAGCGGGTGTCGTGCGGAGTTTGCTTGAGGTGAGTCGCAGTGTCAAGTACTGGCCGCCTTACTGAGTAGCTGTCGCAGTACCTAAATCGTCATTAATTCGTACCTAACTCAGAATGGCTGGCCGCAGGACAGAAAACGCCCCGCATCGCGTGGCGAAGAGTTCGCCGCGATGCGAGGCGTTACCGTAAGTCGTTGTGCTCGTGCCGCTTGCTCAAAAGCGGTGACGCTGAGGAATCCGCCGCGTGCCGGCCAAGTCAGCCGGAATCAGAAGCGCCGCGGCAGGAACGGACCTGAGAGCCACGGCGTCCAGGCCACTCCCGAGCCGCTGACGTTGCCGCAGCCCGAAGCGCCGGGGCCGCCTGAGCATCCCCACCAGTTCTCGGTAGCGTTGGCGGTGCCCGACCCGATGTTGGCGATACCCGTGCCGTCCCGCAGGTCGTTGAAATGGATGTCGACCGAGGTCGGCGTGTTCACCACGATGTCGTTCGTCTCGCCCTGGATGACGTTCTGCGAGATGATCGTGCCGCTAATCGGCGAGACACCAAAGACATTGATCCCCGTGGTCCCGGGCGTCGCGGCATCGTCAGTATCGGCGCCGTTCCCGGAGATATGGTTTCCGACGACGACGTTACTGTTGAAGTCCTCACCCGGACTATGAGCATGGAAAGTGACACCTGGCAGGCCGTTGCCGGTCAGCCGGTTGGCGATGACGATGTTGCCGGAAACGGTTCCGCCCGGCAAAAAGGCGAACAGGCCGACTCCCGCGCCTGCTCCATGCACTGCGGTGCCGTTGTTCGACGACTGGTTGGCCGCAATGGTGTTGTGAAACACGCCGAGCGGCGCCTTCGCGCCGGTCAGCGCGGCGGGCGGGTGCGAAGCCAGGGTGATCCCGCAATCGAAGGGATTGTTGGTGGTCACGTTGCCGGTGATCAGGTTGTGGTGGGTCGCGCCGGTGTCGTCGCTCAAGAGGATTCCGCCGGCGTTGTTTTGGATGATGTTGTTCGCGACCGTCGAGTGATCGACTCCGGTAAGATGGATCCCCTCACCACAGTCGAAGCCCTCCGCCGTCTCGAAATCCTGTTCGCCGGGACAAACCGCGTTGACGGCGTCCAAGCTCTTGTTGTTGTTGAACACATTGTTGCTCGCAATGGTCACGGTCGACGAATTCGCCACCAGGATTCCCTCGAAGTTGGCGTTGCGGACCGTGAATCCCATCACTGACACGTTCGCGAGTCCGGGGTTGTCGATCCCGTCGATGTAGATGCCGTTCGACAGGCTCGTCGCGTCGATAATCGTGTTGCTCTGATTCGCCCCGACCAGCGAGAGCGATTCGCCGACGATGACTTCCTCGTGATAGACGCCCGCAGCCACCTGGATCGTATCGCCGGGCGCCGCTTTGGCGACCGCGCCTCCGATGGTGGATTGGCAGCCGCCGCTGCCCCCTGGATTGACGCACCAGGTCGCAGCCGACGCCCACTGAGCGACGGCAGCCATGAACAGCGCGCTGAGCGCCATCCGCAAGCCGTACCTTCTCGTACCGTAAGACTTCGTGCCCTTGCTCATAAGACCCTCCTCGTCGCTGAAGTCTTCAGTCCTCGAGGTCTCGATTCCTCAAAGACAACCACATGCGCCGTCAAGCATGCGGAGTCTTCCTCGCTGCTGAAACCCACGTGCCTAGCCGCCCACCCGTGGGGCCCAGCCTGAGAATGATTGCAGGGATTGCCTCCGGCGCACAGACTAGTCTGCCGAAAGGAGCCGCGGGATGTCAAGAGTTCTTGACGGTCCGTCGTTTCTCAGTTTTAACGTGGAGGTGGCTTTACGCCGCCTTCTGGCCTCGCCAACGAACCTCGGAGACACGACACTAGCCCAGGGAATCCAGAGAACGGAGGCCACCACACAACTTGCGCTGCCTGAGGGCTCAGCGACCTAGTGCCACTTTCGCGAGCAACTTTCCGCTTTTTGCGCTGACGTAAAAAGACGTGCCCTCATCATCTGTGACTTGCCAGCAAGATGGCTCTTTGACGGTTGTGTCCGACGGGGTGCCGAGCTGCATGTGGAAGGGGTATTCGTAGTCATTGCCCTTCGCAGAAAACCCGCTCTTCCGGGCTACTGCCATGACTCGGTCGCTATCGAGGAAATCGGGGGGGAGGGGCCCACTTCGCTCATGCCCCGGCTCGCCTTCTGGGGCGGATTGCATCTCCGAGGTGGCGAGACCTCCAAAATAGAGACGAATAGTAAGAAGCTTTTGGGCCGAAGGGGAACTGAAAGTATAATTCCAACCATCCGGGTACCCTAGGATGACCTCCCCGTCCCCCCCAACCCCGACCGCCTGGGACAAAGCAGGGCCGTTGTTGTTAGAAAAGCCTTTGGAATCGACTCTCGCGGCGACCCTGATGAGCTTAGCATCGGTGTGCCACCGTGCCGCTTCTTTCATCACCTTCTCGAGCGTCGCCCTGGCCGTCTCGCGACGCTCCATGGCCTGAGGGAATGCGCGCCCGTTCAAACCGGTCGGCGCGGCGGCGCCGGATGCGCCAGCCAGACCAGCAGCCACCAGAAACGCTAAAGTAATCCGCAGAGCCGACAGTGCCCTTGGCGTAACGTTCTCCTTACTGATCCGCCGACGGCAGGAAAACCTGGCGGACATTGCCGTCCTTGTCCGTTTCAGTGACGACCCGATAGCTGGGACGCACGCTGTTGGGATTGCCGGCGGTGCGCTCTTTGACGTTCACCACCTTCTTCTCGCCCCCACTGGCGGTCTTAGTATCGACTTCGGTGGCGTCCTCGACAACCTGTGGGTGGCTGGACTCGGGGTTGCGAGTGGTGCCGCCGTCCAGCAGGTCCGACTCCTTGGTGGTGTGAACCGTGACCTTGCCGTCGGCCGAAGTGGTTTTCACCTGAGTCGTCTTATCGACGAGCTGGAAGTCGGGATGGTCGGTATCCTGGAAGTCGCGGCGGCGCAGGGAGACCTGGTGAGTTTCTTTGCCGTCTTTCTGGGTGGTGCTCTCACCCTTCACTTCGTAGTCCGCCAGACGGCCGTAAGAATCCTGAATCTGATGCACCGAATGGGACTCCTCGCCCTCCTTGGTCTTCTTGTCGGTGCTGACCTCGCGGTCGACCACGCTCCAGCGGCCGGAGGCGTCCTGGATCATCACGTCCTTGACGCTCTTGCGCTCGGCATCCGTGCCCGTCTGGTTGACCTGCTCCTTGCGGACGGTGTTCCAGTGGCCTTCGCCGTCCGACGTCAGGGTGTCGCGCTCGATGGTTGTCTTGTCGCCGGTTTTCTTGATGCGCTCGCGCACGATTTCGATGGGCTCGAGGTGGTTCGCGCCATCCGTATTCTTGGTCACGTACTCCTTCTCGACCGTGCCGTCGGGCAGGTTCTTGGTGGTCACCTGTTGTTGCTGGAGGACGCGGTTGTCGCCGTTATAGCTCGGCTCGCGGATGGTCTGCGTCTGGACGTCGCCGTCCTTCGTGGGCTTAACGTCGCTTTCCTCACTCCGGTAGTAGACGTCCGTGCCGTTGCGCACCGAATAGACGCGGCGGCTGGACTCAGGAAGCCGAGGCTTTGCGGCTTCAGTATCCTTCTTGTCGGCGGCTTTCTTCGCTTGGTCCTGCTGGCCGTTCGCGGGCGGGGTCTGAGTGTTTGACTGCTGCTGAGCTTGTTGGGGAGCCTGCTGCGGACGTGCCCACAGCCAGCCGGCGGGGCAGGCCAGCCCGAGCGCCATCAGCAGCGCGAGACTCCTTGGCTTGGGCACTCGAAACGCCTGTGAACGCTTGTCATCCGCCGTCATCGTCGGCCTCCTTGGCGATACTCCCACCAAACGGCCCGATTGTACCAGTTTGTCAACAACTTTTCTATAGGAGCCTAGGGTCGGGTACTGGTGTCATTTGGCGTGGGATTCCTTGAGAAACACAGGTCATTCCCGCGAAGGCGGGAATTGGAGCGCATGCATCCCCCAAAATGACACCAGCCCTCCAGGGTCGAAAACGGTGCGCGGCGCTACTGCGGGGAGGCGCCGGTGTCGTGCAGGAGCACGACGTCCGATTCGGTACGTGATCGGATCATGCCTATGGATTTCCCGTCCGGCGACCGGTGAACCGCATCGACGAGGTCGGAGGGAAAATTCGTAATCTGGCGGCCCGGCGAACCATCCAGCGGCTGAAGGAAGAGATTCTCGACACCGTTGGCACGAATCACATAGACCAGGGCTTTGCCGTCCGGCGTAAAGCTCAGATGGCCCTTGAGACGCTGGTCGGGATCAATCAGCCGTCCATGCGCCTGGGGTCCGGCATCGAGCGGCACCAGATTGATCCTCTGCACGACGGTGTTGGAACCGCTGGCCGAGGGCATAGTCAGCACTGCCGCGAAGTATTTCCCGTCCGGGGAGAGAGCAGGAAACTCCGACGAAACGATCGCGTCGTCAACGGCCACGCCGGGAACTGCCTCCGCTGGCCTCGAGCCATCCAGAGGAATGCGCATGGCCCGGTCGTGGGGCTGGTCGAAGTAGTACACCCATTTTGAATCGGGCGAGCACGCTGCATTCTGATCAAAGTTGCCATTCGTGAGCTGCTTCGGGTTGGCGCCATTCGCGTCGGCGCGCCAGACGTTGATATTTGTCCCGCTGGCCGGGCCGTCCCAACTGAACAGCACGTGTTGTCCGTCCGGGCAGGCGTTAATCCCGAAGATTCCCACGTTGCTCATGAGAACCGTCTTGCCGCTGCCGTCAAGCGAGATACGCTCGAAATTGCCCTGTTCCGCGAGATACAAGCCACCGGACTGGGCCCAGGCGAAATCAGTGATGTCCTTCTCCTGAGGCAGCGCCGGACTGGGAGGGCTCGCGCCCGTACTGTCAACGGGAAATGCGTAAAAGGTGCGCAGCGTCCTCTGCTGGACGGTCGCCAGCGTCTTCCCATCCGCCGAGAGGGTCAAGGTTGCGTAGCTGTTGGTGTCCTTGGTGACGGGATGAAACTGCCCGCCCGGGTAGGAAATCAGGCCGATCTGATGGCGCGTGAAATGCGATGACGGATCCTGATAAAGCCCGAGCAGGCTGGTGCCGTCGGGGAGCCAAACCAGCTTTTGGAGTAGCTTATCTTTGAATGACGCCACCACCTTGGACTGGCCGGAAGCGACGTCGAACAGCTTGATCGCCGTGAGCTGATCGCCCACCTGATACTGGGGTTTCGCAACCTGGTTATCATTCGGACGCCAGGCGACGGCGCGCGACGCTTCCGAGGCCGGCGCATTCACGAACATCTTCTCGTCTGACCCGTCGGCGTTGGCGGTGAGCAACCGGTACTTGCCGACCTCAGGATCGTTGTCGCGCATGAAGGCGAAACGCTTGCCGTCGGAAGAGAACGAGATGTCGGAATCAATATCACGCACCACGAGCTGCGGAGCACCCCCGAGCACCGGCGCGCGGTAGAGGTCGCGAAAGGCCGCCACGGCGGCCTCAGCCTTGATGAAGTAGATGTAGTTTCCGTCCGGCGAAAAAATGAGGTCGGTATAGATCACGTCGGCGGGAGCCATCACTTGTGTATCGCTGTTGGTGGGCACGTTGCGCAGCCACAGACTGGCCTTGCCTGCATCGTCCACCTCGCTCAGGATGTATTTCCCGTCGGGCGAAATCGCGGCGCGCGCCGACTTGCCGTTGCTCGTAATCTGCGAGATGGAGAAGTTCTGGAACGCCGGCGCCGCTTTGCTCGCGAGCAGCGAATAGATGCCATAGGCCGCGGCCACCAGGACGATGAGGACGACGGCGCCTCCCGCGATCAGGCCGAACTTGTGCTGCTTCGCGGCTTCCACGACCACCGCGCTGCCGGATGACGGCGCGGCCCGGGCTCCCGAACCCGTACCGCTCACGGCGCGTTGCGAGGCGGAAGAAGGGGCCGCGGCCGGAGTGGTTTCGGCGGACGGCGCCGCTGCGGACGATACCAGCTTGCCCGAGCCCGTGTCGCGCTTCAAGCGCTCGAGGTCAGCGCGCAATTCCGCCGCCGACTGGCAGCGCAGCTTGCGATCCTTCTCGAGCGCTTTGTCGATGACGTCCTGAAGCTTGGGAGGCAGCTCAGGATTCAGCCGCAGCGCGGGCGTGGGGGCGCGATTCAAAATCGCGTCGGTCACGACGCCGGTCGTCTCCCCACGAAACGGCTGCGTGCCCGTGGCCATTTCGTAGAGCACCACGCCGAAGCTGAAGAGATCGGTGCGCGCGTCGAGGTCCTTGCCGCGAATCTGCTCGGGTGACATGTAGGCGACCGTCCCGACCGCCGTGCCCGGGCTGGTAAGCTGCTCGTCGTGCAGTTCGGCGCGCGTCGAATCGCTGGAAGCCGGAGCCGCGGGACGAATCTGCTTCGCCAGCCCGAAATCCAGGATCTTGGCGTGGCCGCGCGTCGTGACGAACAGGTTCGCGGGCTTGATGTCGCGATGCACGATGCCTTTCGCATGGGCCGCGTCGAGCGCGTCGGCAATCTCAATCGAGAGGTCGAGCAGCACTTCGAGATCGAGCGGACGGCCGGCGATGCGATGCTTCAGCGTCGTGCCTTCGAGGTGCTCCATGGCGATGAACGTCAGGCCCTCGTGCTGTCCGATCTCGTAAATCGTGCAGATGTTGGGATGATTCAGAGAAGACGCAGCGCGCGCCTCGCGCCGGAAGCGTTCGAGCGCCTGCGGATCGCGCACGTCCTCGGGAAGGAACTTGAGCGCCACGAAGCGGCCCAGTTCCGTGTCCTCGGCCTTGTAGACTACGCCCATGCCGCCGCCACCGAGTTTCTCGATAACCCGGTAGCGCGAGAACGTACGGCCGATCAGGGAGCTGGATTCAGGCATGACGCGAGCCATCTTAGCTCAGTTGGGCAGCGAACGACGGATTTGTTTGGCAACAAATTACTTAACTCACTCAAGTGATATACTCCACGATACATGCCGGAGGGCGTCCAAAACTCGACCAGCGAGCAAGATCGAAAGGCCGTCGCTCGTTTCCTGGACGTTGTCGGAGGCATTGTTATTTATGTCGGGGGGGCTCCGGTCGTGAACGGAATCATAACCGGAACGCGATATAGCCTTCCCCCCGCTGTCATCACATGCGCGATTGGGGTAGTCCTGCTTGTCGCCGGACTTTTCTGGCATCGGATTGGACCTAGGTTCGGAGACGAGACCTCGCGGTCATTAGTAGCTTTAGCTAGAAATGCTTGGTCTTGGTATGTCATCCTTCTGCTGTGGTTGGCATACGTTGCGGTAACTAACACCCTTTCCCAGCTTAAGACAAACAACGAGATCTTGGCCCTCCGCAACGATGTTCAGTCGATTGCCAACGTGATAAATCGAATGGTTCTTCCTAGGCATTTAACCAAGCAACAGCAGAGAGCAATCAGCGGGTTCTTGGCACAGTTTGAACCGCATGAATATGCCTTTGAGTTGTCTGCTTACGACCGAGAGGCGGGAGACTACCGCGGAGATATTGAGCAAGCTCTTATGAAGGGCGGTTGGACGAGGACACAAACGAATCCCTATCGGTACGTAGAAAATAGCGCACAGGAAGGGCTAGCTTTCTACTTCACTGAGACCATGGAGCACGCGGAGAAGCCTCCTGACCCTAAGAATCCGACCCCGGACATCTTGTTACAGGAGGCGTTCGGTCTTGCTGGTGTTCGCGTCGAAGGTACCAGCCATGGCAGTAGCAGCGAGATCAAGCAGGATTTGCTGGTTATTCATGTTGGCCGAGCCAAAAGAGACCGCTACGAGTTAGTGCCGCCTGCTTTCGGCGACTAATCGGATTCGCGTCTCTTCATTTTGCGTAGAGGTGGGGCCTTGATGACTTGTTTGAGTAATCTCTCGAATCCTCGGTACTCTACAGGCTTCTTGGGCTTGCGTTTTACGGTATCCTCGGCCTTGTCGTTTTTGGGGCTGGCGCCGACCTTCTCCAGGTCTGCGACCCCCAGGGAACTATACACCCGCCAGCCGTAAACGGTTTCCCGTCCAGCGACCGCCCCGCTACCCTGCGCAGTCATGTACCAGAGCCATCGATGCAGGGGATTATACAGGCAAGCCACGCGGCGTGACGGCCATTGAGAGTCGGCGCGCCAAGGTTGCGCGGCCGGGGGAATCCGCCGAGCGCCGAACGCTGTTATGTTACAATCTTGTACCCTTGACCCTGACCCCCAAGTTGCGCCATCGCGCCGAGAGGCCCTGCCGCACGTGATCAATCGCCTGCTGACGGCCCTCTACATCCTCTTTTGCTTCGAGGTGGGCGTGTGCCTGCTCGTCGTACCGTGGGTTACGCTCTGGAGTCAGAACTACTTCGTGGCGCGTTTTCCGTGGATCGCCTTGGTGAGCCGGAACTACTTCATTCGCGGCGCGATCTCCGGGGTCGGAGTGGCGGACATCTGGCTGGGCTTCTACGAAATCTGGTTCCGGGTGCGGCGGCAGCGCGAGGCGAAGGCGCGGGCTGGGGGCGCTTAGGACGCCCGCAGCCGCGGCCGGTTGATTCCCGCTTTCCCAACCCGCGGGTGACCATGCCTCCCAACTTCCAGCTCTGCTATATCACTGACCGGCACGCCCTAGCCGATGCGACGCTTGACGGCTGCATTCGTGAAGCCGTCGCGGCAGGCGTCGACCTGGTCCAGATCCGCGAAAAGGACTTGGCGACGCGCCAACTGATGCGGGTAGTGGAATCGGCGCTGACCGCGGCGCAGCGTACGCGGACGCAGATCGTGGTCAACGACCGGCTGGACGTGGCGCTCAGCCTGGGCGCGGGCGGGGTCCACCTGGGGACGCAATCGCTGCCCGCCGAAGTCGTGCGCCGCATCGTGGATTCGCTCGCGCGGCGAGAGTTCCTGATTGGAGTGTCGTGCCACTCACTCGAGGACGCCGTCGCCGCGGAATCGGCGGGCGCAAGCTACGTGCTGCTGGGTCCGATCTTCGAAACAGCGTCGAAGCTGCGCTACGGCCCGCCGCTCGGGATCGCCAAACTCACTGCGGTCGCGCGACGCGTGAAGATCCCAGTGCTGGCGCTAGGTGGGATCACGGTCGAGCGCGTGAAGATATGCCTCGACGCAGGCGCGACGGGAATCGCCGGCATCTCCGTTTTCCAGACGGCGCCGTCCCTCGCGGATCGGGTGCGAGAGTTACGCGCGCAGTTCGTTCGTTAATACTTGCGACTCAGGGTCCAATGTGGATGATCGGATCAATGTCGCACCCATTGAGGCCACCTAACACCCGATACTTGTACTCCGTGCCATCCTCAGGAACAATTACACGACCCGAGGGCGTTGCGCCTTGGTCCTGAACCACAAACACGGAGTGCTCAAACGGGCTCGGCCCTTGAAAAACGATGGCATACTCCCCGCCGAGTGAAGTCCATAGCGCCTGATCAGTGTGGTAGAGCTTCACATTGTATTGGCTTACCGCACAGTCGCTGATGTCAATTCCTTTGAACCCTCCCGCTCTTTTCTTTTTCTTCTTTGCCATAGTTCACCCCCTCCGTGTGAATTGCCCGCTCTGTGGCGGGATCAAACGAATCTTAAGGAATGCAGTAAACGGGCGCCTTTAGGGCGCGCGAATCAGTTCCTGAAAGCGCGGCTGCGCGCGCAAATTATCGAATCGCGGGTCGTCGCGCACTAGCGTGATCGAAAGGCCGGCGTCCCGAGCCTTCTCCAGGTCGCGCAGTGCTGCCTCGCCGTTGCCAAACTGGTTGTCGGTGAGCGCCGCAAACAGCAGCACGTTCGCATCCTTCGGAGCGAGGACCAGCGCCTGCTTGATACTCGCCTGCGCCGCCGCATTCTCGTTTCGCATGGCGTGATAGAGCGCCACGGAGCCAAGCGTCGTCGCATCGCGAGGATTCAGCTTGAGCCGCTCGCTCGCGAGTTCGATCGCCTTGCGATACGCGTCGGCGGCCTGGCCACGTTTCCCGGGCGTGAACCAGTAGGCATCGCCCAGGTCGCCCCACATCGAGTAATCGCCTTCGGCGAGTTTCACCGCCTGCTCCGCCGCGCCGACTTCGTCCGCGAAACGCCGCTGGTAGAAATAAGCCGTGCCCAGATTTCCGTAAGCAAAGGCGGTGGGATAGATGCCGACCGACTTCTCGAGCAGCGGAATCGCCTCGCCGTAACGTCCTTCCGCCACGTAGGTCCCGCCCAGATCGGAGTATCCCTGAATGCTGTCGGGCGCGAGCGCCACCACGTGCTGGAACATCTCCGCCGCGTCCGCGTAGCGCGCCTGGTTGTAATAGAAATAGCCCAGCCAAATATACCCCAACCAGTGCTGCGGGCGCAGGCGAATCGCCTGGCGATAGGTGTTCTCGGCGTCCTGGAGCTTGCCCGCGCCCTGATAGGCCGAGGCGAGGCCCACGTAAGCGTCGTCGCTGGTGGGCGAGAGCTCGACGGCGCGCTTGAACTCCTGGGCCGCGTCGTCATAGCGGCCCTGGCCCTCGTCGACGTTGCCCAGGCAGATGTGGCCGTCGGCGAGCGAACTGGAGAGCGTGATGGCATGCTCGCAGGAGGTCTTCGCCTGTGACAGCCAGTCGCTCTGCTGGGTGATCAGGAACTTGTACCAGTAAGCCATGCCGAGTCCCGCCTGGGCGGCGGCGTAGTTGGGATCGAGGCTGAGCGCCCGGTTGAGCTCGCTGACGGCGCTCTCGACGTTCTCGATCTTGTGGTAGTCCTCCTCGAGGTAGCCGCGCCCGCGGACGTAAGCGTCGTACGCCGCGGGGAGGCTCGTGCCGCGCTGCGCCAGCGTCCGCTGCTCGGGCGGCTCGAGTTGAATCGCCAGTTGCGCGAGCACCCGGTCGACGACGCGGTCTTCGACGGCAAAGACGTTCGCGGCCTCGACGGTGACGGCGTCCGCGGTAAGCTGCCGATGCGTCTTCGCGTCAACCAGCGAGTAAGTCACGCGGGTCTGGTCCCCCGAACGTTGCAGGCTCCCTTCGAGCACCATGCTGACGCCGAGCGCGCGCCGGGCCTGCTCTACCGTCCGGACGCTCTGGTTACGTACTTCGTTCGACGGTACGACCTCGAGCGCGTGCGTCGCGGTGAGCTGGCTGAGCTTGGCGCTCAGCGTCTCGCTCAGCCCCTGGCCGTACGCCTGCGCGTCGGCGTCGCCGCCGATTGCCTCGAACGGGAGGACGGCCAGCGCCTGCGTCGGCGATGGAGGTACACCGAGCAGGCGTTCGAGGCGTGTGCTCAGCCACGGAGCGGCCAGGAAGACCGCCACGAGTGCGCCGAGAGCGAGAGCGGCCACGACGTCGAGCCCCAAGCCTTCCCGTCGACCGCCGTCCTCAGCGGCTCCACTACGCGGGCGTTCATGCGACAAGCGGATCCCCGTCGCGGTCCCGGGCAGGGCGGTGAGCAGCTCCGCGGCGCTGCGGTAGCGCGCGCCGGGCTCCTTCGCCATCATCTTGCTGACGACGCGCTCGAATTCAGGCGATACCGTGCAATTGACCTTCCCCAGCGGCGGAGGCTCATCATGGAGGATACGATCGGTAGTGCCCACAAAGCTGTCGGCGAGGAAAGGCTGGCATCCCGCCAGCGCCTCGTAGCAGACGACGCCCAGCGAGAAGATGTCAGCGCGTCCATCGGCCGTCTTCTCCAGCACCACCTCCGGCGCCATGTAGGCGGGCGTGCCTGACAAGCCTCCCGCCGTCGGTAGACTCTCCGTCTTCGCGCCAGCCTCCTGGCGACGCGGCAGACGTTTGGCCACGCCAAAGTCGAGGATCTTCACGCCGCTCGAGGGCGTCAGCATGATGTTCTCGGGCTTGACGTCGCCGTGCAGGATCCCCTTCTCGTGCGCCGCGCCCAGCGCCTCCGCACACTGGCGCACCACCGGCAACAGTTCCTGGATGCTCATGGGCTGCTGCAAGCGCTGGCGCAGCGTGTGTCCTTCCACGTATTCCATCACCAGGTAGAGCTCACCTTTCTCTTCGAAGAAGTCGTAGACATCGGCGATGTGTGGATGGTTCAGAGCGGAGGCGCGTTCGGCCTCCTTGAGGAAGCGTTCCCGGTAGACGGGATCGGAACCGAGGCGCGGGGCCACGCGCTTGAGCGCCACGGTGCGCTTCAGACGGGTGTCGACGGCGCGATAGACCTCGCCCATGCCGCCCGTACCGAGCCGCGCCTGAATTTCGAACCTGCCAACGACGCTACCGCTCAGGTCTTCGACGGCACGCACGCCCGCGGGTTCCTCTGGCGAGCCTGACATGTTGTTGCCCCAATGGTTTCTCCCCAGTTAGCGCAGTATGGTAGCCGAAGGCGGGTGGGAACACAAACGCAGTTCAGTCGTCGCCCAGCCAGCGTCCGTAAGCCTGAAGCGACGGCACCCGGTCGCACACCGCCTTGAATCCCGCCGTGATGGGCACCGCGAGCACCAGGCCGATCGCACCCCACAGCCATCCCCAGAACATCATGGCAATGGTGACGGCAAGGGCGTTCAGCTTGACGCTTCCCCCGACGAGCTTCGGCGTGAGCAGGTTGATGGCGACCACGTGGACCACGACCACCGCAATCAGGATGACCACCAGGGGTGCGGCCCGCTCAAATTGGACCAGCCCGATGAGCATGGGGGGTATCAGGCTGAGCGCCACCCCGAGGTAAGGAATGAGGGTCAGGACGGCGGCGATCACGGCGACCACCAAGGCGTAGGGCAGGCCCACGATGAGGAAGACGGGCGTGAGCAGCGCGGCCGAGATCAGCGCCACCAGCGCGTTCCCCAGCACGTACTGCCGCGCCATGTGTCCGATGCCCGCAATCACGTCCTCCACCTGCTGCCGGCGCTCGACGTGGAAGAGGTTGAGCGTCGCCGCCCAGAGTCGGTTCTTCGACGTCAGCATGAAGAAGACCAGGAAGGGAATGAACATCACCGTGACGGTGAAGGCGTAGACCGAGCCGAACCCGCGCGCCAGGTACTGCACCCATTCCTGCGATTCCGGCTGGACACGCACCGTGGGTACGCTCGTCTCAACCGGCGCCTGGGGCAGTCCGCCCAACATGGTCTGCCACAGGTGCCGTCCCCAGTCGCCCAGGCGAGCCACCAGGCGTTGCACCGGGACGGCCAGTAGCGGCAGTTCGTCGAAGAAAGCCACGGCGCGGTCATAGATGAGATATACCGCGAGATACACCGCCGCCAGTCCCAGCATCACCATGATCAGCGCGCCCAGCCAGCGCGGAATCCGCAAGCGCTCCATCAAGGCCACGCCCGGGTCGAGCACGAAGGCAATGAGCAGCGCGCAGATCAGCGTAATCAGCACCGAGCTCGCGTAGTAGATGCAGCCGAAGATCACCGCCGCGGCGATGATCCGCAAGCTGGTGGTGGCGGTGAGAACCACGGTGGGGCTAGGACTGTCGACTTTGAGGTCGCGCATGGGCGTGAGCCGAGCACAATTCTAGCCTGGGGTGGGGTGGAATACCAGCATGCACGAAGCGCGGTAGACCCGGCCAGATCTCCGGTAAGCCGACTACACGGGAGTTAGCTCGCTGCACGCCATTGTTTCCCAGGCGTCATTCTTTCGACAGGAGTTCAATCGCCTTCAGAATTGTCTTGGTCATGCGCGAAATGAAAATGCCGAGTCCCAGAACAACCAGGAGGTTCGTCAGCAGCGAGACAAGCACTGACACCATAACTTGCCCAACCAGTCGCGGTTCGCCAGCGTTCCTGGCCGTGCCAACGATTCCGTACAAAAAAAGAGCCAAGCCGCAAAAAGACATTGCCAATAGAACCCATTGTATTTTTCTTGTGCGGTCCACCTCATCTAGAGACCTGCGCAGAACGTTATCCATTTCTTCGTTCATCACCTACTCCTTTTTCGTACCCGAGTTGCTTGCGGATAGTTGCCAAGCCGTACGCCAGGCGCGACTTGGCTGTCCCCAATGGGATTTCAAGGATTGCTGCCACTTCTGGAAGGGGCAGTTCTTCCTGAAAATGCAAGACCAAGACCGCGCGACTCGCTGGCGAAATCTTGTCCAGGTCCAGAAGCTCCCGCAAAAGTTCGGTCGATTGCCTTTCAGGTGTTGCCATTTCTTCGAGCACGGATTCATCTGTCACCTGTTCTGGCCAACGTCGTTCCTTCTTTAGGTAGCGGAATGCATGGCGAGTGGCAATGCGATACGCCCAAGGTCGAAAAAGCTCTGGAGTATGCAGCAACTTCAGCTTGTGACTTATGGTTATCAGAACTTCTTGCAGTACATCATCAGCATGAGACCCTCCAACGACTCTGCAGAGGTAACGATTGAGAGAAGGTTGGACGCTGCGCAACAGAAGTTCGAGAGCTTCGCGGTCATCGCACTGTGCTCTCAATACCCACAGAGCTTCCTGCCTTGAGGTGGCCACTCGTCCCTTCCACTTCTTGAGAGGCTTTTTTCTTCAAAGGGGTTCGGAATAGTGACGGAAATTCTGAATTGCAACTCCGGAAATGGAACGAAAAGCATTTTGCACTGAACGCGCACAGCACAAGTGCTATGGAATCAAGAACTAACACCTGTGGAATGCCAAGGCTATTGTGCCATCAAGTTAAAGCGTTCAGCTCATTGGACGTATAACGGCCATTGCTGACATGTTGCAGATCGACCGATAGACTCCCCTGACGCCGTGGTGTCTACCAAGACTTCAACTCCCGAACCGTGTCCGACCCGGAAACTGCACGTCCGCCCAAAGCGTAGTCGAGGCTACCACTAAATGCGTCTCGTGCTAGAATGCCCCTCCCGTCCGCCGATCTCACAAGGAGTCCGACAATGAGAATCCGCTTGATGCTGGTTGTCTCCATGATGCTGTTCACACTCACCGCCACGGCGCAGCAGAAAAAGATCGGCGCCGAGGGTGGTGACCCGGACGACCGCGCTTCCGCCCGCGTGCTCTACTGGGACGAGTCGGCCAACACTGCCGCCGGACAGTTTGCCATTGACTACGGACGCCCCATTTGGAAGCCCGTTTACGCCGACAAGGCGCAGTTCGACAAAATGACCGACGGCAAGGTCTGGCGCATGGGCTCGAACTTCTGGACCACCCTCGTCACCGACCTGCCGCTCGAAATTTCCGGCAAGCGCGTCGCGCCCGGGATCTACTATCTCGGCCTCAAGCGCTCGGCCGACGGCTCCCGCTGGTCGCTCGCGTTCATCGATCCCACGGCGGTGCGCAAGGCCCATATCGACGCCTTCGACATCCACAAGGCGAGCGTCGGCTTCGAGGCTCCGATGAAGAAAGAAGCGTCCACGAGCAAGGCCGAAAAGCTGACCATCACGCTGTCGTACCCCAAGGACGATATCAAGAACGTGACCCTGCGCGTCGCCTGGGGAACCCTGGCGCTGACCGCACCCGTCAAGGTAACGCTGTAAGCGGCGGCGCCTAAGTGTGGCGCGTCAACTTCGCGGGCAGCGCATCCCGCGAAGGAAGACCGACGGACGGCGGGCAGGAGCAAATACTTTACCACACAAAGTACTTGACAACGACTAAGGATAGTATATTATCCCTTACCATGCTGCCTGACCGGCCATTGCGCTCGCACCGCCGGCGCGCTCCGGCGCTTCGCGACCACGCCCTCGAGAACATCCGCTTCATCCGCGAGACCATGGAGCGCTCGGCGTCGTTCACTGCGGTGCCGGGTTGGGGCGGCGCGGCCATGGGCCTGACGGCGCTGGCGGCCGCGGTGGTCTCCTGGCGCCAGACGACGCCACTTGCGTGGCTCTCGACCTGGCTGGTGGAAGCGGTCGTCGCCATTTCGATCGGCGCTTGGACGGTGCACCGCAAGGCGCGGGCGGCACGAGTGCCCATCTTCTCGGGCTCGGGACGAAAGTTCGCGCTCAGCCTCTGCCCACCGCTGGTGGCGGGCGGCTTGCTCACCGTGTTCCTGTATCGCGCCGGACTCACGAGCGTCCTGCCGGGTCTGTGGCTGCTGCTCTACGGCGCCGGCGTCGTCACGGGCGGCGCGTTCTCGGTGCGCATCGTTCCGGTGATGGGTCTCGGGCTGATGGCGATGGGCGCGGTGGCGCTGCTTGCGCCCGCGGTGTGGGCTAACGCGCTGATGGGCGCCGGATTCGGCGTGTTCCAGATGATCTGCGGAGTCATCATCGCGAGGAGGTACGGTGGCTAGACCGCGACCCCTCCACGACCGTCAGGGTTCTGCCGGCGAGCCTCGTCAGAGCCGCGCGCGACTCGCGAAGCCGATCGAGCCCATCGGGTTCGACCGGCTGATCCACGAGCGCATGCGCCTGGGCATTGTGAGCGCGCTCGCCGTTAACGAGTCGCTCAGCTTCAACGATTTGAAGAAGCTGCTCGACACCACGGACGGCAACTTGAGCGTCCACGCGCGCAAGCTCGAGGAAGCCGACTACATCACCTGCACCAAGTTTTTCGCGGGACGACTGCCGAAGACCGAGTATCGGCTCACCGCGGCGGGGCGCGCCGCGCTCGAGACCTATCTCGACCAGATGGAGGCCCTGATCCGCGCCACGCGCGACCGCTAGCGAGCGGGCAAAATTTTTTGTCGAGGTACTTTATGATACAAAGTCCTTCACGCACTTCGAAGTCTTCCAGCCTCCACGTCGCCATCATCATGGACGGCAACGGCCGTTGGGCGACCGAACGTGGCTTGCCTCGCGTGGCGGGACACCAGGCCGGCGTTGCCGCCGTCCGCCGCGTGCTCGAAGCCGCGCCACGCCTGGGGATCGATCCCTTGACCCTCTACGCCTTCTCTTCCGACAACTGGGAGCGCCCTCCGCATGAAGTTGCCGCGCTGATGCAAACCTTCGACCAATTCCTCTGCTCTGAAAAAGTGAAGGGCGCGGAGAACGGCATCCGCATCAGCGTCATCGGCCGGCGCGACCGCCTGCCCCTGCCGCTTCGAGAGGCCATGGAAGGAGCGGAGCTGGCGACGGCGCGCGGACGCAGAATGCACTTGCGCCTGGCGATCGATTACTCCGGACGTGAGGCCATCGTACAAGCGGCGCGCCGGTTCAACGGGTGGCCTGAGGCGTACCAGGAGTTCTCGCGCCTGCTCGCCGAAGTGACTTGCGCCGTCGAGCCTTCGCCGGACGTGGACCTCCTCATTCGCACCGGAGGCGAGCAGCGATTGAGCGACCTCCCCTTGTGGGAAATCGCCTATGCGGAACTGCTCTTCACTCCGCGAATGTGGCCGGACTTCGACGCGGCGGACCTCGAGACCGCGATCAAAGAATTCCGCCGGCGGGACCGTCGCTTCGGGCGCTTGCCGGAAGCGCCTGAGGCGGAAGCGGTCCTGCCCAACAACCGCGGGCACGCAGCAGAGCGAGATTCCTCGCGCAGTTTACCCTGCGCTCCCTTCGCTCCGCTCAGGGCAGGCTCTTCGCTCCGCTCAGGACCGTTCGCAAGCGGAGGAGCGAACGGGCTCAGGATGACAACGAAGGGCTCGGAATGACGACGCTGGGAACGTTTCTCAACCAACCCTAGGGGAGGCCTGTGCCGTGCAACCCAAGAAGGCAATCATGACCGTCCTGCTGTCGGGTTTGTCAGTAGCGGGCGGAGCCTGGATCGGATACGCCGATGCGCGCAGCGACGACGTCTTTATTACGCTCGGCCTCTTGCTGGGGTTCAGTTTCCTGCTGGGACTTGTGGGCTCACGTCGGGCCTGGCTTTGGGCGCCGCTGATGGCCATCTGGGTGCCGGTGCTCGACTCAGTCCTGCCGAGGCTCGGCCTCGCTCCTCGACGGCCGGGTGAGTCGTTCAGTTTTCTCTCCGCTCTGGCGGTCACAGGCTTGGTGATGGCGGTTTGCTTCGCCGGCGCCTACCTGGGAGCGTTACTCGGCTGGTCGGTCCGGCACGTGTGGCCTGGCGCAAGTGGAGTCGATAGATAGAGGCGAGCAGATGCGCCAGTCGGAGGTTCTCGTGTTGGACCGGACTCGGTTAGGATTCGGAATTCTGGCGGCGGCGTTTCTCCTGGGCATGGCGGGCGACGGCCTTCTGCGAGCCGGTCCGTGGGGATTGAACTTCTTCCTGTGGACCACAGGACTCCTCGCCGCGTTGACGCTCGTCTCGGGTCCGCGAAAGGACATCCTGCACGGCCGCGGCGCCTTCCTTCTCCTGCCTGTGATCCTGTTTTCCGCGGCGTTTACCTGGCATGACGCGGTCGAGCTCGAACTGCTCAATGTCCTCGCGATACTGATTGCGCTCGCTCTTCTCGTCTGGCGCGCCCAGGGAGGCCGGCTGTGGCCTGCCGGGATCATGGAGTACGTGAGCGGCGGCGTGCTCACGGCGGTGAATGCTGCGCTGGGCCCGGTGCTCGTCCTCTTCGACTGTATCCAATGGAACCAGGTTTTTACGCGGCAATCCCTGAGACGCACGGCGGCGGCCGCATCGGGCGTGCTGATTGCCTGCCCTCTGCTCATTATCTTCGGTGGACTCTTCGTCTCGGCCGATGCCGTCTTCCGGGGGATGCTCGGCAACCTCATTCGCCTCATCTCCTGGAACACCTTCACTCACCTCTTCCTCACGGGCTTTTTCGCCTGGATCGTGGCGGGATTCTTGCGCGGCTACTCGCTCGGCAACGAGCGGAATCTTGTCGCGGATCGCCGCTACTCGTTTCCCAAGCTCGGAATCGTCCAGATGGCGGTCGTCCTCGGCTTGCTCGACTTGCTGTTTCTCGCTTTCGTCGTGGTGCAGATTCGCTACTTGTTCGGCGGCGCGCCGCTGGTGGGCGTCACCCGCGGGCTGACTTACGCCGAGTATGCGCGACGCGGCTTCTTCGAGCTGGTCACGGTGGCGGCGCTGGTGCTGCCCCTGTTGCTTTTTGCGCATTGGGTGCTCGACAAGGAGGGTTCGGGCGGCGAGCGCCTTTTTCGGTGGCTGGCTGTAGTCCAGATACTGTTGCTGTTCGTCATCATGGCTTCGGCCCTGAAGCGCATGCAGCTCTACCAGAGCGAATACGGACTGACGGAGGCGCGCCTTTATGCGACGGCCTTCATGGGGTGGCTCGCCGTGGTCCTCGTCTGGTTCGCGCTGACCGCGCTGGGCGGACATCGCGAGCGATTCGCCTTGGGCGCGCTGGTGGCGGGCTTCCTGCTGATCGCCGCGCTCCAGGCGCTGGACCCTGACCGGCTCATCGCGCGAACCAACACGGCGCGCGCCAAGGCAGGACGCCGGTTTGACGCCGCGTATTTGGGTTCGCTCAGCGCCGACGCTATCCCGACATTGGTTGAAGCGCTCCCGAATCTCCATCCCCACGATCGATGTGTCGTGGCGCATCGGATTCTGCAGAGTTGGCCACCCCGCGAGCCAGAAGACTGGCGCTCCGGGAACTGGTCGCGGGCGTCAGCCTGGAAATCGGTGAGTGCCCATTGGCAGGGTTTGCAAGAGGCCGTGAGATCCCAGCCCAAGTTGCCCGATGGTATGACTCCGTGTGGGCCGATTTAGGGCGCGTAACAGCGGGGTGGCGAATACATGGTGCCGTTGGCCATGTGTGCGTTCCAACCCGGCAGGTTTGCATTCATCGATGCGGTTCCCTGCCGGAGCCCCGTAGGGGCGAGATATTCGTAGCCCAGGGCGTAAGGCCTGGGGAAGGGCCCTCACCCCGCCTTCGGCACCCCTCTCCCGCGCGGGCGGGAGAGGGGCCGGGGAAGAGGGACGGCGCCCTAACCCATGGCTCACGCCATGGGCTACATAGATGTCGCCCGCTGCGGCGGGCTAGTACTTAGTAACATAATACGCCGTCATAATATATACTCGCCGTATGAGACCTGCAACCCCGATTGAATTGAGCCCTGAGGAAAAACGAACTTTGGAAACGTGGGTTCGAGCTTCGACCACCGAACAGCGCTTGGTTTTGCGTGCCCAGTTGATTCTGGCAGCGGCAGCGGGAACGACGACCACCGCCATCGCCCAGCGGTTTCGGGTGCGCCCTGCCACCGTGAGCCAGTGGCGTCGACGTTTCGCGGCGCAGCGACTGGTCGGCTTGCAGGATCGCCCCCGCCCCGGTCCACGGCGACGTTATGGGGCGGAGGTGGAGCGGCGTATCTTGGCCCGGCTCGATCAGCCACCCCCGGCGGGTTATGCCAGTTGGAGCGGCCGTCTGCTCGCCCGAGCCTTGGGTGATGTGTCGGCACGCCAAGTCTGGCGCGTGCTGGCTCGCCATCGCATTAGCTTGCAGCGGCGGCACAGTTGGTGTATCTCGACCGACCCTCAGTTTGCCGCCCAAGCGGCGGATTTGGTGGGAATCTACCTGGCCCCGCCGGACCATGCGGTGGTCTTGTGTGTCGATGAGAAGCCCTCGATTCAGGCCCTGGAGCGTGCCCAAGGTTATCTGCGGCTTCCCAACGGACAGGCCCTGAAGGGTTTCAACCACGAATACGAGCGACATGGCACGACGACGCTGTTTGCGGCTCTCAACGTCAGCACCGGGCAAGTCAAGGCGGGCCACTACGCCCGTCGGCGCCGGCGGGAATTCCTGGATTTTATGAACGAGGTGGTGGCCGACTATTCTCATCGGGAGATTCACGTGGTCCTGGACAACCTGAGTAGCCACAAGCCGAAGCGGGATCGTTGGCTGGCACGCCACCCCAACGTTCATGTGCACTACACCCCGACCCACGCCAGCTGGCTCAATCAGATCGAAATCTGGTTCAGCATTCTGACGCGGCAGGCTCTCCGCGGCGTCAGCTTTACCTCGCCCCGCCAAGTCCGAGAAGCGATTGATCGCTTCCTGGCCGCCTACAATGCCCAAGCCGCACCTTTCGAATGGCGGAAACGTGAAGTGCGCAGCGTTGGACTCAAGCAGTATTACGGTCAATTACGTCACTAAGTACTAGCCTATTCGGGACTCCAAGGAATCGCTTGTGATCTGCTAGAGGCATGGGCGGCTTCTTGAGGCACCACAGGTGAGATGAACTTGCCCCTGAAAGTCGACTCGCAACTCAGGAATCGCCCCGATTGACTTCACCTGGGAGGTCAGGCAAGATGAGAAACACTGGTTCAAAGAATGGAGTTGGATCCTCGGTTGGATGGCTTCCGGGAACCCGCGACGGGCGTCGTAGACAGCACGCGGTTAGCTTCAAAACGAAGCCGGAATGTCCCTTGGATTCAAGCGGTTAGGCTTCTCGGGTCCCCGTCCTATTGCGGATTCAGAAAACGCCGTTTTAGGCTTCATCCGGTCTCGATTTTCCTCGACCCCGGCGGCAAGGTTCACCGGACTCCAGAGTCACGTGTCATATTCTCGCGCCGAGGAGCGTTTAAGAGGATGACACGCGAGGGAGGTCTGCGGTGATGGGAACAGCGCCCGGTATCGTCAGCGAGATGAGCCAGAAGCCCCAACCCGCCCGGGACTTTGCCGCCGCAGGACACGAGTCAGCGGCTCCCGCCTTCGAAGAGCTGTACCTCGAACACTACTCCCGCATCATCAGCGTGCTGGTTCGTCTGCTAGGCGATCCGGCGCAAGCCGAGGAACTCGCGAACGACGTCTTCTGGCGGCTCTACCGCCAGCGGACGACTCTGCGTCCCGACGGCAACATCGGCGGCTGGTTGTGCCGGACGGCGACGAACCTGGGCATTGACGCGCTCCGGTCCGCCGCCCGGCGCCGGCAGTACGAGCACGCCGCGGGCGAGATGCACGCGCTGGCGGGTTCGAAGTCGAGTCCGCTGGATGACTTGCTGCGCGCCGAGAAATGTAACCGCGTCCGAGCGGTCCTCGCGCGGCTGAAGCCGAATCAAGCGCAGATTCTGGTGCTGCGAGCGAGCGGCTTCTCTTACAAGGAACTGGCGGAGACGTTGAGCGTGGCGGGCGGGTCAGTCGGGACGATGTTGGCGCGAGCCGAGTCGGCGTTCGCGGAAGCTTATCGTGAAGCCTGCGGCTACGAGGAGGAATTATGAACTGCGTCACGGACGGGATTCTGCGAGCCAGGCTGGACGGAGAACTGAGCGAGAGCGAGCGGCAGGAGGTTGAGGCTCATCTTGCCGGTTGCGCCGAGTGCCGGCGCCGCGCGGAAGCGATGGCCGAGCAGGCCGAGCGCGTACGCGGGATTCTGGCGCGCCTCGATCCGGCTGCCGTCGCCGCGCCGGACGCCCGCACGGCGCTGGCGCGTTTCCGCGCCGAGCGCCTCGCGGCCGAAGATGAGCGCGCGCCGTCATTCCTCGAGCGGCTGTTCGCCCGGCGCCTGCGGCCCGTCTGGGGAGCGCTCGCCGCGCTGGTCGCGATTGCCGTCGCCGTCAGCTTCGCGCCGCCCCGCACCTGGGCCCAGAAAGTCCTCGCCATGCTGCGCGTCCAGCGGGTCACGGTGATCACCCTCGACCCGAGCACTTTCTCAAGTGCCACGAGCAATCCCGGTCAGATGATCGGCAAGGTGCTCTCCGACAACCTGGTGGTCACGATGGAACCCGGCAAACCTCAGCCCGCCGCCGACGCCGCGACGGCGAGCCAGATGGCGGGGTTCAACGTCCGTACCCTGACCGGCCTGGCGCTGCCGGCGGAGTTCAACGTGAACGGCGAAGGGGCGTTCAACCTGACACTCAACCGCGACCGCTTGCAGACGATCCTCGATGAGGCCGGCCGGTCGGACATCCAGTTGCCCGCGTCACTCGACGGCGCGGAGATCGCCGCCCATGTTTCGAAGTCGGTGATGATTCACTACGGCCAATGCTCGTCCCCAGGCGCAGCTCAGGGTTCGGGCGCAACCCCGAGCCAGCCTTCCAACTGCGTATTGCTTGCCGAGGTGCCGAGCCCTACAGTCAGCGTCCCGCCCAACTTGAACATCCAGCAAGTAGCGGAGGCGGGGCTCGAAATCGCCGGGATGAGCGCGGAGGCGGCGCAATCGTTCTGCCAGACGGTGGACTGGTCGTCGACTCTGGTGATTCCGCTGCCGCGCAACGCCAGCTCCTCTCAGACCGTCGAGGTGGACGGCGTCCAGGGCACGCTCATCAACATCTCTCATATGGGACACAGCGCGCAGCCCGGGTATACTCTCATCTGGGTGAAGAACGGCATCATCTACTCGCTGGCGGGCCGGGGTGATTCTTCGAGCGCGGTGGCGCTCGCGGATTCGCTCAATTAGTGGCGCGACAGAGTGGTGGACGACTGACCTTCGCGAACAGCCTCGCCATCGAGACTCGTGGGCTGCGCAAAGTTTTCGGCCAAAAGGTGGCCGTGCGCAGCCTTTCGCTCGAGGTGCGCCGCGGCGAGGTGTTCGGGTTTCTCGGCCCGAACGGCGCGGGCAAGAGCACCTCGGTCAAGATGCTGCTCGGCCTCGTGCAGCCGACGGCGGGCGACGCCTCACTTCTCGGCCAGCCTCTGGGACACGTCGAAACCCGGCGCCGCATCGGTTTCCTGCCGGAACACTTCCGTTTCTACGACTGGCTGACGCCCGCCGAACTCCTCGAGGTGCACGGCCGCCTCTACGGCATGTCACACGCGCGGCTGCGCACACGTGTCCCCGAACTGCTCGACCTTGTCGCCTTGACGCCGCATCGCTCGAAGCAGCTTCGCCATTTCTCGAAAGGCATGCTGCAGCGGATCGGACTCGCGCAGGCGCTCTTGAACGATCCCGAGTTGATTTTCCTGGATGAGCCGACTTCCGGACTCGACCCCGGCGGGCGGCGTCTGGTGCGCGAGATCATCAAGCAGGAGCGCGAGCGCGGTGCGACCGTGCTCTTGAACTCGCACCTGCTGAGCGAAGTGGAGCGCACGTGCGATCGCGTGGCGTTCATCCGCGAGGGCGAGGTCATCGAGACGCGCGAGCTTGAGGCCCTGATCGAGGGCGAAACCGCTGTCCGCGTGCAGGCGCGGCACCTCCCGCCCGATGTCGTCCAAGGACTCGAGCGCTGGGCGACCGCGGTTTCGCTCGACGGCGCCGGGCCGGTCGAAGACCCGGAGCTGGCGGACGCGCAACGCCTGAGGTTTTGCGTCGCCGATCGCGGCGTGCTGCCGGAAATCCTGCGTTATCTCGTCGAGCGAGGCGCTGCGGTCTACGAATTCACGCCCGAGCGGCAGTCGCTCGAGGACCTGTTCCTCGAGATCGTGGGCACGGACGACGGAGGCCTGTGATGGGCGCCTGGATTCTGGCGGGCGTGACATTTCGTGAAGCGGCGCGCAAGAGAATTTTGTGGATGGCGCTCGTTGCCGGGCTCGCCTTCCTCTCCCTGTTCGCGACCGGCCTTCATTTCCAGATGAAGGACTTCGCGGCGCGCGTGCCTTCGGCGCTCATTCGCCGGCAGGCGCTGAACGCCATGCTGATGATGGGTCTCTACGCCGTCGATCTGCTGACGGTGATGATGGCCGTGCTTACTTCGGTCGACACGCTGTCAGGGGAAATCTCCTCCGGCACGATTCACGCCATCGCCACCAAGCCGGTCCGCCGCTCCGAACTCCTGCTCGGCAAGTGGCTGGGCTTTGCCGGGATGCTGGCACTCTACGTGATCCTCATGGTGGGCGGCGCCAACCTGGTGGCTTACGTCCTGACGGGCGAGGCGGCGCACCATCTGGCGCGCGGCCTGGCGCTCGTCTTCTCCGAGAGCCTGCTGCTCCTCACCGTGACGCTGTTCTTCGGCACCATCTTCTCGACCTTGACCAACGGAGTGCTGGCACTCGGACTGCACGGCATCGCCTTCATGGGTGGGTGGATCGAGCAGGCAGGGACGCTGTCGCACAGCCCGCGCGCCGTCATGGTGGGAATCGTGGCGAGCCTCATCATGCCCAGCGAGTCGCTTTGGCGCCGTGCAGCGTTCGAGATGCAGTCGCCGCTGGTGGGCGCGATGGGGTTCTCGCCCTTCAGCAACGCCTCCGCGCCCAGCTTCACCATGGTTGGCTACGCGGCGGTCTACCTGGTAGTCGCGCTCGCGCTGGCGCTACGACGGTTCGGGCAGCGCGATCTGTAGCACCGGTCTGTGACCGGCGTCTTTCGCCGCTCCCTTCCAGGGCAGGCTTAGAGCGGCGCTACAGCTATCCGCTGACGGCGGAGAGCTCGTCACTCTTGACGTTCTCTTCCACAATGCGGCCGTCGAACAGACGTATGGAGCGGTCGGCGTGGCGCGCGAAACGAGGGTCGTGCGTGACCATGCAAATCGTCGAGCCTTCGCGATGCAGCTCGCGCAGCAGCTCCATCACCGCTTCGCCGTTCTTGGAATCGAGATTACCCGTGGGCTCGTCGGCGAGCAGGATCGAGGGTTGGCCAACCAGCGCGCGGGCCACGGCGACGCGCTGCTGTTGTCCGCCGGAAAGCTGGCTGGGAAGATGCTTCATGCGGTGCGCCATGGCGACGCGCTCGAGCGCCTGCCGAACGCGGTCTCGGCGCTCGCTCGACGCCATCCCGCGGTAGGTCAGGGGCAGCTCCACGTTCTCGAACACGCTGAGGTCGCCGATCAGGTTAAAACTCTGGAAGATGAACCCGATTTCGCGGTTGCGACGCCGGGCGCGCTCGCCGAGGTCGAGGCTATCGACCGGTGCGCCGTTGAGCTGATACGCACCGTCGGACGGCGTATCGAGCAGGCCGAGGATGGAGAGCAAGGTTGACTTCCCGCAGCCTGACGGCCCTTCGATTGAGACGTACTCACCGCGCGCGATCTCGAGGTAGATTCCCGAAAGCGCGTGAGTCTCGACCTCATCGGTGTAAAAGACTTTCGTCACGCCGTCCAGGCGTATCATCGGCCCTGAGCTCATCGCCGTCTCCTTGGAACCCGCCCCCTCCAGGCGTGGATTTGTCCGTCACCTCTGAATTACGCAGAAAGAACCCGATAAGGTTCCAGAGTTTTAGACTGGGGAGAGGCGATTAGGTTAGCAGGAAGAATGGGGCGGCCCGGAAAACTCGCCGGGGCTGTCATTCCGACGAGCCTTAGGCGACGAGGAATGACACGGCTCCCAAACGCTTTCAGCAAATGTTGCGTTTCTCGACGATCCGGGAGATAAAGATCAGCGTCACTTGCGCGGCCAGGATCGTTCGACGTAGATCACGCCGACCACGACGAGCAGCGCGCCCCACCAGATCGGAGCGTGGAGGTTGGCGAGCACCGTCGGCGGCACGTCAGAATACTCGTAGATGCCGGTGACGAAGATCAAGACCCCATAGACGGTGAGGATCAGGCCGATGAAGAACCACACCGGCAGCATGTGCGGCTTTTCAGGCTTGTCCATCAAGTCGACGGCGACCTGCCGGCCCGACCCTTTTCCGCCGCCACCTTCTCGCGATCCTTGAGGCTTGGTTTCCATGCATTCCACCTCGCTACCAGAAGATCCACTGTAAGACCAGGAAGAGGGCGAGCGACACGCCGGCCCAGAAGATGGGACGCTTCACCAGCGGCAGGTGTCCCTCACTCGGAAGCTCCGTTGCGCCATAGACCAGACCCACCAGTTGGGCGTCAGTCTTGGGTTTGGTCAGCAAGCTGACCACGACCGTGACGACGACGCAGATGATCCCCGACCACAGGGCGCGCCACATGTCGACCGCCAGGGGCTTGGCGAGCGGCGAAAGGGCGACCAGCGCCACTTTGCTCGGGTCGAGTTCTACCAGCGTAAACATACCAACGGAAGAGACAGTGCCGGCGAGCAGCCCCCAAAAACCACCCGGCCCGGTCGCCCGCTTCCAGAGCATACCCAGCAATACCGTACCGAAGAGCGGCGCGATGAAAAAGCTGAACAGCGCCTGCACGTAGTCCATAAGGCTGCCGAAATGGGTGACGATGTAGGCCGCGCCGATGCTGATAAGCAGTCCAATCAGGGTGCACCAGCGCCCCATGGCGACGTAGTGGCGGTCGGGGGCGTCCTTGCGCATGAAGGCGCGGTAGATGTCGTAAGTCCAGACGGTGGCGAAGGCGCTCACGTTGCCCGCCATGCCCGACATGAACCCGGCAATCAGCGCCGTGATGCCGAGTCCCAGAAGTCCCGGGCCGCAATAGCGCGCCAGCATCAGCGGCAGCACCTCGTCATAGCTGTGCTGTCCTGGCTGCATGGCGCTCGCGGGCACCAGATGAAAAGGCAACACGGCGAGACCCAGCAACCCCGGCAAGATGACGATGAGCGGTACGGCCATCTTGAAGAAAGAGCCGATCACCGGCGCGAGCTTCGCGGCGCGAACGTCCTTGGCCGAGATCACGCGCTGCACTACCAGGAAGTCAGTCGTCCAGTATCCCATGGAGAGAACGGCGCCCAGCCCGAAGACAATGCCCACCCACTGAACACCCATCGGGTTGTCCGCGAAATGGGCCATCGGACGCCACATGTGGGTGAAGTCCTGGCTGGGGAAATTCTGGTGGATGCGCGCCACGACTCCCGACCAGCCTCCGGATTCCGTCAGTCCCAGAATCGGAATGAGCAACGCGCCGAACCAGATGAGGAAGAACTGCACCACCTCGTTGAAGATAGCGGAAAAGAGCCCGCCCAGCGCCACATACACGCCCACCGTCAGCGAGGAGACCCAGATGCTGAAGTTCAGGTTCCACCCGAGCATCACCTTCATTACCAGGGCCATGGCAAACATGTTGACGCCGGACATCAGGATGGTCATCACCGCAAAGGACACCGCGCTGAGGCCGCTGGCGGCGCGTCCGTAGCGCATTTCGAGATAGCCGGGGACGGAGTGCGTCTTCGAAATGTAGTAGAACGGCATCATGACGATGCCCAGGAACAGCATGGCCGGAATCGCGCCCACCCAATACCAGTGCGCCGCCATAATTCCGTACTGATAGGCGTTGCCGGCCCAGCCCATCAATTCAAGCGTGCCCAGATTGGCAGAAACAAAGCTCAGGCCCGCCACCCACGCGGTCATCTCACGCCCGGCAAGGAAGAAGTCTTCGCCGCTCTGCGTGTATTTCTTCAGGTAAAACCCGATGGCCAGAACCATCACGAAGTAGATGATGATGATGGCGTAATCCACCGGGTGGAGCGACATCATGCGCGCCGCAGCGCCTCCGGGGTCAAAGAACATCGCGAGCGTCATGGAGGAGAGCAGCGTGGCGTGGGTCATAGCGTGTCCTCACCGGAAGGCGCGCCTTCGAACGCGCCTATTGTCCGTACGTCGTGTGGTAGCGATCGTACCATTTCTTGACCTCGTCGGGGGGCAGCGGCTGGGGATCGCCCAGCAGCAGCGCCAGATGTACCGTCTTCGCGACGTCCTCGAGCATGACGGCGGCTTTGAGCGCGGCGCGCGGCGTTGCGCCGAAGGCAAAGGCGCCGTGCTGGGCAAGCAGCACGGCCGGAGCGCGGCCCATCGACTGGATGATGGACGCGCCGATGTGGTCGCCCAGGTTGTCAACATAGGGCGCGCAGGGAATCTCCAAACCGAATTCGTCGGCGATCGCCGTCGAGTAGGCGGGGATCCCACGGCCGAGCAGCGCGAAGCTGGTGGCGTAGTTCGAGTGGGTGTGCACGACGCCGCCAATCTCGGGCCGGTGCTTGTAGAGATAGAGATGATGCGGCAGGTCGACGGAGGGCTTCCATCTGCCTCGCACCTTGCGGCCTTCAAGGTCCGTCACCACGAGATCTGCAGGGCGCAACTTGTGGTAGTCCATGCCGCTCGGCTTGATGATCACGAGCCCACGCCGGCGGTCGATGCCACTGGCGTTCCCGCTGTGCATGGTCACGAGGCCGGCGCGATAGATGCCGAGGTTGGCCTCCCAGACTTCGCGCCGAAGCTGTTCGAGAGTCGCCATGGTGAGACTGGAGGTGACAGGTATCGGGCGTCAGAGGACAGCCTTAACCGGTCACCTGACACCTGCAACTTCCTTCTTCAGCGCCTTCAGCCGCTTCATCGCGTCGTTAGCGCCGCGACCGAAGTAGTCGTGCAAGGTCTGGTATTCCTTGAACAGGACGTCGTAAACGTTGTGATGCTCCGGGCGCGGCCGATAGCTCGTCTTCTGGAGGTGAGCCATGTGCCGCGCGGCCTCGAAGATGGAATCGTATCCGCCCGCCTCGCGGCCCGCCGCCACCGCGCCGTGCATCGCCGAGCCGAGCGCCGGGCAGGTGAGCAGTTGTCCGGCAAGCTTGATTTCCCGCCCCGTCACGTCGGCGTAGATCTGCATCAGGAGTTGGTTCTTCTCAGGAAGCCCGCCGCAGGCGTAGAGCGTCTGGACGGCGATTCCCTTGGACTCGAACGCCTCGATAATCTGGCGCGTACCGAAAGCCGTCGCTTCGATGAGGGCGCGATAAATCTCGTGGGACTCGGTCGCGAGCGTCATGCCGAGCAGCAGGCCGCTCAAATCCGCGTCGACGAGGATCGAGCGGTTGCCGTTCCACCAGTCGAGCGCCACGAGACCCGATTCGCCCGGACCGAGCGCCGCCGCGCGCTTCTCGAGCACCGCCGCGAAGTGCGATTTCTGCGCGCGAGCCGCGCGGTGTATGACGTCGGGCACCGCATGCTCGAAGTACCACGCGAAGATGTCGCCGACCGCCGACTGCCCCGCCTCGTATCCCCAGAGGCCGGGCACCACGCCGTCCTCGACCGTGCCGCACATCCCTTCCACCATCTGCCGCTCAGTCCCGAGCAGCAGATGGCAGATGGAAGTACCCATGATCATCACCATCGACCCCGGCTCGGTCACTGTACACGCCGGGACCGCGACGTGGGCGTCGACGTTGCCGATCGAAACCGGCGTGCCTGCGGCGAGGCCGGTCTTCCGCGCCCACTCCGCCGTGAGTCCGCCGGCGCGCGCCCCCAGCGGATAGTAATTCGGCGTGAGCTTCTCCTCGACCACGTTTTCCATTGCAGGGTGAAGGGCGCGAAAGAAATCGCGCGAGGGGAATCCCCGGCCCTTCACCCACATCGCCTTGTATCCCGCCGTGCAGGTATTGCGCTTCTCTTCGCCGGCGAGTTGCCAGACAATCCAGTCGGCCGCTTCGATGAAGCGCTCGGTGGCGGCGTAGATTTCCGGCGCTTCGTCCAGGATCTGGAGCAGCTTTGAGAAGAACCACTCCGACGAGTACTTGCCGCCGTAGATGCGGATGAAGTCCTCGTCGCGCTCGCGTCCAATCTGGTTGATACGATTCGCCTCGGGCTGCGCGGCGTGATGTTTCCAGAGTTTCACCCAGGCGTGCGGATGCTTGCGATACTGAGGGAGAAAGGAGAGCGGCGTGCCGTCCCGCCGTGTGGGCATGGGGGTCGACGCGGTGAAGTCGGTGCCCAGGCCGATGACGTCGCCTGCCTTGACGCGCGCCGCCTTGAGCGCCTTGGGTACGCCCTGCTCGACAACGCGCAGGTAATCGCGCGGATTCTGAAGCGCCCAGTCGGGCTCGAGCTTCGGCCCGCCCGGGAGCTTGGTGTCGATGACGCCGTCCGCGTACGGAACAATCGCCGACGCCGCTTCGTCGCCGTCGCGCACGCGGATCACCACCACGCGGCCGGACTCGGTGCCATAATCGATCCCGATCGCGAATTTCTCTTTAGCCATGGACGTTAAGGAATGACTACCCTACTGGACTCACTTCCGCGTGTCAAGGTTCTGACGTATGCTGTGGAGCGGTGAGGGCACGATGGAACTTTACGCGAACGTCCACCAGATTCAGTCACTCTACGGCGGGCGCAATCTCTTTCAATACCTTTTTGTGGGCGACAACGTGGTGCTCGTCGACACGGGGATCGCCGAGACGCCGGAGCGCGTCATCTTTCCCGCCATGGACCGCCTCAAGCTCGCGCCCACCCGCCTGACCCTCGCCATCACCACGCACGCCGACCTCGACCATCAGGGCGGCAATGACGCGATCAAGCGTGCGGCGCCCGGCGCCTGGCTCGCTTGCGGCGAAGCGGATCGCGCCTTGGTCGAGGATCCACGCGTGCTGTACGCGCGGCGCTACAACTATCTGCGCGCCGAGCATGACGTCGGATTCGAGGCCGAGCCGCGTCCTGACGCCGGCCGGCGTCGCCCGATGGATATCGGATTTACGGGTGGGGAGCTAATTCGCCTGCGCGATGATTGGACACTCGAGGTGCTTCACGTCCCCGGCCATTCCCAGGGGCATCTCGCGCTTTATGACTCGACGCATCGCGCCGCTTTCGTGGGCGACGCGATTCACGGACGCGGGTGTCCCAAGGCGACGGGCGGACTCGCAATCCCTGTGACCTACTATCGCGTGGACATCTATCTTTCGACGCTGCGCTACTTTGAAGGCCTTAATATCGACGTGCTCTACTCGGGCCATTGGCCGGTGATGCGCGGCGAGGAGATCCGCGACTTCATCGCCGAGTCGCGCCAGACGGTGGAACTCCTCGACCGGGCGATCCTCGCGAGCCTCGAAAAGCATCCCGCGGGACTGACGCTGAAGGAGCTGATGCAGGCCGCGGCCGATGCAGTGGGCGACTGGCCGCCCGATTCGCTGAACCTTGCGATGTTCTCCGTCAACGGCCACATGGAGCGCTTGGAAGCGCAGGGACGCGTGCGCCGCGACGCGAGTGCGCGGCCGGTCAAATGGGTGTGCGCCTGATGAGTTCGGCATCACGGCTTTTCATCGGAGACGGCGTATAATTGTGAGCGGATTTCTACTGTCTACAAGGAGTGAAAATGAAATCGAATGGGGATATCACGCGGCGGGAATTCATGGAGCGGACGGTGGCGGGTGCGGGCGCGGCGGCGGCCGGCTTGAGTTTCGCCAAGCCACTGGCCGCGCCGCCGGGCGACAAAGTCACGATGGGAGTGATCGGTGTCGGCCTCCGTGGCCAGGAAGACATGATGACGGCGCAGAAAGCCGGCGCGAACATCGCGGTGGCGTGCGACCTCTATGACGGCCACTTGCGGCGCGTCCAGGAGTTGATCCCGAATCTTCCCACCACACGCGACCATCGCCAGGTACTCGACCGCAAGGATATCGACGCGGTGCTCATCGCCACCTCCGACAACTGGCACGCACCGGTCGCCATCGAGGCGATGAAGGCGGGCAAGGACGTCTACTGCGAGAAGCCCATGACGCACACCATCCCCGAAGCGGTGGAGATGGTCAAAGTGTCGCGCGACACAGGACGCCTGGTGCAGGTGGGCAGCCAGAGCGTGAGCATGCAGTCCACGCACAAGGCCAAGGAGTGGGTCGATGCGGGCGAAATCGGCACCGTCTACAACGTCCAGTGCGAAATCTACCGGCCCGATCCCGTCGGCGCCTGGAAGTATCCTGTGCCGCCCGACGCCTCGCCCCAGACCGTCGACTGGGAACGCTACCAGCAGACCGTCTCCGACAAGCGCTCGTTCGACGCGACGCGCTTCTTCCAGTTCCGCAACTGGTGGGACTATGGCACCGGCATCGCCGGCGACGAGTACGTCCACCTGCTCTCACGCGTCCACTACCTGATGAACGTGCAGTATCCGGTGAGCGCGGTGGCGAACGGCGGCATCTACCATTGGACGGGCGACCGCGACGTCCCCGACATCCACAACACGCTTTACGACTACGGCAAGTTCCAGGTGGTGGTGCTGGCGAACCTCGTCAGCAATTTCGACGGAGGCGAGATCGTGCGTTTCATGGGCGACAAGGGGACGATCGTCCTGACCGAGGGCTCAGCGACGCTGCTGCCCTACGACCTCGAGTGGGGCTATGGCTATCCGCTCGATAGCTGGCCGAAGGACTTGAAGCAGCAGTTCATCGCCGCGCACAAGGACGATCCGCAGGCCGATTGCGGCACTTACTGGAAGCAGACGCATCGCAAGCGCCAGGTGTTTCACCAGAACGCCGAAGGCACCGAAGACCACATGCGCAATTTCTTGCAAGCGGTCAAGAGCCGCCAGCAACCCATCGAGAACGTCGACTTCGGGTGCGGCACGGCCGTGGCGTGTCACATGGCGAATATCTCGTATCGCGAGAAGAAGCGGGTGTTCTGGGACGCGGAGAAGTTGGAATTGCGACGCGAGGCGTGAGAACTGTTTGAATTAGGCTGAGGTAACTGTTCTCACTCGACAACTCCCTGAGGGCGAGGGTCTACCCAATCACACGTTGACTACATCCGCTCGGCGCCGGCGGTGGTTCGCGTCCGGCACTTCTCAACGATATCCCTGACCGCTTCGATCACGTCCTCGACATCCTGGCCGGTCATCCTTGGATAGAGCGGAAGCGAAACCATCCGCTGATACTCCTGCCAGGCCACCGGGAAGTCTTCCGGGCGGTAGCCGTACTTGTCGCGATAGTAGCGATGTAGATGGATGGGCCGAAAGTGTACGGAAGAAGAGATGTTGCGAGCCGTCAATTCCTGGATGAACTCATCGCGCCCGAGGCCCAGCCGCTCGGTGTTCAGGCGCAACACGTAGAGATGCCACGCGTGCTCGACGTCGGGACGCTCAGCGGGCGTCTCGAGTTCGTTGAGCGGCGAGAACGCGGCGTTGTAGCGCTGAGCGATCTCGCGGCGCCGCGCTTGAAACTGGTCGAGCTTGCGGAGCTGGCCGAGTCCGATCGCCGCTGCGAGGTCCGTCATGTTGTACTTGAAGCCCGGCCGATCGACTTCATAGGACCATGCACGGTCAGTGTCGTGCCGCTTCCAGGAGTCGCGGCTCACCCCGTGCAGGCTCCACGGGCGCGCCACCTCGACGAACGGCGCGAGTCCGGTCAGCATTCCGCCTTCACCCGTGGTCAAGTTCTTGGTGGCGTAAAAGGAAAAGCATGTCACCAGGGGAACCGGCGACGAAGCGGCCATGCTTCCGATCGTCCTTCCGCGATAACGCGCCGCCAGGGCATGCGCCGCGTCCTCGATCACCGCCACCCGGTGCTCGCGCGCCAGCGCCAACAGCGCGTCAAGGTCACAGGGGTGGCCGTACAAGTGCACGGGCAGGATCGCCTTGAAGCGGCCCCCGCCCGGTTCGCGACGAAGTTTTTCCGCAGCCTCGCGGACCCGGACGGGATCGAGGTTGAGAGTGTCACGCTCGACATCCGCGAATACCGGACGCGCTCCTGCCTGTTCGATGACGTGCGCGCTCGAGCAAAAGGCCATCGGCGTGGTGATGACCGCGTCACCGGGCCCGACGCCGAGCGCCTTCAAGGCGACGTGCATCGCCGCCGTGCACGAATTCAGCGCCAGGGCCGCGGGTGCGCCGACGCGCGCGGCGAACTCCCGCTCGAAGCGTTGCACCTTGGGACCCGAGGTAATCCAGTCCGAGCGCAACGTGTCCACGACTTCGGCGATTTCGTCTTCGCCCAGCGAAGGCGGAGAAAACGGCAGCAGCCGATCGCGCATCAATCCTCTCCTCGCGCTTGATCGCCTGCTACCTGCGGTAACGTGTAAGTCATTTTGGTCAGCGTCTCGGTGGGCGACTTGGCAATCGATCCCGCAGGCTTGAAGCCTATCCGCTCGTAAGCGTCGAGGAGAGCCTGATTCTCCTGCTTCACTTCGAGCAGGATCACCGTTCCTCCGCGGCGCCTGATGTGGCCGATCGCCGCCGCAACGAGCGCCAGTCCATACCCGCGCCCAGCGACCTCGGGAAGTACGGCGAGCGAGGCGAGCCGCGCGACCTCTTCACCTCGGGGAGCCTCGACGCGATGTCCCAGCTCGCGCCCGATCCGCAGCAGGATACGAGGACGTCGCATGGCAGCCCCGAGCGCATAGAACCCAAAAGCAAACCAGCGCCTGAGGAAGAGTTGGCGGTAGAACGTACCCGGCCGTAATTCACCGGTGACGAATCCCACCACGCGTCCATCGCGCACGAAGACCAGGCTGATCCCGAGCGGCGAGCGCACAACCTCACGGTAGTAAAGCGCCAGGAACCTCGGGCCGAGCGAGGTGAGGAAGTAATCGGGCAGGGCGGTCGCGTGGATATGGACGACAGCGTCGACGTCCGAGAGCGTCATCGTCCGGACCGAGCGAGCGTACTTCGCTTGCAGGCGCGCCAGAGACTCGGCGGCCATTTCCCGATCTTGCGGGCCTCCGCTTCCTTCCTCAATCCTGGCGGCGCGTTCCACTCATCCTCGCTTCTCGCTCGCTACTTCGCTCAAGATCGCGGCGATCCTGCCGGTCAAAACCTTGCGCGCCAGATGCTGCTCGAGATACTGGCGTCCGCACCGGCCCATCTCGCCGATTTCCTCGCGGTGCGTTGCCGCGTAGCGCAGGACGCCGACCAGCTCGTCAACCTGTTCCGGCTCAACCACGAATCCGCATCCCGCCGCCTTCACCAGCCGCGCGATTTCGCTCGACGCCGGCGCAATGGCGAGCACCGGCCGGCCGCTCGCCATCGTCTTATAAATCTTCGACGGGACAGACGTCATGGCCGCAGCGCTACTTAGGGTAACCAGATTCATGTCCGCCGTCGAGAGTACTTTGGGGTAACGCTCGAGCGGCTGGAACGGCAGAAACGCGACGTTGGGAAGCCCTCGCGCGCGGGCCGCGTCCTCCAGAGCACTTTTGCGGACGCCGTCGCCGATGATCACGAAGCGGAAAGGTTCGTCGCGCAATACGGCGGCCGCTTCAATCACCGGCTCAAGATGCGAGTTGTAAGTTAGCCCACCCGAATAGACGAGCGCGAAGTTGCTGAGTCCCCACTCGCCTCGCAATGGGTCATCGCGCGCCTCCGGCCGAACAAATTCCGGGTCGGCCCAGTTCGGAACCACACGAATCCTGGACTCGGGCACGCCCTTCGCGAGCAAATTCTCCTTGAAGCCTTCGGAAATCACCACCAGGCGGTCGGCGTGACGATACACCCAGCCTTCCATCGCCTCAAAGAAGCGTATGATACGACGCCCGCGCAGGACGCCCGCCGCCACGGCAATCTCGGGGTGGATGTCCTGAAGGTTCACCACCAGCCGCGTACCTTTGAGTCGCGCCAGCGCCCACGCCGTCACTCCCAGTGGCAACGGCGGCAGCGTCGCGTAGATAACGTCGGCGCGAGGCGCGGCCAGCGCTCCTCCCACGAGCGACGAGCCGATAAACGTCGCAAAGCTCGCCACGCGACGCGGCATGGTCCGCACGGGGCTGGCGTACAGATAGGTGCGAATGACGTCGACGCCGGCCAGCCGTTCGCGCTGGAATACTTTGTGGCGATAGGCCGCCGGAATCACCCCGTGCGGATAATTGGGAAAGCCGGTGAGGACGGTGACGCGATGCCCGGCCGCCACAAGGTCGGCCGCGAGTTCGCCCAGGAAGATCGCCGGTCCAACCTGCTCGGGCTGATAGTATGCGGAGTAGACGAGGATATCCACCAGGGCCGGCGTTCACGGCTCCTTCACGACGAGGTAGTTGCCGATGGCCAACGCGTCCATCCGGGTCCGCAGGAAGCAGTCGACCGCCTCATCGGGACGGCAAACGATGGGCTCGTTCTCGTTGAACGAGGTGTTGAGCAGCACCGGAACTCCGGTCGCGCTCCCGAACTCCTGGAGGAGCTGCCAGAAGAGGGGATCCGGCTCGCGCTCGACGGTTTGCACTCGTCCCGTGCCATCGGCGTGGGTGGCCGCCGGAATCTCCCCACGCCTCTCTTCCCGAACCTTGTAACACGCGAGCATGAAGGGGTCAGGATAGGTCTGGTCGAAGTAATCTCCCACCGACTCGAGCGGCACGGATGGCGCGAACGGCCGGAACTTCTCGCGGTTCTTGACGCGCGCGTTGAGCACGTCTTTCATCTCCGGCCGGCGCGGGTCGGCGAAAATGCTGCGATGGCCAAGGGCGCGCGGTCCCCACTCCATATTTCCCTGAAACCAGCCGAGCACTTTGCCCTCTGCGAGCAATCGGGCGGCGGCGCGCGCCAGCGCCTCGGGATCGTGCGTCGTGTACGCAAGCCGGCGCTCCTTGAGACTACGCTCGACGGCGCCATTCTCAAAGCGCGGACCCGTGTATGCGTGCCGCATGACGAAGGCGCGCGGCTGCCCGAGGATCTGGTGATAGATGTAGAACGCCGCGCCCAACGCCGTGCCCGCGTCACTTGCCGCCGGCTGGACGAAGAAACCCTTGTAGGGCGTGCAGGGGAGAATCTTGCCGTTGAAGGTGCTGTTGAGTGCGACGCCGCCCGCCACCACCAGAGCCTGGAGGCCGGTCGCATGTTGCGCGTGGCGTACGACGTGGAACTCCGCCGCTTCAAGCATCGCCTGGAGCGACGCGGCCATGTTGGCATAGCGCGAGGTGATTTCGGCTCCCGGTTCGCGCGGCGCGCCGAACTTGTCGACAAACTTCTGGGAGTAGATCGTGCCGAGCGACGGGCCACCCTGCTCCCACGTCATGTCGACGCCTTCCGCCCAGTGGATGAAATAGTCGAGATCGAGCGCGAAGCGTCCCTGCGCCCGCAAGCGTACGATGCGTGCCAGGTCGTCGAGATACACATGCTCGCCGTAGGCTGCCAGTCCTTGCGCTTTGCCCTCGTCGCCAAACTTGGTGAATCCCAGCCACTGCGTAACGGCGGTATAGAAGATGCCCAGCGAATGCGGATAGTAGACCGCGTCGAGAACCTCAATCTTGTTGCCCGAGCCGCGGCCGATCATCGTGCTGACGAAGTCTCCGAATCCGTCCAGCGAGACGAGCGCCGCCTCCTCGAAAGGCGAGACGAAAAAGGCGCTCGCCATGTGGGCGCGATGGTGCTCGACGTTGTGAAACTCGGCGCGCAGCGCGCTCTCCTCTACGCCAAGGCTTTGGGCGAACGTCTGCTTGAAGCTTCGCACGTCGCCCAGATTCATGAGCCGCTGCTTGATGAGCTCGAGGCTGGGACGCCGGCGCAGCGCAAACAGGACTTTGCGGTGGAGGTTAGCGCTGGGATGGCGCGAGATGCCGACGTGGTCGAGGTCGTAGGGCGTGATGCCGGCTTCGGCGAGGCAGTATTTGATCGACTCGGAAGGAAAGCCCGCCCAGTATTTGACGCGGCGGAAGCGCTCCTCTTCGACCGCAGCGACCAGCCGGCCGTCGTGGACGAGACACGCGGAAGCGCCGGCGTGATAGGCGTTGATTCCCAGGATATACAAACCGTGTGTCCTTATTGGATCACTGACCAGCTCCACTTGCCGGCGAGACGCAGGAGGCGCAGCGGCCAATAGAGAAACCTTAACCACGGAGGAAGCCGGAGCAAATCGTACTCGTTCTCCGAAGGCACGAACAGGGCCGCGGCGAGCCAGCGTAGCTTGTCAGCGCGGCGGTCCAACAGGTAAAGCTGCCATCGGCCGGCTTGCCACGACCCGGCACGGGCAGGCGCCGACGGGAAAAGGCATACGTTCGCGGGAAGAGTGCGAGGAACAAAGGGGCTCGGAACCGGAGTGCCGAGGACGAACGCGCACGCGCTGAGCGTCCACTCGACCACCAGACTGAGTCCCAGCCGGCCAGCTTTCGTCTGCACTTCTTGCCAGTCCACGCGGCCTCTAGTGCAGACCTGATGGATATCCACCAGCCACTTGAGCATCTGCCACCCATGCGAGGCAGCATGAATAGCGAGGAAGAGGAATTCCCACTCCGGACTCATCGCGCTCGAACCCCCGGCGAGGATACTTGCGGGGCGGATCTCCATCCACAAGTCCTCGAGAGCCTCGCTGTCCCTGGACGAATGCGGCAAGAGCCCCCAGCGAAGGTCGACCGGGCAAGGAATCCGCTTGCCGGGATCGAGAGAGCAGCCGTTGAGCCACGGAAGCTGGTAGTCGACGAAGAATGGTTCGTCGAGCGGGCTCCTGTACCCCTCAGTCAAGAGGAGGCGTCGCGTGCGAATGGCCTCGCGGCGGGGAACAAGAAGGTCGATGTCGAAGGCCACGCGCAACGCCGCATCACCGTAGAGGGTCGAGCCCAAGACGTTACCCTTGAGCGGAATAACGGGCACTCCAGCTTCCCCAAGCAAGCCGAGCAGCCGGGCCAGTTCATCGGCGAGCAAGGCGTTCCGGAGCTGATTGATCCGGAAAGCCTCCTGGAGTTCAGTGGCTACCGCCGCAGGAACGCCGAGCCACCCGAGTGCCAGGAGATGGTGAGCGACGAGCGGAAGTAACTCGTGGACCCGAGCGCGCTCGAGGACGGCGTCCCAACGCAGCGGGTGAGCGAGCAGTTCTTGCGCCCTCCCCTCCTGCTCGACGGAAAGCTTGAGACGAGCCAGGAGCAGGCACAACTCGTCTTCAGGAGCAAGGTCGAACCTCGTTCTCCCTTCGCCCCTTGGAGGGAGAGAGCCAGTCCTGAGCGCCGCCGACGAGGCAGGAGATAAAGGGGTCACGAGGTAACTCGTTCTCCCAGCGCCGCCTGATACATCGCGAGGTGCGCTCGCACGCAGGCGTGAAGATTAAACTTTTCGGCGACGCGCGCCCGCGCCGCAGCGGCCATCGTCTGGGCGAGCGGCGGTGAATCGAGCAGCCGGGTCACGGCATTGACGATCTCCGCCGGACTCCGCGGCTGGATCAACAGGCCCGTTACGCCGGGCTCGACCGCTTCGCCAGTGCCCCCGACACCGGTCGCCACCACCGGCACACCGCTCGAACTCGCTTCCAGAATGGCCAGCGAGCAGCCCTCCGACTCGGACGTATGCACGTAGACGCTCATGGCGCGATAGACACGCGGCATATCGCTGCGGAATCCAGTGAACAGGAAATCCCGCTCGAGTCCCAGTTCCTTGGCACTCGTGACGAGCGGCGCCCAGTACGCCCGCCGGTTCGCCAGCCGCTCGCCCACCACGATGAACCGCGTGTCAGGATAACGCTGCTTGATTGCGGGCGCCGCCTCGAGCAGATACTCGATTCCTTTTCCAGGACTCAGATTGGCGACCGCGCCGACCACGGGAGCATCGGTTGGGATCCCAAGCTCCGTTCTGACCGGCGAACCATCAACCGCCGGATTGAATTTCTCCGGATCGACCGGCGGATAGACCAGGTGCAGCCGGCGGGCGACACGCGCCGGATCGGGGAAGTAGAACTCGCCGATCGCTCGAGCCACGATGGGAATCGCGTCCGCCCAGGAGCGCAGAACCGGCAGGCATAGAAGCCGGAACGCCCGCGGCGCGGTGATATCGTGCAAGTGCCACACCAGCCGCACACCTTCCAAGCGCGCCGCCAGAGCGGCTTGAAGGTTCATCAGTCCGTTGGTGTGGACGATCGAGGCGTGGGTTTCCTGGATCAGGCGGCGCAAATCCTTGACGTTCGGCCAGAAGCGCACCAGGAACCGCAAGTGAGCGCCGGGATTCCAGGTCATCCGCGGGCGCACCAGATCGAGCTCCCGATAAGCGACTTCGGCCTCGCCGAGCAGCGTCCGGAAAGCCGGATCGCCGCGGGGTATCACCACCATTGTCTCAACGGATTTCCGGCGCAGGCCCTGCGCCACCTGGAGGGCCATCGACTGCGGGCCGCCGAATCGCTCGTCGAAGAGTACGTTGAGGACAACGAGGGCCAGAGTCTACGCTCCTCAGCCCGGGGGCCAGCGCATTTACGGCTTGGAGGACGCGGTGGTCACTGAGCCTGCCGGCTGGATGGAAATCGCGTCGACCCAGAAGGTGCCGGAAATCTCGGTGGGAAAAGTGCGGCTGCGGGAGCGTCGTACGGCGAGCATCACGAAATGCGTATCCGGCCCAGGCCGGAAATTCACGCTGACCGGATGCCACGCCGTGGTGCCCACAGTCATCTCGGTTGAGACGTCCAGGTTCTCGGGGTGCGCCGGGTCGAAGATGCGCAACTCAGGCCCCGTGTCGGAGGTAAGGTTATCGGAGCGCACGTAGGCCGCGAGGGTGTAAGACTGCCCGGGCGTGACCGGCACAAACTCATACACCGGCTGGAAGACGTCGTTGCGCTTGGCAAACTCCAGGCGCAAAGACCGCGCGCCGCGGTAAGCCTGCGGAGCGGCGAAATCCAGGGAGACGAAGGGCACCTCGGCAAAATGCCAGTCGAAGCCGGCGTTGAGCGGCGAAGCTTCGAAGCTGCCGTTGAAAACCAGATTGTCCGGCTCGTCACCCGGCGGCCGCGACACGATCCCCATTCGAAGCAGGTCCCTCCAGACGCCCCACGCGTCCTGGTAGCGGCTCTGAATCAGCAGGCGCCCAAGATAGTCCTGGACTTCAGTGAAAGGAAAGGGTGCAGAGTGAGCGACCGTTTCGACCCAGATCTTGTATGCGTCGTCAAAGCGGTCGTGTCGGGACAGGTAATCGACGAAGTCGAGCTTGGCATCCACACGTTGCTGGCCGGCCAGTACCTGCTGGAAGATGGTTTGAGGGTCGCCTAACGCGCGCAGGCAGATTTCGAGGGTTTGCTCGATGTAGGGACGTCCGAGGGCCAGATCGAGGTCGGAACTTATCGCCACCAGCCGCCGGAATTGGGCCAGCGCTTCGTTGGTGTTACCGCTGCGCAGTTGGTAATTCGCCGCCGCCCACAAGTAGCGAGGAGTCATCGGAGCCAGCGTCAGCAAGCGCGCAAACGCAGCGTCAGCGCAGGCGCCATCCCCGGCCGACTCGCAGGCTGCGCCGAGATTCGCCCAGTAGAGAGGATTCTCCGGATCGAGTTCAGCGGCGCGGTGCAGATGCGTCAGGGCCGCCTCAGAATCAGGGGGATCGGCCAGATAAAGGTCAAACACGCCCAGCTGCCGGTGCAGTTCGGCGTTGCCGGGGTCGATCGCGAGGGCACGCTCGAGATCGGAGATCTTCCCGCTCGAGGCCAGGGTTTCCGCGACGCCGGTCCTCAGAACGGGAACCGCCAAAACGATCAAGAGCCCGACCACGATAGCCACCAGCACGGCGCTCCGCCAGAGTGGGCGGAGCGAGACCTCGCAGACGGCGATAGGAGACGGTGCCAAACGGGGAATCCCCATGGAAGGACAACGAGCCGCGCCCTAGTGAGCCGGACGCCGCCGAGAGCTGCTCAGGGAACCCGATAGATCATGAGCGATGCCGCCTGTGCGGCAGCTTCGCCCGTCCGGTAGAGCGCCTTCTTACCCGCACTATCGGGTATGAACAGAATGTCGTTGGCGAGGAGATCTTGATCGGGTTCGTGCCCATCCAGGATTTTGTTCAAGTTCAAAGGAATCTGCTCGGTGCCACCGGGCGTCTTCGAGTCCTTGCGGATGATGACGGCTTTCTTGGTGGCCGCCGTCGACTTGACGTTGTTCGCCAGCGCAATGGCGCGGAGAACGGTCATGTGCTGGCCTTCATTGGCCATCACAAAGCCACCCGCCCGGTAGACCGCTCCCACCACGTAGACGACGCCCGCGCGCTGCACCGTGACCCGGTCCCCTGGGTACAAAGTCACGTTCAGGTTCGGATCGCCATCCTCCATCAGCCGTTTCAGGTCGACTTTGAGCGAGCGGCTGGACGCTGATTCGCCGCCGGTTTCAGCCGAGTCGCTCTTGTTGAGACCGAGAATGTGGCCGGCGATTTCGCCGCGCGCCACAATCGCGGTGTCGCTGGCGTCGGGTGCCAGACCGCCCGCCTGAGAGATCGCGTCAAGCAGCGTGGTCTTCGAGGGCACTGGGAAGATCTGCGGATTCTTGACGGCCCCGGCGATCGTGACCGTGTGGGAGTGCGAACTCGCCACCTGCACGGTGACGAACGGATCGTTGACCATGCCCGCGGCTTGCAGCTTCTCTCGAATCGTCTGAGCCAGTTGCTCGGGCGTCAGGCCGGCGGCGACGATCGGTTTCTTGAGCAGGGGCACTTCAATCAGGCCCGCCGTCGTCACGCGATACTGCCGCGTAAGCTCGGGAACGTCCATGACGAAAACGTCCAGTTGGTCGTCCGGACTGATCAGCTCTTCCACCGTGCCGGCTGGCTTCGTCGCTTCCGGAACCAGCTCGTACTCGGGAGAGGCTGTCGCGGTGTCCGACGTTCCATTGGCGTGCTGTGCGGCCGACTCCTGGGCGGCCAGGAAGCCTGCCATGAAGAGTACGGCGGCCGCAACCATCAGCGACCGGCAGAGACCCACCCGTCGAGTCCGCCAATCAGCAATCGTTCCGTCCTTCCAAATTCTTATTAAGACTGCCATTTAAGGACCTCGCTCGTTCGTAAGAATGCTTCGCTGAGAATCACAGAAACGCGGGAGCAACGCGAGATGGAGCGCCCGCAGCGCCTGCCCAGGCAGGCCGCGTCGCGCGCTCAACGGTCGATACGTCGACTTCCACCGCCACCGATTTCTGAAGTAACTCGACCGAGACCACCAGCCGGAACAAGTTCTTTTTCCGCACCAGAATCCCCTCGATGCCCGCCAGCGGTCCGGACTTTACTCGAATCCAATCCCCGCAGCGCAGGAAGGGATGCGGCTCCACCTGCATCCGGCTCTCGATCATCTGCCGGATGGCATCCATTTCGGACTGCTCGATCGGCGCCGGCCGGCCTTCGCTCCCCACCAGGCTGTGGACTCCCGGCGTCCCGAGGATGTCCACGCGCCGACGCGTGTCCCCGCGAAGAAAAACGTAGCAGGGGAAGAGGGGTAAGGAAAGCTGCTTGGTTCGATCCTTCCAGCGGTGGGCCGCGGCGTACACCGGGAGGAAGATCTCGAACCCCTTGCCGGCGAGGACCCGCGCTACCGTCTTCTCGTGCTGGTGCCGGGTATATAACGCATACCAAGCTGAATCAGCCACGGCCGCGCTCACGATCCCTTGCTCTGCCGCGCCCATACAGCTTCGCCCTGTGAGTCACAGGACGGGTAACCCCCTGTGGACAACGTTTACCGCGCGCCCGCGCCCTGGTACCTGACCACGCCGAAGTTTCATCGCCACTTGGTACATCGGACGCCCATGACGCCTAATTCCAGCAAATCCAACTAGATACCTGCCCACGAACCGCGCGACCTCTGGCCGCTCGGCCCTGGTTTGACGAGTACCTAATATCTCGTCCGCAGACCACCATGTCAAGTCCTTTTCCCGCTCACACTTACTCACCGGTACTAGGCGGAAGGTAAGCCCGCCTGGCAAAAACTCCGACGACTCCGGCCGCCCGGTGACGACCTCACTCCGCCTCGCTTTGGACCTCCGCTTCGAGCGCCGCCATATCCGGGACGATCATCGTCCGGCCGTCCACCTTGATGATTCCCTCCGCTTGCAGCCGGCTCAGGTTTCGCGACACCAGCTCGCGCACCGTACCGATATGAAAGGCCAGCTCCTGGTTGCTGATTCCCAGCGTGAACTCCACACCTCGCGCCGTCCGCTTGCCACTTTGTTTCGCTTCACGCAACAGCAGCGCCGCCAGCCGATGCCGCACCGTCGAGAACGACAGCTCCTCCACGATGTCCACCAGCCGGCGCAGCCGCGCGCCCACCACCTTCAGGACCTTGAGCGCCACCTCAGGATGCTGCAGGCAGAGCGCCTGGAAATCACGCTTGCTGATGAACAGCACCGCCGTCGCGCCCACCGCCGACGCCGACGCGGGATAGTCGCCGCCGTCAAACACCGGCAGCTCCGCCAGCGTATTCCCTTCGCCTTCAATCGTCAGCACTTGCTCGCGTCCGCTGGGCGACAGCTTGAAAATCTTCGCCGCACCCGACTCAATCACGTAGAGGCCTTCGCAGCGGTCGCCTTCAGAGAAGATGAGGTCCTCGGCGCGATACTCGCGCGGCAAGGCGCGCGCCGCCAGGAAGTCGAGCTCCGCCTCCGAGAGTCCGCCAAAGAGTGGAACCTTCTTGAGCGCCGCCGTCCGGCTGGACTTGGTCCCCGGCATGACGGTTATTGTACTGTGAAATCTGCCAACTGGAATCTCCTATCACGCGCCTTCCCGACTCCCTATTCCCGACTCCCGACTCCCTACTCCCTGTGACTTGTCACTCGGCACTTGCCACTGTACTTTTGGACTAGTCCAAAACGATTCTCACGCGTCTCATTTGTCTCATTTTGCGGAATCGGCGCTGTAGGAGCTGCCGAAGATTCCTGTAAGTCTATGAAAATAAGGGATCGTTCCTAAGCGGACCCAAAACACCGGGTGGCAAAAAATGTCAACTCCCGCCCGTCGATCCAAGTTACTGTAAATGCACGACTTGGATCGCGCCCGCCCGCCGCACGAGCCCGGATTGACACTTTTTGTCAACCCTGGGGGGGAGGGCCTTGGCAGAGTTATTCCGAGCCCTGGAATCTCAACCCGAGCCGTTTGGACTTCTCACCCCCGAAGGCGCACTAGCCTAGCCAGGGTGCATTCCGAGCCCGTTCGCTTTTCCGCTTGCGAACGGTCCTGAGCGGAGCGAAGAGCCTGCCCTGAGCGTAGCGAAGGGAGCTCAGGGTAGACTACGCGAGGAATCTCGCTCTGAAAAGGAAAGCACTGCGAGATTCCTCGTCGCCTGCGACTCCTCGGAATGACAACTCGGGCAGCGTTTCAGCAACCTGCTAAATACGCTCGCCAGAGTGCCTGCGCATGCGCCACCCGCGCCCGGCGTCCTGACGTAAGAGCTTTGTACTCATTACGCCAGGCATTAGTCAGGATGCTATTTGACAAAATGGGAATACGTTGATACGGTGTGACCGCCGCGAATAGGGGTCTTTTTCGACGGCGGGCTGTTCCCTCTCTCAATCACCCGGCAAGCACCCGCACCCCCTCTCCACGACAATCGACAGAACGGCCCAGACGGTCATCCGTGCCTGGCAGAAGGGGAAAATCCAATGAGAAGCAGATCGTTCTCCGCCCTGGTAGTCTTCGTCAGCAGTTGTCTGCTGCCCAGCCTGACGTTGGTTGGAGGCGTGCCGACCGAACTAGAGGAGAGTCAAGCCGCGGCTGCTGTTTCGTCAAGTCAGTCGCCAAAGACTCCGGGATTTCGACTTGAAGACGGCACGCCAATCAGGTTGCGTCTCCAACGAACGGTCTCATCGGAAGACGCCCAGGTGGACGATACGGTTGATTTCGATGTGCTCGAAGAGGTCAAAGTGAACGACGTAGTGGTGATTCCCAAGGGCAGCGTCGCCTTGGGCACGGTGACGGAGGCCCAGTCCAAGAGAAGAATGGCGCGCGGAGGAAAGCTTAATGTGAATATTGACTCCGTGCGGCTGGCAGACGGCGAGAAGGCCGCGTTGCGTGCGGTGAAGGACGTGAAGGGCGGCGGTCACACGGGAGCCATGACGGGCGCCATCGTTGCCACGAGCATCGTCTTCTTTCCTGCCGCGCCTTTTTTCCTGTTCATGCACGGCAAAGACATCACCATCCCCAAAGGTACGGAGATCACGGCTTACATTAACGGCGACTTTAACCTGGACCTCTCAAAGTTCACGGGCAAGCAAGCGAACGAACCGCCTCAGGCGGCGCCAGCGTCCGGCCGAGTCGCACGGCCAGCCGCACAACCGCCCGCACAGCCCGCAGCCCCGGTGGGTGAATTGGTTTCCGCCGCCGTTAAGTCAACACCTGATGGCGCCGACATCAACGTGGACGGCAAGTACGTGGGCAGCACGCCCTCCACTGTACGACTGACCCCTGGCGACCATACCATCTCGATTGGCAAATCGGGCTTCCGGACTTGGGAGCGGACGATCACGGTGAGTCCCGGCGGCAGCGTCACTATTAATGCGACGCTTGAAACAATGTCCATACAGGTGAAGTGACTTCGCACTCTTGAGCAGCGCCGGCTCGGCGCGGGGCTGGCTGGCGCAGGCCTTCCCACATTGGGCCTTGGGTGCGCATAAAGATCGCAGGCCCTGCGCCAAGGAACATACCCTCTTGGAGAGGATTGTCAACACACGTCATTCTGCCAAGGCGGCAACATACTGTTCACGCTTGGACCACGCAGCCGGAATGACACGATAGCGCTGGAGCGCTTCGATCACGTCCCCACCGATTTGCTGCTCCTGATCGTTCAGAAAGGCGTAGGCCTCCCCCTCTTGTCCCGAGTCGCCGGCGCGCGCCGAGCGCGTATCGCTGAGCGTCCAGAGATAGGCGGAAATATTCTCCCTCTTGGGGGCGGCAATCGCCTGCAGGAGCCGCTCCGGCCGCTGGCGCGACTTTGGAATCACGAAGTCCAAGCCGTGGTCGTACCCGCTCTTGCCCGCAAGCTTCACCCTAGCTGTGTAGCGAACATCATGGATGTCGAGGAAGGCGCGCACGTCTTCAAAGAAGAAGCTCGCCACCCGAGGCTGGGCCATCACGAACATATCATTGACCGCCAGCATTGCCTGAACCAGAGAATGTAACCGCTGCCCGAGATTCTTGGGCGAAGCCTCGACGATCAACTGGTTGTTTTCCACACGCACGCCCAGACCGTTGAGCACGCTATCCAGGATCATCTTCCGCTTTGGGGTATCTACCTCAAGCCCGCTGGTTCGCAGGTCGGAAAGGATATATCCGTCGTCGGAAAGGATGATGTTTCCATTCTGGCGTTTGGCATACACCTGAAGGTGGTCGTTGTGGCGGTCGAGGAATGGACTGGTCAGCTCGCAGGCTCCGTCCACCTCCTGCACGGAAAGTCCCTGGCGAAGCCAATCAACGTAGGAATCAATCAGCTTTTGGCACTCGTCCCGGTTCACGCGATGACCCCCTGAACTGGAGGCGGCGATTCAATCCTGCAGTACGCGCAGAAGTCGTGAAATGTCTTCCCCGGATCACGGAGCAATGTGAACGTCTTAGGGTCTGCTGGGTACGCCCATTTGTCGTCGTAGCCCTCTTTGAACAAGTGCACGTGGGTGCCGGAAAGCTGCGCACCATCCGGATTCGTATGGGGCGCCCCGTCCACATCGAGCCGGACCAGAACGACGGCGGCGCGCACCCGGTTCTGGAACTTCAGTTTCGACAACCGGAACGTTCCTCTCCAAACGTCGAGTAAGAATTTCTCTCGGTCATTGGAATCTGCGAGTTCATAAGTGTCATCTGCGCCCGGTGGAATCGTGATCGTCGCCGGAGGGCGGACAAAGTGTTTCAACATTTGCATCAACTGGTCAGCTTCGACCTGGGTCAGCATGGCTGAGGAGTTCCTTGGCGCTGACAGGAGCATAGCATCCGTTCCCGCGCGCGCGTTAGGACTTTTTCCCCGGCTCTCAATAATGCTTTGCGAGTTGGGCGAAACCCGGGGCTGCCGTGGCCACAGTTACTGCCCTCGGCCCACCGTCCCGCGAGTCACCGGATCAAGCCGCGGATGCAGTCTTTCGTGCGGGTGGCGCATACGTTCCGCATTATGGAATGTATGCGATAGCAGGCCCCGCGGCGGCATCCACTCGGTTGGGCGGACGTTCGAGACCGGCCTCGCCGGTAATCACCTAACAACTAATGCTTGGCGGCCGAGCGAATGCGTCTTGCAGCGGACGGCTTCAGGGGGTTGTTTGAGGCGCGCGAGCGACGACGCGACGGACCGGCTGCCGCCTCGGCGGTATTGACCAACAGGCGGAGCGCGCGATTCACCGACTCCGTGTCGGGAAAGACCTCGGCGAGCTCACGATCGATTAACACCAGGTTAGTCCCCGCAATGGCCTGCCGGTAGTACTTACCGCGAACTCCTCCCTTGAGCCGCGCGAGATCGTACTCCGGGCGCAAATCGTCTTCAAATCCTTTTGCCGACGCCTTCTTCATATTGCTTCCGCTCTCTTTTGGTCGTCTTGCGGGCGCTGATGATTCGGAGGCGGTTCCCACGCTGGCAAATGCCGAGTGGTAGCCACGGACAGCGCCTTCCTGTCCGTGGGCTGTTCGCTGCAAGACAAACCCACGGTCAATCAAAAACGGATTGACCGTGGCTACCAGGAACAGCCGATGGTGATCTCGCGATCCTCCCCGCTCGAATGGTCCGGGTCGGGAAAGGTCAAGGCGAGTGGATCGAGGAAGACTGCTGCCGCATCCTCGAAGGTGACGCCGTGCTTCAGTAGGTTGCGCTTTGCCTTCTCCGCATCCCACTCATAGATCACCGGCTCAGTCTACCTCACCGAAGTGGAGAAGCCAAACAGCCGGCTGGCCACGCGGGTGGCGCATACGTTCCGCATTATGGAACGTATGCAATGGCAAGCCCGAGATTCACCGACGTAGCACGGCCGTCTCGGCCGTTTACTCCGTACTCGGGCTCGCGTCGGGCGCGGGTGCAACCGCCTTGAGGATGCCGTCCAGGAAGAAGGGCTCGGGCAAGGCGCCTTCGACGAACGGGCCCTGGTTGATGACCGTCTTGGGCACGGCGTAGACGCGGTAGCGTCCCGCGAGGTCGGGAAACTCCGTCGCTTCGACGCAGTCGGCGGTGACGAGGTCGCTCTCGATGGCGAATTGATGGGCCAGGCGCACGGCCTGAGGACAGTGAGGTCAGGTGGGCGTGACGAAGACTTCCAGGTGTACGGGCGCGGCCAGCTTGCCGAGTTTTTCCTTGGTCTCGGGGCGCAGGCCCGAGTCGCCTTTGGAGACGCTGAGGATGGCGTCGAGCAGCGTCGAGAACTCGTATCCCGCCGGGACGCCGTAGAAGCGAATGCCGTAGTCCTTGCCGTTGCGCACCACGGTGGCCGGCACTTTGTCGATCTTGTACTCGGCGACTTTCTCTTTATCAAGCAGGAAATTGTAGACCTCGGCCGAGAGCTTGTCCGACAGCGTGGCCACTTCCTCGACCAACTGCTTCGCCTCCAGGCCGTACTCGAGGTTCAGCTCCTGCGTGAAATGGACGAGCTTCACCGGGTTGGTCATCTCTTTCAGGCGTTCGCGGATCTCGACGGCGTCTTCCTCGCGGATCAGTCCCATGGATTCTCCCTAAGCCTTACTCGATCGCGATATAGATATCGACCTCTGGATTCGGGCCTTGCGACCGCGGCTCGTAGAGTTCAAAGTCGGCGGTGTACGCCCGCCGATGAGCCGGATGGCTAGCAAAGTAGTCCCAAATGCGGCTCCAGGCGCCGATCACCGCCTGCGGCATCGGTCCGCGCGCTTCGAACACCAGGTACTTCGCGGCCGGGGGCCTGACGGCCGTCATATCCTCGGGGATCCCATCGAGCGCGCTGACCTCGGAGCCGACGATGAGCGAGTATTCTCCGTTGTGGTCGTTCTCGTACCGCGTATAGACGGCGAGCAGCGTACCGGGGTTCGTGGCGTGCGGAATCCGGCCCGGCACTTGTTGGGCGAACACTCGTTGCCAGAGTCCGGGGATCTTCGCGGTCGCGGGGTCAGCCTCGCGCGCGTTCGTTGTCCGGATTTCGAGGCCCACCACGTTCATGGCATTGCGCGTCGTGAGCCTGGGTTCTGCGGCTTCCAACTTGGCCTCGTTCGTGCCGATATCCTGGAGCGATGATGACCCCCTCATTATATTCCAAACGTCGCCCCAGACGCGGGCAGTCTCGCACCCTTGTAGCGTGCGACAGCGGGGCCCACCGTGTTAACACTCAACCTTCGCGTTACGTCCTAGAGAGTGGATGGGACTGTGGAATCGAGCGTTGACTTCTCTCTGGCAATCGGCGAACGTCGGGCCGTGACCACGTTGCTCGTGAGCGAAACCTCGGAGGACGCCCAACTGGTGACGGCGGCGCGCTCGGGCGACCGCGCCGCGTTCGGCCAGCTTTACGGCCGCTACTCGCGCATGGTGCACGGCATTCTGCTGGCGCGTGTGCCGCGCATCGAGGTCGACGACCTGGTACACGACGTGTTCCTCGTGGCGCTCAAGCGCCTGCCGGCCTTGCGCGATCCCGCGGCGTTCGGCGGGTGGCTCGCGGCCATCGCACGCCACCGCGCTTACGATTACCATCGTCAAAGCGAGGGCGTCGACGAGTTGACGGACGACGTGGCGGGCGCGAGCGCGTCCTCATCCGAGGCCGTGGCGGCGCTCGAGGCGATTCGCGGCTTGCCGGAAGCGTATCGCGAGACGCTCATCTTGAGACTCGTCGAAGGCATGACGGGGCCTGAAATCGCGGCGCGCACGGGGCTCACGCCCGGCTCGGTGCGCGTCAACCTGCACCGCGGCATGCAGCAGTTGCGCGCACGGCTGGGAATCGCCCGTGTCGAGGATGAGTGACGTTCTCTTCTGTAGCGGCGGCCTCTGGCCGCCGTCTTCGGCGCTCGGAGAGCGCCGCTACAGCCAATGATCGGCGCGAGGAGAAAGAACTTCCATGAAAGACGAACGCCAGGACGATTACTTGTGGGACGGCTCCGGCGAGCCTGACCCGGAAGTCGAGCACCTGGAGCGGATGCTCAGCCAGTTCCGCTCCAATCGCCCCGAGCCGGAGTTCGACCAGGCGGCTAGCCAGCCATCCCGCGGATGGCTCGCCGCATTGCGATCCTCTCGCTGGCCGCGCTTGGCGCCAGTCGCAGCAACGCTAGTCATCAGTGTGGCCGCGTGGCTGGTCGTACGCCGGTCGAGCCTGCCGGCCCTTCACCCGTCCTCAACAACAGCGGCGTCTGCCACGCCTTCGCAGTCCGCGGGATGGGAAGTGTCAAGGCTTTCGGGTACTCCGGTCATCGGGTCGAGCCGCATCACCGCCGCCGGACGGCTCGCCGTCGGCCAGACGCTCGTGACGGATGCCGCCTCGCAGGCCTCGATCAGCGTGGCGGAGATTGGCGAGGTGGAGGTCGAACCCAACACGCGGCTGCGGCTGGTGGAAGCGCGCGACTCGCGCGACTGGCTGGCGCTCGAGCGCGGCACCATCGAGGCATCGATCTGGGCGCCGCCCGGGCAGTTCGTGGTCGATACGCCGTCTGCGACCGCCGTGGATCTGGGTTGCGTGTACACGTTGCACGTCGATGACTCGGGCGCGGGCCTGCTGCGCACCACACTCGGTTGGGTGGGCTTCAAGCTGAAGGGCCGCGAGTCGTTCATCCCGGCGGGCGCCGTTTGCGCCACGCGGCCCGGCATCGGGCCGGGGACGCCTTACTTTGACGACGCCTCGGAGTCGTTCCGCGCCGCGCTTACCCAGTTTGACTTCGACACTCTGACTCCTGAACAGCGCGACGCCGCGCTCGATGTGGTACTCGGCGAGGCGCGTCCGCGCGATGCGCTGACGCTGTGGCATGTGCTCTCGCGCACCGAGGGTGCGACGCGCGCCCGCGTCTACGCGCGGCTCGCGGCGCTGGCGCCTCCGCCGCCAGGCGTGACGCGCTCGGGCGTCCTCGAGGGCGACCGCGCCATGCTCGACCTCTGGTGGAACTCGCTCGGCTACGGTGACACGTCGCTTTGGCGGACGTTCGAGCGCTCCTGGCCACCCGACAACAAGTCATCCGCTCCTCGTTAACACTCGCCTCCTGGCGCGCGTCTTTCCCTGCGTACGACAAGACCGTAGCCTAGGAGGCACCCATGATGAAACAGAGCAAGATCGTTCTGCTGGCACTCACCGCCCTGCTCGCCTTCGCCCCGTGGATGATGGCCGGGCCACCCTTGATCTGCCACGCGCTCGACATCGGCAATGCGCCCTCGCTTCCCTGGAATTCTGACCTGACGTTGTGGAATGTGAACGTCAAGACAAACTACGACCGCTCGCATCTCGTCCAAGACACGCTCGCGCTCCTCACTCCCTCGACGCCCGTTATCGTGCGCATGGAGACGCTCCGGCGCGCCACGCTCTATGCTGCCCAGGATCAGGAGATCGCAAAGCGGCTGCTGATCGCGGTACGCAGTCGCGCCCTCGACGTTGAGAAGGCCGGGCATCCTGACGCACTCGCCTCGTTTGACCTCGGATATCTGATCGAGTGCTACAAGCAGGCGAACCTCAGTTACCGCCAGCTCGACTCGGGCGGCTGGGAGGCCGTCATTCGCCCGAACCCCGCCAGCAATCTCGACGGCTACGCCTGGGTCGAGAAGGCCATCAGCCTCCGCGGAGGTGATCCCGAGATGGAGTTTGCGGCGGCGCTGATCGCCATCGAAGGTCCGGCCGAGCAGCGCAGTCATCGGCTGGAGCACGCGCGACGCGCCACGGCCGGCGTCGGCAGCGATGCCCTGCTCGCCGCCAATCTCCACGAGACTTGGGACTCGAGGACGGGCGAAACCCTGGCCAGCATGCTGACCCGAGTCGAAACCGCCAACAAGTAGGCGAGCGCTCGCCTTCGGCACCCCTCCCTCCTGGGCGGGGGAGGGGTAGGGGGTGAGAGGGGGCGTCCTAAACCCAGGGCTCGCGAGCCTGGGTGAAAACCCGAGTCGACGGGGTAGAGGCCGCCTTTAGGCGGGCACATTACTCATTACAAATACCGCCCTGAAGGGCGCCTCTACGGGTCTGCGCCAACGCGCTTGAGTCGCGCCGATTTGAGGCGCAGAATTTTGCATTCGCGCCGCCGGGCGCTGCGTATAAGAGGATAGGCAGGGCGAGGAGAGGCGGACTGGGCGGAGCGGAACATCCCGTGGAGGACGCGCTGGCGCGGTCGGCGCGCGGTGACGCTTCCGCCTTCGAGGAAATCGTGCGGCGGCATCAGGCGATGGTCTACAGCCTGGCGCGCCATTTCCTGGGCGATCCGTCGGCGGCGGAAGAGGTGGCGCAGGACGTCTTCCTCCAGCTCCACCGCAACCTCGGCTCGATCAAGTCGGCGTCGCACCTCACCTACTGGCTGCGCAAGGTGACGGCGCATCGCTCGATCGACTGCGCGCGGCGGCGCCGGCCTGAGCCGCCGGTGAGTTTGGACGACGTCGCGGAACCGGTCGCGCCGGGATCGTCACTGGATTCAAGCCGCGATGGCGCGCCGGATCCGGCAGTCGCGGAGCGGCTGCAAGCGCTGGTCCGCGCCCTGCCCGAGAAACGGCGTATGGTGGTGATCCTGCGTTATCAGGAGGAGCTCGAGTTGCACGAGATCGCCGAACTGCTCGACATGCCGATCAATTCGGTGAAGAGCTCCCTGCAGCGATCGCTTGCCATCCTGCGCGAGAAGCTGACTCGTTGCTTTGGAGATGTGCCCGTATGAATCCTTTGGATGATGAACTCAAAGCCGCGCTGGCGCGCCGCGAACCTTCGGCCGATTTCACGCGTCGCGTAATGCAGCGGATCGAAACCGCGGGGCGCGAGAAAGCCGCGCGCCGATCATGGTGGGCAGGATTCACGCGGGCATGGCGCGTCCCGGCGCTGCGCTGGGCCGCGTCAGCGATGGCCTGTGTAGCCCTGGCGGCCGGGATCGTCGAGTACCGGCGCTATCAGCGCGTCAAGGCCGAAGGCGAGATGGCGCGCGCCCAGGTGATGCTGGCCTTGCAGATCGCGAGCAGCAAGCTGAACGTCGCGCTCGCGCCGGTCGAGCAGGTGGAGGATCACGATACGCAGCGTCCTGCGTCAGCACGCGCTCGTCATCGTGCAGAGTCGAAATCGAAGTCGCCGCGATAAAACGAACGTCGATAAGCTAAGAGAAGAACGGAGTACTTATGAAAACACCAACCACGTCAAGATCAGCGCTGGACGTTGTGAGGCATTCGCCACTCGTGCGACGCCTGCGAGCCGGCCTCCTGGCGGTCATCGTCGCCGGACTCTGTACGCCGGGCCTGCTCGCTCAATCCCAGTCGAACGCCACTCCGCCGCCCGATGAAGCGCGGCTGCGCATCGGCAACCTCGAGAAACTCGCGAGCAAAGCCGATGAGGTCGTGGACGTCACCCTCGACCAGCCGATGCTGCAACTCGCGGCGCGCTTCATGTCGGACGAGCGCTCGAAGGATGAGGCGCAGGCGCGAGAGATGATCAAGCAGTTGAAGGGCGTCTACGTGAAGAGCTTCGAGTTCGACAAGGAAGGCGAGTACTCGCCCGCCGATGTCGAAGCCATCCGGACGCAACTGCACACGCCTTGGTCGCGGATCGTCGACGTGCGCAGCAAGCGCGACGGCGAGAACGCCGAGGTCTATCTCATGAACGGCGGCCCCGACAACCAGATCTCCGGGCTCGCCATTATCGCCGCCGAGCCGAAAGAGCTGACGGTGGTGAATATCGTCGGGCCCATCGACGTCGACCGGCTCATCGAGCTCGAAGGCCGCCTGGGAGTGCCGCGGCTGGACCTCGAGCGCGTCGGCAAGTCCAAGAAGGAGGCGGCCAACCATGCGCCCACGAAATAGTTGGTTGAGCGTGACGGCTAGACTTCTCGCCCCCTCACCCGGCCTTCGGCCACCGTCTCCCCCAAGGGGGCGAGGGCATGGAGCGATAATCTTTCTCGCAATCGTGTTCGCGTGGCTGATTGTGGCGGCTCGGCCCGCGGCGGCGCGCGACCACGAATTCGGATTGCTCGTCCATCAGATCGAGTCGCGGTATCACGCCCACCGCCAGCATCGCTTCCTCATTGGATTCGCCAGCGGCTTCGGGAACCTGGTGATCACCTGCTGGCGGCCGTACGGGGTGAAGAACTTCAAGCTGGCGCTCTTCAATGAGCAGGATCTGGTGGCGGGTAGCCACGATCGCGACTTCGCGGCAGCGGTGCGCGCCGCAATCGAGCAAGGCTGGCAGCCCGTGGTCACCGCCTGGTCAAGAAAGGACGGCGAGCGCACCTACATTTTTGCGCGTGACGCGGGCAAGTACGTGAAGTTCCTGATCGCCACCGTCGACCAGGAGGACGCCGCCGTCATTCAGGTGCAGCTCAATCCTAACAAGCTGGCGCGGTCGATTGCCAAGGAAGAGGGCAGGTCGCGCGACCGCCACCACGATAAGGTGCATCCGGAGGACACACCGTCCGACGCCTTCACGGCGCTGCTCGCTCAGCGCGGCGCGGGCGGAGTTCTGCCGGTGGGTCGCTGAGGTTGGGAATAGCTTTAGGAAGTGTCATTCTGAGGAGCGAAGCGACGAAGAATCTCGCAGTGCCGAAGCAGAGCGAGATCCTTCGCTTCGCTCAGGATGACAAGCTGGACAGCGTGATCGCTCCTTTGATTTGCTCATCAAAGTGACACTCTCTTCGCTAATGCACCGCTAGCCGCCACCCAAGCGCTTCAGATCTTTCTTCGCGGCATCGAGGTCGGGTTTCAGGCGCAACGCCGTCTCGAGTTCGGCAACCGCCTCGGGCTTGTGGCCTTCCTTTTCCAGCACCAATCCCAGACGCCAGTGCGCATGCGCCAGCGTCGGCGCTTCGCCCTCGGGTTCCTGCGTGAGGTATTTGCGGAAATAGCGTTCGGCGCGCGCGAGGTCCGTGCCTGTGACGAGGAGTATCCGGCCCGCCTGATAATACGGGCTGAGGTCGCTTGAGACGTTCTTCTCCGCTTTGGCCAGCGCATCATCCAAGTCCGCCCAGTGCTGCTGACCCGCGCAGGCGACCGCGAGTGAGGAGTAAGCGAGCGCACGCCGGCGGTGGACGCGCAGCGCCTGCCGGGCGTACTTCTCCGCCAAGTCGAACTGCTTCCGCGTGTCCGAGCCGTAGAACTCGGCCGCGCTGACGAGCACGTCGTAATTGTGGGGTGCGGCTGTCAGCGCCTTCCGGTACGCAGACTCCTCCTGGCCGGTGTTCTTCGCGTCATGCGCCCGGCGCGCCTCGGCGAGATACCCGCGTGCCCCGTCGATCTTCGCAATCTCCGCCGCCATCGCCTCCGCCTTGTCCTTCCCGCCGCCCATCAAGCGCGGCGCTTGGAGGTCGTATTCGAGCAGCGCAAACCGCGAGTCGAGGTCGTGGGGGTCGAGTGCAGCGGCCTTCTCGGCTTCCGACTTGAAGCGTCGCGCCCAGCCCGCCTTGCTGAAGAGCGACGCGCTTTCCGCTGTCTCGCCGCAAACCACGGCAAGCTGGTAATGGTAGGCGGCTTTCGCGCCGTCAAGCTCGACCGCCTTTTCCGCCAGCTTCAGCGCGCCATCGAGATCGCCGAACGCCAGCTTGACGCGCGAGAGCAGATACGCGGCCTGGGCGTCGTTGGGACTCGCCTGGTAGCGCTGCTCGACGGCGGCGCGCGCCTCCTTCCAGTGGCCGGCCTCGATGAGCGCCTCGGGCGCAGGGTCGGCGGCGACGGCGAGGGGTACGGTGGTCGAGACGGCAAGGCTGGCGATGAAGAATATCTGAAGTAATCGCTTCATGCTCGAGTCATTGTTGCAAACCGCGAGCCGAATCTCAAAGCAAGCGTAGCGCAGACCTCCGTTGTTGAGGTCTGCGGCTTTTCCTAACAGGGCTGGGGCCGATCCCCCGCTGAGCCAAGTTTTTGCCCTACACCCGCCGTGTATTCCTGAGAAGAACCGCGGACCTGAGGAACGCAGGTCCGCGCTACCCGTTATACCTTCAACTCCACAATTGTCGCGCCGGCCCCGCCTTCGTTGGGCGGAGCCAGGTAGAACTTCTCGACGTGCGGGTGTGACGCGAACATCTCGTGCAGGCTCTTGCGCAGGATGCCCTTGCCGTGTCCGTGGATGACGCGCACGCGCGCGCGACCGGCGAGGAATGCCTGGTCGAGGAACTTGTCGACCAGCTCGCGCGCTTCCTCCGCCGTCCGACCGATAACGCTGATCTCGGCGGGCGCTTCGACGTCCGCCGAGTCGGAGAGTGAGGCGCGCGAAGCGCGGGGCGGAGTATTCATGCTTCGCGCCGACACGGGCGAGACGCCCGTGCTACCGGACGGGACGCCCGCCAGCACGTGGGCTTCTTCGCGTGGGACGCGCATGCGCATGCGGCCGACCTCGACTTCCACCTGATCGTGATCGAGCAGCGCGATGACGGTGCCGGGCGTCGAGAGGCTGCTGACGCGCACGGGATCGCCCACGGCAAGCGGCTTTTCGACGGCGCGTGACAGCTCGGCGGCCGGCGCCGCAGGCTCGCCCAAAGCCTCGAGTACCTGCGCGTCCCATTCCTCGCGGGCCTCGCGCTCGAAACGTGCCGCCTTGCGATCGAGGAGTGCGCCCGTGGGCCGCGCCTTACGCGGCTGGCCGGCGCGTGCCTGCGCTTGGGCCTTTTCGAGCTGGGCGCGCAACTCCGCCACCGTCTTCTGCCATTTCGCTTCGTATTGACCGAGCGTCTCTTCGAGGCGCCGGTCGAGCTCCTTGAGCCGCGCGCGTCGTTCGCGCTGGAACTCCGCTTCGAGCTCACGCTGACGCGCTTCCGCCTCGCGACGCTGCTCGGCGAGCCGCGCCAGTTCCTTCTCCATCGCGGACTTCTGCGCGTGCAGCGATGCGACCAGCGCCGACGCCTGCGCTTCTGAGGGATCGATCAAGGTCCGCGCGCGGGCGACAATCGCGGCGTCGAGTCCCAGGCGCTGCGCGATGTCGAGTCCGCTCGACTTCCCGGGCAGTCCCACGAGCAGCCGGTAAGTCGGCTGGAGGGTCGCTTCGTCGAATTCCATCGCGGCATTGACGGCCTCAGGGGTCTCGGCGGCATAGGCTTTCAACCGCGAATGATGCGTGGTGACCAGCGTGGTCGCACCGCGCGCCCGGAAGTGTTCGAGGACGGCGACGGCAAGCGCCGCGCCTTCATTCGGGTCGGTGCTCGAGCCGATTTCATCGATCAGCACCAGGGCGTTCGGGCCCGCGACCTCGACCATCGACTGGATGTTGCGAACGTGCGCCGAAAACGTGCTGAGGTTCGCCTGAATCGACTGCTGGTCGCCGATGTCCGCCAGGACGCGGTCGAAGAGCGCGAGCCGCGCATAACTCGCGGCGACGGGCAGGCCGGACTGCGCCATCAGCACCGCGACGCCTACCGTCTTGAGCGCCACGGTCTTCCCTCCGGTGTTCGGCCCGCTGACGATCATCAGCGTCTTCGGCGCTTTGAGCTCGATCGAGAGCGGCACGGACTTGCGGTCCTGAGCGCGCAACGCGGCATCGAGCAGCGGATGGCGCACGTCGGCCAGGATCATTTCGCGCGCGGCGCCTGGCGCGTCCACGAATTCCGGCAGGCAGCAATCGTACTGGCGCGCGAACTCCGCCTTGGCAAACGCCAGATCGAGTTCGCTCAGGATCTCGGTCGCGCGCGCCAGGTCCTCGCGGCGGACGCGCAGCTTTTCCGTGAACTCACCCAGGATGCGCTGCACCTCGGCGTACTCGCGGTCTTCGGCCTCGACCAGCGCGTTGTTGAGCGGCACGGTCTCCATCGGCTCGAGGTAGAGCGTGGCGCCCGAGGAGCTCGCGCCGTGCACGATGCCGTCAACACGGCGCTTCTCTTCAGCGCGGATGGGGAGCACGAACCGGTCGTTGCGGAGGGTGATGACCGCCTCCTGGAGGACGCCGGCCTTGGTCAGGCGATTGAGCAGCCGCTCGAGCGTCGCCTGGATTTCGACTTTCAACTGCTCGATCGATCGGCGAAGGCGCGCGAGCGCCGGGCTGGCCGAGGAATCCACCGAGCCGTCGGGCAGAATCTTTCCATCGAGCTCGGCGACCAGGTCGCGGAAGTCGGCTACGCCGCCTGCCAGCATGTCCAGGCTGGTGAAAGGGGTCTTGGTGAAGCGGCCGCGCAGGTCACGCGCCGCCCGAGCGATGCCGACGAGGGCGAGGATTTCAAAAGCCGTACAGGAATCGCCCTCGATCCCGAGCTTCTCGAAGATAGGACGCGGGTCGGCAAGCGATCCCAGGCTGGGACGCTGGCTCTCCCGCAGGAAGTCGCGCGCCTCGCCGGCGCGCCGGTGATCGCGTCGGAGCGTTTCGAGCTGAGTGTGCGGCCCTAAATCCTGAAGCAGGGGTTCCGCGAGCGGACCCGAAAGAAACCCGTGCAGGAGTTCCATGATCCCCGGGAACTCGAGGGCCTCAAGCGAAAAGGGGTCGGCTTGGTAAGCGTTCGCCATGCGTGCGTGAGCGAGGAGATCGTCGTCAAGACGCGGCCTCCTCACGGCATCGTAGCGACCGGCTGGCGGGGGTGTCAAACGGACCTGCGGCAACCAGGCAAAGGACTCGCTAGCTCTCGTCAGGGTCGATGGTCTGGTCGAAGTAAATCCACAGCACGCACGAAAGATGGGTGAGCGCGGGAACGGGAGGCAGGAACAGCAGAACCGCCACAAGGCCGGGCCCTGTGCTAAAATCCTGGCGTGAAGAAGGTGAGGAGGAAGTGAAACGCAAAGGTCACTTCAAGCAACAAGTGCGAGTCGCCGAAGTTGACGAGGCTACTATTCGCCTGCATATTGAGCCCCTGGCGGAGGGCGGCTATCTCGCAACGAGCCGCGATGTGCCTGGGTTGGTCGCCGAAGGCCGGAGCATCACTGAAGCGGTTGAGATCGCGCAGGGGCTGACCCGTAAGATCGTCGAGTCCTGCCTCGAGCACGGTGACCCGCTGCCACCTGCGCTGGCCAAAATGCGCAAACCGCCCCTCGATTTACTCATTCCCGTGGGCGTTCGCTGATGGGCCGCCTCGCGGGCTTCAAGTATCGCGAGGTGGCGCGCAAGCTTCGCACGCTCGGTTTTGCTTTCGACCGCCCGGGTCCGGGCAGTCACGAGGTCTGGCGGAATGCAACCTCCGGTCGCAGAGTCACCTTACCCCACCACAGTCGAGACATGGCTGAAGGAACACTCCGGGCCATCCTGCGTGAGGCGGGCATCGGTCTTGACGACTTCTTGAAGGCGTGACCGTTCCTCCCTGCGAGCGCAAGTTCTTCATGATTATCGATGGCGGCCTCTAGCTGCCGCCCCTCGGGAGCGTAGCCCCTGAAGGGTAGCACGAGGTCGCCGCGCCAACTTGTACGCAGAGCTCCGCTCTGCGCCAGCCGTGGGGGACGGTCGGTTCTCATGGCTCCTACGCCTGAACGTTACTGATGAGTAACCGAAGAGCCTAAAAATCTTACTGTGTGCCAAGTGATTGATACTGCACATCTTAACCTTCAAGACGGCTGACGTCACGAGCCTCGCGAAGCTATCTATGCTTGACGCGTGCTCCCTCGTAACCATAAGATAGGACCACGGCCAACACGGTAGCGCTCGGCCACTGAGGGGGTCCCCAAGGGGAGCCGGCAAGAGCGCGGGCAGATTGAACTTGCCGTTGTTCGTGACCCTTAAGTCTTTGAGATGAGCCAAGTCCGACGATTACTTGTCTTTATGCGACCCTACTCGCTGCGCTTCGCGGCGGCAGTGGTCCTGATGGCGGTGGTCGGGGCCTCGGAAGCGGTGATGGCCCTGCTGATCCGGCCGGTCTTCGACCGCCTGTTCGTGCCGGGCAACGCGCCGATTCTGCTTTTCAACTGGCCCATCAGCAAGCATCCCGTTTATCTGCAAGACCTTGTCCCGCATCATTTCCACAACGTCTGGACGGTGATTGCGGTAGCCATCATCGCGGTGACCATCGTCAAGGGATTCTCGGAATTCTCTGCCACTTATCTCATTAATTATGTAGGACATTCCGTCGTCCGCGATCTGCGCAACCTGCTCTATTCGAGGATTATCGAGCAGTCCATGGCCTTCTTCACCCAGCACTCGACCGGCAAGCTGATGTCCGCCGTAACGAGCGACATCGAGAAGGTGCAGACCGCGGTGTCGCAGGCTTCCGCCGATTCGCTGCGCGAGATATTCACGCTGGTGGGCCTGGCCGGCGTCATCTTCTATCTCGACTGGCGGCTGGCGCTGGCTTCGCTCGCGCTCATACCGTTCATCATCTTGCCGTCCTCCAAAATCGGCCGGTACATCCGGATCTCCAGCCGTCGCAGCCAGGATAAGATGGCGGAAATCAATAACGTACTCCAGGAGACCTTCAGCGGCATCCGCATCGTGAAGGCTTTCGGGATGGAGCTGTTCGAGATCGCCAAGTTCAAGCAGGCCACCCGGCGGCTACTGAGGATCAACTTGCGCTGGGTGCGCGCCAACGCCGCCACCGCGCCGCTCATGGAGCTGCTGGGAGCGATCACCATCGCCGGACTGCTGCTTTACGCGCGCAATCAGATCCTGCACCACGCGCAGACCACGGGCGGCTTCGTAGCATTCCTTTATGCACTGCTCAAGATGTACGAGCCCATCAAGCGGCTGACGGGCGTCAACAACGCCTTCCAGCAGGCGGTGGGCGCCTCCGAGCAGGTCTTCAAATACCTGGACGTGCGCTCCGAGGTTCAGGACAAGCCGAACGCCATCGTCCTGCCGCCGTTTTCAAAAGCAATCGTCTTCGAGGACGTGGAGTTCGATTACGAGCCGGGCATCCCGCTGCTGCGCGACGTGAACCTGCGGATCGGCAAGGGCGAGGTCGTGGCGATTGTCGGCTCGAGCGGCGCCGGCAAGACCAGCCTCGCGAACCTCATCCCGCGGTTCTTCGATGTGACTGCCGGGCGCCTTGTTGTCGACGGACATGACGTCCGCGACGTCACACGCAGCTCGCTCCGGGCGCAGATTGGCATGGTGACGCAGGAAACGATCCTCTTCAACGACACGGTGTTCAACAACATCTGCTACGGGCACACGCCGCAGCGCGCCGAGCAGGTGGAGCAGGCGGCTCAGGCAGCGCTCGCCCACGACTTCATCATGGAGATGCCGGACGGCTATCAGACGATGATCGGGGAGCGCGGGCAGCGGCTCTCGGGAGGCCAGCGCCAGCGGATCGCCATCGCGCGGGCGCTGCTCAAGAATCCGCCCCTGCTGATTCTGGACGAGGCGACCTCGGAGCTCGATACGGAGTCCGAACTGCTGGTGCAGCGCGCGTTGAGCAACCTGATGGTAGGACGCACCGTGCTGGTGATTGCTCATCGCCTCTCGACCGTCCGGCGCGCCGACCGCATTGTCGTCCTCGACCGCGGCACCATCTCCGAGGTCGGCACGCACGAGGATTTGGTGAGCCGCGGAGGCATCTACCAGCGGCTGCACGAGCTGCAGTTTGTAGATGTGGAGCCGTGAGCCCTTTGTGGGAACGCTGTGGCGGGGATTGACATGCAGGGAAAGTAGGGGGTCGGAGCTTTAGCTCCGACATAATCTGGCCCCTATGGAGTGGGCTTTCAGTCCCTGAAGCTTGAGGGCCATGGTCCACTATTCGGAAGCGATATGATCCGTAGCATGACCGGCTACAGCCGAAGGCGGCGCGAGGACCAGGAGTTCTCGCTCTCGGTGGGCATCAAGAGCACCAACCATCGCTTCCTCGACCTGCAACTGCGCCTGCCCGTTGAGCTCGAGCCGTTCGACCCCCTGGTGCGGCGCCTGGTGAAGGATCGCGTGACGCGCGGACACGTGGAGGTCACGGTGGGTGTCGAGGGAGCGGGCACGGCGGAACTGCACGTGGACGAGAAGCTGCTCGCGGCCTACGCGAACGCCTGCCAGAAATTGCGCGACCAGTACGGGTTCAGCGCCATGCCCGATCCGGTGGCGCTTCTGCGCATCCCGGGGATGGTGGGCGGCTCGAACGGCGCGCTTTCTCCCGAGGCGCTGGAGCGTATGCAACAGGCCGTCGAAAGTCTGACGATCGAGACCCTCGAGCACCTGAATCAGATGCGGGCGCGGGAAGGCGCGGCGCTCGAGCAGGACCTGCGGAAGCGCCTGGAACACCTGCGGAGCCTCGCGGACGCGGTCACGCACCTCGCGGCCCGCGCTCCCCAACTGTACCAGCGGCGGCTCGAGACGCGGCTGCGGGAAATGCTGGCCGGCACGGAGCTTGACCGGGGGCGACTGGCGCAGGAAGTCGCGTATCTCGCCTCGCATTCTGACATCACGGAAGAGCTCACGCGCTTTCGCAGTCATCTCGATCAGACGGCGCATTTGCTCGACGAGAGTTCGGAGGTCGGCAAGAAACTCGACTTCCTGCTCCAGGAGCTCAACCGCGAGGCCAATACCGTGCTGTCGAAAACCACGGATGTCCCGGAAGTGGGTCTCGAGATTGCCCGGCAGGCCATCGAGATGAAGACCGAAATTGAAAAGCTCCGCGAGCAGGCCCAGAACATCGAATGAGAGCCGGGCGGAAAAACTCGGCGCGCCGCGCCCGTACCCGCCGGATTGCGGCGCGACGCGGCTCGGTGATCGTGATCTCGGCGCCCTCCGGAACGGGCAAGTCGACCCTGGTCAAGCGGCTGCGCGCCGGCTGTCCCGGGTTGATGTTTTCGGTCTCGCACACCACCCGTCGCCCGCGCGCCGGCGAGCGAAACGGGCGCGAATACTTCTTCGTCAGCGCCGCGCGTTTCGGCGAGATGATCGCGCGCCACGAGCTGGTGGAGTGGGCCGAAGTGCATGGGTATCTCTACGGCACGTCGCGAGCTGAGCTGGGCGCCGCCGAAGCCACAGGCCGCGACATCCTGCTCGACATCGACGTGCAGGGCCACCGCCAGATCAAGCAGCGGCTGCCCGAGGCGGTGAGCGTGTTCGTCCTGCCGCCCAGCTTCGAGGAACTCGAGCGGCGGCTCCGGCGCCGGCATTCCGACGCGCCGGAAGTCATCGCCAAACGCCTGGCCGATGCGCGCCAGGAAGTCACCCAGTGGTCCGAGTTTGACTATCTGGTGGTGAACGATCGCCTGCCGGCGGCGACGGCGGCGCTCCGGTCGGTGGTTGAGGCCGCCCGCCTTCGGCGGATGTGCCAGCAGGATCGTGCCCGCAGGATCTCAGAAACCTTTGGAGGGTAAAGCGAAATGGATTTTCCTCAGAACGTGGACAGCAAGTTCCGCTACATTCTTGTCGCGGCCAAGCGGGCGCGCCAGTTGCAAGCGGGAGCGAGGCCGCTGATTCAGACCCAGAGCAAGAAGACGACGAAGGTGGCGCAACAGGAAGTGCTGGCGGGACTCGTCCCGATCGAGATTCCGGAATTAGAAACGGATGCCAACGGGAAGAAGAAGGAGTAGGCGAGGTGCCGGCGTCTGAAGCCTCACACCTGGCCCCGGGATTCTAATCATGCGCGTCGCACTGGGAGTGACGGGCGGGATTGCCGCTTACAAGGCGGCGGAGCTGCTCCGACTGCTCGAGGAACGCGGTCTCGAGGTGCAAGTCATCATGACCCCGAGCGCGCGCGAGTTCGTGGCGCCGCTCACCTTTGCCGCGCTCTCCGGCCGCAAGGTCATCACCGAGATGTTTGGTGAGACGGCGGGCGCCGGCGCCAATGTCGAGAGCGCCATCGAGCACATCGCCGTAGCGCAGTCGATTGATGCGCTGGTGATCGCCCCCGCCACCGCCGACGTCCTCGCCAAGATAGCGCACGGCATCGCCGACGATTTCCTCACCACGCTCGTCCTGGCCACCAAGACTCCAGTAATTGTTGCGCCGGCCATGAACGTCAACATGTGGGAAAACCCAGCCACCCAGGAGAACCTCGAGGTTTTGCGCCGGCGCCAGGTCCGCGTGGTTGACCCCGAGCCCGGATACCTGGCCTGTGGCATGACGGGGCAGGGCCGGCTGGCTTCGGTCGAGGACATCGCGCGCGCGGTGGTCGAGACGCTGGGGCTCAAGGACGACCTGCACGGTGAGACAGTGCTGGTGACGGCCGGGCCGACCGAAGAACCGCTCGACGCCGTCCGCTATCTCAGCAATCGCTCCTCGGGGAAGATGGGATACGCCGTGGCCGAAGCCGCGCGGCGGCGCGGCGCGCGCGTGATTCTGGTGAGTGGACCGTCGCGGCTTGACCCGCCGGACGGCGTCGTGGTGGAGCACGTGCGCACGGCGGACGAGATGGCGGCGTCTGTCCTAGGGCATCTTGACGAGTCGAGTATCGTCGTCATGGCGGCCGCCGTCGCCGATTTCCGCCCGGCCGCCGCGCCAGCTCAGAAGCTTTCAAAGCACGATCTCTCCGAGTTGAAACTGGCCAAGACCCCGGACATCCTGGCGGAGATTGCGACGCGCCGACGCGCCAGCCACCTGGTCGTCGGGTTCGCCGCCGAGACGGATCACGTGCTCGAGAAGGCCGCCGCCAAGCTCCAGGCGAAGCATCTCGACCTGATGGTGGCGAACGACGTGACCGAGGAAGGCGCGGGCTTTGAGGTCGACACCAACGTCGTCACGCTGCTCTTCCCCGACGGCCGGCAAAAGCCGCTCGAGAAGATGAGTAAGTTCGACGTCGCGCAGCACATCCTCGACGAGGTTGTCGAGCTGAGAAGGGCAGGGGTCAGGAGTTAGGGATTAGGGGTTAGGGTGGACGAGCGTCTGCGCCAAGAGGTTGCTGCCTGGCTCGAGTTCTACCGCGAACTCGGCATCGAGGAGTTCTATCCGATTCCACGTGCGTCCAGCCACGACGCCGTCGCGCCTCAAGCCGCGACTCCGCCAGCGAAACCTGCGGCTCCGGCGGATTCCCGGCTTCCGACTCCCGACTCTCGACTCCCGTCGGCCCTTCCCGGCGTTCCCGCCCAGGCACTCAACCTGTTTGAAGCTCCGGCGCCCAAGCGCGCCGAGCACGAGACGCTCGAGCAGATCCGCGAAGACCTGGGTGACTGCCACCGCTGCCGTTTGGCCGCCGGCCGCAATACAATCGTCTTTGGCCAGGGTAATCCGCACGCCGAACTGGTTTTCGTGGGCGAAGGTCCGGGCGCTGACGAAGACGAGCAGGGGCTGCCGTTTGTGGGACGCGCCGGCCAACTGCTCAACCGCATGCTTCAGTTCGTCGGCATCAAGCGCGAGGACGTCTACATTTGCAACGTCGTCAAGTGCCGGCCGCCGGGCAATCGCACCCCGGAGAAGGACGAAGTCGAGGCCTGCTCGCCGTTTCTCTTCCGCCAGCTCCAGGCGATCCGTCCGCGCCTGATCTGCTGCCTGGGCGCACCCGCCGTCCGCACGCTGCTCGGCGTCAAAGAAGGCATGCTCAAAATTCGCGGCCACTTCTACGATTACGGCGGCACCAAGGCGCTCGCCACCGTCCACCCCGCTTATGTCCTGCGCAATCCGCGCGAAGAGAAAATCCTGCGCGAGGATTTCGAGAAGATCCGCGATTTCTTGAAGCGACGATAAGGAAGCCCGGCCGGCGGTACAGATGTTGCCCAGGGGCCCTGGGCTTGTTTGTAATCGCCCCCCTCACCCCCCGGCCCCTCCCCCGCAAGGGGGGAGGGGAGAGTAGATCCAGAATTACTACCCCTCCGCCCGCGCGAGGGCCGAGAATGAGTTCGGGATTACTACCCTCGCCCCCTTGGGGGAGAGGGTGGCGCGCGAGCGCCGGGTGAGGGGGAGCCACGGCGCCAACGCTTCTAAGCCGCACGCCAGTCGACTCTTTGCCGAAATGGGGGCATAAGGAGGAAATCACCGATGAAAAAACTCTTTGCACTAATAACGATCATGCTCGCGGCAGGACTCGCGGCGTGGGCCGCCGAACCGCTGAAGCTCGAAACGAAGTACCAGATGCCGACGGCGATCCAAGGGCGCTTCGACCATCTGACCGTCGACCTCCGCGGCCACCGTCTCTTTGTGACCGCGGAAACCGCGCACCAGGTTTTGGTGTTCAATCTTCGCGACGGCAAGTTCATCCGCGCCATCCCGGATATCGGCATCCCGCACGCCGTTTTCTGCCGGGAAGACCTCGACCGCATTTACGTTACCGACGGCGGCGCGGGCGAGCTCAAGATCTACGACGGCAAGACCTACAAGCTGCTCGGGTCCGCCAAGCTCAAGGTTGACGCCGACTCCATCGGCTACGACCCGGCCACGCACTATCTCTACATTGACGACGGCGGCGGCGACGCCCACGAGTCTTTCTCGATGCTCAGCGTCGTCGATACCACTTCGGGCAAGAAGGTTGCGGACATTCAGATCGACGGCGAGACGCTCGAAGCTATGGCGCTCGCGCCCTCGAGTTCCAGGCTGTACGTCAATAACGCCGCGAAAAATCAGGTCGAAGTGGTCGACCGCAAGACGCGTAAGCTGGTAGCGAGCTGGCCGGTAACGATGGGGAAGCGCAACGTCGCGATGGCGCTCGATGAGTCCGCGCATCGCCTCTTCGTTGCCTGCCGCAGCGGCGTCATCGTCGTCATCGACACCGAGACGGGAAAGGAATTGCAGTCACTGCCCATCGCTCAGGGCGTGGACGATTTGCTCTTCGATCCCGCGGCCAAGCGCCTGTACGCGGCGTGCGGCAGCGGCGCAGGCTCGATCGCGGTTTACCACGAAGATGACCCGAATCACTACACATCCCTGGGACAGGTCCCTTCCGCGCCGCGCGGCAAGAACATCGCGCTCGCATCCGCGCTCGGGCGCCTGTTTATCACGATTCCGCCCCAGGCTGGCGCGCCGGGCGAGGTTTATGTCTACAAAGTGCAATGAGCCGTGAGCCGTCGAAATGACTGCCGGTTTCGACGCTCCCTGCCGAAATTCAGTGTTAGAATGCAAGAAGAGAGCAACCGATGCAACGCGAATTCACAGGCGTCTTCGAGAAACACGGGCGCTGGTACGTTGCCTACGTGGAAGAGATTCCCGGCGTGAATACTCAGGGACGAACGCTCGCGGAAGCGCGGCGCAACTTGCGGGAAGCCCTTCAACTCATTCTCGAGACCAATCGCCAGTTGGCCGCAAAACACCCTCAGACGGCGCGACGCGAACCGATCACGGTGGAAGTCTGACCTGGCACGTATGAAACGGCGGCAACTTGAGCGCCACCTTGCTGAACATGGGTGTGAACTCCTTCGCGAGGGCTCGCGACATTCGGTCTTCTATAATCCTCGGGAAAACACGACTTCCACCGTACCCCGCCACAGAGAGATCAATGAACATCTGGCTCGCAAGATCTGCCGTGACCTGAAAATTCCGTCACCACAATAAAACAACCACGAAGGGATCCCGTGTGTTCAGGAAAATCCTCGTTGCCAATCGCGGTGAGATTGCTCTGCGGGTGATGCGCACCTGCCGCGAGATGGGACTCGCCACCGTCGCCGTCTACTCTGACGTCGACCGCAAAGCGCCGCACGTACGCTACGCCGACGAAGCCTACGCCATAGGCCCCGCGCCCTCGACCGAGAGCTACCTGCGTATCGACCGCATCCTCGAAGTGGCGCGGCGCTGCCACGCTGAGGCAATCCACCCTGGATACGGCTTTCTCTCCGAAAACGTGGAGTTCGCGCGCGCCTGCGAAGCGGCGGGAATCATCTTCGTCGGCCCGCCCGCCTCCGCCATGGAGCTGATGGGCTCGAAGACGGCGTCGCGCCACGCGGCGATTGCCGCTGGAGTGCCCGTCGTACCCGGCACCGACCGCAACCTCGAAAGCTTCGAGGAGATACGCCGCGTCGCGGACGAGATTGGTTACCCGGTGATGTTGAAGGCGTCAGCGGGCGGCGGCGGCAAGGGCTTGCGTCTGGTTCACGCCGCAGGAGAACTCGAGTCGGCTTGGCGCAACGCGCGCTCCGAGGCTGAGAACGCCTTTGGCGACGCGTCCGTCTATCTCGAAAAGTACCTCGACCGCCCGCGGCACATCGAAATCCAGGTGTTGGGCGACCGGCACGGCCATCTTATTTATCTCGGCGAGCGCGAGTGTTCGCTGCAGCGCCGCCATCAAAAAGTGATGGAAGAGTGCCCGTCGCCCGCCGTCGACGAACCGCTGCGGCAGCGCATGGGTGAGACTGCCGTCCGCATCGCGAAGCTCGCGGGATACGTGAATGCGGGCACAGTCGAATTCCTGGTCGACCAGAATCGCAATTTCTATTTCCTCGAGATGAACACGCGCCTGCAGGTCGAGCATCCCATCACCGAGCTCGTGGTGGGAATCGATTTAGTCCGCGAGCAATTGAAGATTGCGGCGGGCGAGCCGCTCTCACTCTCGCAGGAAGACGTGAGGATGCACGGCGCGGCGATCGAGTGCCGCGTGTACGCCGAAGATCCTGAGAACAATTTCTTCCCCTCGCCTGGGCTCATCACGCGGCTCAAAGCGCCCGCGGGGCCGGGGGTTCGCGACGACAGTGGAGTCTACGAAGGCTGGGCCGTGCCCCTCGAATACGATCCGCTGCTCTCGAAGCTCGCGGTGTGGGGCCGCGACCGCACTGAAGCCATCGCGCGGATGCGGCGCGCCCTTGAAGAATACGCGGTCGAAGGGATAAAGACCAACCTCGCTTTCTTCCGCCGCTTGCTCGATCACCCGGACTTCGTGGCAGGCCGGCTCGACACGGGACTAGTCGACCGCGCGCTGGCCGACAGGTCAGCCGGAGCCGACCGTTCGCGCGAAGCGGAAATCGCGGCGATGCTCGCGGCGGCGCTCCACGTAACGCGCACCGCGCCGAAGGCGAGTGTCCAGCGAGCTGCCATGGGCGAGAGTCCGTGGAAAATCGCCGGCCGCGAGGCGCTGCTCGATTCCTGGCCGCGGCGTGAGCGAAATTAGAGAGGACAATGGCAAGTCGCGGCAGGTGTCATTCTGAGGAGCGAACGGGCTCAGGATGACACGCTGGAGGGCGTTCGACAGGGCGCGTACAGAAGACGATGAAATTCGGCATCAAGCTGCGCGTCGGATCCGGAACGACCGAGCACCGGCTCGAGTTCCGTACCGGCGCGGCGAATCACGCGAGCGGCGGGCAACTCCAGTTCTCGCTCGACGGCGAGACTGAGATACGCTCGGCCGATTGGGTGGAAATCGCGCCCGGCGCCTACTCGATCCTGCTCGACGGGCGCTCGTACGAGGCCTGGGTCAGCGTTTCTCCCACGGCGGCGGGCTCGCGCGAGTTTTCCGTCACGGTCGGCACACACCGGTACCGCGTCGAACTCCAGGACCCGCGCGAACGGCGGCACGGAGGTGTTGCCGGCGCGCAGCAAGGCCCGCAGGAGATTCTCGCGCCCATGCCGGGGAAAATCGTCAAGGTGCTGGTGGACGAGAATCAGCAGGTCGCGGCGGGCGAAGGCCTGGTGGTCATCGAAGCGATGAAGATGCAGAACGAGCTACGCGCGCCGCGCCCTGGGCGAGTGGAAAAGGTCTACGTGGCGGCGGGGGTGGGCGTCGAAACCGGCACGAAGCTCGTGCGCGTCGTATCGTAACCTCAACGCACTACTTCGTCGCGGCGGTACCCGTGCCAGCCACAACTTTCTCCGCCAGGTAGTTCACCACCTTGGCGTGATTGCGCAAGTCCTCGATGTAAGCGGCCTTCAGCAGTTCTTCCTTCTCACTCATCAGCGTTTGCCGGATGCTGTTCTGGACCTGAGGATCGCTCACGGGATGCTGGCCGGGCTCCTCGCGGCCCAGCAGCTTGATGATGTGATAGCCGTCCGGCCCCTGGATGATGGGCGAGACCTCACCGACTTTGAGCGAGCTCAAGGCCCGCAACAGCGGACCGTTGGCGCGCAGGGACGATGCCGGCACGAAGCCCATGTCGCCGCCGCCCGGGGCGGTGCGCGGATCCTCGGAGTATTCCTGCGCGAGCGTGGCGAAATCGGCGCCCGAGCGCAGCTCGGAGTAAAGCTTTTCGATCTTGCGACGCGCCGCCGCGGGACCGCGCGCGTCGTCGTTCTTGAGATTCCGCAACTGCGGTTCCGCCTGCGGCGTCACGGCGATCTGCGCCAGGTGGTAGTGCGTCTCAGGCACGTCGAAAGTGGTGCGATTGCGCTCGTAGTACGCCGCGATCTCGGCGTCCGTCACCGTGATGCGCGAGGCGATTTCTTTGTTGATGAGCTTCTGGATGATCAAAGTCTCGCGCACCTGCTGCCGGAAATCGTTGAGGTCGAGCCCCTGATTGCTGAGCTTGCCCTGAAACTCTTCCTTGGAGTAAGGGCTCTCAATCTGCGCCACTTTGGTATCAACCTCGGCTTCCGACACGGCGATCTGCGAGTGCGCGGCGTGAGCGAGCAGGATCTGGTTGTTGATCAGCTCGTCGAGCACATTCAGCTTCAGGCCAAGGGCCTGCTCCTCGCTGCCCGCGTCGGACCCGGGAGTCAGGCGGCCGCGGTAGTGCTTCTCGACCTCGTCGCGGAAGATCGGCGTCCCATCTACGTCGGCCCAGACTTCGCGGTCGGACGGCGCCTTGCGCGCGCACGAGGGCACGAGCGACGCCAGCGCCGCGACTGCCAGGATCATGGGTACGAGCAGCTGGCAAGAGCGTCCTCGCGGGACTCGATGAAACCTAGCTTGGAATTGCATGAGCCGATTGTAGCGTGTTCGTGGGCCAAACAGAACCGAGTTTAGTGGCCGGCGGCTTCGACGCTCTGCGGCCTTAATTTCATATGCAAGAGAGATGGACCTCGCCGTTCTTGTTAGGCAGGACTCGCCAGGAGCTCGCGCGCCAGACCGTCGGGCGTGGGCGCCGGGAGCCTTGCATCAGGAGTGCGGTACGGTGAACCGGGAGGTCAAATTGAAATCTCTGTTGCTTAGCGCGGTTGTGGCGGCCGGCGTCTATGTCGCGGTCGTGGTGAAACCCGGACAGCTTCCGGGAAGCCACGTCAAGGCAAGCGCCCACACTCAACTCACGGTGTACAACCAGAACTTCGCCGCCGTGAAGGAAGTTCGCAACCTGGAGCTCGAGCAAGGGGAGAACGAAGTGCGCGTCACCGACATCACGGCGCACGTCGAGCCCGAGTCAGTGGTGATTCGCGGCCTGACGAACCCTGATTCGCTGCGAATTCTGGAGCAGAATTACGAGAGCGATCCGCTGAGCGAAGGACTGCTGCTGCGGAAGTCCGAGGGCAAGCTGCTCGACTTTGAGGTCACCACGCCGGGCGGCGAGAAAAGAATCGTGCAGGGCAGGATTCTGCGGAGCGGCTACGTCCCGCACCCTTCGGCGTTTCAGCTCTTCGGCCCACAGTATGCCTACCAGCAGGCAGCCTATGCCAATCCCGAAGGCGGCGGCGAAGCGATCGTCGAGGTGAACGGCAAGATCCAATTCGGCCTGCCGGGCAAGCCGATCTTCGACTCGCTCGACCCGAAGGCGTTCCTGAAACCGACCCTCCAGTGGAAGCTCTGGTCGCGCGAAGCGGGTAAGCACGAGGTCGAGTTTTCCTATCTCACGGGCGGGATGCGCTGGGAGGCGAACTACAACGCGGTCGCGCCCGAGAACGGCGACACCTTCGACATCATCGGCTGGGTGACGCTCGAGAACATGAGCGGCAAGGATTTCGAGGACGCCAGCGTCAAGCTGATGGCCGGGGATGTGGCCCGGGTGCAGGCTCAGGGACAGCCGATGTCCTTTGCCAAGGCTGCGGACGAAGTGGCGGTGGGCGGCGCGGCGCCCGCCGTCACCGAGCGTGCCTTCGAGGAATATCATCTGTACACGCTCCCGCGGCCCACCAGCGTGCTCGACCGCGAAATCAAGCAGGTGGAGTTTCTGCGCGCGGCCAACGTGCCGGCGCACCGCATCTACGTCTACGACGGGTTCGAGGCAGACCCGCGCTATCGCGGGTGGGATTACTACAACATCCGCAACCAGGCCGAGTATGGGACGCTGTCAAACCCCAAGGTGTGGGTGATGCTGGAATTCAAGAATTCCAAGCAGTCACACCTCGGGATGCCGCTGCCGATGGGCAAGGTGAAGGTCTATCGCCGCGACGTGGACGGGCGCAACGAGTTCATCGGCGAGGATCAGATCGATCATACGCCGGAGGACGAGACGGTGCGCCTCTATACCGGTAACGCGTTCGATCTAGTGGGTGAACGCCGGCAGACCAGCTTCAAGCTGGATACGAACAACCACTGGGCCGACGAATCGTTCGAGATCAAGGTGCGCAATCACAAAAAGGAGAAGGTCCAGGTGCGCGTCGTCGAGCACCTGTACCGGTGGATTCAGTGGGACATCACCTCAGCTTCGATGGATCACGCGAAGACCGACGCTCGCACCGTCGAGTTCCGGCCCACTATCGGCGCGGGCGGCGAGGCAACCATCAACTACACGGTTCATTACACGTGGTAGGCAAAAGCGCGGCTTTCTGATACGATAATCCTTCGGTTTTTGGCGATTCCAAGTTTCGGTGAGGCTTTCTTATGGCTTTAACGTGCGACATTTGCGGTAAAGGTCCGCAGTTCGGCAACCGGATCAGTCACGCTCACAACGTCACCAAGCGGCGCTGGGACCCCAACCTGCGCCGCGTTCGCGCCCTGGTCAACGGCGCGCACCGGACGCTGCGCGTCTGCGCCAGCTGTATTCGTTCCGGCAAAGTTGTCAAAGTCGCTTAGGCCGCGACGAACCTCGCGGCTTGCTCCCTGCGTCACCCCGCTCCGAAATCCGCCAACGAACAAGCTGACATCACGACCCGCGAGGTGTGCCATGTCTTTCGTGCAACAAGTCGAAGAGTCCGAAGCCGGCGACCGGCTGGCTCCCGTTTACCAGAAAATCCGCGACGGGTTTGGATTTGTGCCCAACTATTTCAAAGCGCTGGGCGCGCGCCCCGAGCTGATCCTCACGCATCTCGACCTGGGCGAGCGCGTCACCGCCGACGGCGCCTTGCCGCGCGCCGTCAAAGAGCGGTTGGGAATTGTGGTGAGCGGAATTAACGCCTCGTCTTACTGCGTGGCGGCGCACATGGAGATCCTGCGCAAGCTGGGCGTGGAGAAGTCGGTGGGACGGACGCTCGCCGTCAACTACCCGAAGGCGCCCGTGGACGAGCGTGAGCAGGCGCTGTATCGCTTTGCCGACAAACTGACGACCCGGCCCGGCGACGTCGGCCAGGCGGACGTCGACGCGCTCAAGCACGCGGGATGGGATGACGCGGCCGTGGTCGAAACGGTGCTCGCGGTCGCCTACTTCAATTTCATCAATCGCGTATCGCTCGGCCTGGGGCTGATGGCCGACTTCTGAACTACGGTTCCTGGCACGCGACCCAGGCGCGCAGTATCTCTCCCACCGACCACGCTTGCGCGATGCAGCCGCGCGGCGCAAACGGCGCGTCGCCGTCAAAGATTTCGCCGATCGTGCCCAATCCGTACGTCTTCAACTGGTGTTCCATGGGAGCAAGGTACGACGCCGCCTGACCTGCGTCGTGGTAGACACGCAGATGCGCCATGACGAACTCGCCCAGCAGCCACGCCCACACTGTTCCTTGATGATAAGCCGCGTCGCGCTCCGCTGGACCGCCGCTATAGCGTCCGTGGTAGGCGGAGTCCCCCGGGGCGAGGGTGCGCAGCCCCTGGCTCGTCAAGAGCTGGGCCGCACAGGTGTCGACCACGGCGCGCTGCTGGTCGGGATCGAGTGGACTATTGGCGAGCGACACGGCAAGAAGCTGGTTGGGCCGCAGCGACGGGTCATTGCCGTCGGGGCCGTCCGGGCCATCGATGACGTCGAAGCAGCAGCCCGCAGCGGGATTCCAGAAGCGCTCGAAAGACGCGCGTACCTTGAACGCGAGGCGGTCGTACTCGGTCGACGCCTCACCCAGCGTGCGCGCCAGCTCACCCAGGGTCACGGCCGCGTTGTACCAGAGCGCGTTGACCTCGACCGGCTTGCCGATGCGCGGCGTCACCACGCGGTCGCCCACCTTGGCGTCCATCCAGGTGAGTTGGACCCCGGGTTCACCGGCGTAGAGCAGGCTGTCGGCACGGTCAACGTGGATGTTGTGACGCGTTCCTTCGCGGTACGCCTTCACGATTCCCGTCAGGACGGGGAAGAGCGCGCGCAGCAGTTTCCGGTGGCGCGTCGAAGCGTAATACTGGCGGACCGCCTCGATGTACCAGAGCGCGGCGTCTACGCTGTTGTACTCGGGAGCTTCGCCCGAGTCGGTGAAGCGGTTGGGCAGCATGCCTTGATCCACGAGGCCGGCAAAGCACTCGAGGATATTGCGCGCCGTCGCGGGCTGGCCGGTCGCGAGTGTGAGCCCGCCGAGCGCCATCATGGTGTCGCGTCCCCAATCGCCAAACCAGGGATAGCCGGCAATCACGGTGCGCGCCTCGGGATTCCGGGGATGTGGCCGGCGGACGATGAACTGGTCGGCGGCCAGCACGAGGTGGCGGATCCAGGCGGGCGCTTTGTCCGCCGCCGCGGCGCCCCGCGAGTCGCGGGAGATCGCCTGCGCCGACTGGTCGAGCAGGACCACTTCGCGCGCCCAGGATGCTTGAAGCTCGTGCGCCGTCTCCACGCCCGGCTCGGTGCTGAGGACGACGGTGAGCGAGTCGCCGGGCCGGATTTCTCCTCGGCCGGTGGCAGCGTGGAAATGGTCTTCAATGTCGTCGAGTCCGCGCTCGCGTTCGAGCGCCAGGCGGAAGTTGCGATACCACTCCGCCACCGGCTCGACCGTGGCCTCGGCACTCGAAAGATAAAACGGTGTCGCGCCCGGCGACGCGGTGATTCGTAAGGCGTGCCCCTGAGGTTCCGCCGGTTGGACGTCCATTCGCCACGCGTCGTCGCTTGGGCCGACGCGCGTCACGGAGTGGTAGTCGCGATAGTTGACGAGCGCGCGCAGCGTCAGCGCCACCGGCTCGCGCGCCCGCACCAGGTCGTAGCGCACGAAAGTCGTGTTCGAGCCGTGCCGCATCCAGACGCGCTTCTCGAGCCGCGCGTCCGCCAGGGCAAACGTCCAGACCGGCGTCGTTCCCTCCAGGTGAAAGCGCTCGAGGTGGATATAGCCCCGCGGATCGATCGCACCATCCGCCCAGCGGTTGGTCGAGAGCGGAAACGTCCGCCAATCGTATTCCGCCGTGTCTTCGAGTTTCGCGACCAGGAGCGTGCGGCCGCCAGTTGGCGAGAGCGCGGCGATCAGCAGCCCGTGATAGCGGCGCGTGAGCAAGCCGGCAATGGTCCCCGAGGCGAATCCGCCCAGTCCATTGGTCACCAGCCACTCGCGCGATTCGGCCGCGGCGAGGTCACCGCAGGTCTCGCGCCCGAAATCCACGAACGACTGCGGCAGTGTGGGTAAGGCTTGCATTTCTGTAGCGGCGGTCTATGACCGGCGGACTTGCCTTTTCAACGATTTCGCCGCTCATCGAGCGGCGCTACAGCGGGCTTCGCCGCTGTGAAAGGGCACGCCTTCAGGCGTGCCGATAGTCGTTACGAAAAGAATACGGCTTCAGCCGCTGTGGTATTAAGTTTCAGGGCCTAAAGGCCTTGGATCCCCCATAAAGGGACCTCCCCGGCACGACTGAAGTCGTGCCCTTTCGCCAACTTCACTCGCCGCTCTGCTCGATCAACTTCGCCACCAGCCCGGTCCAGCCCGTCTGATGACTGGCGCCGATGCCGGCGCCGATATCGCCGTGGAAGTACTCGTAGAACAGAATCAGGTCGCGCCAATGCGGATCGTCCTGAAACTTCGCGCAGTTGCCATAGACCGGACGCCGGCCGTCCGGGCCGCGCAGAAAGAGGCGGGTAAGCCGGCGCGAAATCTCAGACGCGATTTCCCACAAGTTCGTCCTCTGACCTGAACCAGCGGGAAATTCCACCTTGAGATCGTCGCCGTAATACCAGTGGAAACGCTGGAGTCCTTCAATGAGCAGGAAGTTCACCGGGAACCAAACCGGGCCGCGCCAGTTCGAGTTGCCGCCGAACAGACCGGTGGTGGACTCCGCCGGCTCGTAGTCCACACGATGCTCGTTACCGTCGAAGTTCAGCACATAAGGATGATCGCGATGAAACTTGGAGAGGGCGCGAATGCCGCCCGGCGAGAGGAATTCGTTCTCGTCGAGCAGGTAGCGCAGGACGCGCGGCAGCCGCGCGCGGCCCACGAGAGAAAGCAGACGCCGCACGCCACCGTCCGGGCGCTGCTTCATCTCGACGTTGCGGGCGAGCTCGGGATCGTTGTCAAGGAACCACTGCATGCGGCGCTTGAATCCCGGCAGCTTGTCGACGTCCTCGGGCTCGAGGGTTTCGACCGCGAAGAGCGGGATGAGGCCGACCATAGAGCGCACCTTGAGCGGATAATGGCTGCCGTCGGGCAGGTGCAGCACGTCGTAGTAGAAGCCGTCCTCTTCGCTCCACAGCTCGATGCCCTCGCCGCCCAGGTCGTTCATGGCATGCGCGATGTGGACGAAGTGTTCGAAGAACTTGCTTGCCACGTCTTCGTACGCCGGGTCTTCCGAAGCCAGCTCCATGGCGATCGCCAGCATGTTCAGGCAGTACATCCCCATCCAGCTCGTGCCGTCTGACTGCTCGATGTAGCCGCCGGTGGGCAGCTTCGACGAGCGATCGAAGACTCCGATGTTATCGAGCCCGAGGAATCCGCCCTCGAACACGTTCATGCCTTCGGGATCCTTGCGGTTGACCCACCAGGTGAAGTTGAGCAGCAGCTTGTGAAACACCCGTTCGAGGAAGCTGCGATCGGCCTGCCCGCGGATGCGCTGCTCGATCTTGTAGACGCGCCACGCGGCCCAGGCGTGCAGCGGCGGATTCACGTCGCTGAACGCCCACTCGTAAGCGGGTAACTGGCCGTTGGGATGCATGTACCATTCGCGCAGCAGCAGGATGAGCTGCTCCTTGGCAAAGTCGGAGTCGATGAGCGCAAAGTTGACGCAGTGGAACGCCAGATCCCAGGCGGCGTACCACGGATACTCCCACTTGTCGGGCATGGAGAGCACGTCGGCGTTGAACAGGTGCGTCCACTGGCGATTGCGTCCGTTGCGGCGCTCGGGAGGAGGAGGCGGCTGAGTCGGGTCGCCTTCGAGCCAGGTGCGCACGTCGTAGTGATAGAACTGCTTCGACCACAGCATCCCGGCGAACGCCTGGCGCTGGATGCGGCGCGCGTCCGTCGAGCCGCACTCGCCGAGGCGCTGTGTGTAGAACTCGTCGGCCTCGCGCAGACGCAGCGCCAGCGTCCGGTCAAACTCTTCGCCCAGTGTGGCGGACGTCGGAGCCTGGTCCGTGAAGCGCAGCCGCAGCGACACGCATCGGCCCGGCCCAATCTGGAGCGGATAATGGGCGCTCGCCTTGGTGCCTTCCTGGGCGGGATTCACCGCCCCGCGCGCTCCGTGCACGATGTAGTCATTGATGCTGTCCTTGACGTAGGGACGCGGGTTGGACCCGCCGAAAATGCGCGCGAAGTTGGTCTCATTCTCGGTGAAGAGCAGCTCGGGCGCGCCGTCAGGCCCGCTGCCGCACGCCAGCCAGCGCGGCCCGTAGTAGTGGTGGTCGGTGGCGATGGCGACGCCGCCGGGAACGCCGGCGCGGGTGAGCTGGCGCGGCGGCTCGGTCTTTCCCGTCAAGTCAGGGCGTCCCCAAGACCAGTTGTTGCGCAGCCACAAGGTGGGCAGCGCATCGAGGCGCGCCTCCTCGGGCCCGCGATTCCAGGCGGTGATGCGGACGAGGATATCCTCCGGCGTCGCCTTGGCGTACTCGACGTAGATATCGAAGTAGCGGTCGTCATCGAAAACGCCCGTATCGAGCAGCTCGAACTCGGGTGCGGCGCGGCCGCGTACTCGATTCTCCTCGACCAGGCGCGCGTAGGGGAATTCCGCCTGCGGATACTTGTACAGGTACTTCATGTAGGAGTGCGTGGGCGTCGAGTCGAGGTAGAAGTAATACTCCTTCACGTCCTCGCCGTGATTGCCTTCGTTGCCGGTGAGACCGAAGAGGCGTTCCTTGAGGATGGGATCGCGGCCGTTCCAGAGGGCGAGCGCCAGACAGACCAGCCCGTGGCGGTCACAGATCCCCGCCAGCCCGTCCTCGCCCCAGCGGTAGGCGCGCGAGCGCGCGTGGTCGTGCGGGAAATATTCCCACGCGGTGCCGTGCACGCTGTAGTCCTCGCGCACCGTGCCCCACTGCCGCTCGCTCAAATACGGTCCCCAACGCTTCCAGTGCGCCTGGCGCGTTCGCTCTTCCTCGAGCCGGATTTCCTCTTGAGTCATGGGTGTGTGAAGAAGCTGTCAGCGATCAGCGGTCAGCAATTACTTAGCAAGCAGCTTACGACGTTCAGGGAGCAACAAATATTTTAGATGCTCTGGGGGCTGGCGTCGATTGCTAAACTTGATTCGCGGCGGGCGCGGGTGCTGGTATCATTTGGGGGATACGGGCGCTCCAGTGTGCCCTCATTCCCGCGAAGGCGGGAATGACGTGTTGTTTCGAAAGGAATCCCACTCCCAATGAGACCCGTACCCAGGCGCGTTTCGCTTAACACTCAGGCGGCGTGAGATCGTGAGATAATCAGCTATCGGTCGAGAGGCGAGCACGCGAGGCCGGTGACGGCACGTACCACCGGCCTAAGGAGCCATCATGCATCGCAGAGATTTCCTGAGAAAAGGATCAGCGGCGGCGAGTCTGGCGGCGACGCGCAAAATCCTCGAGCCACTCGCGACGGAAGCGAAGGAAGCCGCTTCAGACACTTCAGGGAAAAAGGCCATCGCGCCGATTCCCAGGCGTAAGCTCGGCAAGACTGGCGCAGAGCTCTCGATCATCGCGCTGGGTGGCGTCGTCCTCATGGATACCGAGCAGTCCTTCGCCAATAATCTCGTGGCGGAGGCGTTCGACCGCGGCATTAACTATTTCGACGTGGCGCCGGAATACGGGAACGCTCAGGAACGCCTGGGTCCTGCGCTCGAGGCTTATCGCCAGCGCGTTTTCATTGCCTGTAAGACGCTGGAGCGCTCGAAGTCCGGCGCCGCCGCCGAACTCGACCAGTCGCTCAAGCTGCTGCGCACCGACCACGTGGACCTCTATCAGCTTCACGCCCTCACCAAGATGAGCGAGCTTGACCAGGCGCTCGGTCCGGGGGGCGCGATGGAAGCCTTCGTCGCGGCGCGCCAGGCGGGCAAGGTGCGCTTCCTCGGCTTCTCCGCGCATTCCGTCGAGACGGCGCTCGCCGCGCTCGATCGCTTCGACTTCGACACGATTCTCTTCCCCACGAACTTCGTCATGTTCTCGCAGGCCAACTTCGGTCCGCAGGTGCACGCGCGCGCCCGCGAGAAGCACATGGGCATCCTGGCGCTCAAGTCGATGGCCAAGACGCGCTGGCCCGCGTCGGCGAAGGAGCATCCGCACCCGAAATGCTGGTATGAGCCGTGCGCGATGCCCGAGGAAGCGGCGCTCGCGCTGCGCTGGACGCTATCGCAACCCATCACCGCCGCGATCCCGCCCGGCGACGAGCAACTGTTCCGCCTGGCGATGGACGTCGCACAGCATTTTCAGCCGTTGCGCGCGGATGAAGAGAAGACATTGATGGCGCGCGCCGCGGGCGTCGAGCCGCTGTTCAAGCTGGGGAATGCGTAGTGGAGACTCGCGCTTCGGGATTGCCACTACCTTGCGGAAAATATCATATTTGAAGGAACGAACCGAAGAAGTGGTTTAGAATCAACAAAACGTCTTCGAGAATATGCAGGATCTCCACATCTTGTTGAAAGCAAGTGATTTAGCTATCTGACTTAAAACTCAAGTCATTGAAAATAAGCCGCTTAGCTAATCAAATCAATCGAGGGAAACTCACACTATGAGCGCTACCGCTACGAATTCGACTACCCGCCTGCGCAGCCGTGACTGGTTTGGACGCGATGACCTGCTGGGACTCTCGCATCGCGCCTACCTGCGCGCCGAGGGATTCACCAGCCAGGTCTTTGACGGACGGCCCGTCGTCGGCATCTGCAATTCCTGGAGCGAGCTCACCACCTGCAACGCGCACCTGCGTCTGGTGGCCGAGGCGGTGAAGCGCGGTGTGTGGTCGGCGGGCGGGTTTCCACTCGAGTTCCCCGTCATCTCGCTCGGCGAAGTCCTGATGAAGCCGACCACGATGCTCTATCGCAACCTGATGGCGATGGACGTGGAGGAATGCATCCGCGCTTACCCGCTCGATTCGGTGGTGCTGCTCTCGGGTTGCGACAAGACGACGCCCGCCGAGCTGATGGGTGCGGCGAGCGCCGACGTCCCCGCCATCATGGTTCCCGGCGGACCCATGTTGCGCGGCATGTGGCGCGGCCAGGCCATCGGCTCAGGGACGGATACGCGTCGCGCCTGGCACGAGAAGCGCGCCGGCCAGTTGACTGACGAGCAGTGGTGCGAGATTGAAGGATGCATTTCGCGCAGCGCCGGACACTGCATGGTGATGGGCACGGCGTCGACGATGACCAGTATCGCCGAAGCGCTCGGCATGACGCTTCCGGGCTCGGCCAATATTCCCGCCGCCGATTCACGCCGGCTTGCCATCGCCGAGCAGAGCGGACGCCGCGCCGTCGAGATGGCGCGCGAAGACTTGCGTCCGTCAAAGGTGATAACGCGCGAAGCCTTGGAAAATGCCATTCGCGTCGACATGGCGATCGGCGGCTCGACCAACGCCATCATCCATCTGGTGGCGATCGCAGGACGGCTGGGCATCGATCTGCCGCTCGAGCGTTTCGACGAGCTTTCGCGTACGACGCCCTTCATCACCAACATTCGTCCCTCGGGCGCGTATCTGATGGAGGACATGTACTACGCGGGTGGACTGCCGGTGGTGATGAAGGAACTCGGGTCACTGCTCGAGCTCCGCGCGTTGACAGTGAGCGGGAAGACGGTGGAGGAAAATATCGCGTCGGCTCAGTGCTTCAACCGCGAAGTCATCAAGCCGCTCGATCAGCCGCTCAAGCCCGAGGGCGGCACCGTGATCCTCAAGGGAAACCTCGCGCCACAGGGCGCGGTGATCAAACAGTCGGCGGCGTCAGCGCAACTCGTGAAGCACAAGGGCCGCGCCGTGGTGTTCGAGAGCTATCAGGACCTGATGGAGCGCGTGGACGATCCTGACCTCGAGGTCGATGAGAGCAGCGTGCTGGTACTCAAGAGCGCGGGTCCCAAGGGCGCGCCCGGCATGCCCGAGTGGGGCGACATGCCGATTCCTGCCAAGCTGCTCAAGGCGGGCGTACGCGACATGGTACGGCTCAGCGACGCGCGCATGAGCGGCACGGCGTACGGCACCGTGGTGCTGCACGTGTCGCCCGAGTCGGCGGTCGGCGGTCCGCTGGCCGTAGTGAAGAACGGCGACACCATCGAACTCGACGTTGCGGGAAGACAGCTCGAACTGCTCGTCCCCGAGAGTGAACTCAAGAGCCGGCTCGCAGCCTGGCGTCCGGCAGCGCCTCACTACGGGCGCGGCTACGGCAGGATGTACCTCGAGCATATCCTCCAGGCGCACGAAGGTTGCGACTTCGATTACCTGCGAGCGCTGCCGCGTGGCGAGTGAATCCTGTCAACGGCATCCGGACCCCAAAAAATCCCTATTGCACGTATAGTAATTATGTGGTAAGAGTGGATAGGCTAGGTAATGTTATCGTAGATATCGACTGGGTGGACGATCGATGGGAAGGCGGTCAATCAATCATGCGGCGATGGCTTGAAAAGAGGTCAGGCTTGACCTCCGTTCAGGTAGTAAAGGCTTGCACGAAGATTACGGCAGAGTTACTGACTCGTTTTGCTCTGTTACGAGCAGGAATTACGTGTTAAGGTTGCGCTCCATGGCTGCCACTAAACCACGGAAATGTCCTTTCTGCGGCTCCACCCGGTCGACGCGATCGCCCAGCGGCGAACACCTGTTGTGCCTGGCCTGTCAGCGCATCATCATTATTCCTCGGAAAGAGACGCGCAAAGAGGAAAGTGGTGAGGGGCCGGGAAGAGCACTCGTCGGCGAATCTTCCGACTCTGATTAAGCGCTTTCGTACGAAAACCAGGTGTTGAAGCGCCGGCCGTCGTTACGGAGGGAGGCGCAGGCGCCGGAGCAGATCGTCGAACCGAGGTGACGAGCGTAGGCCATCGAATCTGGGCTCGCGCTTGATCCACACCGCATAAGCGTCACGCTCATCAACTGCTTTTTCCAGCCAGTCAAGTGCTCGATTCTTCTCACCCAGTCCGGCATGTACGAGCGCAAACATGTAAGGCGCCACGTAAGCGCGCTGGGAGAGTTCCTTGAGCTCGCCCAGGATTTTCCTGGCCTCGCGCTTGCGTCCCGCGAGCGCCAGAGTATGCGCGAGGCTGGCGAGTGACACCGGGTTTCCGCCTGAGCCGTCGCGAGATTTCTCCAAAGCGGAAATAGCTTCCGCGTACTGATGGGTCTGCTCGTAGCCCAACCCCAGCGAAGAGAATGCGGCAGCAAAGGCTGGTTCCATCTCGAGAGTCTTCAGCGATTGCTCGATGCAGCGCTCATATTCGCGAGCGATATAGAAGTCCCACGCCATCTCCATACTGATGGCGAGTGAGAGTGGATCGAGTTCCTGAGCACGCTCCATCTCGCGCAAGGCTTCCTCATGCCTCCCCATGGCGGTGAGATAAGCCGCGTACCAGCGATGAGCGGTGGCGTAGCTGGGATTCAGCTCCAGCGCCCGCAGGTATTCCTTTTCCGCCGCTTGCCAATCCCAGTCATAGGTCTTGAGCACCCCGGCCAGCGAAGCATGGGCTTCGGCCAGCGTCTCGTCGATGTCCAGCGCCTTGAGCGCCGCTTCCTTGGCCTTGGGCATCACCTGGCGAGGCGGCCGCAAGCTGAAGAACGCGTGCATTCCCTGGCAGTCGGCAAGGCCGGTGTAGGCAAGCGCATACTGCGGATCGCTCTCGATCGCCTTTTCGAAATGCGCGAAAGCCTTCTCGAGGCCCTCCGCCGTCATCCGGTTGAAGTGATAGCGCCCCTTCAAGTACTCGCGGTAAGCATCGACATTCTCCGGGTTGCGCTTCGCGAGACGCTCCTCCACCTGGTGAGTGAGGCGTAGTTTGAGTTTGCTCGAGATATCGCGCGAGATCTCTTCCTCCACGGTGAAGGCGGCGGAGGGCTTGCGCGTGTACTGCTCGCCCCAGAGCCGCCACCCTGTGGCGACGTCGACCAGCTCCGTCGCGACCGTCAGATTGTCACCGGGCTGCGCCACCCTTCCGGTGATCACGGCGTGGCTCCCCAGTTCCCGCCCCACCCGTTGCGGGTCGTTTTCCCGGCCCTTGTAGCGGAAGACCGTGCTGCGGGCCATCACCCGAAGGTCGGGAAGCTGCGACAGGCTGTTGATCAGGCTCTCCGTGATGCCGTCGCTCAGATACTCCATCGCCGGGTCACCGCTGGCGTTCAGGAAGGGCAAGACGGCGATGGAATGGATCGACTCGGCGGGCTGGGACAGAGGCACATGCGCCTTGCTCGGCATCTCTACCGGCGCAATGAAGCGATAGCCGCGCCGCGCCAAGGTCTCGACGAAGCGCGGGCTGTCCGCCGAATCGCCCAGCGCCTGGCGCAGCTTGTTGACGGCGGTGTTGACGTTGCGGTCAAAGACCACGTAGGTGTCGGGCGCCCAAAGCTTGTCGCGCAACTCCCGGCGCGTAACCACTTCACCCGCTCTTTCGAGCAAGAGGGCGAGAATCTGGAAGGGCTTTCCCTCGAGCTTCAGCTTCAATCCGCGCTTGCGCAGTTCTCCTGACTGCAAGTCCGCTTCAAAGGGTCCGAAGCGAACGGCTCGGATGAGCCCGCTCGATTCAATGATATGACTCATGGTGCGACACTATTTCCATGTACTGATGAGTTTTGCCGCTTTCGGGATGCACGACGCCAGGCCCAAACTTGATTCTTTAAGCTAACATTTGTTAACTCAATGGCTTGCACTCTTACAAAAGCTTGACCCTGCCTTAAGGCACCCTTCGCCGCCCGCGCCGATTCCAATCCAAACGTACGATGCGCACCCGCCGGCGCGAATCCGAGTTTGTGAAGGAGGTTCCTTTGAAAGTGTTCGGTAAGCTGCAGTTCATACGCTCTGTTGCCGCCCTGGCAGCGGCCTTTGTTCTTGCGCCCGTTCTGGCCAACCGGCCGGACAATTACCTGGACATCGTCGCTCCGCCGCACACTCCCGTCATGTTTCGGTCGAATGACGATGGAGCCTTCGTTTGGCTGACCATCCGCCCGAGCGGCGTGTCATCCCGGCACGCCGCACCTAGCTTGCCCCTCCGCGAGGGTCTCTCCCGCATTTCCCGTTGAACTCGCCGCTCGAACCGAGAATAATGTTCGAAACTCGAAAGCCAGGGAGACGGAATGCGACTACGACTCAGTACGCTCATTCTTGCGTTGTCATGCTTGACAGCGCCACCGGCTCTGCTGCTCGCCTCAGGGCCGTCGATCACCGGCGGTCCCGTGGACACCGGATACGACTCCGGCTCCGCGGCCGCGCTCCAGGCCACCCTGAGTGGGATCACCGGCGATGCGGCGCGTTACGCCGTCTTTGCCGGCATTCAGTACGTCGGCACTACGGCGGTCGCGAACGTTGAGATGGATCGCCAGGCGTCGAGTGCCGCGGGCGGCGCGCGCTACCAGGCGGAGTGGCCCATCCCCGCCGATGCGCCCACCGGCCTCTATAGCCTCGTGCTCAGTGTTGAGAATCGCTCCACGCGCGAGACCGTCGCCACGCAGAAGGTCCGCGGCTTTGTGGTCTACCGGAAGCTGGTGCGTATCGCGCGCGTCGATCTCGATAAGACTTTCTACGCGCCGGGCGAGACGATCGAGTCCCAGATCGTGCTCGAGAACCTCACCGATCATCCGATGAAGGACCTGCGCATCGAGTTCTCGAACTCCAACTATCCGTGGATCTCGACGTTTTCGGGGGAGAAGAGCTTGTCGGGCGCGCAGCCCGTGAACCCCGCCTTGAATCTGAAAGTCCTGCGCACTGGCTTGAATCTGGCGGCGCACGCCGAGTCCACATTACCCATGGCGCCCTCAGGCACGGCCGCGTTTTTGCAGGGGACACAGGTCGCGGTGATGGGTACGGGCGGCCCGGCGCGCGACTTCAAGGTGCCGCCGCCCGAGGTGGATCAGTACACGGTCGCGGTCTGGAACGCGGAGCGCACCGTCCTCTACGACATGGTGTTCTCGCCGCAAGCCATCGTGCGCGATCCCGACCGCACGCTGCCCAAGCCGTATAGCTACAGCTTCACCCACCGCTATAACTCGGACATCGACTTCACCAAGTACCGCGAGTTCTACAAACCGGGTGAGACTGCCACGGCCGACTCCGTTCGCGACCGCAACCACCTGCCTGCGTCGCTGCTCGTCTTCTGCCCCCACGAGGACGACGAGCATCCCTGGGCGGGTCTCATCCACGCCATGCTGGAAGCCGGCCGGCCGGTGCGCGTGGTGTTCTTCACGGGCGGCGACGTGGGCGCGTGTGAGCGCTACTACTCGAAGGCGTGCGGTCCGAACGAGGCGCGCGAGTTCGGCATGGTGCGCATGGAGGAGTCTACGGAAGCCCTCGAGCACATCGGACTCACCCGCGACCACGTGACCTTCCTCGGGCTGCCTGACGGCGGCTCGGGCGCGATCTGGTTCGAGCACCAGAAAGTCTCGAATCCGTTCCTCTCCATTTACCTTGCCACCGACCACGCGCCCTACGAAAACGCCTACCGGCCTAACCTGCCCTACGCGCGCGACGCCGTGCTCGACGTGGTCGAGCAGATTATCCGGGACTTCCACCCCGCGATGATTGCGACGCCGCATCCCGACGAGCGGCACGTGGACCATCGCACCGCCAACTGGTTTGCGGTCAAGGCCTGCCAGGAGCTGCTGCGTGCGAAGCAGCTCGACCCCTCGACCGTCATCCTCGCCGACCAGGCCTACGGCGCGGGTGGATACAAACCTGCGCCTTACCATTACGAAAAATACGTGGTCTACCTGAGCGGCGAGGCGGCAGTCCTCAAGCAGGAGATGGGCTGGATCTACCAGTCACAGGACGGCAACATCGATGAGGGGATGCGCAAGACGTTTGACGAGCTGCCGCGCGAGGAGGTCCACTACAAGATTACCGATTGGCAGGAACACGAGGGTTGGAACGAGTGATCTCTAGGTTGACGCCACGCGTCATTCCGAGTGCGGCGAGCAATCTGGGCCCTGCCTTGGACCCAACGGCAACTACGCGTTCAGCACCTCAAGGAATTCCTCTACGGTTATCCCCGCCTTCGCAATGAGGCTTCGCAACGTTCCACGAGCCACTTCTGGATGATTCGGAACCGATAGGGTAGCGATGTGCCCTGGCTTAATCAGAATAATGTGACTTCCACGCTGGCGGGCAGTTCTCCAACCTAGCTTCTCAAAAGTACTCACGACCTCCCGAGATCGCAGAACCGGAACCGGTGGCATTAGACTGAAACTTCCACTTCGCGCGTAGCGATCGTGAGCGGCATGCCGCGTTCAGCACGCACCTCCAGGCACTCCGCGATGGCTTTACGGATATTGCTTTCGGCTTCCTGTTCGGTTTTGCCCTGACTGACGCAGCCGGGAATGGATGGGCATTCCGCGACGAACACGCCGTCTTCGTCTCGAAAGATCGTTATCAAGAACTTCATTTTGTGTTCACTCCATGGTCCAATATGGCACATTGCGCGGAGGCATTCAACGGGCTAACGCTGGACTGATTCGCGGACTGCCACACCACGTGTCATTCCGAGCCCAGCGAGGAATCTCGCTCTGGTCTTGGTTGTCCGAGTCCGAGAGCATTCGCATCTCCTCACGAGCGATTACACGCGACCAGCCTTGATTGCCATTTCGCGCGCCGCGCGCAGCTTCCCTACCGGATCGCTCGTCGGCAGGAACTCCATGGCGGCGTAGCGGTCGTACTTGAGACGCCCCAGCGTCTTGAAGATGTTCTCGTAGTTGATCTCGCCCGTACCCGGCTCGTGCCGCCCTGGGACGTCGGCGATATGCACCAGGCCCACCTCGTTGATGTTCTTCTCCAGCTTCTCGATCAGGTTGCCTTCTGCAATCTGCTCGTGGAAGAAGTCGTAGAGAAACTTCACCTGCGGGTGATTCACCGCCTTGATGATCTCGAAACCTTCGGCCACCGATTGCAGATAATAATGCGGATTCTCTTCCGGGTCGATGTTCTCGAGCAGCAGCCGGATTTTCTGCCCGGCGATTTCCTTGCCGTCGACCTGCTCGGCCGCGCGCTTCAGCCCATCGATGCAGCTCTGGTGCTGCTGCGCCCGCGGCATGCCGGGCACCACGTTGCCCGACATGATGATGACCGCCGGACACTCGATCTTCTCCATGATGGGCAGCTCGTGCTTCAGGTCGGCGAGCAGAGCGTCGCGCGCCCCAGGATCGCCGACGCCGTGCGCGAGTCCCGCCGTGGTATCAAAACTGATGCCCAGTTCGCGCCGCTTGGCGTTGGCCTTGCTGAAGTCCGCGTCGGACCAGTGCCGGTACTCGCCCACCAGCTCCACGTTCTTGTAGCCCGCCTCGGCCACTTTCTCCAGGCGCTGCTCGAAGGGCAGCCTGGTGAAGACGGTCCACAGCATCACGGAGAGGGTGAACGGCACGCCCGTCGCTTCTCCTGTACCGGCAGCGGTCGGCGATGGCGAGCCGCCAGATGCGTTCGCCGATCCAAGCCCGTCGGCGCCTAGCGCCGCCGCTCCCAGGGCTGCTCCCGCAACGTTGCGTGCAAAATCGCGCCGGTTCATGGTTCCTCCAGGAAATCTGGAGGCCAGTGTTGCATCAAGGGGCGGCGCGGCGCAAGAGCTTTCGACCAGCTTGCCTTCGAGCGCACGGCGATAATACTATGATGGCCTCGCTACCATGACACCAACGCCAACTCACGCGCCGCATCGCCCCATTGTCCAGATCTCGCTCGATCTCACGAGCATCGATGAGGCGCTCGAACACGCGCGCCAGGCGGTACGCGCCGGGGTCGACTGGCTCGAGGCGGGGACGCCGCTGATTCTCGCTGAAGGACTGCGCGCCGTCCAAGCGCTGCGCCGCGAGTTCCCCGCGCATCCGATCGTCGCCGACCTCAAGACCATGGACGGCGGGTATCTGGAAGCCGAGATGATGGCCAAGGCGGGCGCGACGCACGTGGTGGTGATGGCGCGCGCCCATCCCGCGACCATCAAGGCGGTGGTGAAAGCGGGGCGCGACTACGGCATCGCGGTGATGGGCGACGACCTCGCCTGCGCCGACAAGCCGGCCGCGGCGCACGCGCTCGAAGACCTGGGCGTGGATTTCATCGTCCATCATGTTGGCTATGACGAGCGCCGCGATCCCGCGGTGGTTGCCTCGAACGGCGGCCGCGCCCCCACTCCGCTCGACGAACTCGAAGCAGTCGTCCGCGCCGTCACGATTCCGGTGCAAGCGGTGGGCGGACTCACCGTTGATCAGGTCTTGCAACTGCCGAAGTTGGGCGTCCATCATCTGGTGCTCGGCGCGCCCTTGACCGTAGATGCCAATGCGTTCAAGTCGCCCGCGCACGACCTCGAAGGCCTGCTGCGCGAAATTATCGCCAAGCTCGAAGCAGTAAGGAGTTGAGATGGCTGAAAGCTCGATGGCGGCGGTCGTACACTACGCGCTCCAACCGGGCGCGGTCGAGCTGCGCGAAGTGCCGCGTCCGCGCGGTCTCGCTGATGACGAAGTGCTGCTCCAAAGCCGCGCCATCGGCGTATGCGGCAGCGAAGTCCACCAGTACCACAACACCCACAGTTGGCCGGTGAATGTCCCGGTAATCCTCGGCCACGAATTCTGCGGCGTGGTAGCGGCGGCCGGGAAGTCGGTCAAGGGTTTTCGCGAAGGCGACCGCGCGACTTCGGAGACAGCGGCGCGCATCTGCGGCCACTGCATCTACTGCCGCACGGGCGAGTACAACCTGTGTCCCGAGCGCCTGGGATTCGGCTACGGCGTCGATGGCGCGATGGCGGAATTCGTCAAGGTGCCGGCGCGCTGCCTGCATCATCTGCCGGATACGGTGCCGTTCGAGAGCGCCGCGCTCACTGAACCCTGTTCGGTAGCCTACAACGCGGCCTGCGTCAAGACGTACATTCGTCCCGGCGACTCGGTGCTCGTCCTCGGTCCGGGGCCCATCGGACTCCTGTGTCTCGCGCTCGCGAGGCTGTCGGGCGCGGGCTGGTCGGCCGTCGCAGGACTCAAGCAGGACGAACGGCGGTTGGAGGTGGCGCGCCAAATCGGCGCTGACCGGACCATCGTTCTGGGGAAGGACGACCAGCAGCCGCTGACGGACGCGATTCGTGCGCTGGGCGACGGCCTGGGCGTCGACGTGGTGATGGACGCCACGGGCCACTCAGCGACGCTGAAGGCGGCGATGGCGGCGGTGCGACCGGGCGGCCAGATCACCAAGATCGGCTGGGGACCGCAGCCGCTCGACTTCTCGCTCGATCCGCTGGTGGCGAAAGCGGCGCGCTTGCAAGGCAGCTTCAGCCACAATTATCCTATTTGGGAGAAGGTGATCGCGCTGATGGCGGCTGGCCGGCTCGATCCGCGGCCGCTGGTGGGTCGTGTGGAGCCGCTGGCAGGCTGGCGGTCCTGCTTTGACGGGATGGCGTCGGGCGAGATTGTCAAAGGCGTGCTGAAGCCGGCCGGCTAGCGTGTGTTTTATTAGCGGCTTTGCCGCCCCGCTGTGCGGAAAGGCTCTGCCTTTCCGGCAAGGCACCACTTCTAACACTGAGGTGCAGCCATGTCCGGCCCCAAAAGAAGGAATCCAGGCGATAAGACACTCGGCCTTGACCAGCCAATCGATCGGCGCGATTTTCTCAACTCCACCCTCCTCGCATCGGGCGGTCTTCTGCTTACTCAACTGGCCCCCGTCGAGCTGATGGCCCAAGGCGGCGACTGGACCGGCTACGGCGGGGTGGGTGATTACCGCAATTCCAACGGCAACACGGAAGCCGTGATGAATGCGGCGCACAAGATTCGCGACCATATCTTTGACGCGCCTCCGCCGAATGTGATCGATACGGGAGAGACGTTCGACTGCGTGGTCGTAGGCGGCGGACTCAGCGGGCTCGCGGCCGCGCTCTTTTTCAACCGCGAAGCCGGCCCGCGTCTCAAGTGCCTGGTGCTCGAGAACCATCCGGTGTTCGGCGGGGAAGCCAAGCGCAACGAGTTCACGGTGGACGGCCAGCGTCTGTTTGCGCAGCAAGGTTCCACACATTTTCAGATACCTTACCCGCACAGCTACCTGGAGCGCTTCTACCAGTCCATCGGCATGGACTACCGCCAGTTCAAGTACCAGACGTGGGGCAGCTCCGAGCGCGAGATTCCGCTCAGCCGCAGTCCCTACCAGATGCTCTCGATCGAGCCTTCTACCTATGGCTTCTACTTCGGCGCCAAGTTCGGCCAGCAACCGGGGCTGTGGCTGATCGATCCCTGGGGCCGGAAGCTCGAAGGCGCGCCGCTGTCAACCCAGACGCGCGCCGAACTGCTCAAGTCGCATGAGGGCGCGGATCCCAGCGCCTGGCCGCCCAAGCTGCCCTTCGATTATCCGGGTGATGACATCTCGCGCCGCTACGACAGCAAAACCCTGGAACAGGTGATGATGGAAGAGGACGGGCTGAGTCAGGAGACGATACGCACGTTCTTCAGTCAGGATGCGGCGGGCGGCTTTGGCCTGGGACCGGACGCGCTGTCCGGCTACTGCAAGTTCGTCTGGGACGCCTTTTATGCTCTCGACGATACGCCCACCACCGGCTGGCAGATGTTCCCCGGCGGCAACGCCGGAATGGCCCGCCTCATGGTGAAGACGCTCATTCCGGACTCCATCTCCGGGGCGCGCACGCTCGAGAACGTCTGCCGGAACTCCATCAACTTTGCGGCTCTTGACCGGCCGGGCAGCCTGGTGCGCATCCGGCTGCAATCGACCGTGGTGCGTGTGGAGCACGAGCGCGAGCCCCAAAAGTCGAGTTTCGTCTGGATCACCTACACCCGCGGCGACAACACCTACCGGCTGAAAGCGCGTTCCGTAGTGATGGCGGGCGGGAGCTGGACCACCAAGCACATCGTGCGCGATCTGCCGTCATCGCATCGCGACGCCTACGCGCAGTTTCATCGCACGCCTTACATGGTCGCGAACGTCGCGCTGCGAAACTGGCGGTTCCTTTATAAGCTCGGCATCTCCGGCGGGCGCTGGTTCGAAGGGATCGGCAACTGGACGGAAGTCCGCAAGGTGGTCACGTTCGGGAGCGACCGGAAGACCCTCGGGCCGGATTCGCCCACCGTCCTGACTCTTTATGTGGCGTTCCTCTATCCCGGCCTGTCGCCCGATGAACAGGGGGCGAAGGGCCGCGCCGAGCTGCTGAGGACGTCCTATCGCGAATACGAGCGACGCATCCGCGAGCAGTTCAACGACATGTTCGCGCGTTCCGGCTTCGATCCCGAGCGCGACATCGCAGGCATCATCCTCAATCGCTGGGGACACGCGTTCTGCAGTCCGCAGCCCGGCTTCTTCTTCGGGAGAGACGGCAAGCCCGCGCCACGCGAGGTACTGCGCGGCGCTCCTTTCGGGCGCATCGCCTTCTCGAACACCGATCTCGCCGGCTCGCCCGACCATCGCACCGCCATCACCGAGTCAGACCGGGCGGTGGGCCAGCTTCTCGACCGTGTGCTGACCTAGCAACGGCAAGGCAAGCACGGCTCGGTGGCAGAAGAGAGGCCGGGCCCGAAGAGCTCACCGGCTGCCCGCGATTCCCGGAAACCAACGTACCGCATTATCGTGAAAGAGCTTGCGCAGGACGGGCCGCGGCAGTGCCAAACCCTGGTAGGTGTGGCCCATGTACTCGACCGTCTGGTCGGTCGAGAAGAATTTCCAGTCGCGAGCGTACGTCCGGCGGAACTCGGCGAGCGCGCTTTCCGTCTTGTCGCGCGGCAGCACCACGAGATCGGTCGCGTAGAGCACGCGGTCCTGGTACTTGATCAGGAAGGCGCGCACTTTCTCACGCGGCTGGAGCATGAAGTAGGGAACGCGCGCCGCCATGTCGACGGCGAAATTCGGGTAACGGTCGAACCGCTGGGCAATGTCATCGACGTTGGTTTCCATGCTGCCCAGGTGCGCGCCCACCACTCGCAGCCGGGGATTCTCGGCCACCAAATGGTCGCGCGCCTTAAGAATCGCCGCCTTCGAGGGCCAATCGGGATGCGCGTAGGCGTACTCTCCCGGGTGCTCCTTGTAATAGCTGTAATCGGGACTCGAGGGATTGGGCGGCTGCCAGCATGAGTCGGGCTCCGCGAGATGCGCGACTAACGTACGGTGGTGAGCCGCGATATCGCGATAGATCGGCTCGAACGCCGGGTCATCGGCCATGACCCACTTGCCGGCATGGTTCTTCATCTCCATGCCCATCACTTTGTAAATCTTCACCGCCACCGCGCCGTTCGAGAAGTCTTCGTTCAACTGGCGAATCGTACGCGCGCTGAACCCGGGCTGCTCAAATTCGTAAGGACTGAACGTGGTGCAAAAGGCGGCGCGGCCGTGCGTGTCTTGCCGGACCTTGAGGACCTCGCTGCGCTGCGGCTCGAGGCCCTTGTAGTCGGGGTCGCGATCGTCAATCACGCAAATGTTGAGGGCGTGCAGGTTGAGGTGCTCGATCAAGGCATCAAGCTCCGGAGCGTCCTTGTAGACGTGAATATGCGTGTCGATAGGCTGGATGTCCGCAAAGCCCTTGAGCAGTGCGCTCTCGTCACTCGCTGAGGACCCGGAGTCTTGGGCCGCAACGGATGCTTTCCACGCTGAGGCAAGCATCAGCGTCAGGAGAATCGTCAGCAGATACGTCGTCGAAGTTTTCAACCTATACCTCCTACTTGCATCGGACTCAGCTATCGTGGTGCGTCAATGCGTATCCCGCGCCTACTCGCGAGCGGCCGGTAACGCGAAGGCCACATAGGCGCCGTGGATATGCCCCTGAATCGCTGCGTCACTCACCTCGGGTGCGGCAGCGCAAACCACCAGATATTCTCGCCCTCCCGCTTCATACACGCTCGGAATGCCCTGGAGCGCCGCGTCGAGCCGCTTTTCCCAAAGCACCTTGCCGGTTTCCTCGTCGTAGGCGCGCACGAAGTGATCGCGGGTCGCGGTGAACACCAGTCCTCCCGCCGTCACCACTGGTCCGGTGCGCGGAAATGGAAATCCTGTGTCATGGATTCCCTTGGCCGCGAGCTCCGGCACGTCACCCAACGGAATCTGCCACTTGATAGTTCCCCGGTTCAGATCGTAGGCGGTGAGCGACGTCCACGGCGGCTTGATGGGAGGAACGCGCGCGTTGGTCATCATGAATCCGAAGCCGCTGAGGTAATGGACCGCGCCGGAACTCGGATCGCCAGCCGGAGCCGCCTTAGGCTGTGATGGCAAAGGCGAGGCGGCTGCGGGATTGAGCAGAAACGCGGCCAACGATTCGACTTCCGCCGACGGGAGCTTCGGGAATCCCGGCATGGGGCCGCGTCCCTGCCTGATAATGCTTTCGACCTGTTCGCGCTCGAGCCGGGCGCCGACGTCGACGAGCGAGGGAACGGCGGGCGGCAAGCCCGCGCGGTCAGACCCGTGGCAGTAGCGGCAGTTTGACTCAAAGATAAAGTGGCCCTGCTGCTCGATGGACTCGCCTGCTGCGGCTCGGGCGGTTACTTCCGGCTCCAGTTTGAGCAAGCAGGGAAGGTCCATTGAGACGACGTAGAGCGTGCCGTTCGAGGGATCGACGGCCGTGGAACCCCAGTTCGCTCCGCCGCTATTGCCCGGCATCTCGATGGCGCCGGTGAGCGTGGGCGGCGTGTAGAGACCGCCGTTTTGCGCCGATTCGAGCTCGCGGCGGATTCGCGCCAGTTCTGCGGGATCGGTGATCCACGGACTGAGATCGTCGACAGCGAAAGTTTGCCGGGCGAACGGCGGCGGTTTCAGCGGGAAGGGCTGAGTGGGCCAGGTCTCTTCTCCGGGCATATCGGAACGAGGCTCGGGCCGTTCCTCGATGGGCCAAAGCGGCTTGCCGGTGTCGCGGTCGAACACCCAGAGGAATCCTGTCTTGCCGGCCTCGGCGACGGCGTTCACGGTTCGGCCGTCGTGCAAAACGGTGAGCAGCTTGGGCGCGGCCGCGTTGTCGTAGTCCCAGATGTCGTGATGAGTCATCTGAAAATACCAAAGCAGCTTGCCGGTGCGGGCGTCGAGCGCCAGCAGGCAGTCACCGAAGAGGTCGGCGCCCGCGCGGTCGGCGCCGTAAAAGTTGTACTTGGGGCTCGCGGTCGGCACATAAACAACTCCGCGCTTTTCATCCACCGAGATTTCGCCCCAGCAGTTCGCTCCTCCTACGCGCTTCCACGCATCTTTCGGCCACGTGTCGTATCCAAACTCGCCAGGATGCGGGATGGTGTGAAACGTCCAGACCAGTTTGCCGGTGCGCACGTTGAAAGCGCGGATGTCCCCTGGCGCCGAGCCGTATCCCTGATTGGTGGCCGAACCCAGGATCAGCAGGTCTTCGAAGACTCGCCCCGGAGTTGTGGATTGCACGAGCGACAGAGTCGCGGGATCGCGGCCGAGGCCTTGCTTCAGGTCGACGCGGCCGTGATCGCCAAACGACCGGATGGGCTTTCCGGTGCGGGCGTCGAGGGCTCGCAGGCAGTGGTTGCTGGCGTAAAGAAGGCGGCGCTCGCTCCCATCCTTGCTTTCCCAATAGTTGATGCCGCGGTCGGTGATGATTTCGGTGTCCGGATCGGCCTTGTGCACCCAGACTTTCTTCCCCGTCTTGGCATCGAGCGCGATGATGGAGTCGTGCTCCGCCAGGACGTAAGTAAGTCCGTGCGCTTCGACCGGGTTGAAGAAATACCGGTTGTCATCGCCGGTTGCAAAGGTCCAGGCGATCTGAAGCTGGCTGACGTTGCTCCGATTGATCTGACGAAGTGCGGAGTACTGCGAAGAGTCCGTCCCACCGCCGTAGTCACTCCAAGTCGTGTGGCTTTGACCGAAGACGCGGGCGTGAACGCCGAGAACGAAGACGCCGAAGACCAAGGTCATCACGGCAGCCCTAGACTGTAAGAAGGCGGTCAGAGACGCTCGTTCTCTAACGATAGTTGCCTTAACTGGCTTCACCCATATCCTCCATTCCGGTCGACCTCCAGGAATCGCGCTGCCCATCTATGGTTCGTCCTCTTCGAAACGTTCTTTATACTCCATTTCGTCGGGCTGGCCCGGGCGGGTCAGCTCCAACTGGATGCGGCCCATCCCGAGGCCCGGAGAGTAAGCGCTGATGGTCGAGCGCCCCGTCCGGTCGGTGGCCCGGAAGGCGATGCGAGTCAGTCCCGCGACGGCGTTCCAGGTCAACCCGGTGCCATATCCCAGCGAGGTTTGCGGCAAGAGTTCGCCTGGGCCGTAGCAAGTAAATGTAATCGGAAGATCGGCGGACGGAACGACCGTCTGCTGCTGGTCCACTACGCGGGCCGTGATGTACGCCAGGCTATCTCGATCCCCCGAGCGCAACTGCGGCGCGTCAGACTCGAGCGCGATGTGATGCGGCGGACCCGCCGTCCTCTGAACCTCCTCGACTTTCTGGCCTCGGCCGCGAGCGACCGCCCTCAGCGTTCCCGGCTGATAAGCCACCTGCCAGATTCGAGGCGGGTGGGGCAGTGCTCCGCCTGTGGCGGCTCGCTTCACACCTAGCGACGTCCCGTTCAAGTGCAACTCGACTTCCTCGAGGTTGCTATTGACCTTGACCGACCTGGTCTTGCCTTCCTCTCCCGGCCAAGTCCAATGGCCGACGATGTGGACCACGGGCGTCGCGGTCCACTGGCTCTGGTAGAAATAGTAGACGTCCTTCGGAATTCTCCAGGTGTCGGCCATGCCGAAAGCAACGATGTGGGGGATCACGGTGTCGTAGGTCTCGCCCTCATAGTCGAACTGATGCCAGATCAAGCCGCCGGCCAGCCACGGACGCGCGTAGAGCCGGGCCAGGAAGTCTTCGTGCTTCCGGCCGGCCAGATCCTCGCTTTCCGGCCCCATGCCGTACAAGCCGCGTCCCATGGTCGCGACGGCGTACTCGGAGACCATGTAGCTCCGGCCGGGATTCTGCCGGTGCTTTGCGTCCATTTCGGAGCCGGCGCCCAGGCCGACGACGTCGACCAGCGCCTCGATCTCGTCGCCGCGCGGTTCGTGCATGGCGACAGGACGCGTCGGATCGAGCTCGCGATACTTCGCCGCCACAGCTTTCACGACGCGCTCGGAGACCTTTTGCGGGGCGTTGATCTCACCGGCGATTCCCCAGACGATGATCGACGGATTGTTGCGGTCGCGCCGAATCATCTCCTCGGCCATGGTCAGCACGTTGGAGATGTATTCGTCCGGATTCCCAATCTCCTTGTTGACCGGCAGCTCTTCCCAGACCATCAATCCCAAGCGGTCGGACGCTTCGATGGTGGCCGGGTCGTGGGGATAATGGGAAGTTCGCCAGAAGTTCGCGCCCATCGCCCGGATCACTTCCATATCCTTGACGTGTCGCGAGTCAGGGAGGGCGCTTCCCATGCCGGGATAGAACTGGTGCCAATTGGTGCCCTGAATCTGCACGCGTTCACCGTTCAGAAGAAATCCCCGCTCAGGATCGAATTTGAACCAGCGAAAACCCAAGGGACTCTCCATCTGATCGACCAGGGTTTCGCCGTCGCGCAGGCTGGTCCTGATTCGATACAGATTGGGACTAGCGGGAGACCACAGCCGGTGATGGTCGATGACGCCCGAGCGCTGCGTGATCGCTGTCGTGCCGCCCGGAGGGATGCGAACCGGGGACGAGAGCGTCTTGACGAGCTGATGATCCGGATCAAGGATGTCGTGGACCAGACTCAGTTCTCTCGTCTGTGACGTCTGGTTGACGATCCTCGATTCGATCTCGACCTCGGCGGACTCCCGGCTGACCCGCGGCGTGGTCCAGATGACTTCGGCCACGTAAGTCGGCTCGCAAAGGCGCAGCCACGCATCGCGATAGATTCCGCCATAGAAGCTGTAATCCGTCTTGACGGTGGGAGGCACGGTCGCGTGAAACAGGTTGTCGACCTTCACCGTGAGGACATTCTCGCCGGCGCCGAATCGCAGGAGTCCCGAGAGGTCAAACTCAAAGCTGGTGTAGCCGCCCTGGTGCTCGCCGACTCTGTGTCCGTTGAGCCAGAACTCGGAAACGCTGTTGACTCCTTCAAACTCCAGGAACACTCTCTTGCCTGAGAGTCCGCCGTCCAGCTTGAAGTGCTTCCGGTACCAGCCGATGCCGCGCCAGTATCCAGGTTGGGCGTCGCTCACGTCAAAGGCGTTCCAGGTGTGGGGCAGGTCGATGGCCTGCCACGCGGAGTCATCGTATTCGGGTTGATAAGCTTCGCGAAAGCGCGGCTCAACTTCCGCCGCCGCGCCATTCCTCCGGTCGAAGGACCCGAGCTCGCCCGTGCCGTGAGATTGCCGCTCGAACAACCAGCCCGCGTTGAAGTTCTGCCGCACCCTCGGATTCGCGTCCTGGCCGGTCTCGACAGCGTTCGAGGCCGCCGGCTCTCGAGGTTGGGTCCGCGGCGACTTTGCGACCAGCGGGTCCGCCGACGCGCTCACGACAAGTGTTCCCAGAAATGTTCTGCGATCCATTTACCAACTCATCGCCACGACGGAATACGTCCTGACCTCGGGAACGGTGAACAAAACCGACCCGCCCCTCGGTGGGTGCGCTTCAAAAGTCATCGTGCGCGGAAGCCGTTCCACTCATTTTGACCTGGTTCTTTGCGCTCCCGCCGGCAGCCCGAAGCAGAGAATATTGGGGCCGATGGCAATCGCGACAAACTGTTTGCCGCCCACCAGGTACGTCATGGGCGAGGCTTTGTTCTCGGCGCCGGCCGGGAAGTGCCAGAGCGGCTTCCCGGTCCGTTCGTCGAACGCCACGAAATCTCCGGCAGGGTCTCCATAGAAGAGCAGCCCTCCGGCGGTGGCCAGGACTCCCGCTTCTCTCTTACCTTCGTTGGGCCCGACTTGCGGTCTTTCCCAAACAATTTTTCCGGTGTCGATGTCAAGTGCGCGCAGGTACTTCCTGCCAGGCTCTTCCGGCGGAGGATTCTTCTTCCACCCGCGCTCCCGGAGGTTGATCGAGCACTTCTCCAGGGCCACCACAAAATAGAGGCGAGTCTTCGGACTGAAGGCTGTCGCATTCCAATTGGTCGCAGTGTCCGGACAGCTCAGGTCACCTTCTTTTTGCAGTTGAGGACGCCCATCGGCGCCAATGCCGCTGGCCCACGTCAATTTTCTCACGAAGGGTTTGGCCAGGAGGACCTTGCCATTCGTGCGGTCGAGCACGTAGAAGAAGCCGTTGCGATTGGCAAACAGCATCAGCTTGCGGTATTGCCGCTGATAGCGTGTATCCACCAGAACCGGCGGTTGATTCGCGTCCTGATCCTTAGTGTCGTGAGGCGTGAACTGGTAATACCACTTGAGCTTTCCCGTGGCAGGATCGAGGGCCAGGATGGAATCGGTGTAGAGGTTGTCACCGGGCCGGTCGCGGTCGTCGGAATCGGGCCAGGGATTCCCGGTCGGCCAGTAGAGCGTGTCGGTCTCAGGATCATAGGAGCCGGTCAACCAGGTGGCGCCGCCTCCCATCGTGGGTTCCTTGGGTCCCCAAGTCTCAATCCCCGGTTCGCCTCGGGCAGGGATCGTCCAGGTCCGCCATACGCGCTCGCCCGTCATCGCCTTGAAGGCAGCGACGAACCCGCGAACGCCCCAGTCTCCACCGGCAACGCCAGCGACGACCATGTCCCTGACGATCAACGGGGCCGCCGTCCCGCCGTAGTGCTGGGCCTCATCCGGCATCACCTGTTCCCAAACCAACTTGCCTGTCGTCCGGTTCAAGGCGATCAGGTGCGCGTTGTCGGTCTCCATGAACACCTTGTCGCCGAGAATCGCGACGCCGCGATTCGTCCCGAGTGAAGCGTCGCCGACGATTCCCGGCGTGCGCTTGCGCGTGTACTCCCAAATCTCGCGCCCCGTCAGCGCGTCGAGGGCGTAAACCGAACCCGGGCCCGTGATGTACATCACGCCGTCGGCGACCAGAGGAGTCACCTCCAGTCCGAAGTATTCGTAGTTCTCGGCGTAGTACGACGTGTCCGGGACAATGTTCTTCCACAAAGGCACAGTGAAGATCCACTTCAGCCTCAGCTCGCGAACATTGGCGGCGTTGATCTCGGCGAGCTCGCTATAACGGTTGGCGTCCAGGGTTCCATTGTAGGTCAGCCAGTCACCGGGCTTAGGATGCAGAATGCGCTCGAAATCAACGTCGCGGCGGGCGGGAGGATAAGTGTCGAGGACTCCAGGCTTCACGCCCGTCAACCGGCTGAGATAGGCCATGAGGTCCTGCAATTCCTCGGGAGTGGTCTCGGCCCGTGGCATGGCGGATTGCGTTTCCTCCCGGATCGAAGCGATCTGGTCTTCCTGCAGCAAATGCAACCTACCCTTGAGATCCTCAACCCGAATGTCGAAATTGCTGCGGTTCCTGGCGAAGCCCTCAACCACGCTGCCGTCCTGCAACTTGACGGTGACCCGTCCGTAGCCGGGAGTGATCTCGGCGCTCGGCTCGGCCAAGGCGGAGCGTATTTCCCCAACCGTCCGTTCATCGCCCAAGTTCGTCAGGTCCGGTCCTATCGGCTCACCTCTTCCCGCGACCATGTGGCAGGAACCGCATTTCCCTTTGCCGAAAAAGAACTGCTCGCCGGCCGCCGGGTTACCGGGCAGGTTGCTGTCCGCCGCCCGGGAATTCAACGAATGCACCAGGAGCGCCAGAGCATCGACGTCTGGAGCCGGGAGATCGAAAGCCGCCATGCCGGTATTGGGAATCCCTCTCGAAATAATGTTCTGCAAGCGCTGGAGAGACATCCTGCGCACCCGAGGATCTCCGGTCAGCGCCGGACCCTGGTCCGTACCACGGAAATCGGCGCCGTGACAGCCCACGCAACGCTCCGCGTATACTTTCTGGCCGCGCGCCAGATTCGCCGGGCTAGCGGAAGGATTCTGCGCTAACAGAAGCGTCAAGCTGTAAGCGAGCCCAACCGTCGCGATCGCTTGGATCCGCCCGCGGGATCGATCCCGGCCGCGCGTTTTCTTTTCCGTCATCACGCCGCTCACCTTGTGAACGTTGGCTGAACCAATCCTCCGATGCGGAATGATCTCGTGCCATTCTAGTGCTTACCGGCGGCCCGTAAAAGGGGTGAACACGTTCCCGAGCGGGCTCGAAACCTCGACGTGCTCGCTCCTTCCTCTTGACCAGTGGCGTATACTCGCGAACTACAAGCGCTTCAATCCTCTCCTCGCCGAGGTGCTATCGTGCCGGATTTTCCCAAGCTGTTCTTTCGTACGCTTTCTGGAATCCTCGTTCTGGCTGCCGTCGCCGGTTCTCGAAGCCCACGGGCTGCGGACGCACCGCCTTCCGCGCCGAATGATCTGCGCTGCGAATACCAGCGCGATCCGCTGGGCCTTGACGCCCGTCAGCCGCGGTTCTCGTGGGTGTTGGGATGGGACGGCCGCGGCGAGTCGCAGACGGCTTACCAGATTCTCGTGGCCGGCAGCCGGGTGGAGCTCGACCGCGATCAAGGCGGCCTGTGGGACACCGGACGCGTCGCGTCAGACGAAATCAATCAGGTCGTCTACCAGGGCAAAGCGCTCGCGATGGGGCATACCTACTACTGGAAAGTTCGCGCCTGGGACCAGGGAGGCGCGGCGAGCGGCTACAGCGATGTGGCCACGTTCGAGCTGGGTCCGCTGACGCGTGACGACTGGAAGGGCCAGTGGATCTCGGGCGGCCATGAGCTGCGCAAGGACCTGAAGCTTCCCGCCGCGGTGGTCCGGGCTCGCGCCTATGTGACGGCCCTCGGATACGACGTGCTCTACGTGAACGGCAGGCGCATCGGGCACAACGTGCTCGATCCCGCCTTCACGCTCTATCCCAAGCGCGTCCTCTATTCGACCTATGACGTCACCGGCGCCTTGCACTCGGGCGACAACGCGATCGGCGCCATGCTGGGCGGCGGCTGGGCCACGCTGAGCCAGCCTCACAGCTTCAAGGGTTACTATGCGGCGCCGGCGCTGCTGCTCCAGTTGGACGTCGAGCTCGAAGGTGGCCAGCATCTCAGCCTGTCGACTGACGACACTTGGAAAGTAGCTGACGGCCCCATCGTGAGCGACAGCGTCTACGACGGCGAGATTTATGACGCGCGGCGCGAAACCCCGGGTTGGAACCGGCCGGGTTTTGACGACTCCGCCTGGCACGCCGCCACTGTGGTCCCTGGAACCTCGGGCGCGATTTCGGCCGAGTCGATGCCGCCCATTCGTGTGGCCGGCGAAATCACTCCGGTGTCCATCTCGAATCCCCGACCTGGGGCCTACGTTTTCGACATGGGGCAGAACATAAGCGGGTGGGTCAGGCTGCGCGCGCGCGGCCCCGCCGGCACGCGCGTCCAAGTCCGCTTCGCCGAGGTCCTGCACCCCGACGGCATGATCAATACCGACACCATTCGGGCGGCGAAGTCGCGGGACATTTATATTCTGCGCGGCGGCAAGACGGAGACTTACGAGCCGCATTTCACCTACCACGGCTTCCGTTACGTGGAACTGACGGGCTACCCCGGAACGCCGGGTCTTGATACTCTGCGCGCCCGCGTGGTGCACACGGCGGTCGAGACGGTAGGCGGGTTCTCCTCCTCCAACCCGGTGCTCGACCAAATCCAAAAGCTCGTCGTGTGGTCCGAGCTCACCAACCTGTTCAGCATCCCGACCGACTGCGACCAGCGCGACGAGCGTCAGGGCTGGATGGGCGACGCCCAGGTGACCGGTGAAGAGGCTGTCATGAATTTCGACATGGCGGCGTTCTACACCAACTTCATCCGCGACATCCACGACGAGCAGGGAACGGACGGAACGGTGACCGACACGGTGCCGCACCGATTCGGCAGCCGGCCGGCCGACCCCGCCTGGGGCACGGCTTATCCTCAACTCGTCTGGTACATGTGGAAGTACTACGGCGACCAGCGCGTGGTCGAGGAGAACTACGACGGGGTAAAGCGCTACGTCGAGTTTCTTCGCAGCCGCGCCCAGAACAACATTTTGAGCTACAGCTACTACGGCGACTGGGTCTCGATCGTCTCCACGCCCGGCGCGTTCGTTTCGGCGGCTTACTACTATTACGACGTTGAGCTGCTGTCACGCATGGCGGCGGTCGCCGGGCACCGTGAAGACGCGCAGGCGTACCTCGAGCTCGCCGGGCAGATCCGCGACGCCATCAACCAGAAATTCTATGACGCGAGCACCGGCAACTATGCGACCGGCACGCAGACGGCGAATGCGATGGCGGTCGAACTCGGCCTGGCGCCTGACAAAGCGCGCGGAAGGGTGGCGGGCAACCTGACGCGCGACATCGTCTATGCCCACGACACGCATCTGACCACGGGATTCATCGGCGCGAAGTTCATCATGCCGGCGCTCACGGAAATCGGCCGCTCCGATCTCGCCTACGAACTCGCCGGGCAGACGTCCTACCCGAGCTGGGGCTACATGATCCGGCAGGGCGCGACCACCTTGTGGGAACTGTGGCAGAACAAGACCGGGCCCTCCATGAATTCCCAGGACCACGCCATGTTCGGCAGCGTTGGGGCGTGGTTTTATCAGGCGCTGGCCGGCATCCAGATGGCCGAGGACAGCGCTGCCTACCGGCACATCGTCATCGCGCCCCAGATGGTGGAAGACCTGCGCACCGCGAGCGCCAGCACTCAAACCCTGCGCGGAATCGTCGCGTCATCCTGGACGCACGACCCTGGACGCATCACGCTCGAGGTCACCATCCCTGCCGGAAGCGACGCGCGGATCGTCATCCCCCACGAAGACCAGATGACGAGTGTTACCGTTCAGGAATCCGGGCATACGGTCTGGAGCGACGGCCAATACACGCCGGGCGATCCGGGCGTCACGGGCGCGCGCCAGGATCCACACGGCGACGTGGTCGTCGAGACGGGCTCGGGACATTATGTGTTCGCGCTCACCGGCGAGTAGCAAGTAGCGCCGACCTCCGTCGGTGAGGTCTGCGGCTCTTGATTCGCCGCAAGGCGACGGCCGTGTGGCGTGGTAGCCACGGTCAGGTGGTCTTCCTGACCGTGGGAATTTTGGTTCGGAGTGCTAGCCTAGCTCGACTCGCCGGTCGCGTCCAAGGGAACAGCGCCGCCGGCTTGCCGCGGGTTTGAAGATGCCTGCTGGGCCGAGGGCAGCAGGCTCGGGTGACGCGAGCGCGGGAATTAAGAGTGGCGCTGGGGCGAATCAAAAGCGAACAAAAGGGGGGTCCATCCGCGAAAGAAAAAAAGATAGTTATTTAGGGGTTCCTGTCTTGTAAGTATCAGTAAACAAAGGAAGAACACAAAAACGAACTCAAAAACGAACTGTCCCAGCCGGCGCTCATACACGCAAACTGCTGGCGGCAGGGAAGAAAGCTCGCAGAAACGAACCAGAACGAACTCCCGGTCACTCTATCTTATTGAACCTAAAGCAACGACGTGAGCCGGAAGGAGCATTTTCCGGCGCGACACGGAAACTCGTGGCTTCTCGACCTTCATACGCGACCTGGCGAGCCCACCGTCACGCTGGCGAGCCGGTATCCGAAACCCAAGCCAGCCGAACCGCGGCCGGCCGGGCCGACGAAGTCTTGCTAGCGCCTAGCCTACATGTTCCCGTTTTCCTTTACGGGTGCGACTCGACTCCGCGCTTGTCACCTGGATGGATTGGCTATAGTATGGCCTCGACCTTCGGAACCCCAAGCCGTGGCGAGTTACTTGTGACGATGCAGCCGTTCCTTGATCGCCGGGAGGAGCCGTGATGAAGTACGGCGTCAATACCATGGTGTGGACCACGCGGGTGACCGAGCACCACTGGCCGCTGTTTTCGCGCATCAAGGATTGGGGATTTGACGGCGTCGAGCTTTTTCTCTCACCGGATGAACCGGCTGATCTTCCGACGATCAAACGGATGCTCGACTACCTGAAGCTGGGACGCACCGCGTGCAGCGTGTTGCCGCGCGATGCCAATCCGGTGAGCTCTGACGCCGAGGTTCGCGCCCGCGGAACTGATCTCCTGAAACGCTGCGTGGAGCGGACCGCCGAGCTGGGCTCGAGTCTGATCTGCGGCCCGATCTATGCGGGTCTCGGAGTGATGACCGGCGAGCGCCGGACCGAGGAAGAATGGAATCGCGCCGTCGATCATCTTCGCGTGGCTGCGGATCACGCGCAAAAACTGGGCGTGACGCTCTCGATTGAACCCTTGAACCGGTTCGAGACCTACTTCCTCAACACTCAGAAGGACGCCGCTCGGCTCGTCCAAGCCGTGGGCGCACCCAACGTCAAAGTGCATTACGACACGTTCCACGCCAACATCGAGGAGCAGCATCCGGTGGAGTCGCTGCGCGCCATTGCGAAAGAGCTGGGCCACGTGCACCTTTCGGAAAACGATCGGGGCATCCCAGGCACCGGACACAACGATTGGCGCGGACTGCTATCAGCGCTACAGGACATGGGCTACGACGGCTGGCTCACCATCGAATCTTTCGCTCAACCCGAGCCGGAGTTGGCGGCGGCGGCGGCGATTTGGCGCGACCTCGCTCCTTCGGGCGACGCACTCGCCCTTCAGGGTCTTCAATTCATCAAGGGCCTGAGCCAACAACTGGGAATTCATTAAGTCATGAGCCGCGTGAAGAATCGCGTCCGACGGCAGTTCCTGAAATCGATGAGCGCCGGACTTCCGGCGGCCGTGCTCCTCGGCGGCGATGGAAGCGCCGCTTTCGCCGGCGGCGCCTCGGGTCAAGGATCCAGCGCCCCCAAGCCCTCCGAAGCAGGCCGCGTGATCGACCTCGGTTCGGAGATGGCCGGCGACGACGCCATCACGTTTCGCAAACATACGCTGGACCTGGGCTGTTCGGAAGCCGTGACGGTGGCCGACGTCAACCTCGACGGCCGGCTCGACATCATTTCAGGCGAGAGCTGGTACGAGCAACTGCCACGCCAGCCCGGCCGCGGCCCTCGTTTCGTCAAACATAAATTCCGCAATCTTGGTTACACGGACTACTACCTCGAGGACTTGAGTGACCTCGCGATCGACGTGACTGGCGACGGCTATCCGGACATCGTGACGTGTTCCTACTGGTCGAAGCCGCTGAGCTGGTGGGAGAATCCCGGCAAGCGCGGCGGCCCGTGGCGCGAGCACGTGATGGAGACCGGCTCACCGGTTGAGTTCGCGTTTCTCGTGGACATCCTCAATACCGGCAAGCCTCGTCAACTCCTGCCGCAGTTTGGCCGCGCTGACTTTCCTCTGACCTGGTACGAAGTCGCGGGCGCGCCTGCCGCCGAACCCTGGATCAAGCACGAGGTGAGCCCCAAGAGCTGGGGACACGGCATCGGCGCGGGAGACGTCAACGGTGACGGGCGTACGGACATCATCACGCCGCACGGCTGGTTTGAAGCGCCTCCCGACCCGCGCCACGGATCCTGGACTTTTCATGCCGAGTTCAATCTGGGCGATACGGGGTTCATCTTCGTCGAGGACGTCAATCGTGATGGCGTGCCTGACTTGATCACGTCGCTCGGTCACGGGTACGGAATCTTCTGGTACGAACAGCAGAAGGATGCGGCGGGAAATCGCCGTTGGGAGAAGCACCTCATCGACGACGGCTTCTCGCAGGCCCACGCGATGACGCTCGTGGACCTCAACGGCGACGGACGGCGCGACATCGTGACCGGCAAGCGCTTTTACGCCCACGAGCACGATCCGGGCGCGAACGAGCCGCTGGGCCTCTATTGGTACGAGCCTTTTGATTCGAAGGGACGCGTCAGTTGGCGGCGCCACATCATCGACTACAACACCAGGACGGGCGCCGGATTGCAGATTCCCGTGCTCGATATCGACGGCGACGGCGACCTGGATATCGTGGTGGCGGGCAAGAGTGGGCTATACCTTTTCGAGAACCTGACAGCGTCCCGCTGAGGACGCTCAGCAACGCTCAAGCACATACGCCGGCGCCCAACAGCTCTTCGTTCTCTCGGCGGTGTCGTCTCGGCTCACTGGTGTTCGGGATGATCGCAACCCGGAAATACCGCGAGATAGGTATTGCCGACGTACTCGAGATCCTGATGAATCCCGATCTCGGACGTGTAGTAACCATTCACGGTCATCTGTTTGAGGGTCACGAAGAATCGACCCAACGCGGAGTGCGGCGTTTCCGAGTGTGCGGCGGCCTGGGCCAGAGCGTCGCTGAGCGATGACTTGCGGGCCTCCTCGCGCAGCAGGGCCAATCCACTCCGCCAGTGCGATTGGGTAGTGTCGTCACTCGTCGCCACCATCAGGTCAGCGAACCGGCTCACTTGGGCCGCGTGCGCGCCCGGCGAATGACTGTCCGCCGGGATGATCATTTCCATCAGACCGTCGAGCAAGTCGTTCTCAGCCTCGCTAAAGAATTGCAGCTTGTATGCCGCAGGGGTCCACGCCGTAGCCTTCGGCATCGGGCAATCGAAGGCGATGGCTCGCGCAGTGCCGAGCCTCGGCGCCAAGGCGCTCAGCGCCACAATCTTGATGGCAGTTCTTCTTTCCATATTATCTCTCTCTCATAAGTCACCCTGGCGCCGCTGCTCCTTGATGTAGTCCGCGGCGCGCAACGACAGCGCCATGATGGTCAACGTGGGATTCTTTTCGCTGGAAGTCGGGAAAGCGCTGCCGTCCGTGACAAACAGGTTCTTCACCTCATGAGCCTGGCAGTGGCCGTTGAGCGCCGACTTCTTGGGATCGCTCCCCATGCGCACCGTGCCCACCTCGTGACTCGCAAATCCTCCCGGCTGCTGGCTCGAATCCAGGAACATCTGCCCCTTGAGATGCCCGCCAATTTCCCGGATGCTCTTCACGGTGTCCCGCCAGAGGGCGAGATCGTTGTCGCCGAAGCGGAAGTGGACGACGGCGATGGGGATGCCGTGGGCGTCCTGGCGATTCGGGTCGACCGTAACGCGATTCTCAGGCCGCGCCACGACCTTGCCGAACGAGCCCATCATGAGATAGCCGGTTTGCATGCGCCGCACCCGGGCCTTGAAATCCGCGCCATAGCCGGGAATCCGCGTCGCGTGGCGCGGATACATGTAGGAGGAAAAGTTCACTTGAAAATCCCAGCCGCCCACGTAGTCGGGCTTTCCCGAAAGGTGGTTGTAGCGCGGGACGAAAGCGTGATCCGTAGCTCCGTCTTGATTCGCTGGCTTCAGGCTCTCGAGTTCCTCGAGGTAGAACTGGACGCCGCCGCCCAGGTGCCCGTGGAGATAGCGGCCGACGACGCCGCTCGAGTTCGCGAGTCCGTTAGGGTGTTGCGGGGAACGCGAGTTCAGCAGCAGGCGCGCCGATTCGATGGTGGCGCAGCAGACCGCCACGATCCTGGCCTTGACGGTTTCCTCTTTCTTGGTCGTAGTATCCACGAACGAAACCGCACGCGCGCGGCCCTCGCGATCCACCAGGATTTCGCGCGCCAGGGCGTTCTGGCGCAGCGTGAAATTGCCGGTAGCCTGGGCCTTGGGAATCATCGCCGTGGCGCTGTTGAACACCGCTCCGACGTCACACCCGTCCATGCAGTGTCCGCAGTAGTGGCACGCCGGGCGATGGTCGAAGGGCCTGGTCAGGACGGCCTTGCGCACGGGAATCACCGCAATGCCCATGGGCTTGAGAGTACGCTGAAGAATGCGCTCGCTGCAGCGCCAGGGAAGGGGCGGCAGGTAGTGGCTGCCGCCCGGCAGGATCTCGAGACCGTCGTCCTGGCCGCACACCCCGATCATTGCCTCGATCCGCTCATAGTAGGGCGCCAGTTCGTCGTAGCTGAGCGGCCAGTCGTCTTCGATTCCATTCAGCGACCACTCGCGGAAGTCGCGCGCCGCGTAGCGCAGGGTCACCGCGTTCCAGTGCACCGTCCGGCCGCCGACCACGCGAATACGGTCCACCTCGATGCCGTCGCTGTCCTCATAGCGGACCGACTTTTGCACGTCACCTTGGTAATAGAGAGCCTGCTTTTCGCCGCGCAATCCCCGATACGGCAGTTCGTAAGGCCACTTGTGAGTCAGGAGTTCGTTCGGAAGGATGTGCTTCCCGGCTTCCAGCAGAATGACCTTGGCGCCCCCTTCGGAAAGTTCCTTGGCCATCACGCCGCCGGCGGCGCCGGAGCCGACAATACAAACGTCGAATTCGCGTGTTCCGTGGCTCAACGTGGCTCGCCTTTGTTTGTTCCGCTCGAGTCGAGGCGGACCGGCTCTTTTCTGATCACAGACGTTATCATGGCAGGCGTGAAAATCGAAGCGCCAAATAACTTCCGATTGGTCGTACGGAGGTTGACAACCCGATATAATTCTTCGCGATCACCAGCCCCGAGCCGCCGTGAACAGAGAATCCATGAGAGACCCGACTACCTCCCGACGAAAATTCCTCGCTAACGTCGGCAAGGCCGCCGCTTGGGCTGTTGGTGGACCTGGGGAGGTTCGAACTCCCGACCCCCTGGTTGCAAATCAGATTCAGGCTATTATTGAAATCCGTTGATTTCTGTAGAACCTAAGTGATTGGAAGCAAAAGCGTTGTGACCGCGTATTGGGACTGTGTTGAATCGGAATGAACGAAGGTGCTCTGACCGCCACAAAACCATCTACATCGCTGGCGTTGCCGGCCCACTTGTTCCTCGTCACGGTGCGAGAACATATCACATTGCGATATTATGATCACCATGCGGGTAATAGCAACTGAGGCCCTCGGTCTACTGGTTAAAGGCGTCCGGACTCGGGCGGCTTCTGCGCCAGTTGCAAGGGCAAACGGCATCGCTGATGCGCGGCGCTTGGAAGATGAACCCGAAGGATGGCATGGCAAAGAGTTTCAGTAGATCGCCGGTTGGTAGCCGCCTGGGGGTTACGAAGACCTCAACAATGCGGAGAGACTTTCCCAGGACCCAACCTTTCGGCTGATCGATTCGCAGAAGATTTGGGATCGAGGCGCAGCCCTGACCTCGCGGTTGCAGAGCTTCGAGACCGAGATGCTGGCCGAGGAGGAGAACTTGGCCGGACTGGCGCAACTGAACCGGGCCCTGATCGGAAGAGCAGAAGCGATGAATGTAGGGTACCGGACGATCCTGGACATGGATTCCACCGAGGTGCCGGTTTACGGAGGAGCAGAGCGCATACAACGGGTACTTCGAGTCCACCTGTTTTCACCCTCTGCTGCTTTTCAATGAGGAGGGTGATTGTCTGGCGGCCAAGCTGCGGCCGGGCAATGGTTCGGGACATCGCGGTCAGAAGGCTAGCGACCGCCTCCGTGCCCAATGGCCTTCGCTCTTGCCGGTGCATACGCCGATCCATGCGAGTTGGCTGAACCAGGTTGAAATTTACTTCTCCATCGTCCAACGCAAGGCCCTCACTCCCAACGACTTTTCGTCCCTCGCTGAAGTCGAAGACCGCCTGCTCCGTTTCCAGGATCACTACGAACAAATTGCCACGCCCTTCCAATGGATGTTCAGGCGTCGAGACTTGGCGGCTCTCATGGAGAAGCTCGAAGCGAAGGAGTTATCAGTTGCCGCATGAAACGCCACAATACGTCACCGTAATAACGAACAGGAGTACTTAGCGATGGCGCTCAGTTCGGCACAGCCTTGCCCAACGCCGCATCAACTTCTGAACTAACCGTTCTCAAATTATCGTTCAAACTGATCGCAGTCGGTACAGACGCCCCCTCGATGATTGGCCTTAGGTCTTTGTACAAATGCGCGGCCTTGAGGAGATCGGCATTCGTATACAGGCTCGCCTTTGCAGGGAGGAGATATGCCGGTACGGGCGAAGGCCCCTTCGGGTTGGTCAGAAATGAAGGTTTATCCGGAAGAAGGAGCCTTAAATAGATGTCGTCTCGTTGCATGAATTTAACGAACTGTGAAGCATCTTTATAGCAGTCGCCTCCGCAACCGGCTCTTATTGCGAATGAATCGACCCATGATATGGGTGCTGCACCAGCATCATCGAGAGGCAACGCGGCCACGCGCAGCGCGCCATCACTCATGCCCTCCAGAAGAACAGAATGGAGCAATTCAGAATAGCCAATCAGGGCTCTCGATCGGCCAACAGCAAACTCCTGCCCGTAGATTCCCGTTAGTTCATGGAATATTTGATCCCGGCAACTTCCGGCCGGGCACATCCTGAGAACCCGCACGAGATCCGCTTCGAGGCTTTCGTCAGCCGGCAAGATGTGGTCTTTCACAATCGACCAGTCTTTGTATTTTGCATAGGCGGCACCGAGATAAAACTCGCCCAGCGTCAGTCTCCCGCGCATGTCCACCAGAAGCTTCTGTTCGGCTTCTGATCCCATTAACGCTTCCAGCTCTCTTAGGGTGGTCGGGGTTTTCGCGGGTGCGCTGTCTTTGGTGAAGAACAAAAAATTGCCGCACACCCAATGGGCAGAGCCGTACCGCTTTCCCTCGAGCATCGATCCGGCGTATGCATTCTTCAGGAGTTGGTCCGCTGGCAACAGCAGGTCGTCAGGCAGAGATCGAATCTTTTTCTGGTTTACGAAATCCGCGAGGAAGACGGAGTCCAGTTCGTAAACGTCAGTCTGGGCATCCCCGATGTAAGTGGGATCAGGCTTCTTTGGGTCTTTGGAAGGGCTGTAATAGTTAGCACTGAGGTCGAGAATCGTGAGTTCGACATTCGGGTTTTCCGCTTCGAATAGACGTTTAACCGTTTCGGCAGCATACGTGAATTCCGGGATATATGGATAAAGGACGATCCGGAGAGATCTCCGCTGTTTAGATTGCGATTGAGCAAAGGCACAAGACGTCAACAACAGACTCATTACGAGGAGAAATGCGAGACTTAGACGCCGCACGATACCCTCCTTCAGACCTGAATTACCGGGGAAATCCGTGAATTGCATCGGGAACGCGTGCCCAATTCAAGCTCCGTTGGAACGACGCGTGGGGGCTCCCATCCACAACCCATCAAAGGGTCTGCCCTTTTTGCCGACGACCTGGATACGGTCGATATATAAATCCGGGGGAACATCCTCATAAGACCCAATTTGCTATTGAGACCGGGTCAACCGCTATAAGACATATTATCCTCGGCCGAGCACTTGGCCTCCTGGGCCGGTGTGTGCCCTGGGAATGACGAGAGCGCCGGCAAGCGCCTATCAGGAAAAAACGCGCAAGGGAAGTCCCTGGCTCAGGAGAGTGCTCTGCCAAGTTGCCTGGGGCGCGCGACGCAGTGCCTCCTGCCCAGGGACGAGCGTAGCGGCGAGCACCAGGCCCAGAAGCAGGAGGCACCCGGCGAGCAGGGCGAATTGCACGCTCTTCCGGTGTGAGACGGGGACGCAGTGGGAATTCCCGCAGAGCAGGCACACGCCACCCGTCTGGACCGCATCCTCGATGGACTTCTGAAGGACCTCGTCGACGGCTTGGTTAACGGTATCCAGGCTTGGCTCGTGAGCGAGTTCAGTACCACAGCCTCGGCAGTTCATCAAGCCCTCTCGAGGAAAACGCGAGTTGCTCATGGGACTCTAGCACGAAGCAACTAAGCTAAATCAATCCGTCTGACGTCTGACCAGCTGTCTAGAAAACGAACTCCAATACCTCGTAACAAACGCGATCACGAGCCAGTAAAAGAAAAAATTGACGACGGCGGCGATTAGTAACCAAGAGTATTGATCAGCAGGTCCATGGTGATAGCCGCCTAAAACGGTTGCTAGCACCAGGCCGACACCTATACCTGGCATCGCCACGGCGGGCTCATTCCACAGAAACACAGTGAGTAACGAAAAACCAGTCATCCAGCCAGCCATGATCAGGATCAATTTTCGCTTTCTTGATGGCCCCTTTTCGGATGGAGGAAAGATGGCCCCGAGAACTCTTGTTAACATGAGACCCGCGAAAAAGTGGTTCTGCGCAAGAATTCGTAAGTGACCGCATTTTAGGCTGCTTTCCTGAGGGTGACGAATTCCGTGCGGGTGACCGCCATGCGCTGGGCCTTCAGTAACAAGTAGCGGAGGTTCTTGTACCCTCGGCCGCGGCGCAGCAAGGTCTTGAGGTTTCCGTTGATGGCCTCGACCACTCCCATCGCGATCCG
>Ga0209167_10000014_pt1:0-12500 | contig 265754 bp, 213 predicted proteins | sample Coa_R1_9_FD_187154 | JGI IMG/M metagenome (GOLD analysis project Ga0209167, IMG submission 187154) | Surface soil microbial communities from Centralia Pennsylvania, which are recovering from an underground coalmine fire - Coalmine... | ecosystem: Environmental > Terrestrial > Soil >...
TGGTGACTTCGAACCGCCCGGTAGAAGACTGGGGCAAGCTCCTAGGCGACGCGGCCGCAGTCAGCGCCATGCTCGACCGCCTCCTTCATCACGGACACCTGCTGAAGTGCGGCCCACGAAGCTGGCGAACCAAAACAGGCTTGCCGGAAGTGGAGCAGACAGGGTAAAACAACTCAGTCCTGGGACGGCCTCCATTGGCCGGTTTTGGGCTGATCATGAATGGCCGGTTTTGAGGTGATCACCGAGGAACTCGAGCAGAAAATGCAGCGATTGGTACCCGCCGAAGCGGAGCCGTGGTGCAACGCGGACTACCTTGTCGACCACGGGGATCCGGCGGAAACCATTCTCAAAGTGGCGAGGGAGGAACTAGCGGACCTGATCGTCCTCGATGTCCGCAAGCCGGGCGCCCTCGCAATGTTCGTTGAAACCACCGCCTATCAGGTGGTCGCCGAAGCTGGATGCCCGGTACTTACCGTCCGTGACCGTCCCACGACCCCTGACCTGACCGACTGGTCGTAACCGGGCGTTCTCACACTGAGCAGCTCGGTTCGCAGCGCAGCGCCGGAATGGCGTCCAAAGGGAGAAGTCTGGCGTGAGGAATCCTTGTCCCGGGATAATGAAGGTGGGAGCGCCGGCCCCGAAGGACCGGCGCCATGGTCGGGGTAAGGTAGGACTTTTAAGAACCTACAAAACTTTCGAGCGCTATCCGGTTCTGGATGAGCAAGGTCGAGCCATGGAAGGCGACGAGATCGTTGTGCTTGAGCTCACCCAGAGTACGCGTGACCGTCTCCCGTGAGCTGCCGATAATCTGGCCGATTTCCTCGTGCGTCAGGGCAAGCGTCACGCGGATGCCCTGCGGTGTCGGCTGGCCCTTGGACGCCCAGTCGAGCAGGAAGCGCCCGAGTTTCTGCGGCGCCGACTGCGAGAGTCCCAGCGAGCGGATCTGCTCGCACGCCGTGTGGTAGCTGGCGCTCAGTTGCTGCGCCGCATGGATCGAAGCTTCTCCGTGCTCGCGGAGATAACGCAGGAGGTCCTCGCGTCTGATGTAGTTGACTTGGCAGGGTTCGAGCATCTCCGCCGTGGCCTGGTAAGGTGTGCCGGAGACCGCGGCGTTCAAACCCAGAACTTCCCCCGGCTGGGCAATGCGCAGAATGATGGTCTTTCCCTCGCTGGAGGTAATGGAGATCTTGACGCGGCCCCGGCAGAGCATGAAGACGCCCCGTGGCGGCTGCCCCTCGACAAAGAGGACGGCACCTTCAGGATACGCGGTCGTATACTTGATGGCCTCGAACGCTTTGAGTGCGGCGGGCGCCAGATCGCAAAAGAAACTCTTCGACCGCATTTCGCAATCGCGACAGCTTTCGGTAAGGTCCAAACCGTAAGGCGAACGCATGCTTCCCTCCCTCAGTGTGCTTGCGCTTGGGCCGTCTCGCGCATGACCTGGTCCACAATGTACTGGGTCATCAGATGGCCGTTGCGCAGTCGAGCCCCTTGCTGAAACATCCAGCCCAGCAGCTTCTTGCCGTCGCCGTCGACAAAGGTGACTCCAGAAAGATCCACGATCACTTCTTTGGCGGGCTTTTCACCGTTGATGTCGAACCAGGTCCGCGCCACCTCGTCCACCCAAGGACCTGAAAGCTTGCCCTCGAGCTTGAGTGTCATACTTACCGGATTCGTCTCAAAGCTGATGCGCAGCAAGTTCGTTCCCTTTCTTTCTTTTTTTCGATCAGCCGACCCAAACTCAGTCGTCACAACACGAATGGCAATCCTGACGCCAACTCATTACGTCAGCGCGCCCCCACGCTGGCGATTGCAAGCAAACCGTTTATCGCCTGGATTGGACCGCTCGACGAATCGAGTGACGATAGAAAGCAGCCTGACGGTGACTTAGTACCGCCAGCATGACGAAATCTCGTCACTAGACGGATCCTGGTTCGGTAACCTGGTCAACGGACAGCCCCGTACCAGCCCGCGTCTCAATTCGCTGACCCGAAGAGGGCGCGACTGAGGGGTGTCTCACGCGTCTCATTTGTCTCATTCCTGCGGAGGGAGGTTTGTAACCCGTTGAAAACACGCGATCGCTCGCTCGCGACCGGCCGACTTCGAGTTGACAAAATTTGTCAACTTCCGATTCTCCTGTAAGTCAAAGTAAGTGAACAGGATGGCGGCGTTCCGCACGGCCGGACAAGAACAACAACCAAAATCAGTGATGTCCGAAGTCGGCGCGGGTGATTCCCAGCTTACGCATTTTGGAATTGAGGGTGGTACGCTTGACGCCGAGGCGCGCCGCGGCGCCGGCGGGTCCGGCGATGACTCCGTGGGTCTCGCGCAGAACGCGGAGGATGTGTTCGCGCTCGGTGGCCTCCAAGGTTGCGGCACCGGGCTCCTCCGGTTCGGCGACGGACTCAGCAACTGGCTCGGCGTCTGAGAGTGGCTTGAGCTCGGCGAGGGGGACCTGGAGGACCGGTCCGCGCGAGAGGATCACGGCACGCTCCAGCAGATTCTCCAGTTCGCGCACGTTCCCCGGCCAGGACCAGTGCACCAGGGCGTTCATCGCTTCAGACGGGATAGTGTCGATCCGCTTGTTCATACGCTGGGCGTGCCGCTGCGCAAAGTAGTGTACGAGGAGAGGAATATCCTCCGGCCGCTCGCGCAGCGGAGGAACGGTGATGGGGAAGACTTTGAGCCGGTAGTAGAGGTCGCTGCGAAACTGGCGTTCTTCGACCATCCTCGCGAGGTCGCGGTTGGTGGCGGCGACCAGGCGGGCGTCGACGGGAATGGTGCGCGTGCTGCCCAGCCGCTCGAACTCTTTTTCCTGCAGGGCGCGCAGCAGCTTGGGTTGAATCTCGAGCGGAATGTCGCCCACCTCATCAAGGAAGATCGTCCCCTGGTGCGCGAGTTCGAGCCGGCCGATCTTCTGCATGATGGCGCCGGTAAACGCGCCCTTCTCGTGGCCGAACAGTTCGCTTTCGAGCAGGCCGCTCGGGATGGCGGCGCAATTCAGCTTCACAAAGGTGTGGTCGCGGCGCGTGCTCAGCCGGTGGATCGCGCGTGCCACCAGCTCCTTGCCGGTACCCGTTTCCCCCTGAATCAGGACGGTGGCGTCCGCCGGCGCGACCGTCTCCACCTCTTTCAGGACGCGCTTCAGAGCGGAGCTCTCACCCACGATTTCGTCAAAGTTGTATTCGGTGCGCAGCTCTTCCTCGAGATAGAGTTTTTCCTCGGCCAGCCGGTCCTTGAGTTCGGCGATCTGGCGGAAGGCGGCGGCGTTGTCGAGCGCCAGCGCCACCTGATTCGACACCTGACTCAGCAGGTTGAGATCGCGCTCCTGGAAAGCGCCGGGTTCGCGCCGGCCGATGGTCAGCGCGCCGAGTACGCGGGCGCGGCTGATGAGCGGCATCCAGCAGGCTGACTTTATTCCCTGCACGGTCAGGTGACGGAGCGCGGTGGAAGGAAAACGCGTCGAGTCGAGGTGTTCGAGCACCAGCGGCTCGCGCGAAGTGAACGTCCAGCCGGCAGGAGTATCGGCGAGCGGCACGACCAGGTCGGCGGACTCCAAATCCTTGCCGAAGGACGTGTCGAGCACCTGGACGCGCAGCTTGCCGATCGCCGGATCGAAGAGCGCCACGCTGGCGAAGTCGTAAGGCACTACCTGGCGGATGCCGTTCGAGATGGCGGACAACAGGCGCCGGATATCGAGGTTCGAGACCATCACGTTGGTCAGCTCGAGCAGCACCGCGCCCTCGGCCTTCTTGCGTTCGGTGAAGTCGCGCGTCACCTTGACGAAGCCGCGCACTTTGCCGCTCTTGTCCTTCAGCGCCGTAAGCAACACGCTGGCCCAGAAACGCGTGCCATCCTTGCGCAGCCGCCAGCCCTCGTCTTCGAAGCGGCCCTGAGCTGCCGCAGCCTCGAGTTCGCGCTCGGGCTTCTTCCGCTCGATGTCCTCGGGAGTGTAGAACTTCGAGAAATGCTGGCCGATGATCTCCTCGGCGCGATAGCCTTTGATGCGCTCCGCCCCGGGACTCCAACTGGCCACGCGCCCCTCGAGGTCGAGCAGGAAGATGGCGTAGTCCTTCACGCCCTCGACCAGTGACCGGAATCGTTCTTCGCTCAGCCGCAGGGCGTCTTCCGCCTCCTTGCGGTCGGTGATGTCCTCGGCAATGCCCACGGCGCGAACCACCGCCCCGGTGGCGTCGTACACGGGAACGCTGCGGTCCCAGATCCAACTGGTCGAGCCGTCAGGCCTGACAACGCGGTACTCCTCTTCGAAGACGCCATCCCTGAGGAAGCGCTCCATCGCCGGGGCCAGACGCTCGCGGTCCTCAGGATGGATCACATCAAACCACGCCAAAGGATTCTCATAGAGGCTTTGGCAGGAGCGGCCCCAGATCTTCTCGTAGGCGGGACTGACGTAAAGCAGACTGCCGCTGCCCCGGAAGTCCATCACAAAGAGCACTTCGCGTACGTTCTCGGCGATCTGGCGGAGACGTTCTTCACTCTGGCGAAGCGCGTCCTCGGCGCGCTTGCGATCCGTGATGTCGCGCACCACTGCAAGGACGAGCGGGCCCGCCTCCGTTTCGATGGGGCCCAGCATGATGTCGACGGGGAATTCGCTGCCGTCCTTGCGTTGCCCATGGAGTTCCAGGCCGACGCCCATCTCCCGCAACCGGGGCTGGGCGCGATAAGCTTCGCGATGTGCGATGTGCCCGCCGCGGAAGCGCTTGGGCAGCAGCAGTTCGACGGGCTGGCCCAGCAGCTCCTCGCGGCGATACCCAAAGAGCTTCTCCACCTGGCCGTTAATCCGGGTGATGTTTCCCTGGGGATTGGTCGTCAGGATGGCATCCGGGGAGAACTCGAAGAGTTTCTCGAGGATCGCCCAGTTTTCGCGCTGCCCGGTTTCGTTGCGCAACACCTTGGCATGTTGCCGGTCGAGGCTTGTTTCACTTTCTTGCGCCGTGCCCATATATGCATTCCCGAGCTATTTCAATTGAGGATAACATCCGCGATCAAGGACGATCAAGCGCGGTGGGCGCATGGGTAGTGTCTCAAGCGTCAGGGCATGGCTTCAGCCATGCCGCACGCGATTAGGAGAGTTGCGGCTTTAGCCGCTGAGGTTGGTCTTTAGAGTCTGTGTGGAGCCGAATGAGGCAAGACTTACCTCAGGCGCTGAAGCGCGCGTATAGCATGCCTGGTCGGCACGACTAAAGTCGTGCCCTGACGAGGCTAAAGCCCGCCTCTACGCCGCAAGTGGGATTCCCTGAGAAACACAGGTCATTCCCGCGAAGGCGGGAATCCAGTCGGTCTGCGGCTCATTTCCTAATGGGAACGGGGTCGATTCCCGCTTCCCGCCTCCGCGAGAAGAGGCTACGCGGGAATGACTGCACATTGGAGCGCCTGTATCTCCCAACTGACACCAGTACTCGGCGAAATTACCGGGGAGCACGGTGGCTCATTGGGATGTCGAAGGTTGGGGATGCCGGCGAGCCTTACCCAAGGCAAAAAAGTGGTGGCGGCGATGCGTTAGGCCGCAGACCTTGGTTGGTCGGGGGAAGCTCTTGCTACCGCCTGCTTTCCCCGCCACTACGGTTCACTCTCGCCACCACCACACGTTCATCCTTACGCAGCCATTGTGCCACCGCCGCCGCGTTGCGCCGTGATTTCGGTCACCCTTGCGCGTGACGGGGGTCACACCGGCTGCCCGCCGCGTCGAACGTCGCCTCGAGCCGTTGTGACCTCAATCACACGCACCCGTGACCCCTGTCATAGGGGCGGCGCGGCTCGATGCCTTAAAGTCCAGTGAGGTTCGGCAGAAAGTCAGAGACGGCTGGACGGAGGTTCATCATGGCGGATCGCAAAGTATTTACCGCGGCGCTGTTGACGGCGGTTTTACTGCTGGCAGGGGCGTTCGAGCTGCCGCGCTTCTTCTTCTTTTTCGAGCTGGCCAAGTCCACGATCTATTTCGGAATTGCCCTGCTGGTCTTCTACGGCGAAGACCGCTACGGCTACGTGCTGGGCATGGTTGCGCCCGTCCTGTGGTTCATCGTGGACATGCTGGTGGGCACGTTCTTCCACGACTTCCGCGTTCTGGGCGATTTCGTGACCGGACACAGTATCGCCGCCTTTGACACGCCGGTGCACGCGCTGGCGCGCCTCGCCGCCCTCGGGCTGATCGTGGCCAGCATTCAGGCGTGGCGTAAGACCGTCCCGGAGCGGATGGTGGGGAAGACGTTCTGGGCGGGACTCGCCGTGTCGCTGGTCTACGTGGGCGTACTGACCGGATGGTATTTCAGCGCCTTCTCGGCAGTGACCCGGGTTCCGTAGGCGGCTCGCACACCCTAGCCTCGCGGCGACCGCATCCCGGCGTGCCCCGCTATTTCCCCAACAACCGGCGGATGACCATGCTGAGCACGCTCAGGATGGCTCCGCCGAGCAGCGCCGCCCAGAACCCGTGCACCTCGAAGCCCGGCACAAACCAGGCGGAGAGCTTCAGCATCAGCGCGTTGATTACCAGCAAAAACAAGCCAAAGGTCACGATGGTGAAGGGAAGCGTCAGGATCTTGAGGATCAGCCCCAGCGTGCCGTTGACCAGCCCAATCACCACCGCGGCAATGAGCGCCGTGCCGAGTCCGTGTACCCGGAATCCTGGGACCAGATGAGCCACCAGCAACAGGCTCAGGGCGCTCAACAACCAGTGCGCGAGCAGCTTCTTCATCCGCCGTCCTCCCGTCTACTTCCGAACCTGTCTCTCTTCCTGACTTGCCTTAGAAGGCCGCCGCGCCGGATTGGAATAGAGGGTCGAGCGCATCACGAGGAGGAATCCGGCGGTGCCGAGCAGGATGAGCGTGCTCAGCGGAACAAAAGCGCAGAGCGAATGATAGCCGATCAGGTTGGTATGCGAGCTGGGGAAGGGAAGAACCGTCAACGTGGCGAGCGCCACCGCGAGAATCGCCAGCACCAGGAGGATCGTCGAGTGAGGCTGTTTGGGCATAGCGGATACGGCGCTCGGAAAGCCATCGGGCCCGCGTCGAGAGCGATGCTACCACTCTCTCGTATCCAAGGACAAACTTGTTCACCCGTTTAGTGCGACGCCCAACTGGCGGATGTCCTACCGGCAGCCGCCCGGGGCGGTAGTGGCCGGTGCTGCCGCGCCGGGGGACGGGCTGGCCGAAGGAGATCCGAGCAATTCCTCGCAATCCGCCGGCTCCGGCTCAACGCCTTTCAACGTGGGCTTCTCCACGTCAGAGGCAATCTGTTTCGGTGTCTTGATCAGGCTCTTGCGCAAACGCTCTTTCATCTCCTGGAATTCCGAAGTGTCGGTCAGATATTGCCGTTCCGGCGTCAGGGAGTGGAGTACTTTGTATTCCTTGAGCGTGTTCAGAGTGCGATCCCCGTAGGCGGGGTGGGTCGCAAAGAAAGACGTGCGGCTGGCGTAGCCCTCTTTCTGGCTCATCGCGTCGAACAAGTCGACGAAGCCGCGCGGATCGTAGCCCGTCTTCCAGGCGTACTGCATTCCGAGCTGGTCGGCCTCGAGCTCGAAATCCCGGCTCACTCCCAGAGCGTCGATCGTAAAGACAAGCCCCATGCCGTTGAAGATTGCCTGCAAGAGCAGTCCCTTGAGGTAGTACCCGAGGTAGGAGCCGGCGTAGAACAGTCCGGGCGCAAAGATCTGGAGGCCGATGACGGCCGCGAGCTGCACAATGCCGAAGGTCCGGCCCTTGTTGGCCAGCCGGCGTCCGTGGCGGGCGGCCGAGTGTGCCATCTCATGCGCGATAACGCCTGCCAGCTGGGATTCATTGTCGGAAGCCAGCATCACGCCGGCGAAGATGAACAGCGATCCTCCCGGCAGAGCCATGGCGTTGGTCACCTGCTGCGGCTGTCCGTCCTTACCCAGGATGGGCTTGCCTTCTTTCCTCACTTCCTGCTGGACGAGGTAGACCTTCAGCGGCACGGCAAGGTCGCTGTTGCGCGCGATATTCTGAGCCACGCGGTTGACGTATTCCTTGAGGACCGGGTCGTCGACCTCTTTCGGCAGCACGTTGCGCTGGCGCGCCGCGTCGATTTCCTGCTGGCCCCACTTGATGTCGTCGTCCTGACCCTTGAACGGCTTTTGGGTGCTGCGATTACCGATATCGAGTACGTTTCCGTACGCGCGTTGGCTGGCGGTGCCGCCGGAGATCTTCTGCACCAGAGCGCGGTTGGTGGATCCCCAGTTGGCCAGCAGATGCAACTTGGCCAGCTCGACGTCGGTCGCGATCTCCTTCTGGAGGAAATCGTACGTCTGGTCGGTGACGTCTTTTCTGATCTTGACGATTTCGCACTGAATCTTCTTCCGGCTGCGAACCACCGCCGCATCGTCGGTGCGCGACGGGAGCTTGGAGAGTTCGCGTTCCTTCGCCTCGACCTGCTTCTCCGCCGCTTTGGCGCCGGTCTTGTAAGCCTCTTCCTGCTGCTTGCTCAGTTTCTTGAGGGCCTCGATCCGGGCGGCGACGGCTGCCGCGTCAAAAGTGAACTTCTCCGCCAGGGCGGCGATTTCGAATGACGGCAGCTTCACGACCTCGTCGAGAGAGGGCGGAGCCTGGTAGGCCAGCGCGACCGTGGCTGGCTGTTCTTGGCCGGGAGGGGCGGCGGGCGGTGATTGCTGTCCCGCGGCCGCCCACGCCGTTTGGGTGATCAGCAGCCCAACGAGGATGACGGATAACTGCTTGCGAAGGCGTTTCATGGCTTCACCTCCGGACTCTTCCCGCCGTGACGCTGACGTCCCGTCCAGGTCGACGCATCGCCGGACCTGACGGGTCACCCGACGGCACAGTCCGCAGCTTCAGCCTATGGCTGAACTCCCCGGTTTGTTTGTGACGGCGGTCACAGGCATGAGTAGCCAATGTCACAGCGATGGGGAATGCCAGGGGCTAACGTGGAAGGGCAACGAGGAGGGAGCGAGCCATGTCACAAGCCACGGAAACGCGTTCCACGCCAGTCGAGGTGAAGCAGGCCATGCTGAAAATCGAGCGTATTCTCTGCCCGACGGATTTTTCCGACTTCTCGGCCAAGGCTTTCGATTACGCCGCTTCGCTCGCCCGGCACTACGGCGCTCGGGTGTATCTGCAACACGTCATCCAGCCGGCAACCTACGCTTACCCCTACTACGCTTTTCCCGACTCGGTCAGCGAGCTCTACTGGAACTTGTCGGAACATGCGCAGGAGCAGCTCCGCGACCTGGTGAAGACGCACACACCCAACGGGATTCAGTCGGAGATCATCGTTCACACCGGCCCGGTTCCCGAGTCGATCCTCTCGTTTGCCGAGAAGAACGCGGCGGACCTCATCGTGATGGGGACGCACGGACGGCGCGGCCTCGATCGGATGACTATGGGCTCCGTGACGGAGACGGTGCTGCGCAAGGCGAAGTGCCCGGTCCTCGCGGTGCGCAGTCCGCTGCACGATTTTGTGAGCGCCGAGAAGGGACGCGACTTAGTCCAGTTGCGGAAGCTGCTCTTCTGCACGGATTTCTCCGAGCACTCGATTCGCGCCTTGAGCTATGCCTTTTCGCTGGCCATGGAGTACAACGCCGAACTCACGCTGCTGAGCGTCCTCGAGGATGTGGAAGACGCGGGGGAGCTTCGCGACGCGACCGCCCAGACGATTCGCGAGATGGAAAAGCCCATTCCTGCTGACGCACGCAACTGGTGCTCCATCAAGACGAGCGTGCGCGTCGGCAAGCCGTATCAGGAGATTATCCAACTGGCGCTCGAGTCGCAGGCCGACCTCATCGTCATGGGCGTGCGCGGGCGCAGCCCGCTCGATCTGGCGCTGTTCGGGTCGACCACCCAGCGCGTGATCCAGCTTGGACCTTGCCCGGTGCTGGCCGTCCATATCTGAGCCGCCGTGATCGAACCGGGCGTGGAGTGCTATTTCGATTGCCCGCCACCCGCCATTAGCGGGCGGCCTGGCAGATGGAGGATAAAATGTCCCTGACAGAGACGCTAGTTGCGAGGCCCGAAGCTTCGACCCGAACCTTGATGAGGGCGCTGGTGTTTCGGGCGCCGAATCGCATCGGCCTCGAAAAGGTCCCGGTTCCCAACCCTGGATACGGTGAAGCGGTCATCCGCGTAACACTCACGACGATCTGCGGCACCGATCTTCACATCGTGCGCGGCGAGTATCCGGTGAGACCGGGCCTGGTAATCGGTCACGAGCCGGTGGGCGTGATTCATGAGCTTGGCCCGGGAGTATCGGGATATAAGGTGGGCGAGCGGGTGCTGGTCGGCGCGATCACTCCCTGCGGCCAGTGCGGATACTGTTTGAGTGGAGACTGGTCTCAGTGCGGCGGACCCATTGGCGGATGGAAGTTCGGCAACAGCATCAACGGAGCGCAGGCCGAGTTTCTGCTCGTTCCCAATGCCCAAGCCAACCTGGCCAGGATTCCCGACGAGTTGAGCGACGAACAGGTGGTGCTGCTTGCTGACATCGCCTCGACGGGATTCTCGGCATCCGAGTCGGCGGGCGTGAAGCTGGGCGACACCGTGGCCGTCTTCGCGCAAGGGCCGATTGGCCTGTGTGCGACCGCCGGCGCAAAGCTCAAGGGCGCGGGCTTCATTGTTGCCGTGGAGTCGGACCCGGTTCGGAGTCAGGTGGCCAAGCGCATGGGCGCCGACGTCGTACTCAACTTCGAGCAGGGCGACGTCGTCCAGGCGATCAAGAAACTGACGGGAGGGCGGGGAGTCGACGTCGCCATCGAAGCTCTGGGCACCCAGGGGACGTTTGAGAACGCGCTCAAGGTGACGCGGGCCGGTGGGACGCTCTCGAGCCTTGGCGTCTACTCGGGCAAGCTCTCTATCCCGCTCGAGCCTTTTGCGGCAGGGCTCGGAGACCACAAGATTGTGACCACGCTCTGCCCGGGCGGGAAAGAGCGAATGCGCAGGCTGATCGAACTCGTCCGGCACGGCCGCGTGGATCTCAGGCCGCTGCTGACCCACTCTTTCCCGCTGGACCGGATCACCGAGGCCTACCAGCTCTTCGGCGAGCGGCGCGACGGAGTGATCAAGGTAGCGATTAAGCCTTGAGAGTTCCACCCTGTTTTCCGGTGCATCGAGGGCGCGGGTGTTGAGGTAAACTAAACTCGAACCATCGCTTTTGGTGCACCGGAGTTATGAAACCAACCGCTTCACGAGCCGAGCCCGCCCACGACATCCTCCGCCAGCGACAGCATCCGCTCGATGTCTTCTTCGAGCCCGAGGCGGTAGCCGTCATCGGCGCGACGGAGAAAGCCGGCAGCGTCGGGCGCACCATCCTCTGGAACCTCATCAGCAGCCCCTTCGGCGGAACCGTCTTCCCCGTCAATCCCAAGCGCTCGAGTATCCTGGGGATCAAGGCCTACCCCAGTATCCAAGGTGTGCCGGAGAAGGTCGACCTGGCCGTGGTGGTGACGCCGGCGGCGAGCGTTCCCGGCGTCATCGCGGAGTGCGCGGACTCGGGAGTCAAAGCCGCCATCATCATCTCGGCGGGATTCAAGGAATGCGGCGCCTCGGGAGCTGAACTCGAAGCCCAGATTCTCGCCCAGGCGCGACGCGCCCGGATGCGCATCATCGGACCCAACTGCCTGGGGGTGATGGCTCCGCTGACCGGTCTCAACGCCACTTTCGCCACCACCATTGCCCGGCCCGGCAACGTCGGCTTCATCAGCCAGAGCGGCGCGCTGTGCACGGCGATTCTCGACTGGAGTCTGAAGGAGTTCGTCGGCTTCAGCGCTTTTATCTCCGTCGGCTCGATGCTCGACGTCGGCTGGGGCGACCTGATCGACTACTTCGGCGACGACCCGCACACCCGCAGCATTATCCTTTACATGGAGTCGATCGGCGATCCGCGCGCCTTTCTGTCGGCGGCGCGGCAAGTCGCGCTTTCGAAACCTATCATCGTTATCAAGGCGGGGCGCACCGAAGCCGCCGCCAAAGCCGCCGCGTCACACACGGGGGCGCTCGCGGGCAGCGACGACGTCCTGGAAGCTGCTTTCCGGCGCTCGGGAGTGTTGCGCGTCGACAAGATTTCGGACGTCTTCTACATGGCGGAAGTGCTGGCGAAGCAGCCTCGGCCACGCGGGCCGCGCCTCGCCATCGTGACCAACGCCGGCGGCCCGGGCGTGCTCGCGACCGACGCGCTCATCGGGGAAGGTGGTGAGCTGGCGCAGCTTTCCAAGGAGACGCTGGCAGCCCTCAACGGTTTTCTTCCGCCCCACTGGAGCCGCTCGAACCCTGTCGACGTGCTCGGCGACGCGGACTCCGGACGCTATGCCAAAGCCGTCGAACTGGTGGCGCACGATCCGGGCAACGACGGCTTGCTGGTGATCCTCGCGCCTCAGGCGATGACCGACCCGACGCAAACCGCCGAACATCTGACCTCCTACGCCAAGCTCGAAGGCAAGCCGATTCTCGCGAGCTGGATGGGTGGAGCGCAAGTGGCGGCGGGCCAGGCCATCCTCAATCGCGCCGGCATCCCCAACTTTCCTT
>Ga0209167_10000014_pt1:17500-265754 | contig 265754 bp, 213 predicted proteins | sample Coa_R1_9_FD_187154 | JGI IMG/M metagenome (GOLD analysis project Ga0209167, IMG submission 187154) | Surface soil microbial communities from Centralia Pennsylvania, which are recovering from an underground coalmine fire - Coalmine... | ecosystem: Environmental > Terrestrial >...
CGTTCCCCCCGGACCCAAGCCCAGGCTGCTGCTCGGCCATTCGCCGTGGACCGGCGACGACCCACTGCGCACGCTGACCCATTGGGCGCGCGAGTACGGTGACGTGGTCTACTTTCGCCGCTTCCATTATCACGTCTACTTTCTCAATCGCCCTGACCTGATCGAGCAGGTGCTGGTGACCGACCCGCGCAATTTCATCAAGGGCCGGGGACTCCAGGCCAACCGCCGCCTCTTTGGCAACGGTCTGCTCACGAGCGAAGGCGACTACTGGTTCGGGCAGCGGCGGCTGATGCAGCCGGCGTTTCATCGCGAACGCATCGCCGCCTACGGCAAAGCGATGGTCGCGTCCACCACCCGGATGCTCGAAACGTGGCGCGACGGCGAACGCCGCGACGTGCACGAGGATATGATGCGCCTGGCGCTCGAGATCGTCGCCCAGACTCTCTTCTCGACCGAGGTCGAGGCCGACGTCGAGCGGGTGGGCGCCATGCTGAAGGTGCTGATGAAGGAGAACCGCAGCGCGCGCATCCTGCTGCCGTTCTTCCGCATGCTGCCCACGCCGGGCAATCTGCGCTATCGCATCGCCGTCCATCAACTGGACGAAATCGTCTACCGCATCATCCGCGAGCATCGGGCGCGCGGCCGCGATACCGGCGACCTGCTCTCGATACTGCTCCGGGCGCGAGACGAGGACGGCCGCCAGATGACCGACACCCAATTGCGCGACGAGGCCATGACGCTTTTCCTGGCTGGCCACGAGACGACCGCCCTCGCGCTCTCCTGGACGTGGTATCTGCTGGCGCAAAACCCGGACGTCGAGCACAAGCTCGAAGCGGAGCTGCGAGGAGTACTTGAAGGACGCGCGCCCGAGGTCGAGGATCTGCCGCGGCTTCCGTACACGGAGCGCGTCATCAAGGAATCGATGCGGCTCTATCCTCCTGCCTACGTGATTGCGCGCATTGCCGCGAGCGACTGCGAGATCGGCGGGTATCGCGTGCCGCGCGGGGCGAGCCTGGTGATGAGCCAATGGGTCACCCACCGCGACCCGCGTTACTGGGACGAACCCGAGCGCTTTAACCCGGACCGCTGGACGCCGGAGTTTGAAAAGCGGCTGCCGCGCTTCGCCTACTTCCCCTTTGGCGGCGGACCGAGAGTCTGCATCGGCGCGTCGTTCGCGCTCATGGAAGCGGCGCTGCTGCTGGCGACCATCGCGCCGAGGTTCAGGCTAGCCCTCGCCGATGACCATCCCGTCGAGCCGTTTCCGTCTATCACTCTCCGTCCCAAGGACGGAATCAAAGTTGTGGTGTCGGTGCGATAGCCGTCGTCAGCGGCTGGCAGGTTCAACCGGCAGCGCCTCAGCAGGCTCCAACATATCCGGCGAATGCTTTCGGTTTATTTCTGACAAATCGGCGCACGGCTCTGGTCGCGCGAGGTTGTTCTGAGCGAAAAGCCAATAGCTCTTTCCTGAGAGCTCGAGGGCGCTGACCCGTGCTGAACTGAGGAAGGAAGCTCGATCCTTGTTGTAGCCGGTCAGGATGCCTGTCCACGCGCTTCCCGTGGATAGCCGAGTGTGGATCTGGCTGAAGAGGGTATGGCCATCCTCCGCCTTCGAGAGGTTATTGAGCTTGGTCACGTCGATACCTACCAGCTTGCCGGGTGGATATCCGAACGTCGTATCAGCCGCCCGGTTGGCATAGAGGACCATTCCGGTTTCATCAACGAGGTAGACAGCCAGGTCAAGCTTCCTGAGTACTTCCATGGCGAGTAGCTGCGTTCCTCGACCCGAGCGGCGTTCCGCGACGTAACGGTGAATCACCAGGCTCGCCACGATGAGAAGCCACAGTCCCAAGGCCGTGCCTAGTGTGGTGGACAGGGCGGCCAGCCGCGAATTGGCTGTGACAGCGCGCTTCTGCTGATTCAGACGGTCACGCTCTTTTCCCAGCATGCTGCCGATGGCTTGGCGCGCGCCGTCAACCGCCTGCCGGCTCGCTGCAAGTGAGGGTCCGCGAGAACGGCTCGCCCGACGCTCCTCGGCGACTTTCCTCAGCTCATCGAGCGCGGTGGCCGTTCCAGAGGTGACCGCCACCCAGTCGCTCTGACGGTCAAGACGCCCAGCCGGCTGAAGATTCTGGATCACGCCCGGAATTCGTGCGACCGCAGTCCGGTAGCCTTCGAGATAAGTCTCGTCCCCGGACATCGCGTAGCCTTGGGCTCCGAGACTGGCATCAGCCAACAGGCTGCGGAGCGTCGCGAGATTCTCAACAACGTCATGACTTAGCGCCGCGTCGCGATTGGCGTGCGCAAGGTCGATGACGCTTCGCGTCTGGAGTAATCCCATCAGAAACAAGATCACCACGCCACTGCCGAATACGATGCCGAGCCTTCTCTCGAGTGCTTGTTTCACAATCGTCGTCCCTCGCGAATCTCGAAGTTCGTCTCGTCTCCTTTGAATATCGGTGGGGTCGAAGGAAGACTTGAGGGCGGAGTCTTGAAGGGCTTCGTTTTCGGGTCGTTATAGGTGAACTTTGTTGATTCTAAAGCAATTAAGTTGGGTTCGTTCCATGGATACCTTCCAAATCCGAGTCGTGCGCCACGCCGCCCGAGCAGGCCCTAGTACCAACTCGATTTCCGACGGCGTCTCTGCCGTGTAGTATCCTGAGGGCCGATGGATTCCTACTTCAAGCGGCTGCTGCGGGACTTCAGCCACAAGTCGCGGACGAGGAAGTTCGAGCTGTTCGACGCAATTTTCCAGCCGCGGCTCGAAGATCGCGTGCTCGACGTGGGCGCCTCGGGCGACGTCTTCACGCAGTACACCTTTGAGGATGTGTACCAGTACCCCGAGCGTATCGTGGGCGGAGGCTACGAGCTGAGTGAAGTGACCAGCGCGCGGCAGCACTATCCGAAGCCCCGTTACGTGGTCTTCGACGGCTGCGCGCTCCCGTTTCCCGACCAGAGCTTCGACCTCGTCTTCTCGAACGCCGTCATCGAGCACATCCTGGGCGACGGACGCCAGGAGCAGTTCGCGCGGGAGATCATGCGCGTCGGCAAGAGCTGGTTCGTAACCACGCCCAACTACTGGTATCCCTTGGAGAGCCATTACCATCTGCCGTTCATTCAGTTCATGCCGCGACCCGTGCAACGCGAATACAACCGGCTGCTGGGCACGCATATCCCCAAAGGCACGGTGCAGGAACTCGGACTGCTTTCCGCCCGCCAGCTTCAACAGCTTTTCCCGTCGGGCCAGGTGGAGCACGTGCGGGTAACCTTCTGGCCGGAAACGCTGGTAGCCTATTACGTCGATCCGCACCGCGCCGCGTACGCAGTGATTGCCGATCGGCTTGCGCCTGGTACCCCGGCTCCCTTGCCTTGACCGAGCTCACGGAATCCATCGGATCAAGCAGTTATCGCCCCCAGCTCGATTGAAGAAGCCTCTCGGAAGTAGTCGTGCAGTTTCCGAGTACCCCGTAATCCGGGTGCAAGTTGCGGGCGAGCTGGCACGGGAAATTACGGGAACCTTTTGAGGGGCGCCCTCGTAGAAATGATGCGATGCGAAACGCTTCGAGGTGGGTCGCATACTGCTCCTTGGCAATTCTGCTCGCGCTCTATGTAGTTGGCGCCGTCAGCCACGGATCTCTGCGCCACGTAGTGCAAACGCTACCACTTTGGTTCCCCATTGTAATGGGCTTTCGCCAGCGAGAGCTCGCCAAGTGGTCGGCACTGCCCTGTATGATTTTCTGGCTCGTGGTCGTGATCTTCATTTGGCTGTTCCTGCTCGGATGGGCAAGCATTTTGTCCGGTCACTTTTCCCCCACAGAGATAGGCATGACCCTGGTGATTGGGCTCGCCTGCGCGGCAGGACTCCTCACGATTCTCCGCTGGCGGACGTCTGTAAACTCATTGGCGGCAATTGGGACGGTGATCGTGTTCGGTGTGCTCCAATTGCTCACATTTCGACTAAGTCTAATTCCATACATCGCCACGCACTGAGCGGCGACTTTGGCCGGCGGTCATGCAGCTCAACGCAACAACTTTCGACGCTCGGCGTGAATACTGCCCGGATCGTCGGCCACTCGGAAGCCGCACCTCTACCCCCTCGGAAGCTTTATTGCCATTTGGCCGCAGTTCCAAGTGTCCAGGGAGTTCATGGCCTAGGTGTGGGACTACTCGAGTGCGGCGGCTGTCCGCCGCTTGCGCCCAGCCGGAAGAACCCACGGCACCGAGATCGTGCCGTGGCTACCCTCGATGCCCGGCGGAAGCAAGCTGCATCGCGCCAAAGCCGGGCAAGCTCCCGCACTCCCAACGATCGGCGGCCGCACGCCAAGTAACTATTCAACGAACTTCCGAGGGACGACGCTAGTTGGTCCAAGGCTGATTCCCGTTCCGGCCCCGCACGCCGGTTCGTCACCGGCCGCCGCCGCAGGGTATACTGGTTAACTCGAACCGATGTCCAGAGCTTCGGCAGGAAGGGCAAAACGATTGGCTTCGGAGCGGCGAGGCATCTCCAAGGGCAAAGCATTTCCGCGGCGCGGCTCGGAGACTAGGAAGCCTTCGAGTGGGATCGATACCATCCCGCAGACGTATCCGAGTCCAGCCCCTGAATCGACGCGGCCTGCGCCGTGGCACGATTCGCGCTTCATGAAGGCCTGCCGCCTCGAGCCGGTGGACGCGACGCCGGTCTGGCTGATGCGCCAGGCGGGCCGCTACATGAAGGAATATCGGGAGTTGCGCGGGCGCGTGGGGTTTCTCGACCTCTGCAAGAATCCCGACCTCGCGGCCGAGGTCGCGGTCACGGCGGCCGCGCGGCTGGGTGTGGATGCGGCCATCATCTTTGCCGACTTGCTGCTGATCGCGGAGCCGCTGGGATTCAAGCTGGCCTACGATCGCGGTGAGGGACCGGGCATCGAGCCGGTGCTCCGCCGCTCCGCCGACGTCGACCGGCTGCTCGAAGTCGATTTGGAGTCGCTAGGCTACCTGTTCGAGGCGATTCGGCGTACTCGCGCCTCGCTCGACGCCCGGCTGCCGCTGCTCGGGTTCGCGGGCGCGCCGTTTACCCTCGCATCCTACTTAATCGAGGGCGGCGGGTCGAGGCACTATCAGCACACCAAGGCGCTGATATACTCGGACCCTGGCGCGTGGCGCGCGCTGATGGAGCATCTGGCGCGGAACCTCGCGAGGTACGTCAACGCACAGATTGCCGCCGGCGTACAGGCGGTGCAGATCTTCGACACGTGGGTGGGGTGCCTCGCGCCGCACGACTATCGCGAGTACGCGCTGCCCTACACGCGGTTGCTGATCGAGGCGATCACGCCCGGCGTGCCGGTGATTCACTTTGGCATCGGCACCGGCATGCTGCTCGAAGCGATGCTTGAAGCGGGCGGCAGCAACCAGAGCCAGATTATGGCGCTCGATTGGCGCGTAGCACTCGACGAGGCGTGGGCGCGGCTCGAGCGCGCCGCAGGCCGCCGCGTCGGCGTCCAAGGGAATCTTGATCCCGTGGTTCTGTTCGCCGCACCGGCGACGATTCGCCAGCGCGTGAAGCGGATTTTGGAGCAAGCGGACGGGCGCGTCGGACACATCTTCAACCTCGGACACGGCATCCTGCCTGAGACTCCTGTTGAACACGTGATCGGCCTGGTCGATGCTGTCCACGAGTTAAGCGCCCACAACGCGAAATAGTCATTCTTATGCCGATAGGTGAAGACCGCGCTGCGGCGCCTGACAATCAACGTTGGGGAGTGCTGCTGCTGGCGCACGGCGCGCCCGACCGTCTGACGGATATCCCGGAGTTCCTGCTCAACGTACGCGGCGGGCGTCCGCTGCCCGAAGCTGCGGTGGCGGAGATCGTGGAGCGCTACGCGCGCATCGGCGGAGGCTCGCCGCTGCGCCGTATTACCGAGCAGCAAGCGCAGGCTCTGGCCGAGAAACTGGGGCGTCCTGTGTACGTCGGGATGCGAAACTGGAAACCGTTCATTCTCGAGGGTGTCGAGCGCATGAGCGCCGACGGCATCGAACGTGTCATCGCCGCGTGCCTGGCGCCGCAGAATTCGCGCACCAGCGTCGGGCTGTACCGGAAATCCTTTGATGAAGCGGTGGCGAAGGCGGGCGCACGTTTCGCGGCCGAGTTCATCGAGAGTTGGCACGAACATCCTGGCCTGATTCGTGCCTTTGCGGAAAGAATCACAGCCGCTCGAACCCACGCCGAGGCGCAAGCCGGGACGCGAGTGCCTGTCGTTTTCACGGCGCACAGCGTGCCCGAGCGGACGATTGCGGCGGGCGATCCTTACGCCGAGCAAGTGCACCAGACCGCCGCGCTCGTCGCGGAGGCAATATCGCTTGACGATTACCGCGTGGCCTACCAGAGCCAGGGTATGACGGCCGAGCCCTGGATCGGGCCCACCGTCGAATCAACGATTGACGATCTCGCCGCGCAGGGTCACCGGCACGTGCTGATTGCGCCGGTGGGATTCGTCTCCGACCACGTGGAGATCCTGTACGACATCGACGTGGTCTTCCGCGAATACGGCCGGACGAAAGGCGTGACGGTGTGGCGTTCGGAATCGCTGAATTCGAGCCCCCCGTTCATCGCCGCGCTGGCGTCGCTGGTAAAGAGTCGCATTGGAGCGTAGTGTCCCGGTGAAAGGTTGGGCGACGTGCGGCCCTCACCCCCGGCCCCTCCCCCGCAGGGGGGAGGGGGGAGTTAAGTCTGGGATCAGAACCCTCTCACCTTGCGGGAGAGGGTGGCGCGCGAGCGGCCGGGTGAGGGGCCAAAACGCGCGCTGACCCAGGGCTTACGCCCTGGGCTACATAGATGCCGCCCATCACGGCGGGCTGACTTATTCAGAATTCCTATCTTGGATAATCCAGACCAAGCCAAACGACGCGTCGCGATCCTGGGTGGCGGGATGACCGGCCTGAGCGCCGCTTACACGCTGGCCCTCACTCGCGGGCGCGGTCTCGCGGTCGAAGAACACCTCTTCGAGCGCAGCCTGCGGCTCGGTGGGTCGATCTCGACCGAGCGCATCGACGGATTCGTGGTCGAAGGCGGCCCTGATTCCTTCCTTTCCGAGAAGCCCGAGGCGGCGGCGCTTTGCCGCGAACTGGGACTCGGCGATTCCTTGGTTGGCTCGAATGACGCCGAGCGTCGTACCTACATCCTGCATCACGATCGGCTGGTGCCGCTTCCTGACGGACTGATGCTGCTCGTGCCCACCCGGATCTGGCCCATGCTGACGACCCCGTTGCTTCCGCTGGCGAGCAAACTCGCGGTGGTGGGTGAGCTTTTCACTTCGCCACCCCGTGACAGCGCCGATGAGTCGGTCGCAAGCTTTGTACGGCGGCATTTCGGCGACGCCATGGTCGAGAACATCGCCGACCCCTTGCTGGCTGGCGTCTTCGGAGGCGACTCGGAACAGTTGAGCGTACACGCCGTGCTGCCGCGCTTCCGCGACATGGAGCGGAAATACGGCAGCTTGACGCGCGCCGCGCTCGACTTGCGTCGTCAGCGTCGCGCTCGAGCCACGTCGGGGTCCGCGCCCTCGCTCTTTATTACGCTTCAAGACGGACTGGACCGGATGGTCGAGGCGGTCACGGCGCGTCTCGAGCGGGCGCGTCTCCTTTTGGGCAGCCGTGTGAGTTCGATGGAGCGCGTCGCGCCAGCGGCTGCGGGCCGGGGCGTCTATACGGTGCGCTATGAACCGGGCGGGGCGCTCGAGGCCGACGCCCTGATCCTCGCGCTGCCGACGTACGAATGCGCTCGCCTGCTCGCGCCGTTCGACGCCGTCCTCGGCGAGGCTCTCGCCGCCGTCCCTTACAGCTCCGGCATGACGGTATCGCTAGGCTACGACGCGCCGCTAGCGCAGCAACTGCCGCCGGGATTCGGGTTTCTCGTGCCGCGCGCCGCCCGGCGACGGCTCATCGCCTGCACCTTCGTACACCAGAAGTTCCGGCATCGCGCGCCCGAGGGCTCGGCGCTCATTCGCTGCTTCCTGGGCGGCGTACGCGACCCCGAAGTCCTCAACTTGAGCGACGCCGAGATTACCAACCTGGTTCGCACCGAACTCGAATCCATTCTGAAGCTCCCTGGCCTGAAGCTCACCGAACCGCGCTTCGTCCGCATCTGCCGCTGGCCGGCGTCGATGCCGCAATACACGCTGGGGCACGAAGAGCGCGTAGCAACGATTCGCGCCCGGCTCGCGAAACTCCCAGGAGTGTTCTTCGCGGGCAATTCTATTTCAGGGATTGGCTTGTCCGACTGCATCCGCACGGGACGAGCCGCCGCCGAAGCTGCGCTTGAATTCCTGGGACTCGCCGAGCGGCGCGCTTAGCTGCGCCAGTGCAGCGTGACGGGACCGGCAATCGGATGCTGCATCGGCTGGCCCGAGCGGCGGGATTCCGCGTAGGCGCGCTTCAGCTCGAAATACCACTTGGCAGGACGGTCAGCGTCATCGATGAGCATGAGGTTGGGATTATACTTCAGGCCGATGGCCTGGCGCTCCATGGTGCGCTGGTCCTGGCCGATGAACATACGCCCAAAGAGGCGGAAAAGCGGCACCATGAAGGGCATCCAGCCGAAAACGTTCCAAGCGGCGCAGAAGTCGATGCGGCAGCGCTCGGCGGTAATCGGGGTGACCGTCGTGCGGCTGGAGAACCACTTGGGGCCGCAGTGGATTTCCTCGAAGCGCCGGTTGGGCAGGACGAACTCAATCTTGGTGGTGATGGGCCCGCCGTACACACCCAGAATCTTGTAGAACGCGCTATTGGTCGAGGGCGTGTGGGCGCGGATGCGGAATCCGTTGGGGATGGGCTCGAAGATTTTCTCCTTCTCGTGGATGCTGTGCCGCGACCGCCACCACCATGCCTGGTGGACGAACGGTCCGTGCGCGGGATCCATCAGGCCGATGATGCCGTGGTCGACGTGACACGGCAGTTCCGCCGCAAGACGCGTGATCCGGTAGCGCTCGCTGAAGACGGGCAGGCGCGGGCAGGGCGCGAGCGTCTCCTCGGTGGCCGGGACAAAGGCGTCGCCGGCCTGCTTTTCAGGCACGTACACCCACAGGTAGCCGTCGTGCTCTTCCGCGGGAAAACTGGTCGCGAAGATGCGCTCGACCTTCAGCTTGTCGCGCGAGGTGAGGGACGGAATCTCCTGGCATTGGCCCGTCTTACCTTCGAATCGCCATCCGTGATAGCTGCACTCGATCGTCTGGCCGTCGAACCGCCCGCAGGAGAGCGGCATCCCGCGATGCGGACAACTATCACGCAGGGCAAAGGCGCGGCCCTGGTCGTCACGGCCTACGACCAGCGGGATGCCGAGCAGCATTGCCTCGTGAAGGTCGCGGCCTCGGACCCGGGCGCTTTCGAGCGCCGGATACCAGAAGCCGAGCATCATTCCCTCGGCGTCGGTCGAGAGCTCCGAGGCAGCGATGCGCGGCGGGGTCAGCGTCGATTCGTCCATGACGGCTGACCTCAGCCTACTATGCGGGAGTCCTGATGGGCAAGCGTGCGACGCTAGTTGATGCCGTACTTGGCCTTGTAGAACTTGTAGAGGTCGGTCTGGTGATTAGAAAGGTCGACCACACGCCCGTCGATGAGCTCCGTCACCACGTGCGTTTTAACGTGAAACGGCATGCCGTCGAGGAGGAGCAGGTTCGCCTCTTTGCCCGGGTCGATGCTACCCAGGCGATCATCGACGCCGAAGAAGCGGGCGGGGTTGATGGTGACGGCCTCGAGCGCGGCGGACTCCGGCAGGCCGTTGCCGATGGCGTACTCGACCTCGAAGGGCAGGTTGCGCACGTCGTTTGCGGTGGCGGTCTGGATGGCGATGGGCACGCCCGCGCGGTAGAGCCGCGCCGCGTTGTCGAGCCGCACGTCGATGGACTCCATGCGCTCGGGCTCTTCAAGAATGGGGCCGACGATGACGGGGATCTTGCGTGCCGCGAGTTGGTCCGCCAGGCGCCACGCCGCCGCCGCATCCGCGAGGATCAGCCGCAGGTGGAATTCATCGGCCAGGCGCAGCGCCATCTCGAGATCGCTCACGCGGTCGGCGTGGATGACCACCGGAATCTTGCCTTCGAGCGCGGCGACAAGGGCTTCCATCTTCAGGTCGACGCCGGGTGGCCCGAAACGCCGGCCTTCCTCTGAGTCCGCCCCATCGTCGTTCTTCCTCTCAGGCTTCTTCTCAGACTGGCGCTTCGCGTAAACCTCGTGTTCCGCCTGGTAGTGCTGCGCCTTCAGGAATTCCTGGCGGAGCATGGCCATTTGACCCATGCGCGTCTCGGGCGGCTTGTTCTTGGGGCCGTAGACCAGCTTGCTGGCTTCACCCAAGTTGATGTGCAGCGCGGCGGGCGTCTTCACGACCATCTGCTCGACCGTTTCGCCGTCAAGCTGGATGACCGCGCTTTGCCCGGCGATGAGGTTTCCCGTCGCAGGCTCGGAGAGCGCGTGGGTGATGCCCGCGGCGCGCGTCACCTTCAGGTTTTCGCTGCGAGGATTGAGTGCGTCGAGGACGCGCAGCTCGGGATGCAAGGGGTCGGTGTACTCGGTCGAATCCACGGTGATCTGTTCAGCGGGAATTTCCACGAGGCCGAGCGCATCACCTGCATCCATGAGTCCCGGAGTCACTACCTTGCCGCGCGCGTCGATCACCTGAGCGCCCGCGGGTACCTGGACATCCGCGCCGACGGCCGCGATCTTGCCGTCCTCGACCAGGACAGTGCCGTTCTCGATCACGCCGTGCGTCACGGTCAGGATCTTTGCGCCGGTGATGGCGATGGTATTCTGCGCCGCGCTGGGCGCAGGTCCAACCGCGATGATGACAGCCGCCGCGATCACGATGTTGCGGAGCATGAGAATGACTCCTGGCGATGTTATCGAGCGGCTTTGCCGCCCTGCTGTGCGGAAAGGCTCTGCCTTTCCGGCAGGACGCCAAGGCCTTATTTCTGGTTCTTGTCCGCTGTCGGGAAGGCGAAGCCTTCCCGCACAGCGGAGCGGCGGAGCCGCTAATTTTCACCCGCGCTACGGGACGAGCGTCGCGGGGCGATTCTTCCATGGCAAGAAGCCGTCTTTCAGCGTGTAGACCAGCTTGCCGTCGATGAACACCTTGTCCGCCTTCGACGTGAGCTCGAGCGGATGGCCGGTCCAGATGGTGAGATCCGCGTCCTTGCCCACCTCGATCGACCCTACGCGCTGGTTGATAGCGAGAATCTTCGCCGGGTTGATGGTCACGGTCTCGAGCGCCGCTTCGTCGGGCATCCCGTAATGATTGATGATGGCGGCCTGTTCGATGTAGTTGCGCTCCTCGATGACCGGATTGTCGGTGTGCAAGCTGACCAGGACGCCCTCTTTCCAGAGGATGTAAGCGTTCTGCGGGATGGCGTCCCAGCCCTCGACCTTGAATCCCCAGGCGTCGGCGAAGGTTACGACGCCGATGTGCCGCCGCGCGATTTCGGGCGCAATCATGTAGGCGTCGAGCGCGTGATGCAGCGCCGCAATCTGGAAATGGAACTCGTCAGCGATGCGGAACAGCGCGTCAAAGTGGTTCACCTGGTACGAGTGGATGTTGAGCCGCACCTTGCCCGCGAGCACTTGGGCAAGCGCCTCGAGCTGGAGGTCGCGCTCCGGCGGGGCACCCTTCTTGCCGCGATCCTCCCAGGCCTTCCACTTGGCGACGTAGTTCTGCGCGTCGAGGAGCCGCTGGCGGACGACCGCGGCCTCGCCCATCAGGGTGGAGGGCGGCTTGCTCTTGCTGCCGTAAACCCGTTTGGGATTCTCGCCCCACGCCCACTTCATGCTAAGCGGAGCGTCATGGAACTTGATCTCGTCCAGCGTCTGCCCGCCGTTGAGCTTGACGATGGTCGCCCAGCCGCCGATGTTGTTGCCGCTGCCCGGCAGGACTTGCACCGTCGTGACGCCGCCCGAGACGGCGCGCGCGATCTCGGGGTCGTCGGTGTTGATCGAGTCTTCAGAGCGCACTTGCGCTTCGATGTCACCGGTCATCTCGTTGCCATCCGAGTTGGCACGGAGCGCCGGCAGCGAGTAGACGCCCAGGTGGGAGTGCGGATCCACGAGGCCGGGCAGCACATACTCGCCGTGCGCCTCGATCACCTCAGCGCCTGCCGGAGCCGCGACATCCTTGCCGACGGCGGCAATCTTGCCGTCCTCGATGACGACGGTGCCATCCTCGATCGTGCCCTGAGTCATGGTCAGGACCGTCGCGTCCTTGATGACCACCGCACGGTCCGCGGCCCAAGCCGCCGTGGCGGCGAAAAGGGCGAGGCAGACGAGCCGTCGTGTCACGTTAGAGATTCGAAGCATCAGTGTCAGGTATTGGGTGTGCAGGCGCGTCCGGACGCGCTGCACGTCAGTCAGAGCGGGAGAATATATCAGGCTAAGGAGAGGAATTCCATCACAACCCGGCGAGCTGCTTGTCGATGGAATCGAGCGCGTCCTTCTTCAGCTCCGCCGGCAGGAGATCCGTGGTACGCCGGCCGTAGACGTGATCTCCGGCCTTCGACGCCTCGACGGTTTCAGTCTGGTTCTTCTCGCCGAACTGCACCTTGAACTGGTAGGCCGGCTTCGCCAAGCCGAGAGCGGCGAGGTTCGCGGTCTTAGGAAAAGACTCCGCACGCAGGGCCCGAACGTCCTCGAGCAGGCCGTCCATCTTGTCGGAGGTGATGGTCTGACTCTTGGGTGACGTTTCCTGCCATTTGTCTTTCTGTTGCTCGAATACCCAGTGTCCTTTGGGCGTGTTGATGTCGAGACGCTTGACGTCGAAAGTACTCCACGAGAAGAGGTCCTTGTCGCGCATTTCAGAGGGATCTTTTTCGAACTGGGTGAGAAAGGTTGAATTCAGGGTGAAGATGGGCGGCAAGGCGGAATTCATCGCGTCGTAGCGGTCACCATCTTTGTGACCGAGCTGGATCGTCTGCTCGCCCTGCGGGCTGGTGACCTTCACCGTCAGCAGGGGCGACCCGAAGCCGTATCCGGCGGCTTTCTTCTTGTCGTCCGCAACGATGGTCTGCATGTTGAGGTCACGCAGTTCGCCGGTGATCTGATTCACGTTCATCCGGTCGGCGCGCACCAGAGGCGGCAGATTGAAGTCCCAGACGCCTTCCGGGTTCTTCTCGAGAGTCCAGTGCTTGCCTTTTTCCGCGACCTCGATGCGCTGGATCTGGTCGACGTCGAGCGTCAGGGCGCGCTTGTCGCGCAGATCGAAGAGGCTTTTCTCGAGCGAGGTCTTCAGGTAGCTCGCCAGAGTGAAGAGGCGCGGATTGCCTGCCACCTGAGCGTACACTCCGCCGCCCGTGGGCGTTTCATCACCCAGAAGCAGCGTCAACTGCGGCGGCTTCGAATCCGAGGACACGGCGATGGTTTCGGCGGGCGGGTCGAGTCCGAAATCCTTGACGCTGGCGGGGTGGGGATCCACCACTTCGTCCACGGTTGCCGAAGTCAAGCTACTCAGGAAAGTCGACACCGAGGAGGGGTCGGCGGCGAGGGTTTCAGCCGGCATCGCGCTGGCCTTCGTGTCCGCGACCGCCGGATTCGGCCCTGGCTCGAGCTCCCATTTCCCGTTCGAGCGCCGGCACGTGAATCCCGGCTCGGCGCGTGGCGTCAGCGTAAACGCCTGGACGTGCGCGCTCTCCAAGGGGACGATCTTCTCTGCCGGCTTGGGCGCCGTTTTCGAGAGCTCGTCGCTTTTGTGCTTGTCCCAGTAGGTGAACCCGACCCACAGCACCGCGAGCAGCACGACGGCTACCAACGTCTTGAGGTACTTCGTCGTCATCGCCGCCGCCACCAGACCGAGACTCCTATGATCACGATGCACAGCGGCAGTCCAATGAGGCCCAGGTAGAAGATGCGATTCATCTGCTGGGTGGTGATGTCGAGGTGCTGCGACTCGGGCGGTTTGGGCCGAATGGAGATCAGGTCTTCCTCGGCCGAGAGCCAGTTCAGCATGTTCATCAGCAGGTCGCGGTTGCCTTGGAAATTCAGATAGACGTTCGAGGCAATCGCCGACGTTCCGAGGGCGACGAAGCGTCCCTCTTTCTTGTCGGCGCCGCTCGCCGCGAGGTCGCCCGAGACGGCCACGGTCAGCGGACCCTTGTAATCCTTGCCGGGCCGGTACGAAACGCTCTGCATCTTGGGATTGAAGTCCGCCACGCCGAAGCTGTCCGCCGACGTCTCACACAGCGATTCGTCTGTCACTCCCGCCTTGTAATCCTTCCCGACCACCAATGAGCGGCTGAAGGGGAAGAGAGTGGCCGTACGTCCCAGCGGCTGGACGATCGGACTCGATCCATACTTCATGATGATCGGCATGGCGGGACTCGTGCCGAACAGTTGAGCGACCGGATTCTGGTCGATCACGAGATCGTTCTGCGCCGTCACGTTCCAGTCGGACAAGAGCTTCGTCAGGTCAGGCAGGTCGATGCCCGGATCGATCATGACCAGCAGGCGGCCGCCATTCGTCACGTACTTGCGGATCGCGTCGACCTCAGGAGGCAGGTAGTCGTGCTGTGGACCTGCCACGACGAGCAGCGAGCAGTCGGCGGGAATCTCCATCTTCTGGAGCAGCACCAGCGTCTTGACCTGATAGTTCTCATTCTCGAGCTGCTTCTTGAAGCGGTCGTAGCCGGCGCGGTCGGTATTCTCGAGATCGCGCTCCGTGTGGCCCTCGACGAAGTAGATTGTCTGCTGGCCCTTGAGCACGCGAATCAGCGCGTTGGTGACGTCCGACTCATCGGCGCTCTGCGCTTCGAAATGCTTGTCGCCCGCCGCCACGATGATGGTGCCGTAAGTCCGTACGTTGAACTCCCGGGCCAGTCCCGGCTCGCGATCGGCATCCACATATCGCACCGTGACGTGGTGCGAGGCGGTCGAATAGTTGGTCAGCAAATCGCGGTTCTTGCCCAGGGCTTCCTTGCGGTCGAAGACGTCGATGGTGACGTCATGATCCAGTCCCTTGAGGATTTTCAGCGTCTGGGGCGAGAGACTGTAGTTTTTGTTGGGCGTCAGGTCCCAGGTCTTGTCGTTGCGCTGGACAAACCAGTTGGCCAGCACGATGAAGGCGATGATCGCCAGCGTGTAGACGACGAAGTTAGCACCCTCGGCGACCTTGCGTCCCACGCCCCCTTTCGTTGTCTTGTCATCTGCCATAGGTGTTATGCCTTTTGAAACCAAGCTCTCTGCGTTCAGCTTTCACGCGCCAGCATTCAGCATCAGCGGCCTTTGAGCGCCTCGACCGATCGCATCGTCAGGAAGATCCCAAGGACGACCACCGAGACGTAGTAGACCACGTCTTTGGCGTCGATCACTCCCTTGGCGAAGCTGTCGAAATGAGTCGTCAGGGCCATGTACGACGCCACCTTACCCACCGCGCCGGTGGAAAACTCGGTGATCCAGTCGAGCACGTAGAGCAGCAGGAACACCGCCAAGCCGATGCTGCCCGCCACAATCTGGTTCTTGGTCAAGGTTGAGAACCACATGCCGAGCGCGAGCAGCGCGCTGCCGTAGAGGAAGAGTCCCAGGGCATTGGCGATCAGCGGCTTGGCGTTGGGGTTCCCGTAGATGAAGAGTATGCCGAAGTACGCAAACGTGATGGCCACCAGGACCGCAAAGAGGGCCAGCGCTCCCAGGAACTTTCCCAGGATGATGTCCGAATCGGTCAGCGGCGACGTGAGCAGGAGTTCGATGGTCCCGGAGCGCTTCTCTTCGGCGAACAGACGCATGGTAATCAGCGGAATCAGCAGCAGGAGAACAACCGTCAGGACGCCTTCCAGCAGGCCGCGAATGATCACGTCATTGAGGCTGATGGGCGGCGCGCCCTGGCCCATCATCATCATGCGGAAGTTCATCTGCACGTAGCGGCTGGTGATGCTGACGAAGAAGAAGCCGCAGAGCACGGTGTAGATGGCCATCACGAGATAGGCAATGGGCGAGTGGAAGTAGGCGCGCAACTCCTTCCCTGCGACGGCCAGGATATTGTTCATTTCGACTCCTCGGGAGCGGGTTTCTCCGCGGCGGCCGCGGCCGGCTCCTCGCTCACGTCCTTGGTGGTGAGTTTGAGGAAGATATCCTCGAGGCTCATGCCACTCATCTTGAGTTCGAGCAGCTTCCATTGCGACTCGACCACGGCGCGCGCCAGTTCCGCCCGGACGTCCTTGTCCTTCGCGGCATGCACCTCGAACGTGGCCCGCCCGTCGGTCGCCTCGTGCTGATCGACCTGGTTCACGCCGTCGACCTTCTCCAGTTTACCTTTGACTTCAGCCACCGGACCGCCCACGGTCACCAGCACCGTCTCGAATCCCTGCAAGCGCTGCGTCAACTCGTCGGGTGTACCCTCGGCGACCACTTTGCCGGCGTTGATCACCACGACGCGCTGGCAGGTCTTCGACACCTCGGGCAGGATGTGAGTACTCAGCACCACCGTGTGCTGTCCGGCCAGATGCTTGATCAGTTCGCGCGTCTCGATGATCTGCTTGGGATCGAGCCCGGCGGTCGGCTCGTCCAAAATCAGGACCTCGGGGTTATGAATCAGCGCCTGAGCCAGTCCGACGCGCTGCCGGTAACCTTTCGAAAGCTTGCCAATCTGCCGGTGGCGCACGTCGGTGATGGCACATTTCTCCGCAACCTCGGCCACCCGCTTTCGGACGTCCCCGCGCGGCAAACCTTTGATGCGCGCCACAAACGCCAGATACTCGTCGACCGTCATGTCAGGATAGACGGGCGGCAGTTCGGGCAGGTAGCCCGAGCAGCGCTTGGCCTCGAGCGGCTCCTCCGCCACGTCGTGTCCTGCCACGCGTACCCGGCCCGCGCTCGGCGGCAGGTATCCGGTAATCACGCGCATCGTGGTCGTCTTGCCGGCGCCGTTCGGTCCCAGGAATCCCAGGATCTCGCCCTTGCGCACCTGAAAGCTGACGTCAGAAACCGCTAGCGTCGGGCCGTAGCGCTTCGTCAGGTTCTCGACTTCAATCATTTCACTCCTTCACGATGGCAGGCGTTGCATTCCGCCTGCCGGTATTGGAAGGTTTTGGGTTCCCCAACCCTTAGATATTAGAATTACCAAAAACTGGTCAGTGTTGCCAAGGGCTATCTTGTCCAGGCACTGTCTCAGTTTGCCTCGTCAGGGCACGACTTTAGTCGTGCCGACTAGGCATGCTTTACGCGCGCTTCAGCGCCTGAGGTAAGTCGTGCACCATTCGGCACCACCCCGGCCCTAGAGGGAGCAACCTCAGCGGCTAAAGCCGCACCTCTCCTAATCGCGTGCGGCATGGCTGAAGCCATGCCCTGACGGCAAAGTGAGACACTACCCTTGTCCGGACCGTGCGTAACTTGCGCTCTGATTTGGACTCAAGTTGCTTGAGAACCCGAAGTCCCTTGCCGATTCCCGGACCAGAACGTACTATGCTCAATTATATCGGTCCTCGCGGTATGACTTTACGCTCAATTGCGGCTGCAGTCGTCGCCTCTGTCTTGTTAGCCTTGGCTGGAGTAGCGCAGAGCCTTCACGCGCCGATGCAGCAACCAGATTCCCCTCCGGATTTCCGGCAACTTCTGCAGAAGCTTGCAGGGTTCTCGCCGGACCCATGCGGTGCCCCGTAGGGAGAGGAGAACAACTGGCAAGCCACAGAGGTTGAATTGCACCTTTTCCAGCAAGCGGCAGACATCGTCACTCAGAAGCTGAACGCAGCCCCTACCGATCCGGCGTCGGCCCAGGGACGCGCCGAGGAGGCGCTGAGGAGATTGGAGCGGACGAGCGCTGACATCAATGCCTCTTGGCCCGATGAGAACCGCTTCCATTTTCAGGTACTCAACCTGCAACCCGCCTTGGTTATCAAAATCACCGTGCGTACCCATGCGAGCTTTCTCGTCTTTGGCATTCCTCAGGAATATTCTGGGAAATCGGATTTGGCGCAGTGTGGGTTCAGATGAGGAGTCCGCTGATCGCGATGTGCCGCAATCCCGACTCGATCTTTATCCGTTGCACCGCGGCCCTTCGGAAAATGCGAGGTTCCTTGCCAGGTTCGGGCTCAGCGGCTGCGCGGGCAGCACGGGTGTTGTGTACGAGGCCCGCGAGTGGGACCCGAAGGGCTTCGGAGATCTTAAGCAGATCATCAAGCAAGCTGGCGCTTTTGGGTTGGATGATAATGTATCCGGATTTCCCCAGATAGGCGAGCTTCGAACCGAAGGCTTGGCCATTACCTTGCCATATTGCTGGTTCTCGCCGATAGACACTTGGGACAACCCGAGCCTGTGTGCGGTCGACACCTACGACCTCTCCGGCGACGACGTCAGGTTCCGCAGCCACGCGTACAACCGGCCGGACCTATTGCCGATCGCCAAAGCCCTTGCATATGCGGAGCAGCGAGATTTCCCCGCTGTCCTCGGTTACTGTGCTTCCAGCCAGGTTGCGCGTAAGTTGGTGCGCAATGTGCCGCCCTTTGTCTTCGCCGAGGAACTTCGCGTGAGTCGTATAGGAAAAGGCAAGGAGCACGTCGAGCTGGGCTACGAACCCACGTATGGGTTCGACGTAGAACAGAGCGTTGACGGCTGGCGAGTGGTCGCCTTCAGCACAAAGTAGCGGCTCATAGACCTTGTGTCCAGGATAGGTGACACTGTTTTCGGCCGAAGTTGATCGCGGGCCGATTACCGGCCACTCGGAAGTTGTCACTGCGATCAGTCATGGTATCGGAACACAAACCTAATGGTAGGGCAGACTGCGCAGCAATTCCTGCTGCGCGGGCGTCGGACGTGGCGTCTGCGAAGACGGCCCGGAATACACGGCCTGCGCGCCGCCGATCGGGAGCCCGGCTGGCGGGAAGTCATTTGGATGCGTGATGGCGCGGCGAAAGAATAGATCACCCGGGCGATCCAGCGGAGCGAGATACCCAACGCTCGGCCACGGGATGAGCGAATGCGCGAGCGCGGATTCCATCCGCGCCCGAAGCTGGTCAACCACGCTGCTCAGTTGAGGAGACGCGGCCAGGTTGACCTGTTCCGCCGGGTCGGCCTGGCGGTCATAGAGCTCCGCGTGGCCGCTCGAGTCGAGAAGATAATGCCAGCGCGCATCGCACAGGCTCAGCTCTGCCCCAGGCAGCTTCTTGGGCTTGAGGAGCGCCAGTTCTGAGACAACAGGAGTTGCTTCTGCACCCCGAGCGCCGTCCGGCGTCCAGAAGCGGCTCAGACTCGCTTGGCGAACCACGGGATTCACGTTGCCCAAGGCAAGCTCAATCGCCGTCGGAAACACTTCGCGCAGCTCGGTCGGCGTTGCGACGCGCCGACCCGCGGGAACGCCAGGGCCTGCGATGATGAGCGGCACGCCGAGGACTTCGCGATGCAGGTCCCAGCCGTGATCGTAGGCCCCGTGCTCGCCGAACCCTTCTCCGTGGTCGCCAGCCACAATCACCACGGTGTCGTCGGCGTCGGGCGAGGCACGAAGCACGTCGAGCAGCCGGCCGATCCGCTCGTCGAGATAGTTGAGGCTGTTGTCGTAGCCGTCGATCAGGCTCTGGCGCTCCCGCGGCGAAACAGGCCGCGACCAATGGCCATCCTCGAGCGATTGTGAGATGTGCCACAAGACCGGCTTGGGAATGCGCCCGAAGCGGCGGTCGTACGGACTTGGCGGCACGTAAGGACGGTGCGCGTCCATGTAGTTGATGAAAAGAAAGTAGGGGCGCCCGGAGCGATGCCGGAACCAGTCGAGCACTCGCTCATTGATCTCGCCGGCGTTCAGATGATCGAACTCGTTGAAGCTCACAAACTCGCGGAACAACGCCTGATAAACCGACTGCCCGGCGAAAGTCACCGCCAGGTTGTGGCGCAACCAGTCGTGCGCGTCCGCGTAGACATCAAAGCCGCGGTCGAGTCCCCAGCCGGCAAGCCCGAACGACGAATTGGCGTTGAAGGCCGCCGTCTCGTAGCCCTGCTGCTTCAGAATCTCGGTGAGCGTCCTCGGCTGGGCCGACATCGCCCGCGTCCAATCGGCGCCGTGCTGATGCGGCAAGAGGCCGGTCAGCACCGAGGCGAGCGAGGGAAGTGTCCACGAGGCGGGGGCAATCGCATCCTCCAACAACACTCCCTGGCGCGCCAGTCGATCGAGCTGGGGCGAGGTCGGGCGCGCGTATCCATAGCAGCTCAGATGATCAGCGCGAACTGTGTCGAGCATGATGAGAACCACGTTGTGGAGCGGACCTTGCTTGGAGGCAACGGCAGCGGACGGAGCAGGAGAAGGCCACCGCGGCGCGTGCAGACGGATGAAGATCAACATAAGCGCGAATACCGCATAAACGGCCAGATTCAGACCAGCGAGTAGGCGGCGATTCGAGGGTCTGGCGCCTTCGAAGAACGGCCGCCAGCGCTGCCATTGCCAAGCAAAGAGCAGGACTGCGGCGACGCATCCGGCTACGAAGTAGAGACAAGGTGTGACCAGGGAAAAGCGCCGCGCTACCAGGATTCCCGGGCCGACGCGAAACCAGTCGAGCAGCCAGCCCAGATACGCCGAACCCAGTCCAATGCCCAAGATGGCCCAAGCTGCCAGCCATCGCGGCCGTGTCGTGCCCCGCAGGGTGGCTATCCCGCCCAGGAGTAATCCCGCCAGCGCGCACAAGGGGACATCGGCGAGTGGTGCGATGAGCCATATCGCGCCGCGAACGTCCGGCCGGCCGAGACCCGCCACGCGAGGAATCTGACGGAACAGCGCGGCTTCGACGAGTCCGAGCGCCAATCCCAGGGTGGCGCCCGCCGTGGCAAAGGCTGAGAGGACGGACCTTCGTGCTCCAGCATCAGTGCGTGGTGATGCGCCGCTGCTTGTCACGCGGTTGTGCTGTTGCCCGCTCATTCGGGTCGCAACCTCAGCACCGATTATAGGCGGTGATTCCGCTTTGGCGCGAAACGCTTGCGCACCCACGGAATAACGGCGTTAGAATCACCCATCGCCGTTTGGATTTGAGGGTGTTATGCGCAAACTCTTGCTGATTGTTCTGCCAGTACTGCTGTCGGGTTCGAGCTTGGCGGCTGCATCCAAGACCCGGCTTGCGGTCGTCGGACTCGATCACGACCACGTCTGGGGACTGCTGAGCGATATCACCAAGGAGCCGGACGCAGAGCTGGTCGCCATCGCTGACCCGCATCCGGAGCTGGTGGCGAAGGCGCGCGCTCGCGTTCCCGCCAGCGTCAAGTTCTATGACGACTACGTGAAGATGCTCGATGAAGCCAAGCCCGAAGCGGTGATCGTGACGACGGAGAACGATCGCCACCTCGCGATCCTGCGCGAGTGCGCCAAGCGGCACATCCATTACTCGACCGAGAAGCCGATGGCCTCAAACGCCGCCGAGGCGCGGGAGATGGAGCGCCTCGCGAACCAGGCGCACATCAAACTCATGGTCAACTACTGGAACGCCTGGGTCGCGCCCACCCACGAGCTGTTTCATCGCGTCCACGCCGGCGAGCTCGGCCCCGTCCAGAAAATCGCCGTCAGGTACGGGCACCAAGGGCCGAAGGAGATCGGCGTATCCAAGGAATTCGCGGCCTGGCTCTACGACCCGGTGAAGAACGGCGGCGGCGCGCTCATCGACTTCGGGTGCTACGGCGCCGAGTGGGCGCTCTGGCTCAAGGGACGGCCGGCGCGCGTCTACGCCCAGACGCTCAAGCTCAAGACCGCGCAGCACAACGCCGTCGACGACGACGCGCTGATCGTCCTCGAGTACCCCGACGCGACGGCGATTATCCAGGCGTCGTGGGACTGGCCGTACTCACAAGGGGAAGTCGAAGTCTACGGCTCCAAGGGCAGCCTGCTGGCAACGCCAGACGCGCTCTTCTACCGGCCAGCCGATTCCCCAGACAACAAGCCGGCGCCGGAGGGCGCGCAGGTAGCACTCGGGCCGCTTCCGCACGAGACTTCCAATCCGATCTCCTACTTCGTCCGGTGTATCCGCAATCACAAGCCCATCGAGAATCCGCTCGCCGCGCCCCTGAACGTGGGGGTGGTGGAAATCCTCGATGCTGCCAAAGAGTCGATTCGCACCGGGCGGCCGGTTGTTCTCAGTCCGTCCGCGCCTTGACGACCTCAAGTCGCCGCGGCGCGGAAGAATACTGTCGCCGCTGCCGGCGCGCGCATTCCTGGCTCAAGAGGGAAGGCCAAAGTCTCGCTCAAGGCTTTGCCACATCATCCCGATAGTCAAAGTGAAGTCTGCGAGGAAGGGGCTCTGACCTCGCGGGCGGGAGCAGGCGGCGGAGCGCGACGGAACAATCGGACGAGAGCGCCGGCGAGGGTCCCGAAGAACATTCCGGCGGTAACAGTGAACCCCACCCAGAAAATCAATTGAGGGAAGAAACCGAGCCAAAGGTATTTGGAGACCAGCCCAATACCGGCGGGCACATCGGGCGGCGCCGCGTCGTAGTGCGTGCCCCAGTTCCCCCGCATGGCGAAGAACATGATGATCGCTACCGGGATGCGCGCCGAGTACGCGTAGGCAAGCTGTGTCTTCCACAGGGCGGGCCAGCCGGGCAGGGTGACGAGGGCGGCCACGGCGAGAATCAACCAGATGTACACCAACCGGGCGTGAAAACCGGTTCCCACGTGCAACGCCGATGCGATTCGTCCCTGCGCCATCATGACCGCGAGGCCCAGCAACGCGAACACGATGGCACGCCACGTACTACGCGGACCTTCGCCGTTCACAGCCAGCCGCAGCGCGAAGTAGATTCCAAAGACGGGCGCCAGCCACACGATGGCGATGATGGAGGCGCCCATGTCTGTCGTAAACCACGCCGCGGACCAATGCTCGATTTCTCCGGCGAGACGGAAAAGGGTCACGCCCAGGCTGATGAGGGCCGGAACAAGGATCAACTGGCGAATGGATGGTTGTCGGTCAGCTTCAGTGGCGGACATTGGAGGCCTCCGTTTCGAATTGGGCCTCGACTCCGGCGTCGAGAGTCATGCTGCGGTCATGCCGCCGCCGGTCATGCCGCTTGCTGAACTCGCTGCCTTCCCGGCACGAGCGTTGCGGCGACAATCCCGAACAATGTGCCCACGACGATGGTAAAGGACACCCACCAGACCAACTGGGCGATGAATCCAAACAAGATGTAACTTTCTATCCTGGGCGCGCTGGGGTCGACCGTGCTGTAGTGACTCTGCCAGTCCGCCCACGTTGCGAGGGCCATGACCATCGCCACCGGAACGCGTGCCGCGTAGGCGTACGCCACGAGGACCCTGGACAATGCGCGCCACGCGGGAATTGCCACGGCCGCGCCGACTACCGCGAGCGCCCACATGACGACGACGCCGGTCATACTCCTGATGATGCCCGCGTTGAACAGATAGAAGCCCAGCGCGAAAACCACGCAGCCCGCCGCAGCAAGTCCCAAGGAGCGGCCTCGGTGCCGGGGCTGCTCGCCGGCGGCCGTCAGCCGAAGTGCGAAGTAGACGCCAAAGACCGGCACCAGCCAGACGATTCCGACGATGGCCAGGTAGCCGCCTTGGTCGGTGTTGAACCACGACTTTGACCCGTGCAGCAGCTCACCCGCGAGCCGCAGAAGCGTCACGGCGAGCGTGATCACCGCCGGCACGAGAATGAGCCGCATGATTCGAGGTGGGCCAGCAGGCAGGTCTTGACGGACGGCATCGGTCATGGCGATCCCCAATCAAGGAGCCGTTGCGGGGACACCGCGATCCACGAAGGCGGCCGCGATGGTGCCCAAGAGGCACCCGGAGATGATGGTGAAGACCACCCAGAAGATCAGTTGCGGAAGCGCCGAAAAATACAAGAACATCGGCCAGAAAGCCAGGTGCGCGTAGAGAACTGAAGGGTTGTCGAAATGCGTGCCCCAGTGGCCGCGCAGGGCGAGGTACATGACGATGACCACTGGTATCCTCGCGGCCAGGCCATACGCCACCAGCGTCTTGACAAAGCGCGACCAACCGGGAACCTGAAGCACCGCACCAAAGGCGACGACCACGTAGCCGAGCGGCAGCCGGCCGGGGAAATCAATGTTCAGCGTGAAAGAGATGGCGTATCCGATCAGCAGCACGGCGGCGCCCAGCACCGCCAACCCGATGGCCTGGCGCGCGTTGGGCGGGCCATCGCCCGAGCGCGCCAGTTTCAAGGCGAAGTAGATTCCGAAGGCTGGCGCCAGCAGCTCTGTCAGAGCGGCAAGCGGACCCGGCCCGCCCGGCGCGGTTGAGAACCAGGCCGCGGACCAATGACGCAGCTCGCCTTCCAGACGCAGCAGCGTCAGCGCTAAGGTGATGAGCGCCGGAACGAAGACGAGCCGCGCGATGGAAAGTGAACCGCCGGAGCTGCTTTCTCCCATAGGCCATCAGGACGACGACCGGCCACTACGTGGCGGGCTGCTCCGCGGGCTTACGCGCGAAAATCGCCGCCACGATCGTCCCGAAGATGGAGCCTACCACAACCGTATAGCCAATCCAAAGCAGCATCTGGGGCAGCAGCGCTTCGTCAACGAACTGCTTCCAGAATGGCGCCGACGCGAGCCTCGGATCGATGGCGCTGTAGTGCGTCGACCAGCCGGCACGCATGGCGATGAACATCACGATCAGAACCGGAATGCGGGCGGCAAAGGCGTACGCGAAGAGGGTATTGCCCAGTGAAGGCCATCCCACCCGCGCGACGAGCCCCCCGACGAGCATCACCACCATCCCCAGCAGAGCGAGAAGCGGACTTACCGTAAAGCCCTTGGCGAGGATGAACCCGCCGAGCACGAGCACGACGAGGCCCGCAAACGACAAGCCGATTGCCTTACCGTTTGACCCCGGGCCGTCGCCCGCGCCCGCCACCTTCAGCGCGAAGTAAGGACCGAAGATAATCGGTAGCCACGAGATACCGACGATGGCGGTGCCGCCGCCCGGCGCAGTGCTGAAGAACCTCGCGGGCCAGCCTTGGAGTTCACCGTACAAACGCAGGATGGTAATCAGCAGAGTGATCACCGCCGGAACCGCGATCAGCCCGGCGATCGAGAGTCTACGGTTCGAGTCAATTGCCATGGAGCCCTCCTTTTAAGGCCGTCACGAAAATGCGAACGTCCTCCGGTCGCCCGTTCCGAATGCTTCCGCTGTTGGGTAGGTAGGAGGGGGCATTCTAGGCCATTGCAAGGACGGTGGCAAGTGACGAGATAGTCCCCTCAGTATTGTGTATACCTCTTCCATCAAACTTGTTATCAACAAGATACAGGGATATCGCCAATCGGCCTTGAGGCTAAGTAACTTATTTACAATAAGATGCGGGCCTCGATGGATTCGCTGAGCATCGTTTTGTTGATTCTAAATCACTTCTTCGGTTCGTTCCTTCATTTTCGTACTTTTCTGTGGACGTGCCCCGCTCACGCTTTTCCTCGCTCACTGCCCATTCTTTTGAGCCATGATCTTCTCGATTTCCTCTGCCGTGCGCGGCAGACGACGTGTCAGAACCTCGGCGCCGTCCGGCGTCACCAGGATATCGTCCTCGATGCGGACGCCCAGCTTCTCTTCGGGGATGTAGATGCCCGGCTCGTCGGTGATCACCATGCCCGCTTCGAGTGGCTGCCCGTATTCGGCCGGATCGTGGACGTTCAGTCCCACCGAGTGGCCGATGCCGTGGATGAAGTACTGGCCGAGCGGCTTGCCGTGCAGGTCCTTGCCGTGCGTGTTGATGTACTCGTAGGCGATCTGCTGGAGGCCCGGCTCTTTGCCGCGGCCGCGAAACATCGCGCCCGGCTTGATGGCGGCGATGACGGCGTTCTGCGCGCCGAGCACGACGTCATAGATCTCGCGCTGGCGCGGCGTGAAGTGGCCGTTCACGGGCAACGTGCGCGTGATGTCGCTCGCATAGCCGCTGTAGGAACCTGCAACGTCCATCACCAGCACGTCGCCGTCCTGCATCTGCTGCGAGTCCGCGTCGTAATGGAGCACGGTCGAATAAAACCCCGAGCCGACGATGGGCGGATACGACGGCCACTCGCAGCCGTGACGCGCGAACTCATACTGCATCAGCGCCGCAATCTGGTATTCCCACACGCCGGGCCGCACCGCCTTCATCGCCGCAAGGTGTGCGTCGACGGAAGCCTCGGCAGCCTTGCGAATCAGCGCCATCTCGGTGGGTGATTTCACTTCGCGCATGCGGGTGAGCAGCGGCCGCAGGTCGGCGAGGGTCGCGAGCGGCGCGAGCTTGTGCAGCTTCGCGACCATATCCTTCTGGAAGCAATCCTCACCGCTCTCCGGCTGCGGAGTGAGCTCGGTATAGATCTTGGGAAAGGTCTTGAGCGCTTCCAAAAGCTCGCTTTGAAAACGCGTGGTGGGCTCGACGGAGGGGAATCCGGTGCGCTCGGAAGCGTCGGCGTCTCCCGGTCCGAGTTTGGGGCCGGTCCACTTTTCCTGCCGGTAATCGTGCGCCGGGATGAAGAGAATCTCCTTGTCGATTTCGGGGGGCTCGCCCGGCTTCGCGGCCTTGGGTACGAGCAGTATCATGGCGGTCGGCTCGTGCCACCCGGTGAGATAGTAGAAGGCCTCGTTCTGATGGAATTGTGTGACCGTCGCCGCCACGTCGTCTTCGTTGTAGCCGAACAGCACCACGACGCCGTCTCCTGTCTCCTTGACGAGCCGCGCGCGCCGCTCGTGATAGACGGAATTGGGTTCGCGTTCCCAGGCCGACGCCGGCAAAGCGGTGATGACGAGCGTGACGACCACGGAAAGGAATAGGGCGATTCTGTTCAGCCTGCGCTGCATCCTGGACTCCTGCTCGACCTTGGTTTTGCCTGATTGTCGCGTGGGCATCGGCCAGACCAACGCCTGAGTCTAACTCATTTTACCCGGAGAATACGAGACCAAGGTGGGTTGGGTAGTGGCGTCATTTCGATTTTACAATTGGTGGCGGCCTCGGCAAGCGGGCCGCCAGTTCCTCATTCCTTGATCTCCAGCGGCTCAGACTCTCCGTATTCCATATCTACTCTTTCTTGGGAAATGCCTTCTCGAACAGTTTCCAAAACCGCTCCTTATCAGAAAGGGGGACCTTTCTAAAGAGCTTTGACAATTTTCAAAAGGGGGGTTGACAAAGGCGCATAAGGGTATCTATTCTGAATAGGTTGGACCCAGGGTGGAGAGGTTTCCGAACCGTGCCTCCGTTGGAGATTCCCAAGGAATATGAGCGCGGATTCATTGTTATCAAGTCGTTTTCCGATGCTGATATCGCCCGGATTTTGGAGGTTTTGAAAGACGCGAAACCTACTAGCGAGCCTGCCGATATTTTTCCGGTGCTCCGCCCGGCCCTGCCTGAGGTTCCAGAAAATGATGTGCAGAGGTTCTTAGAAACCCTCTACTCCCTGTACAAGTTTCGCTCTCATTCAGATGTCCCGATAGACCAATTTGTAGCCGATCTTTCCGAGGCAATTAAGGAAAGCGAAAATAAAGAAATCCGCACGTCTAACCCAGACGAGCTTGCTGTCCTCAAAAGCAAGCTCAAATCATTGCTCACGGTTCGCGCCCTTTCAATATTGTCGAAAGCGCATGGATTGCGGAGAGATTTCCAGAGCATATTTTCAGACGCGAAAATAATCTCTGACGTTCGCCCTGTTTGGGACGGGAATGTGAAAGACCCGCCGGAGGGCGTAGTAATTACGCAAACACTGAAACTGGAATATTTCCATATCGGCGGAGCGGGAGAACTTTATCTGTATATGGATAAAGAGGATGTTGAACTGTTAATCTCCGTGCTAACGCGGGCTCAGGAAAAGATGGCCACTCTAGAATCTTTGGCCAAAAAAGGTTGGATGAAAATACTGGACGCGTAGCTAAGGAGGGAGCTTTCTTGCCAGTAGCGGAATGTCCGAGGTGGAATCGAGCTGGTCACGCCAAAGAAGTGTCCAAACGGCCAATACAGCAGAGGCACGCATGGCACGGGAATGAAGTTTTCGTTAAGACTAAGCGCAGCTTCGCTCAATTTTTGAGAGAAAAGGCCTCTCGTATCAGTAGGGAATCCTTGGTCATCCAGCCACGTATTCACATCCCAATTTCGGTCTCTATTCAGCGCTTGCTTGACCTGTTAGCCGAGAAGGGAAAAGATGATCACGGCGCGGTCGATCCAACTCAATTCGCATTCAAGACTGCGCTCGAATTTGTCTTGTACGCCGAGCACATCCTCCGTCGGGAAACTAGGTCTGCTCCGGTTGTAGACTCTGAGGGAGGCATACGCATCACGTGGAGACACGGGGATAGACAAATTAAGCTGATCTGCCCCGGTGCTTCTAGCGCCCCAATTTACATTTATCAATCCTCTTCAGTGGGTAGTTCTGTGCTGAACCAAAACGTGACCTCCAGGACGCTCGCGGGCCGACTCTCTTGGCTACTCAATGGGGATCAATCCGAACAGCCCTCCGAATGATCCGCCTTGCGGCACAATCGCGTATCGGCTAATCCTCAAACAGGCTTGGTTCGATCCGGATGATACCAGCAGACTCAAGGCCGAGGCCTTCATGCGGAGGCGACCACGGCTACTGGAGAACGGGCAAACCGACCCCAGGGATACTGACGGCCTTTCAGTTTTCGACTCATACCGCGTAGACCGACCCACATGCATGAACGATGTGAATTGTTGCTTCGGACTTGCAACATTACATGTCGGCACCCTGCTAGACCACGGCCTGACAGTTATTAGAGATCCGCAAGATTTTAGGAAGCTGTTGATTACGAACGCGCCGTGGGAAAATCCAAACAACCCCGATGAAGAACGCCTCGCAGACACGATCGCGGAAAGTGCACGGATCGTTGAACGAGGCAGACATAGGAGGAGCAATTAACCTGCCATTCATTTCCCAAATGACGCCATTACCGGGGTTGTAGCGGCGCTCTCTGAGCGCTGGGAAGAAGGGGTGCTAGGTCGCCGTTGACACGGCGCGGTCGCGTACGCGCGCCAGCCCCGGCAGGCTGGTCCACAATCGGCGCATCGGCGTCTGCAACAGCGACATCGTGCCGATGTACGCGTAGCCCATGAGGAACAGCACCAGGAACGGAGTGGTCAGATAGTTCTCGATGGTGAAGGAGTAGATGACGTTGCAGAGGAAATAAGCGGCCAGGCTCAACTCGGCGGCGGAGATCCAGCCGGCGCGGCCCAGGTATTTCTTCGATTCCCAGCTCCCCTCGCAGCCCTCCACGCGATACTTCGGCGTACGCACGAACTCCGACTTCTTTCCCACGAGCGCTTCGATCACCACCTTGGCGTTCTTGAGCGAGAGGCCGATGCCCGTGGCCATCACGAAGGGGACGTACTTGATGCGGCTCGTCCAGCTCTTGGGATACAGCTCGCGCTGCGCCACCATGTAGAACGTCGAGACGGAACACGTGGAGGCGAGGAACAGCGGCAAATCGAGGTAGAGCATCTGGAACCAGCCCTGGTAGAAGCGGACAATCATGGCGGGCAGCAGGATCACCGCGAACAGGACCATCAGCGGATAAGCGATGTTGGCGGTAAGGTGGAAGGTCGCCTCCACTTTGATCTTGAGCGGCTGCGGACTTCGCCAGATCGTCGGCAGCAGCTTTTTCGCGGTCTGGATCAGCCCCTTGGCCCAACGCGCTTGCTGCGCCTTGAAGGCGTTCATCTCGACGGGCAGCTCTGACGGGCACTCGATGCGCGGATCGTAGATGAACTTCCAGCCTTTGAGCTGGGCGCGATAGCTGAGGTCGGTGTCCTCCGTCAAGGTGTCGTGCTGCCAGCCGCCCGCGTCCTCGATGGCCACGCGGCGCCACATCCCGGCCGTGCCGTTGAAGTTGAAAAAGCGTCCGGAGAAATTCCTTGCGCCGTGCTCGATTACGAAGTGGCCGTCGAGCAGGATAGCCTCGACCTCGGTCAGGTTCGAGTAACCGCGGTTCAGCCAGGTCCAGCGGCCCTGCACCACCGCCACCTCGGGGTCGGTGAAGTAATCGATCATCTGCCGCAAGGTCGAGGGCTGAGGCACGAAGTCGGCGTCAAAGATAGCGATGAACTCGCCGGTCGCCACCTTCATTCCCTCCGCCAGCGCTCCGGCCTTGAATCCCTCGCGATTGTCGCGATGGAGGTAGGAGACAGGGTATCCCGCGCTCGCGTATTCACTCACCAGGCGCGAACAGACCATCTGCGTCTCGTCAGTCGAATCGTCGAGCACCTGGATTTCGAGCAGCTCGCGCGGATAGTCAAGGCGAGTCACGGCTTCGAGCAGCCGCTCGATGACGTAGCGCTCGTTGAAGATCGGCAATTGGACGGTGACGCGCGGCAGCTTCTCGAAAGTTCCGCGGGGGCTGGGCAGCTTGCGGCGATTCTTCAGGTAGATATAGGCCAGCGCGTAGCGATGGATCCCGTAAGCCGACAGAATAATGAGGATGGTAAAGTAGGGAATCAGAATCGAGAGGTCAAACCCGTTGGCGTGATAGAGTCCGCGAAAGGGATCTTTGTAAAAGAGGTTGTGGAGATAACGGGCTACTGGGTTCGAGGGAGGAATCAAGCTGGCCAGTAAACAGTTCATCTCTGCTTTTACCGCATCCTTAGGGATACTCGCGACGGCCGCAGGGTTGGCCGCAATATTCTATCATCTGGGCCGCCAGCCGGCACTCAAGGAGCATGTACCGGAGTTTGTCGCCTACAGCCTTCTTGCCGGAGCCCTCTATGCCGTCGCCGTTTACCTCGTGGAGCAGTCCCGGCTCGGACTGCCTGCGCTCCTGATTATTCTCGGCGGCGCCTTGCTTTTTCGCTTCCTGCTGCTTGGAGTCGAGCCCCAACTCTCGGACGACGTCTACCGCTACCAGTGGGAAGGACGCGTCCAGCGCGCCCACCTTAATCCTTACACGGTGTATCCGGCGATGCCTGAGCTTCGGAAGTTCGAAGACCCGAAGCATCCGCTGCGAACCGGCCCGACCACTCCGACCCTCTATCCGCCGCTGACCGAAGCGGCGCTCGCCTGGGTAAAATCCGTTCCGGGCTACAAGCGGTTGTTTACGGTGTTCGACCTCTTGAGCCTCGGCGTCCTGCTCTTACTTCTCGCCGCGCTGAAGCAGCCCCTTCACCGCTCCGTCGCTTATGCCTGGAATCCGACCGTGGTGGTATCGTTCGCGATGGGTGGCCACCACGACTCGCTCGCGATACTCGCTCTCTTGGCAGCTAACCTGCTCATCATAACACATCGCCGCGCGCTATCCATAGCTTTTCTCGCGGCGGCGTTCCTGGCCAAGCTATACCCGCTCGTCTTATTGCCGGTTTTCATAACACGCTTTAAGGAGGCCAGCGCGCGCCGCCGGCTCGCTGCGACGGTTCTCGCTCCGCTCGGCATCTTTGGAGGCGTCGTCCTCCTCGGCTACGTTCCCTATCTCGGCGCCGGTCGCCGGTTGTTGCGAGGCGCATCGGACTACGCCGCGGGATGGGAAGCGAACGACAGCGTGTTCCGCTTGATCCTTCATGCCGGAAACTCCAAAACGCAGGCTGAACTCGTCGCCGCCGCGCTGCTCTTGGGCCTCGTGGTCTATGCGGTCAAGAGCCGCATGACTCCGCTGCGCGCCAGCCTGTTCCTGACCGCGGGCCTGGTGCTGCTTTCGCCCGACGCCTTTCCCTGGTACTTCACCTGGTCGATTCCCTTTCTCTGCTTCTATCCCAGCGCGCCTTGGCTGCTCGCGAGCGTCGTCGCCGTGCTGGGCTACACGCCGGTGGTGGCGTACGCCGCCGGCCTGCCTTATCGCGATTCACCCTGGGTGCTGGCGCTCGAGTATCTGCCGGTCTACGCCTGGCTGGGAGTTGAGACGCTGCGTGTGAAGCATGATCGGGTACGCCCCAACGAAAGATGACAATGCCCTCGCCCCCTTGGGGGAGAGAGCCTGCCCTGAGCCGAGCGAAGGGGTGGCGCGCCAGCGCCGGGTGAGGGGGTGCCTGCCATCACTTGGAAACAAAGGGGCAAAGCCGGGCGCAACCCTGCCTGCTTTGCGCGAGCCGCCGAACCTTGCTAAATTAGCAGACTAGAGTTTCACGCGGCCTCCGGCACCGTGTGTCAGTCTAAGGTAGAGGCGACTTCATGCCGCCTCAAAATGGCGGGCTAAACCCGCCGCTACACTGCAAACCCAGGGAGCGGAATCTGGCGGGAGAAAATCTCAGCAAACTGGTCGAGTTGATGGCGTATCTGCGCGGTCCGGACGGCTGTCCGTGGGATCGCGCCCAGAACTACGACTCGGTCAAGGGCCTGCTGCTCGAAGAGGCCTACGAAGTGGTCGACACCGTCAGCGCGCGCGACTTCGACGCGCTTGAGGACGAGCTGGGCGACCTGCTTTTTCAGGTGGTGTTCTATTCACGCCTGGCGCAGGAGGACAAGCGATTCTCGATCGACGACGTCATCGAGCATGTTCATGCGAAGCTGGTGCGCCGGCATCCCCACGTTTTCGGTGAGAAGCGCGCCCGCACGCCGGAAGAGGCGCTCGAAAGCTGGAACGCGGTGAAGCGGGCGGAGCGCGGCGCAATGGAGCAGCCAGGCTCTTCCGCTCCGGTTCGGAAGTCGCTGCTTGACGGAATCGCACCGTCGCTTCCTTCCACGCTCGAGGCTTACGAGCTGGGCGTACGCGCCGCCGAGGCCGGCTTTGACTGGGCGAAGGCCGAGGACTTGCTCGACAAAATCGAGGAGGAGATTCGGGAGTTGCGACGAGAGCTGCGCCGCGAACCAAACGATTCCAATGAGGCTCGCGCGAGCCATTCTGAAACTTTGCGTGTTCAGCCGTCCGACAGCAACCGGATTGAAGAGGAAACGGGTGACCTGCTCTTTGCAGCCGCCAACCTGGCTCGTTTTCTGCGTTTCGACCCGGAGAGCTGCCTGCGGCGCGCCAATCAGAAGTTCGCGCGGCGCTTCCGTTCGCTCGAGGGCGAACTTGAGAAGCGCGGCAAGCAAATCAAAGACTGTAGTGCGGAGGAACTCGACCAGCTTTGGAACCAGGTGAAGGCCGGCGAGTGAGCCGGAGCAACGCGGGTTACACCATGCGTCCCTGCGAGACGCTCGACGAGCTGGCGGGATGTGTTTCACTCCAGAAGCAGATCTGGGGATACGCCGAACACGAGGTCTATCCGCTGCGCCTGTTCGTCACGCTGAACAGGATCGGCGGCCAGGTGCTGGGCGCTTTCACCGAGTCGAACGAAATCGTCGGCTTTGTCGCTTCCATGCCCGCCTGGCACGGCAGGCGGCGCTATTACCACTCACTCTCGCTGGGCGTGCTCGGCGCGCACGAGAATCGCGGCCTGGGACGCGCGCTCAAACTGGCGCAGCGTGAGGCTGCGCTCCGCGCAGGGATTGACTGCATCGAGTGGACTTACGATCCGATGCGCGCCAAGAACGCGTTCTTTAATATCGAGCGGCTGGGGGCAATCGTCCGGCGCTATCTTCCTGACCACTACGGGCGCGTCGAGAGCCGGCTGCAGCAAGGCTTGCCGAGCGACCGCCTGATCGCGGAGTGGTGGCTGAAGTCGCGGCGGGTCGAGCGCGCGCTGGCCGGCAAGCCATCCCGGCTGGCGAAGCGGAAGCCGGCCGCCACGGTATCGATTCCGCCGGACTTCAGTTCGCTGGCCGACACACAGTCCACGGAAGCGCGCCAGTTGCAGCAAGAAGTGAGCGGCCAGCTTCGCGAGCACTTCGCCCGCGGACTCGCAATCACGGGATTCGTGCCGGAGAAAGGCGGTGGGAGTTATGTGCTGGACCCCATCAGTGCTGCAGGCCTGCGGCCATCTGCCTCCGTTGTGGCATGAGTTCGCAGCATGAGTTCGCCTGGCGCAAATTCTTATGAAGGTAAAACGAATCGAAATCCGGGAAATCCGCCTTCCACTGGTTCACTTTTTTGAGACCAGCTTCGGCCGAACGACGGAGCGGCGTATTGTTCTGGTGTCGGTCGAGGCCGATGGCGTCGTGGGCTGGGGAGAAGTCACGGCCGGCGAAGAACCGTTCTACAGCCACGAGACGCCGGAGACGGCGTGGCACATCCTCCGCGACTTTCTTGTTCCTTGGACGCGCGGCCGCGAATGGCGCGCGGCGAGCGAGGTCGCGTCGCGCTATCGTCCCATCCGCGGGCACAACATGGCGAAGGCAGCGCTCGAAAATGCGCTGTGGGACATCGAAGCGCAGCAGAACGGGGTGCCGCTCGCCAAGCTCATCGGCGGCACGCTCGACGAGATTCCCTGCGGCGTCTCGATTGGCATCCAGAATTCGGTCGAAGAGCTACTCGAGAAGATCGGTCGCGAGCTCGCTGCCGGATACCAGCGCATCAAGGTCAAGATCAAGCCAGGCTGGGACACCGACGTCCTGGCTAAAATCCGCGGCCGTTTTCCAAGCATCGCCCTGATGGCCGACGCCAACTCGGCCTACACGCTCGATGACCTCGCGCACTTGAAGTCTTTCGATCGCTTCAAGCTGATGATGATCGAGCAGCCGCTCGGGTGGGAAGACATCGTTGATCACGCGCGGCTGCAACGTGAGATCGAGACGCCCATTTGTCTCGACGAGTCGATCCACAGCGCCGACGACGCCCGCAAGGCCATCGAGCTCGGCGCCTGCCGGATCATCAATGTGAAGCTGGGCCGCGTAGGGGGCTTCACGGCGGCTCGCCAGGTTCACGACGTCTGCCGCGCGCGCCACGTGCCCGTCTGGTGCGGCGGCATGCTCGAGTCGGGGATCGGGCGCGCCCACAACATCGCGATGTCAACGCTCGCGGGGTTCACGCTTCCGGGCGACGTTTCTGCGAGCCGCCGCTACTGGACCGAGGACATCATCGATCCCGAAGTGATCGTGAGCCCCCAGGGTACGATCCGCGTGCCGCAGACTCCGGGCCTCGGCTTTACGCCCAATCTCGAACGCATCGAAAGAGTCACCGTACGCAAGGAGTCCTTTGAATAGCACGACGACACGGCCGGTCCCTGCCGTTTCAGCCGAAGCGCAGGATACCCTCGCGTCGCCGACGTCAGCCCGGCCCGGTCACACCCGGATGCAATTGCTGATGCTTTTCGCCACACTTTTCTGGGCCACCAATATCGTGGCCGGCAAAGAAGCATTGCGCGGGTTTGGACCTGTGGCCCTCGCAGAGTTGCGCGCTCTCGGAGCGGGATTGGTTTTACTCTTGGCCACACTGCTTTCAAGTAATCGATCCGCGCTGCGTCTCAAGCGCCGCGAGTGGCCGCTGATGATTTCCATCGCTCTCGCCGGCGTCGCGCTCAACCAGCTTTTTTTCGTCGTCGGATTGAATCGCACCTCCGTGGCCCACACGAGCTTGATCGTCGCGCTCGGTCCCATCATGGTGCTCGTCCTTTCCTGCCTGCTGAGGCTCGAAGCCCTGACCGCTCTGAAGCTGGCGGGTATGGTCGTCTCGTTTGCGGGCGTGGCGGTGCTCACTCTCGGACGCGCGGCGCACACCAACGGCGCGCATTGGCAAGGAGATTTGGTCGTTGTCGCGAGCAGCGCCTGTTTCGCAGTTTTTACTATTCAGGTCAAGAAAGTTTCGCACCGCTACGACGCGCTAACTTTGAACACGCTGGTTTTCGGTCTGGCAGCGCTGATGTTGATTCCGATCGGCGCGCCCGCCGTCTTCGCGGTCCGATGGTCGACGCTCCCGTCGCCGGTCTGGTGGAGCCTCGCTTACATGATCCTTTTCGGGTCGGTCATCTCCTATGTGATTTTTGCCTACTCGCTGACTGAGCTTGCGGCGTCGCGCGTGGCGGCGTTCAACTACCTCCAGCCGGTGATTGCCATCGTCCTCGCGATCTGGCTCCTCGCCGAGCGTCCGACGAAGCAAGCGGCGGTGGGCGGGGCGTTGATCCTGCTCGGCGTCTATCTTGCAGAACGCGAGCGAGCCGGGACGACCGAGGATTGACCGCGAGACCGGAGCAGTGATCAGCGACGCCTGAGGTTTAGTGATTTGAGCGGGGACTCCGCCACAATAAAGCGCATCGCCATGATTCCCGGAGACGGGATCGGCATCGAGGTGACGGCTGAGGCTGCGAAACTCCTCGAGCACTTGGCGGCGACGCGCCATCTGCCGCTCGAACTCATCACCTTTGACTGGGGCGCGGAGAGATACTTGCGCGAAGGGGTCTCCCTTCCCGAGGGCGCGCTTGACATGTTGCGACGCGACTTTCACGCCATCTTTCTTGGCGCGTTCGGCGACCCGCGCGTACCCTCCAACCAGCACGCCGCCGACATCCTGCTCGGCATCCGCTTCGGGCTTGACCTCTACGTGAACCAACGGCCGGTGAAGTTGCTCGACGCGAAGCTGTGTCCGCTGAAGGGCCGCAGTGAAGCTGACGTGAACTTCGTGATCTTCCGCGAGAACACCGAGGGAGCATACGTCGGAATCGGCGGCAATCTGAAGCGCGACACGCCTGACGAAGTCGCACTACAGGAAGACGTCAACACGCGGAAGGGAGTGGAGCGCATTCTGGTTTATGCTTTCGAGTACGCGCGGCGGCACGGCCTCGAGCGCCTGGTGATGAGCGACAAGGCGAACGCTCTGCCCTTCGGCCACGGCCTGTGGCAGCGAGTTTTCGCTGAGGTCCGCGAGCGTTATCCCGACGTCGAGCCGTCACACCTTTATATCGATACGCTGGCGATGGAGATGGTGAAGAATCCCGGCCAATTTCAGGTCATCGTGACGTCGAACGTGTTCGGCGACATCCTCAGTGACCTGGGGGCGCAGCTCCAGGGCGGCCTCGGGCTGGCGCCTTCGGCCAACCTTCATCCGGGACGAATCTCGATGTTCGAGACGGTTCACGGGTCCGCGCCCGGGATCGCCGGTAAGAACGTAGCGAATCCGCTGGCGGCGTTGCTGACCGTGGGACTGATGCTCGATCATCTGGGATTCCCAGAGGAAGCGCCGCGGATCGAGGGCGCCGTGCGCCAAGCCATCCGCGAGAACATGACCACACCGGACCTCGGCGGATCGCTGGGTACCCAGGAGGTTGGCGACTTGGTCCGCAGCCGGCTCTAGGGAAGATTCCTCGTCGCCTGCGGCTCCTCGGAATGACACGTGACGTCAGCTTCCATCACTCCATGATTTCGACTTCGGCGCGCCGAGGACCAAGAATCAGAGCCAGAAGCAGCCCGCAGATGAATCCCCCGACGTGCGCCCAGAAAGCGACGCCGCCCGCCGTCGCCGACTGGATGGAGAGTGACTGAGTGTAGCCGGAGAGAAACTGGATGAGGAACCAGTATCCCAGGACCAGGACGGCCGGCAGTTCCAGCCTCCAGACGAAGAAGATCAGCCAAACGATGGTGCTGATGCGAGCGCGCGGGAAGCTGACGAAATAGGCGCCCAAAATCGCGGCAATGGCGCCACTCGCACCGATGCTGGGTATCCCGGAGCCAGAGCTGAGAAAAATGTGCAGCACGGCGCCACCCAATCCACCCAGGAAGTAGATGACCAGAAACTTGATGTGGCCGAACCGGTCTTCAACGCTCCTCCCGAAAACGAACAGGAAAAGCATGTTCCCCAGCAGGTGAAGCCATCCTCCGTGGAGGAACATTGAAGCAAAGACCGGGATGAAGAAGCCGGCGGGCGTTAGAGTCGACAGGCCACGCGGTGTGGTGTAGCGCGCCGGAACGATTCCATAGGCGAGCACTAGCTGGTTAATCTCCCGGCCCAGCGACAGTTCGTACAAGAAGACCCAAACGTTGGCGAGGATGATGAGCAGCGTGCAAAGCCAGAAGGTTGAGCGCCGAACGTTGTCGTTGATCGGGATGGGAACCATGGGCGAAGCATTCTACCTTGCGAAGGGCTGTCTGCCCATGGAAAAACAACGCCACGGTAATCTCTCGGAGTTTTTGAGGGGGATAAGCCAGGAAGGCAGCGGAGGGGAAGTTGACGAGGGGGTTGCCGGAGGACTTGCCCCCCTCGTCGATCCCGCGCCCCGCCGTGCAGCGCGGGAAACTCGTGAACCCTTTACCCGAGCGAGCGGGTGAGGGTGCGCCTACCAGCTATAAGGCCTCCGGACCAGCTGGTCGGCTGTCGCCGGAAAAACGGGCAATTTGAAGTTCGGCCGAAATCCCACGATGGGATCCGGTGACTGCGGTCCGGCCTGGTACTGGCGAGCCGCGGTCGGTTTACCCAGGAATCGGATGCTGGAAGTCTTGTCGCCCGACTTGCCGGGTTTCCCCGCGGGAGCCGCGGGCGCTGACTCGCTCGACGGCGCTGAGCCTGAATGCCCTTGGGCGGAAGATTCACCGCCGAAAACCAGCACCTTGCTCGAACCCGCGAACCGCATTTCAAGGATCGAGCGTGATCCGCCGGCCTGCGTGTCATACAGAACGGAGTTCTGGTTGTACTCGACACTGCGATCGACCCATTGGCCGTGGGCCTTCGCGACTACTTTCCTGCCCTTGAGAAGTATGACTTCAGGATCCGCGTTGTTTCCGTCCCAGCGCACCTTGTACTGGCCGGGAGCGATGGTTGAACCTCCCACGCTGGCCGGATAGGCCACTTTGACATCGCGTGAGTCTTTCGCGAACGCCGACACACCAGCCATCAGGAGGATGGCGAATACCGGAGCTAACCGCCCTTGCCTTTTCATGCCCTCTCCTTTCCTTTCCGACCAAGTTGCGGGCTTCTCGGCATGACTCCGCCGGTTTGCCCCTTTCGCCGAGCGCCGTCCCTCCGGTGGACATCGCTCGATAACGCTGCAATCGCCTCCTCGAGCCTTGCCCCTATTCTCGCGGCGTCGGCCCCTCCCGGTCGGTCCCTGGGGGGGGACCAAAATCACCTCTTGCTTTTTGAAGTAAACCTTGTATAGATTCGGGTGGGGTTAAATGAAAAGGGGCAGGCCTGTCTGGTCGAGCCTCCTTCTCCTCGGGAACGTCGTCGCCCCGGCCGCCAAACCGTTTAGCGATGACGATCCATTTAACCCCGTTCCCCGCTCTTGCCTTTCGCCGATTAAGACGCAGCAGACGATGAATTCGTTAGCTGGTCTCGGCCCGTTTTACAATTTCTTTACAGTCTCAGCGACTGCCTCTCTTTGGTGCAACTCCGTCACAAAACACATACGTCCACACCGCTCGAAAAGTTCAACAAAATCGTTCATGACTATCGCTCGTCTTAAAAGCAGAACCACGCCGGGCCGCATTTTCACAGTGCGAAATCATGGCAATCGCAATGCCAAGATTGGTCAGCGACCCGAAGCCCAACGCTCACCTACTCTTGGGCGCGATTCTGCGGTTTGACTCAGGGTTTTGCTTTGTCCGGCGTTGGGATTGGTCTGTGCGAAACCGCACACCCGCCACCGGTCCAAGGTTGCGACAAAGCGGAGAGACAAGCCGGCAATAACAGGAGGCACACCATAAACCTCTCGCGAAGTTACTAAGGATTGCAAAATACCATGACATCATTTTCTGTAGCGGCGCTCTCTGAGCGCCGAATGACGGCGGCCAGAGGCCGCCGCTACAGCAGCGGTTGTCACAGTATTTTGCAATCCTCCATCGGCGACTCTGACTTCGGATGCTATCCGGAACTTGCGCTCAAAGACGGTAATGAGACAATAGACTGTTTGCACCACCCAGGGTCATCCAGAGTGCAGAAGCGGATTATCGGTTCACAGAACCGTCGGTTTCATGCGGCGCTGCTGCTGCTCTCCAGCGTCTTCTGCTGCGCGGCGCGGCCAGGACAGGATGAAACCGCCTCGATTCGAGTCGTCGATCCTCTGAGAGTCAGTGCGGCAGAGTCGCCGTCGTCCGCGATCCTCACGCTGACGCCGTCCGTCGAGCCCGAGTCCGTCTCCTGTGACGTCCTGGTGGCAGGCGGGAGTTTGGGAGGTGTCGCCGCTGCCCTCGCTGCCGCGCAGGGGAACCACAGTGTCTGCTTGACCGAGGAGACGTATTGGCTCGGCGGCCAAATGACTTCCGAGGGCGTCTCGGCGCTCGACGAGAACCGGTACATCGAGACGACCGGCGGAACTGCGTCGTACCTCGGACTGCGCGAGGCGATCCGCCACGACTATCGTGAGCATTATCGATTGTCGAGTGCCGGTGCCCGGCAGCGGCACTTCAATCCCGGCGGCTGCTGGGTGAGTTCGCTGTGCTTCGAGCCGCGCATCGGTTTCGAGGCGCTGCGCTCCATGCTGCAACCCTACGTGACGAGCCGCTTTCTCAAAGTCTTCCTGCGAACCAAAGCCGTATCCGTCGAGCGCAGCGGGAACCACGTCAAGTCAGTCCTGGCGTACAGTTTCGAGGACCGCCGCTGGATGGTGTTTCACGCCGCGTACGTTCTCGATGCGACGGACACGGGCGAGCTCTTGCCGCTGGCGGGAGCCGGCTACGTTACGGGCGCGGAACCTCGCAGCCTGACCGGCGAGCCGCACGCGCGGGACGGTGACGGCGATCCGAACGACATCCAAAGCTTCACCTACACGTTCGTTCTACGCCGCGATTCAAGTCACGACCATCCTCTTGCGAAACCGCCCGAATACGAAGTTCATCGCGCCGCTCAGCCTTATACGCTCTCGATCGACTATGGAAACGGCAAGACTCTGAGCTACCGGATGTTCGAGAAGGCGGCGGGCACCGAAGGCTCTTTCTGGACTTACCGGCGCCTGATTGCGGCGGCCAATTTCCGAGGACCCGGCGCGCCATCTGAGCTATCGATGGTCAACTGGCCGGGCAACGACTACTGCGGTCCGGGTCTTCTGTCGAAGGATTTAGACAAGCAAGCCGAGGCTCTCCGCGAGGCCAAGCTGACTTCGCTCGGCCTCGCTTACTGGTTGCGAACCGAGGCGCGGCGCGACGACGGCAGCGGCCAGGGATACCCGGACATCGAGCTCGAGCCCCAGGCGCTTGGTTCGACCGACGGGCTGTCGCAATTCCCCTACATCCGCGAATCGCGACGTATTCAGGCGGTGGAGACAATTCACGAGCAGGATATCTCCTCGAGCTATCAGAAAGGCGCACGGGCGCAGGCGTTCGCCGATTCCGTGGGCATCGGTTTTTATCCCATCGATATCCATAGCTGTTCCAAGCAGGACTTCAGCTCACCGACCAAGCCTTTTCAGATTCCGCTCGGCGCCCTGATCCCCGCGGATTTCGACAATCTGCTGGCCGCCTCGAAGGACATTGGGACCACCCACCTCACGAACGGCGCTTATCGGCTGCATCCGGTCGAGTGGGCGATTGGAGAGGCGGCGGGCACACTGGCGGACCTTGCTCTCGACCGTAACGTGACGCCGCAGAGCATCCAGGCTGATCCTCTTCTGACCCGGCAGCTCCAGTTGAAACTGCTTGAGCGCGGCGTTCCGCTCTACTGGTTCGATGACCTGCCGGCGAGCGATCCGGCGTTCCTTTCCGCGCAGTTTCTTGCCGCGCAGGGAATTCTCGGCGGGCGTTCCCGCGATCTGCATTTTGCTCCCCGCGGATCGTTGACGCGCGCCGAGGCGCTGCGGGCGCTGGCGCGCGCCGTCGCGCACGATGCTCAGAAGCCTGGAGCCGGGGGCAAGCCGGCGAAGCCCGTATCCTTGAGCGCGGACTTGAAGTCGCTGGCCGCGCTCGGCTATCTGCCTTCCACGTTTCCGGGTCAGGAGGGGCTCAAGCCGGATCTGATGTGGTCTGACCTCGAAGCGGCGTGCCAGAAGACGGGCGTCGAGGCGCCTCTCGACCGCGGAACCTTCCAGCCGGCAACGCGCGCCGCGTTCGCCATCTGGCTGATGGAAGTGTATCGCCGGCAGGCAGGCCTGAAGTGGTAGGATAAGACCCTCGGCGTACTCGAGTACCGCCCTCAAGCCAACATTCAAGACCTGTGCCGGTGAGACACGGCGCGGCGCACGACATAATGCCCGAGACGAGGAGTATCACTCATGAACAAGAATTCATCCGACCCGCGGCTCAACCGCCGGGAGTTCATGCAATTTGGAGCCGGCGCCGCGGCGCTGAGCGCGGGACGCCAGGTGAATTGGCTCGCCCCCGGCCGTGCCGGGGCCGCGCCTCGAGCCGTCGCGCCCAGTGACACGGTGCGCTTTGCATCCATCGGCACCGGAGTACGCGGCTGCGAGGACTTGCAGACCGCGCTCGCGGTTCCAGGCACGGAGATGGTCGCGACCTGCGACCTCTACGACGGGCGGCTCATCGCGGCCCAGGAGAATGCGCACCAGCAGCTCGCTACCACCAAGGACTATCGCGCCATTCTCGACCGCAAAGATGTCGACGCGGTGATCGTGGCGACGCCTGACCACTGGCACTCGAAGATCGTGGAGGACGCGTGCGCCGCCGGCAAGGACGTCTACTGCGAGAAGCCCATGACCCATAAAGTGCCGGAAGGCTTTGCGATCATCGACGCCGCCGGGAAGCACCAGCGCATCGTGCAAGTGGGCAGCCAGCGCCGCAGCGGGATCGTGTTTTCGAAGGCCCGCGAGATCTACCGCAGCGGCGTGCTTGGCCAAGTGACCCTCGTCGAGGCGTTCATCGACCGCAACGACGCGAGCGGCGCCTGGGTGTACCCGATTCCGCCCGACGCGAGTGAAAAGACGATCGATTGGGATCGCTTCCTCGGTGATGCGCCCCCGCGTCCTTTTGACGCGGCGCGCTTCTTCCGCTGGCGATGCTTCCGGGACTACGGCGAAGGCCTGCCCGGGGACCTTTTCGTCCACTTGATTACCGGCATCTTCACCATTACGGGTATCAACGCCCCGCCGGAGCGTGCACTCTCGACGGGCGGCATCTTCCGCTGGAAGGACGGCCGCGATCAGCCCGACCTCATCTGGACCTTCTACGAGTATCCGGATGTCCGAGTCGCCGTACGCTGCAATCTGAACAACGAGTCGCCTTCGGACGTGACGCGTATCTTCGGCACCAAAGGAACGCTCGAGGTGAAGGGTGAGACCGTGACCTTTGTCCCGCAGGACACTCGTCCCCGCCCGGAGGGCTACTCCATCTATGGATGGCCGGAGAAGCTGCGAAACCAGTATCTGCAGGAATGGCACGCGCAGCATCCGGGGCCCACGCCGGGAGGCTATGCGGTGATCGACGGCGCGGTGTCGTTTGAGGCGCCACCGGGATACGAGGATCAGCTTGACCACATGCACAACTTCTTCGAGTCGGTGCGCACGCGGCATCCGTCGGTCGAGGATCCGGTCTTCGGCAATCACACGGCGATTGCCTGCCACATGGCCAACTATTCTTACTTCAACAAGACGGTCGCGGTTTGGGACGCCGCGAGCCGCAGCATCAAAGGGTAGTCGACGATCCGTCGCTGGCATTGAAAGAAAGAGCCCTCGAAGATGGGAGCTTCGGGGACTGTAGAGGGAGATTTAAAACCTCGCACGGCCTCGGCTCACGAAGTCTTGGGGGCGAACCTTCGGGCGCAAGTCCCATGCCCTTGCGAGATTTTCTAGCAGCTTGAACCAGACCTCGCAAGCTGTCCAATCAATTCTCTTTATCGTTACCATCAATCGAGGATTCGCGGGCGAGAATGGTGTCCTAACTTGCGCCGTAGAGGCGGGCTTTAGCCCGGCATTTGCCGGCCTGAAGGCCGCCGCTACATCGCAAATTAGGACACCACCCGGGCGAGCCTGGATTTCGCGCCCGGCGTCGAATAAGATGAAATCAGGAGGGTCCTCGCGGCAGGGCGTAATTCCAAGGGTTCGGCGCACCATGCCGCTGGGAGGAATGGGAAAGGCTCGAGTCCCGAGCCCCCATGAATCATGGCTGAGGTTTCGACCGCCGACGGACTGTCAACTCGCATTGCCGAACGCGACGCGAGCGCGCTCGGCGAGTTGTATGACGCGCTCGCACCCGGCCTCATGGGACTCCTGCTGCGGATTCTCGGGGAACGCAGCGAGGCGGAACAAGTCCTCGACGAAGTCTTCCTGCAATTGTGGGACAAGCCTCCGGCAGCGCGCAGCGATCACACGAGCGTTACGGCGCGGCTGGTGGTGATGGCCCACGCCTCCGCGGTCGAGCGGCTGCGCACGCGCCGGGCATCGGCTTCCGACGGCGCACCCCACCCCAACGGCCATCTGCCTCGAGCTTCCGCCGCCTGGCTCCCCCGGCCCGAGGACATCGCCGCGCTCGATGAACGCCGCGAACTGCTGAAGCGCATCATGAAGCAGATCTCGGGGACGCAGCGCCAGGCGCTGGAGCTCGCCGTGTTCGAGGGCTACACCGAGGTCGACCTGGCGGAGAAGCTGGGAGAGCCTTTGGGCAAGGTGAAGAGCGAACTGCGAGCCGCGATGCGCTTCCTCCGGCACCGCGTGCGGGCCGTCTTAGGGACATGGTCTACGAGCATATAGACGAACTTTACGAATTGTACCTGCTCGGCGCGCTCGGACGCGAGGACAGTGCCTCGATTCAGGAGCATCTCAAGCAGGGCTGCCCAAGATGTCTCGAACAGCTCCGCGAGGCGGCGCTCTCTGTCTACCTACTTTGCCAGGTAGTGCGCCCGGTACGGCCTGGTCCGCAGCACAAAGCCCAGCTCCTTCGTCGGCTGCGCAAGAAGTAGGCCGGAGCGGCCCAGCTTAGTCCTTTTGTTTTAACGACTTGCGTCACTGCGAAGCCTGGCGGCTCGCCCGAGTCGCGGAGGGCGGTTCAGTCATCTAAGAAGCTGTCGAAAGGAGTATCTTAAATCGATGGAAAGCATCCTCCACGTTAAGAACGGCGACTGGCAAGCCATTGAGAAGAGTCCGCGCGCTACGCTGGTGGACTTCTGGGCGGAGTGGTGCGGGCCTTGCCGCATGCTCGCGCCGACCTTTGAGAAGTTGGCCGCCAAGTACGGCAACGATATTACGTTTGCCAAGGTGAACGTCGACGAGCTGCCCGACGTGGCGAGCAAGTTCGGGATTCGGTCGATTCCGACGCTGCTCTTGCTTCGCGAGGGGCAGGTTCTCGAGCAGTGGGTGGGTGTGCGTTCCTACGACGACCTGGCGCGCGCGCTGGATCGTCACGTGGCGAGCGCCGTCAAGACTGCCTGATTGGTTCCGCACTTCCCGGCGCCTCCAGCCTTGTCTGAGGTGCCCTATTCCTTCCCGTTATGCCATCCGCCCTTCAGGCTCCCGGCCGCGCGGTCAGCACGTTCGGAGCGTTGGGAATGAATCCCTTGGGCGCACTCACGTAGCCCGCGATGCTGTCTTTGCTGACCTTGTTGACTACGAGCTCCAGCGCGCTTGAAGCTCCCTGCATATAGAAGTACACCGGCTCGAACGCTGCCTTGTCGCGGCGCTCGGTGCGCTTGTCATCGAAGTACAGGTTCACCGTGAACTGGTTCTTCTTGGGATTCGTCTTCTCGAGTTCCACCATTACGGTGCCAACCTTCTGCCGGCTCTTCCGCCGCACGTTGAACTCGAAGTAATCGCGGTCCGTGCGATGCGCGAGCTCCACCAGCTCGTCGTGGGTCCGGGCGATGGCCCCCGAAAGCTCACCCTTGGTTCCTGCCAGAGCCGCCTTGGTATCCTCCAGATCCTTGCGCGTTCCCGCGATATCGGTCGACAGGCCGCCCATCTTGGCGTTGGCGTCGGCCTGGGCCTTATTCAGCTCCTCGGCGCTGGCCTTCTGAGCAATCGCCTGGCTCAGCTTCTGATTGCTCTGCTGCAGCTGCTTTTGCGTGTCCTGGGCGAGAGAGCGGGCGCGCGTCAGCTCCTTCTCCGTCAGGCCGAGTTTCTCGGTACTCACCTGGAACCTGGCGGAGAGGTCGGCGTAACGCTCATCGCTCGAATTCATGCGCCGCGTCAGCAGGTTCAGGTCGTCGGCTTGCTTCGACAGCGTCTGATTGATCTGCTGCCGGCCGGTGATCGTGAGATACAGGTTGATGCCCACCAGGATGGCGAGCAGCGCGATCAAGGCGGGAATCAGCTTGACTCCCGAGGACGACGGCGGAGCCTGGCCGGGCGGCGGTCCTTGCACGTACACGTATTGCGGGTTCGCTTGGCCGGGCGCCGGAGGAGGAGCGGGCGTGGGCTCGGGCGCGGCGCGCTTCGGCTCGGGCTCATTGAAGCCGAACATCGCGTGGCCGGGATCGCGATCCTGTTTGTCTGCCATCGGTTACTCCTTGTGGTTGGCCTGAGAACGCTTACGTCTCCGCTAACCAGCGGTCTCCACGGTTCCCGTATCATGCTAACTCATATCCAGGGTTGACGCTACTGTCTGCCCGGTTAATGAGCTACTTCGACGGACGCTTCGCCGGCGCTACCTTGCCCGGTTCGCCATACGCCGACTCGAGGTATGCGGCGATCACCTTGGCGTCCGCATCATTGACCGGCGCACCGAACACCTTCCTCATCTTGTTGACTTCAGCGGTCCACTGCTCGAGGCTCGAAGGCGGCTGGCGCACAATGTAGTCTGTCGAGTGGCACGCCACGCAATTCGCGCGCGCGACCTTAACCCCTGGCCCATCTTTGAGTGTCGCCATGGCATTGTCGGGCGGCAGCATGATGGATTTCTTCCCGGCGGCGAGTGCCGATGCAGCAAGCCCCACCGCGATCAACCAGATTATTCCGCGTTTCATCATGAGCGGGCGACGCTCCGCTTTTTCTTCGATCCTCAAACCGCGCGCACCTCGACGTGTTCGATGACGTTGCGCAGGTAGCCTCCCGGATTCCACAAAGGCTCAGTAGCCTGCGACTCGCCTCGATTCGAGACAGCGCGCACCAGGAGCTGATACCGGCCGGCTTTGGCGGGCGTCCAGCGTGCCGACCATTCGCGAAACGAGTAGCGGCCGAGGTCACGACCCAACTCCGCCGGCTGCCAACCATGCCCGCCATTGGTCGACACTTCGACCTTCCGGATCCCTGAGCCTTCGTCGAAGGCAATGCCCTTGAGCAACGTCACCCGGCCGGCACGCACGGTGGCGCCGTCCGCCGGCGACGCGATGAACGACCGCACGTTCATCTTGTTGATGGGCACGGTGCGAGCCGGCTGGGTCCCGGGTTCCACGCATCCGCAAGGCGTGTCGGGAATTCGATAAGCGGTCTTCATCCAGAATCCATCGAACGCGCGCTCGAGCACCGTAATCTCGAAAAGGTTCTTGACCCAGTAGGTCGAATACCAGCCGGGAACCACCAGCCGCGCGGGAAAACCGTTGAGCATCGGCAGCGCCTCGCCGTTCATCTTGTGGGCAACCAGGACGTCGGGATCCTTCATGATGCGCTCGACGCCGAGGCTCTTGACGAAATCCGGAACCGTGGGCGCTGCCGGCTCGTCGAGCCCGTTGAACGTGACCTCCACCGCTCCCGCCTTGAGGCCGGCCATTTTCAGGATGTCCTGCATCCGCACGCCCGTCCACTCCGCGTTGCCCATGGCGCCGTTCGACCACTGTCCTCCGAAGACGCGCGGCGCGAAGTGCCCGCGTCCGTTCCCCGAGCACTGATTCACGGCCACCACGGAGGCCGGCGCGAACTTGCCGCGCAGGTCATCCATCGACAGTTCCAGTGGATGCTCGACTGCCCCGGTCACCTTGAGCCGCCAGGTCGCGAGGTCCACCGAGGTCGGAATGGGGAAGATGTGATACCTCACGAAGAACGCTTCGTTGGGCGTGATGGCGCGATCGAAATAACGCATCGGCGTCTCGAGTTGGGGCGGACGGGAAGTCAGCAGGATGAGGCCGGCCTTCTCAGGATAGTGAACGAGTGGCCGGCCGGCGAGCAGTGGATCCTCAGAGCGCTCACTCGCCCGGGCAAGGAGTGAGCCGGCCCAGCTCCCGCTCAGCATGGCGCCTGCACCGGCCGCTGCGAGCCGACCGAGGACGCGGCGGCGTTCGATTTGGACCACTCTCGAGTTCACGTCTTGTCACGCGCGGCCGGGCCGCGCCGCCCCCGAATCTACCCTAAGCCACCAGGTCAATCAAGCGCCGCTGGTGATTCTACGGCTACTCATGGGACGGCCCCCTGGCGGGGCCTGAGAGCCTCCCTCAAGCGCCTTGTCGGTTTTGCCAGTTTGCAATTCCTATGCGGCAGTCACGGCATCCCATGGCCGGTTCGCGCGCCGCCGCCGCTCGATCGTGCTTAGCACACACGCCGAAAAAAGCCTAGAATAAGATCGATCTGCGGGCAAGATACCCGCGCTCCGGAGCCCGATGAAGCGCCCGATCTACATGGACAATCACGCGACCACGGCGCTCGATCCGCGCGTGCTCGAGGCGATGCTGCCGTACTTCACCGAGGTCTACGGCAATGCGGCGAGCCTTAATCACCGCTTCGGCTGGGAGGCGGAGGCGGCGGTCGAGACGGCGCGTCACCAAGTGGCCCGGCTCATCCACGCCGGCGCGGAGGACATGGTGTTCACCTCGGGCGCGACCGAGTCTGACAATCTGGCGATCAAGGGTGCGGTGTGGGCGCGGCGCAGCCAGGGCAATCACATCGTCACGGTCGCGACGGAGCACAAGGCGGTGCTCGATGCCTGCCGCCATCTCAAGCCGGACGGATTCCGCGTCACGTACCTTGGCGTCTCGCCGGACGGCCTGGTCGATCCCGAGGATTTCAGGCGCGCCCTGACTCGCGAGACCATTCTCGCGAGCGTGATGGCCGCGAACAACGAGATTGGCGTGCTTCAGCCCATCGCCGAAATCGGACGCATCTGCCGCGAGTGCGGCGTGCTCTTCCATACGGACGCCGTGCAGGCCGTGGGCAAGGTGCCCATCGACGTCGCCGCGATGTCGATCGACCTGCTCTCGCTCTCCGGGCACAAGTTGTACGGGCCGAAAGGCGTCGGCGCGCTGTACGTTCGCCGCTACGACCCGGCGGTCGCGCTCGTCCCGCTGATCGACGGCGGCGGCCACGAGCGCGGCATGCGCTCCGGGACGCTCAACGTACCCGGCATCGTGGGTCTGGGCAAGGCATGCAAGATCGCGATGGAGGAGATGGCCGAGGAGTCGCAGCGACTCCGCGCGCTGCGCGACCGGCTGAAGGACGGCATCCTCGCCGGGCTCGACGACGTGCACGTCAACGGCAGCCTGGAGCATCGCCTGCCTCACAACCTGAACTTGAGCTTCGGCGGCATCGACGGCGAAGCGCTGCTCGTCGGCTTGAACGATGTGGCGCTCTCGCTCGGCTCGGCGTGCATGTCGGCGTCGCGCGAGCCTTCGTACGTGCTGAAGGCTCTGGGCGTGCCCGACGACCTCGCGCAGAGCGGCGTTCGCTTTGGACTCGGGCGGTTCACGACCGAAGAGGAGGTGGATTATGTCGTCCGGCGCGTGATTGAAACGGTGAAGAATCTTCGCGAGGTCGGGGCCATTCAATGATCGATCGCAAACGCGTCGCCCACATCCTCGCTGATCTCGTCAGAATCGAGTCCATCAATCCGGAGCTTGTGCCGGGCGGCAGCGGCGAACTCGCGATCGCGCGGTACGTGGTGGACTTTCTGAAAGCGGCGGGGCTCGAAGCGAAACTCGAGGAGGTGAGTCCGGGGCGCTTCAACGCGATCGGGATTCTGCGCGGACGCGGCGTCGGGCGCAGTCTGATGTTGAACGGCCACCTCGACACCGTCGGTGTCGCCGGAATGACTGACCCGTTTGCGGCGCGCATCGAGGGTAATCGCCTCTACGGACGCGGCGCCCAGGACATGAAGGGTGGACTGGCGGCGGCGCTCGCGGCGGTCGAAACACTGGCGCATTCGGGCGGACTCCCAGGCGACGTCATCATCGCCGCCGTTGCCGACGAGGAATACCAAAGCATCGGCACGCGGGCGCTGCTCAAGGGTGGCGTGCGGGCGGACGCGGCCATCGTCATGGAGCCGACCGCCATGGAAGTCGTGGTCTCGCACAAAGGATTCGCCTGGGCCGACATCGAGACCGAAGGCCGTGCCGCGCATGGCAGCCGGCCCGAAGACGGCCTAGACGCCATCGCTTTCATGGGACGGGTGCTCGCGGAAATCGAGCAGCTTCAGGCGCGGCTCGCGCGGGCGCCGGCGCACCAGCCGCTGGGGCACGGTTCGGTCCACGCCTCGCTGATCTCCGGCGGCCAGGAGTTGTCGAGCTATCCCGCGCGCTGCAAGCTGAGTTTGGAGCGGCGATTGCTGCCCGGCGAGGACTCGGAGACGTTCGCGGGCGAGCTAGGTCAGATCCTCGCCAAACTTGCCGCCGCAGACTCTAACTTCCGCGCCACCAGCAAGTTGGGGTATTCGGCGCTGGCGCTCGAGACGCCTGAAGACGCGCCGATTGTGCGCACCCTCGCCGGCTGCACGCATCAAGTCCTGGAACACGAAGCGAAGTTGGGCGGCCAGAGCTTCTGGACGGATGCGGCATTGCTGAGCGAGGCGGGCATCCCGAGCGTGCTGTTCGGGCCGACGGGCGCCGGCCTGCATTCGAGTGTCGAGTTTGTGGAGCTCGAGAGTGTCGCACGCACCGCCGTGATTTTTGCCGCGTGTGCGAAGGAGTTCTGCGGAGCATAGGTCTTGAGCGGCTTACCTGCTCGTTAATTTGGTCAGGACTACAACGTCGCTCGTTCACGGCTTACACCACGTTACCTACTCGCTTTTAAGGGCTTTACCCGATTGTCAAGTTCCCGGAAATGAGCTACCTATCATCACCACCCGTCATGCTGGACGGTGGTTGTCGTCCTGTGCGGTCGTTGCCCTAGGCCAACGACTTAACTCGTGTTCCTAGTTGAATTACCCAATGAAAATCCGCGACGCCGAGAAAAAACAGAACCGAAGCGCACAACAGTGAATCAAATCCTACTCAGGATTGGATCAGATGCGTTCGCAAGGCAATTTGAAGGCCATGCGGTTCGCGAATTGAGTCGATAAGTCGTCGAAGGGCGAGTTCACAGGAGTTTTGTCCATCTCTCGAACGAAAAGTTGATTTGCTAAAGCGGATCGAAAGATTTTTGGACAACCGTTTCGGATTTCGCGGTCTCTCACCCAATAGAGGCACTTCAAGCATCGAAGCGCTGACCCGAATTGGGCAAGACCTGACGGTTTCCTGCCAGGTCGAGAGGGGGGAAATCTTGAGCGTCAGGAGGGTCATCATGCCAGCTATCCAGGGTTACGCAACACAGCGTTCGCCTTCGGCACGTCCAGTTCGAATCCTTCTGGTGGACGAGGATTCCACGGACCGCGACTACTACCGCAATGTTCTCGAGGGACAGGGATATCAGGTGAAGACGTGTCCTTCGTTCGGAGACGCGCTACAACGCTTGCTGGTGGAGAAGTTTGACTTTGTCGTAATGGATCAAGGCAGCGACCGCTTCGAGTGGCGCGCTGTGGTCGAACACGCGGCGGGACCGGACCGTCGTACGCCGGTGCTGGTCCTGGCGCGCAATCACGACATGGTTCGCTACCTCGAGGCGATGCAGTTGGGCGCCGTCGACTATCTTGAGAAGCCACTCAGTGCGTCGCAACTCAGCCGCGTCGTCAGGACGCACCTGCCGCCTCGCTTCGCCGCGGCCTGAGAACCGGGTGGCGGGTGAAAGGCAGCGAAAGCCAAGGACGGTACTCCAGCTTCGAGGCCGCCAAACACTTGAAAAATCGTGCCTACCCGCCTTTGCCCGGCCGCTCATTGCAGCCGAAAGCTAATCGACGTGTTTTCAAACCGTTAGCAAAACCAATCGCCTTCCCCTCGCATCCAATAGCAAGGAAGCAGGCCACTCGTGAGCGCGACGACGAGCAAAGAGTGCTAAGATGAACTCAGGTCGCTCGCGAGTCCCAACTGGATTACCAAAGTGCCGCGTTCTCGTCTAATAAGTTTTGGGAGTTTTGGTGCGGATGGAGCTGTTGTGATGCATGAAGGATTTCGACATCGCACCGCGTCCTCGACTCCCGGCCCGGTGGCCAGTGAAGAGGAGTCACCGCCGTACCGCTAAGAATAGACCATGAAGCCGGGGCGTCCTGCCCCTGAGGGTCTAAGGAGGAATTCACAGATGTCGCGCTTGAATCGGAAGTTCCTGCAAGACAATTTGCTGGGGCTGAGCCTGACGCTGATTGGCGTCCTGTGCTTGGCCGCGTCAATCATTCTCAACATGCAGCATCATCCGCTCTCCAGTTTCGCGCTGGCCGACGGCGCCGGTTTGGAAGGGCAGGACATCAACGACTTGGAAAAGCTGGACCGGGCTTACGAGCGTATTGCCAAGTCCGTGACGCCGGCGGTGGTGGCGATTCAGTCGACCCAGGTGATCAAGGTCCAGCAGTCGCCGTTCATGATGGACCCGTTCTTCCGGCAGTTCTTCGGGAATACGCCGGGTTTCGGCGTCCCACGCGAGCAGCGCGAACGGGCGCTGGGCAGCGGCGTCATCGTAGCGCCCGAGGGCTATATCCTCACCAACAACCACGTGATTGCGCACGCCAATTCCATCGAGGTGACGCTGGCCGACAAGCGCGTGCTCAAGGGTAAGGTGGTGGGTGCCGACCCGCAGACCGACATCGCGGTGATCAAGGTTGACGGTGGCTCGAACCTCCCCACGGCGCCGCTCGGGGATTCGAATAATCTGCACGTGGGCGATACGGTGATGGCGTTCGGCAATCCCTTCATGCAGTACTTCACTGTGACGCGCGGGACGGTCAGCGCGCTGGGCCGTTCGCTTTACGATCCCAACAAGTTCGAGAATTTCATTCAGACGGACGCCGCCATCAATCCTGGCAACTCGGGCGGGCCGCTGGTCAACGTCCGCGGGCAGGTGATTGGCATCAACACCGCGATTCTGAGCGGAGGCACCGGTCCGGGCGGTGAGGGAAGTTTCATGGGGATCGGCTTCGCGATCCCGGTGAACATGGCCCACCACGTGATGGAAGACCTCATCAAGACTGGCAAGGTCTCGCGCGGCTACCTGGGTGCTGAGATTTCAAGTCTCAGTCCCGACATGGCCAAGCAGTTCAACGTGCCGGACACCGCCGGCGCCCTCGTCCAGAACCTGACACCCGACGGGCCGGCCGCGAAGGCCGGGCTGAAGGTGGGTGACGTGATCCGTAAGTTCAACGGCCAAACCGTCGAAGGGTCGAGCGAACTTACGGCCTCGGTGACCAACAGCAATCCGGGCAGCGTCGCCACGCTCGACATCCTGCGTGACGGCCACCCGATGACCATCAAGCTGACGCTGGGTGAGCGGCCGAGCAATCTCCAGGCTTCCGTAACGCCTGGCGGCTCGAGCGAAGCGCCGTCAGGGAGCGCGCTTAAGGGCATCACGGTGCAGAACCTGACGCCGGCCATCCGCCAGCAGTTAGGCCTGCCGTCGAGCGCCCATGGTGTGGTGATCAGCGACGTCGATCCCAACAGCCCGGCGGCTCAGGCGGGCCTGGGGCAGGGTGACGTGATCGAGAGCATCAATCGCCATCCGGTGGACAATGTGAATGAGTTCAACCGGCTGGCCGCTGAGGCCAAAGGCCAGACGCTGCTGCGCGTCAACCATCAAGGCCAAGGCGTGTTCGTGGTCATCACTCCGGGCGGAGACGATGGCGGCGAAACCCAGTAAAGCTCAGTGCCTGGGGGGCTGGGGTCGAGCCGACCCCAGCCCACACTCGCTGTAGCGCCGGTCTATGACCGGCGAAATGCTTCTCGCTGTCGTGCCGCTCGAAGCCTGCCCTGTAAGGGAGCGGCGAAATGCTTCAAAAGGGAAGGCCCGCCGCTCATAGAGCGGCGCTACAGCACCTAGCCGCGTGTCACCTCTTTCAGTTACGTGACACTAGTGGACGAACAGTCCTGTCGAGGCGACGACCAGTCCGACGGCGGCGAAGACGATTCCCAACCTCCAGAAAATCCGTCGCCGGGTGATGAGGGTCATCGAGGCAATCACCAGCGATGCCTCGAGCAGCACCTCGCCCAGGTCGAAGCGATTGCCTTTTCGCTGGTCCAGCCTGACTTCGCTTTCGAAGTCGCGCGCCTGACCCTGAATCTCCTCTTTCTGTCCGTCATAGCGCTCGATTTCCTGCTGATACTTCTCCCTCACCTTCTGAGCCTGCGCGTTGTTCTTGGTGTCGTAGGTGGACATCAGGTCGAGGAACAGCTCGTAGGTGTGCTCCCGGATGTTCTTCGCCTGGTATTCGGCCCAGTGGTCGCTGGCGCGGCTCTGGTTCAGCAGTTCCTCGGTGTGGGCGCGATGTCCGAGCAGCGAGACGGCGGCCACCAGCACCGCGAGAATCGCCATGGTCACCGTCACCGGCACCAGGCTCGCATCGTGGTGAGCTTCCTCCGCTTGCTCGTGCAGTTCGTGGATCTCTTCGCTCATGGTTGCACCCGTGATTCAAGCGGCAGACTTCGGTAGATCCTGAAATTCCGGAGCCGGGAGTGTATCAAACCTTATCCAGAGCACCAAGCATGTGGGTGAAAAGCAGCCCGCGTCTCTCAGTGTAAGCAGGCGTTGGCTGAAGCTTTGCGGCCAGGGCGCATGGGCCATGATTCCTTGAATGACTGTACCCTGATTCTCAAATCTTGAATCTGCAATTCTAAAATGCGCTCGCCAGAGCGTGTAGGATGCGTCACTGGAAAACACAAGCTACGTGATAGATGTAAACTACCTAGTCGTCTCACCACCGGAGAGGGCTAGGTGTTCAAAACGCTCCACGGGCCCGCTCCGGCTGGCTGTTGTTGAACAACGTTCTAGAACCGTGTCATTCCGAGGAGCCGCAGGCGACGAGGAATCTCGCAGTGCTCTTATTTTCAGAGCGAGATTCCTCGCTGCGCTCGGAATGACACGCTTTCGCCCTTGGTAGACTGTTCTAGCAATTTGCTAGGCTAGGACTACGAGGCCGGTGGAGGACTGCTGGCTTGGCTGCCGCCCGCGGGCGCGGGGCCTGCGGCGCCGTGGCACTTCTTGTATTTCTTGCCGCTGCCGCACGGGCAGGGATCGTTGCGGCCGATCTTCTCGCGCCGGATGACCTGCTGCGGCTTTTCCATGGCGCCCGCGCCCGCCATGCGCATCTCCTGCTGCTCGCGGCGCTTGCGGCGCTGATACTGCCGGTACATCTCTTCCTCTTCCTCCGGCGTCTTGAGCAGGAACAGCCAGCGCAGCGTCTCGTCCTCGATGCGGTCCATCAAGGCTTCGAACATGTCGAAGGACTCGCGCTTGTACTCGACCAGGGGATCCTTCTGGCCGTAGCCCCGCAGGCCGATGCCTTCCTTCAGGTGATCCATCGCCAGCAAATGGTCTTTCCACTGGGAGTCGACCACCTGCAGCATGATCATGCGCTCGTGGGCGCGCATGCGTTCCTCGCCCCACACCTGCTCGCGCTCGACGTAGCGCTGATGAGCGATCTCGCGAAGCTGCGCCGTGAGCTGGTCGAGCGTCTTGGGGTCGAACTTCAGCTCCTCATGCTGGCGCAAGTCGATGCCGAAGCGTCCCCAGAACTCGTTCAGGAGGCCGTTCTTGTTCCACTCGTCGGGATGCTGGTCCTTGTGGCAGTGCGTCGTCAGCAGCCAGTCGACGATGCGGTCCATCGCGTCCTGAATCTCTTCCTTCTGGTTCTTTCCTTCGAGCAACTGGCGGCGCAAGCCGTAGATGGTCTCGCGCTGCTTGTTCATCACGTCGTCGTACTCGAGGATGTGTTTGCGCGACTCAAAGTTCTGTCCCTCGACGGCCTTCTGCGCCGCCTCGATCCGCTTGGTGATGAGGCGCGACTCGATGGGGACGCCTTCTTCCATCCCCAGCTTGTGCATGATGTTGGAGATGCGCTCACCGGCGAAGATGCGCAGCAGGTCGTCCTCGAGCGACAGGTAGAAGCGCGACGACCCGGGATCGCCCTGGCGGCCGGCGCGTCCGCGCAACTGGTTATCGATGCGCCGCGATTCGTGGCGCTCCGTACCCAGGATATGCAGGCCGCCGAGCTCGACCACGCGGTCGTGTTCGACGTCGGTCGTGGTCTTGAAGCGGGCGACGAAGTTGGTCCAGTTGTCGCGCCACTTCGAGTAGGCGTCGACGTAGGCGTTGTAAATCTCTTCCGGCGCGCCGGCGGCCGGCCGCTCGGGCGGCTCGGGATCGATGCCCTGTTCGCGAAGCTTGTCGGGCGTGCGGCGGAACTCTTCGCGCGCCATGAACTCGGGATTGCCGCCCAGCAGGATGTCAGTGCCGCGCCCGGCCATGTTGGTCGAGACGGTGACGGCGCCCATGCGTCCGGCCTGCGCCACGATCAATGCTTCGCGCTCGTGCTGCTTGGCGTTCAGGATATTGTGCTTGAGGTCGCGCTCTTTGACTATTTCGAGCAAGCGCGCCGGGGTGCAATCGACCTCGATGAGATAGTCAAGGAGGGCGAGGATTGGGTTCTTGTTCTCTCCGTCTTTCGCATCGTCTTTGCCGGACGTTGCAGCCTGGCGTGCCGCCGGTACCCAGCTTCCGTCGTTCACCAGCTCGACGAGCTTGGGGACGATGGCCTCGTCGGCGTCGGGCAGCGCCTGCCCCGTGTAGTCCTGCTCGCCGTGCTTGAGGACAGCTTGGAGAAATGCCGCGCGGTTTCCGTTGCTCGAAGAGGTGATCGACGACCAGCGCCCGCTCGACAGCATCTTCCGAATCTCGGAAGCCGTGACGCCGGCGCGAATCAGCCAGCTCATGGCTTCGCGGTGGCGTTCCGCGAACTGGGTCGCCCACTTCTCGAGCTTCGGACCCTCGAGTCCCGCCGTCTTAAGCAGTTCCTGCAGCCGCACGGGCAGGAATCCTGACTTGCGCAGTTGCGTGCTCAGCTTCTCCGACTTCTCGATGGCAATCGTGCCTACCAGCACGGGCTGGCCGCGCAGGTGATACTCCTTGATCTCTTCGATCACCGCGTTGAACTTCTCGCGCTCCGTGCGGTAGACGACGTCCCGGAACTCGTGCCGGATCAGCGCACGATTAGTGGGAACGATCACCACTTCCAGGTTGTAGATCTTCTCGAACTCGGCCGCCTCGGTTTCCGCCGTGCCCGTCATGCCCGCCAGCTTCTTGTACATGCGGAAATAGTTCTGGAAAGTGATGGTGGCCAGCGTCTGGTTTTCCTTCTCGATCTTGACGCCTTCCTTGGCCTCGATCGCCTGGTGTAGGCCGTCAGACCAGCGGCGTCCCGGCATCAGGCGTCCGGTGAACTCGTCGACGATGATCACCTCGCCGTCCTTCACCACGTAGTCGCGATCGAGCTTGAACAGCGTGTGAGCGCGCAGCGCCTGGTAGAGATGGTGAATGTAGTCGGCGTTGGCGGGATCGTAGAGGTTCTCCAGCCCCAGCAGCTTCTCCGCTTTCTCGATGCCCGGCTCCTTGAAGCTCGCCTGCTTGTGCTTCTCTTCGATGTCGTAGTCTTCGTTCTCTGTGAGGAGCGGGATGATCTTGTCGATGCGGTAGTACTTCTCGGTGGACTCGTCGGAAGCGCCCGAAATGATCAGCGGCGTGCGAGCCTCGTCGATGAGGATCGAATCCACCTCGTCGACGATGGCGTAGTGATGAGGGCGCTGGACACAGTCTGCCAGGTCAAATTTCATGTTGTCGCGCAGATAGTCGAAACCAAACTCGTTGTTGGTGCCGTAGGTGACGTCGCTGTTGTAGGCCAGGTGGCGTTCCTCGTCGTCGAGGTCGTGGACGATTACTCCAACGGAGAGCCCGAGCAGCCGGTAGATGGGCCCCATCCAGGAGGCGTCGCGGTTGGCGAGATAGTCGTTGACCGTCACGACGTGGACGCCCTTGCCTTCGAGCGAGTTGAGGTAGACGGGCAGCGTCGCGACCAGCGTCTTGCCCTCGCCGGTCTTCATTTCGGCGATTTTGCCTTCGTGCAGCACCATGCCGCCGACCAGTTGGACGTCGAAGTGGCGCATGTTGAGGGTGCGGCGTCCGGCCTCGCGGCAGAGCGCAAAGGCTTCGGGCAGCAGGTCTTCGAGCGACTCGCCCTCCGCCAGCCGCTGCTTGAGCTGCGCGGTGCGCAGCGGGAACTCGGAGTCCACGAGCTTCTGCATCTCGGGCTCGAGCGCGTTGATGGCTTCCACGCGCTCCTGGAGGCGCTTCAGCTCGCGCTCATTCTTCGTCCCGATGACCTTGCCGAGTGCAATTTGAAAGTAATTACCCATTCTGTCCTGTCGAGGGTGCTTCCGCGCGGAGGCGGCTCGCAAAGCCCATTATGGCTATTCTACATGCTAGGGGTTAGATGCGCAACGCGGGTGCCGGGATGGGATGGGATCGGGCGGGCGGAGGAGCGCCGAAAAAGCGGCGGCAGGTGCCAAAGCGTTGTGCCCGCCGGACTCAGTCCGACTTCACTTCGAGGCCGGCGCGAGAGACGGCGAAGGGGATAATCTGGCCCTCCAGGCGTACCAGGGCTTGCTCGACGGCGGCCTTGGTGCCTGGCCGGACCATGAAGACGACGCAGCCTCCGCCGCCCGCGCCGCACACTTTGGCGGCGACCGTGCCTTGTTTCGCGGTCTCCTCGATCATCTGGTCGATCTTGGGGGTCGAGATGCCAGTGAAGTTGCGCTTGCGGTTGTCCCATTCGAGGGCGAGCAGCCGGGCGACGTCGTTCCAGTCGCCGGCGAGCAACGCTTCGCGCATCCGCCCGGCGATGGAGGTAATCTGATCGAAGTTCTGGCGTACGTGCTCGTCGCCGTCGATGTGCGCCTTCATCACTTCCCAATTGTTGATGGCGGAGTTGCGCGGCGCGCCGGTGTAGCACAGGACAAAGCGGCGTTCGAGCTCGGCGAAAGAGAGCGGCAATTTCTCGCGCTTGACGCCGTCGCGTTCCAGGTGGACGGCGTTGGCGCCGCCGTACAGGGCGGGGAAGTAGTCCTGCCAGCCGGTGGGCACGCGGATCACAATAGCTTCGATGTTCTTCGCGACTTCGAGCATCTGCGCGCGCTTCAGGCGGTTGCCCGTGACGCGTGCCAGCGCTCCGCACAGAGCGATGTTGAGGGTGGACGAACCCGCGAGTCCCGCTCCAACCGGCACCTGCGAGCTTGTGGTGATGGTGACGCCGCGGCGCGGTGCAAAGAAGAGCACCAGCTCACGCAGGAGCGGCAGGCGCGATTCGCGGTGCGCGAGTTCCGCCAGCGACTCGTACGTTTCCTCCTGTCCCTGGTCGTGCGAGATGAGAAGCACGCGTCCGTCGGTGCGCGTTTCGACGATGGCCGTCGCGTAACTGCGGATGGCGATGTTCACGGTCTGCGCGCCGGTGTGATAGAGGTAGAGCGGCCAGATATCCACCGTCCCGCCCGCCAGATCGACTCTCGCCGGCGCTCGCGCCTGTACTTTCATGGTTTCGAGAGTATAACGGAGAATCGGCAGCGCGCAGCAAGCGGATTTGACTTTCCGGCTGGTCGAGTTCTCGATGACTCAGCTTCAAGTGGCATGCTAGAATAGAGGCCAAAAGAGTGTAGCAGGTGATCGCGATGACCTGGAAAGCGTCTCCCCGCCGGACGCCTCTTGAATTTCGCTTCCCGCTGCTGTTTCTGGCCGCGAGTATTGTGTTGGCGAGCCTGACAGGTCCGCGCCATCTTCGCGCCGACGAAAAGGCGCCCGCGGCGAAGACAGAGACGCCGCGCGAGATCCGCCGCGATGCGCACATCGATTTGATCCGCGGCTTGCAGAGCGAGATCGCCGTCGCCAAGGTCCCGCTTCCTCGAGGCAAGCGCGGCGTCTACGTGAGTGACAAGGGAAAGCTCGATCAGGCGAAGGCGAACGCCGAACTGCGCGAGAACGGACCGGCGATCAAGCCCGGCATGCCGGTCGAGATTACGCGGCTCACCTTCAAGGGCAGCCACGTCATCTTCGAGATCAACCACGGCGGGAAGTCGGGCAAGAAGTGGTATCAGCACATCTACATCGGTATGGGCACTGCGGACCAGCCGCTCGTTCCTGACAACTCGCCGATCCTTGCCTACGGTTCGTGGATTACGCTCAAGGCTCCCGGCAAGGTGGCCGACTTGACGGTCCCCGAAGCCAAGAAGCTCCTGAGCTCGGTGCTCGACTTCGAGCGCCACGCGCCCACCGTCCTCTACGCCGCCTCGACGCCGCCCAAGTTCAAGGATGCGATCAAGAAGCACGAGGTCCTGGTCGGCATGGACCACGACACCGTGCTTTCGTCCAAAGGCCCGCCGGACCGCAAAGTCCGCGAGGAAAAAGAAGGCGACGAGAAAGAGGATTGGATCTACGGCCTGCCGCCTCACTGCCTGTTCGTCACCTTCGATGGCGACACGGTGATCGCTGTCCACCAGTATTGACGCCAGCGAGTCGCGAAACCCCAGCAAGCCGCCCTGTTCGTCTTCTCCCTCGCGAGTAGTTAGGGCTATAGTAGACATTCAGCCCGATTCGGGAGGTCGATGTATTGAAACGCCACAGGCAGCCTCGAGCCACGCGACGCCGCATGATGCTACTCGTCGTCCTGCTCGCAACTTCGCTGGTGGCGGGTGGAGTACTGGCGTCGCGACGCCCGGGATTCGCCCAGCCCGGCCAGGCAGCGAAGACGGGTGCGAAGACGGCGGCGCCACCCATCTCCATTCCCGTGCGCTTTGCGGACATCGCGCGCGCGGCCGGAATCAACTTCAAGCAAGACGCTACCGAGTCCAACGAGAAGTACTACCTCGAGACGATGGGCACGGGCCTCGGCTGGATTGATTACGATCAGGACGGCTTGATGGACCTCTACTTCGTGCAGTCAGCGGCCACGGACGCTTACAAGCCGGCGCATCCGCTGCGCTCGGCGCTCTTTCACAACAACGGCGATGGGACATTTACCGACGTGACGGAAAAAGCCGGCGTCGGGGCCGAGGGCCTCTACGGCCAGGGCGTCGCGGTGGGCGATTACGACAACGACGGCTATTCCGACCTTTATGTCACCGGCTACGGGCGCTCCATCCTTTATCACAACAACGGCAACGGGACTTTCACCGACGTCACCGACAGAGCGGGCGTCGCTGACAAGGGCGGTTGGGCGACGAGCGCCGGCTGGTTTGACTACGACAAGGACGGGTACCTTGACCTCGTGGTCTGCAACTACATCGAGTGGTCGCCGGCCAACAACATCTGGTGCGGCGAGCACCGGCCCGGCTACCGCGCTTACTGTCATCCTGACAACTACAAAGGCCAGCACCTCAAGCTCTACCACAACAACCGCGACGGCACTTTCACTGATATGAGCGAAAAGTCCGGCGTGGGGAAGCCCGAAGCCAAAGGAATGGGCGTGGTGCTCGCCGACATGAACAACGACGGCTGGCCAGATATCGTCATCGCCAACGACACCTGGCCGAACTTCCTCCTTCTCAACAACCATGACGGGACCTTTCGCGACGTTTCCTTCGCCTCGGGGATCGCGGCGAGCGAGGACGGCAAGTACGAGGCGGGAATGGGCATCGACGCCGCCGATGTAGACGGCGACGGCTGGCTCGATGTCTATGTGACGCACCTCGACTTCGAACTCAACCGCCTCTACCACAACAATCACGACGAGACGTTTGACGACGCCACTTACTCCTCCGGCATCGGTAACAAGGCGATCTTCCTTAGCGGCGTCACCATGAAGTTCCTTGATTACGACAACGACGGCTGGACTGATATCTGCCAGGTGAATGGCGCGATGCTCGACAACATCGGCCTCTACCACACCGAAGTCACCTACGCCGAACCCAAGCTGATGTTTCGCAACCTCGGGCACGGCAAGTTCGACAAGGTTTCTGAGTACCTCGGTCCTGACTTCATGAAGCCGGTCGCCGGCCGCGGACTCGCCGTCGCGGATTACGACAATGACGGCGACCTCGACCTCGCCGTCAACGTCCGCGGCGACTACCCGGAATTGCTGCGCAACGACGGTGGAAACGCCAACCACTGGCTGGAAGTATTCCTGATCGGCACCAAGTCCAATCGCGACGGCATCGGCGCCGTGCTCAAGCTGACCTCCGAAGGCTTCACGCAGGTCAAACAATCCAAGGGCGGCATGGGTTACATGTCGGCCAGCGATCCGCGTATCGCCTTTGGCCTCGGACAGCGCAAGACCGTCCAGTCGCTCGAAATCACCTGGCCGAGCGGAACCGTCGACAAGCTCACCAACGTTCCTATCGATCAGATCATCGCCGTCAAGGAAGGCGCAGGCATCGTCGCGCGCAAGTTTCCGCGGATCCCTGCTCGCTAGGCTCCTCGCCGCCTGTAATTAACGTCTTGCGCAATATCCTCGCGATAAATACAATCAGTTTTCCACTTTGTACCGCCTTCTCTTTGTCCGGTCAGGTTGATGGACGAACTGCCTGCTGCCCAAGCCGACGGGTCCAACGCGCTTCGCGCGCTTCAGTGTGAGATTGAGTCATTCGTCGGCGCGCTCGACCACGCCGTGCTCCTCGAGGATGACGTGGAGTTGTTTGATTTGACCGCTGCCGACTGGCGGCTTGTCCTCGCATACGGCAAGCTGGTGTTCGAGGCGTGGGACTCGGAGCGATCCTTGGTTCGCCGCGTAGAGGGGATCGAATCGAGCCAGCCGGGGCGGATGAAACTCGCGGCGCGCCGGCAAGGCGGGCGCTCCACTTCACGTCTGGAGTTCCGCGAGCGCGACTGGGTCAGAGAAGATAGTCGGCCCCGGACGCCCGTCGACCGCCGCCAATTCGGACGTGACTTCGTTCAGATGCTCGAAGCGGAGTTCCCGGGCTGGCGGGTGGAGCGAGTCAGCCAGCGCTCTGACCGCGAACACTCATTCTCGGCCTGGTACACGCGGGGATGCACCCGCCAGGGTTCGACCGCCTGGGCGTTTCTGGGTCTCGCTGAAGACGAAGGGCTGGGCGCCGCGGACTCCATGCTCGCCTTCGGGCTCATCTGGCTTGACTGGCTTCGCACGCGCTCCGACCGGCTGATGGTCCAGGGATTGAAACTCTTTCTGCCGCACGACGCGGTCGAAGCGACCGCCCATCGCGCCGCCTATCTTGATCCGCGCGCTGTCAGCGTGGAAATCTTCGAGTGGAATCCGAACCGGCGGGATCCGTCCGCCGATGCCGGCCGGCCGGGACAATTGCGGCGCATCGACCTCAAGGATTACGGCAACGTCGAGACGCGTCTGGTCCCGCATCGCCAGCGTGAGATGGTCGCAGGCCGGCATCGCGACGTGGTGCGCGACCTGCTCGGCGATCTCGAATCGCACGTCGACGTCGTCGCCGACGCGGCCGCCACTTTCCTCTCGCTGCGCGTGCTGGGTCTCGAAGTGGCGCGCATCGAAGGCGAGACGTTGCCTCGCGTCTATGCGGGACTCGAAGCCGTCCCGGGCGATCGCCGCAAGATCGAGTCTGAGGATTGGCCCGAATTCCGCGAGTACCTGGCACGCGTCGTCAGGATTCGCCGCGCCGGCAGCGATGACCCCAATCACGATTTCTACCGGCTGCAAGGCGAGCGGTGGCTCGAGAGCCTTTTGGTCCGCGACCTCACGCGAATCGACCCCGCATTCTCGCCCGAACACGTCTATCCACAGGTGCCGGCCTTCTCGGGCCCGCCTTCGTTCGCCATGCACCGCGGCGTTATCGACATTCTGGGCGTTTTACGGAGCGACCCGGCGGGCACGCGGAATCGCCTCGCCGTCGTCGAGCTGAAACTGTACGAGGAAATCAACCTGCCGCTGCAAGGGCTCGACTATTGGTTGCGCGTGAAGTGGCTGCACGAGCGCGGGCAATTCAAGCAGTTCGGATATTTCCCCGGTGTCGAGCTCGCCCCAGCGCCGCCGCTCGTCTACCTCGTGTCGCCGGCGTTCCGCTTCCACTCGACCACGCACCAGATGATGCGCTATCTGTCGCCGGAGGTTGAGGTCGTCCAGGTAGGAATCAACAACCAGTGGCGGCGCGGTGTGAAGGTGCTGTTTCGCCGCGTGCTAAAACCCTAATCCCTAATCCCTAATCCCTGCTCTACTCGTGCCGCAGCGCCACCATCGGATCGACATTGGTTGCCCGGCGGGCTGGAATGAAACACGAACCAAGGGCTACCAGAGTCACCACAACCGGGCCGCCGATCAGAACAAGCGCGCTGCTCACGTGAAATCCGGTGAAGCTGGCGGAGAAGAGCCGCGGCAGCGCGAGCGAAACCAGGAATCCAATGCCGGTACCGGTTGCGACCCAAACCATCGCGTTGCGGACGACCAGCCGGACGATTTGACCGCGGCTGGCGCCGAGCGCCATGCGCACCCCGAATTCCTGTGTGCGCTGACCGACCAGGTAGGCCAACAGGCCGTAAATTCCGACGGCCGCCATCAGCAGCGCGATAGCGGCAAAAGTGCCCATCATCTCCGCCATAACGTCGTCGCCTTGTCCTGAGTCTTCGATCACGTTATCCATTGTCCGCAGAAGAGTGACCGCCTGATCCTTGTCCACAGAGAAAACAGCGCCGCGAAGCGCGGCGGAAAACGCTGTTGGATCGCCGCGCGTCCGAAGCATGATTTTCACAGTGCTGGGAGGCTGTGCGAACAGCGGCTCGAAGATGTGGGGACGCGGCGCGATCTGTCCTGAAAACTCGTTGACGTTCGCGACCACCCCTACGATCTCGCTCCATGGCCCGGCCTGGTTTCCGTGGTGGATTCTGAGATGACGGCCGAGGGGATTCTGGTTGGGAAAATACTTGCGCGCGAAGGCTTGGTTGATGAGGGCTACGGGCGCCGAGCTGGCGTTGTCAGAGGGAGCGAATTCCCGGCCTCTGAGGAGCGGAATCTGCGCCGTGTGAAAGTAATTCGGGCTAATCGGGAAATAGCCGGCAGACCGCCGCTCGTCGGGGGACGTGGCGGGCTGGCCTTCCAGGCTGAATGAGACGGATTCCGGGAACTGAAACGGCAGATGTCTGGTCAGAGCGGCTGACTGGACGTCTGGCAAGCTTTCGAGTTCGCGCAGCAGGTTCTGGAAGAAAGCGATCCGGTGTCGGGCATCTTTGTACGTCGTGCCCGTGAGCGAAACGGAAGCGGTGAGGACGTGACTGGAATTGAAGCCCGGCGCGGCGGTCAGTTCGTCGATAAAATTCCTCACGAAAAGACCGGCGCCGACCAGCAGGATCAAAGAAAGAGCCAGTTCGCCGGTCACCAGGACATTCTGCAAGCGACGCCGCTCGCGGCCGGTGCCTGTGGCGCGCGAGGTTTCCTTCAAACCGGCGGCCGGTCCGGAGCGCGAGAGCTGAAGGGCGGGGGCCAGCCCGAAGAGCATCGCCGCCAGAATCGAGACCGCGAGCGTGAACGCCAAAACGGATTTGTCGATGTAAATTTCGCGGGCGATGAGAAAGGCAAATTCATTCCAGTTGAGTTGGGTGCCGAGTAACCGAAGACCCGCGACGCTGATCGCCAATCCTAAGCCTGCGCCGACGAGCGACAGCAGCGCACACTCCAGGAAAAGCTGGCGCGCCAGGCGCCATCGACCGGCGCCCAAAGCGGCCCGAATCGCGAACTCACGCTGACGAGCGGTGTGGCGCGCGAGCAGCAGGTTGGCAAGATTGGCGCAGGCGATCAGCAGGACGAAAAGCACGGCGCCCATCAAAACGTTCATGGCCGGGCGGGTATTCGACCAGTCGGCGGTGTACTTCTCGAGCGCCACCACGTTCGCGCCCCAACCTTTGTTGCTCTCGGGATGATCCGCAGCGAGCCGCTGCGCGATGGCAGCGAGCCCGGCGTGCGCCTGAGCTTGGCTGACGCCCGGTTTCAGCCGGGCGAAGACGCTCAAGCCGCGGTCTTTGCGCGCTTCGAGGCCGAGTTGGTCAGGTGTGAGAGCGAGGGGAATCCAGATCTGGGCGGGAAAAATCCAGATTCGAAAGCGGCTCGGCATCACACCGATAACGGTGTAATCCTCGCCGTCGACTTTCAGAGTGCGTCCGACGGCGCCAGGATCGCCGCCGAAGCGTCGACGCCACAGATCCTCGCCGATCATGACTACCTTGGCGCGGCCCGGCTGGTCTTCGCCGGCCACAAAATCTCGTCCCCGAATAGGCGCGACGCCGAGCACTCGAAAGTAGTTGGCCGAAACCTGCCCGCCCGGCACTTGTTCCGGCTCGACGCTGCCGCTCAGCGTGAAACTGTAAAACGCTCCCGCCGCCATGCCGGAGTAGGAAGTCGCCTGCCGGCGCCAGTCAAGAAAATCGGGCGCGGATACCGGCGCCTCATCCGGCATCCAATCGCCTTTGGGATCGATACTGCAAAGCATCATCACCCGCGCGGGATCCGCGATGGGAGGTTTACGCAGCAAAAGACCCCGGATGAAGCTGAAGACGGTCGTGTTCACCCCGATCCCCAGCCCAAGCGTGATGACGGCGACAGCGGTGAAGCCCGGATTCTTGGCCAGCATGCGCAGGCCGTACTTCAGGTCCTGGCCCAGCGTTTCCAGCCACGCGAGTCCCCACGCTTCGCGCGTCTCCTCGGTTACCGCGCCTACGTTGCCGAACTGGCGCAGCGCGGCGTCGCGCGCCTCTTTGGGCGACATGCCGGCGGCGACGTTCTCGCGCGTCCGCATCTCGACGTGGAACTTGAGTTCGTCAGCGAGGTCGCGGTTGAGTTTGTCGCGCCGGAACAACGAGCGCAGGCGATTCATCCAGGACATGAGTCCAAATCTCCAATCTCCAATCTTTAATCCCATCCCTAATCCCTAATCCCTAATCCCTAATCCCTAATCCCTGCCCTACTCGTACCGCAACGCTACCATCGGATCGACTCGGGTGGCGCGCCGGGCGGGTAGATAGCCCGCGAGCGCCGCGACCAGGATCATGACCACCGCCGATACGACGATGGTCAGAGGATCGCTGGCTTTGAGGCCGTACAACATCGTCGACACCAGGCGCGTGGCGGCGAGCGCCCCTGCGACGCCGAGGGCAATACCAACGAAGACCATCACCAGCGTTTCCCGCATCACCATTCCCAGGATGTCGACCCGCTCTGCCCCAAGCGCCATCCGGATGCCCATCTCGCTCGTCCTCCGCGCGACGCCATAGGACATGATTCCGTAGAGGCCGACGCAGGCGAGCACCAGCGCCAGCAGGCCGAAGAAACCCGACAGCTTGGCGAACAGGCGCTCCTGGAACAGTGTTTGATCGATTTGCTCGGTTTGCGTTTTTACGTCGAGCAGCGGCAAGTTCTTATCGAGCGATTGCACCGCGCGCCGGACGCTCGTCACCATCGCCATGGGATTACCTGCCGTCCGCACCTCGAAGAACATCCCCAGCTCCTCGGATCGTTGCAGATAAGGGAGGTAAACCGTGGGCGGGACTTCCTTGCGCAACTCGGCGTAGATCGCATCGCCCACCACGCCCACAATCTCGATGTCTCCGTTGTTCTTCGCGTCTCCAAAGCCAAAGCGCCGTCCGATGGGATTAGAATCGGCGAAATAGGTGCGTGCAAGCGTTTGGTTGATCACCGCGACTTTGGGTGCGGTCGAAGTATCCCGACGCCCGATCGTGCGCCCGAGCAGGAGCGGAATCCCCATGGTTTCGACGAACCGCGGCCCTACATCATCGACGTAAACCGCGTTCTGCGAGTCTCCACTGCCTGCCGCAGCCCTCGGTGCGTATCCCTGGATGGAAATGCCACTGATCGAGACGCCGCCGCCGATCAACGTGTGGCTGGAGGCGCTGACGGAGCGCACGCCGGGCAACGCCTCAAGGCGGCGCTGCAACTCCTGGTAAAAGGACGCCAGTTTCTCGCCCTGGTAGCCGTTCATGCCGGGAGCGACTCCGAAGAGCAGAATATTGTAGCGGTTGAACCCGACGTTGATGTTCTCAAGATTCTGAAGCGTGCGGACGAAGAGTCCCGCGCCGACCAGAAGCACGAGCGACATCGCCACCTGCGCGACCACCAGCCCCTTTCCCAATCGCGACCGGGTGGCTCGAGGCGCCCTCGCTCCGGCGGCGGCGCTTTCCTTCAAGGCCGGAGTCAAGTCGAGGCGAGTACCACGAAACGCCGGCGCCAGCCCGAAGAGGACGGCCGTGAGCGCCGAGATGGCGGCGGTGAAGCCCAGAACGCGCAGGTCCGGATGCACACTCAGCACCACAGGCTCCCGGCCGCTGGACATGAACGCCACGAGGACGCTGGTAGCCCAGTAAGCGAGGACAAGGCCGATCGCGCCGCCCAGAGCCGAGAGCAGCACGCTTTCCGTCAGGAGCTGCCGGATGAGGCGCCGCCGTCCTGCGCCGATGGCCAGTCGCACGGCGATTTCCTTCTGGCGCGCGGTGGCACGCGCCAGCAGCAGATTCGCCACGTTGGCGCAGGCAATCAGCAGCACCAGTCCCACCACTGCCATCAGAATGTACAAGGGTTGGGAGAATTGCTGCCGCAAGTCGTCAAGCCCTTTGCTCGCCGGCGCGAGCTCGAGGTGCGGAAGGTCTGAAGCTCCCGCCTGAGTTCCGGCTTTGGACGACTCCGGTGAAACGCCGTTTTGGGGCGCAGCCGCTTGTGGCGCGGCCATGCTTTGCTGGAAGGCGACTTCCAGCGCCGCCCGCGCCTGTTGTTCGCTGACTCCTGGTCTGAGCCGCCCCATGATGTCAATCCACCAGTCGTCGCCTCTCAAGAACTTCGAGCGGCCTCCTTCGGTCCAATCCGGTTCAACCTGAGGCTGAGTATGGAGCGGCAGCCAGACCTCAAGTGAGCGGCCAGGTTGAAGCCCGAAAAATTCTGGCCGCGTCACGCCGACGATGGTGAAGGGCACGTTGTTGATGGTGATCGCCTTGCCGAGCGCCGAGGTCTCACGTCCGAAGCGCCGTTCCCAGTAGCCGTAGCTGATCACCGCCACCGGCGCGGCGCCCGCCTTGTCATCGGCTTCGGTGATCGTCCGGCCAGCCGCCGCATCAACACCGAGCCCCGAGAAATAGTCGCCACTAACCAGCTCAGCATTGGCCCATGCCGCCTGCCCATCGGCGTAGAAATTCACCGGGTCGGGGTCCGCGAAAGCAAATACTTTCGAGAACACCTCGTTATGTGCGTGGATCTGCTCAAAGGTGGGATACGAGAACGACGTGCTCGTCAAGCGTCCGGTCTTATCCTGATTCATGTTTCCGCTGAGTGAGTGGATGATCCCGTTCGCGGGCATGACTCCGGGCGCGCCTTGCGCGGCCCAGTTGAGCAGCGTCAGTCGCTGGGGATTCTCGACCGGCAGCATCTTGAGCATTACCGCATCGATCAAGCTGAAAATCGCCGTGTTCGCCCCGATCCCGAGTGCCAGTGACAGCACGGCCACCGCCGTGAAGCTGGGATTCTTTGCCAGCGTGCGCAGGCCGTACTTCAGGTCCTGGCCCAGCGCTTCCAGCCAGGCGAATCCCCACGCGTCGCGCGTCTGCTCTTGGAGTGAACTGACGTTGCCGAACTGGCGCAGTGCCGCATACCGCGCGTCTTCGGGTGACATGCCCGCGGCAACGTTCTCGCGCGTCCGCATCTCGACGTGGAACTTGACTTCATCTCCGAGGTCGCGGTTTAGTTTGTCGCGGTGGAACAATGAGCGTAAGCGATTCATCCAGGACATATGTCTAATCTCCAGTCTCCAACTTCCAATTTCCAATCCTCAGTTTCCAATTCCAATCTTCAGTTTTCCGATTTCCAATCTTCAATTTCCAATCTTTGATCCCTAGTCCCTGACTCCTAATCCCCAATCCCTGATCCCTGTTTTTACTCATACCGCAGCGACACCATCGGATCGACCTTAGCGGCCCGGCGCGCTGGGATGTAGCTCGCGAGCGCGGAGGTCACAATCAGCAACAGAGTTGCGATAATCAACGTCACCGGGTCGCCCGGCGAAAGATCGAACAATTGGCTCGAAACCAGCCGGCCAAGCCCTAGTGCTGCTGGGACGCCCAATGCGATTCCCAGCGCGACCACGAGCAGGGATTCGCTCATCACCATCCAGAGCACGCGGCCAGCCTCCGCACCGAGCGCCATGCGGATGCCGATCTCGCCCGTGCGACGCATGACGTCGTAGGCCATGACGCCATAGAGCCCGATGGCGGCCAGCAGTACCGCCAGCAGACCGAACAAGCTGGAAAGCTGCGCAATCAGTCGGGCGTCATGTGCAGAGTCGCTCACGAGATCCGCGAGTGTCGTTGTGCTGACCACGGGGATATTGCGATCACCACTCGCAATCGCACGACGAACCTGCTGGGCGGCAGCTCCTGGCTCACCGGCGACGCGAATTTCCAAGTCATTCCCATAGACATACGGCGCCAAGTCATGATGCTTCCCGAATGGATCCTGCAACAAGGACATGAATGCCATCGCCTGGGTTTTTTCGCCGAGCGCTTGGTACTTGGCGTCTCTTACGACGCCCACAATCTCTATGCCCGGAGGTGCGAAGGGATCCCCCAGCGCGAAGTGACGACCCAAAGGGTTCCGGCGGGGGAAATAGCGGCGGACGAACTCTTGGTTGACCACAGCAACATGAGGGCGATTCTCCGTATCCTGCGATTCGATTGGCCTTCCGGCGAGAAGGAGCATCCCATCTGTCTGGAAGTAACTCTCGGAGACCGCTTTGTGCTGAGAGTTCATGTCCTCTCCGGGTTTGGGCGCATAACCCTCTATCGAAATATTCGACGTGTGGAATCCGCCCAGTACGCTGGCCTCGGCAAGCGCCGCCGAACGCACTCCCGGGAGTGCTTTCACCCGCTCCAGCAGGCGCTGATAAAGTGCCGGAAGCTGCTCGGGTGCGTAGTCCGCCGCCCTGATGTCAAGCTTGCAGACAAGCACATGTTCGGGACTAAATCCGAGATCCTGTTGTTCAAGCTTGCGCAGGCTGCGCACAAAGAGTCCCGCCACCATCAGCAAGCTGAGCGATACCATCACCTGCCCGCTGACCAACAGCTTGCCGGCTGCGAAGCGTCCTGTCCGTAGGGTTACGGTTCCCGTACTGCGCGCACTGTGTTTGAGGGATGAATTCAGGTCAATGCACGCGGAGCGTAACGCGGGAGCAAGACCAAAGGCGATTCCCGTGAGCAGGGACAGGGCCAGCGTAAACGCTAGCACCCGAGCGTCGGGATTCAGGCTGAAAGGCAGCGCCGCGGCTCCGCCAAAAACGAGGTTCCAAAGCAAACGTGTAGCCCAGAAGGCCAGCAGCAGGCCGGCAACACCGCCCAAACCCGCGAGCAGCACACTTTCGGTGAGCAATTGCCGGACGAGCCGTGCCCGGGCAGCACCCACGGCGAGCCGCACCGTCATCTCCCGTTGCCTTGCGCAGGCACGCGCCAGCAACAGGTTCGCCGCGTTGAGGCAAGCGATAAGTAGCACCAGGAGGACCAGCAGGGTGGGTACCCGGAGCCGATCCGAAAAGCGCTTGCGCAGAGCGGAGAGGCCGCGCGCGCCGGGCACAAGCTCAATGTAGGACTGATGAATGCGCTGCGACCTTTCGGTCGAGAGTCGAGAGCCTTCGAGGGCCGTCATCATCTGCTGAAGCTGAACCGTGAGCGTGGCCGCTGTCTGCCTCGCATTTACGCCGGGCTTTAGCCGGCCGACTACGTCGAGCCAGTACACGTCGTTATTTTTCGACCACGAGGAATTATCACTGGGTCTCAACCAGGAGGGCCGCTGCATCAGACGCGGCTGCATACCAAGCGGGAACCAGAAGTCGGGTGCGCGAGTGCTCAGCTTGACGCCGAAGAAATCCGCCGGAGCCACGCCAACGATGATAAAAGGTATGTGGGCGATCTCTAGGCTCTTTCCAATCGCGCTCGGGTCGCGTCCCAGGTTCTGAACCCAATAGTGATTGCTCACCACCGCGACCGCGCGCGGATCGCCAGGCCGGTCGTCCTCGGGAATCAGTGTGCGCCCGGCGATGGCGCTCACGCCGAGCACCTGGAAGAAATTTCCGTCCACGAGGCTGCCTTCAACGCGGCGAGGTGGTTCGCCGGAGGGTCCGGCAACGTATGCTTCTACTTGCGGGCTCGCCAGCGCCCTTAGGCCGTCGAACGCGGAAGCATTCCATTCGCGGAAGTGCTGATAGAACTGATAGGAGAATTCGTCGACGGAACCGGTCGGAGCGCTGCCGCTATAGCTCCCGTACGAAGCGTCCGCGCCAAAAAAGACCAACTGTTCAGGGTGCTCCACCGGCAGCGAGCGCAGCATAAGCGCGTTGATCAGCGTAAAGACTGCCGTGTTCGCACCAATGCCGAGTGCGAGCGTCAGCACGGCCACGGTGGTAAAGCCGGGACTTTTCCCGAGCATTCGCAAGCCGTACTTCAGATCCTGTCCCAGCGCTTCCAGCCAGGCGAATCCCCAAGCGTCCCGCGTTTGATCTTGGAGCGATGCCACGTTGCCGAACTGGCGCAGCGCGGCATAGCGCGCTTGCTCCGGCGACATGCCGGCGGCGAGGTTTTCGCGCGTCCGCATCTCCACGTGGAACCGGAGCTCGTCCGTAAGGTCGCGGTCGAGTTGGTGGCGTCGGAGTAAGGAGCGCAGGCGATGGATCCAGCGCATAGGTTGTTCCTGGCGCGAGCGCCGCTTCAGGCAAAACGCAGAACTTTGGCAACCGCGGCGGACAGGCGGCTCCACTGCTCCTCTTCGGCGGCAAGCTGCTTGCGTCCCGATGCGGTCAGCTTATAGAACTTGGCGCGCCGGTGGCTCTCCGTGTCACGCCACTCGGATTTGATCCAACCCGTCTGCTCGATGCGGTGGAGTGCGGGGTAGAGCGATCCTTCTTCGACGCGCAGCACGTCGTTCGAGATTTGCTGGATGTGCAGCGCGATGCCGTAGCCGTGCATCGGCTCGCGTGCCAGCGTCTTCAGGATCAGAAGATCGAGCGTGCCTTGCAGCCGGTCATTCGCCATAGGCGGTCCAATACCTCGATGTCTTACTTAGATGTCTAGGTAATCCTGTCAGAAGCGCGGGCGCCTGTCAAGGACTATTCTTGGCGACGGCCGGGGGCTAGAACGTGCGGTCGGAATCGAGCAGAAGGGTCACGGGACCGTCGTTGATCGACTCGACGTCCATCATCGCCTGGAACTGCCCGGTCTCGACTCGGGCGTTGGTCGCGGCGAGCAAGGCGCGCAAGGCGTCGACAAAAGCGTCGTAGAGCGGGCGCGCGATTTCGGGCGGCGCGGCGCGGTCGTAGCTGGGGCGGCGGCCCTTGCGGCAGTCGCCGTACAGGGTGAACTGCGAGACGCAAAGCACGCTGCCGCCGGCGTCGAGGAGGGAGCAGTTCATGCGGCGCGCGTCTTCGTCGAAGATGCGCAAGTGGACGATTTTGTCGGCCAGCGCCTGGGCCGCGTCACGGGTATCACTGGCGCCGACGCCCACCAGTACCACGAGTCCTCGGCCGATGCGGCCGATCACCTGGTCGTCGACTCGGACCTCTGCGCTGCGTACTCGTTGTACAACGGCCCGCATTGGACACTCGCGTTCAATCTAGCTCATTTGATTTAGTACTTCCACGCAAATGGACGGCGAAGAAACGGCGAAGAAGCGTAAGACGAGGCAAAAGGCAACACACTCCGGCCTACTCCGACTGGGCGTCCTTCTCGATTTATCTGTAAGCCGCTGATTCCAGGGCGCCGCATGATTCCCCTTCGACTTAGTCTCGCTCGTCTCCCTTGTCTCAATTTGCACTAGTACCGTGTACTTATGCGCCAGTACCTCACAAGTACTCGTGATTTGTCGGCGAATGCCCGCCCTCGGACAGCGTCGGCGGCGCACCCGGCGCGCGAGTTGGCGCTGATGACGCGCGTCTTCGAGCGCTGCCACCAGTACCTCGCGCCGGCTTGCGAGGCGTCGTCAGTGCCGCCCGAGTTTTTGGGCGCTTTGACCGCCAACGAATCGGGCGGATCGCTGGACGCGGCGCGCTTCGAGCCCGCCGTATATCGCCATCTGAAAGCCGTGGCGACGGGCGAGTCGCCAGCCTACGGACACATTCGCGCCCAGGATCTCGTCGCCAATCCGGTGGACGCCGCGAGCGACGTCGCGGACCGGCTGCATCCCAAGGCGGCGGACTACCACGCGCGCTATCTGACTGCGCCTTACGCCGCGAACCACGGCGCGGAGCTGACAGCGGCTAGCGACGATCGGCTACGTGAGTACGCTACTTCGTGGGGATTCACCCAGATCATGGGATACCACGTGGTGGGGCGCGGCGGCGACGTGCGCGCGCTCGTCGATCCGGATGAGCATTACCGCTTGGCGCTCGAGCTGCTCGAGGAATTCGCCGCCCAATACAAGCTCGACCTCGCCCGCGAATTCGAGGAGATGTTCCGCTGCTGGAATACCGGGCAGCCTTACGGCAAGACGTTTGATCCGGCGTACGTGGCGAAGGGCCTCGGCCGGATGCAAATGTATCGCGACATGATACATCACTGATCGCTGATGAAGACCTTTTTGCAGCAGCTTTTTTCCGAGTCGGGCGCCGCGAGCTTCGGCCGCGTGGGATCGTTCCTGGCGCTCGGCTTTTCCTGCGTCTGGGTGACGTACATCGTCTGGCGGACGCGCGCTCTGCCCGGCCTCGATGGCCTGACGTTTTTTATCGGGACGCTCTACGGGCTGGGCAAGGCGGGCGAAACCGTACAGCGCATGACGCGTGACAAGCAGAACTGAGAACGGACGCGAGACCGGTACGCTGCATGGCGGATACGGCCAAGATCGAAACTCCATCGCCGACGCCGGACGCTCTCGCGTCCGGCGCGTCGCCCGTACGGCGGCACGCGGGTGAAATGGCGCAGGGGCTCGCGCACGCGGCGCGCAGCGGCGCGCGCCTCCTGGCCGAGCTCGTGACGCTCTCGCCGCTCGCGGTGCTGATTGGGCTCGTGGCGCTGGGCGCCTGGTGGCACGAGCACAACCAGCATCTGCGCCAGGCCGGGGAGCTCCAGCAGTTAAAAAAGCAGACCACGGCCGACGTCGCCCAGCTCCAGCTCCAAGCCGCGCAAGCGGCCCAGGAAGCGAACCAGCAGCGCGCGGCGCGGATCGTGGCCCTCGAGCTCGAGCGCCAGAAATCGGAGCGCGACTCGGCGGCCTTGCACCAGCGCCTGACGGCGCTTGAAACCGAGGAGCAGCAGCAGACGGCCGAGGTCGCCGCCCTCCCGCCGGACCAGTTGGCCAGTGGACTAGCCTCGCGCCTGGATCTTGCTCCTGACGACTTCGCGCCTGCCGCAGCCTCCACCGCGAGCGCGACGGCGGCGCCCGGAGAGGGGGCGGGCGCCGCTTCCCCAGCAACGCCCGCCGGACCGGCGGAGAATCCGCCGCTCCGGCAGGCCGCGGGGTCGAGTCCTCCTCCGGCGACCCCGGGTACCGGGCGAGGCCCAGCTTCGGCCCCGGCTCAGCAGGGGCAGGCGCGACCTCCGGCGCCTCCCGGTACCGCTTATTTCCGCGTCAGCGACACGGCGCTGCGCAAGGTTGACGCCGCGCTGATCTCGCTCGATGGGTGCCGCCGGCAGTCGCAGGTGAAAGACGGCTTGCTGGCGGACTGCCAGCAGCAGGCGCAGTCGTCCGCGGCCGTCATCGACGAGGAGAAAGCGTCACTCGCGAAACTCAACGAGGCGCTGGCCGACAAGGACCAGATCCTGGCGAAGCGCGAGACGGAGCATCAGGCGGAACTCAAGGTGGCGCGCGGCACGTTCACGAGCCGCGTCGTCCACACGCTCGAGCACGTAGGAATCGGCGTGGTGATCGGGTTGGTATTGAAGCGGTGAGTGAGGGATGGCGCACACGTCGGTTTTTGATGTATGCGGGGCCAGGAACCCATGCACGGGCAACCGGACCATGTATGCGCCACCCGCCCGACGGAATTGTGTCATTCCGAGCGAGGCGAGGAATCTCGCTCTGAGAATTCGGACACTGCGAGATTCCTCGTCGCCCCGCGGCTCCTCGGAATGACACGTTCCCCGGCGCCGTCGAGGGGAACGGCCCTCACCCCGCCTTCGGCACCCCTCTCCCGCGCGGGCGGGAGAGGGGAATGGGGGAGAGGGAAGGCATCCTGACCCAGGGCTCGCGCCCTGGGCTACATAGATGCCGCCCGCCACGGCGGGCTCTCGGGTGGCGCACCCATCGGTTCTTGATGGGTGCGACGAGGGACGTGGATTTTGGAGCCTTTGAGTCATTGGGCCATGGAGGCAATCGGGGGATGAGTTCCTTGCGGGAGAAGGCCGTCAAGACCTTTCGATTCGGTAACACGAGGCCGCAACTCTGGGAAAGCCTCGAGCCCGAGTCGCTCATCGGGGCAACTCGATCCCGAAGTGGCCCAATGACTGAAAGGCTCGCGGGTGTGAGCCCCCGAAAGGGGCTACAGAGATGCCGCTCGCCACGGCGGGCTGCATGCACTCTCCAGGACCTAAGGTTCTGACGCGCCTTAAACGCCGAAGGCTAGACAGCGGCTTTGCCGCCCCCTGTGCGGAAAGGCGAAGCCTTTCCGCACAGCAGAGCGGCGGAGCCGCCAAAGAATTGGAACCATGCCTCCACTCGACTTCACGCGCTGGGCGCTGCTCTGGGGACCAGGGGTTCTGGTGCTCGTGGTATTCAGCTACGCGCTGGTGCGGCTTGCCTACCACTGGATCGACAAGTCAGTGGAAGTGAAGCGGCAGCAGACGGAAAGTCTCTTCGACGTGGCGCGCACTTACCTCCAGCAGTTGGTGAGCGCGCAGAAGTCGCAGGCCGACGCGTTCTCGCGGCTCGCCTCGACGGTGGAGCATCGCGACTCGCATGACGGCCTGGAGCATCAGGAAATGCTGATTGCGTTGAAAGCCATGCGAGAGACGCTGGATTCGGTGGTCGAGGGGCGGAGAGATTTGTAGCGGCGGTCGGCGACCCCCTCACCCCCGACCCCTCTCCCCCAAAGGGGCGAGGGGAGAAATGAAGGTGGGCGACCCAGTCGTGCTGGTGGCGCGGACCCCCTCACCCCCGGCCCCTCTCCCCCGCAAGGGGGGAGGGGAGGCGCGTTGACCGGATTTTTGCTCTCACCCGGGTGGCGCAGACGTCGGTTTTTGATGTGTGCGAGGCGGAGGGCGGGGGTGGCGCACACGTCGGTTTTTGATGTGTGCGATAACGCGAACGCATACATGGCAAACGACGCCACGTATGCGCCACCCCGACGATGTTCCAGGGTGGGATTCTTGCGGGGGGTGGCGCACACGTCGGTTTTTGATGTGTGCGATAACGCGAACGCATACATGGCAAACGACGCCACGTATGCGCCACCCCGGGCGTGACAAAACCGCGATAACGCGAAACGCATACATGGCAAACGAAGCACCGTATGCGCCACCCGACAAGGCCGCCGGTCACAGACCGGCCCTACAGAGGGAATCATGATTGCGAGCTTACGTCACAAGGAAATCATTCGCGGCAAGATCCTCAACTGCCTGGCGCTGATGTATCCGCGTCCGGCGACTCTGCCGCTGATCCAGGGAGAGCTGGACATCTTCGGCTATCCCGTGCCGCTCGACGACGTGATGTTCCACGTCGCGTACCTCGCGGAGAAGGGCCTCGCGACGGTGGAAGAGGTGCGCGGGCCGGTGCCGCGCAAAAAGATTCCGCTGGTGAAGATCACAGCGCGTGGAATCGATTATTTCGATGGGCGGCTGCCCTCGGACGAGGGCGTGTACGTGGAGCCGCATTAAGCCCCCTCACCCCGAGAACGCCGGTCATAGACCGGCGCTACAGGAAAGCGACCCTCACCTCGCCTTCGGCGCCCCTCTCCCGCGCGGGCGGGAGAGGGGAAGGGGGAGAGGGAGGGCATCCTGACCCAGGGCTCGCGCCCTGGGCTACATAGATGCCGCCCGCCGCAGCGGGCTGCATGCGCTCTCCGGGCGTAGCGTTCTGACCGCGCTTTAGGAGCAGCCCGGCGAAGAGGCCGCTACTTTTGGAAACCATCATGCCATCCGAAGAGAACCTGAACGCCGACGTGGTCAACCAGGCCGTCGAGCCAACCGGCGAAGCCGCTGAGAAAACCGGCGCGGCTGCCGGCCAGCCCGGCGATGCCACGGACCAGGCCGGTGCGCCTCCCAAGAAAAGGGGCGGGCGCGAGAAGAAGCACGACAAGAAGGCCGCCATCCTGGGCGCGGTCACCGACCAGAGCGGCTATCGCAAGTCGAAACTCCACGGCAAGGGCCGGTATAACAATTTCACCCATCTTCCTCTTACCACACGCAGCGAGGCGGAGCGGCTGCTCGAAGAGGGAGCGACCTTCGAGGAAGTCACCGAGTGGGTTAACGAGCATCACACGCCCGACAATCCGGAGGAGCCGCAAGGTGTGACGCTCGCCGCGGTCACCGATTATTTTCGCAGCAATTTCGAGATGCAGCGCCGGCGCGTGCGGTACATGCAGAAGACGGCGCAGGAACTGAAGAAAGCCCTGAAGGGCAAAGCCGATAGCGCCATGGCGGAGCTCGCCGACGCCGTGTTCATCACCGGCATCATGGGTCTGAGCCGCGACACCGCGTCGTTCAGCGTGAAGGACGCCAAAAGGGACTTCCTGGCGCGCCAGGCGCAGCGCGACCGGGAGCAGCTCATCGCCTCGCAACTGAAAACCGAGCAGCTGAAGCAGGACAAAATGCGCAACCAGGTGGCCAAGCTGGAGCGAACCCTCACCAAGGGAAAACCGGGAGGGCTCAGCCGCGAAGCGATGCAAAGGATCAAGGACATCTACGGACTCATCGACCAATCGGTGATCGCGAGCGGCGCCCGAAGCGGCGAAAGAGAGCCAGCCCATGCCTAGGCGAAAGCGTGAACCCGCCGTCGAAGTGAGCGCGCCCGGCCCCGCACTCCAGCTTCTGCCCTATCAGCAGCGCTGGGTCGAGGACCGCTCGCCGCTCAAGATCGTCGTCAAGGGGCGACAGATCGGCTTCTCCTTCGCCGCGACGTTGGGCGCGGTGCTCAAGTGCCTGGAACGCAAGACCACCTGGGTGTTTCTCTCCAAGGGCGAACGCCAGTCGCGCCTGCTGATGGAGCGCGTCCACGAGCACATCCACTCGTGCGGCATCGTCGCCCAGGCGTTCGAGTCGACGTCCTTCGAGGGTACGACGACGCGCCAGCTCGAAGCGCGCTTCTCGAACGGCTCGGTGATTTACGGCCTGCCTGCCAATCCCGACACGGCGCGCGGCTATTCGGGCCACGTCACCCTCGACGAATTTGCGTTTCACCTCGATGCCGACAAGATTTACGCCGCGCTCTATCCCACCATCACGCGCGGTTACTCGCTCGAGGTCATCTCGACGCCCAACGGCCAGCAGGGCAAGTTCTTCGAGCTGGCCAAGGCGGCCGGACTTACCGAAGGAGATCCCGCGGCGGACGATGAGTCGGGATGGCGCGCCGAGCCAACGGCGAATGCCGGCGGCAGCGCGCTCGCCTGGTCGGGACACTGGTGCGACATCGCGAAGGCCGTGCGGCAGGGCCTCCAGATTGATCTCGACCTGCTGCGCGCCGGCGTGGACGAGGAAGCGTGGCGGCAGGAGTTCTGCTGCGAGTTTCTGTCGGGCGCGTCGCAGTGGATTCCGCTGGAGCTTTTCGAGCGCTGCGTGTCGCAGGAAGCATCCACCCAGCCGGTCATCCTGAACGCGGAGCGCGAAGGATCTCTCCCCGGTGCATCTGCGTCATCGGCGGAATCCCGTGCGGATTCGCTGTACGCCGGCTGGGACGTGGCCCGCAAGCGCGACCTCTCGGTCATCTGGCTCGCGGAACTGGTGGGCGACGTCACCTGGACGCGCGGCTTGATCGAGATGCGCAATGTGCCCACGCCCGACCAGGTGCGTCAAGCGCGCAGCATCATGCCGCTCGTCCGCCGCATGGAGATCGACCAGAGCGGCATGGGCCTCGCGGTTTTCGAGGCGCTGGAGCGCGAGTTCCCCGACAAGGTCGAGGGCGTGCAGTTCACGACGGCGAAGAAAGAAGCGCTCGCGGTGCGCGCCCGGCGCCGCATGGAGGAGCTGAAGGTGCGGCTGCCCGACGACGACCGCGTCCGCCAATCGTTCCAGTCGGTGAAGAAGTCGTCGAACGCGCTCGGGCAATCGCGTTTCGACGCCGCGCACGACTCGAAGTACGGCCACGCCGACCACTGGTGGGCGTTCTGCCTGGCGGAGGCGGCCGCCCAGCAGCAGCCCGACACCTATCACCTGATCGACACCGCCGAGGTGGTGGGGAGTCCGATCGCGGCGGGCATGTATCGCGCGGCGTTGTAGCGTGACCGAGCGGCTAGGGCGCGCAAGCGCCGGGTGAGGGGTTATTCCAGGGCAGATCGAGAACGGATGACGTGTTGACTCCCATGATGATGTTCCTGGCTACGCTGGTCACCGTCGCGTTTGTAGCGACGGCGCTGAGTTTCCTGGTGCTGGTGACGCGGCTGTCGTGGAGCATGCAGGGTTATGTGGCGACGGAACTCCAGCGCGCCAAGTACGAAGAGCGCATCGTCGCCATGCTGCACGATTACATCGACGTGCAGCGGCAGACCAACGAGCAGCTCTGGATGGCGCTCCAGGTTAACTCCGACCGGATAAACCGCTGGGCGGAAAGCGGTCGCAGGGGAACGGCGGATCGCTGAGAACGGATGGGGACGTGGTGATGGACCGGTTGAGCGAAGAGATTCGCGACGAAATCCTGCGGGGAGTTGTCTTGATAATTCTCATCAAGCACCAGCTCGACTGGGTGGCGTTCAGCAATCTGAAAGTGCAAGTGCAGCGCGGCCAGGGCTACGCGCTCGAGGACGCGGAACTGCGATTCCACCTGGCGTATCTGAGTGATTCGGCGCGCGGCTACGTGGAGTTGAAGCCGCTGCGCGCCGGACGCAGTAGCGCCGAATCATCGTTCGTGCGCGCCACCGCCAAGGCGGTCGACCTGCGTGACGGACGCATCGCGGCGGATCCGGGAGTGGCGTTCTGATGGAGACTATCGCAATGGCAAATTCGGGAATCGAGAGTCCAAGCTCGCGCCAACCGGCGGATTTGGATTTTCAAAATGTCCATCAGGTGGCGGCGGAAGCTTTTCGCCAGGCGCGGCCGGAGATCGACGCGCTGATCGCCGCCATGCCCGCGGAGCGCACGCGTTTGATGGCGTTGATGGCGGCCTGCTGGCTGGAGATCCGTCGCTGGTCGGCTGGCTGTCGAGCCTTCGGGCTACGCCAGCGGTTCATCGTGGCGAGCGGCCCAGTGTCCGGAATGTGCGAACTCGCGGGACCCGGCTGCGGTGATGAGTGCCCGTTTCCGAGCGCCACCCGGCAGGCGCGAGTCCAGGGGCGGCGTGATGTCATCGAGGCCGAGAAATCTTCGGAGGTGAAGGAGTTATGAAAGAAGCTGTGGTGGTTTTCCTGGTGGGACTCGCGGTCGGCGTCGCCGTAGTGGGAATCCTCGGCGCCAAAGTGCTGCGGCAAATCGCCGCGGCCAAAACGGAAGTGACGGGACTGCTTGAACGCGTGGCGCGCGCCGCGGAAAAACGGTGAGGTCCGGCGGCCAATTCCTACCCTCTCCCCGAGCGGGAGAGGGTGGCGCGCAAGCGCCGGGTGAGGGGCTGGCCTTGCGCCACCCCGAGGCAAACTGAGAATCCTATGAAATCGCACTCTTCAGGCAACGGAAATCAGATGAAAGCGCTGGTACGCGATTTACCATCGCCGAACGAACCTGCACCCGCGCCGGTGCCGGGCCGGGGAACGCTCGACCCGGTGTCGACGCCGCGCGGCGAGTTCGAATCCAGCTTCGGCGTCAGCGGCACGCCCATCACCGGCGGCTTCCTCACCGACCTCGGCGAGTACAACCCGGAACTCGCGGGCCGCAACGCCATCCCCACTTACGAAAAGATGCGGCGCGGCGACGCGCAGGTGCGGGCGACGCTCGCCGCCTGCAAGCTGCCGGTGCGCTCGGCGAAGTGGGACGTGGCGCCGGGGCTCGCGGCCTCCGATCCGGGCTTCGCGCGCGCCAAGGAAGTGGCCGGGTTCGTGCGCGAGAATCTGTTCGGCGGACTCGAGTTCCGTACGTCGCTTGGAAGCTGGACGAGCCAGACCTGGGACGACGTGTTGTGCAACGCGCTCCTCATGCTCGACTTCGGCTGCGCCGTCCACGAGGAAATCTGGCGCATCGATGGCTCGGCGGTGCGCCTGCGCCAGCTCGCGGGACGCCTGCCGCTTACGTTCTATCGCTGGCACACCGAAGCGGATGGCGAAACCCTAATCGGGCTCGAGCAGTACGGCTACCGGCGCGGGCGTTTCTTGAACGTCCTGCTGCCTGCCGACAAGATCGCAGTGTTCACTCACGGGCGCGAAGGCGCGAACTTCTGGGGTATGGCGCTCCAGCGCGCCATGTATCCGCACTGGTACGTGAAGAACAAGCTGTATCGGATCGACGCCATCGCCTGCGAGCGCAACGCGCTGGGCGTTCCGGTGTGGCGCTTGGGCCCCGGCTTCTCGCGTGAGGACCGCGACGCGGCTTACAACATGGTCACGCAACTCGCGACGCACGAGGCTACCGGCGCCGTCGAGCCGCCCGGCGACGCGACCACCGGCCTGCGCATTGTGGGGTATCAAGGGCGTGTGCGCGACACCCTGCCTTCGATCCAGCACCACAACGTCATGATCTCGCGCGCCGCGCTCGCCCTGTTCATGGATCTGGCGACCGCCGACCACGGCTCGCGCGCCCTCGGCCAGGTCCACACTGACTTCTTTATGCTGTCGCTCCAAAGCCTCGCCGACCAGGTCGCCGCGGTCATCACCTTGAACACCGTCCGGCGGCTGGTCGACTTCAACTTTGGTGAAGGCGCGCCGCGGCCGCGCCTGATCGTCGCCAACGTGCAGTCGCGCAGCCTGAGTTCCCTGGTCGAGGCGCTCACGGGATTCGCGCAGGCGGGGTTGCTCGTGTCGGAAGAAAACGTCCGCCGCTTTATCCGCGAGGAGCTGGCGCTGCCCGAGGAATCGGCGCGCGGCGTGGTGGCGATCCGCGGCGAAGCGGTCGCGGAGGGCGGCGAGGATATCGCCGGCCGGGTCGAGGAGCCGGGAAAGACTGGGAAGTAACCCTGCTGTAGCGCCGGTCTGTGACCGGCGAATGGCCAAGAAGGCAAGGCCGCCGGTCATAGACCGGCGCTGAGCGCTGAAGTTGAGAGACCAACCATGATGAACACTTGCACCGTTGAATCCGCTGGTCGAACGCCGGCGGTTGAATTCCGTCATCACTTTGCAACGTTGTTGTCGGCGAGCACGCCAGCGCTCGAACGCGGCGGCAAGGCGTATCACGAAATCCCCGTCGCTCTCACGGGCAAATGGATGAAGCGCGGTCAGGAATTCGCGATCACGCCCGAGGACCTCGAGGCGATGGTGCGCAATTTCGCCAAGCGCAAAAACGAGCAGGTGGTGATCGACTACGAGCACGCGAGCGAAACCCCGGAAGTCGCGCTCGGCGGGCCGGTGCCCGCCGCGGGCTGGATCCACGGATTGAGAGTTCGGAGTTCGGAGTTCGGAGCAAGGAGTCTTAACTCTGAACTGAACAACTCTGAACTGAGAAACTGCCTAACGGCCCTCATCGAGTGGACGCCGGAAGCGCGCCGCATGATCCATGACGGACAGTATCGATTCTTTTCGCCCGCCATCGACTGGAACTATCGCGACAAGGAGACGGGTGAGCCGCAAGGCGCCACGCTCACCTCGGGCGCGCTCACCAATCATCCGTTCCTCGAGGAATTGCCGCCGCTGATGCTGACGGATCCCGGCGGGAGCGCGGCCATCCTGGCCGCGTCGTCAGAAAAACCCCAGCGTGCAGGCGGGACGACCGCGCCCGCGGAATCTGCAGAAGGAGAGACACCCATGAAGAAACTCAACCTGAAGCCGCTCACCGAAGGGCCCGAGGCCGGCCATCACGGAGTCTTCGACGGCGAAGACTCGCTCGGATACCTGGACTCCGCCGAATTCGCCGACTATGCGCAACAGCACGTCGAGAACGCGGCGGATTCAGACGCCCCAAACGGCGACGCGTGCACCAGTCAAGAGCTCGCCGAGCGCATCGGCGTAACGCCCACGACCACGTTCGACGAGTTGAGACGCCGGCTGGCCGTGGGCGCGGAATCCGAGGCCGCCGCCTCCCGCGCCATCCTCCTGAGCGAGGCGGCGCGGGACGGCGCGCTCGACAACACCAAGGCGACGGAACTCGCGCGCGAGGGGCGCATCGCGCTCGCCGACTACATCGCCGCGCTGGAAGCCGATCGCGCTCTCAGCGAGGCGGTACGCGCCGGCAAGATCCTGCCGCGCGAGCGGCAGTTCTTCTTCCGTGACGCGCTCGAGCGCCCGCGCGAGTTCGCCGACTACATCCTGCGCGCGGCGCCGCGCGTCCCGCTGGGCAGCCTGGGTCTCGCGTCGGGCAGCGCCCTGGGAGTGGATGAGGAAGTGCGAGTGCGCACGGAAAGCGTGATGGCCGACGAGAAACTGAGTTACTCGAAGGCGCTCAAGAAGGTTTTCGCCGGCGACCACGAGCTCGCCGCGCGGTATCACAGCGCGCACCGGCGACGCCTGGCGGGCGATGGCAGCGCCGAGAGTGCGGCACAGGGGATTTCGCAATAACCAAGCTCTCGGCAATCAGCCGTCAGCGGTCCGCAAACCGGCCGTTGGAGGGTGCTGATAGCTGAAGGCTGAAAGCTGACAGCTCACAGGAGAAAACGATGGCAGCAATCAATGGATTGGCGCTCGGATTCCGCTCTGACGCGAACGTCCGGGTCCACAAGTTCACCGTGATGGTGAAGTCGACGGCCAACACGTCGAACCAGAAAACGCAATACGCGGCAGTGCCGGCGGCGCAGAACGCGGCCGGGATCCTCGGAGTGCTCGCCGAGCACTTCGTCGAGCCCAACTACTTCGTGGCGCAGGGCACCAACCCGACGACGGTGACGGGCTCGACGCCCACGCTTTACAACCTGCAGAACCGTGGCATGACGCTGCAGTTGAACGGCGTAGCGCGCTGTCTCGCCGCCGGCGCCATCAATCAGGGCGATACGCTCATCGTGGCCGACAGCTACGGACGCGTCCAGTCGCTTGCGACGTCGGGCATCGCCTCGGGGACCACGGTCTATCCCGTGGGCATCGCGCAGCACGCCGTCTCGAACGCGAACGACGTCGTGCAAGTACGGTTGGATTTCAGCCAGACGAAGATGTAACGCGGCTGGGGTGATCACCGCGAACTGGCTCGCGTGATCCCAGCGGACGGCGTGGCGCTAGCACGAATCGCGCCATCGTGTCGCCGGGCGGCTGAACCATCTCCAGAATGGCTCAATCGCTCGAAGGCTCGATGGCCGGATCCGGGAGCAGACGGCGCTCGCCTGATGGCTTCAACTGCTTCGCCGCGCGCGGAGCATCTGCTCGGAGCAAAACGCATGGCGGATATTTCGCTGCAATACCTCGATCAGCCGCTCTCGAACGTCAGCGTCGGATACAAGAACGACGACTACTACGCCGAGCAGCTCTTTCCCGTCGCGCCGGTCATGAAACAGTCCGGCCGCTACTGGGTGTACGGCCGGGAGAAGTTCCGGCAGTATGAAACCATCCGGCACGCCGGCGCCGAGGCGCGCGAGATCGCGCCCTGGTCGCTCTCCAATAACCCGTACTTCTGCGACGACCATTCGCTGAAGGACAAAATCTCCGACGAAGAGCGCGCCAACTCGGACGGCATCGACCTCGAGATCAACACCACCGAGAACCTCACCAACGCGGTGTTGCTCGACCTCGAGCTCCGCGTCGCCAACCTGGTGCTCGGCGGGACGATTTCGAACACCACGCTCTCCGGCACCAGCCAGTGGTCCGACTACGTCAACTCTGACCCGGTGGCGGCGGTCGAGGCGCAGAAGACGGTGGTGAAGAAGGCCATCGCCAAGGCGCCCAACACGCTCGCGGTGTCGTATCCCGTCTTCGCGACGCTGCGCCAGCATCCGAAGATCATCGACCGCTTCAAGTACACCCAGGTGGGCGTGCTCGACGCCGATGCGCTCAAGGCGGCGTTCAGCGTGGATAACTTCTGGGTGATGGGCGCCGAGTACGACACGGCGAACGAAGGCCAGACGCCATCGCTCGATTTCGTCTGGGGCAAGAATGCCGTGCTGGCCTACGTTCTGCCCGAGCCGCGCCGCCGCGAAGTGACGCTCGGCTACACCTTCCGGTGGCTGTTCGGCGCGCCGGAGCTGGGCGGGACGCTCGTTAAGCGGTATCGCGAAGAGAAGAAGACCGCCGACGTGATCGAAGTGCATCGCTACGACGACATCCAGGCGGTCGCGTCACAGGCCGGGTTCGTGTTTCTCAACGCAACCGCATAGCGGTCGCGGCTCTCAGCGTTCAGCTGTCAGCAATCAGCTCTTGCTCGCTGGCTGCTGACAGCTGATGGCTGAATGCTGATCGCTGAGACGAAAGGAGCAATGAAATGTCGAAGTTCAAAGTGTTGCGCCCCATCGAGCATTCGCTCTGCCTCTATTTGCCCGCGGGCGCGGCGGTGCCTGAGAAGGCTAAGAGCGCCGCTCACGGTGGGGATATCCCAGTCGACGCGTCCGGAACCATCGAGCTGAGCGATCAGGGGGCAGCAGCGCTGACGCGCGGCCAGGTGGAACGCATCGAGCCGCCGGCGGAGGAGCAAACGAAAGGGCGCAACGTCAAAGGCAAAGGTTAGTAAAGGTGCGGGAGCGCGGGCGCTTGGCCTACAAAGAAGGCGCAGACCTCAGAAGGTCTGCGCCACCCCGCAAGCCGCTGAACGCCGCGGATCGCTGACAAGGAGTGAAACATGGCAGTCACCATTACACCGGTTTACCAGTTCGTCGAGGAGACCAATCAGGGAGTCTTTTTGCGCAACGCCAAGCTGGCGGTGAGCGGCTTGCCTGCGAACGGCGTGACCACCGTTCCGCATGGCCTCACGGATGTAAGAGGCAACGGCATCACGCCCATCATGGTGGGACTCGAGCCGAAGTCGAACAGCAACTTCTGGGAAAACGCCGCCGCTGACTCGACCAACGTGTACGTGGGCGTCGGCGCGGCGAGCGGTACGCATGCCGTGGACCTTTACCTGATGTACTGACGTGCGAGGAGTCAGGAGTCAGGAGTCAGAAGCTAGAAGTGAGAAGTCAGGTTAAGAAACCAAGACCGCGAATCCGCAGATGACGCAGAGCCTTGCTTTCAATCTGTGCAATCTGCGAAATCTGCGGATTCGGACATTCTGACTCCTGGCTCCTGACTTCTGATCTCGAGAGGTTCTCATGGGATACACAACCGTCTCCAATGTCGCCGGCATGTTTCCGACCTTTGTGCGCGGCACGCCGCAGCAGAAGCCAACCGACGCGTTGATCCAGCGCTACATCGATGATGTGACCGCGGAGCTCGATGCGGTGCTCGACCGGCGCTTCGGCGAACAGATCCTCGGCTACGGACCGGCGTCACCCGCGAACTTCCAAGCGTTCCTCGCGGCGCTGCCGGCGGCAAACGTCGCCTGGCAGGCGAGCACGGCTTACGCACTCGGCGCTCTGGTGCTCGACGCCAATGGCAACGTCGAGCAGGTGGCGACGGCGGGCACGTCCGGGTCGAGCGCGCCCAACTGGAACGCTGTGGTGGGCGGCTCGACCGCGGACGCGAGCGTCGTCTGGCAAAACGTCACCAGTGACGCCAGCCGCATCCTCGAGAAGATCAACCGTTACGGCGCCGCCATGCAGCTTGGCGAGACGCTCGGGACACTGGGCGTCGCGGGCGCCCGCGACATGGCCAAGAGCTTTCGTGACGACTTCGTCGGGCTGTTCAACGATCTCGATGCCCGCGACGACAAGGGCCATCCGCTCCCGAGCGGCCGTTACGACCATTTGTTTGACATGCAGGCGCGCACTGAGACGCCGCGCCCGGGCCTGAAGTCGATTGCGGGCGGCGACCAACCTGACGATCAGACGCCCGGCGATGCGGGCAGTTCGCAGGTGTTCGGCAAGTTCGATAAACGAGGAACATGAATCCGCAGATTACTCAGATGACGCAGAGCCGGTTTTTGAATCTGTGAAATCTGCGAAATCTGTGGATTGCTCGTCAATTCTGACTCCTGACTAGTGAATTGCTATGCCCTACACGCCGGCTTACAACGCGCTGTTCGCGAAACCGCTGCTCAACCAGTTGATCGCCATTATCCAGCGCGATCAGGCGGCGGCACTGGCGATTGTGAATGCGTCGCTCGCGCCGATTACCGAGTTTCACAAGGGACCGGGGGCGCGAACGGCGTTCCCCTGGCTGCTGCTGACTGCGAATTCCACGCAATTCGAGACGCAGGCAGTGGGCACGCGGCACTCGACGGCACGTGTCGCGCTGGCGCTCGACGTCGGCCAGTTTGACCAGGAGATGGCGCAGGACAACGCGCAAGACTACGCGCGCCTGCTCGACATGATTATTACCAGCGCCGGTCCGCCACCCAGTTTTGTGGACTTCTCGACGCCGCTCCCGATCACGCACGAGACGGTCCCGGGCGGCACGACTTCGCCGGGCGCGCTGGGATCGGTGCAGGACGTTTTCGTGGCGTCTCATAGCTACAACGTCGCGACGCTGCCGGAAATCCAGTCGCCGGTGTTGCGCGTCACGCTGGAAGTGCTGTTTGAGCTGGAAGAAACCTAGGAGACTGCGATGCCCAGTTTCACCATAACGGTTCCCGATATCCACCAGGGGCCAGGATTCCTCTGGTACAACGTGCAGGCGCCGGCGGCGGGCGCGCGGTTGCTCGTCGACACAGGCGGCAATCCGGTCGGCGGGTCGCCCGTCCCGATGGGCGCCTCAGAAGGCGCGGCGACGTTCCACATGGAAGCGAAGCTCGAGGAGATTTCGATCGACCAGGAGACCGGCCCGGTGGACGTGGTGATGACGGCGGAGAGCGCGTACATCGAAGTGTCGCTCAAGGAGTCATCGCTCTCGAAGGTCGCGAAAGCGCTGGCGCACGCCAGCTACTCGAGCGGCGCCGACACCGGACTGCCCTCGGGCGCCCAGGCGTACGAGGAAATCACCGTCGGTGGGCTGGTCGCGATTCCGCAGGCGCCGGTGGCGCTCGTCTCGCCGCGCCGCGGGTTTTCGAGTCCCGGCAAGTTCCTGGTGGCGTGCCTCTACAACACGTACGCCAAAGACCCGTATCAGGTCGGGTTCACGCGCACCAAAGAGGCGGTCTACAAAGTGCGATTCGAGGGACTCGCGGTGCTCTCGCGCGCCCAGGGCGACCGCGTGGCGCAGTTCTACCGCCAGACATAGGACCGGGTAGCCACAGAGGCGCAGAGACACGGAGAAGGACTGGAAGAGCGCAGGAAATCTTTCTTAGGCTTTTCTTGTCTTTACGTCTGTTGGCTTTTTCTCTGTGTCTCAGTGCCTCTGTGGCCAGAAAGGGTATTCGACGATGGAAAAGGAGAATCACTTGGCGACACCCGAGGATTTCCGCCAGGCGGCGCTTGCGCATCAGAATCCGCCCGAGCGCGTCGTCCTGCCGCAGCTTGGCCGCGCAGTATTGATGCGGCGCCCCACGCCGATGTGGTTCGTCTTTCGCGGACGATTGCCGCAGAGCCTGGCGATCCGCGCTTTTCCCGGCGTCGCTGGTCCAGGCGAACCCGGGTCGGGCTCGGACGGGGCAGTTGGGTCGAGCGGCAATGCGGTCGAAGAGCTGACGCTGCTCGCGGACTGGATTCTTATGCTGCTCGAAGACGTGATGGTCTCGCCGCGCGTCTCGCTTCAACCGGGCGCGGACGAGATATCCCCTGACTTGCTCGACTCCGAGGACGTGAACTTCATCATCCGGTGGGCATATGGCGAGGTCGGCTCGAACGCTCGAGACGACCTCGTGCCCTTTCGCGCGGAGCGTCAACCTGCTGCTGCTGGCGCAAGTGGCGGAGACGTGGTCGTGCCGTCCGAGTGAGTTGCTGGAAGCCAAGGGTACGGCGGCGCTCCAAATCGATATCGCCGCGGCGCTGGCGCTTTGGCGCTGGCGGGAACAACGGAAGGAAGTAGCGAACAGGGAGTAGCGGCATTTGCGCAGGTCACGCGTAGCCACGGTCAGTGCTTTTCTGACCGTGGGACTCGTGGATGGCAAGAAGCCCGCCACCGGTTCAAAGTCGCAGACTGATTCTTATGGCCCAACAGAATTCAAGTTCGTCTGCCGGGTTTCCCGGCCCCCAGGACGCCGCCAGCCTGATTCAGGCGTTGTCGTCCAAGAGCGCGCAGACGCTCTCGAGCTCGCTCAACCAGCAATTGCAGACGGCGCAAGAAGGCCTGAACACCTGGACGCAGAACTTCACCGAGCAATTGAACGTGGCGCAGACGTCGATGAATGCGTTCAAGTCGACGTCGGACATCATGTTCGGCGGGCTGGCGACGGGCATGACGCGGACCGTCGCCAACGCCGTGACCTACTCGAAGTCGATTGGTGACGCGGTCGACAAAGCGCTCAAGTCGACTCTCACCGCCATCACCGGCGAAGCCGTGGTCCGCGCGCTCTACAACACCGGCCTGGGCTTCTACTTCCTCGCCATCCAGGCTTACGACCAGGCGGCGCAGGCGTTCGAAGCGGCGGCGGTTTTCGGCAGTATCGCGGGCGCGGCCGGCGCGCTCGCCAGCGCCGTGCCGGGTGGCGCTACGGGATCGACGAAAGGGAAGAGCGCCGCCAGCTCCCAGTCCAAGAGCGCGACGAGCACGTCGGCGTCGAGTGGAAGCGCGGGCGGCAGCCTGACGGTGATGGTGGTGGGCGAGGCGCAGGCCGCAAGCTGGCTCACGCAGGTGATCAATACGGGCGTCGAGAATTACGACTTGAAGCTGGTGGCGAGTCACACCAAGCGTTCGGCGCCGGCGGGGCGGTGAAGGGGAGGAGCCACGGAGGCACAGAAAGGTGGCGAGCATTGTAGCGGCGCTCTCTGAGCGCCGAAAGGCCGGCGGCCAGAGGCCGCCGCTACAGAGCGTGTTGGCGAAAGGCGTTTGATGGCGTATCCCAAGATCATTTACGACCCTGGCACCGGACCCACGACGCTAAACTTCTTGCGTCCGCCGCGCACCGTGCCCGCTTACGAATATGTCGCAACGCGACACGATAACGTGGCGTCGTCGGGCGTGCGCGAGTCGATCATCGAGCGCGTCGACCAGTTCCTCGAGTTCACCATGGAGCACGTGGCACTCGGCTCGGACGTCGCGGCCTGGTCCGCATTCATGACTTACGCGCTGCGCGGCGGCCAGTTTAGCTACTACCCGGACAGCTCGCAGAGCGCGTTCACCAACTACGGGCTGGAAGATACGGACTGGAAGGCCGAGTACAAGCACGCCGGCCAGTACACGTTCAAGGCGAAGTTCAGGCAAGTGGTGACGTGAGGCCCAAGGGAGTAGGCGAGAAGCGGATAGCGGGTGGTAAGAAAGGCAGAAGGGCTAAGGCTGAGCGCTGACAGCTAAAAGCTGAAATGATTCAAGGCAATCAAACCTGGCAGAACGCATTAGCGCAGCAGGCCAAGCAGCCGCTCTACACGTTTGAGATTCCGGACTTCGGCATCGTCATCGCGAGCTTTTCGGCCAGCGCCGACAACGTGACGCTGGGCGGTTATGGGATCACGGTGTACGGCGTGGGCGGCTACGGCACGTAGGAGACCTGGGAGCGCAGGCGTCTCGCCCGCAAGGGCGGGCAGGATGCCCGCGCCCCCCAGGAGTGAGATCGATCTGATGGCTTCGGTCAAAGACTACTATCCCGGCGATTTTTGGGGCGATGTGCAGCAGTCGCTCAAGTGGCTGTACTCGCGCCAGAACGCCTCGATCGGCGGTTGGCAGGCGAGCGCGCAGCCGACGCTCACGAGTCCCGCGCTCGCCGAATGCGGCATCGTCTCGACACCGAATTTTTCAACGTTCGCCGAGACCGTGTTTGAGAACATCATCATCGATCCGCCGGTGGGCGTCGCGCTCGACGGCTCGGGCGGGCCGGACGGGTTTCCTGTCAATTTTTCGCCGCAAGGACTGCCCACCGGCAACATTTTCCTGAACGTTTTCACGAACGCCGCTTCGCAACCGGTCACCGGACACTGCTTTTCGCTGCTCGATCCCGTCGCGAACTATCGCGTCGACGTCTACTCGCGCACCGACAAATTGTATTACCAGGGCGGCTCGACGCTGGTGGATTTGGGCGGCGGACTCGCCAGTTGGGGACCCCTCACCGCCGCGCCGGGCGCGGTGATCGCCGTTTTGTATCCGGCGACCCAGCCGCAGCCCGCGCTGGGCACAGGCTTCGGTGCGTTGCCCGCTGGGTGGCTGGCGCACTCGAACACCGGAGTCGGTCCGAAGCTCGCGAACTATTTTGCGCGCGTCTACGCGAAGACCGACATCGAGTACCTGCAAGAGGACAACATCCCCATCGTGGTTCAGGACGGCTATCACGCGCGCGCCGGGTCGAGTGTGGTGCCGGCGTCGGGCGTGCTGACCATACACATCGTCTACGTGGACCCCGTGACGGGCCCGACGGTCGTCTACACGTCGCTCCAGACGCTCGCCGCCTATCAGAGCCTGGTGCGCTCGTTCCGGGTGCCAACGTCTGATCCGCTGTTCGTGCCGGACGTGACCGCGTCGAATTCCGCGGCGCTCGAGAATCGCAGCTTCATCTACGACGACGCGCTGGCCATCATCGCGTTCTCGATCGCGGGCAATTTCACCGCCGCCGCCAAAATCTGGAAACAGCTGAATTTTCTGCTCGACAATCCCGGCTACCTCGCCTCGCACATTCTCGAAAACGCCGAGGACGGCTCGACCGCGCGCTGGTCGCCTTCGGGCACCGGCAGCATTACCAACCTGAACGATCCCACCGAGCCGCCGTACGGTACCGGCAACGTGCTGAAGTTCCACGCCGCGACCGTGGGCGACGCGTTCACCTACGTCGGCAGCGGCTTTCCGGACACGACCGACCCGATGATCGAGTTCGAGCACAAGGAGGCCGAGGGGGTGACGTTCGCCTTCGACATCGGCGTCACGTCGGCGGCGGGCGCGGTCACCAAAATTAGCGTCACGTCGGCGGCGGCTGGCGCGGCGACCTATAATGCGTTGACGAAGACCATCACCGTACCCATCGGCGCGGGCGCGAACACGTACCGCACCAATCTGCTGAATCTCGGGTCGCTCGTTTCGAGTCTTGCGGCCGACACGCTGCAATCGCTCGCGAGCTTCAAGGTGACGCTCACCGCCACCGGCGATTGTTACTTCGACAACTTCAGCGTCGGCGGCTTGCAACCCGCGAACTCGCTCTGTTTTTCGTACGACATTTATTACGGCCAAGTGGACCAGGCCTACATCCGTGCCGGTGCCATGGCCTGGGTGTGCTTTGCCTACACGATTTACATGGCGATGGCGCTCGACTACACGCCGGTTCTCTATCTCCAGCGCATGCTTAACTTTTTGCTCAGCCTCCAGTCCGCGGATCACGACCTGCGCAACGGCCTGCTCTATCTCGGCTACGGCGAGTATCAGGACCCGGGCTACCAGTTCGTCCCGGCACTGCAGAACTCCGTCTCCACCGAGCACAACATCGATGCCTACTTCGCTTTCATGCGCGCGTCGAAGCTTCTTCCCACTGCCGCCACGCAACTGCTCAAAGCCGGCACGATCAACGGCACGCAGGCTGCGTCGCTGAATGCGACCGCCGCGGCCGTCGCGAGCGCGGCGAATACCATCGCCACCGGCCTGACTACGAACCTGTATATTCCGCCGGGCTCGAATCCCGGCCACTTCGCGCAGGGCGCGAACTCTACCGGGCTCGACACCTCCGAGGCGCTCGACGCCTCGGGCACGTGGGCGGCGCTCTTCTGCCACTCCGTCGGCGACGACGCGATGGCGACCGAGTGCCTGAAATTCGTCTACCAGAATTTTTATTTGCAGAACCAGCCGATCGTGCTGTCGTCCGCGTCGAGCAGTTACAACGAGGCCTATCAGCAGCCCCAGACCTTCAGCGGCTTCAAGCCCTACAACGACTCGCCGGGGGGATACTCGGGGTCGCCGCTTTCGGTCTGGCAGGAAGGCACCTGGGGCATGATCGCGGCGCTGCTGCGGCTCTACAGCGTCTCGACGGTTGCGTCTTATTTCGCCGGCGTCACGGGCAGCCTGGATGCGTTCCTCAGCACGCTGGTCGGCGGCCAGCGCATCGTGAGGTCGACCACCGGCGACGGCTCGTTCCTCGATTACTCGCTCGCCGCGCGCGGATTGCCCTACGAATTCACCGTGTGGCCGGGCCTTGCCCCGACCGCGTGGTTCTGGATCACCGCGATCAACAGCGGCGTGCTGCTCGCGACCGACACCGATCCGCAGTCGCTGCCTTATCTGATCATCCCGCCCGGTCAGAGCCAGAGCATCAGCGAGCTCGACGGCTCGAGCACCATCAGCAGCTTCAATATCCAAACCATCGACCCGGCGGGCGTGCTCAAGGCGCTCGCCGCGCAGCAAAATCTGATTGGCAACGTCGCGCGCTTCAAGATGGGTTTCCCCGGTCAGGCGCTGGGCGATTTCACGCCGCTCCACACCGTGCAACTGGTGAGCACCGGATTCGATTCCCAAGGCCGCATGACCTTCTCGTGCGCCGATCTTCAGCGCTTCATGCAGAGCGCGCAGCTCTGGACGAACGGCGGTCCGCTGCCCTGGACTCCCGGCCTGACGGCGTCCGTGCCGGCGGGCGGCCCCGCTCTTCTTCCCAACGCCTATCCTACCGGCGACCAGAATCCGCGCTGGCTGCGCGGGCATCCGCTCGAGATTTATCTCGCCGCCATGCAGAACGAGCTCGGCGTGGGACAGGACCCGTCGATTCCCCAAAGTGGCTGGGCCATCTACATCCCTGGCCAGGACTGGACGCTGATCAATCCGAATCCCTATCTCGACGTTCCCGGGATTCTGGCGCTGCGCGACGGTCCATTTTCGGGCGACTGGTTCGAGTTCAAGATCACGCGGCCCGTGACCGGCAAGCAGTGGCTTGAAGACGAAATCCTGAAGGTGCTCGGACTCTACACCATCGTCCACGCTGACGGGCGCCTGTCGCTCAAGCCGATGAAGCCGCTGGGGACGGCGCAACCGGTGATGGCGCTGAACCAGAAGAACATCGTTGGCCTGCCTAGCGCGTCGCGGCTGCCGGTGGTCAACGTGGTCACCGTGCGCATGAACGTGGACGACTCGGTCACGACCACCGCCGCGCGCACTTATCGGTATGAAGTGACCTTCGAACAGGAGACTTCAATCGATCAGTATCAGCAGCAGTACACGCAGCAGGTGGAAACCAACGGTCTGCGCGTGTCCTACGGCGGCAACCTACGCGCCTTCCTGCTCGCGGACCGCATCTTCCGCCGGCACGCTTTCGGCACGCCTGAGTACAAAGTGAAGGCGTTCCTTTCGAGTGTGGTGCTCGAGCTCGGCGACCTGGTGTGGCTCAGCCATCCGTTGCTGCCGGATTTCGTCAGCGGCAACGTGGGACTGAACAACGTCGTGTGCGAGGTCATCGACCGTCAGCCCAACTACGCCGACGGCTCGATGCAATTCCAACTGCTCGACACGCGCTTCACCGAGCTGACCACGCCGTACCAGATCGCGCCGCTCGCGGCCGGAGTTCCGAACTACTCGCAGGCGAGCGCTGCACAGCAGAAGCAATATATGTTCGTGTCGTTCAGCGCGACCGGCGGTCTGAACGCCGACGGCACGCCCGGCAACACCATTTATTGAGCGGTCCTGACTATGAGCCAACTGACGTTCGCTGCCATCCCCGGCTTCTTCGATATTGCGGACTCGCTGTTGACCGGCGGCAATCCGCTGACCGATGACGCGATCTTGAAGATCAGCCACAATGCGAAGTTTGCGGCCGTGCGCACCGAGCTGCTGTTTATGGGATTTTTCAAGCCGGGCGACACCGTGCCTACGCCGGTGAGTCCGGTGGACAGCTACGCCTACTCGCGCGCCGAGTGCCTGTTTCTGCCCATCTTCGCTTCCAGCCGTTCGCCCGCCGCGGGGTTTGTCTCGGGGCAGGCCACGTTTCCTGTGCTGTCGAACAACGATCCGGGGCAGGGTAGTCTTGTCGTGGTGCCCTACCAGCTCGACATCAATGACACAACGGGCGCGGTGACCTGCCAGACCTACTGGTCGACAAGCGGCGCCGAGAACCAGGGCGTCGTCAAGGTGTACTGCGTCGCCGTGCGCTCGAGTATCAACACTTCTGACTGAGGACTTATGAAATTGGTGAATACCCAGTTTCTAGACTTCGAGGTTCTATGGCCGTAACGCGAACTGTTCTGCCGCGCAAAGGATTGATTCAATCGCAGCATGGTCTCACGGGTTACGAGGCCGATCAGGACGCGAACTGGCTGCTGCTCGATAGCCGGGTGGCGTTCGCGTCTGAGCTGAGTCTTGCGCAAGCTGGCGACCTGGGAATCAACGGCGTCGCCTCGGGCCTCGGGCTCGCGACAGCTTCGGGACTCGTGCCGGGCTTGACGAATGGAATCCTTTACGCCCAAGGCTCGCGCTTCGCTCCCGCGGCGGCGCCCGTCCCGCCCGCCGCTCCGCCAAACGCCATCAGCTATCTGTTCTATAACTCGACCAACGGCTTCTATTACCAGCCGGGCGCGGTGGGCGCGACGCCGGGTGACGCGCTCATCGGGCAAGTGGTGGCCAGCGGATCCGCGGTGACCGCGGTGACGCCGGCCACCAAGGTCTACGGCATGGTCAGCATCGCTGTGTCCGCGCCCGGTAACTTCACCGCGCCACACATGCTGGGACGTCCGCCGCTCGGCGTCATCATCCAGATGACGGCCGCCGGCGCCATGTGGTTTCAGCCCAGTATGTTCGACGGGATCAATCTGTATATGGTCTCGTCCGCTCCGGGACTCACTGCCAAGGTGCAGGTGTGGTGACAAGACAAAGAAGCGCAGGTCGGACGCAAAGGAAGTCAGTAGTGGGCTAGTTTCGCGCCAATATGCGGACAGCCACATGGCGCATTTCTTTGATACACCCGTCATGCACGCGCGTGGCGCAGATCGAGCACCCTTTAAGGCGACTGTTAACAACTTGTGTTTGAGTTTCGCTGTCAAATCTGTTCATGCTGCCACTATGCCAAAGCGCTTTAGGATTGTCAGGCACGAAATAGACGAACGTGGTAGAATACGGCTTGATATTGAACACGAATTGGTGTAGATGCTGAAACCCGAGAGGACGGTTCTGCGTCTAATACTACGAACGCAGGGGAACGCACTATGACTGTCGCCAAAATGATTGAGCAGGCTTTGAAAGAAAATCCTGACCTCTATTTGGTACTGGAAATCGCTGCGCGCGCACACGAAGTCGAGGGCAAGGAGACGCCTCTCTACACAGGAATGGCGAACGATACAGTGGTCATACCAACTAGTTTGCAGTGTCCTGTACCACCAGAGAGGCTTTGCTAGACTCGAAGAGTTTGATCTTGATTAGTGGTGCCTGCAGTTGAACGTTCATCTGCACTTCAGACCTGACGTAATACTCCCAGACTAGTTTCCAGAGTTCGTCGTCTTTGTCGAGTACCTCGACGTTTAGTTCGAGTTCTCGCTTCGCCGTCTCACCGTCAATGAACTGGCCATGGACCGGGAAGAGCTGCTTCGACAAGAGCTTCTCAGCTATTTCGTTTGCTTTCCTGGCGCGAATCTTCTTGTTCGGAAACGACGGCATCAACATGTACTTCTCGAGTAAGCGTGCTGCCGTTTTCTTTGCAAAGTCAATTTGGTGATCCATTTCTTGGGTGAACGGTATGTTGAGCCCGGCTAGCTGTTGCAGCAGGCCAACAGTTGGAGTCTTGTCCTTAATCGCATCCTTAATTCCCTTCATCAGGTTGTCGCGGGATTCGACAAATGCAAGAGCCGAGATCTGCTGCGTAGCTCCCGAAACGACAATTCGTACCTGGGGGTCAATTGGACCCAATTCAGAGCAATATCCCATCACAATCGTATCTGAACCCAACGCCATAACGGTGGCGGCACTTTTGGCAATGTTCGGAACGATGACACGCAGCTTCCGGTTGTTACCGGAAAGGTGACTCCGACACATGTCCACCATCTTTTCGACGATCGTCCCGTCTCCACCTGGGCTATGAAGCAGAACATTGATTTGCTCCGCGCCTGAAACGGAATTGAGGACAGTCTCAAAAGAAGGTATATCGACAGACTCCATGCTGGCTCGTGGATGTCCGAATCGAAATACGTAGCTGATCATGCGGTTGTGCGCTCCATACCGAGCGGAAAGCTTTTCCTCAACGGTCTGTATAAGCTTCTGGCGTTTTTGGAGCTGCACTACGTTGGCGTTCAGTTCATTGAGAATATCGACGAATAGTGGGCCTTGCTTCAATTTTTCTTCTGGAGTCTGGGCTTGTTTTGGCGCCGGAGTTCCCGGAGGGGTGGACACGATAAATATCCTCCTATGGTTTCTTCGTTTTCTTCCAACGCGCCCTAGCGGCCCTTCTGGCCACCTTCCGCCGTTCTTCGCGCGTCATGGTAGTCAAACGCCGCTTCCCACCGATCTGACCGCCCAACCGGCCCATTTCTGCCATCACGCGAGAAATTTCGGATGTGGTAACGGAAGGAGGGGCTGCGATGGGTTCTTGTAGTTGAGGTTCGGCAGTAGACAACCGAGCCAAATGGTGAGCAAGCTGATCTACGTCGCCCGGTCTAGCGTTCTTGCTAAATCGCTTTGGCATGTAACAAGTATGTCCACTCTCAAGGAATTCGTCAACAGGCTAGTTTCAAGGTAGTCCGCTACCAGGAAGGCGCTGGCATGGCTCGTCCGCATCGATTAGAGTTACAATGACCTCCAGGTTCGATGGAGGTCGTCGTGAGCCTGCTTCTCAACCACAAGAACGCCGTCCCAGCCAGTATCGCGATTCTCCTGCTTAGTCTGATTCCTACGCGAGTTGCGGCTGCTCCCGCGTTTCAAGACACGAACTTCACCCTCGACGGAAAGATCACCGAGCATACGGCCGGCAAGCTGACCGTCAGCACCGAAGAGAACATCATCTTCCACGTGCGCTACACCGACAAGACCGAGATCAAGCATCAGGACGGGAGCGCGGCTTCCGAGAAAGACCTGAGCGTCGGCGTGAAGATCCACGTGGACGGAGACCTGAACGATTCGGGCGAGATTGCCGCACAGAAGATCGAGATCGAGGCTGAGTCTGCTGCGCCGAAATGAAGAATCGCTTGCCACGAGCCGGCAGGACGGTTTCTCATTCCTCAAGTATTTTGATTTTCTTGCCGCGGCCTTGCGCCATCGCCTGCCGGTAGACGTAACCCGCCACAGCCACGTCCCAGATCGCGATGCCGTTTGATTTGAACAACGTGATTTTATTATCCGACTTGCGGCCGTTCCGGCTGCCTGCCACGATCTCGTGCAGTTCGTGGACATCCTCCCAGCGCGATGGACTGCTTTTGAAACCCTGAATGAGGTCGCCAGACTCCTCGCGGGCCTGCTCGAGACTGTCGACGACGATGGCGTCAGCGCGGGCGATGGCGGCGTCGTCCAGCTCGCGTCGCTTGGCCATGTTGGCGCCGATGGCGTTGATGTGCGTTCCGGGGCGCAGCCAGTCGCCCTGGACAACGGGCTGGTTCGACGTGGTCGCGGTGATCACGATGTCGGCGTCGCGCGCCGCCGCTTCCGCGCTCTCGGCGGGCTCGACGACAATGCCAAGTTGGTTCGACATCTCGCGACAGAAAGTGCTTCGCCGCTCGGTGTCGCGACCGAAAGCGCGTGCTTGAGCGATCTTCCTGACCTCGGCGACCGCCGCAAGCTGAGTGCGTGCTTGCCCTCCCGCGCCAATCACGCCCGCACGAGTTGAGTTCGCGCGCGCCAGATACTTCGTGGCTACGCCGCTCGCGGCGCCGGTGCGCAATCGTCCCAGATGATCCGCTTCGAGCATGGCGAGCAGCCGGCCGGTGTTCGCTTCATAGAGCAGCACGACGAACCGAAAGCTGCCGCGCGTCACGCTGTAGATCTTCATCCCCATCAAGTTGTCTTCGGGCAAGGCGGCGGCCATGTAGTGCAGCGACGCGTGAGGCAGGAGGATGCGCTCGCGCGAACGGTTGATCGCCTGGCCCTTGTGCTGGGCGAGGAAACTTGCTTCCACGAGCTCAATCGCGCGCGCCATGGGCAGCAGCGCGAGAACGTCCTCTTCAGTGAGCAGTAGCATGGTGGCCTCAAGATTTCAGCGGAACCGCCAGAGCAGTGCCGCCGCAACAAGGAGCAGTCCAGCCGCGACGGCGACGTAGGGAAACGCGGTGCGCATGAACGGAACACGATACCAGAAGCTGGTCTGCTGCCAATGCTCGTCCGCCGCATCGAACATAGGCCGAACCGCTTCCCAGAGGATGTCGAGGAGCAAGCGTTCCGCGGCCTGGCCAAACTCGGGCGTCGCGGCCGCCGGGCTGCCGATGTATCCCATTTGATTGCCGAGCCGCAAGGGATAGTTGTAACGCAGCGCATCGATGAGCGGGAAGCGAACGGGCGCGAGGTTCGCGTGTGCCGGATCGACCAGATCCGGGCGCACCCGCATGAGCAAGGATGTCTCCCACAGGCCGCCGTGCGCGTCGCCGCGTAACGCTTCGCGCTCGGCCTGGGTCAAGGGCCGGCCCAGCAGCGGCTCGAGCCGGCCGGTATACCGTCCGCGCAGAAGGTTCCAGAGGATCGGCCCGCTGACGGAAAGCATCCGCACGCCGTAGCGCCGGGAGACGGCAGCAGCAGCTTCCTCCAGGGCGACGACGTGACGCGGGCCGCCGTGTCCGTTGGTGACGATGATGAAACGGAAACCATGGCGAGCGAGCGCCGCTCCGTAGTCGAGCGCCGCGTTGCGCACCGTGCGCGCGCGCACCAGCAGTGTTCCTGCCTTGTCGAACGCCGACGCGCCAACGGGAATCGGCGGGCCAATCACCGCCGTCCAGCCGGGCTTGACCTCGTCGAGGCGTTTCGCTAGCGCTTCGTTGAAATACTCGGCGTGGAAGAGGTCGGTACCGACCGGCAAGTGAGGTCCGTGCTCTTCGAGCGGGCTCACCGCGAAGAGCACGACGGTCCGCTCGCGGTCGAGAGCCTCGATACGCGGAAAGCTGAGTTCAGCGAGCCGCAGGATCATGGTGGTGATCGTGAAACCCGGCGCGTGTCATACCGCCGTCGGAGCGACGCCGGGGAACTCGGAGTAGGTGTCGCGAACCTGGTTGAGTTCGGTGATGAACTCCTTCCGCTGGCGCGCCAGGGTTCGGGTGTCGAGAGGTGCGCGAGCTGAGGAAAGAAGCAGGCGCGTGCGATGCCGCACAAGCCACACATAGCGCCAGAGGTACGCACCTGAAAACGGCAGGCTCGCCGCATAGTATCCGGCGGCGGCGCGTCCGAAATGCCGCCCGCACCAGGCGACCGCGAGAGCGTAGCACGCGAGGACCACAAGTCCTCGCGTCGCCCAAACGGCAGTCGAGGATCGGCGGTCATTTCGCCGCAGCAGGCCCGTAGCGAGGAGGATCAGTGCAATCGGGATGTGATTCACGAGCCCATAGACGGCTACCGGCAGCCCCGCGAGGCTTTCCGCCCATCCCGCCAGCCGGAGCACCGGTGACTTCAGCCACTCGCCGCTCAGCTCGATCTCGGCTTGACGCAAGGCCGAGCGGCGCTCCGTCTCATGATAGCGGTCGAGCGACTCGCGCAGCGCGATCAGCCTCCCGGGGTGCAGCGCATTGAGTTGCTCGGCGGATTCTTCAACGAAGCGGCTCAGCCTGAATCCTTCTGCCGACTGCTTCCAGTTGGGGCGCGCCGCCCACTCAGCCTCAAGATCGGCGCGGAGTATCTCCTCGACGTCGGCGAGCAGCCGCGCGAATTCCTTGGGCGGCAGGCGGAAAGCATTCTGGCGGCAGGCCCGATCGAGCGCCTCGGCAAGCACGCGTGCCCGCTGGGGAATCTGCTCGTTGCCGGCGCGGAGATACTGCCCGGCCGGCAGCGGCTCATCGACATAAATAAGGACTTCCGTCGCGAGCGACGGCGCCACCGGTAGATACAAGTGCACCGGGAAAAGCTCGACGCCGAGATCAGGGTGCCGAAGCTCGACTTCGAGCGCCAGCGCGGCGGCACTGACCGCGAACGCGGGTGGCTCGTTCGCTTTGCGCGACTCAGGTTCCGCGAATACCGTCACAACGCCGTCCGCCGCCAGAATCTCGCGGCACGCCTCGAGCGCGGCCCGCCGGTTCGACTCATCATCATCATAAACAATCATCCCGAAGGCGCGGGCGACGAATCCGCGCAGCCGGCCGCGCAGTCTGTCGCCGCGGACCAGGCAGTCGATTTGGCGTTCGAAAGCGGCGATGAGAATCAGCGCATCTAGCAGGCTCGCCGGGTGATTGACGACCAGGACCACCGGCCCCTCCCCCGGCATGGTTTCGATCTGAAGCAAGCGAATTCTCGGGAAGCACACGCGGAACCAGAGCCGCAGCAGTCCGCGCGCGAGCCGATACGTCGCCGTAGCCGGAGGATTCACGTTCAGGCGTTCAGCGCTCAAGGATACCCTCCACGATTGGATTCTTCGCGCCTCGCTTCACCGTCGCCGGTGGCGGCGACGTGCTCTTCTCTTGTGCCTGGACTCTGAGGGCGGCGGCTCGGGCATCGCATCGCTCTCCCAACCTTCGACCGTCCCGATGGGGCGCACAATTGTATCGAACATTCCGTAGACCTTCTGAATCTTCTGGCCGTTCTCGTCCATCAGACGCAACCGAAAGTAAGGCACGTTGCCGACGCGTGTGACGCGCAGCGGAAAATAGCCGTCGAGTCCGCTCTCGACGTAGGCGGTGACGTACTCCTGGTGTTTCTTCCACCAGGTGAACACGCGGATGTGGTTGAAGTCAGCGTCCTCAGTGCCGATGCGGTCCGCAGTGAGATACTCGGGAATTTCGCGGTCCTCGTCGGGCACGGTGGTGAGCACTTGCCACGAAACCATATTGACGTCCTGGGCGTAACGGGCGATGCCCGCCGGAACATCAAGCGTTACCATGCGCCCTAGCAGCCATCCGGCGTGTGAATCAGATCGCACCAGATACCACGCATCGCGAATCGGGTTCTTCGCGGGAGGCGCGTCGGGCTGGGGCGGCCGCTCGATCAGCCGGCGTCCGAAGATCTCCACCTTCTGGTTGGCGTCGAGTTGCGCGAGCAGGGCGGCGTCGCGTGCCGGCTCGAGGTGCAGGTTGACAGGATCCGTAACGTGGCCGGCGGACAGCGGGATCAGATTCGAGACGTCCTTGAGCAGGCGCTCACCCGCTTCATAGGTCTTCGGGTCGAGCATGTCCTTGGTGTCGACCCAGGCGCTGCGTCCGTTCGCCAGGCGGATGTGCATCCAGTGGGGAAACTCCTCGAGGACTTCAACGCGGTCGCCGGCCTTGAGGGTTGCCACGGTAAAGTGAATCTCCGCCGTCGTGTCCAGCACGTTGACCGTGCGCGATAGGACATACGCCGCTTGCCCGGTACTCCGAGGGTGACGGCGCGTGTAAACGTAATACCCAGTCGCAGCCGCGATCACGAGCAGGACGACGATGATCTTCAGCTTGATGGCGCGCTCTCCTGGTCGACTACCCCCCAGTCGTGGTTTCATTCTACACTACACCGGCAGGCGTCATGCCGGAGAGGCTGCGATTGCCGACGAAGCTCGAATCACTCATGATTGCCGGACCAGTCGGGCGGCTGGAAGCGCTGCTCGAGTGGGATACTGAGCGCCCGCCGCGCCTCAGCGCCCTGGTTTGTCATCCACACCCCCAGTTTGGCGGCACATTGCACAACAAAGTGGTCTTCCGCGCCGCCAAAGCGGCTCTTCAGGCGGGTGGCGCCGCGCTGCGCTTCAACTTTCGTGGCGCCGGGAAGAGCCAGGGAACGTTCGCCGACGGCCTGGGCGAGCGCGACGACGTGCGAGCCGTGCTCGATTATCTGGCGGGCCGCTTTCCGGATTCGCCACTCTGCCTGATGGGATTCTCCTTCGGCGCCTGGGTAGGACTGGCGGTGGGCGCCGAAGACCCGCGTGTTCGTTACCTCGTGGGACTAGGTTTGCCGGTTGCGTCATCCGACCTCGGTTTCCTGCGCCGCGTGACCAAGCCCAAGCTCATCGTTCAAGGCACTGAGGACGTCCACTGTCCGCGCCGCAGCGTTGCGGCGTTGTTCGAGTCACTGGCTGAGCCCAAGCGCATCCACTGGGTGGAAGGCGCCGACCACTTCTTCACGGGCCGGCTGGAGGAAGTCCAGAAGGCGATCGAAGCTTTCCTCCGGGAAATGGTGGTACCCTAGGCCGGAATGCGGCGGATTCCAGGAAGGTGGATCGATGGCCGAGACCGAGAGCCCCGAAGGCGGGCCACTCTATTGTCCGAAGTGTAACCGCGAGGTCAGCGATCCGCTGGTGTGTGGCGATTGCGCCGCACTCATCTGCCGGGTCTGCGGGACGCCCCTCGAGGAAGTCGACGAGCTGGGCGTGGGCTGAAACCTCGCGGATTTCCGCTTGCCGGAGGGACTGACGTGGCGACAGCACGACCCGCCGCAACCAAGCCTCGGTCGAAACTCCGGGGCAGGGAACTGCTCAACACTCCCGGTCTGAACAAGGGTACGGCGTTCACGGAGGCGGAGCGGACGCGCCTCGGACTGCACGGTCTGCTGCCGCCCCAAATCGAAACCCTCGACGAGCAGGTGGTCCGCGCCTACGAGGCTTTCAAGCGCAAAGACGAAGACCTCGAGCGTCACATCTACCTGCGAGCCCTGCAGGATACCAACGAGGTTCTGTTCTACCGGCTGCTGCTCGACCACACCGAGGAGATGGCGCCCATCGTCTACACGCCGGTGGTCGCCCAGGGCTGTCAGGAGTTCAGCCACATCTACCGGCGCCCGCGCGGACTCTTTATCTCCTATCCGCTGCGCGCCTCGATTCGCATGCTCCTGAGGAACCGCCCGAATCCTGAAGTCGACGTGATTGTCGTCACGGACGGCGAGCGGGTACTCGGCATTGGCGACCAGGGAGTGGGTGGCCTGGGCATCTCGATCGGCAAGCTTTCGCTGTATACGCTGATCGGCGGCATTCATCCGGCGCGCACGCTGCCGATCGTGCTCGACGTGGGCACCAATAATCCGCAGCGCTTGCACGGTCCGGAGTATCTCGGTTGGCGGCACGAGCGCGTCACTGGGCAGGACTACCTCGATTTCGTCGACCAGTTTGTCCACGCTGTGAAGCAGGAACTTCCGCGCACGTGCCTCCAGTGGGAAGACTTTGCCGGCTCGCACGCACGGCTGATCCTCGAGCGCTACCGCGACCAGTTGCTGACATTCAATGACGACATCCAGGGGACCGCCGCCGTGGCGCTGGGCGCCATCATCAGCGCAATTAAGGTGACGCGCACGGCGCTTAAGGACCAGCAGATCGTTTTTCTCGGCGCGGGTTCAGCGAGCATCGGCGTCGCGGACTATTTGCGCCAAGTGATGCTGGCCGAGGGACTCACGGAGCAGGAAGCGCGCCGCCGCTTCTGGATCGTGAACCGTGGAGGCCTGCTGCACACGGGTCGTACGGACCTTGCGCCCGAGCAGCGCGTCTACGCGCAAGCTGTCGAGCGCCTGGCGGACTGGCCGCGCCGCTCCGACGGCCTGGTCGGCCTGGCTGAGGTGCTGACCAAAGTCGACGCGACGATCCTGATCGGTTTGTCGACCGTGGGCGGCGCGTTCACCGAGGCCCTGGTGCGCGAGATGGCCCGGAAGGTCGAGCGTCCCATCATCTTTCCGCTTTCGAATCCCACCGACCGCTCCGAAGCCCACCCCGCCGACCTGATCCGCTGGACCGAAGGGCGCGCGCTGGTTGCCACCGGGTCGCCCTTCGCCGCCGTCACGTACAATGGCCGCACGGCGCCCGTCGCGCAATGCAACAACGTTTACGTCTTCCCCGCCGTCGGTCTGGGACTTGTGGCGTCACGCGCCCGCCGCGTCACCGACGGGATGATGATGGCAGCGGCGCGCGCCCTCGCCGAAAAATCGCCCGCGCTCGTGGATCCCACCGCTTCGCTCCTGCCGCCGCTGGGGGATCTGAGGCGCGTGGTGCCGAGTATCGCGCTTGCCGTGGGGCTCGAGGCGCAACAGAGCGGTGTCGCGCCCGACACCACGCCGGAAGAGCTGCGCGACTGCGTGATCAACTGCCAGTGGACCCCGGCTTATCCGAGTTACGAAGCGTAGAGCTATTCTGATAGGCTAGCGTTAACCTGAGGGGCCGGCGGCTCGGCGGAACGAGGGAAGGGCCGTCAGTATTTCACCAGTTCCTGCGCGGCGCGGACAATGTCGGCGGGCTGAGGCAGCACCGCCTGTTCGAGCACGGGATGGTAAGGAATAAAGACGTCCTTGCCGGCCAGGCGCCGTACGGGCGCGTCCAGGTAGTCAAACAGCTCGTCGGCGATGCGCGCGGCGATTTCGGCCCCGTAGCCGAACGAAAGATTGTCCTCGTAAAGCACCAGCACGCGGCTCGTTTTCTTCACCGAGGCCGCGATCAATTCCCAGTCGTAAGGCTCCAGTGACCGGAGGTCGAGAATCTCCGTCCGGATACCTTGCTGCTGTTCGAGAGTTTTCGCGGCTTGCAAGGCGCGCACCACGAGCGACCCGTAAGTCACGATCGTCACGTCGACTCCCTCGCGTACCAGTTTCGCCTTGCCGAAGGGGATCATGTAGTCGGGGCCGGGATACGGACTGCGATTGTGCGTCTGACGGTACAGGTGTTTGGGCTCGAGGAAGAGTACGGGATCGTCGGAGCGAATCGCCGTGCGCAACAGGCCGCTCGCGTCGAGCGCCGTCGAGGGCATCACCACGCGCAGGCCGGGCAGGTGAGTGAAGATCGATTCGCCGGACTGGCTGTGGTAGATGGCGCCGCCCGCGAGGTATCCGCCGATCGGGGCGCGAATGACGATGGGGCAGGCGAACCCATTGTAGGAGCGCCAGCGGATGGTCGTGAGCTCGTCGCGAATCTGCATCATCGCCGGCCAGATGTAGTCGAAGAATTGGATTTCGACCACCGGCTTGAGTCCGCGCGTCGCCATTCCGGTGGCGCGGCCGATGATGCTTGCCTCCGCCAGTTGCGAATTGAAGCAGCGCGCGCTGCCGAAGCGCCGCTGTAGTCCGTGCGTTGCCTTGAAGACGCCGCCTTTCCCTTTAACCTTGGGCAATTCGTCCTCGTGGCTGCAGTCGGCAACGTCCTCGCCGAAGACGACGACGCGCGGATCGCGCGCCATCTCGTCGCGCAGGCAGGCATTGATGAGGTCGACCATGGTGCGCGGCTCGCCGTGAAACTTGGGCGGATGGTCGAACTGCCCCGAGGTCGGGTCGACGGTAGGCGAGTAGAGATAAAGCATCACCGACTCGGGCTTCGGCGGCTCGGCGGCAAGCGCCTGGTCCGCCGCGGCGCGAATCTCCTCTTCCACGCGTTCTTCAACTTCCTTTAATTCCTTTTCCGACACCACGTGCTCGTCCGTCAGGTACTTCCCCCAGCGAGTGAGCGGATCGAGCTTGGCTTCATGCTGCCGGGTCTCCTCGGACTTGTAGGCGCGTTCGTCGTCGGAGAGCGAATGCGAATACGGCCGGATAACGTGCGCGTGCAGGAACGCCGGGCCGCGATGACGCCGGACGTGTTCCACACAGCGGCCCGCGGCGTGGTAGCTCTCGAGGAAGTCGGTGCCGTCGCACTCGAGCGCGAGCAGGTGCGGGAAGTTCTTCACCAGCGGAGAAATGTTGCCGCCCGGCGTCTGCACGTCGACCGGAACCGAGATGGCGTAGCCGTTGTCCTCGACCACGAAGAAGACGGGCAACTTGCGCAGGCACGCCGCGCTGAGCGACTCCCAGAATTCGCCCTCGCTCGTTGCGCCGTCGCCCACCGAGACGTACACCACTTCGTCCGCGTGGAAGCTTGAGGCGAGCTCCGCTGCCTCGCGCACCTGCGAGAAGTAGAGGCTCGCTTCCGCCGCCCCCACCGCCTGCAAGGCTTGCGTGCCCGTCGGGCTCGATCGCGTGACAATATGCAGCGACTTCGACGACCAGTGCGACGGCATCTGCCGCCCGCCCGACATCGGTTCATCCTTGGCGCCCACGCCTTGCAGCAGCATGTCGAGCGGCGTCAGTCCCAGTTCGAGGCAGAAAGCGCGGTCGCGATAGTAAGGGTAGAACCAGTCGTAGCCGGGCTTGAGATGCCGCGCGCAGGCGACGTTCAGCGCTTCGTGCCCCACGCCGTTGATCTGGAAGAAGAGGCGGTTCTGGCGCTTGAGCTGGATCTCCTTGTCGTCCAGACGCCGCGAAAGGTACATGGTGCGGTAAGCGGCGACAAGATCCTGCGGCGAAAGCTTGGAAGCTTTCTCAAGATGATGCGTGATTGTGGCCATTGAGCCTCACTGGCAGACGACGGTAGCTGGTGTACTCGGTCTCAGCTTTGCAACCTCGATCTGAACCTCAGCTTGCCACTTGGAACTGCTAGCCAACCGCCAGGGGGAGTCGCCATTATCGAGTCCCCGGCTGGGAATGTCAATCCGTACCCGACTGTATAACAGGCGTCGGTCATTACCAGTAACACCTTGTTTTTCAACATCTTGATGGGCTATCAGGCTACAAGTTTCCTGTTTTCAATGAGATGCATGTGAATGTCGTAGTTGTAAGAAGCGTTCTGTTGATTCTAAAGCACTTCTTCGGTTCGTTCCTTCATTTCTTGATTCTTTGGTCGCAGGCGCAATCCCCGGCTTTCGTCGCGGTTCGTCTGACCTCACTCCGTTCTCGTTTGGAATCGCCACCTTTATTTAGATGCCGACGCGACCGGGTTGTTGGCCGACCGAGTTGGCGCCGAGAAATTCCCTGTCTCATCTGTCTCATGCGTCTCACTCCGCCGGATCGTGACCCCTCACGGCGCAGTTAGGAATTGCGCTCATCTGCTTCTCGGACTATGCTGCGTCCCGTGCGGCAAGTGATCCTGGAACAGCCCGGCCGATTCGTGAATGCTGACGCCGCGCCGCCTGCAAGACAACCGAACGAAGCGCTGGTCCGCGTACGCCGCGTGGGAGTTTGCGGCACGGACCTGCATGCCTACGCGGGCGAGCAGCCGTATTTCACTTACCCGCGCATCCTCGGTCATGAATTGGGCGTTGAGGTGGTCGAGTCTCCCGCCCGAGTCGACAACGGACTGAAGCCCGGCGATCGCTGTGCGGTTGAGCCGTACCTGAGTTGCGGCGAATGCCGCGCGTGCCGGCTCGGCAAGTACAACTGCTGCGAACATCTTCGCGTCCTCGGGGTCCACACCGACGGCGGGATGCGCGAGTACCTGGCGGTCCCTGAGGACCGGTTGCACAAGTCCGGCAAATTGTCGCTTGACCAGTTGGCGCTCGTCGAGACGCTGGGTATCGGCGCGCATGCCGTCGCGCGCTCGGGACTCCGCGCAGGCGAGGACGTGCTCGTGGTGGGCGCTGGACCCGTGGGACTCGGGGTCGTTCAATTTGCGTGCGCCGCGGGCGGAAGCGTCCGCGTCCTCGAAACGAATCCCATGCGACGCGAGTTCGTGGCGCGCCTCGGCGTCGAGACGCTGGCCGCGCCTGACGCGCGTCTGGCCGACGTGGTATTCGACGCGACGGGGAACCCACGTGCCATGGCCGAAAGCGTGTCGCGCGTCGCGCACGGGGGCAGGCTGGTCTTCGTAGGCTTGGTGCAAGGCTCAGTCGCGCTCGACGATCCGCTTTTCCACCGCCGCGAGGTGACGCTCTACGCCACGCGCAACAGCGCGCACGATTTCCCGCGCATCATCGGCATGATCGAGCAGGGCGAGATCGATACCACGCCGTGGATTACGCATCGCCTGCCGCTCGCCGAGGTTCCCGCCGGGTTCGCGTCGGCGGTGCGCGATCCAAAGTGCGTGAAGGCCATGATCGAAGTCAGCGGGAACAGTTAGCGATGGCGGCGGCACGATGACTGTACCGACGAGGTCGTTCCATAGGCCGGCCAAAGGTGTCATTCCGAGCGGAGCGAGGAATCTCGCTCTGAAAGGAAATGCCCTTGCGAGATTCCTCGTCGCCTGCGGCTCCTCGGAATGACACTCTTCGCGAGGGTTGTCATCACCCCTAAGCTTCTCGCCCGGCGTGCGAATCGCAATCTTTCGGAGGCATAGCAGCCTGTGAAAACCAATGAGAAGATGAAAGCCCAAAGCGTCCTACTGCTCGCGGCGCTCATCGCGGCGCTCACCTTGCTTTTCGCGCCGCGTGAACGCGGCCAGGCGCAGCAGGATCTTACGCAAGCCTTCGACAAGCGCGACGTCATGATCCCCATGCGCGACGGCGTCCGCCTGCACACCGAAATCTATACGCCGAAGAACGCGACCGAGCCGCTGCCCTTCATTTTCGAGCGCACACCCTACGGACTGAACGACGACGCGAAGGGATACAGCGGGAAGCTCAGAGGCTACCGGGAGCTCGCGGCCGACGGCTACATCTTCGTCTTTCAGGATATTCGTGGACGCTACGGGTCAGAGGGCAAGTTTGTGATGTTTCGCGACCCGCGCGACAAGAGCGATCCCAAGGCCATCGATGAGAGCACTGACGCTTACGACACGATCGATTGGCTGCTCAAGAACGTCCCTGATAACAACGGCCGCGTGGGCATCCTAGGGATTTCCTACGGCGGTTGGCTCACGACGATGGCCATCCTCGACCCGCATCCCGCGCTCAAAGCTGCTTCCGAGCAGGCCTCGCCCGCTGACCAGTTCCTGGGTGACGACTTCCACCACAACGGCGCGTTCCGTCTGAGCTACGGGTTCGAATACTCGGCGCTGATGGAAACCTCGAAGACCAATTTCCATTTCAAGTTCGACAAGGCCGATACCTACGAGTGGTATCTCGACCTCGGCCCGCTCGCGAGCGCCAACGCCCGATACTTCCACGGCTCGATTCCCACCTGGAACGACTTTGTCGCGCATCCCAACTATGACGCGTTCTGGCAGAAGCAGGCCTACGCGCCGTATCTCAGGAACCTGCGCCTCAAGGTACCCGACCTCAATGTGACCGGCTGGTGGGATCAGGAGGACTTCTACGGCCCGAACAAAATCTACGCGCTGCTCGAGAAGAATGACGCGGACCACCGGAACTATCTCGTCGCCGGGCCTTGGAATCACGGCGGATGGGCCGGCGGCACCGGCCGCAAGCTGGGCCAGATCGATTTCGGGAGCGACACGGGCCAGTATTTCCGCGAGAAACTCGAGGCGCCGTGGTTCGCTTATTGGCTGAAGGATAAGGGCAGCCTGCAATCAGACGCCGTCACCTTCCAGACCGGGTCGAACCAGTGGGTTTCCTACGACCAGTGGCCGCCGCGCGAGGGTGTCGTCCGGCGCAAGCTGTATCTCCACAGCTCAAGCGGACTGTCGTTTGATCCACCCGGCGAGACGGAGTCGCCGGCCTTCGACAGCTACTTGTCTGACCCGGCGCATCCGGTCCCCTACCGCCACCGTCCCGTGCAGCCGACGTATCCCGGCGGTGGCTGGCCGACCTGGCTGGTCGAGGACCAGCGATTCGTCTATCTGCGTCCCGACGTCGTAGCCTGGGAGACGGCGCCGCTCGATCACGACGTGGTGGTCACGGGCGACATCGTCGCGCACCTCTTCGCGTCGACCACCGGAACCGACAGCGACTGGGTCGTCAAGCTGATCGACGCTTATCCCGAGGAATACCCGAAGGACCCTGCGATGGCGGGATACCAACTGATGATTGCCGATGAAGTGTTTCGCGCCCGTTTCCGCAAGAGCTTCGTGAAACCCGAGCCCGTCACGCCCAATCAGGTCTACGAATACCCGATCGACCTCTACACCAACAATCACGCGTTCCTCAAGGGACACCGCATCATGGTGCAGGTCCAAAGCACCTGGTTCCCGGTGATCGACCGCAATCCGCAGAAGTTTGTCCCCAACATCTGGAAGGCTACTGAAGCCGATTATCAAAAGGCGACCGAGCGCGTGTACCACTCGAACCGCTATCCGTCTTATGTCGAACTGCCGGTTGCCACGCGTTGACAAGATGGCAAGGAGCGGTGTGCGAAAGGGCACGCCTTCAGGCGTGCCGAGAGACCTTTCGAGCGGACAGCGGCTTCAGCCGCTGGGGCGAGGGTAGTGCGGACCTCCTGTTTGAGGTCCGCGGCTTTTGCCGTCGGCCTGAAAAAGCAAGCCGCAAACCTTGCAAGGCGGGCCAGAGCTACGCGCCACGTCGAAACAGGCCCCGCACCCCTAGCTGGGCATTGGAACCCGCTTGACGGCTGTGATACCATCAGCGAACAAAAGGCGAAGGAGGACGCGGCGTGGAAACCAGCCTGATCGCGAAAAGAGAAGGGACGGGCGTGCTGGGCGCGCTGGAGGAAATTCGCGAGCGCTTCAAAGGGTCGCCGGTGCGCGGCGGGGTGACGGCGGTCAAGCATCTTCCGGCGCGCGAGGCGAGGCTTGAGTCTTTTCCAGCAGCGCTGGCGCCTCGCCTGATCGAAATCCTGCGCGAGCGCGGCCTCGACAGCCTCTATTCGCATCAGGCACGCGCCTTTGAGCTGGCGTGCGAAGGCAAGAACATCGTGGTCGTGACGCCCACCGCGTCCGGCAAGACGTTCTGCTACAACCTGCCCATCCTCAATACGCTGGTTGAGAATCCGGAAGCGCGCGCCCTTTACCTGTTTCCGACCAAGGCTCTTGCCCAGGATCAGCTTGCCGAGCTCAACCGCGGGACAGCGCGCCTGGGCGACGAGGTCCGCACCTTCACCTACGATGGCGATACGCCGCAGGACGCGCGCCGGGCGATCCGCTCGCGCGCCAATCTGGTGATGACCAACCCGGACATGCTGCACACCGGCATCTTGCCGCACCACACGAAGTGGGAGCGCCTGTTCGAGAACCTGCGCTACGTGGTGATCGACGAACTACACACCTATCGCGGCGTCTTCGGCAGCCACCTCGCGAACGTCCTGCGCCGCTTGAAGCGCATCGCGCGTTTCTATGGTGCGCGCCCCCAGTTCATCACGACGTCCGCGACCATCGCCAATCCGGAGGAGGTGGCGCGGCGGATCATCGAGGAGGAAGTCACGCTGGTGGACGAGAACGGCGCGCCGGCGGGCGAGAAGTTTTTTGTGCTCTACAATCCTCCCGTGGTGAATCCGCAGCTGGGCATTCGCCGGTCGTATCTCAACGAAACGCGGCGCATCGCGCGGACGTTTCTCGATCGCGGGCTCGAGACGATCGTCTTTGCGAACTCGCGGCTCGCCACCGAAATCCTGGTGACCTACCTCAAGGAGGACTTCGCGCGCGCCCCGTTTGGTCCGGACGTGATTCGCGGGTATCGCGGCGGCTACTTGCCGCTCGAGCGGCGCGAGATCGAGCGCGACTTGCGCGAAGGAAGGCTGCTCGGCGTGGTGGCCACGAACGCGCTCGAGCTCGGCATCGACGTGGGCGGGCTGGACGTGGCGGTGCTCGCGGCCTACCCGGGCTCGATCGCGTCAACCTGGCAGCGCGCCGGACGTGCCGGCCGCCGCCAGACAACGTCCGCGGCGATGCTCGTGGCTTCAAGCGCTCCGGTCGACCAGTTCATGGTGCAGAATCCCGACTACTTCTTCGGGCGCTCGCCCGAGCACGCTTACGTGAATCCTGACAACCTGCAAATCCTGCTCAATCATTTGAAGTGCGCTGCCTTCGAGTTGCCGCTGCGCGAGGACGAATCGTTTGGCTCGCTCGACCTCGCGCGCTTGTGCGAGCATCTGGAGGAGGTGGGATTTCTGCATCGCTCGGCCGACGGCTGGCACTGGGTTTCTGAGACCTATCCGGCGGACGGCATCAGCCTGCGCGCGGTATCGTCCGACAACTTCGTCATCGTCGATAACACCGCGCAGCCGCGCGTCATCGGTGAGGTGGATTTCACGAGCGCGCTCACCACCGTTCACGAGAAGGCCATCTACCTCCAGGACGGACGGCAGTATCACGTGGAGCGGCTGGACTACGATGACCGCAAGGCGTATGTCCACGCGGTCGACAGCGAATACTTCACCGACGCCATTTCCTATACGAAGATCAAAGTTCTCGAAACGTTCGACTCCGCGCCCGCCGGCCCTGCCATGAAGTCGCACGGCGAGGTGCAGGTGAACACACAGGTGGTCGGGTTCAAGAAGATCAAGTTCGGGACGATGGAGAACGTTGGCGCGGGCGAACTCGCGCTGCCCGAGCAGGAGATGCATACCACGGCTTACTGGCTGACGCTGCCGCACGCCATGCTCCACGAGCTGCCGTACTCGAACATTGAGCGGCAGGACGGCGTGCGCGGCCTGGCCAACGCGATGCAGGCCATCGCCACGCTGCTCGTCATGTGCGACGCGCGCGACTTAGGTGTATCGGTCGGAGAAAATCAGGCGACCAACGAATCGCCTATTGCGGCAAACGCTGAGCACGCTCCCCTTTCTTCTGGCGGGGGAGGGGCCGGGGGTGAGGGGGGCGCGCGATCCATCACCGGGTTGGCGCCGCAAGTCGTAGCGTTCGAGCCCAACATCTACCTTTACGACAAGTATCCCGGCGGCGTGGGTTTGAGCGAACCGCTGTACCGGCTGAGCGAGAGCCTGCTCGAGAACACGCGCAAGCTGATCGAGCGCTGCCCGTGTATCGCGGGCTGTCCGAGCTGTGTCGGCCCGGTGGGCGAAGTCGGCGAGAAGGGAAAAGAAGTCGCGCTGGCGATCCTGCGTTGCATCCTGGGGCGCGAGTAAGGGAAGCGGTGAAAAATCGCCGGACGCGTCATTCTGCGGACGCGTCATTCTGAGCGTAGCGAAGAATCTCGCTCGGCTCGCGCAGGATGACAAATAGATAGCAGATGGCAAAATGAATCTTGAGGAAAAGCTTCGTCAGCTCCAGCACGCCGCGGCGAAGAGCGTCAACGACCGCGAACTCGAGCGCCAGCTTGAATACCTGCGGCGCCGCGAGCGAGTGGAGCGCGCTCTGCCTGCGCACCGCGTGCCGCGCGGTGTCGAAGCCTATATCGAAGGCGAGGTGGCGATGAACGAGCGCGGCGAGTATTTCCACGCGCGCCAGGCGCTTCCCTTCGGACGCCCTTACGGCAAGCTGCGGATTGGCGACGTGGCGCTGGCGGATTTCAGTCCGCTCAATCTGTTTCTTGAGGACACGCGCCTGCCCGGTTCCACGGAACTCGTCTATCTCGACACGGAAACCACGGGACTCGTGGGCGGCACCGGCACTTGCGCATTTCTCATCGGGCTCGGCGCCGCAGAAGGCGCGCAATTCGTGGTGCGGCAATTTTTCCTGCGCGACTATCCCGAGGAGAAGGCGATGCTCGCGGCACTCACCGAGGCGCTCTCGGCGTACAAGGGCATCATCACTTTCAACGGCCGCACCTTCGACCTTCCGCTGCTCGAGACACGCTATGCGCTGGCGCGCATGAAGTCTCCTTTCGACCGCCTCGTACACCTCGACCTGCTGCACCCGGCGCGCTGCTTGTGGAAGCTGCGCCTTGAGAGATGTCACCTCAGCCACCTCGAGCAGGAGGTGCTGGGCCTCCGGCGTCAAGGCGACGTTACCGGCGCCGATATCCCCGGAATCTACTTCGATTATCTGCGCACCGGCAACGCGCGCGGCTTGCAGCCCGTCTTCTACCACAACTCGCTCGACATCATCACGCTCGCCGCGCTCGCCGTCGAGCTGGCGCGCGTGGTCTCGAACGGCTGGTCGGATGGCTGGACTGACGGCGAGGAGTGCGATGAGAAGAATGACGGAGTGGTCGACTCGAGCCTCGACCTCTTCAGCCTCAGCCGCATCTTCGAGCGCGCGGGCGTACGCGGGCAGGCAGTCTCCACGTGTCGGCGCGCGCTGAAGATGGGCCTGCCCGAGTCCGTCGAGGTGCGAGCGCTGCTACACCTCGCGTATCAGCACAAACGCCAGCGTGAATACGAGCCCGCCGCCGCGATTTGGACTGAACTCGCCGGGCGCGAGCCCGAGGTGGCGCTGACAGCGCTAGAAGAGCTGGCGATTTACCACGAGCATCGCCGCCGCGATCCTCAAGCGGCGCTCGAGTTTGTGGAAGTGGCGCTGCGGCAGGTGGACAAATCGTCATCGCCGTATCCGCGTTTTGCGCATCGACGGGAGAGGCTGCGCCGGAAAGCGGCGCGCGTGGGTCAGGCTGCTTTGGTGTAGGAGTGTGCTTGGCGCTCATCGCGCTCGACGCCGGCGCGTGCGTTCGCTACGCCTTCTTGCCTTCTCGCTGTTTGAAAACCTCGTCTGCCACAAGCAGGGCGTCCCAGCAGGCCGGGAATCCAGCGTACGGGGCCATCTGGAGGAGAGTCTCGAGAATCTCGGCGTGCGTTGCGCCGTTGTTGAGCGCCATCTCGATATTGAGGCGCAGGGCGCTCGTGCGGCCCAGGGCGGCGAGCGCCGACACGGTGATGAGGCTGCGCGTCTTCAGATCCAGGTTGGGACGCGCCCACACTTCGCCCGCCAGGAAGTTCGTGACGTAATGTGCGAAGTCAGGCGAGAGCCTCCTCCACGAGTCGCGAACCTCGCGAGCGCGCTCCTCACCCAGCATCCGCCGCAGCATCTCGAGACCGCGCTCCTCGCTTCCGTTCATCGTTGCTTGTCTTGGTCGTCGTCGGCCGGGCGCTCGTTCTTTCCGATCGACTTGAAGACGGCGCGCCGCCGCTCGACGGATTCCTCTCCGGTAGCGCCTTTCAGCGTGACGATCTCGAGATCGCCGACGAGGCGCAGGTAGTCCGGGTCGCCGTCCTTGCTGCCGGAACCGCGCTCGGCGGCGCCCGTGAAGCGATAGTACTTCTCGTGAATCTTGCCCGTTTTGAACTCCACGTGGTTCCTGGTGCGCGAGCCGAGCGTGATGGGATAACTCAGAATGGCGTCCGACTCTTCTTCGCTTTGGTAGACGTCGACGTAGCCTTTGAGCTTTCCTTCTTCTTCAAGAATGGCGAGGGTATCGTCGGGGCTCAGGAAATGGTACTTGCCCGTGATGTCGTCGATTTCATCCTGCGGTTGGGCTTTGAGCCGATGCGCACCTGATGCCAGGACGAGGGTGGCGAGGACCAACACGACACTGTGTCCCCGTCTCAAGGAGCGGTGAATCGATTCTCGTCTTCCAATAAGCATCAGCCTGAGACCTCATTCACATCGATAGGATGCGGCTCGCGGCCTCGGGGACCAGATCGGTACGACGCAGCAGAGTGGCTCACCTATCGCGCCGCGGGCTTGTAGCAGCCGAGGACGCGCAGGAAGTTGGTGACTTCGGCGAGATGGGCGAGCGCCTTCTGGCAGCGCTCCTCCTTCAGGTTGCCGATGAAGTCGAGGTAGAAGAAGTACTCCCACGGGCGGCCGCGCAAGGGCCGCGATTCCATTTTCGTCAAATCGATGTCCCGCAGCGCGAAGACGCTCAGGCATTTGTAGAGTGCGCCGGGAGTGTTGCGGGTCGAGAAGACGATGGAGATCTTGTTACCCTCCAGCCGCGGCGGGACGGTTCTGGAGAGCAGGAGGAAGCGCGTGAAGTTCTCGTGATGATCCTCGAGATGCGTGGCGAGAATCCTGGCCCGATAGACGCGGGCCGCGATATGGCTGGCGATGGCGGCGGCTCCGATGATCCGGCGCTCGGCCAGCATCTTGACGCTTCCTGCCGTGTCGTAGAACGGAATCTTCTCGACCTGCGGGTGGCGGGTGAAGAAGTGGCCGCACTGCGCCAGCGCCACGGGATGCGAGTACACCTGCCGTAGATTCTTGAGTGTGGTCCCGGGGAAGGCAATCAGATTGTGCACGATGCGCAGGTTGACCTCGCCCACGATGTGCAGGTCGTTCTTGAGCAGCAGGTCGTAGTTTTCGTACACGGAGCCCGCCAGCGTATTCTCGATCGGCGCGAGACAATACTTGGTCTTGCCTCGCGCCACGCTTCCAAAGATCGCGGAAAAGGTCTCGCACGGCTGGACGCGAATCGCCGTGCCCAGCAGTTTATAGGCGGCTTCCTCACTGAATGAGCCGCGTTCTCCTTGAAAAGCTACGGTTGGAATGGCCATGACGACGAAACATTTCCTCCTGACTTGTGAGCGCCGAATGTATCACGCGGCCGCGCCGGCAGAGAAGCGAGCCGGGCGCCGCTACACACCGCCGAGCAGGCCACGCAAGAAAAAGTCGACGTAATGATTCGCGAGGTCTGTCTCCCCGACCGGCCCCTCAAGGTGATACCACTGGTAAAGCCAGTTGATGATTCCGAGCAGCGCGAATGCCGCCTCGCGTGGCGAAATCAGCGCTCTGCCGCCGGCCTGCTGCTGCACCTTGGTGATGAGATCCTCGAGGTAGCTGATGTACGCCTTTTTGCGCGCGTTGATTTTAGTGCGCTGCGCGCCCTTTAGCGAGCGATTCTCGTGCAGGATGACGGTAATCTCGAGGTCGCGCGCCCGCACGACGAGGTCGATGTGGCCGATGATCGTCTGGCGCAGCTTCTCCCGCGGGTCTTCGATCGACTTGACCTTCTCGAGCACCGTCTCATCGAGGATATCCATCCCGTAGTTCATGATTTCGAACAGCAGACGGTCTTTGCTGCCCACGTGATGGTAGAGTCCGGCCTTGGTCAGGTGGACCGCGTCGGCGATATCCTGCATCGAGGCGCCGTCGTATCCCTTCTCGTAGAAGACGCGCGCCGCGGTGCGGCAAATGTCGCGGAGCTTGTGCTTCTTCTCGGCGGTTTCGCTCATAGCGCCAGATGACTCGCCGTAATGGGACGGTCGGCCCGCGGCTGGAAGCCAATCTTGAGTTCTACGAGCCGATCGTAGACGCCGGCGCGATCCATTTCCCGAGCGGCGCCGACGAGTTTCTCGACTTGGTCGGCGGGGTAGTCACGTTCATGTGCGTCGGGCGCAACCATCAACAGCTTGTCGACTTCCGTCGGGGATAGCGTTCTCGCCGTGTCGACCAACTCTTCGTAAAGCTTCTCGCCGGGACGCAATCCGGTAATCTGAATTTCCACGTCCTTACCCGGCTGGAGTCCGGCGAGCATGACCATTTCGTTCGCGAGGTCGAGAATCTTGCGAGGATTCCCCATGTCGAGCACGAAGATTTCGCCGTGCCGGCCCAGGCTTCCCGCGCAGAGGACCAGGTCCACGGCTTCGGGAATGGTCATGAAGAAGCGTACGACTTCCGGATGCGTCACCGTGACCGGTCCGCCCTGGGCGATTTGCTTTTGGAAGAGCGGGATGACGCTGCCGCGGCTGCCCAGCACGTTTCCGAAACGTACTGACGCTGCCGGCAGGCCTTTCTCGCGCGCGTACGCCTCGACCATCATCTCGCCGATGCGCTTCGTCGCTCCCATGACGTTGGCGGGATTGACGGCCTTATCGCTCGAAATGTAGACCAGGCGTTCAAGCGGATGGCGGCTCGCGACCTCGAGCACGATCTGGGTTCCCGCCACGTTGTTCAGGATTGCTTCGCAGGGATTCTGTTCCATCAAGGGGACGTGCTTGTGGGCCGCCGCGTGGAAGACGATCTGCGGCCGGAACTCGCGGAAGAGGGCCGTGAGGCGTTCTTCCTGGCGGATGTCGGCGATGCAGGGCTCGAGCGCGGCTCCCGGCGTGCGCAGCAGAAGCTCCTGTTCGAGTTCATAAATGGAGTTTTCATCCTTGTCGAGTATGGCGACGCGCTCGGGTTCGAAGCGAAGCAACTGCCGCACCAGCTCGCTACCGATCGAGCCGCCGGCGCCCGTAATCAGAATCCGCCTGCCGCGGTAAATCGGGCCGACCAGTGAATCGTGCTCGGTCACCTCGACGTGCTCGCGGCCCAACAGATCCTCCAATCGTACGTCCTGAAGCTGGCTGATGCTCGCGTGCTGTTCGAAGATCTCCCGCAGGCTGGGGATGATTTTGACTGGCACGCGAATCTCCTTGCAGAGGTTCATGACGCGGCTTAGAAATTCCTTGCCCGGTGAGGCGATGCTGATGACGACCTGCTCGACGTCGTGCCGGCGCACCATCTGATCGAGCGCGTCACCGGTGCCGAGCACCCGGGTCTCCGCGATCACTGAGCCCACCTTGTTCCGGTCGTCATCAAGAAAGCCCACGACTTCGATGTCGGCGTGGTTCTTCAGTTCCTGCGCCAGCAGGATCCCAGCCGTTCCGGCTCCGTAAAGGAGGACGCGCTTGGGGTTCGCAACCGGATCGAGCGCCAGCCGCTGCTCGCGCTCGTAGAGTTTGCGGCGAAGCACGCGGGCGCCCAGGGTTCCGGTCAGCGAGAGGAGGTACTCGAGCGCGATGATGCCGAGCGGCACGTGCACCCAGGGCGAGAAGGCGAGGTGGTCGGGATAGAGAAACCGGAGGGCGATGAGGAACGCAGTCACCAGCGAAAGCGAGCGCGCGATGGCGAGCACGTCCGGCAACGAGACGTAGCGCCAGATAAAGTGATAGATTCCAAGCTTCCAGTTGACGTAGAGCCGCGCCGCCACCAGGTACGGCAGCCAGAGGAGAAATTGAGTGGTGGTGTCCCAGCGGGGCATGCCCTCAAAGCGGATGAGGTAGGCGGAGGCGAAAGCAGCGGCGAAAATCGTGCCGTCGATGATGAGCTGGTTCGCGCGGGTGTAAATCCGAGGTCTTCGGATCATGTTCGAGAGTCCGCTCTCCGGCCGGAACGAGGTGCTAGGGGCACGCTTCTATCCTGCATAAAGGCGAGGGTAGAGGCGCGCTCCAGTGCGACTCAAGCGATGATAACACAACACCAATCTGCCGTGACGGAGTCGTGGAGCAGCGGTATACTCGCGCTTCGCGGCCCAAGCTCGCCCGCTGTAGCGCCGGTCTATGACCGGCGTCTTTGGCGCGTCGGCTTGTCCCCGCCGCTCATAGAGCGGCGCTACAGCGACTGCCGACCAACATCACAGGGACTTGGCGTGGGAGGAATCGATGAGAAAACTCTTTTGGCTTGTAACCGGGTTGACGGTGATGGCGGCGGGTCAGGCGTACGCGCAGCTCGGCATGTTCTCGAAGGAGCAGCGTGTCGAGCTGACGCGCGAATGGAATGGGGAACGCTTCGCCGACGGCCGTCCCAAGGTTCCCGACGCGCTTCTCGAACAGCTCAAAACCGTGGACGCCGAGGAAGCCTGGGGGGTGCTGCGCGGCGGGGGCTATCCCAACCAGTTCGAGGGCGGCTGGAAGGTGATCAACCCCGGTGAGCGGCTGGTCGGGCGCGTGGTGACCGCCGTTTTCATGCCGCTGCGTCCCGACGTCAACGCCGTGATCAACGAACACGGCAAGCAGGAAGAGCGTGTCGGCGCGCAGAACTCCTGGGTGATCGACATCCTCCAGCCGGGCGACGTACTGGTGGTCGACCTTTTCGGCAAGATTCAGGACGGCACCTTTGCCGGCGACAATCTCGGGACGGCGATTTTCGCCAAGAGCCATACGGGCTTGATTGTGGACGGCGCCATTCGCGACGTGACCGGAATGTCGGAGATCAAGGGCTTCCACGTTTACGTGCGCGACTTCGATCCTTCGGCGTTGCGCAACGTCATGCTGATGGGGATCAATGTGCCGATCCGCATCGGCCATGCCACCGTGATGCCGGGTGACGTGGCGGTCAGTGATCCGGAGGGGATCACCTTTATTCCGCCGCAGCTCGCGGAGAAAGTCGCCTCGAGCGCCGAGATGACGCACCTGGTTGACGAATGGGGCCACATGATGTTGCGTGAAGGGAAGTACACACCGGGCGAGATTGATCGGAAGTGGACGAAGCCGATGATCGAGGAGTTCAACCGCTGGCTCGAACAGAAAGGCTCGAAGCGGCGGATGAAGGAGGAGTAGCGCATGGAGAACAGGAGACATCTCGTCAATCGGCGCGGCGCGCTGAAGACGTCGGCAGCGGCGCTGGGGGGAGCGTTCCTGGCAGACGAGGCGGACGCCTTCGCGTTCCAGGGCGTGAATACAAATTCCAGCCCCTCGGCGCTCAAGATTACCGACCTGCGCGTCGCGGTGGTTGCGAAAGCGCCCATGACCTGCCCGATCATTCGAGTTGACACCAATCAAGGTGTCTACGGCCTGGGCGAAGTGCGCGACGGAGCGAGTCCGACGTACGCCCTCATGCTCAAGAGCCGCATCCTGGGCGAGAATCCCTGCAACGTGGACCGCCTGTTCCGTAAGATCAAGCAATTCGGCGGACCGGCACGCCAGGGCGGCGGCGTGTGCGCCATCGAGATGGCGCTGTGGGACATCGCCGGCAAGGTCCACGGCGTTCCCGTGTACCAGATGCTAGGCGGAAAGTTTCGCGATCGGATTCGCATCTACGCCGACACGACCGAGTCACGCGACCCCAAGGTGTATGCGCAGCGCATGAAGGCGCGCAAAGAAGAAATGGGACTGACTTGGCTGAAGATGGATCTGGGCATCGATCTGGTGAGCGATCAGCCGGGCACGGTGACGCGGCCTTCCGGGCTCAGCCGCGAAGAGCAGACGCTCCTGCCCCATCCGTTTGTTGCGACCGAAGTCACTGACAAGGGCATCGATCGGATGTCCGAGTTCGTTGCCGCCGTGCGCGAGACGGTGGGCATGGAAGTCCCGCTCTCGATGGATCACCTCGGCCACATCGGCGTGAAGTCGTGTATTCGCCTCGGCCGCGCCTTTGAGAAGTACAACCTCTCGTGGATGGAAGACCTGATTCCGTGGCAATACACCGACCTCTGGAAGCGCATTACGGACTCGATTCCCACGCCGACGTTGACCGGCGAGGATATCTACCTGAAAGAGGAGTTCATCAAACTCTGTCAGAACCACGCCGTCAGTAAGATTCATCCGGACCTCGCGACCGCCGGTGGCATTCTCGAGACCAAGAAGATCGGCGACGCGGCAATGGAATACGGCGTCCCGATGGCCATGCACTTTGCGGGCACGCCCGTGAGTTGTATGGCCAACGTCCACTGTGCGGCGGCCACGCAGAACTTTCTCGCGCTCGAGAACCATTCGCTCGATGTGCCCTGGTGGAGCGATCTGGTGGAAGGCGTCGAGAAGCCGATCGTGAACCGCGGCTATATCACCGTGCCGGAGAAGCCGGGCCTCGGTGTTACGCTGAATGACGACGTGGTCCGCCAGCACCTCGTCCCGGGTACGGGATACTTCGCGCCGACCACGCAATGGGACAACGAACATTCCTGGGACCGGCTGTGGAGCTGAGGTTCCATACCGCCGATGCGAATGAGGACACCAAGATGTTAACAACGCGCCGCGATTTTCTGATTTCGGCCACTGCCGCCACGCTCTACTCGCCGCGGATTCTGGGCGCGAATGATCGCGTCCAGGTGGGCTTCATCGGTTACGGCCTGATCGGCAAGCAACACGTCCACGACTTCGGACGCCAGCCCGACGTCGACCTGGCGGCGATGTGCGACGTCTACCAGCCGCGGCTGGAAGAGGGACGTGCCGCCTGCGGTCCGCGCTGCAAGGGTTATAGCGACTTCCGCAAGCTGCTCGACGACCGGGACATCCAAGCCGTGGTGGTTTCGACGCCCGACCACTGGCACGCCTTGATCACCATCCTCGGGTGCGCCGCCGGCAAAGACGTCTACGTGGAAAAGCCGCTGACGCTTTTTGTCCGCGAAGGCCGCTGGATGGTAGCTGCCGCGCGCCGATACCAGCGCATCGTCCAGGCCGGAACGCAACAGCGCAGCGGCGTGCATTACGCGCACGCAGTCGCGCTTCTCGAGAGTGCTTATCTAGGCAAGATTCACACCGCGCGGATGGGCTCGTTCCGGAACGTCATGCCCGGCTTCGGCTCGCCGCCCGATTCGAATCCGCCTCCGGGTCTCGACTATGACATGTGGTTGGGCCCGGCGCCGCTGCGTCGCTACAACAAGAACCGTTCGCTCTACCATTTTCGCTGGTTCTGGGATTACTCGGGCGGCCAGATCACCAACCTGGGCGCGCACGAGATTGACGTGGTCCACTGGACGATGAAGGTTGACGCGCCGCGCGCCGTCGCGTCGAGCGGCGGCCGGTTCGCGCTCGAGGACAACGGCGAGACGCCCGACACCCAGGACGCGCTGTTCGAGTATCCCGGCTTCACGATGCTGTGGTCGCACCGCGAGGCGAGCCGCGGCCGCGCTGCCGGCGAAGGGCTCGAGTTCTTCGGGACCAAGGGCAGCATGATTCTTTCGCGCGGCGGCTACCAGGTGTTTCCTGACATGAAGGTTCCACCTGAAAGCCAGATTCCCCAGTTTCAAGGTCATCCTGCCGGGGGGCCGCAGCGAGTGGCGGATGTGCACCCGGAGCCTTGGGTCGAGGCGAAGAAGGAGCGCGCGTCGAACGACCTGCTGGCATCGCACGCGCGGAACTTTCTCGACAGCGTCAAGTCGCGCCAAAAGCCTGATGCCGACGTCGAGGATGCCCACCGGGTTGCGACGGCGTGCCACTTGGCGAATATCTCCCTGCGGCTCGGTCGTAAGATCCAGTGGAACGCGGAGACCGAGGACGTCATCGGCGATGCAGATGCGTCGCGTGCGCTGGTCCGCCCGTATCGAAAGCCGTGGGACGAGGTGCTAGAGAACCTCAAACTATGAAGCGCCGGGATTTCCTTCAAGCTGTAGCCGCTGGAACGGCTGCCTACCTCCCTGAGGTCGCGCGCGTCGTCGAGGCGCAGGAACCAATCCCGCGCACCGCGATGGGGATCTGCGAGTACTCATTTTCTGCGAGCCCTCACACCAAGTCCACGCTCGACTTCCTCGAATACGCTCACGCGCTCGGCGCGGGCGGCGTCCAGACCGGACTCGACAAGCTGTCGCCCGATTATGTCGACGAAGTGCGGCGTCGCGTCGGCGAACTCCGCATGTATCTGGAGGTCATCGTCGGCTTGCCGGAGGAAGGTCACGTGGATGACTTCGAGCGTCACGTGATCGCGGCGAAGCAGGCAGGAGCTTCCTGCCTGCGATCGGCGTGCCTCGGCGGGCGTCGCTACGAAGACTTCGCAAGCCTCGACCAGTGGAAGCGTTTCGTGGCCGCCTCGAAAGACCGGATCGCGCTCGCGCTGCCGATTGTCGAGAAGCACGGTATACGGCTTGGCCTCGAAAATCACAAGGACTGGACGGCTAGCGAGCTCGTTTCGCTCCTGAAGTCCTATTCGAGCGAATACCTCGGCGTGTGCCTCGACACCGGCAACAACCTCTCGCTCCTCGACGATCCGATGGACCTGGTCCAGGCGCTCGCGCCCTACGCGGTCGCGACCCACTTCAAGGACATGGCCGTCGAGGAATATCCGGAAGGCTTCCTGCTCGCCGAGGTCCCACTGGGCCAGGGATTCCTGAACCTGCGGCGTATGGCCGAGGTCATCCGCCGGGCCAACCCTCAAATCCACTTCAGCCTGGAAATGATCACTCGCGACCCGCTGAGGATTCCCTGCCTCACCGATAAATACTGGGTCACGTTTCCCGAGCGCAACGGACGCTACCTCGCGCAGATGTTGCGTCTGGTTCGCGAGCATCGGCCCGGCAAGCCTTTGACCCAAGTGTCGGGCCTCGGGCGCGATTCTCGTCAGAAGCTGGAAGAGGAGAACGTGCGGCAGTGCCTGGCCTATGCTGGGCGGGAATTGGGCCTTGAGGCATGCCGGCGTGATCAAGAGCGCGTCGGGAGAGCACCGCTACTCAGAGCGCGTCACGGTAGCACGTCACCGGCCTGCTGATCCTGTTCGAGCACGCGACGGAGAGTTCGCACGCCAGTCAGGATGCCGGTGATCTGGGCCGGTTTGGCCCGCGAAAGTACGCTCACCAGCGGACTCACCTTCAGAAGCGGCAGCCGAGTTCGTGTCCAAGACCGCACTGCGCTCGACATGACGACACCGGTGACGCGCCGATCTTTCACTCCGGCCCGGCGATGCAGCAATCCGCGGCGCTCCAGCCGATCGACGATGCCAGACACCGTGCTGTGGGCCAGGCTCACCTCACGGCTCAAGTCCTTCAAGCTGATCCCGTCGGCGGATACGACCGCGCGCAGCACCGCCAGTTGAGGACGAGTCAGCCGGGCGCGCGCGACTTCCTGTTCAATGGGACGGCGCAGCCGTTGCTGGATGGCCCGCAGGTGTCGGTCGATTTCCTGGGCCAGTTCGTGGATCGGCTTCTGCTCCCGGCGGACGACTCGGTGGACTCCCACTACGAACCTTCCTTGGGCCTCAGAGAAGAAACGGCACGAGCGCCCGTGTGTGTCGCCGGTACTCCTCGTACGCCTGGCCGAATTGTTCCACCAGGAAACGTTCCTCGGTCCTCGACTTCACCAGCCAGGCAACGACGGCGATGGCGACCGCCACCAGACCTCGTATTTCGCCCACCGCCAGCGCCGTCCCCAGAAGGGCTAAAAGCAACCCGGAGTAAATCGGGTGTCGTACGACCGAGTAGGGTCCACGGCGGACCAGCCGGTGGTCCTCCTTGATGGTGACGGTGCCGCTCCAATTCCTGCCCAGGATGAAGCGCGCCCAGACCGCCAGGGCAAGGCCCGCGTAAGTGAGCGCGACACCGGTCACCAGCACCGCCAGTTCTCCCGGCACGAACCGCCAGCCGAGTGGCCCATAGCGTAGCTGATTCGTGAACAAGAGATAGTACGGTATCGCGCTGACTGCGAGGGTGAGTGCGCGACTCCACCAGCTCTGTCGTTTGACGACGCGGCTGGCGAAAAGGGCAGCGGTGAGCCAGAAAACGAAGAAGGCGACCCAGGCGATCTCGAGAGAGCGCTCGATCGAGGTGTGAAGCGGCATGACCGACTCCGGGATGGCGGGAACCGAATAGATCATTGTTTCTCGCGTCAATATATGTTGCATACGACGCGTCGTACACAACATATATTGACGCGAGGACTGGAGAAAAGTCAAGCGGAAAAGCGGCCAGCCCGGAAAGTCCGGAGCGGTGCTCAAAGGAGATGGTGCGGAAGGGGGGACTCGAACCCCCACGGTCTTGCGACCGTCAGCCCCTCAAGCTGGTGCGTCTGCCAATTCCGCCACTTCCGCATGGGGCTATCGAACAACTTTGCGAAGGCCGCGCGGCGAACGCCCAACTTCCGGGCCTTCGCGGCGCGAGCCGATCTACTTTCTCGCCGGCGGCGGGCCGGGAGTCTTGGGCGCGGTCTTGGCCGGCGCGCTCTCGAGCACCGAACCCGACGAATGTTTGGTAGCCCAGACAGCTAGCGTCACGGAGGTTATCACGAAGATGACGCCCAGCACCCAGGTGACCCTCTGCAGCGTCGTCACCGCTCCCCGCGGACCAAACGCGGTCTGGCTGCCGCCGCCGAACGCCGCCGTAATATCGACGTTCTCGCCCCCTTGAATCAGTACCACCAGGATCAGCAGGATACTGACCAGGATGTGAAGCACAATGACCGCTGTTGCCATTCGACCTCTGCTTTCGCCCGGCCTCAAGCCCTTGGGTAATTCACAATGTCCGCGAACGACCCAGGATCGAGGCTTGCGCCGCCGACCAGCGCGCCGTCGATTTCCTCCTGCGCCATCAGCCCGTCGATATTCTCCGGCTTGACGCTTCCGCCGTAGAGAATTCTCAAGCTCGCCGCCGCGCCTTCGCCGAACTGGCGGCTGGCCAACTGGCGAATCACCGCGTGGCTTTCGGCTGCCATCACGGGCGTTGCCGTACGCCCCGTCCCGATCGCCCAGACCGGCTCGTAAGCAATCAGGATACGGGAAAACTCCTGCGGGGTCAACCCGGCGAACCCACCGGCAAACTGGCGTTCGAGGACGGCGCGCGTCTCGCTGGCCTCGCGCTCGGCGAGCGTCTCACCCACGCAGGCGATGGGGGTCAAGCCGGCTTGTAGCGCGGCCTTCAGTTTGAGATTCACTTGCTCGTCGGTTTCGCCGTGATCGCGCCGACGCTCCGAGTGCCCGACAATCACGTGGGTCGCGCCGGCATCGACGATCATGCTCGCGCAGACATCCCCGGTGTGTGCTCCCTCCTTCTCCCAATGGAGGTCCTGAGCGGCGATCTTGAGTTCGCTCCCGCGAGCGGCGGTAGCGGCGGCGTACAGGGCAGTGAACGGCGGCGCGATGACCACGTCGCAGTGATGGGCCCGCTCGACCACCGGCTTGAGCTTCGCGACGTACTCCTGGGTCGCGCCTATCGTCTTGTACATCTTCCAGTTACCGGCAATCACCGGTCTTCGCATGTGGACTCCGCACTGGGCTCACAAGGCGTCTTGTTGATTCTAAATGACTTCTTCGGTTCGTTCCTTCATTTCTTGTGTTTCTTCACTTCTGCGTCCAGTCTCCTGACTCCTGTCTCCTGCCTTGGTTCCTGCCTCTCGAATCCGCAATAGGAAGGGTACCTGAGAGCGCTCTGTGATTGAAAACAAAGCACATTCCGGCTTCGTTTTTGAATTGGGCGTTGCTTCGAGCCGCGCCTTGCGCGCTTTACCGCCGCGGGAAAAGAAAGAGCGGCAATATGTGGCGCAATCAAAGGCATTGCCCTGTAGCATCCTTTTGTTTAGGTATAGTAAATATATTACATCATGAGTTATTCTTGTCAAGAGTTAAAGCCCGGCGGGCGCACTCGCCGAAGCTTCGCGATAAAGTTCGCTGTGAGCCACTGAGCCCCGCCGTGGCGGGCGCCATCTATGTAGCCCAGGGCATGAGCGCTCGGTTAAGTGCGCTCCCCTCACCCCCAGCCCCTTCCCCGCAAAGGGGGGAGGGGAGAAAAGGTCCACGATTACAACCCTCTCCCCTCGTGGGAGAGGGTGGCGCGCAGGCGCCGGGTGAGGGGCTGAGGGACGCTGACCCAGGGCAGCGCACCTGGAAGCTAGGCAACCGCTGGTTTCTCCGAAAGCGCCTCCACCCCCGGCAGCTTCATCCCCGACAGGAACTCGAGCGACGCGCCGCCGCCGGTCGAGATGTGGGTAATCTTCGACGCCACGCCGGCCTGCGTGACTGCCGCGACTGAGTCGCCGCCGCCCACAATCGACGTCGCGTGAGAATCCGCCACGGCGTGGGCAATCGCCAGCGTCCCGGCAGCGAACTGCGGAATCTCGAACACGCCCATCGGCCCGTTCCAGACGATGGTCTTGGCGCGCGCGATCTCGCGCGCATAGGCGGCGCGCGTGGCGGGGCCAATATCCAGACCGATGCGGTCGGTGGGAATGTTCCGCGCGTCCACGACTTCGGCCTGCGCCGAGGCATCGAGCCGGTCAGCGACCACGTAATCGACGGGCAGGCGGATTTCGGTCTTCTCGATTAACGCCGCCTGGAAGAGTTCTGTCGCGAGGCCCAGCTTGTCGTCCTCGACCTTGGACTTGCCGACTTCCGCGCCCTGCGCCTTGAGCAGCGTGTAAGCCATCGCGCCGCCGATCAGGACCACGTCGGCGGACCGCACGAGTTGCTGCAAGAACTCGATCTTGTCCGACACTTTGACGCCGCCCACAATGGCCACGTAAGGATGCTCAGGATTCTCGACCGCTTTGGTGAGGTACTGGAGTTCCTTTTCCATCAGCAGGCCCGCCGCGGCCGGCTTGAGGTAGCGCGTGATGCCCTCGGTCGAAGCGTGGGCGCGATGCGCCGTCCCAAAGGCGTCGTTCACGTAGACCTCGGCGAGCGCCGCGAGCTGCTGCGCGAAGGCTGGATCGTTCTTCTCCTCCTCGGCATGAAACCGCAGATTCTCGAGCAGCAGGACGTCGCCATCCTTAAGCGCCTTGGCCTGCGCTTCGACGGCCGCGCCGACGCAGTCTGTCGCAAAACCCACCGGCTTGCCGAGCAATTCGCCCAGACGCGCCGCCACCGGCCGCAGGCTCATCTTGGGATTAAGCTTGCCCTTGGGACGCCCCAGGTGCGACGCCAGGATCAGCCGCGCGCCGCGCCCGATCGCGTACTGAATCGTCGGGAGCGAGGCGCGAATCCGCGTGTCGTCGGTGATCGCGCCTCCGTCGTTCAGCGGGACGTTGAAGTCCACGCGCATGAAGACGCGCTTGCCTTGGAGGTCAATGTCGCGAATGGTGAGTTTGGGCATCAGTCGTTTTCAGTTCTGGTAGCCACGGCAGGCTCTTTCTGCCGTGGGTTCTTCGCTACGGTGCCGACCAGATCCTACCCTTCTTGTTCGCGTAGAGAGTTCCTGACAATTTTCCTCGGTCCCCGAACATGCCTATGGCTGCCAAGTCTTCACGTTCGGGTGAGCGGAATCGCAAAGCCCAACTGTCGTTCAGCGGACTCGGGGCGTCGGTAGCGGTAGCGCCGAGGATGACGCGCCCTTCATAGCCGGCGTCTGACATTTCCAGCACGGGCTTGTCGCCATCCCCTAGTTCGAGAACCGCTCGTGGTTTCCCGTCGTAGCCAGCCAATTCCACAAAGGGAGACCGGCCGCCGGGTTGGAGTCCCAAGGCGGCCAGCTCATTTTTGCCCATTCCCGTAAAGGCGAGTACGATGCCCTTCTCGCTACCGCCCCAGTAGGCGAGGGGCTTGCCATCAGGGCCGACAAGCTCGAATCTCACGGCACGCACTACTTGAAGTGATGTTGGTGTGCTCAGGCGCTCCGTCCACTGCGAAACCAATCCTCCTACAAACCCACATAACGCTGCCAGTGCGAGCATCCCAACAGTCTTTGCACTCATGGGTCGGCCCTCCTGAACAGGATTTGGTCTGCAAGGCTACAGACACCGGCCGATGCCGCTTCGGGGATCGCGGGCGAGGTGGAGTACCGGCGTTAGAGCCTTGCGGCGACGTACTTGATCAGGTCGCGCACCCGGCAGGAGTAGCCCCACTCGTTGTCGTACCAGGCCGTCACTTTCACGCAATTCGTGCCGATAACCTTGGTGAATCCCGCGTCGACGATGGAGGAGTTGGGATTGCCGCGAAAGTCGATGGAGACCAGCTCGTCAGTCGAGTACTCAAGGATGCCACGCAGCGGGCCCTCCGCCGCCTTGCGCAGCGCGCCGTTCACCTCTTCGGTCGTGGTCGCTTTCTCGACGAACGCCACCAGGTCGACGAGCGAGACGTTGGGCGTGGGAACGCGCATGGCGTATCCGTCAAGCTTGCCTTTGAGGTCAGGGAGCACCAGGCCGACGGCCTTGGCGGCGCCGGTCGTCGTGGGGATGATGGAGACGGCGGCGGCGCGCGCCCGGCGCAGGTCCTTGTGCGGAGCGTCCAGAATCTTCTGGTCGTTGGTGTAGGCGTGAATGGTGGTCATGGAGCCAGTCTGGATCTTGAAGGTCTCGTGAATCACCTTGGCGACGGGAGCAAGGCAGTTGGTGGTGCAGGAGGCGTTGGAGATGACGTGGTGCTTGGCCGGATCGTACTTGTCCTCGTTCACGCCCAGGACTACCGTGACGTCCTCGTTCTTGGCGGGCGCCGAGATGATGACCTTCTTCACCGTACCCCGGATGTGCTTCTTCGCCTGATTGCCATCGGTAAAGAGGCCGGTGGATTCCACCACGATTTGGGCGCCCAGCGACGGCCAGTCGATCTCCGCCGGGTCCTTCACCTTGAAGACGCGGATGTTGCGTCCGTTGACGGTGACGCAGTCTTCGCCGTGGCCGACCTTGGCGTCGAGGACGCCCAGCACGGAGTCGTACTTCAGCAAATGCGCGAGGGTCTTCGGGTCGGTAATGTCGTTGACCGCAACGTACTCGATACTCGGGTCCTTGAGTGACGCACGCAGGATGTTCCGCCCAATGCGTCCGAACCCGTTGATGCCAACCTTAACCGCCATTCTGCTGACCTCCCGTTATTAGGCTGATAAGAATGAACATCCATGTTAAGCGGCCACTCGGCAGCGTGTCAAACAATTCGCGGCGATGTTCTTCTGTATGAACGCCGCTATGGGTTCTGAACCAGTGCCGGCCGTCGGGTAACTTTCTCCAATGGCTTTGGACCTTCCGGTCTAGGGCAGGCTTCGAACACCGCCGCAAGTGTGTAATCCACTGAAATAACTGGCACTTACTGAACCGAGGCCCTCAGTCTAAGGCACAGCAACATCGCGAAACCGGCCCGCCGCATCAGTATTGTCCGGGGACGGCGGGTCGGGGTACCATAGGAGCGGTACCCAAGCCAAGTCGACCAGGTTCTGATGAACATCCTCAGGCGTCTCGTTCAGGTCGCGCGTCCGTATGCGGGCAAGCTGCTGCTGGTCGCACTGCTTACTTCGCTCGGCGCGCTCGGCGAACTGGTTGAGCCGTGGGTCTACCGCGCCATCGTCAACGACATCGCGGGAGTCTTTGTCAGCAAGGCATCAGGTCTTTGGCCGGAGATCCTCGAGGAGTTGCGCAGCGGCAGAGCAGAAGAGGAAGCGGAGGCTCCGGCGCCGTCGACTCCGGAAACGACGCAGCCCGCGCCGACGCCCGCCCCAGCCTCCGGTGCTCAGCAACCTCAAGCGGCTCAGGAATCGAACCCGGTGACGACCCCTGGCGCGGCGGGCGCCGTGTCGCATCCTGAGTCGACCGCGCCGGGTGCTCCTACGCGGGGAGCGCCTGGGTCACACGCGGCCAAGGGCAAAGCAACAGCGGTCAAGGCGGCATCCGCCAAGCCTGCCGCTTCGAAGTCGACGTCGCGCCGCAGCCGGCTGCGTCGTCTGCGAAGGCAGGTCGCACAGCAACTGGCGGAGGCGGTGAAGCCGAGCGCGACGCCACCCGTCCTCCCGCCGCGCACGGTTTCGCACGCCATGCGGACCCTCTGGTTGGGCGTGGTGGTGCTGCTGGCGGCGGCGGTCCTCGCGAAATTCTTTACCGCCGCGGCGGACCTTCTGGTGGCGAATACCACCAACGACATGGAAGAGAACTTCATTATGCGGACGTTCCGCCACGTCCTCGGCCTGCCCTTCAATTACTTCACAAAGCGCCCGTCAGGGACGATTGCCCGCCAGATCGACCAGTCTGACCAGATGGCGCCGCTCTATGCCGCCATCACGCAGGAGGTCTGGTCCGAACTTTTCACTGCGAGCGCCATCATCATCGTCATGCTCTCCGTGAACCTGCAATTGTCGCTGGTCGTGCTGCTGGCGGTCCTGGTCTATCTGCTGGTTACCGTGCGGATGACGCGCCACCTCGAGGCGCATCTCGAGGACTACTACGCGCTCTGGGACGACGTGTCGGGGCGCATCCAGGAAGTGATCTCCGGTATCAAGACGGTGCGCACGCACGCCAATCAGGACTACGAGCTCCAGCGTACGGCATCGACCATGCACAACGCCTTTCGCACGTATCTGCGGCGCCAGCGCGTGGAAACGCGTTACACCTTCCTCCAGAACCTGCTGATCTACGGCTCGAAGGGACTGGTGTTGGGTGTAGGGGGCATGCGCGCCCTCGAGCATCAGTTGACGCCCGGCGACGTGGTCATGTTCATGGCATACCTCGACCGCATCTACCTGCCCGTCCACAATCTGACGGCGCTTTACGCCGCCATGCAGCGCAACGTGGCGTCATTGCTGCGCGCCTTCCGCCTGCTGGAAGTGCCGGAGGAAGGCGGGGAGCGCAAGCCGGTCGAGATACACCAAGGACGCGTGGAGTTCCAGAACCTCGACTTCCGTTACCGCGAGGAGCGCCCGGTGCTCAAGGGCGTGAGTTTTACGCTCGAGCCGGGACTGGTGACGGCGCTGATTGGGCCGTCCGGGGCCGGCAAAACCACGATCGCTGACCTGCTGGTTCAGCTTTATACGCCGCAGTCCGGCAGGATCGTGGTTGACGGGCACGATCTGGCGCACATGGACCTCAATCGCTGGCGAAAGCAGGTCTGCGTGGTGTCTCCCGAGGGCACGATCTTCCACGACACGCTGGCGCAGAACATCCGCTATTCGCGCCTCAACGCGAGCGACGAGGAGGTTCGTGAAGCGGCGCTCAAAGCCGGCCTGGGCCGGGCCATCGAGCGTCTGCCGGAGGGCATCAATACTCAACTCGGCGAGCGCGGCTACGAGCTTTCCATGGGCGAGCGGCAGCGGGTGCTCCTGGCCCGCGCTTTCCTCTCCGATCCTCGCCTGCTGATCTTGGACGAAGCGACCGCCAACCTCGACTTCAAGACGGAAGCCGCCATCAAGCGTACCCTGCTCGAGCTGACGCGCGGCCGCACCACGTTGATCATCGCGCACCGGCAGTCGATGATGACCGACGTCGATCGCGTGATCGCTATCCGTGACGGCGAAGTGATCGAGGAGGGAGCGCCGCAGGAGTTGTTCGAGCGCCAGGGTTACTTCTTCCAGATGATGAGCGCGCAGGCTCCCAGCCCCGAAGTGCGCGTGCAGTAGCTAACGCCCGCGAAGTTCGAGCCGGATGCCGGCGCGTACGAGAGCCGGCGGTCCCAAGTTCTCGACCGGCGTGCGAGCCACGTCGTAGCGCTGGTCGAGCAGGTTCTCCGAGGCTACGAATACCTCAAATCCTCGCGCCAGAGGACGCGCCACCATCGCGTCCAGCGAGAAATAGTGGCCGAGACGCAGCGTGTTCTGGTCGTCGTCGTACTCCTCCCCTACCGCCCTTCCCTGGACCCCCAGCGTCCAGCGCGCCCACCGGCTCGCGGCGGATGAATTCGAATAACGAAGCTGGAACGTACCCTGCTGCCGCGGCACCAGGGGAATGAACAGGCCGACGAGTGCAGGATTTGCCGGAAAGCTCACGACACGCGCGCTGGCGAGTTCGTAACCGCCGGAGAGCGTGAAGTCAGGCGTGAGCTGGACGGTCGTATCGAGGTCGAAGCCGCGCGAGCGAGTGCGGCCGAGGTTCTCGCGCTCGCGGGTAATCAAAGCGGGCGTCACGTTGAGCGTGACGTTGGCGATGGGACGTGTGATGTCGCTCCAGAAGAAAGTGCCGCGCACGCTGAGCCGGTTGTCGAGCGCCGTAATCAGCGCGCCCGCTTCCGCGCCGGTCAAGTGCTCAGCCGTGAGATCTGAGTTGGCGAGGGTCAGGACGTTGCTCAGACGGAACGACCGATAGAGCTCGTTGAGCGTGGGCGCGCGGAAAGCGCGGTAGCCCGAAGCAGTCAGCGAAACGTGGTCGTTGATCTTGCGGAGGACGGAGAGGCGCGGGCTGAACGCCTGCTCGGTGCGGTCGGGGAAATCGATGACGCTCGGCGGACCGGGCCTCAAGAGCGGCTGGGTCACGTTGAGAGCGTCGTAATTGCGCCAGTGGTCGAAGCGCGCCGCCACGGTCACGATCCAGCGCGGCGTGAGGCGCACAATGTCTTCGCCGAAGAGCCCGAAGGTGCGCTGCCGTCCGCCGGCGTCGACCGCCGACGTCAAGCGCGTGGGCTCGATGACTGCGGTGGTCGGCGGCAGCGGCGCGTATGCCAGTTCGTCGCTCGAACCACGTACTTCCTGGATATCGACGCCGGCTACCAGCGTCTGGCGACTGCCCACCGGCCGCGACCACTGTGCTGAGCCAGCGAGTTTTTTGACGGGGACGCGCTGCACCCGCGTCAGCGTCTCGCTCGCCCGATTGAGCGCCACGGCGTAGAAGTTCTGGTTCAAGACCTCGGGGCCGCCGTAAGCGCGGACTGAGAATGCGCCCAGTGCGTCCGACTGCCAGTCGCCGCCCAGCGCCAGTTGCCGGATATGCGTGTCGTTGCGCTCGTCGACCTTGCCGTTGGCGCGCGCCTCGCCGAAGATCGACGCCTGCGCGAAGACGCGCAGTTTCTCCGAAACAATGCGGTCGACGCGCAGGCTGCCGGTGCGATTGTCGGACCCGGCCCGATTGTCGACCGGGCCACGGATCGAGTCGGGCACGAGCACGTAGCCGTCGGTGTGGAACGCTTCGCCGTCGAAACCTGCCGCCCAGCGCCCGAACCGGACGCTCGAGGAAAGTGAAGCGTCGGGGGTAGCTTCGTTGCCGTAAGAGGATTCGAAGAAGAGCGCCGTGTCGACCGGCGAGCGCGTGACCACGTTCACCACACCGCCCATCGCGTAGTTGCCGTAGAGGTCCGATGCGCCGCCGCGCACGACTTCGACTCCGGTCACCGACTCGCGCGGCACGCGGTCCCAGTAGACCCAACCTCCGAACGGATCGTTGAGCGGGATGCCGTCGGCGAGCACGAGCGCCCGGCTGGCGCCACTCGCGCCCACGCCGCGCAGTGAGACGCCCTGCGATGTGGGGTTCGCCGTACGGCTTCCCGACTGGCGGAGCAGCGAGAAGCCCGGCACCTGGCGTAAGGAGTCATCGAGTGTTAGCGCGGCTGTGGACGCGAGGTCGGCGGGAGTCAGTACCACGGTGTCCGCCGCCGTGTCGCCCAGGCGCATTGCGGTGCGTGTCGCCGTCACCGTCACGGCTGCAGAAACACCTGCCGGCGTGAGCACGAGGTTCAGGTGCGCGAGGTCCGTGTCGCCACTCGACCAGGGATGGGTGAGCTTGGTGAAACCCTGTGCGACGACGGTGATCGAGCCGGCCGCGCGGCCTGAAGCCGGCGAATTCGGCAGCTTGAAGTTGAACTGGCCTTCCTGATTCGTGGTTGCCGTGCTGCGGAAAGCGCCACTTGCAAACTCGACCTGGGCGCCAGGAATCGGCGCTCCGGTCTGGTCGGTCACCACCCCGGCAATGCGAGGTGGCGCGACGCGCTGCGCTGCGGCTATCCCCGATACCAGCCACACAAGGATGACCACACTCGGCGCCATTCTGTGCGCTAAAATGACCATCCATCGCGAGCGCCCCAGGTGGCGGATGGATTGAGCTGAAACGCGACTTCTCATGGCCGCTTCGGAGTGTGACATGGGCGTCCAGAAAACACTAGACCCCTTAGGAGCTTCAATATGAAACGAGCCGTTCATCTATCCCGACGTGAATTTCTCCAGAACTCGGCGGTGGCGGGCGCCGGAGCTGCAGTGCTCGGCGGGCTTGCCCCGGCGCGCGTGCTGGGCGCGAACGACCGCATCCGCGTCGGCGTGCTGGGGACCGGAGAGCGCGCGCAGTATGTGATGTCGCTCGCGAAGCGCGTGCCCGACGCCCAGATTGTCGCGGTGTGCGACGTCTACGAGCCGCACCGCGCCGCCGCACTCGACATCGCCGGGCCGGACGCCAAGGCTCACCTCGACTATCGCGAGGTGCTCGACCGCAAGGACGTTGACGCGGTCATCGTCGGCGCCCCCGACCACTGGCACAAACCAATGCTCATCGATGCCGTCCACGCCGGCAAAGATGTCTACTGCGAGAAGCCGGCGATTCATTCGCTCGCGGAAGGCCCGGAGATGATTCGCGCCGTCGAGGAGACGCGTCGCGTGGTGCAGACGGGGATGCAGCAGCGAAGCTGGGAGCACTACATCCTCGGCAAGCAGATCCTCGACTCGGGCAAGCTCGGCAAGATCACCTTCGTCCACACCTACTGGTATCAGAACTACTCGAGGCCGGCGGAGTGGAACGCGCTCAAGAAGGTCGACGTCTCGAAGCTCGACTGGAAGCGCTTTCTGGGCGACGCGCCGGAGCAGGACTTTACGCCCGAGAAATTCGTCTGGTGGCGATTCTTCTGGGACTTCGGCGGCGGCATTCTCACTGACTTGCTGACCCACTGGATCGACGTCATCCAGTGGTACACGGGTCAGCCGGCGCCCAAGACCGCCACCGCCACCGGCGATGTCTACATGATGAAGTGGCAGTGTCCCGACACGATCACCGCGGTCTACGAATTCCCTGGGGATTTCATCGTGACCTATACCGGCGCGCTGCAGGATTCGATCGATGACGGCGGGATCGAGTTCCGCGGCAGTGAGGCGACACTCAAGATCGACCGCTCTCGCCTCGCTGTTTATCCCGAAGGGGTCAAGTGGGTAGCCGGCACCATGGAGCCCGAGCCCGAGGTCTTCGTCCGCAGCGAACACGACGGAACGCAAGACCACATCAAGAATTTCCTCGATTGCGTGCGCAGTCGCAAGACTCCGAACGCCCCGATCCAAGTCGGTGTGGAGGCGGCGCGCACGTCTTGGATTGGAAATATTGCCCTGAAGCGTGGCATGCGGACGGTGTGGGATGCCGCGCGCAATCGCGTCGTCGCGTGATTGCGGCCCTAGTTCGAATCTATGGCGCCGATTTGGCTCAGATGGTGGATCAGATGCTTCAGATAATCCGTCGCCACGAAACCCAACGTGACTGGTTCTCCCGATCCAATGCAGCACACGGTGTCCAGCTTCGAGGCGGGCAAGTGAGCGATAACGTGGGCGAGATAGCGATTGTAAGCGGCCCACAGCGAGACCAGCATGAGCCAATCCGCTTGCTGAAAGGCCTGCACGCGCGCATTTCCCACCTGGTCGTAAGTAGGGAAATCCAGAGAGGTCGCGAGAGCCGCCCGGACGAACCGTTGGTGGTTGTTGGACGCCGAATCGATCAGGTGTCCGATCACTTCCTTGCGCGACCAGCCACCCGATAACACGGGCTTGGTGCTTTCAAGCTCACTCGTCTTTCGGAGCTTTGGCTCCGCGGTCTCGACCATTTCTAGCAGCTTGGTACTCAGTTCTTTCATTTCATTCTCCTCGCGTGTCACCCGCAGCGCAGTTGGGCGGAAATTCAGATTAAGGTGTTAAAGCGCGATTCGCAACCTCATTCGCTGCATGCCATACTACGATGTCTGGTCGGCCGTGACCTCGCCTCTTCTCCAAATCGATCGCGTCACCAAGGATTACGTTAACGACGGCCTGCGCGTCCGTGCGCTCGACGGCGTTTCGCTCGACGTTGCCGAGGGGGAATTTGTGGCGCTCGTCGGACGCAGCGGCTGCGGCAAGACGACGCTGCTTCATCTCGCAGGCGCCATGGACTTCCCGACCGCGGGCGAGGTGCGGCTGGACGGAGTCTCGACCTCGAGCCTCGATGACGCCGGCCTCACGCGGCTCCGGCGCACCAAAGTCGGCTTCGTGTTTCAGTCGTTTCAACTCCTGTACACCCTCACCGTGGTCGAGAACGTGGAATTGCCGCTGCTGCTCGCGGGGCGCGCTCACGCGCGAGACGCCGCGCTCGACATCCTGTCCAGAGTCGAGATGGAGCCGCTCGCCGGCCGCCTGGTGCATCAACTTTCCGGCGGCCAGATGCAGCGCGTGGGCATCGCGCGCGCCCTCGTCCACTCTCCCAAGCTGCTGCTCGCCGATGAGCCCACGGGCAATCTCGATTCCGCAACGAGCCGCGTCATCCTCGATCTTCTCCAACGCCTGAATGCAAAGCTGGGTGCGACGATTCTGATGGCAACGCACAGTCCGGAGCTCGCGGCGGCGGCGCGTGCCATCATCCGGCTGAATGATGGGCGAATCGAAGAAATACGGCGTGCTTGAATGAATGTCTGGCGATTGTTTTTCCGGCTATTCCTCCGGCCGCTCGCGCAAGAGAAGGTTCGCACCGCGCTGACGGTGCTCGCCGTAGCGCTCGGCGTGGGGGTCGTCGTCGCCATCGACGTCGCAGGCAACGCCGCCACCGGCTCGTTCCGTTCCTCGGTCGAGACGTTGGCCGGCAGGGCCGACTTCGAGGTGACGGCGGTGGGCGGGGTGCCGGATGAGGTGCTGGTGAAGCTGGTGACGCTGCCCTACCCGCTGCGCGTCCACGCCCGCATCGAAGACAGCGCCATTCTCGCGAATACGGGCGAGACCGTACCGCTCATTGGCGTCGACATGGTGGCCGATGCTTTTCAGACGCGTGAGAGCGCCTCAACCGGCGCGAGCCGTCTCGACTTTCGCGATGCCGTGTGGGTGACTCCTGGACTCGGGCTTGGATCGGGTGACAGAGTTCGCCTGATCATGAATGATCGGGAGTCCACATACACGGTGCGCGGTGTGCTGGCAGCGAGGCCGCGCGACACCGGCGAAAGTCGCGCCGTGGTCATGGACATCGCAACGGCGAAGCAGGTACTCGGCCGCGACGGACGGCTCGACCGGATCCTCATCCAGGCGCCGCGCACGCCCGGCATCGAGCAGTGGGAGCGAATCCTGCACGTCGCGCTGCCGTCTGGCGTCGCGCTCGAACGCCAGGGCGCGCGGCGGGACGAGAATCGGCGGATGCTCGAAGCGTTCCGGCTGAATCTCCGCGTGCTGAGTTATATCGCGCTCGTCGTCGGGGCATTTCTGATCTACAACACCATCTCCGTGTCGGTGGTGCGCCGCCGGCCGGAGATCGGCATACTGCGCGCCCTGGGGGCGAGCCGCGCCACAATCCTCGGAGCATTCTTCGCTGAGTCGGCGTGCTTTGGACTGGCGGGAGGCGTCCTCGGCCTCGGCCTAGGCCGAGTGATGGCCACGGCCGCTGTACAACTCATCGGCCGCACCGTGCAATCCCTCTACGTCAGCAGTCGCCCGGGGCCGATCGTGCTTTCACTTTCCTCCGTCGGGTTCGCGCTCGCGGTCGGAGTAGGCGTTTCGCTAGCCTCCGGACTAGCGCCGGCCCGCGAGGCGGCGCTCGTACCTCCCACGGAAGCCATGGCGCAGGGGCGTCGCGAATACGAGGCGAGAGTTCATAAGCGGCGCGATCTTCTGTTCGCAGTGATCCTGGGTCTTGCAGCCGCGGCAACGTCGCGACTGCCGGCGGTCGGGGGTAAGCCGATCTTTGGCTATCTCAGCGCGCTGTTGCTGGTCGCCGCTTCGGCGCTCGCCATTCCGGCGATGGTCGCGGCGATGATGGCGCTCAGCTCGACGGCGCTCGGCCGCGCCTTGGGCGTTGAAGGATTGCTCGCGTCGCGCAGCCTTGCCGCGTCGCTGCGCCGCACCTCGGTGCTGGTCGGCGCGCTCGCAACCGCCGTCGCCATGATGGTCAGCGTCGGGATCATGGTTGGCAGCTTTCGCAAGACCGTCCAGCTCTGGGTCGAGAACCAACTGCAGGCGGACCTATACCTGCGGCCCGCGGGTCCCGTGGGGCCTGACCTGCACCCGACGTTGTCACCCGACCTCGAGTCTCGGCTCGCGACACTTCCGGGCGTTGAGGCCGTTGCCTGGCTTCGCGCGTACTCCGTCAGCTATCAGGGACTGCCCGCCACGCTCGCCGCGGTGGATTCTGAGTTGATGGTGCGGTACGGCCGTCGTGAATTTCTCTCGGGTGAGAGTCCGCGCCAGATCTTCGAGCGACTGCACCGCGGTGACAACGTGGTGGTCAGCGAGCCATTCGCGAACAAGCACCACATCCGCGCTGGCGATGTAATCGCGCTGCCGATGGGAGAGCAGTCGCACGCGTTTCGAGTCCTCGGCGTCTACTACGATTACGCCGACGAGCGCGGCTACATCCTGATGGACCGCTCGACGCTGCTCAAGTATCTTCCTGACCCGGCGCCCTCCGGGCTTGCCGTCTACGCCACATCCGGCTCCCGACTCGATGACGTGCGGCGTGCTGTCGAACGCGTCACGGCCGGGCGCAAGGTCATCGTCGTCTCGAATCGGGAACTGCGCGCTCAAGCCCTGCGCGTATTCGACCGCACCTTTGCCATCACCTACGCGCTCGAGGCCATCGCCATTCTCGTGGCAGTGATGGGCATTGTCGGCGCGTTGCTCGCGCTGGTCATCGACCGGCGGCGGGAACTCGGACTGCTGCGATTCCTGGGCGGCGCTGCCGGACAGGTCCGACGCCTGATTCTCTTCGAGGCTGGACTGCTCGGCCTCCTGGCGAATCTCGCCGGGCTGGCGCTCGGAGTCCTGCTTTCATTGATTCTCATTTACGTCATCAACAAGCAATCGTTCGGCTGGACGATTCGATTTCACTGGCCGGTCGCAGTGCTCCTGAGCGCGCTCTCGCTGGTCTACGCGGCGACGGTCGCAGCCGGCCTCTATCCTGCCCGGCTCGCCGTACGCCTCGAGCCTATTGAGGTCATCCACGAGGAATGATGCGAACATCGTGGGCTTGGTTCGGAGCTTTCTTGACTCTCTCGGCGCCGCTCGTTGCGCCGCGCTCCGAGTCCCAGAGTCCGTATCGCGCCGCCCTCCCCGGTTATCACTTCGTCTTTCCTCGCGACAACTTCAATCACCCTGATTTTCAGACGGAGTGGTGGTACTACACCGGCAATTTGCAATCGCGCGATGGCCGCGCTTTTGGCTTCGAGCTGACGTTCTTCCGCGAAGGAGTGGCGCGTGACGCGGACGTGACGTCGCCCTGGCAAATAGAGGACGTGTATCTCGCGCACCTCGCGCTGACCGACCTCAGCGGGCGGCAGTACCTCTCGACGGAGCGGCTGAATCGCGCCGGACCCGGACTCGCCGGCGCTGAGCTCGACCAGCATCGCATCTGGAATGGGAACTGGAACGTCGAACGGGGCGGTGACACGCAGACACTTCGCGCGGTCGCGGATCGCTTCACGCTGGCGCTCACGCTCCAGTCCCTGAAGCCGCCAGTCATCAACGGAGTGGATGGAGTGAGTCAGAAGAGCGAGGAAAGGGGTTATGCCTCTTACTACATTTCGTTGACGCGACTCGAGACGAATGGAGAAATCTCGCTCGACGGCAAGACCTATAACGTCGAGGGCGTTTCGTGGATGGACCACGAGTTTTTCAGCGAGCTTCTCGACCAGGCGCAGGCCGGCTGGGATTGGTTCAGCTTAGAGTTTGATGATGGCACCGAATTGATGCTTTACGAACTGCGTCGCCGCGACGGCATGGTCGACCCCTATTCGGCGGGGACCTATGTCGACACGAGCGGCCGCGCGCGCCATCTGCGCGCTACGGATTTCCAGCTCGAGCCGGGACGCAAGTGGACCAGCCCGGCAACGCACGCGACGTACCCGATCGCCTGGCGGGTGAGCGTTCCTTCATTGGCCCTGACGCTTGATGTCACGACGCCGCTCGAGACGCAGGAATTCGTCAGCGGCACCCGCTTCGCTCCCAGCTATTGGGAGGGAGCGATTCGAGCCAAAGGCATCAAGCTCGGATCGCCGATCGCGGGTGGGGGATACCTCGAAATGACGGGTTACGACCACGCCGTTCATCTGATACAGTGAGGCCTTGCCGAACACCGCTTTTGCTGGTAGCTTCATGCGTATCCACGGCGGAGGTTATCCATGCGGCCAGACAGTCTGGAAGTCTCGTGGGATAAGGACAAGCACAATTGGCTGGTGCGCATTCAAACCGGCGAGGAGGTAACTCGTCGTCACTGCGATGCGCCCCAAAATGCCGATGACGCGGCGCTCCGCTCAGCCGTGAAAGCCGTCGTCGAGGACGAAGGCTACGAGCCGGACCTCGCCCATCTGATTGTCCGTCGCTGAGAATGCGGGGAGAGATTCGACGTTGAAACTCCGGTTGCTGTTGGGCTTGCTGCTTTCGATCGCGGTCGCGTGGATCATGAGCGCCACGCGCGGAGCCTCGCTGTCACCTGCCGAGCCGTCCGCCAAGCCTGTGGACTTCAACCGCGAGATCCGCCCCATCCTCTCGGACACCTGCTTCAAGTGCCACGGTCCTGACGCCCAACAGCGCATGGCGAATCTGCGCCTCGACGAGACGGAAGGCCTGTTCGTCGACCGCGGCGGATACAAGGTCATCGTGCCGGGGAACGCCGCGCAGAGCCGTCTTTACCAGAAGATCAGCTCGAAGGATCCCGCCTTCCACATGCCTCCGGTCTGGTCCGGCCGCACGCTGACCGACAAGCAAATCGAACTCATCAAAGAGTGGATCGACCAAGGCGCGAAGTGGGAGACCGAATGGTCGTTCGTGCCGCCCAAGCGTCCGGCCGTCCCTGAGGTGAAAGACAAGACGTGGGTGCGTAACCCTATCGACAATTTTGTCCTGGCGAGGCTGGAGTCTGAAGGACTAAAGCCGTCCCCGGAAGCCGACAAGATCACCCTTCTGCGCCGGCTCACGTTCGACCTGACCGGTCTCCCACCCACACCCGCCGAGGTTGATTCGTTTCTCGCCGACCACTCGCCCGACGCCTATGAGAAGCGCGTCGATCGGCTGCTTGCCTCGCCGCATTACGGCGAGCGGATGGCGATGCAGTGGCTGGATCTCGCGCGCTACGCCGACACGCACGGCTACCACATTGACAGTCTGCGCCAGATGTGGCGCTGGCGCGATTGGGTGATCAGCGCCTTTAACCACAACATGCCTTACGATGAGTTCACGATCGAGCAGTTGGCCGGGGATCTGCTGCCCAACGCGACCATCGAGCAGAAGATCGCCACGGGATTCAACCGTAATCACGAGATCAACTTCGAAGGCGGCGCGATTCCCGAGGAGTATCACGTGGAGTACGTCGTCGACCGGGCGAGCACGACGGCGACCACGTGGCTCGGAATCACCATGGGATGCGCGCGCTGCCACGATCACAAATTCGATCCCATCAAGCAGAAGGATTTCTACCGCTTCTTCGCCTTCTTCAACACGGTTCCCGAGCGCGGACTCGACGGCCAGACCGGAAACGCCGCGCCGGTACTTGAATTGCCGACGCCCGCTCAGCAGCGCGAACTGGATCAATTGAAGCGCCAAATCGCCGCGACACTGGCCGCTGTCCCCGAAAAGGAAGTGGTCGCGCTCGAGAACCAGTGGGGCGCGACGGCGCTCGCCCGCCTACCCGAGCCTCCCGACCAGGGTCTGACGGCGCACTACGAATTTGAGGGGAACTTGAAGGACAGTTCCGGCCACGGCCTCGACGCCCACGCGATGCGAGGCGACGTGGTGTACGACGATGGCGCCGTCGGGGAAGCGGCCGAATTCAGCGGCGAGACCGAAGTCGACTTTGGCGACGCCGGAGACTTCGAGCGGAATCAACCCTTCGCTTTGGCGCTGTGGGTGAATCCCGAAGGCAACAAGGGCATCGACCTGCTTCAGAAGCGCGACCCCTCGGCGAATTGGCGCGGATACGAAGTCGCGATCGAAGACCCGATTTACACCGGGCTCTTTACGCGCGTCTCACGGGTGGTCGTTCGCCTCGCGAGCCATTGGCCGGACGACGCCATCGAGGTCGAGACGAAGCAGCGCTTGCTGAGCACCACGCCCTTTTTCCTGACGGGGAGCCACCACCTGATTGTCGACTACGACGGATCCGCGAAGGCGGCCGGCGTCACGCTGTATCTCGATGGCAAGCCGGTCGAGACCGAGGCGCTGAAGGATCACCTCGCGGGCGACTTCCGTACTTCGTCGCCACTTGAGATCGGCGACAAGGAGATCGGCAGGCCGATCAAGGGATTGATCGACGACTTTCGCATCTACAGCCGGACGCTCACCGCCGACGAAGCGGAGAACTTGGCGGTGCGATTGCCGGCGCGCGCATTGCTCACGGCGCTCGCTCAAAAACCGGTTGAGGAGATTGCCACGCTTCAGCCCGAGAAGCCGCCGAAGGAAGCGGAGATCGGCTCGACGGACAAGGCGGAGTCCAAGGAACGTCAGGAAGCCGACCGGTTGAAGAATCATCAGGCACGGCTGAGCGAGTACTTCCTGACGTTCGAGGCTCCCGAGCAGGACCGCAAGCTGTACGCCCAGTTGAAGGAGTTGCGGCGCAAGAAGCAAAAGCTCGAGCAGTCGATTCCGACCACCATGGTCATGACCGAAATGAAGAAGCCGCGCGACACGTTTGTGCTGGGCCGCGGCCAATACGATAATCCGGGAGAGAAGGTGACTCCCGGTGTGCCCGCTTTTCTGCCGCCGCTGCCCGCGGGCGCACCGCTCAATCGCCTGACACTGGCGAAGTGGATCGTCGACCCGGGGAATCCGCTGACGGCGCGGGTGTCGGTGAATCATTTCTGGCAGAGCTACTTCGGCATCGGGATTGTGAAGACGGCGGAGGATTTCGGTTCCCAGGGCGAGCCGCCGAGCCATCCCGAACTGCTCGATTGGCTGGCGACGGAGTTCATCCGCACAAAATGGAATGTGAAAGTGATGCAGCGCCTGATTGTGACCTCGGCGGCGTATCGCCAATCGTCGCGCGCGACTAAAGAACTCGAGGAGCGCGATCCTGAGAACCGATTGCTGGCGCGCGGTCCGCGCTTCCGGCTGTCGGCTGAAGCCGTGCGCGACAACGCGCTCGCCGTCAGCGGATTGCTGAACCTGAAGATCGGCGGTCCAAGCGTCTACCCCTATCAGCCGAAAGGCCTGTGGGAGGAGATGGCGTTCGGCGAAGGCTTCTCGGGCCAGACTTACCAGGAGAGCACGGGCGCGGACCTTTACCGCCGCAGCATGTACACGGTGTGGAAGCGCACCGTTCCGCCGGCCGCGTTGACCACCTTCGATGCGCCGGACCGCGAGAAGTGTACGGCGCGCCGCACCGTCACCAATACTCCGCTTCAGGCGCTGGCGTTGCTCAACGATCCGACCTACGTCGAGGCCAGCCGCGCGCTCGCGCAGAAAGCTATTCTTCAGGCGGGGGGGAATCCCGCGAAACTTGTCAGCCTCGAGTTTCGTCTGGCAACGGATCGGACGCCAGACGCCGAGGAGCGGCAGGTGTTGGTCGACCTCGCAAAAGCCGAGCTTGCCGCGTACCGTCAGGACGGACCGGCGGCGTTGAAGCTCGTCAGCGTGGGCGCGTCCAAGCGCAATCTGAAGGTCGATCCGGCGGAGCTTGCCGCCTGGACGGTTGTCGCGAGCACCATCCTCAATATGGATGAGACGATTACGAAGGAGTAAGTGTTGCTGTAGCGGCGCTCTCTGAGCGCCGATCGGCGACCAGAGGTCGCCGCGACAGAAACGAAGGACGGCGGCCAGAGGTCGCCCCTACAGAAGACCACGAAAGAGTGAATTTATGGACATCGATCACGAAATTCGTTTGCGCATGACGCGGCGGCAACTCTTCGGACGCGGCGCCCAAGGAATCGGTGTGGCGGCGCTGGCTTCGCTGCTCGGACCGGACGGCCTGCTGGCGGCGGACGCCGCTGGCCTCAATCCCAAGACCGGCGGCCTGGTAGGGATGCCGGATCTGGCGCCCAAGGCGAAGCGCATCATCTTCCTGCACCAGTCGGGCGCGCCCTCGCAAATCGAATTGTTCGATTACAAGCCGAAGCTGAAGGAACTCGCAGGTACGGAACTCCCGGACTCCGTCCGCAAGGGACAACGCATCACCGGCATGACCTCGGGCCAATCGTCGTTCCCGGTGGCGCCGCCGATCTTCAATTTCCACCAAGCCGGCAAATCGGGCGTGTGGATCAGCGAACTGCTGCCGCACACGGCGAAGATCGTCGACGACATCGCTATCATCAAGACTGTGAACACCGACGCCATCAACCACGATCCGGCGATCACCTTCATCCAGACCGGATTCCAGCAGCCCGGACGCCCCAGCATGGGCGCCTGGGTCAGCTATGGTCTGGGCAGTGAGAATCAGAACCTGCCCGCGTACGTGGTCCTGATCTCGCAGGCCAACGCGCTCAATCCTGACCAGCCGCTGTTTTCGCGCCTGTGGGGTAACGGCTTCCTGCCGTCGAAATATCAGGGCGTCAGGTTCCGCGCCGGTGCCGAGCCCGTGCTGTACCTCGACGACCCGCCGGGTATCAGCAAGGAGACGCGACGCCGCATGCTCAACGGCCTCGCCAAGCTCAACAAGATGTGGTTCGACGCCTACAACGATCCTGAGATCGAGACGCGCATCACCCAGTACGAGATGGCGTACCGCATGCAGACGTCGGTGCCGGAGCTCATGGATCTGTCGAAGGAGCCGGACTCGGTCTTCGAGATGTACGGACCTGACTCGCGCAAGCCCGGCACCTACGCCGCGAATTGCCTGCTGGCCCGGCGCATGGCGGAGCGCAACGTGCGCTTCGTCCAGCTTTACCACCGCGGCTGGGACCAGCACAACGACCTGCCGCGTGATATCGCCCTTCAGTGCAAGGGCACGGACCAAGCGTCGGCGGCGCTGGTCCAAGACCTGAAACAGCGCGGGCTGCTCGACGACACCTTGGTTGTGTGGGGCGGGGAATTCGGACGTACCGTCTACTGCCAAGGCAAGCTGACCGCCACCAACTACGGCCGCGACCATCATCCCAAGTGCTTCGCTTGGTGGATGGCGGGCGGGGGCATCAAACCGGGCATCTCGATCGGCCAGACCGACGACTACTGTTACAACGTGGTCGAGGATCCCGTGCCCATCCACGACCTCCAGGCGACCATCCTGCGCTGCCTGGGTGTCGACCACACCAAGCTCACCTACAAATTCCAGGGCCGCTACTTCCGCCTGACCGACGTGGCGGGCGAAGTCGTGAACAAGGTCCTGGCGTAAGGGCTACGGATCCGACGTCGAGGGGTCCGGGAAAAGGGCTTTGCAGCCCCCCTCATCTCAACTGGAGACTTACCCCGAACCCCACACTGGGCGGCTACTTCGCGTCGGCGCTGCCGACCACGCGGAATTGGACCTCGGTGCCCTGGTCGAGCGCGAGATCGCCTTTGCGCGTGCTCAGGACTGAGCTCGTGCCCGCTTGCGCGCTGCCTGCGGATTGCGTGTCCAAGTGAATTGCGTGACGCGGTGTGGCGACGAGCGCGCTGGTTGCATTGCTCAGCCCGCCCCGGCCGTTCGCGTTGAGCGTTCCTGTGGTTGCGCCAGCTACATTACCCGTGGCTGACGCCGCGGCGTTAGTAGCAGAGTTGACGGTAGAACCCACCGCGCCGTTCGTCACACTTCCGGTGGCCGAGCCGGCGGCGGTCGAATTCACCGTAGAGCCGACTCCGCCGAGCATTCCGCCGGCTCCACCGGACGAAGTGCGGCCGCCACCCAGGATTCCGCCGCCACTGGCGCCTCCACCGCCCCTCGCCATGACAGGTCCGCCGGCCGGCAACGGAGCTTCCGACTGCATCTGCCGCTGCTCGGCGCGCTGCTCGCTGGGAGTCGAGACGACGGAGTTGATCACGGCGTTCAACTGCGACGTGGTGCCACCCTGGACGAGGCGATCGAAAGTGACATTTAGACTCGATCCAGCATTCGCGGCCCCAGCCGCTTGTACCTGGGTGACTCGGCCGACCAGCTCATCACCTTTCTTGATCACTGTCCGGCCGTGCTCCTTCACGTTCTTCGTGACGCGGGCCACCACCTGGTCGCCGGGCTTGGCGGTTCGCGCATCGACGTTCGAAGCGAGCGCGGCGGAAACCTTGGTTCCTTCGGCAAGGTCCACACGCTCGGCGTCGAGCTCCCCATTCTGTACGGATGATGCCTGAGCGCTGCTCGCCGACCGCGCTGCTGTTTGGGCGCGCGCCAGCGGTACCATTGCGGCACCGAGCGCGAGAGCTAATCCCGAGGCGATAAGATTCCGTTTGGTCATATATTCACCTCCGACCATACTGATTCACTGATGCCTGCGCATGCCACGTGCCAGGCGCTCCAGTAGTCTAAGTGGTTGACAATGCAGGCCTTAGTGAATCAATAGGAAACCGTCGACCGGCAAGGTTTACTAGGGTCGCGTAGCTTTTTCAGTGGACTACGGCGAATGCCGTGCAGCCGTGCAGGGGATTGGCTCGCGACTTCCGGGCCGGGGCCTTCTCGACGCGGATACAATCGGGGTATGTCATTGCGAATACCAGCCCGAGTGGCAGCGAATTGCAACCGGACTCCTGAGACAGCCGCGTGGCTCGATCACCTACCGGAGATTCTAAGAGGCATCGAGCGGCGGTGGTCGCTGGCGATCGGAGCGCCCTTTGACAACGACGAGGTGAGTTGCGCGTGGGTGGCCCCGGTAACACTCTCAGACGGAACCGGCGCCGTCCTCAAGCTGGGCATGCCGCACCTGGAGGGAGCGCACGAAGCCGATGGGTTGCGCCTCTGGGCCGGCGATCCGACGGTCCGGCTGCTCAAGTCCGACGACGCGCTCGGCGCCATGCTTCTCGAGTGTTGCGAGCCTGGGACCCCGCTGCGTTCCGTGCCCGAACCCGAGCAGGATTCGGTGATCGCAGGATTGCTGCGGCGACTCTGGCGTTCGCCGTCTGCTCCCCATCCCTTCCGACCTCTGTCGCTGTTGATGAAGCATTGGAGCGACGAGACGCTGGCAGACGTCGAGCGGTGGCCCGACGCGGGGCTGGTTCGTGAAGGTTTGAGGCTCTTCGAGGAATTGCCGCGTAGCGCTCGCGCTGAAGTCCTGCTGGCGACGGATCTCCATGCCGGCAACGTTCTCCGGTCCAAGCGCGAGCCCTGGCTCGTCATCGATCCGAAGCCGTTTGTCGGGGATCCGGCCTATGATTCCACGCAACACCTGTTCAATTGCGAGGCAAGACTACGTTCCGATCCCGAGGGAACGATCCGTCGGATGGCGGATCTCGCGAGCGTGGACCACGAACGAGTTCGACTGTGGACCTTTGCGCGAGCCGCGGCCGAGCCGCGCGACGATTGGAGCAACGAAGGTTGGGTAACTATCGCCCGAGCGCTAGCCCCATAGAAGCGGTGTTTTCAGCCTCGGGCGGATACGTTCCGCTTCATCAGCACACCCGCGAGACACCAGAGTCCCAGCGCCAGAAACTCATAGCGGTCGAAGTGGCCGGGCACGAACGGCAGGACTTTCATCAGAACGAGCAGCGCGCCGACGGCGACTCCGGCGCCGGCGATGACGCGTTCCCGGCGCCCAGGCCGCATCGCCCAATAGGCGGCGCAAGCGGCCAGCCAGCCGACCGCCGAGGCCATCGAGCCGACTTCCGAGATGGGGATCAGGATCGATTCGCCCAGAAACACGGCCGCGGCGCTCAGGAGTCCGAGGCAGACAACCGCCGACGAAGGCGTCAGATTAACGGGATGAATGCCGCCCAGCCGCCGATCGACGAGTCCCTGCCGGCCGAGCGCAAAGCACAGGCGCGTCGCGGCGATGAAGTTGCCATTAAAGATTTTGATCAGCGAGATCAACGCCGCCGCCAGGATCAGGTCCACAATCCAGCGGGCGCGGAACGCTTGTTCAAAGGCGACGGCGGTCGCGAAGCTCTCGCGCGTCAGTGCCGGCCAGGAGTGGACATACGACACGGCGGCGATAACGGCGGCATAGAAGACGACTCCCACCCCGAGGGCGAGCAGGATGACGCGGAAGAAGCCATGCGAGCGGAACTCCGGGTTCGCCTCTTCGGCGCATTTCCCGACCGATTCGAATCCGGTGAGAAAGAAGGGAACAATCTGGAGTACGAGCAGGATCGATACCCAGGGTCCATGGTTGAAGAGCGGCGCGAAGTTCGGCGGTGATCCGCGCGCGAAACCGCAGGAGATGAAGATCGCGGTGAGCCCGAGCAGTCCATAGGTCATCCAGTTCTGAAAAGTCGCCGCCACCCGGATCCCGCGATAGTTGAGCGCCGTGATGACCAGGGTCAACGCCAGTCCGATCACCAGGTGCGGCAGGTACACCGGCTTGCCCGCGACGCGATAGAGGGCGTGCGAGTCGAGGGCGGGGAAGATATAAGCGGCGATCTTGCCGATGGCCACCGCTTCCCAGGGGCACACCGGCAGGTAGGCTAGGATCATGATCCAGCCGGCGCTGAAACTGACGGTGGCCGGGAAGACGCGTCCGGTGTAGGCGATCTCGCTGCCCGCCTCCGGTATCGCCATCACCAGGCGGCCGTAGACGTAGCCGACGGGCACGAGGATGGCGCCGCCCAGCGCGAAGCCGAGGATCGCGCCCAGCGGTCCGCCGCGCCGCAGCCAGTCGTCCATCACGACGAGCCATCCTGTCCCGACCATGGTGCCGAAGGCCAGCGTGAAGTAGTCGACGGTACGTAATTGGCGCGCGAGGGATAAAACCGAATTCGCAAAGCGGGTGTCCAGCGCAGGCGGTTCGCGGTTCGGCGTCACGCCGGAAGGTTAACTGTGAACCGTGGAAGTCTCAAGAGGGAAGTGGGAAAGGAGTTCGCGGCTTCGACGGGCGTCCGAGGTTGATACCGGCGTCGGCCTAAAACGGAGTCGGACTTCGGGTGCGTGGCGCGCTTTAGTCGGGCGGAAGTGGAGCATTGCTCACTCCGAGACCCAGCGACCTTTGCATCTCGCTGCCGATGCGGTTGTAGATGTAATACTCGTAGACTTCGATTTGCAGTTTCAGCGAACGGATATGCGACAGGCTGACGAGCCAACCGGCCAGTGCGCCACCCAGAAAGGCGGAAAGGATATAGAACATCGTCGACCTCGCTCCATTGGACTTCCCCCCTCTGTCGTACTGTCGACTTTCCGTTCGGCGCTGTACATAAATCTAGCACTAAACCATCCTGGTATCAACTACAAGATGTAGGGTTCTAGGCTATGAAATACCCTACGCGTTGTATCCGACGGAAGGGTTACGACTGAAGCGCGTCTTTGGCAGGTTCTTCGGTTAGAGGCTCTTTGGTTGGGGACGCGGGCGATGGCGCGGCGGCCGTCGATCCACCAGACCCGTTGAGTTCCACCTGTAGCGTCTGAGCTGCCTGGCGGAGGCGGTCGCGAATGCCTTCCACCACTGAGCCGACCTCTTTCTTCAACTCGTCCAGGTTGTTTTCCGTCGCCGTCTCGAACTTCACATTCAAGCTTTGAAGCGACCGGTCGAGGCTGCCCTCGATCCGCTGCCGGGCCTGATTGGCGAGATCCTGGAGGGCCACGGTCGCCATTCCGATCTGCTTGTAAATGTTGTCGCAGACTTGAGCGGTCGCGTGGTCCAGCCTGGCTCGGGCTTCGGCGATCGACCGTTCGCCGACCTCGGCAATCTCGACGCTCAACTGATCGCGGATGGTGATGAAATGTCGGCGTTCGACTTCCTCCAGGCGCGCTTCGAGCTCGCGCGCGCCGGTCTCGGCGTACTCATGCATCGTATGCTGGAGGCCCTCCCGGAAACTGGCGACGGCGTCGTCGGCGTGCTGTTTCAGCGCTGCTGCCATGGCCTCGCGCTTGCGCTCGTTCTGCTCGGCGACGACGCTCGCCGTAGCTTCTATCTCTTCCCGCAGCTTCAAGCTGGCGAGATGAGTCTCCTTCTGAAGCTGCTCCGACCACGACGCGAGCAGTTCTTGAGCGCGGCTGTCGGCGCGGCTCGCGAAGTCTTCGGTCGCCCGGTCGATGGAGCCCCGCAGGCTGGTCCCCGCATCGTCGTGGAAACCGCGCAGGATGGTGTCCGCCTCCTGACGGAATCCGTCGAGTGCCGGAGCGGACCATTCTTGCAGCCGGGCTCGATGCTGCTCGAGCGTTCGCTCGAAGTCGCCCTCCAGTTGCTGGCTGAGCTCCTGGAGCTTGACCGCTCCGTTCTCGGCCGTAATGCTGACGATGCTCGCCGTCTTGGCGATGGCGTTGCTCGCCTTATCGACCTCGGCGTCACAGGCGAGCCGCACTTGATTGAGCGCCCCACTTACATTCTGGCTGGCCTGGCCGTGGACTCTCTCGAGCTGCTGTTCGGCATCGTGGAGAATGCCCTGCACGTGTGCCTCGAGCTGCTGGCTTCGCTGCTTGACGATCTGGTCCGAGAACTCCTCCAGAGCCTGCTGTTCCTTCTCGCGGAAGGGCCGGGCGATTTCGTCAATGGTGAGGCGTACTCTCTCCTCCGAGTGCGCGACGGCGAGTTCCAATACCCGCTTGATCTGTTCCTTGGCTTGTTCGTGGTTATTGGCGGTGAGCTCGTCGAGCTCCTCGCGGAAGGAATTGACCAGGTCGTTGTAGAGGTAACGGCGCACCCGGTGCATCAGGCCGCCATGGGTGGTATCATCACTTACGTCGAACGCCATCCTGCGCCCCTTCCCGCCTTGGTGACAGCCATCCTGTTCACTACATCCCCCAGACCGCCGACGAGGTGAACCTCTCTGTACGTCCCGAAAAGAGAGAATATCGCCGGGGTGTTGCGGGAGACCGCGGAACCCCGGCGCATCCTACTACAACGGGGTGCCGAATACGATACCTTAAAGATTAAGAACTTGTTAGTTCGCAGTATCGAAACGCGGCCGATATGAATCGGCCTGATAAGCGCTGGGCCGAGATCGCCAAAAGCATGCAAACCATTAACAACAAGCAAGTTAACAGAGATTTGGGAGAGCCTCAAGGACACCCCACCCGGAGCACTGCCGTCCTCAAGCCGGTCAAGGGGCTCGATCGGGCCGTCCGCGGCCTCCGCGCCCCGCTTGACGACGGACAGCGCTCCTCTCGGGTGGCGTCCGCTAGCCTAGGCCTTGGCCACGTTGATCTTGATGGCCTTGGGCTTGGCTTCCTCGCGCTTCGGCATCGTCAGAGTCAACTGGCCGTCTTTATATTCGGCCTTGACCTTGACCTCGTCGATGGAGTCGGGTAGAGAGAAACTCCGCGCGAAAGCGCCGTAGGACCTCTCGATCCGATGATAGTTCTCCTCCTTCACTTCCTTTTCGAAATGGCGCTCCCCTTTGAGGTAGAGCACGCCGTTCTCGACGTGGATATCGACGTTCTTGGGATCCACGCCGGGCAGGTCCGCCTTGAACACCAAGTCATTCTCGGTCTCGTAAATGTCGACCGGCGGCGCCCAAGGACGGGTGCTTTGCTCTTCGCCGTCCCCAAACCGGAACGGGAAGGTCTCGTTGAACAGCCGATTGAATTCCTTCTGACTCGTCAGAAGATCACGGAAAGGCTCCAGTCGAATCACTCCCATGGTAGTTACCTCCTATCAAATGCTTTTGCTTTGAACTTCTAAGCCCGCCGCCCGCCGCCACCGTCCGTCAAGGCTGATTGTTCCGCGGCGGCAGGACCTCCACAATCATGCGGCACGGCGCATGACGAGCCACATACTGTACCGTCGAACCAAGGATAACTTCTTCGAGGGCGGGCTTGTGGTGATAGCCGAGAATCAGCAAGTCGTCCCGACCCTCTTCCACTTCGTGAACGATGGCATGCCCCGCATCGCGCGCCCGCACGAGCCGTGTGGAAAGCCCTCTCGAGTTCTGCTTCGCGGATTTCTGCGCCCGAGCCAGCGCCTCCTTGCCGGACTGATCCAACACGTCCGACTCGGCATCGAGCGGAAGGCCGGGGCCGACTTCAACCACATTCAAGGCCGCGACGTCGGCGTCCATCCCTTTCGACAACTCCCACGCCAGGCGCATCAATCCGTCCACATGGTCCGCGTCGCGCAAAGCGACGAGCACTTTGGCTTTGCTCACCTGAATCCTCCCCATCGTTCAGTCAACTAAATCCTCGCGCCGTTCGGCTATTCTGCATGTGACCCTCGTCACTGAAAAAGGTGACCTGGACTACACCGGCCGAAAGCCCCTCTGGACTGTCGTTGAGCTCGGAGGCTGGCCCCTGGCCGGATGACATTGGGAAAGACCTGGAGACTTCAAGGACGGAGGTCTGCACGGCGCAGGGCATTCACTTCTTCGTCAATTTCGCTTCGAGCTGACGGATCTGGTCGTCCAAGTCGTTCAACTGCCGCATATCGTCCTCGGTTTGGGAGATCGTATTCTGGAGGCGTGTCAACGCCTGGCTGCTCAAGGCATTGGAGTTCGCGTCGCGGCTGGAATCGAGCATCCCGCTCATGGCGCGAAACTCGCCGGTGAGGTCGCGGTAGCGTCGCAGGATCGAGGTCAAGTAGGCGTTGCGGCGCCGCACGAGATCCTGCTCGCTCGCGAGAACTCGTCCCATTTCCTGTGTCTGGGTAGATACCGCGCTGCTCGAGTTGCGCAGTCTGGTGTTATCCGCTTCGAGAGCCGAGACCCGCAGGCGGGCGGCCTCCGCATCCGACTGCGCGGCTTCGAGCTGTTGCTGAACGGTGGCAAGGCGATTCTCCCAGTCGGCCTGGGCTTTCTCATAGCGCTGCGTCTCATTCGCGAGCGCCTTCGCTTGCTGGCCGCTTGAATCCGCCAGTTGCGCCTGGAGCTGGTCCGCGCGGGCGCGCGCATCATTCAACTCGACGTTAAGGCCTTTGAGAGTGGCATCGCGCGACGCAACCGCGGCCCGGCAATCGGCCTCCGGGGCTGGCTGTCCCGCGACGCTCGGGACCTTTTCCAACTCATGCTGGTTGAGAGCGTTCCTGAGTTGGCGCAAGGACTCAAGGTCCGCGCTCTGTTGACGCCGGCTATCGGCGAGTTTCCTCGATTGACGAACAAGGACTCCCAGCGAAGCGAGGAGCGCCAGAGCTAGGATCAGCTCGAGAGCAGTCCGCCAATGCGTCAGCCGGATCATCTGCTTATCCTCCTTGCAACAGGTGGACGTGCGTCCGCCAGGAGAGCCGCGGTTCCCCGCTGCCGCACGGTGCACTCAGCCGCACCTGGACGTCTTCCCGAGTCTTGGGTGGCACCGCCAAGGTCACTCGCCAGGCGCTCGAGATGCGGGCAAACATCGCGGCTATCGAGTCGGGAATCTCGGCGATCGAGCGGCAAACGTCGGCCTTGCCGCCCGTCGCCTCGGCCAGAGTCCCGAGTCCACTCTGGTAAACCTCGTTCAGCCGGTCGCCGCGGTACTTGAGATGGACCACAAACAGAGGCGCCTCGAGCGCGCCATCGTCACCCACCAGCTTCGCAACCTTTTCTTCGATCAGCTCTCCGGGAAGGCGGCGGCTAAGGTCGTGCGGATCGCTCTCGTTAATCACCGGGTTGGTGTAGTCCTCGCGGTAGCTGTAGATGTTGCTGTCGGTGATATAAAGGACCGAAACGCGCACGGGAGATTTGCGCATGATCGCGTCCGCCAAGGAAAGAGCGGAGTGGACCGTCTCGAGCAAGCCGGGTTCGCCGTTGTTGGTCAGCGACCGGATGGCGTCGATCACCGGCTGGCGGTTGGGGCCGGGATCGGCCAGCACGTGCAGGCCGTCCTCGTCGCGGAACAATCCGACCCACCCGTTGGCAGGCAACTTCGTGATTTGGGCAATCAGCGCTTGCTTGGCCGCGTCGACAACGGGCAGGTCGCCGGTGAGGTCGAGCACCACCAGAATCATCTGATCGCTCGCGGGACCCAACTGTGTGGTGACCGGGGCCGGCTTGCCGTTGAGGGTGGCTGCGAACCTCGGAGTTGGCACGCAGCTATCCTCCTCGATCCAGGCGGGAACCGACACGCTGGCCACCTGAGCGTGAAGCGCCGCGGCTGTCCAAGCGGCGAGGAGAACGGCCGGGAGTACGGATCGGGCAGAAATGGGCATCAGAAGCTCAACTTCAGCGCCAGCTGGATCACGCGCCCGCCATAAGAGCCGATGATCTTGCCGGCGTCGACGTTGGGCGCACTTGCCGGGCCGATATTCGGGTCGGGGTAGTTCCAGTTAGCATGATTGAGGAAATTGAATGCCGTGGCGCCGAACTCCAGCGCACGATCACTTCCCAGCGGCAGGCGCTTGTTGACGCTCAGGTCCATCGAATTATAGCCCGGGCCCAACAAATCGGGCAGCGTGCGGGGGCTGTCTCCCAGAGTGAAGTCCGGGGGCTGATCGAAGGCCGACGGATTGTACCACTCGGAGGGGCCGGGAGAGGCGACGTGGCGGTCCGCGCCGGGCACCACGTTCACGTAGAGCGTGGAGAGTACTCCGCCGGTGTTGTTGAACTCCGGACGAAGTGCCAGCGGCCGGCCGTCATTCCAGTAGGCCGTGCCCGTGACCGACCACCCGCTCACCAGGTTACTCCGCCAGTCGGAGAACTGGAGAAGGGGCTTATTGACGCCGAAGGGCAATTCGTAAACGTAGCTGAGCTGGAGGTACTGCGGCGTGTTATAGGAAGTGAGCGACCAGTTGGCGTTGGGATTGAAGAAATTCTGGTTTCCGTACGGGCCCGAGTAATCGTCAAGTTCCTGAGACAACTCGTAGTAGGCGACGAAAGAGAGCCCGAACGAGGCCCGTTTCTCGACCCGGGCGAAGCCGGAGTCGCGCCGATATCGGCCCGCCGGGTAAAGGCCGTAAAGCTCGAACCCTTTGTACTGGGGGTAAGGCTGCAAGGTCACGCGGAAGGACTCGTTGTAAAGCGCGTCGCCGTACTTCAGGTCAGCGAGGCTGATGGCGTTGGGGTTCGCGTCGCCGTCGCCCACCAGGATGTCCTTTCCGTTGGAGTAATTCGCGCCCGCCGACACGACGATCGAGAACGGCACTTCGCGTTCGAAAGAAAACGAGGCGGATTGATAGACGGGTTCGCGCCCGGCGAGGTCGACGAAATCGGCCACCGTATTATCCGCCGCCGAAGGGCTGACATCGGGCAGCGGGACTCCGAGCGGCGGGACTCCGGCCGAGAGATCGAGCGCCGGACTGAGCTGGGTATTCGGCGAAACGAAGGTCTGCCGCGCATTGAATCCCTGCGTTCCCCACTGGCCGTTGTAAATGGGAATCCGCTCGTGGTACCGGCTGTACGAGGCGCGGATGACCGTCTTCGTATCGCCCCGCGGATTCCACGCGATACCGACGCTCGGGTCGAGGTCCACGTTGGGGGGGCGGAGTCCCGGAGGAATGCCGACGCTGCCGGCAAAGACGAGCGCGCCGGGCAGGCCGTTCGAGGGATCGATGACCGCCGGATCCACGGTGCTCTGGCGGTCGTATTTCTCGACGCGTGGCGTCCGGCGGCTGAGGGTCAGGCCGGCCGTAAAGGTCAAATCCTTCGTCACCTGATACTCGTCACTGGCGGCGGCGGATTGGTAAGAGTTGCGGAAATAGGAAGGCGAAGTGGTAATCGTCCGCTCGCCGTAGGATGGAAGGCCAAGCAGGAAGCTCGCGAAAGGATAACCCGTGTCGATGATGCCGGGCAGGCTCGTGATGTCCGCGGAGAACTGGAAATGCCCGGAGGGGTACGCCGGGTTGAACGAGTTTACCTGGTAGTGGTTGGCGGCGAGCGTCAGATGGAGCGAGTGCTTGCCCTGGTGCGCCGAGAGTTGATCGCGAATTCGCAGCGTGTTGCGAGCATTGCGCGAATCGGGATAGGCGGTGCCCATGGAAAGATAGTTGGAAAGCGCATAGCGCGGAAAAGGAGTTTCGGAAAGGTCGCCCGCCTGTGTCACGTTAGAGCCGGCGCTCAAGCTGAACGAGTTCACGGTCTGCGGATTCGCCGTGAAGACGTAGTCGAGCTCCGAACGCCAGGATGAGTAGTGATGATCAGGCGCCGTTGGGCTGGCGCCGTTGGGGAAGTATTTCGACGCGCCCACCAGTCCCCGGGAAATGGTGGTGAGCGAAGTCACGCGATGCCGGTCTCCGAAGGAGTGGTCGACCTTGGCGATGATTCCGTCGGCGTTGTCGGCTGCCGGAGCGTTGACAAAATAATTGTTCTCGAAGAACGGCCCGATATCCGTGTTCGGCAGAGGGTAGAGAGCAAGCGCCTGCTGTATCTGCGGGTCGAGGCGGTTCGCCGGTATCACATTGCCGGGGAAGGTGGAGCGAAGGTACTGGAGATTGCTGGTCGAGACCGGCAGGTTCGGGTTGTAAGCCGGGTTGGGCGTCGTCGTCGCCGGGTCGTAGATGGGCAGCGGGTTCCCCGCCTGGTCCACCGTCCGCGAAAAGTCGCCGGTGCGTTCAGCAACCGTAGGAACGGTATGCAGAGAGGCGCGGAAGATGCGCTCCCGGACGCCCTCGTAGGACAAACTGAAAAACGTGGCGTTCTTCTCCGAGTGCCGAGGGAGGGGTATGGGTCCGCCAATATTGAATCCAAACTGATTGCGGCGCAGCGGAGATTTGCTCTGGCCGTTCTGCTTCACCTCGTGCGGGATGGCATCCAGAACGTCGTTGCGGAAGTTCTCATAGACGCGCCCGTGCCACACGAGTCTTCGGCGATGCCGCTGAGCGAACGTCGACGGCGGACTGCCGGGGCGCATCCCGAGCTCGCCGGTCAGTCTCTTGAACTCCTCGGCCGCGCGGGTCAGAGGATCCGGCTGCCGGGATGGCGTCTTGCTTTGATTGTCAGTGTCCGCCAAGGCGCAGGAGGCAGAGAGTACAAGAGCCAGCCACAGGAGCATGAAAGGCTCGCTCCGTTTTGAGGTCCTGATGAATGTAACTGAGAATCGTTCTGCGGTTTCCAGATTCACCCGTTGAACGGCCTTCCGATGGCGTTTCGCTGACCCCTTTTCAATTGAAACACAGTTGGGCGAGAACGCACAACCTGCTGCGAGCTTTACCGATCCGCGTCGCCGCGCGGGACTTCGAATTCTTTAAATGAAAGGCTGGTGCGGAGGGCCGGAATCGAACCGGCACAACCCTTGCGGGTCGAGGGATTTTAAGTCCCTTGCGTCTACCAGTTCCGCCACCCCCGCACAAGGATTTAAGATGCGGCGGCCAATCGGCCCCGCTCGGTTGGCTAGCAAGTGTAGCAGGAATTGTTGGCGTCTGATTGCAGTTTTGGCTCGCGCTTTGCCGGTCCGAAGCATCGATCTGGGAAAGCCAGTCTTCCGTTCGGTCAATCCAATCCGTCACACCGCATACCTCTGGGCACGAAATGCCGTTCGCTGTGTAACCAAGGTGAGACAATCGCCGAACCGAACAGGCGCAACGACCATGAGGGCGACTTGTATTGACAGCGTCTCGATGCTGATAACCTGCCGTAATCGTGATACTTAGGCCATCGTCAATCATCGGGGCAACGGTTTGGAATCCAGTGTGCTCATCCAGCGACCTGACCTCGGCGGCGACACTGCCGAGGAAATGCGGCGGATTGGGGGAATCATGCGAGACGCTTCGATGGAACATATGCGGCGCGTTTTCAGGCACACGCTCGAAAGCGCTGGACCGGAGCAGGCAGCCTCCGAGCTTGTGACCCAGCGTGAGCTTGCTGATGCGGTCTACCGGCAGGGACGTATCACCAAGAATGAATACGACGAATTGATCAAGGCGTTCGACGTTATCGGACAGGAACTTGACCTCCTGCCCCCGCAATTAGTGGCGGAGTGATCGTGTTCCCAAGTTTTCGGGGCTGGCTTTTGCTAGCAGCCGTCCCAGGGCCAGCGGCACTTTGCGCGGCCAGCCCCGCGACCGGTGAAAAAGAATGAGCCTCGCGCATAACATCCAGGCTTGGGTCTCCCGTATCCTGGCGACGCTTGCCTCACCGCTGTTCAGGTTCCTGGCTGTCCAACCTGTCTACTCGCCCTATCCGAGGCCGCGCGGCCGTTATAATCCCTGAGCCGTCGGCGTTAAGATTGCCGCGGTCTCCGCAACAGCTAGCCCAAGAACCCATCCCTGTTTAATTCCCACTTCCCGTCAGCTTGACGATCTGCGATTTCCGAGGCCAGGCGTTGTCGAGCACGATGAGGAATCCGCGCTGGATTCCCGTGGCCGCAGGCCTGAACGTCACGCTAAGGGTACAACTCGTCGCTGGAGCGAGCGATGCCGGGCAGTTGTTCGTTTGGGCGTAAGCGCGGGTCGGGACGGCGAGAATCTTGCGCAGGAACAGCGGCTGGCTGCCCACGTTCCTGAGGGTGACGGTTTGGGCCTGTGAGGTTATCCCCAGCGGCTGATTGCCGAAGGAAAGACTCAGGCTCGAGAGCGTCGCGCCCGGCGCATTGGTCGGGCTGATTCTTGCCACGAAGCCGTCCGGCGTGGGTCCGCTGAACTGCAACCCGCAATTGCCGTTGGCGCCGCAGGACGTCTTCAAGGCGCCGCCGGTAGTCGGGAAGTTGGGCGATAGCGTATCACCCGTCACGTAGGCGTTACCTTGGGTGTCGACCGCGATGGCGGCGCCGTGGTCATCGCGACTGCCACCCAGATACGTGGAGTAGACAAGCGTCGCGGCCGAGGCCCCAAGCATCGTCAGAAAGGCGTCGTAACCTCCGGCGGACGCGCTTTGCATCGGGCTGACGGTCGGGAAGTCGGGAGAATTCGTGAATCCGGTGACGTAGACATTTGCTCCTGAGTCCACGGCGACTCCCAGTCCGAAGTCGTTAAGGCTGCCGCCGAGCAATGTTGAGTAGACAAGCGATCCGCCTTCGGCAAATTCAGCGACGAAGGCATGATCGCCTGTGCTGGGCAAACTCAGCGGCAGGCCGTTCAAAGTTGGGAAGTCGCGGGAACTCGCCGAACCGGTGACATAGGCATTGCCGGCGCCATCCACGGCGATCGCGTGCCCAAGGTCGTTAGTGTGTCCGCCCAGGTACGTCGAGTAGATAAGCGCCGAGCCTGAGGTGTTGAGCTTCGCGACAAACGCGTTGATGAAGCCGTGGTTGCTCGGCTGGAACGCGTTGCGCGTGGGAAAGTCCCTCGAGGGCGTGTAGCCGGCGACATAGGCGTTACCCGCGTTATCCACGGCGATGCCCGCGGTGTTCACGTTGGTGAGGAACGGATTGTTCTCATCGGCGCTGCCTCCGAGATACGTGGAGTAGACGAGACTCGTCCCACTGGGACTCAGCTTGGTGACGAACGCGTCATACCCGCCACCGCTCGCCGCCTGTAAGGCATTCTGCGTCGGAAAATCGACCGAGAGCGTCGACCCCGTGAGATAAGCGCTGCCCGCGGCGTCGACCGCGATCCCCTGGCCGACGTCGGTGGAAGTGCCGCCGAGGTAAGTGGAGTAGCTGAGCGCGCCCGCGGGATCGAGCTTGGTCACAAAGGCGTCGGTCCCGCCCGCGTTCGAGCTCTGGAACGCGTTCAGGGCCGGGAAGTCGAGTGAATCGGTCGAACCGGTGACATAAGCGTTGCCGGACGAGTCGACGGCGATGGACGCCGCCAAGTCATCAGCGCTGCCTCCGAGATACGTTGAATAGATGAGCGCCGAACCCGCGGCATTCAACTTGGTCACAAAGGCATCGACTGAGCCGGCGTACGCCTGAAAGGGACTCTCCGTAGGAAAGTCGGCGGAGAACGTGTAGCCCGTCACGTAGGCATTGCCCGAGGCGTCGACGGCGATTCCGGTGCCGAAATCGCTCCGGCTGCCGCCGAGATAAGTGGAATAGTTGAGCACCGGGTCGATGACGAGCGGTTGCGCCGGGTCGTAGGTCCCCACCTCGAACCCCACGGCGTGCTTGCTTTTCAGAATGTAGTGGCTGTCGACCGTCTTGCGGTTCTGTTTTCTCGAAGGGTTCCCGGCTTGATAGACGACCGGCCGGGGCATGCGAATGTCGCCCGCGCCGGTTTCGATTACCAGAGCGCCGCTTGAGTCGATACGGAGAGGGCGTGACAAACCCGTTTTGATCTCCAAGGCTATCGCTCGTGGGTCAGCCCCGGGGGATACCACGAAGTCATACTCCAATTGCTGGTGCGAGCCGTAGTACTCCAGGTTCACTCCCGGGTACACGTCCTCATAGCGGACGCGAGCGAACGTCGGGATTCCCGTCCGCCACTGGCCTGGCTCCTTGCCGAGAAAGTAGTTGATCCTGCCCGGTTGCTCCTCCACGCCCTCCACCGGGGCGCGGCAATTGGCGTTCATCAACCTCATCCGAAGAACTGTGGGAGTAACGACAGCGACCGCTCTTGCTGGGTTCGGGAAGAGGTGGGTGTCGAAATCCACGGCCGGCAGGGCGGAGGTCTCGCTGCGCTGCGTTAGCCTTCCTCGACCGACCGCCAGAACGGCCTCGTTCGGGCTCAAGGAAAGCGTGTATCCCGCGCCGCGCGACAGGAACTTCACCATGGTCGACGTGTCGCCCGCCTGGCCGACATTCGGCTCGAAGCTCAGTGGTAACCTGCCATAGATGACGTGGGGTTCGGCAGAGCGCAGGACGCGAGCCGGCAAGTGTGGATGCGCAAGCGCTGCTTCCGGCGCTTGGGCCCCAAGCGACAAGTTCTGCGTGATTTGCCAGCCGCCACCCGTCGTGAAGGCGGTGGCGGCAAGTACCAAGCCGAACCTCAACCCCCTCCGATACGATATCGTCATTCGCTCCTCAGGCTTCGAGCGTCCAAAGTTCTTTTCGCGTGGATTCAAGGCTCTCCCGCCGAAAAGCGCGACGAGTGTACCACGGCCGCCGCTTCGCCAGCCGTCGCCTTCAAGTGGAAGCGTTTCATTCTGGAACTGAGAACCTACGGTGGCGCGCGCCCTCTAGTGCGGGTATTTACTTATTGACAGATTAGCGATTATCAGTAAATATATGCGACTATGGTTATGGATAATACATATAATTTTATGCTAAGTAAACTCGCTCATGGACAGCGGGCGTGTCCGGCGGTTCGCAAGTGCGAACGCATCCACGTCAGCATGCCTCTTAGCTTGCGGCTTCAGTTCGGGACTACTCAGGCCACCTTCCAAGCTTTGACGATCGACCTTTCCGAGCTGGGTGCGTGTGTCCGCGCTGACGCCCCGCTCGCGCCGGGTCAGACGATTGAACTGATCCCGGACCAACCGGCCGGCGTTCCGGTGCATTGTCGAGTAGTCTGGACCGGCGCTGTCGGGACGGCGCAGGCTGGACACGCGGGAATCGAGTTCCTTCAGTCTCTTTCGCCGCCGGTTTAGCGCCCGCCTGTCTACCGTCCTCAATGACCGGCTCCCGCTTGCGGCCCCAGAGTTCCTCGGGTCACGCCTGAATCCTTGTAGACCACGCCCTCCTTCATCACGAACTCGATGTTCTCGAGCGCTCCGATGTCGCTCAGAGGACTTCCGTGCACCGCGACCAGGTCGGCGGACTTGCCCGCCCTGATTGAACCAATCTCCTTTTGCAGGTCCAGTAGCTCGGCCGCTGAGACGGTGGCGGAGCGCAGCGCCTGGGCAGGAGTCATCCCATACTTCACCATCAGCGCGAATTCTTTCGCGGGATTGATTGTCCACTCGAAGCCGCCGACATCGGTGCCGAAGGCAATCTTGACGCCGGCTTGGAGCGCGCGCCGAAACGTCGCGGCGTGAATTTCCACCCCGCCCTTCCAGCCCGGAAAGCCCTCCGCCGTGCGAAGCTGCTCGGCGTATTCGAAGATGTAGAGCGTCGGGACGTAGTAGATACCGCGCGCCAGCATCGTTTTCATGTCGCCGTCCGAGACGTAAGCGCCGTGCTCGAGCGAGTCGACGCCGGCTTCGACGGCGTTGTGGACGCCCTCGAGCCCCATGGCGTGCGCCGCCACCTTGTGGCCCTCGCGGTGCGTCTCGTCCACGATGGCGCGCAGTTCCTCAGGCGTGAAGGTGGGTATGCTGTGGACCACTCCGTCCGCGGTCGAGACACGGCGGTCCGCATAAAGCTTGATCCAGTCGGCGCCCCGCGAAATCTGCTCGCGCACCGCCTTGCGGCACTCGTCGGCTCCGTCCACGACCTGAACGCCGTGCGGCACGGCAACATTCGGCGCGTAGCCGAGCAGCGGATAGGCGCCCGTGACGTCGAGCGCGCGGGTTACCACCAGCATGCGCGGCCCGGGGATCACGCCTTGCGTGATGGCGTCGCGCAATGATACATCGGCGTAGTAAGCGCCTTCGGTCTCGAGGTCGCGAATCGTGGTGAATCCATAGCCGAGAGCGCGCCGCGCCGACTGCGTCGCCCGGATGGTGCGATAAGGAAGCGACCACTTCAGAATTTGTTCGTCGTATTGGCCAGGTTTCTGGTCGCCTTGCAGCAGGACGTGGGTGTGCGTGTCGATGAGTCCCGGCAAGCAGGTCTCGGAACCGAGATCGATGAACGCCGCGCCGGCAGGCTTAGCGAAGCCGGGCGCGAATCTCGTGACGTTTCGGATGCGGCCGTCTTCGACCTCGATCAGTGCGTTCTCGCGGGGTTGTTCCGATTCTTCGTCGATCAGAGTCCCGCAGTGGATAAAAGTAGCGTGACGGCCGTCGTGTACAACGGACTGGGTTTCGGAAGACGCGGTAGACGCACGCGTCGCTAGAGACGGAAACGACGCGAGACCTAGGAGCGAGCCGAGAAGCAGCAAGTTCGTGAAGCTTTTGGGAGTCATCGCAAACCTCCTGTAGCGACTGAAATGGCAGATCGGCGGGCGGCGAGTATACCAAAGGCATTGCGCCGCCCAAGCCTCCACGCGCCAAGGCTTTCTGAAGTCCTTTCAGTTACCGCAGGCGTACTTTTTACTCGATTCCGTAAGAATGACGGCTGCAGTCAATTCCGCCGCATTAGCTATCTGATTGATTCTAAGCCACGTAACGCGGTCCCGCGGCTGGCACCTGCCGTGCTTATTGGGCAGCCGAGGTCAACCAGCCAGTCCCCCGACGGCATCTGGCCTCACACAAGGAGAATCTCCCATGGCCATCGATGATGTCAAGAACCCGACGCCCGTGGTAGTGGCGCCCAAGAACCAACACACCGCAGCGTTTGTGGCGATCTTTGTCGTCCTCGGCCTGCTGGTGATCGGTGAAATCTACTCGCTGAGCCAGATCAGTTCGACGCGTCAGGATTTCGATACCTCTCAGGCCAAGACGCGTACGGACCTAAGCGCCAAGATGGACGAACAGATCGGTCAGCTCCAACAGTCTAACGCCCAGATGATCGACTCGATGAAGCAGGAGCTCGATTCCTCGGAAAAGACCGCTGGAATGACCCGGAGCGAGCTGCGTCGAGCGCGTGCCAGCGTTGCCAAGCTGTCCGACCTCCAGACGCAGGAAGAGCAGGAAGCGGAACAACTCAAGTCGCAGTTGGCGCAGAAAGCTGACGCTCAACAGGTCGGCGCGCTGAGCCAAGACGTGACCGCCACCAAGTCGGACCTGGGCACGACCAAGACGAAGGTTGATACGTTGTCCAAGGACCTCGGGATGGCGCGCAGCGAACTCGGTACGCTGATTGCCACCAACCACGGCCAGATCGAGGAGCTGCGCAAGCTGGGTGAGCGCAACTACTTCGAATTTACCGCGAACAAGAATAAGGAAGAGAAGGTCGCCGGGATCGGTGTGATCCTCAAGAAGACCAACCTCAAGCAGCATCGCTTCAACATGGCTCTGATTGCTGACGACATGCAAATCCCGAAGAATAATCGCACCGTCGACGAGCCGATCTACTTCAGTGTCCACGGTTCCAAGCGGTATTGGGAACTCGTGGTGAACAAGGTTTCCCCGAACCAGGTGAGCGGCTACATCAGCAGTCCCAAAGTTGAGGTAGCTTCCGCTTCCGCGGGCCAATAAGCAGACCTTTCCAGTTCACTCGCGGTCGAAAAGGCCAGTCCGTTCCTCCAGGCGGACTGGCCTTATGTTTTCCGGCCTCCGGCGCACTCCTGGATACCGTTATTCGCCCTGCGATGCCGTGCAGTTCCGGTCATGGTTGACGGTGTGGAAACGCAGCACCGTGCGGCGAAGCGATGATGCCGGGGTGGAACTACGGCCTTTCCATGAGGGCCTGAAAGCGGGGATGACTGCGTAGCGGATCCAAATCGGAGTCGTGCTGCGCCCACCTCTTGTACCAGTAGGCGTGAGTCATGGCTTTTTCCAGGCAGTCGATCGATTCCTCTTGCTTGCCCAGCAGCGCGTAGACGCACGCGATGTTGTAGAGGATGCCGCAGTCTTCGGGATCGATTGCCAGCGCGCGCTGCGCCCAGTCGAGGCTGCGCGCCCTTTCGCCGAGCTGGCAAAGCGCGTTGGCGCCCAGGTAGAGAGCCCGCGCGTCGTCGGGATGAAGTTCCAAGTGCTTCTCAGCCCGCTGCCAGGCGCGGCGGTACGCTTCCTCTGCGTCGGTATGGCGGCCCAGCGAGTGATAGACCATCGCCAGCAGTTGTGGAGCCTGATAGTCGTCGGGCTTCACCTCCGCCGCTTTTTCGAACAAGCGCGCCGCTTCCTCTTGCTTTCCCTGTTGCACACACGCCCGCGCGTAAAAGTAGTAGGCCTCGAAAGATTTCGGGTCGAGGCGAATCGCCGTTTGGAACTCGAGTTCCGCCTCGTCGTAGCGCTTGCTGAGTGAAATGGCCAGCCCGCGCGCCACGTGAGCTTCAGCGAGACCGGGATCGAGCAGCAGCGCTTTGCGGCTGGCGTCGTCCGCCGCCTGCACGTTCGCTTCGCTGGCGTCCCAGTACATGTAGAGATACGAATAGCAGTCGGCGACGCCGGCGTAGGCGCGCGCATATCCTGGGTCGATTTCAATGGCGCGCGTGAACAATTGCCGCGCGAAGTCGTAGCCACGCCGCCGGAACTGATAGAAGAATTGCCGGCCGCGCAGATAGTAGTCATAGGCCTTGACGTCCGCGGTCGGCGCCTTGGCGATGGCCTGCTTCTCCGTGTCGGTCAGGACCACTTTCAACGCCGACGCGATGCTCTGCGCGATCTCGTCTTGAATCGCGAACACGTCCTCCATCTGGCGGTCATAGCGTTCCGCCCACACCGAGTGCCGGGTGCGCGTCTCGACCAGTTGCGCCGTGATCCGCAGACGATTGCCGGCGCGGCGCAAGCTTCCGCTGAGGACGTAGGCGGCGCCGAGTTCCTGGCCGACCTGCGGCGCCGTCACTTGCTTATCGCGGTAGGCTAGCATCTCGGCGCGCGGGAACACTTGAAGCCGGCTGATCTTCGAGAGCTCGGTGATGATGTCCTCGGTCATGCCGTCGCGGAAGTACTCGTCTTCCTTGGCGCCGCTCAAGTTCTCGAAGTAGAGCACGGCCACGGATTTCTCGACGGGCGCGGCGGCGGTCGTAGCAGCGCGCCGGCCGGAATCGCTCTCGCGCTTCAGACGCTGAAGGTCGGCGCGGATATCGCCCGCGCCCTGGTAGCGCAGGTTGCGATCTTTCTCCAGCGCCTTGTTGATGATCCGCTCGAGCTCGGGCGGCAGCTCGCGATTGATCTGGCTGGGTGACGCCGGAACGCGATTCAGAATCGCGTCGAAGATGACGGCGGTGGCGTGTCCCGGAAAAGGCTGCCGTCCGGTGGCCATTTCATAGAGCACGGCGCCAAACGAGAAGATGTCCGTACGCGCATCAACCGCCTCGCCGCGCGCCTGCTCTGGTGACATGTAGGCCACGGTTCCGAGCGTCGAACCCGGGCTGGTCAACGCTTCTTCAACGCCGACGGCCGTCGCAAGTGTCGAAGCGCCGGCCACGTCGCCCGCGCGGCGCTGATCCGTCAGCTTGGCCAAGCCGAAGTCGAGGATCTTCGCCTCGCCGCGCTGTGTGACCAGAATGTTCGCGGGCTTGATGTCGCGATGCACGATGCCCTTGGCGTGCGCCGCTTCCAGGGCGTCGGCAATCTGAAGCGCGAGATCCAGGAGCTCGCCCGCCGGCAGCGGCTTGCCTTCGATGCGATGCTTCAGCGTCTGGCCTTCGAGCAGCTCCATGACGATAAAGGGCTGGCCCTCGTACTCGTCAATGTCGTGGATGGTGCAGATGTGCGGATGATTGAGGGCGGAAGCGGAGCGCGCCTCGCGGCGGAAGCGCTCGACGGCCAGCGGATCTGCGAGTAGCTCGCCGGGCAGGAACTTGAGCGCGACGCTGCGTCCGAGCCGCGTGTCCTCGGCGCGGTACACCACACCCATCCCGCCGCCTCCCAGCTTTTCCAGAATGCGATAATGGGAGATCGTCTGCCCGGTCATAGGTCATTAACGATTGAGCCGCAATCGTATCCTCGGTCCGCAGTCAAGTCAATGGAAGACATCGCGCCGCGTCGTTTCGGGTTATTAAGGATCCCTGGCACGCCTTGCCATTGCGCTGAACCGCAGGCGGTCCCGAAAAGCCAAGCTAGGCTCCGGTGTCAGCCTCGACACTTCGCGTCCCATCTGGCTAGTCATCTAGCCATCGATGGTGAGCCACGGGAAGCGCGTTTTTCGACGCGCCGACCTTGTGTTTTCAACGACATACAAGCAAACGTTACGCGCAGGGAGTTCGTTCCAGTTTGTTCCAGGCTCCATTTGCCGTGTGATTTCAATCAGATAGGTGGTGCGCTAGCCCTGCGGGGGAGTTCGTTTTTGTGTTCGTTCCTCGAGAGTTCCTTTATTTACTTATACTTACAAGACTATAAGGTGCAAAAAACTATCTTTTTTTGTTCGCTCTCGTTCCGGGCTTTCCTGACCCAGCGCCACTTAGAAAGCTAGGTATCTAGGCAAGCTCGCTGCATATCGGACTCCCGCCAGCCGGGACACGCGGCTCGATTCGCTGGCCGCTGAATCACCGCCCATTTCCTCATATGACGATACCTTGATGCTAACACGGCAATGCCGTTTGTCAAGTGCGAGCAGCCACCCCAGTTTTCGTTCGCTCCGAACGCACCGCTGATGGCGCACGGGATGTGCATTGGCGTAAAGTGGTGGCCAGACGCTTCAAAAGGGACGGGGACAGGTCCTCCGAGGGAGGACGCCCAGGGAGAGAACCTGTCCCTGCCTAGCGACGGTCCGCCGCGCGGCCCGGTCACTCGTGAATCGTGACGGAGAACGACACGTAATAGAGCCCCAGGGGTGTGCCCGTCGCGTAGGTGAGGTAGGAAGGCTGGATCAGTTCACCAACCCCAGAGGGCTGGCCCTCGGGGTTCACCGCCGCGTTGGGGATCGGCGTAACCGTCCATTGGTTGCAGTGGCCCGAGGTGGCGCCCGTGCAGGTCGCCTGCGCCCAGGTCGCTCCTGCATAATTTTGCGGGGCCATCCGGATGCCGTAAGCGGTGCCATTGAAATAGAACGAGACGGCCAAAGGGCACTGCAGGGTTTGGCCGGCGTAGGTCATGGTGCCGTAACTGAGGCCATTATTGACGGGGTTGTCCTGGCACGTCGATTCGATGCGGGCGGCCACGTTCACCGCCGATCCGTCGGTGGGCCACCCCGTCGGCAATTGCGCCCCATTCGAGCCCGCGTACCTCAGCGACAACTTCACCGTCCGCGACAGCGAGGTGCTCAAGTCGAGCATCCAGTTGCAACTTCCCTGAATCCTGGAGTTGACTTGATCTTTCTTGTTGGCGTAGGTCACGTAGGGACCCAAGCCGTCGCTTGGAAGCTGCAAAGGGACGCTGTTGCTGTCGACGTCCGCGAAGATGCTCGTGACGCTGAAGGCGTCGCAAGTGGTCGGAGCGCCCTTCGCCATGAGGGGCATCGCCGCACCCCCAAATACCATCAACGCAACTCCGAGTACCAATTTGACTGAATTCCTTTTCTTCATGGTTTCTCTCCTTTTCAGAGTGATTTCAGAGGCGCTCCGGCCGGTCAGGCCGTCGCGCCTTCTGCCTTGCCGTTCCACCGATTTCTGCATGCTCTCCGTAAAAATGAAAAAGGCCGCCGGCGCGCCTCGTAGTGCCGAGACGTGCCGACGGCCTCTGAGAACTTCAGTCAGCCGTGGAAGAACAGGAATTAGGAGATAGGAATTAGAGGTTAGTGCTTTTCTTCTGACTCCTGACTACTGACTCCTGACTTCAGCTCTTACGTGAACTTCACCTTTTTCTTCGTCACCTCCGCCAGGATGGGCAAGCCGTCCTGGATCTTGAGGCACTCGATCTCGCCATGCCGGAGCTCTTCGCAAAAGCGAATGAAGGCCTGCCAAGCGGGATGACGCCAGTTCACTGGCGAGGCGCCGTGAAGCTGACCTCCGAGGATGTCGCCCGCCATTCCCCTGTCCTCCTTGTCGGCGGCGGATGATCCATTTCTGTTCGCCATCGCTAAACTCCATCCTTTTCCTGTGGCGGTCTCGCAGGCGCCCAAGCCCACCCGACGTGCTTTCAGATTCATCCACCCCCGATACGCCCTCCTCACTCGTGAATCGTGACGGAGAACGACACGTAATAGAGCCCCAGGGGTGTGCCCGTCGCGTAGGTGAGGTAGGGAGGCTGGATCAGTTCACCAACCCCAACCGGTTGTCCCTCGGGATTCACCGCCGCGTTGGGGATGGGCGTAACCGTCCATTGGTTGCAGTGGCCCGAGGTGGCGCCCGTGCAGGTCGCCTGCGCCCAGGTCGCTCCTGCATAATTTTGCGGGGCCATCCGGATGCCGTAAGCGGTGCCATTGAAATAGAACGAGACGGCCAAAGGGCACTGCAGGGTTTGGCCGGCGTAGGTCATGGTGCCGTAACTGAGGCCATTATTGACGGGGTTGTCCTGGCACGTCGATTCGATGCGGGCGGCCACGTTCACCGCCGATCCGTCGGTGGGCCACCCCGTCGGCAATTGCGCCCCATTCGAGCCCGCGTACCTCAGCGACAACTTCACCGTCCGCGACAGCGAGGTGCTCAAGTCGAGCATCCAGTTGCAACTTCCCTGAATCCTGGAGTTGACTTGATCTTTCTTGTTGGCGTAGGTCACGTAGGGACCCAAGCCGTCGCTTGGAAGCTGCAAAGGGACGCTGTTGCTGTCGACGTCCGCGAAGATGCTCGTGACGCTGAAGGCCTGGCAAGTGGATGTCCCTTGCGCGGTCACAGCGAACAAGTGTGATCCCTTGCCGGTACGGCCGTCCGAGTTCGTCACCTGGATATCGAAGTCGGCGATGCTCGTGGTGTCTGAAATGGTGATGTTGGCGGTGACTTGCGAGGAGCTATTGAAACTGGTGGAGTTGACGGTGACGCCGTCCGGGTTGGTGGTCCCCGAGAGGAAGAAGGCGGCCTTGGCGCCTTTCTTGAAGCCGCTGCCGCCGACCGCCACGTTCAGGTTGATGGTCCCTTGAGGCGCGGCGGGAGGATTGGCGGAAGTCACCTGGATGTTCTGGGCGAGCAGCCGGGGCGTCGCCATCGAGCCGAGCAGCATACAAAGGCTTACAAGGATCCCAATGCGGCCTGTGGTCTTCATCAAATCCCCCTTCCCACGGCAGCCCCGAGCTTCAGGCGGCATTGGGCAATTGTCTAGTTGACCTAATCCTACCCCGATTCTTTCCCGATTCTACTCCTATAGCACTTACACGGACACGCGATTCGTTTTTCCTGCCCCATGACAACTTATTTTGTCGATCCCACCAGGACGAAGGGCGCCCAGTAGTAGGGATGGGCGTAGCGGCCGCCGGCGCCGAGCATCGCCAGTTGGGCGTTCCGCAGCGCCACCGCGTCTCCGGATTTCCCCAAGTCCCGGTAAAAGCCTTGCATCAGCTCCATCGTCGAGCGGTCGTTGACTTGCCAGAGGCTTGCCAGGACCGCCGAGCTCCCGGCAGACAGGAAGGCGCGGGTCAGCCCTACAAAATCGTCGCCTGCCGGGAATTCAGAAAAATAGCCGCTGCCGAGCGCCGTCTCGCAGGCACTAAGCGTGACCAGGCGCGCCTTGAGCCGGAGCCGCAGGATTTCGTAAACCTCCAGGCGTCCGTCGTTCTGGGCATCCGGCTCGAGCTCGACGCCGGAGAAGATGGGATTAACCTTGTCGAAGAATCCGTGGCTGGCCAAATGAATGATCCCGTAACGGCCGGCTTGGCGCTTGAAAGCAGTCTCCGTGGCGCCGTCGCCGATGATGACCAGACTGCGTTCGGTAAAGAAAGCGCCCACCGCGCGCGCCTCGTCCTGGGCATAGGGCAGGTGTGAGCGGGCGGGCGCGAGCGCGAACAGGCTGCCCTCCGGGTCCTTAGCAGTTGGCGCGTAGACGAGCGCGCTCGCTGCCGGCAAGTAACTCACCACATAGTCCTGTACGAGGAAATGCTGGCCATTTCCGTCCGGACGGGCCGGGTTGGGCGGACGAGGAAGAGCGGCGAAGGGCAAGTAGTAAAGCGCCCCATGGGGCACGATCGCGAGGCGCGTGACGCCCTTGAGCCAACCCGCCTGCTCGATGGGCGCGACCAGCAGCGTGTAGAGACTGGTGGCAGGCTTGATCCAATCGTCACTTCCGCCCTGTGCAATCAAGTCTCGAAACAGTTCGATCTTGGCGCGCAGGTCGGCGGCTCGCACCGGGATTCTCTTCGCCCGCACGCTGTCGTGTGTCACCACAAAGATCGCCACGGCGTCGTCACCCACGATGTACTCGACGAGCGCGCTGTGGGCGGGCAGCCTGGACTCGACCTGTTCCGGCATCGGGACGCGCAGCGCGCTCTCTGCCGCGTCGTCAGGGCCAGAGTTGCGCCGGTCGTCGATCAGGGCCTGATATTGGCGTTCTGCTTCGGCGAGGCGAGCCGAGAACGCTGCAACCCTTCCGCGTCGCTGTTCGGACGGTGGCTTCTGGTTCTCCTGTTCGACGGCTCGCTGAAGCTCGCGGATCTGCGAGCGCAGCTCGGTTTCCTTTTGGCTCGCGGCTGCGAATTGATTGTGGTTGAGCAGGTTGAGATAGCTTTGGGCGCGCAGTTTTTCCGAATAGACAAAAGCCTGGCCGGGTTTCCCCATCTTGAGCAGCAGGCGGACCAGGGCGACGTAGACCTGGAACTTGTCCTCGATATAGCCGCCCTGAAAACGCTCTTCGCGAAGCTGGTTGCGGACTCCCTCGATAATCCCGACCGCCCGGCGGTAGGCGGCCACGGCCTCCTCGTTGCGCGCCAAGGCTTCGAGCGCCTGCCCGCGTCCGTAGGCTAGCTGCCACCCAAGCTCTGTATCGTTCGCCGCTGGCGCGATCTTTTCGCCGCCGTCGTAATTCTCGAGGGCCCTTGCAGGCTCCCCGCCTCGACGCGCCAGTTCGCCCAAAGCGTAAAGCGCTTGAGCTTCGCTCAGGCGAGCGCCCGTCGAACGGGCGATCTCGAGCGCCTGTTGCGCGCTCGGCAGCGCCTCCTTGATGCGCCCCTGGTCCCGTAGCGTGAGGGCGAGCTGGACCAGGCTGTCGGCCATCGAGCCCTTTTCGCCGGCTTCCTGCGCCCGCGCGAAGGCTTCGCGATAAAGCGCCGCGGCCTGGTCGTAGCGCTGGCGCCGCCACTCGAGATCGGCGAGTGACATCAAGTTGGCGGTGACTCCCGCGGGATGTCCGATGGCGCGGGCCAGCTCGACGGCGTGCCGGTAATCCTTCTCCGCTGAGACGCCGTCGCCGAGCTGCGCGAGAAGCGTGCCCTCATCATTCAGCGCCTCGACCAACTCGCGCTTGAGTCCCGCCTGCTCGTAGACCTGGATGGCTCGCCGGTACTCCTCACGCGCCAGATCGTATTTCCCCAGACGCAGGAGCGCCGAGCCTTTCCCCTTGTGCCAATCGGCTTCCTCTTGCTCGAAGCCGCCCTCACGAGCCAGTGCCAGGGCGCGGTCGAACGTGGCGACGGCGTCCTGCGGTTGTCCGAGTCCGAGCTGGCAGAGCGCCAGGTTACCGAGGTCGTCGCTTGCGTCGCGCTTGAACTTGTTCGCCGCGTCGATTTCGAAAGCCTGCCGGTAGTATTTCTCCCCTTCGCCGAACTCGCCGAGCTCGAGGTGGACTCCCCCGATGTTGCCCAGCGCCTCCTCCTCGCCCTCGGGTTGCTTGATGGCGCGGAAAAGCTCGAGCGCGTGCTGGTAGTTGGTCAAGGAGCGCTGGTAGTCGCCCAGTTCGTCGTAGACCAGGGCCAGATTGTTGTGTGCCGCGGCTTGGAGTTGCTGATGTTTCAGTTCCCGGCCGATATCGAGCGCGCGTTCTTGATCGTCGATGGCCTTGGCGTAGTCGCCCGTGTGCCAGTAGACGAGCCCCAAGTTACTGAGCGTCTTGCCTTGTTCGAGGCGATCGCCGAGCTCTTGTTTCATCTTGAGCGACTGCTGGAGGGTGTCGATGGCGTGCGGATAGTCGGACATTGCCTCGTAGCAGTTTCCGATTTGTCCGAGGACGACCGCCTCGCCGTGGCGGTCGTGTTGCTCGCGGTAGAGCGCCAGAACTCGCTCGAACTCCGGCAGAGCTTCCTGCCCGCCGCGCTCTGCGTAAGTCTGGCGAGCTCGAGCCAGCATTTGGTCGGCGGTTTGCGACGTGGTTGCCGTCGTGGCCTTCGGGGACTGTCCTGGCAGGACCGTGGCGCCGAGCGTGAGGAGCCCGGCAAGGAAAAGCGACTTCGGTCTGGCGCGCTTAAGCACGGCTGGATTTTCCGATCGGATGAATCTAATTCTGGTCCGCCACGCTGAACGCTACCACCTTGGACTCGACCGTCTTAGCTTCGGGCAAATCGGCCCGAACCATGAGGTAATACTTGTGACCAGCCTCAAGCTTCACGTTGGGAGGGACCATCAGCGAGTTTCCGTCCGCTTTTCCTTCCCACACGAGGTTCCCATCGGCAGTCATCAGGCTGATGTCGTAATAGAGGGCGCCGCTCACGGCTCCCCAGCGGAGCAGCAGGTTCTTTCGCTGAACCACGGAATCCGCAGCCGGGAAGACCACCGTCAGGGGATTCTCCACCGCGCCGCGGACCGCGCTGGCTGCGGACGATGAGGAAGCCGGCACTGGCGCGCTGCTGGACGCCGTTTCGACCGAGGGTCTGGAAGAAGGCCCAGGCGGCAGGTGCGAGCGTCGCACCGACACCGTGACGACGATGGCCAGGCACGCGACGGCCGCCGCTGCGGCCACCCTGCCCCATGCCGGAATTAGCGCGACTCTGGACCGCGAGCCAGCCAGGTCGCGAGCGCGCGAGAGCAGCGAGGCCGGAGCGCCGTCAGGCAGCTTGGCCTTTTCGATTCCAGCCGCAAAAGCAACCTGATCGAGGCAGAAGTTGCAATCCGCGAGGTGAGCCTTGATCCTCTCCCTCTCCGATGCTTCGACTTGACCGTCGACGTAGGCGGCAATCTGCGACTCGTCCAGGCATTTCCAGCGCCGCCCCTCGCCAGTCTTGGTGCGAGTTCTGAGGTACCGGATCAGAGTTCTCTCATCCACCGCCGCCACCATCCTCTCTTCCCGGTTTACTGATTTCTACCGCTAGTTCTCTTACACGGACGCGGAGTCTGTTTTTCCGGAAAGCTCTTGCCGAAGTTTTTCCAGGACCTCGCGAATCCGGCGATCGGCCGTTTGGGCGTCTTTCAGGTCCAGGAGCTCGGCGACCTCGCGCAAAGTCAGGTCCTGTTCAAAGCGCAGCTTGAGCAAGAGGCGTTCCGATTTCGAAAGCCGGTCGAGCCCACGTTCAACCGCGGCCTGTTGCTGCCGGGTGAGAGACAGCGTTTCAGGGTCCGGCCGCGGGTCCGGAATCTGGCGCTCTAAGCTCTCCTGGGAGTCCGCAGACTCGCTTTCCAGCGATTCAGTTCTCAAATGACGCATGCTGAGCAGCCAAAGTTGCCGGGGAGTCAGTGCGCGCTGAATCCTCTCCACACTCTGGTCGACGTCCTCTTGCTTAAGATCTGGGTATTTCGTGCGAAGAGAAAATAAGGTTTCTTCTGAAGAAAGACCCTGCTCGAAGACCTTGGAATAGACGTCGCGGTCGAAGGCGGTCAAGCGGGCGACCACGTCGAACACCCGGTGCCGTCCGAACTCCTTGCGCCGCCAGTCGAGGCACAGGTTGCGCATCACGACCCGCAGCCAGGTCGCGAATCGCGCCGGACCTCCCGGTTTGAAACGACGCAGGCGCCGAAACCGGTTTTGACTTAGCTGTTCCGAGACAAAAAGAAAGCAGTCGCCGACGTGGTCGGGGTCGCGTTCGAATAATTGGACGATTTGCAGGATGACCGGAGAGTACTCGTCCAGAAACTCGGTCCAGGCCGCCTGGGCTTCGCGCGACCCAAGCTGCCCGAGAAGTCGCGTAATCTGCTGGTCTTCCATGAAAAACGGCTGCACGCGTGAGCGGATCGAATGCGTCTGCTGCGCCAGAGATTCTACCACTGCGACAACGCTGTTTGAGCCGATCAGCGCCAGACGTCGTCCCGTGCTCCGGGGATACCGGGTGGACGCACGATGGAATCCGGAGTTAGCCTCTCAGTCCTCCTGCCTTCGGACCCTGGGCTACGAGCTGCGAGGTCGATTTCGGTTTTCGGATTGTCCCGTTAAGAACGGGTAACGACGAGGGGCGCGTTGAGCCGATACGTCAGCCGCGTTCCTGACGGAAGCGCTGAGGGCGCCGTGCGTCCCGTTCCCGGTGCGGCCGGCTTGACGCGTACCGCTTCGGCGCTTACGCGGTAACTCTGCCCGTCAACCACCAGCGTCGTCAAGCGGAGTGTTGCAGATGCCCGTCCTTGAAGGCTCGCGACCTTCAGGTAACACGCGCTTCCCTTGGGAACGGCGATGTCCCCGTTGACGGCGATGTCGGCGCCCACCTGCCCCTGGAACGTCTGCCCCAACGACAATTGAATCGACTCAGGCAGTAGCACCTCGAGGGGAGTCCGGCTGATGACGGTGAGGCTGCGCACCGGGGCTCCCGGCGTGCGAGGCGGTTTCGCGGATGACGTAAGTGTGCCGCCCACGATGTTGAGCTTTAGACTGTTGTCGCGCGGCGCGGCGGCACGGTAGGCAGGCCGCGCGGCGGAAGGCGCAGGAAGATCTTCGAGAGCCTGCCGGGCGCGTTCCGCGAACTCACTCTTCCCCGCGGCGAGTTTCGTGTACAAGGCTTTCGCATTCTCGAGCAACGTCCGCTGGCGGCCGTAGCGCTCAGCCAGGGCCCTGCTACGGTCAGCTAGCAACCATTGGACTTCGTCCAGGTGCGGACTTAGCGGGAAAGCTTTCTCGTAGTAATCGACCGCCGCCACCGCTTGCGTGCTCATCACGTCAGGGTCATCCAGCGAGAGCAGGGAATGACGCAGTAGGATGAAGCCGTTCTCGGCATCGGTGCCTTTGGGCGGCGCAACCTCGCCGGCGGGGACGTAACTCGTGATACCCTGTGACGAGATTTCAAACCAACGGTTGCCCACCGCGTCAAACTCCGCGTCCGTGATCTCGGCGACTGTGCCGGGTTGCAAGTCGCCGATGGAAGGCGCGGTCGTCGCCGGCTGGCGGTAGAGAGTTGTCTCGTGCAGCCCGTAAGTCTGGCCCATCACCACGTGGGGCTTGGGGGCCATCTTTTGGATTCGATAGACAATCAGAACGATCGCGACGATGAAAAGGGCCGCGGTGCCGGCGATGGTTGCAATCTGGCGTCGTGAAAGCTTCTTGGGTCCCGCTTGAGCCGCCTCGGCAGCGGCTTGCAATTCTGGGTGCGCCTCGGGCACGAATGCGGTCGAGCAGTAGGGACACCTCATGTGCTGGGCGCCCAGAATCCTTTGGCATCCGGAACACCGGCGTACCACCGACAGACTCACGTGGCACTTCGGACACTCCGCATCCGAGCCCGGCGGGAATTCCGCGTTGCAACTCATGCAAAGCAGAAAAGGCTTGGCTTCTTTGATGACCTCGGAGCGGATTTCAGGGCTTGGGGTGTTCGGTTGAGGCGGGTTCGATTCAGCCATTATGACGGTCGAGCGTGGCATTCTCAGGCCGTGGTCGGCCCTGAGCCTCGGCTCAGCGAGCAGAAGTGGCCTTCGGAGTCGGCCCGACTTCCGCCGGCTCCTGTTCCAATAACTTCTCGTTGGAGGTTAGAGCCGATTCGTGGGACGAGACGACGAGCTGGTCGCCAACTTCGGTTCGGCTCTTGAAGATGGTGTGCGCGGGAAGCTCGAGCACGCTCTCCGCCTGCAGGTTCAAACTCGTAATCGAGAACGGTCGCAGCAATTCACGCACTCCCACGACCTTCAGGTCCTTGTCGAGGAAGACCACATCGATGGTAAAGAGCATACCCAACGTGTGAACTCCGGAAGAGGGCACGATCCACAACCCACTGCCCGGAGCGAGGGACCGCCTTCCCAACAGGCCGATCAGGCGGCTCAACATCGAGTCGGCAACTCTGACCTGGTAAGCGAGGAAGGTCTCCTTCGTCCGGTTGTATACGAATACTGCGCCCTCTTCCCTCGGCATATATCTCCCTGTCCTATCCGGGTCGGCCGATCAGCAGCCCGACCCTACCGCGAAGCCTTCTTCTTTCTTCGCTGGATCAGAATGAAAAGCACAATCACAAAGAGCACCCCGGCAACCACCCGAATCATTGTTACGTTGTCCACAGTTTCCACTCCTTTGTCGAATTTAGATCTCGGACCCCAGTCCGCCCCCCACTTTCTTACTGCACCGCATTACCTAGATTCTTCTGAATGACGATGATTGCGGGTGCCAGCAAAACAATAAACAGACTCGGGAAAATGAACAGCACCAGAGGCGGCACGAGTTTGACCGTTGTCTTTGCCGCCATTTCTTCGGCCTGCTGTCTCCTCCGGACGCGCAAGGCATCAGCGTAAGCCCCCAGGGACTTGGCGACTGGCGTTCCGAACCGTTCAGTTTGCGCCAGCATGTGGACGAATGTTCGTACCGTCTCGACGCCCGAGCGTTGCGCCATGTTACGCCAAGCCTGGATACGAGGGACGCCGGCCCGTTGCTCGAGGTTGATGACCAGAAACTCTTCGCTCAACTCCCGGTGGGTGATCTTCAATTCCTGGCCAACCCGCAATAAGGCCTGGTCCAAACCCAGGCCAGCTTCGAGACAGATGACCAAAAGGTCCAGCGCGTCCGGAAGGCTCAGCTTGAGACGCTGCTTCCTTTTGCCGATCGCATACGTTAGCCAAAAATCCGGAAGTAGGAAGCCGACAATCGCCGAGACGATGACCCAGAAGAATACCGCCGACTGGGCAACGAATGCGGCTGTTACAGCGGCCAGCACCGGCAGCAGCATCCTCACCGCGTTGAAGATATCGACGTGCGAGGCTTTGCGGTAACCAGCCATGGCAAGCCGCTGAGCCACCTCGGGACTACTCGACAACCCGAATAGCTTGCGGAGTGGGCTCAGGCTCGCAGCCATGCGCTCGACATCGATCCCCGGCAGCGGGCGTGACGCTTGCGCGGGTTGCCCCTGCGCCTCACTGGTTACGGCCATCAGGCGCTCGCCAGCCGTGGGGCGCAGGCCCAGCACGACGAGGATGAGTCCAAAGAGGACTATGAAAGTCATCGCGATGACAATAATGTAGACGGTCATAGGCTACACCTTGATATCGATCACCTTGCGAATCGCGTACCACCCGACGACCATGAGAATCAGGCCGAGATAAAGTAAGTGCTGCCCCAGGGGATCCTTCAGCATGATGCCCTCGTAGTCGGGGTTGAGAAAGTCGAGAAGGAAAAACATGCCGATCGGCAGGCAGGTGAGAATCCATCCTGTGAGCCGTCCCTGCGCCGTGTAGATGCGCAACTGGCCCTTGAGCCGGAACCTTTCCCGGATCACGTTGGTCGTCTTGTCGAGGATTTCTGCCAGGTTGCCACCCGTCTCCCTTTGCACCAACATCGCCGTAACCAGGAAGTTGACGTCCTGAAGGGGCACGCGTAGCGACAGATTAATGAGGGCTTCGCGCAGCGGCAAGCCGAAGTTTTGCTCTTCAAAAACCCGCCGGAACTCCGTGCCCACGGGGTCGGGCACTTCCTGAGCGACCATCTCAATCGCCGAGTTGAGGGCGTGCCCGGCCTTGAGGCCGCGCGACATCAGGTCGATGGCGTCAGGCAACAACTCTTCGAAGCGGTGCAGCCGGGCAGCCCGTTTGCCTATGAGGTAGAGATAAGGGATCACGCCACTGACAAGTCCTGCCGCCGCCGCGAGAGGCAGGGTCGGAGCCTTGAAGGTCGCGATCCAGAAGACGACTAAGGCCAGAAGGACCGAGCCGACCATCAGTTTGCCTACCGTCCATTGGCTGTCCGCCTGGGTGAGCAGCACCTGAAGCCGCTGGCTAAAAGGCAGGATCTGTAGGATTTGGTCCATCCACGGGACATCGCTCAGCGACTCCTTCTTGAGGATGTCGCCCATTTCCTCTTCCGTCGTCGTCACGCCCAATGATGATTTCTCAATCATCGTCAGGCGTTCCTGGACACTCTTCTCCGCCTTCGTGGGTCGCATCACCAGGATGACGATCCCGAAGAGCACGGGCACGAGAACCAGAAATAACAAAACAGGCAACGACATGGCGACTCCTCGAGTTGGCCGCTACACCTCAACCGAATGATCAAACAGCGATGCCGGCAAAGTGATCCCCGACGACTTCAAGCGCTCGGCGAACTTCGGCCGTATTCCGGTGGCGTGGAAGCGTCCCAGGACCTTGCCGCCGGCACCGATACCCCGCTTCTCGAACAGGAAGATGTCCTGCATGCTGACCACATCCTCGTCCATACCGGTGATCTCTGTGAAATGGGTCACGCGGCGCGTACCATCGCTCATGCGCGAGACCTGGACGACGATGGTGATCGCCGAGGCGGCCTGCTGGCGGACGGCCTTTTCGGGCAGGTTCACGTTGGCCATCAGTGACATGGTCTCGAGGCGGCTGATAGCGTCGCGCGGGCTGTTGGCATGGATGGTGGTCAGCGAGCCGTCGTGGCCCGTGTTCATCGCCTGCAGCATGTCGAGCGCTTCCTCACCACGCACTTCGCCGACGACAATGCGGTCGGGGCGCATGCGCAAGGCGTTGATCACCAGTTGCCGCTGCCGCACTGCTCCCTTGCCCTCGACGTTGGGCGGACGGCACTCGAGACGCACCACGTGGTCCTGCTTGAGTTGCAACTCCGCCGAGTCCTCGATGGTGACGATGCGCTCCTTCTCGGAAATGAATCCCGACAGGATGTTGAGCAGCGTGGTCTTGCCAGCACCCGTGCCACCAGAAACCAGGATATTGAGGCGCGCCTTGACCGCGCCCTTCAGCAGTTCCAGCATCTGCGGCGTCACGGTTCGATTGGCCAACAGATCCTCGGCCCCGAGGGGCACAACGCCGAACCGGCGGATGGAGAGAATCGGGCCATCGATCGCCAGCGGCGGGATGATGGCATTGACGCGCGAGCCGTCGGCGAGTCGGGCGTCAACCATGGGTGAGGATTCGTCCACGCGCCGACCGACCGCCGAAACGATGCGCTCGATGATCTGCAGCAAGTGCGCGTCATCCTTGAACACTACGTTGGTCTTTTCCAGCATGCCAGCCCGCTCAACGTACGTGCTCTTGCAGGTATTCACCAGGATGTCGTTGATGGTGGGATCCTGGAGCAGCGGCTCGAGAGGCCCTAGCCCGAACACTTCATTCAACACTTCGCGTGAGAGCTGTTGACGTTCCAGCCCGCTGAGAGGCGTATTGAGGCCTGCCACGAGATCCTGGATAACGGCGAAGATCTGGGTGCGCGCGGCCCCGTCTCCGAGGGCCATGACTTTCTCGAGGTCGACCCGATTCAGCAGGTCGCGATGTACGGTGGATTTCAACTCCTGGTAAGCCTTGGGAGTCATGCCCATGCTTCTTCTGGCTTCGGGCATCCTCGGCGTTACCATATTCCCCAGAGCTACGGAGCCACGATCGGCTTCACCCATATTGCCTCCTTACCCTCTCATCCTCGATGTGTGTGCGACTCTAACTCAGTTGAAAAGGCCTAACAGGCCCTTGCCTTCCTTTTTCTTTCCGCTACCCGGAGCCGGCTTGCCGGCTAGTGTCTCCGTCCAACCCGAGAGACTGCGCATGAAATCCGATCCGGAGGAAAGCGACAGTGGGTCCCCGGTATTGATCGTCTTCATGACTTCGACGTACTGGTTCGGGACCCTCCAGTAAATGCTCTTACGGATGGCCTTCTCGATCGCCGAGTCGCTGATCGTCCCTTTCTTCAAATGGCGATTGATGACCACTCGGACCCGGTCGGCGGGAACCTGGAACTGGGTGAGCTGGTCGATGTAGCGCGCCACATTCCTTAGTGCTGGCACCTCGGGCTGAGCGACAATGTATATCTGGTCGGCCTGGTCGACCACAGCCATATTCTGGTCATCCAAGCCGGGGTGGCAGTCGACAACTACATATTCATAGCGTGAGCGCAAAAACGCCAGCGTCTGAGCAACCGCTGTGCCGCGAGCCATCTGCCTCGCTACATCGAATCCATCGGGAGCGGGCAGAACGTCCAAACCGCTCGGGTGCTGCACGAGATATCCCTGGAGCAAGTCAGCATCCAATCGATGAGTGTTCTCAGCCAAATCGTAGAAGTGGTACTGGTGTTTCTTCAGCGCCAGGTAAAGGCTGGCATCGCCGAGGTCGGTGTGCAGGTCGACCAGCAGCGTCTTGCGCGCGTGTGTTTGAGCCAGGATGGCGGCCACGTGTATGGCGAGAGTCGTAACGCCCGATCCGCCCTTCGCCCCGATGAATGCCAGCAACTGTCCTGTGGGCTGATCCTTTCTCTCCTTCTTGCGTCCTCCCACGCGGGCCAGAGCTTCCACCATCTGGTCGAGATCGAGCGGCTTGACGAGGTACTCCCGGCAGCCGCAGCGCATCGCGCGAATGATCAGCTCGGGTTGGGCGTCCGCTGAGATCGCGAAAAGTGCGGTGTCCCCAAAGGCTTCGTGGATCCGCTCCGCCGTACGTGTTGCTTGCTCCCGATCAACGTCGAAGTCCAGCAGGCAGATGTCCGGCTGGAGTTCTTTCATCTGGTCGACCAGGCTGGCGTCTTCCTCGCCCGAGAGGTAGTTCTTTAGCTCAGCACGAAGCTGGACGAGAGAGGTCGAGTCAACAAAGTGCTTGAGCTGGCTCGAAGTCTCAGTGTCCAGACAGATCGCCACCAGTGACAGCGTTTCACCTAACGGCTGCCTACCGCGTTCGGTCGGTTTCGTCATGCGTTCCGCGTCCATAGGTCGTCAGCTACTGAGGCGGTGTCTTCTCCGGCGCCTTGGCCGTTCCTTCTCCCTGCGGCAAGCCCAGGTCGAACTTCGGAGAACTCAGGTTGGGCATAGGCTGCTTGGGTGGAAGAGGCGCGGGTGTACCTATCTTCAGTGGGTCCACGATGTGTGGCGTCACCAGGACAAGAAGTTCATTTCTCGAACGATTAGTGGATCGAGAGCGGAAGAGCTGGCCGATAATCGGGATGTCTCCGATACCTGGAAGTTTATTGAGCTGGGCTTGCGTTCTCTGGTCGAGGAGTCCGGCGATGCCGAAACCTTGCCCATCACGAAGTTCCACTTCGGTTTCCGCTCGGCGCGTAGAGATGGCGGGGACCACGAACCCCGAAATAGATAGCGCGTTGCTGAAATCCAGCGTACTGACCTCCGGAGTAATCTGCATCCGGATGATGCCATTGTCCTCGATAAATCCGGTGAACTCAAGTCGCACTCCGAAGGGACGGAATTGGATCGTAACGGCGCTGAAGTTCGTGCCCCCTTGCACCATAGGGAAGGGGAATTCGCCGCCGGCCAGGAAGCGAGCTGGCCTTCCGTTCATAGCCATAAGATTGGGCTCAGCTAAGATCTGCAGAATCGTTCTTGTTTGCAGGTCCCTGATGGTTGCCCCGACATTCACGTCCGGTCGAAAGAGGAAAATGTTAAGAAGGTCGCTGATCTGATACGAGGTCGAGAAGCCTGCCAGCTTGCCCGGCATCGTGTTGGTGACGTTGCCCTGAGAGGCAGGCGGGCTGAATTGTCCGGCTGAAATGGCGCCAGGAGTGTTTGCGAGACCCGTGCTGAAGACGTTCCAGCCTAGCTGCTCGAGCTTCGTGCGGTCAACCTCGGCGAATTTCACTTCGAGCAGGATCTGCTTTTCGTGCCGCATCGGCGCGAGCGTTGTGGCATTGATCACGGTCTGGGAAAATGATTGTGCCATCTTCACCACGTCGTCGGCGACGCGCGAATCGGACACGGTTCCCGAAATAATGATGCGGCCCTCTTCCGCCTGCACCTGAATCGTCTCGGTCGGATAAGCCGCCTGGATCGCGTCTCGAAGTGCCGCCACATCGACGTCCACCAGTACGTCGAGCATCCTCGATCGATCCGCCTGGTCCCATAGGATCAGGCTGCTGGTTCCTGCTACTTTGGCGGTCACCACGACCTGCGTGGGACTGGTGACCGTAGCATCGATCACGGTCGGATTGCTCACCATGACGCGCTTGACGCGAGCCTCCAGGTTGATCAGGACGGACTTGCCGGCTAACACGTGAAGCGTTTGTGTCTCCGGCGCCGCTGCAGCCTGCTGACCCACACCAAAAGCTAACGCTGTAGCCACAGTACTCAGCGCCAAAGCTGCGATTCCCAAAAATCTGAAAGCTTGCCTCGTTCCCAGCAACCTGTCGAAACTACTTGGGGCCACTTTCAGGGAATTTTTGTTCACTGCGCGTCGCTCCTTGGATGACTTCGATGGTATAAAACTCTGGCGGTGCGGGTGTCTTGGGTACGGCCTTCGGTGCACGAGCACGTGTCGTTCGGGTCACAACCGGCGTAGGAGGTTTCACAACACCCATCAGGTCCGCCAAACTGACCGGAGCGGTCTTCTCCTGGTCCGTGTCGGCGCCGTTCCGCAAAACGAACTGCACCTGACCTTGCGAGGTAGCGAGTAACAGTTTTTCCGAGTCCTTGGGGCTCAGAAGCAGGGTTACGACGCTCACCGTCTCCGGTTTTCCCTGCGGATCAGGCTGAATCTTCTGCCCAGCCGTGATGACCTCAACGTTTTGCAGTACGATTTCAGTAATCGGAGTGTTCGAACCGGGTGGTGTGTAAGTATCGACTACATCGACGTGAGAACCAGGGAAAAGGAACCCCGCCACGCCGACGATTTCGTTGGAACGAATTGACGTGGCGCGCATCCCAGGGGGAATCTTCACGCTAAGTCCGATACCGGAACCGGGCTCGGCGAGATCGCGCTGCAATACGGGCTCTTTCTCGCCTAAAGGGTAAATCAACGCGCGGCCCACCACGTCATCGACCTTGGTGAACGAGCCCGCCAGGGGAATGTTCAGAGGCCAGTCGATAAGTCCCACGTCATCGACTTTGATTGCGGCACCGGCGGTAACGGGGTGCGCCGCCGCCACGATCTTGGTGACTTGCGGACGGGCCTGTGAACCGCGGAGTCGCGTATACAAAAAGTACGTCGCCCCGCCCGAAAGGGCCAGGGCCAGAACCAGGGCGATCACGATACGTCGAGCGTCCATAACTTACCTCCGCATCAGCATTGCGCTAAGCGAATAGAGAGTTCCGGCGGCGATGGCCAAGGCGTAGGGCATCCGGATCGCCTCCGGGTTGTGAAGATTGATGTCGGGATGAGACTGTGCGCCAAAAACCAGGTGGTAGCGGATGAGTTCCCACATGTTACCAATTGTTCTCCCTACGCGCCGCTTCGCAACCATGAAGAACAAAGCGAGCACTCCACCCGCAATGGCGGAAGTGAGCACAATCATCAACACCTGTCCCAATCCTGCCAAACATCCGACGGCGGCCATCAGCTTCACGTCGCCAGCACCCATCCCGTGCACCAGGAAAAACACGAAAAAGATGCCACCGCCTACCAGGGCACCGGCAACGCCGTACCATACCCCATGCCACCCGCCGAAGCAAGCCCTAATTACTAAACCGGCAGTAAGGCAGCCATAGGTCAGCCAATTCGGGATGCGCCTTGTGGCGACATCCCAGCCGGCTCCGACCAGCGCGCAGCCACATGCGGCAATGATCATGTACTTGTCCAACGTTGACCCGCTCGTCGCTTAAATCCTTTAGGAAGTGCCCACTGCCTCCGAATCGAGAACCAAGCCCGAATTCGACGTCCACCGATGTCTAGTTCGGGTCGCTAGTATAGACATCTGGTAACGTGACATTATCAAGATATACCCAACTTGTCAATAGAATACGCGAAGAGAATCTCACTGACCTCCTTCGGACGACTAGTTTGAGGGTTGAATTCCCCCGGGGTGGCCAATGGACCGCGCCTCGTGATCGCTCCACATCAGAGCCGCCAGCTCTCAGCCACGGGTAAACAGGCAGAGTTGACTTTAGATTTCGTCGCGTCGATCCAGAACGGCTAAACAAGCGGCCGGAACCATGCCAGCATGGTTCCGGCACTCTCGTCATGCCTCGCGTCACAGTTCCTGACGCGGAAGCCCCCGAACAGCAACACACACTACGAGCCAACGTTAGCGCTTAGCTTGCTGCCGATCTTTGTGAACGCGTTGTTGATGTCGCTCGCAACCACGCCCATGCCCACGGTCGCCGCAAGGGCGATTAAAGCCGCGAGCAAAGCGTACTCAATGAGGTCTTGTCCGGACTCCTCACGATGCAAACTGGAAAGCACCATTCTGATTCGATCAATCATCGGAAATTCCTCCTTCAAATATTCCTTCCCGCGGCCCAGATTACCAGGCACGGTAGAATTGCCCGTAACCGGGCGCTGTAGTGAGTGCAAACTGGCTTCCAAAATTGACGAACTCGCTCGCGAGAGCCCTTTAGCTTTAGGTTCAGCCTTTTCACTGGTGTGTGTATTTCACCTGCAAAGATAATCGGCTTATAAACAATCGCTTACAGTTAGTTACTCTTCCAGGTCTCCAACCGTCGCCGAGAAGAGACAGTTTAGATCCGTCACTTAGGCTCAAAGTAAATGATGTAGACGGCTGGGTACACTGCTCAGCCAGACCCTGAGACGGCTTGGAGACCTGCTAGTCACGGGTTCAGTCGCGCGAGTAGCACGCCCAGCGCCCCAGGGTAGGGCCCCCAGGTACCCTCCTACAAAGATGTGGCTCCCACCGTTCCCGAAACGACTATTTCATGAATAGTCGATACGTACAGCGGGACACCGTATGCCGTTGATTCATAGTTATATAAGTACTCGATGAGTAATCAGTGGGTTGGACGTAGGTTGCCTCACACAGACAGCCAAAGTTAACATTCATCCGTGATGTAGAATCAGCCCGTCGGTGGGTAGTCCCAGGGGGTACCGGACCCCCTTGTTCAACGGGTCGCTGAGTTTGGCATCCGAGATGCACTAGGTCAGGGCGTCGAGTTCGTAACAACCTTCCGACGGCGACATCGCTGGGGTCTTGGGAGGAATTCTAATGCTCAGGAGGATAGTAGAATGATTGATCGTCTTAGAAAGGTCCTGGCCAGCCTGCATCGCGAGGAGTCAGGTCAAGACCTGATCGAGTACGCGCTGCTCGCGGCTTTGATTGCCCTCGCGGCGACCGTTGGGATGGGTGTGGTCGCGAGCGACATCAACAACGCGTTCACAAAGATCGGCAGCAAGCTGAGCGCCAACGTTGGTTCGTAGCAAGTCGTAGGCGAACCCGGTGCCGAAATCGCAACGGCAGCGGGAAGACTGCTGGCGTCGGCCGGGCCGGAACGGATGTCGCTGAGTTGAGACAGCGACACCCGAATCGGCCTAAGGTCGAGCCAGCAGTCGTATTTTTACCACCCCGCCATTCCCCCGTTTTCTTCCTTTTGCCCTCCGTCGAATCGCCGGACATGCTTTTACTCGCCTGTGTTATGCATCGCCAGTCGACTGGCTATTACGTTTCCGGACGGTTTCTTTAACCCGTCCGAAGTGCCGCATACTGTTCTCATTTCGGACCCATCCGAGTTACGGCCTTAACCTTGGTAATCGGCGCGAGCTGTTCTGCCACCGGTGTAAGATGGTCCGCGTATGACAGTAAGGAATAGCCAAAGACGTTCGGTCTTCACAACTCTGTGTTTTTCCCTATTGGTCCTTCACGGAGCGGCGAAGGGAGACTCGAATCCCAATGTCGTGCTCATCACCGTTGACACGCTGCGCGCCGATCATCTCGGTTGCTATGGGTACGCCTCGGTCCGAACGCCAAACATCGATGGGCTGGCACGCGAGGGCGCGCGGTTCACTCAGGCATACACGCCTGTCCCCATCACGCTGCCCGCGCACGCGTCACTGATGACCGGGGAATTCCCTCTAGCCACCGGGATGCACGACTTCAGCGGCAACCGGCTATCACCCAGGATCGTCACTCTCGCCTCCGTACTCCGCGACCACGGTTACACAACGGCGGCGTTTATCGGATCAGCTGTGCTCGACTCGCGATTTGGCCTAAACCAGGGCTTTGAGACTTACTTCGACCACTTTGATTTCGGCCACTCCGAAGAAGTACACCTAGACGCCGTCGAGCGTCGAGGAGATCGCGTGGTCGATGAAGCTTTGAAATGGCTCAGGCTCGATCCCAAGCCGCCGCTATTTTTGTGGGTTCACCTCTACGATCCTCATGCGCCCTACAACCCTCCAGAGCCTTACGCCGACCGCTACCGTGGGCGTCCCTACGATGGGGAAATCGCCTTTGCCGACGCTCAGGTCGGCCGATTGCTTGCCTTTCTGAGGGAGCGACGACTCTTCGAGAATTGCCTTGTCGTTGTAGCCAGCGATCATGGTGAGAGTTTGGGCGAACACGGCGAGAAGACTCACGGGTTTTTCATCTATAACTCGACCCTTCATGTCCCGTTGATTGTCAAGATTCCACGAGGCGTTGGGCGCGTGGTTGACGACGAAGTTTCGCTCGTCGACATCATGCCCACCATCCTGCAGGAATTGAACCTGCCTATCCCCGCCGCCGTCCAAGGGCGTAGCCTGCTGAGTCTCGTGCTGGGCCGCCACTCCGAGAACACCTCGAATCTTTACGCCGAGAGTTATCCACCCTTGCTTCATTTCGGCTGGAACTCCTTGCAAGGCGTACAGTGGCGCGGTCTGAAGTGCATCGAGACCACACGACCCGAGCTCTACGACACACACACCGACCCCAAGGAGTTGCACAATCTGTACCGCGAACATCGAGCGCTCGCCGATGAGATGAGCGAGCGTCTACATGGAATGGTCCGCCGCTTCACTCCTTCGACTAGTTCATTTGCCGACAAAGAACTGACCGACCCCGCCCTACTCGAAAGCCTTAGGTCGCTCGGCTACGTTGCGGTCTCAGCGGGGAACGCCAACCCAGTCGGCGGCCGCTCGTTGCCTGATCCTAAGGACCGCATCCACGTGTACGAACTCGTGTCCGCGGCGTTGACCGATAACCAGCAGGGCCACTATGAAGAATCGTTGCAAAAACTGCGCGAAGCGGAACAAACCGAGCCGCGCTTGTTGACCATCCGCTTCCTGATCGCGCGCGACTATCTCCACCTCAAACAGTTCCCGCAGGCGATCGACTATTTCCAATCAGTTCTCAAGCAGGATCCGAAATATGCCACGGCCGACTATTATCTCGGGCTCGCGCAATTAGAGACCGGGGACCTCAACGCGGCGCAGGATTCATTTCGCAGCGCGCTCGGTCTCGACCCCGCGAACTTTTCCGCGGCCTTCGACCTCGGCGTCGTGTACTCGCGTCAACATCGGGCCGAGGCCGCGATTCAGGCGTTCCGGCGCGCGGTCGAGATTCTTCCTGACTATGCCGAAGCGCACGAGGCCCTGGGTGAGCTCTACCTCTACCTCAAACGCCCCGAGGACGCCGTGCGGGAACTGGAAAGGGCCGCGGCCATCGATCCCAAAATGGCGAAGGCTCACTACCAACTGGGCCGGGCCTACACCGTGCTGGGGCTGCAAGAGAAAGCGCAGCAGGAGTTCGAGCGCGCAAAGTCGCCGTAAAAGGATCAGTGCCAGCGGCGCGACGTCCGAGGCTAATCGCGTACACAAGATTTTTGCTGCACGCGATGCTCAGCCGGCGAGACCCTCAACTTTACCCCGCAGCACAGTCAACGAAGCCTTGGGCAGCGTGAAGGTTGCTTCCTTGTCTGCGGTCAGAGTTGAAGTGACCGGTGGACCGTCAGGATCTGGATGGCCGCCTTTCTCGCCGTCGGCGTGCCACGTGTACTGCTCGCTTCCGAAGGTCACCATCGTGACGGGGCCGGAGAAAGAACCGTGATGACCGGCATTCGAATCGTCGAAAACCACGCGCACCGTGTGGGAGCTCAACTGGTCTCGATTGACGAGCATTAGCGACCACTGAGCGTCAGGACGTTCGGCCACGTAGGCGGCCACCAGAGCGTGCCCGCCCGCGTCCTCGAGGTCGCAGGAAGCCTTGTACGTATGATGGAGCTCGTCGCCGGGCTTCACCCACTCCAGGTTGATGAGCTGGGCGGCAAAATACTGCGAGGTCTCCTTCTTGATCTGGAAGTTCTCGTCCGCGGTGAACATGGCGAAAGTGCCGGCGCCGTGGCAGCCTCCGGAAAGCGGCCGGGGAAAGAAATGGAAGTGGTAGATACCGCTGCCGCCCGCAGTGAGGAACGCTCCCGCGTACTCGGCCAGCCAGAGCCCACCGAAAATGTCGACAAAAGACTGGTCTGCTCCCCATGACAGATTGCTCTCGGTGATGAACATCGGAACTCCGTCGGGCACCCCGTCCTCTTTCCACACCTCGAGGATGTGGCTCACGAGCTCCGGCTCCCGATAGAGGTCGCTCCAGGTGACCTCGCACGGCGGAAACGGATAGTGTTCGAAGGAGACGAACGCCAGGTCGGAGATCCTTCCGTGCGATTTCAGGTAGTCGATGAAGCGTCCCATCCAGGATGTCCTGCCCTGCGCATCGGGCCAAACCTTGATGTCTTCATTCACTCCTTCGAAAATCGGCCCACCGAGCTTCGCCTCCGGGACGAAGCGGTGAATTGCCGTCGCGAACTGGAGATACAGCGCGGCGTAGTCCTCCGGCTGGCAATACTGGCCGTCCGGCTCCTCGCCCATCTCCACGTAAGACACGGGATAGCCGCGCTCCTTGAGGTAGGCGATTTCCGCCGCCGCGTCTTCCGGCGTGCCGTAGAGCAAGGCGATCGGAACCATGGCGGGCAGGTGATTGGTGACGCCGCTGGTGAAGAACAGGTCGAAACCTGTCTGATCCCCGGCGTGCACGTTGAGGTCGGATTCCGAGTGCCACGGGTCGATCGATGAGCAGTAGGTGACCGTCTGGTTCTGGTCCGGCGAATGTTGCATCAGATCGACAAACCCGCCGTCACTTGCGAAGTTGCCGGCATAGAGTTCGTGGATGGCGTATCCCGCCGCATTGCGTGGATCCTCGGGCCCATGCGTGCCCGGCGTGTTCGAGGATTCGGTCATCAGGACGCGAAGAAACCGCGCTGGGACAGGCGACAGGGAGAGCTTCAGCGTGACGGCGCCGCCTTGACCGTCCTTGACAAGGCCCGCCGGGAACGTATTCCACGCGCCCTGCGTGGCCTTGTCCATGGGGTTCTCGCCGGTCCAGTACTGTACTTCATAAGAGCGCGCGTAGGGATTCGCCCAGGCGATGCGTATCGCGTTGACCGGTTCGACCGCGCCTAAATCGATGACCACCCATTGCGGATGGAGCGAGTCGTCCTCACCCGTAAACCGGCGGGTGAGGTACGGATTGCTCTTCCAATAGCTTTCTGGATCGCTGTCCGTCAGGCGTGAGTAGCCGTGTTCAGCGCCGCCGTTGCGCGTATGACCGCGATGTGGCAACGGGTATCCATAAGAGTGCCGAAGAAATTCCGTCGGCTTGGCGTTACCGGTGAAATAACCCTGCTTGTGCTCGGGATCGCTCCACGTCCCGTTGGGATTCCAATGCCACGCGGCGATCTGGAGCTCGGTGTTCTGCCGGTAGCTCATCGGACCCCAGCCGGCCGAGAGACATTTCTTGATGTTCGGCTCCGTGTAGAGTTTGTCGACCGAGCCGTAGGACAGGATGTCAATCGAGGTGCCAAGGGCGTGATGCGGCCGGAAGGAGTTGGTGGCATGACCTGGCGCCGCGTCAACGCGGATGGTGCTTACTCGAGCAGCGTTCGGCCCCGGAGAATCGGAACTGCCGACCGAGGTGAACGATGCGAGCGTTCCCCGAGGAGCGGTGGAGAGAGCTGCCGCCGTCCCGGCGGTGCGCGCCAGAAACTTGCGCCGCGAGATTCGTGCCGGGCGAGTGTGATCCGGGAGCATGAGCTACCTCCGCAACCTGAGTCCAGTGCTGGCTCAATCGCATTTGCTGGAAAGACTGGAGACGCGAATGGTAGTTCTCCCCGGTTCGGCAAGTCAACCGGTGAAGCCGCGATGCCGGGCAACGGAGAGGTTCAGGGCGTCCGGCGTATTCTCATTGGTCTCATGGGTCTCATCTTTGAGCGAAACTTTGCATTGCCGGGGTCGCGTGAGGATCAGCAACTGGGGGCCGGTTCGCCCGTCGGAAGATGCACTACGTCGTCCATGCAACTCAGTATTGACATTTGGGCTCTGCGGTGCTTAATTACTTTCCATTATCAGGGTGCTCGATTCCCTGTTATCTAGCGTCGGGCGATCAACTAGTCGGGTGAGTTCAACCATGGAGAGGTTGGTGTCCATTCGGGAAACCGAACCCAGCTTATCGGGTGTCTCCAAGAGAATCTCGAGAGGAGGTTACTCAGATGACGCCGTCAGGGTCCTTGAGACCCAATAGTTCGCGCTCTAGACGATGGTACGTGATCCTGCTTGCTTTCCTTTTGGTGTTTGTCCTCAAGCCCTTCCCTGCATCCGCCCAGGTTTACAGCGGTTCGCTGACGGGAGTTATTACCGACCCCAGCGGAGCCGTCGTGCCCGCGGCCAAGGTTTCGCTGGTGGATGTGAACAAGGGCTATTCCTTCACCGCGACTTCAGATTCGGTGGGACGTTACGTCATCCGGAATCTTCCACCGAGCACCTACAAGCTGACCGTCGAGGCTACGGGCTTCCAGGCCTTTGTGCAGGCGGGAATCGTACTGGAAGTCAACCAGAACGCCAACGTTGACGTGACGCTGAAGGTCGGCACCGCGACACAAGCGGTGGAGGTCTCGGCCACAGCTCCCGCTCTCTCAACGCAGGACTCGACCACCGGACAGGATATCAACCGCACCTACATCAACGACCTGCCGCTGGTCGGGCGAAGTGTTTACGACCTCACCTTCCTCGCGCCGGGGATCAATCCCGCTCCGGGAGCGGCCTTCGGCACACCGTCGATTGGAAACAACTTCACCTCCAACGGTGGACGCAACGCCACCGCGGACTTCCTGCTCGATGGCGTGAGCACCTCGAGCTACGAGCAGAACACCGGCATCCTCATGCCGCTCTACACGCCGTCGGTGGACGCGGTGCAGGAGTACAACGTTGAGCAGAACAACTTCAGTGCTGATAAAGGGCTCAGCGGCAATACGGTAGTGAACGTGGTGATGCGGTCGGGGACTAACAACTTGCACGGTACACTTTACGAGTTCGACCGCAACTCCCTCTTCGACGCGAACAACTGGTTCAACAACCGCAACGGCATCAAGCTGCCGCCCCTGCACTACAACGACTTTGGAGGCGCTATCGGCGGGCCGATTCAGAAGAACAAGACGTTCTTCTTCGCCGACTACGAGGGGTCGCGCATTCTGACCTTGAGTACTTTCGCCGCCGGCGTTCCCAGCCTGGCTGAACGGAACGGCGACTTCGGCGAGCTTTGTGGAGGTCCTAACGGGCCCGCGCCCGGTGGAACCTTCAACGCTCAGGGCGTGTGTTCCGATCCGAATGGCCAGCTTTGGGATCCCTACTCGGGCGTTTATGACCCCAACAATGGCGGGCCGGATCGTTCGGTCTTGATTCCTTTCAACAACCTTGCCACTTTCCAGAGCGCCGGGAATCCCAACCTGAACGGCACAGGATTTCAACTCCCCGCCGCTCCAGGCAATCTGATCAACCCCACGGCGCAGAAGATGATGTCCTACTATCCCTTGCCCAACGTCGGCGTGGCCACGCCCGGCTACAACCCGTACAACAACTGGGCGGCGACCGGCGCCAACAAGAATAGGAACGACCAATTTGACGTCAGGATTGACCGGCAGCTCAGCGACGGTTCGCTCCTGACGACCAAGTTCTTTCTGGGTCACGGTGATTTCCATGGCGCCAACTGCTTCGGAAACGCGCTGGACCCCTGCACGCAGGGACCGAGCATCGGCGGACCATGGGGTGGCGCTGTCAACTTCACCCACAACTTCGGACCGACGACCGTGCTGACAGTCTCTTACGGCTTCACGCGGTCCTGGAGTGACACGCAGGGTATCGGCAAGGACTTCCCCAACTTTGACCCTGTCAGCGCCCTCGGCTTGCCGTCTTACATGAAGCGGTCAGGGATCGACGCGTCGCCTGTGGTTTACATTTATGGCGGGTACCAGATGGCGGCCGGCGAGGCGTTGGGCGCGCAGGCCTGGTCGGTGCTCCATTACGCGCTTGAAACCCATGACCTGCTCGCCAGCCTCGATCACATGCAAGGCCGGCATGAATTCAAGTACGGCGGCGAGATGCGGATGCATCGCGACAACTTCCTCCAGCCGGGCGCACCGGAAGGAGTCTTCGCCTACGACTTCACCACTACTTCTCAGCAACCTTTTTCCGGCGGCGGCGACGCCATGGCTTCGTTCCTCACCGGAGTAGGAGGACCCGGGACGTGGGGCGAGTACGAGATACCGCTGGCGGTCAGTACTCAGAACTTCGAATACGCCGGCTACTTCCAGGATAACTGGCACGCCTCCGACAAGCTGACGCTCAACCTGGGCCTTCGCTACGACGTGGTCCTGCCGCGCACGGAACGCTATAACCGCATGGAGTGGTTCAACCCCAACGTCACTTCGCCGCTCCAGGTGCCGGGTCTGCCGACCTTGCACGGCGGCTTGCAGTTCCCCGGCGCCGGTAACCGCTATCCGGTGAATACCGACTGGAGCGACTGGCAGCCGCGCGTGGGTCTGGCTTATCGCATCAGCCCGAAGACCGTACTGCGCGGCGGCTTTGGCCTGTTCTACAGCGCCAATCAGTTCGGTGCGGCGGGAACGGGTCCAGGCGGGTTTGATGGATTCCTCCAGACGACCAATTGGATCAACACTTACAAGAACGACGGTGCGACGCCCTGGGGCTTGATCAGCAATCCTTTCCCTGGAGGTTTGATCGAACCACCCGGCAGTTCGCTGGGCCTGAATACCAACATCGGTCTCGGTATCGACGGTCCGATCCGAACCTGGAACCAGACCCCATACGTCCAAACGTGGAGCTTGGGATTCCAGCACGAACTCCCGGGCAACACATTGGTCGAAATGAACTACGTCGGGACCAAGGGAACACACCTCTACTTCGGTGGCGCAGGATCCTTGAGTACTCTGGGACCCTCGGTCGAAAAGGCGACCTCGGATCAGATCACCGCGCTGAACACGCTGGTCCCCAATCCGTTCTATGGGATCATTACCAACCCCTCGAGCTGCCTCTCCGGTCCCACCATCAGCCAGACGCAGCTCGACCTGCAGTTTCCTCAGTTCTGTGGGGTCAGCCCGCTGGCTCCGCCGTGGGCGAACTCCATCTACCATGCTTATCAATTGCGCGTGGAGCATCGCTTCGCGCAGGGACTTCAGTTCCTGGTGAATTACACCATCTCGAAGTCGATTGACGACGCTTCCGTCAAGGGCGGTGAAACCACTTGGCTGGGTGGCTTCACCCACTTGCAGGATCCTAACAACTTCAAGCTCGAACGCTCCGTTTCCGAGTACGACATCCCCCAGAACCTGACGTTCAGCTACGTCTATCAGCTCCCCGTGGGGCACGGCAAGCACTGGGGAGCGAACTGGAACCGCTGGGTCGACGGGATCCTTGGCGGGTGGCAGACGAACGGCATCTGGAGGATCGACAACGGATTCCCGGTTCACCTGGGGCTTTCAGGTGGGACGTCGCTGCCGACTTACGGTGGCCAGTCGCCGAACCTGCTCGCGCCGTTGCGCGTGAACGGGAGTAATCCGGCGAACTGGATCGGGAGCAACGGTCAGTACTTTGCCAACCCGCAGGACGCCGTCTTGCCGCCTCCCTACACGGTCGGAACGGCTCCGCGAGAGCTTCCCAACGTTCGCACGCCCGGAACGAATACCGCCGCCCTCTCGATCTTCAAGGAAATACCCACGACCAAGTTGCGCGAGGGTTCGCACCTGGAATTCCGGGCTGAAAGCTTCAACACCTTCAACCACCCGCAGTTCGGTTGTCTTGACACTACCGTCAACACGGGCAGCTTTGGCCAGATTAACTGCCAGCAGAATCTTCCCAGGGAGGTGCAACTGGGCTTGAAACTTTATTTCTAGCCTAGGACGTTGCTCGACCATGCCCGGGCTGTCATTCCGAGGAGCCGCAGGCGGCGAGGAATCTCGCAAGGGCTTTCCTTTCAGGGCGAGATTCCTCGCGCAGTTTACCCTGAGCTCCTTCGCTGCGCTCAGGACCGTTCGCAGCGGAAGAGCGAACGGGCTCGGAATTACAGGATTCCAGTTCTGGCGAGCTGTTATCCCGAGTACGCTTGAAGTGGACTTCACACTTGGTTAGATTGAGAAAGGCGCCGACCGGCCGAGGCAAGAGCGGTCCGGCGGCGCCTTTCGTTTTTCTGCCCGCTTCGCGAGCCACGTCGCGGAGGAGAGGCATTGTCCGTTGCTCCACGGTTCGTGGACTGCGCGAGGAAGTAATGTTCCTGCGGCGTCGAGTTCTGGAGATCGCCCTCGTATTTATGGTCGCTGCCCCCGTTAGCCTGCTTGGCCAGATACCGTCGTCAACCTACGAACAAGTGGCAGCCGCCTTCGAACAAGGTAACTTCAGCGATGCCGAGCGTCTGTTGCGCCCGGCGCTGCGCGAATACCCCGGCGATTCTCGATCCCTGGGCCTGATGGGTGTGATCCTCGACGCCGAGAAGCGCTACGACGAAGCCGAGGGCTTTTACCAACAGGCGCTCAAGCTCGATCCCCATTCGGCGGCGCTGCTCAACAACCTCGGCAATCATTACTTGGAGAAAGGGGAGACCGAGCGAGCCCAGGCCGCCTACGTCAAGGTCGTGGCCATCGATCCCGGCCATCCGAATGCCAACGTTCATTTGGCGCAGATGAGCGTCGCCGCCAAGAGAGGTGATGCCGCGCTCCGCTATCTCGACCACTTGCCCCCCGCTGACCGGTCGACGCCCGCCGTCGAGTTGCTGCGGGCGCAAGCACTGAATCTGGCGGGACAGCGGGCTCCGGCAGAAGCCCTGGTCGAGCGCGTCGAGCAGCAAGCGGGAAGCGACCCACACGTATCCTTCGCGGCGGGAATGATCCTGGCGGGCTGGCAGCGTTACGCCGACGCTGAGAACGCTTTTACCCGCGCCCTTGACGCGGCGCCCTCGAACTTCGATATCCTCTACAACCTCGGGCTCGCCGCCACGCGCGCCGGCCACCTCGACCGCGCGCTTGAGATCTTTCAGACGGCGCTGAAGCAGCGTCCGGGCGACGTCGACTGCCTGTATAACCTTGCCCGCGTCTACAGCGGCCGCGGCGAGGACGACCAGGCGGTCATCCTGCTGGTCAAGGCGCAGCAGCTCGCTCCCACCCGTCCTGAAATCCCCTTGTTACTGGCGCACGCCTCGGAGAAATTGGGCTATTACGCCGACACGGCTGCGGCCTACGACGAGTATCTCAAGCTGCGCCCGAGCGACGATCTCGCGCGTCGCGAGCGCGGGTTCGCGTTGGCGCGTAGCGCCCAGTTCGAACAAGGCCTCGTCGACCTGCGTTGGTACGTCCACAAATACCCCAAGGATGCACGCGGTCTCTACGAGCTCGGTATCGCCGAGACCATCAAGGAACGGCCCAAAGCGCTCGAGCACTTCAACCAAGCGATCGCTCTTGACCCCAAGCTCACGCCGGCACGCTACGCGCGCGCCGTTCTGCTCTATCAGGCCGGGAAACCTCAGGAGGCGCTTCCCGATCTTGAGGAGGCCGTCAAGCTCGACCCGAAGGATTATCGCGCGCTCGACCAGCTCGGTGAGATCGAGTTGCTTCTCGGCCACGCTGACGACGCTGTCCAAACACTGAGCCGCGCGGCAAAACTGGCGCCCCAGGATCCCAAGATCCTCGCTCACTACAGCCGGGCTTTGCTCAGGGCGGGCCGCAAGGACGAAGGGCAGAGAGTGCTCGCTGAATTCCAGAAGCTACAGCACGGCGCGCAGCCTCGTCCTAACGGCGGCCTGTTCGACTTCCTGAAGCTGCCGCCCGCCCAGCAAGAAGCTCGATACATGGACAACCTTCAGCAGCAGGTTTCCACGCATCCTGTGGATCCGGTTTTGCAGGCTCGGCTGGGGAAAGCGCTTCTGGCTCGAGGCGAACGCGAGAAAGGTCTGGCGGCATTCCGCGATGTCCGGACGCTGACCGAAGACCCCAAGATTCTGCGCGATTGCGCTCAGGTCCTGATGGAGTACCAGGAATTCGGGCTGGCGCGGGAATTCCTTGAGCCTGTGGTGGCGGCCGATCGCTCCGCCAGCGACGCGCGCCTCGATCTCGCCATCGCCACCTTTCATTCGGTCGACGCGGCAGCCGGTCTGGCCGTACTGGATAAGACGCCGGCTGAGCAGCGTCACGGTGACTACTTCCTGCTGCGCGCTCAGATCCTCGACGCGATGGGGAAGCTCGAGGAAGCGACCGCCGACCTAAACCGCGGCTTCGCCGCCGCGCCGACACGCGCTGATCTCTACTTTCAGGCGGCTCTGTTTCTGATCAAGCACCAGCAGTGTCATAAGGCCGTCGACCTGCTCGAGCAGGCCAATCGCGTCGTCCCTGATGCGCCGGACCTGCGGCTTACCGAGGCCATCGCCTACGAACTGCTCCAGCAACCGGAGGGCGCCCAGAAGCTTCTGACCCAGATCGAGTCGCGCTGGCCGGAATGGGGTGAGCCCTACCTCATCAACGGCATCATGCTGGAAACGCGCTTCAAGTCGGCGCAAGCCAGGCCGCTGCTCGAAACAGCGATTTCCCTGGGTGAGCGTGACGCGACCGCTTACTACTACCTCGCTCTCGCCACCACACACGCCAGCCCGGACGATGTCGTGGACGCCCAGAAAGCGATCGACCAGGCACTGAAGCTCAACCCCAAGGATCCCTACGTGCGCGAACTGGCGGGGCGGATCGCCTATACGCGCAAGGATTACGATGCATCGCTCGAGCAGCTCACCGCCGCGCTTCACCTGTGGCCCGAAATGATAGAAGCCCACCAGGCGCTGAGCGCGACGTATCGGGCGATGGGAGAGCGCGACAAGGCCGCCGCCGAGCTCAAGGAAGTGCTGCGCATCAAGCAGGAGACACGCAGTCCCGAGCAGTCGCCTCCTTCGCCGGTGCGCGATTTGCTGTTCGGCGTTCGCCCTCCAGCCGAGACGTCTTCGGGTGGGCAGCCCTAGTAAATCGAGCCAGGGAAGGTCGGCTTGGTCGCATATCTCTCTCGGCGTCATACCATCGCTCGGGTTTGCTTCCTACTAGCGCTCTGCCTTGGTTCTGCTTCGCGCGGCTGGCCACAGTCGGCGGCGGACGCGCAGGCGCACGCCGATCGCGGCCTCAAACTCGCCCAATCAGGAAACTTGGCGGGCGCCGAAACCGAGCTGCGTCGGGCTGTCAAGCTTGCGCCAAATGACCCGAGCTTGCTCACTGATCTCGCGACCGTCCTAGCCATGCAGAAGAAATTGGAGGAATCGACCGCGCTCTTTAGTAAGGCCTTGAAACTTGACCCCAACGATTTGACCGCGCGCCGCTATCTGGCGGCCAACCTTTGGCAACTGCATCGTCCGGAGGAGGCGAAGCGAAACCTCGTAATCTTTCTCGAGGCCGAACCTCGTGACCGGCAGTCCCTCCTGCTCATGGGAATGGTTTCGGAAGACCTCAAGGACTACGCCACCGCTGCGAAGATGCTCGCCTCCGTGCCCGACCAGGTTCGCGAGCGGCCGGAGTCTATCGTGGCGCTGGCCCGGTCCTACTACCACCTTGGCGAGACCGCTAAGGCGCGGGAGACCTTGAACGCGCTGCTCGGCCATCCCGCCGGGCCTCCAGGAGTCTTTTTGGGCGCGCGCATCGCGGCGGAGATGCATGACTTCGAAACCGCTGAGAAGCTGTACAAGGCAATTCGCTCCACCTATCCTGACCGCGCCGCCCTAGGCTACCACCTGGCCTTGGCGCAATACGACGCCCAACAGTTTGGTGACGCTCAGCAGACTCTGAACGGGCTCGTCGACGCTGGGGTTCGTAACGGTGAGCTCTATAATTTGCTCGCTTGGTGTTATCAGAAACAGCATCGGACGGACGACGCGGTTCGGGCCCTCGAAGCGGCCATCCAGGTGGCGCCTTCCGAAGAGCAGAACTACCTCGATCTCGGCAAGGTCCTTTTGAACGCTGGACGCCTCCCGGCGGCGCTCGAGACGGCCAAGCGAACGGTGGCAGCGTACCCTAAGTCCGAGCGCGCCTACCTGCTGAAGGGTCAAACCGAGTACCGGCTCAGCCAGTTCACCGACGCCATGGCCTCTTGTTCACGCGCTGCTCAGCTTGATTCCTCGGATCCCCAAGCGAACCTGGGTCTCGCCATGGCAGAAGCGGCGACCGGAAAGACGGACATGGCTCGCCAGGCTTTCGAGGCGGGCATCAAGCGCTTTCCGAATGACGCGCAGTACCATCTCGAGTACGCGCTCTTCCTGCTTGAACTTGGAGAGGCCGGAAACGATGTCGCGAAGGTCGAGGCCGAGGCCCAACTGAAAACCTCCCTCAAACTTGACCCCTCGCTTTCCGAGGCGGACTACCAGCTCGGGAACCTCGCGCTCACGAGAGGCCGGTCGAACGAAGCTCTTCCTTATCTCGAGGCAGCCGAGAAGCTTGATCCGGGAAAAAGCAAAACCCACTTTGCGCTGGCGCGTGTGTATCGCCGCCTGGGACGTAAGCAAGATTCGGCGAGGGAAATGGCGCTGTTCCAGAAATTCAAGAACCTCGAGGGCGAGCGTGCGGCGGTGCCTTCTCCGGCGGGCATGCGTCATGATTAGGCTCATGCGGAGGAAACGGGTTCCTGCATTAGCGAAGCGCTGGCCACTGTGGTTGCTGCCTGGGGCGGCAGCGATAGCGTGCTGCCTGCTCCCTTGGCAAGCTGAACCTCAGGCGCGCGCCGAGAAAGACATCTTCTCCGACGTGACGGCTGAGGCGGGGATTACCTGGAAGCAGTTCAACGGCGAGTCGCCCGACCGCTTTCTGATCGAAGCGATGGGTGGCGGAGTTGGCTTTCTCGATTTCGATGGCGACGGATTACTCGACATTCTGTTCATCAACGGCGGCGAAACTCCGCGCGGCAAGAGTCCCAATCCCGTCCGCAACGCGCTCTATCGCAATCTGGGCAATGGCCGATTTGAGGACGTCGCCGCGAAGGCAGGCATCGACCGCCTCCCGTTCTACGGCATGGGGGTAGCGGTCGGCGACTATGATAACGACGGCTTCCCGGACCTCTACATCACCGGATACCCCGCGAGCGCGCTGTATCATAATAACCGCAACGGAACGTTCACCGATGTCACGGACAAGAGCGGAGTCAAGAACTTGGGCCGTTGGGCGGCGAGCGCCGCCTGGTTCGATTACGACCGCGACGGGCTGCTCGACCTCGTAGTGGCGAATTACGTCCAATTCTCGTTCAGTGACGCGAAAGACTGCGAATACAACGGCATCCGCACCTATTGCGAGCAAAAAGCGTACGCCGGACTGCCGCTCACCCTTTATCACAACAACGGGGACGGCACCTTTACCGACGTGAGCGCCAAGTCGGGCTTGCAGAAGTTCGTCGGGCGGGCCCTCGGCGTGGTCAGCGTCGACGTGAACGACGATGGCTGGCCTGACCTGTTTGTGGCGCGCGACGCTTCTCCCAATCTGCTCCTGATCAACAACCGCGATGGGACGTTCCACGATGCGGCGCTCGACGCCGAGGTCGCCTACGACCCGGACGGCAACGCCAAGGCGGGAATGGGTGTTGACGCCGGGGATGTGAATGAAGACGGCCGGCCCGATTTCGTCGTCACCAATTTCAACGACGAGTATCACTCCCTGCTGGTCAGCAACCGCGGTGCCTTTCCCTATGACGATTGGACCGCTCCTTCGCATCTTGCGGCCTACACGCGGAAGTTTGTCGGCTGGGGGACGCATTTCATCGACTACGACAACGACGGCCATCTCGATTTGATGATCGTCAACGGCCACATCAACCCGGTGATTGAGTTATCGCGCACTGACGTCAGCTACAAGGAGCCGCCGCTGCTTCTGCGCAACAACGGCAAGGCCGTTTTCGAGAACATGAAGGCGCGCGCGGGTCCCGTCTTCAATACTCACTACGACGCCCGCGGGTTGGCGGTGGGCGATTTCGATAACGACGGCGACTTAGACGTCGTCTTCACTTGTCTCAAGGACCGCCCTGTCCTGTTGCGTAACAACGTTGGACAGGACAATCCTTGGATCGGGATCGAGTTGGTGGGCACGAAAAGCAACCGCGATGCGATTGGCGCGAAGCTCCAGCTTCGCACCGGCGGCCACCAGCTTGTTCGGTGGATCAACGGAGGCTCGAGCTATCTATCTTCGCACGACAAACGAGTGATCTTCGGCCTGGGCGGCACGCCGGCGCCGCGTGCGGCGGACCTCGAAATCACTTGGCCGAGCGGGAAGGTACAACACGTTTCGGGCCTCGAACCCAACCGCTACCACAAGGTCGTCGAACCTCAGTGAGCTTAGGGCGTCCACCGTGCGAAGTCGAGCCAGCACTCACTCGGACTTCCGCGTTACGAGCCCCTCACATCCGGGTGTGATCTGCGTCACAGATTCGATTCATGGCGATGCGCACAATAGGCACTCGAACAGCCGAGCTGGGCGAGCACAGTGCAGTGCCTGGCCAGGCTCAAGATCGGGCCGAATCCGCTCGCGGGAGGACCGCCATGAACCTCGTACCCTACCTGTTCGCGTGGGCCGTACTTGCTGTGGTTGTTGTGGGGATGGCCATGTATCGCTATAGGCTAGTGCGTCGTGAAGACGCGACCCTCGATGTGTTGGAGAACGCAGCCCTCGTCTCCGAGCAGGGCCAAATCTTCAAGAAAGCGAACACGATTGAGCGCTGGGGCAAGCTGCTCACCTTACTCGTGTTCGTCTACGGAGCCGCCATCGCCGGTGTCTACTTCTACCACGTGTGGACGGCTGGCGAGCAGATACAACGTATTCCGAGGTAACCGAAGCACACCTGCAGAACTAGCTCGCTCGTCGGAGTGATGGTTGTTGCTCGAAGATTCTTGTGCGCCAGCTCAGGAGCGAAGGGCGAACAGACGCGTCCGCCCTGCCCCGCCGATCTGCTGACTACTGGACAATTAGTTGCACTGTGGCTGAGTGTACCAGGGCGCCGCTGGTACCCTTGATCGTTAACGTATAGGTTCCCCTGGGTGTTTTGCTGCCAGTACGCACCGTGAGGGTTGAGTTCCCGTGACCTGCAACCGACGTAGGATTGAAGCTCGCGGTCGCACGGTTGGGCACACCAGTGACGCTCAAGTTGACAGTCCCGGCAAAGCCGTTCAGCGCCGTTATGGTCGCGGTATAGGTGGTAGTGGAACCGCGAGTTACCGTCCGACTAGAGGGCGAAGCGGAGATGCCGAAGTCGGCGGCAGCGCCATTGACCGTCTGGCTCACCGTGTTCGAGTTGCTGCCGTTGTAGTTGGTGTCGCCACCGTAAGTCGCCGTAATGTTGTGCGAGCCGACGGCGAGCGTTGACGTGGTGAGCTTCGCAGTTCCGCCGCTCACGGCTTGAGTCCCGAGCGACGAGCCACCGTCGAAGAACTGCACTGTGCCCGTGGCGGTCGCCGGCGAAACCGTGGCGGTGAACGTTACGGCCTGACCGCTGGTCGACGGATTGAGACTGGAAGCGAGCGTGGTGGTCGAGCCGACCTTGTTCACCGTCTGCGCGTAGGGCGGGGTCACACTGGTGTTGTAGTTGGTGTCGCCGCCGTAATTCGCCGTGATGGAGTGAATGCCACCAGAGAGGCTGGCAATGGAGATTGACGCTGCGCCCCCGCTGAGCGGCGCGGACCCCAGCGAAGTACCGCTGTCGTAGAAGGTCACCGTTCCCGTCGGTGTGGTGGTGGCGGGTGATACGGGCGCAACGGTTGCGGTGAACTTTACGCTCTGTCCGTAGTTGGACGAGTTGGGGACGCCAACCACGGTCGTTGTGCTGTTGGCTTTGCTTACGTTCTGCGTGAGCTGTGAGGACGTGCTGGTGTTGTAGTTCGTGTCACCACTGTATTTCGCCGTGATGGAGTGCGAGCCTCCGGCAAGGGTCGAGATGGAGATCGACGCCGTGCCCGCCGCGTTGAGCCCCGCCGAGCCCAGGGAAGTCGCGCCGTCGAAGAAGGTCACGTTGCCGGTCGGTGTGGTGGACGCCGGCGCCACGGGCGAGACAGTTGCCGTGAGCTGCACACTCTGCCCGTAAGTCGAGGGATTAAGGTTGCTGGTGACGGAGGTGGTGGTGTTGTCCTTATTCACCGTCTGAGTCACGGGCGAAGACGTGCTGCCGCTGTAGGTCGAGTCGCCGCCATAAACGGCCGTGATGGAATGGCCGCCAGCCGCCAGGGTCGAGAGCGTGAGGGTCGCCACACCGCTCGCGTTGAGCGCTGACGAGCCGAGAGTCGTGCTGCCGTCTTTGAAAGCTACGTTGCCGGCGGGCGTGCCTGACCCGGAGGTTACGGTCGCCGTGAAGGTCACCGACTGGCCGTAGGTGGACGGACTCCCGGACGTGATGAGCGCCGTCGAGGTCCCGACCAACGGCAGGCCGCAGGAAGAGAACTTGAACGAGCCGATGCGCGTGTTCCAAATGATGTTAGAAGGGTCGGTTGTCGCCTCGTATTCCTGGGTGTACCAGAAAGTGCAGTCGTCGCTCGGATCGATTTGCATCGCGGAGTAATCACCCCAGCGGTTGGCACCCACTTGGGCACCGCCGCCCGCGACGAGCGATGATTCGGCTTCTAAGGTTCCCAGCGTGTCACCAACCTGCCAGCCGGTATATCGAATGGAGTCGAAGGTGGCGGCGCTCGCGACGCTATAGCCGACTCCGATGTTGCCCGACTGATCCATGGCGATACTGGCCATCCACCGGTTGTCGGTGTCAGGGGCAAAGGTTCCTTGCTGATAGAGGGTCGGCGTGCTGTTGGGATTTCGCACCTCGTACCAGCGAACGCCCGTATTTCCGCCCGCCGTCATCACCGTGTGGTTCGCGACCAGCGACTCATGGTCGCCAAAATTGCGATAGGCCAGGCGATACATGAGGCGGTCGCCGAGGGCATCCACCATTTGGGTGGTTCCGTCCTGGGGAATGCAGTCTTGGCTGATCTGGCCCGTTTGGGCATTAAGGCACGGCACGGCGAATGGCGCCACCGGAATCGAGGTCGGGTTGCTGAGAGTCGAATTGCTAAAGTTCGCGTTGTCCACGTGGAACGTCCACAGGTCGAGCGCGCCCGAAGTTGGGTTGATATCCATGAGGAAGTTTGGAGAGCCGGCGGGCGGCGGAGTCGAGCCGTCCAAGTCGGCGGGCAGGACGCTGGCGTAGTTAGTGTTAAGTTGGAAGCACTTGAACGCTGGAGCTGCGGCGCCGTTCAGCATGGCGCTGCGGTCCCACGCGCACACTTCGGGTCCAATGAAGGTGGTACCGTTCTGGAAAATGTTCCAGGTGACGTAGTATGCGTCTGGCCAGACGCTGAGCTTGTCATAGTCGTTGATATTCGAGCCGAACCCATAGGCCCAGATGTAATACGAAGTGTTGGTGCCGTTCGAGTCGGAGGTCCAGGTCGGATCCGAAGTCTTGGAGACCGCGAAACACTGGGCGTATTGGCCAAAGAAACCGGGAATTCCTATAGCCACTTCGGCCACGACCCAGCGGTCGGCTGCCCGGTCATACTTGACGATGGGGTCGCTGAATCCGCCGCCTTGATAACAGGTGGAGAAAGCGCCCCAGAAAGTGCCGTCATCAACCGGAGCCTGGAGTTGATTCCCCTGCTTGTCGAAGATCACCAAGGCGTTGTTGACCCACTGGACGATATGGTTGGGACCGACGGCGAGGTTCGTGTCAGGCGGCACGGCGGTGATACTGAACCCCGGGTAGGCCGATCCCAAGCCTTCCCACTGCCCCAGACCCAGCGCCGCGGCGGGTGTCGGAGTGGAAGTCTGCAGGACCGGATCGTTGAGATTCTCGGAGCCGGGCTTGATGTGCGGGAAGTGCAAAGGCTTCTCCTTGGGATGGCCCTTCTCATGACCCTCGGGAGGGAATCCGCCCGGCTGAGTGATCTCGACCGGATAGTTGGCTTCAGAAGCTGGCGAATTCCCCTGCGATAACCCAGGACTTACTACCACGAGTAGGCCCGCGAGCGAGCCCGCAACGACAAGAGCAAAGCGTCGGGATGACATGGATACCCCCTTACCCTGTGCGAGGATCAATACCAACGATCCGTAGCGCGAGTCGTTCGGCAGATCCCTTCTTGGGTTTAACCTCCAGCAGATTCCAGCTATCGAGACGGATGATTACAGAATAGGATGGCGGGCATCCTAGCAAAACTGTTGCGGCGCGTCAAGGTCAATAACCAAGACATTACTGAGGTAGTGGATACCGGATTAGCCGTTTCTAAAATCGTTCAAGAGTCGTCTCCAGGCAGCCTTTTCGCGCGCGGGGTGAAACAACGGGAGAAGTCTAGTGCAATGAGACTTGAGCGTCGGGCGAGCGCCGCAGTGTCCCCCACCGGGCAATAGGCGGGATAGCGCGCGCCCGGCAGGCCCACTGAGCCCGAGATCCGCGAGGCAAGCAGCGGAACAACCGACACAATCGCCTCTGAGACCACATTTCGCGCCCCCTTCGAGTTTCGAGGATCGCCATCGCCTGGGTCATGGCAGCGCTAAGGATGCGCTAGTGGAAACTCGCGGTCACCGACGTCGTGCCGGTATCATCACCGATGGTTATCGTGACCGTTACCGGATTCGACACGGCGGTGAGGTTCACTGGCGTCCCGCTAGCTTTAAGACTCCAGCCGTCACCGGTCACAGCGGGAGGAGCAATCTGGACCGAGAGCGTCACGCCGCCAATGATTCCCGAAAAGGAGTAGCTTCCCTTCTTTGAGCCGTTCTTGATGAGCTGAAAGGACCCGGGCGGAATGGTAACTTGATACGGTCCCACCTGGAGTGTGACGGCCTCGGTGAGCGGGCTGATTCCATTGCTGTTCGCTCCCAAAGTGAGACTCGTACTGAGGTTGAAACTAGGGGGAGGTCCGGCGAAGATGGCCAGCTTAGCGTTGAGGGACGCGAAGGTTACCGGAGCGCAGCTGGGGAAAACATACGCTGAGCCCACATTGGCGCTGAGGGATGGAGCGCCAACTGCGATCGTGCAACCGTCCACCGCGGCAGCGAAGCCAAATTCGTTGTTAGCCGTCCCGTCAGAAGCCACCAGCTTGGAGGTCTCGGAGCGAGGTCCGCTCCAGCCCCCGACCGGCTCGAGAAACATATAGCCCGCCCCCTGGGCGGCGTTTGCGCCAACTGTTGCAAAGGGCGCGCCGACCGCAATCGTGTTGCCGCTCACAGCAACCGACCAGCCGAACTCATCGAATGTTACGCCGTCGGAAGCGGTCAATCTGGCACTCTGAGTCAGAGAGCCGCCCCAGCCTGCGGCCGGTTTCGCAAACACGTATGCGGCTCCGGGGCCAGGATAAGTGGCAAGAAACGCCCCAACCACTACGGTATCGCCGCTGACTGCGACGGAATTTCCAAAAAGATCGTTGACACTGCCGTCGGAAGCCGTCAGTTTGGCGCTCTGTTGCAGGGAACCAGCCCACGTGCCGGGGTTCACAAACACGTACGCCGCGCCTTTGGTCGAGTTCGAGTCGGAGGCGCCGGCCACAACTACCCCGCCGCTGATCGCAACCGACGCGCCTAGGTCGTCGCCTGCCGCCCCATCGGACGCGGTCAGCTTGGCGTTCTGGCTCAAAGACCCGCTCCAGCCCGCCCCCGGCATAACGAACACGTACGCTGCCCCTTGGGCCGAGTTCTGGCCGACCAGAGCCCCTGGCGCTCCGACCACAATCGTGTCGAGGCTCGCCGCAACGGATCCACCGAACCCGAGGAAGAAGCCGACCGGCGCGTCAGAGGCACTCAGTTTTGCGTTCTCGTGCATAGTCCCAGTCCACCCTCCAGCCGGTTTCACAAACACATACGCTTCTCCCTGGCCCGCTCCGCCGTTTTGGCCGCCTGCGTTAGGCGCCCCAACCACAACTGTGTCGCCATTGATCGACAATGAGATGCCGAAAAAGTCTCCCGACGCGCCATCGGATGAAGTCAGTTTGGCAGTCTCGTTCAGAGACCCGCTCCAGCCGGCGGCTGGCTCGACGAACACGTAGGCTACGCCCTGCGGGAAATTCGTAGTCGACGGGGTCCCGACTACTATCGTGCTCCCGCTCACCGCGATTGACCAGCCAAACTGCTGGGCCACGGAGTCGGAAGCGGTCAGTTCCGCCTCCTGAACAATGGGATCAACTGTCAAGGGGTAATGAGCATCCGCATCTGCGACTCGCAGCACCATCCGCTGCTCCGTGACTTCGAGCCACGCCTGCAGTTCGCGGCCCGTCGCGTCCCGTGCCGATAACCCACTGTAGCGGAGCGCGGATGAGCCATCCGAGCGCTTCAGGATCACATCGCGCCGGCTCGGGCCTATCTCGGCGCTCAGATCCCCCGAGAGCGCAAACGTGAGCGTCAGCGGTTCGCTCCTTGTGTTGCCGGCCGCTCGTGGCAGCGTGAACCCTTGTTCCAGGCCCAATGGCCCGTTCGCATACCACTCGGTCAGCAGATCGCGCTGGTATTCCACCCTGTTCGCACTGGCTCGCGGTGCAGCAGGAGTGGCGTCGCGCAGTTTCTCGCCACGACCGTAGCTGGCCAGCTTTAGGCTCCAGGTGTCCGAACCAATGCCGAACCGGACCCCCGCCCGAGTAAACTCCGCGGACAACTTGTGTCGCGGATTCTCCATGCCAAAACCCGCTGGCCGTGCTACGACTTGATAGGCCTGTTGGTCGCGGCCCAGCGTGGCCGATATCTGTGCCTGGGCTGTAACGGTAACAGGGGCCACCTTCGTGTTATCGGTCAATTGGCAGAGCGCAACAGAAACGCTAAAGAGTAAAACGCCTGCGCAAAGGCAAGTCCTCATAGCTTTGTGGCCGGACATCATTTCACCCCCCCCAAGAATTTGGTACTGTGAACGTTCGTTCCTCACGCTCATTTCTGCGTATATGGCTTGATGGACTGCGTCGCCGCGATCTAGGTGGAAGCGTCAGCCAGGGAGCAGCTAACGAGCTCAGGAAATCGCTAAAGACTCTGTTCCATTTTGGTCAACTCTTGCTGCATCAGCTTGTCTGTGCTCAGCGCCATGAAGACCTGAATCCGGTGAACGAAGTCGGTTTCCACCTTGCCCGAGATGTGCTGCCGGTAATCCCAGACGAAGTTCAGCATGGCGTCGTTGGCGCGATGGAAAAAATCACCGGACTTCGTGTGCGAGTGCTCCAGCGCTTTGCTGTAATCTTCCAGGGCCCGTAGCAGTACGAGTGACCGCTTGCCGACAATTTTCGACGGTGTGCGCTTCATGGCCCAATAGGCCTTGAGGGTGTCGGTCAGACCCGCGAGAATGGTCACTTTGGTCCACACCTCGATCAGCCAGATGACGTCGTCATTTTCGAAGCCGCCCTTCTTGATGTCAGCCTCAAGTACGTCAATCAGCTCATCCAGGTCTTCCGCCGCTCCGGTCAGATTTGTGTAGTCTGCCATTGGCCTGTCCTCCTACCTAGGAATTGCTTAACGCTCCTACGTCCCGGGCGCAACTGGCCTTAATCCAAAGGCTTGACGCGCTTGGCCGTATCTTCTCGAGGGTTCATCTTGACGAAGCCTCTCTACTTCTCTCTCGGGTTTCTACTCACGCGCTCTTCTCTCGACCGAACCAGCGCCAAGCCTAGAGCGCTAGAGGTTCCTTCTATCTAGGTATCGAAAACGGCAGGCAAAAGACGACAGGAGGGATCAGACCTAGGGAGTTCCAAGGTCGGCGAGCTGCCGGGCGGCGAGTGTGTCGGCATCGTCGGAACCCAGCGTCTGTTGGAGATGTTGGGCGGCGGAGCGGAATGCGGCTTGAGCTTCATCGCGCTTACCCTCAGCCTGGAGGGCGCGTCCCAAGCTCAAGTACGTATGACCTGTGAAGCTGGAAAACGTCCCCGGCTGGGCAGCGGCCTGCAGTAATCTCAATGCCTGCAGCGCATCGATTTCCGCCCGGTCTGGGTGACCGAGCTGCAACTCGATTTCAGACCGGCTCTGGAAAGCGCTCGGCAAGCGATTGCCTTCCTGCCGGCTCGCTTTGGCCGAGGCGTCCAAGGCAGCGATGGCCTGGTTCGTCAGGACCAGGGCCGTCGAAAGGTCGCCGCGTGCCTGCGCGAGGAGCCCCCGCTCCAGCACGACCGCCGCGAAAGCGTAATGCCCAGGCGGGAGATCGCGGCGCAATCGCGGCTCGACTTCCAACAGCATGGCTTCGGCGCGGGGGAGATTGCGCTGCTCGCGATAGATCCTGGCACGTTCTATCAACGATTGATTGCTCACGACCTCATCGTGGGCTTCTCGAGCTCTTGCAGACGCGCGCTCGGCGTAGTCGGCTGCTTCCGTCAGGCGCCCCACCTCACGCAGCGTGCGAGCGTAGTTCAGGAAGAGCATCTGCGAGACGCCCTGCTCAGCCTGGTCCTCCCGGCTGATGTCTATCGCGTGCTGATAGATTCGTTCCGCCTCCAGAGGCCGCCCGATTTGGTCTAGCGTAAGGGCCCAATTGTTGAGCAAGGTGCCGGCGGTTTCAGTGTTGTCACGCCCCAGCGAGGCCATGAGAACCGAGGACTGCCGGAAGGCGGCGATGGCCTCAGTGTACTGCCCCGCCTCGCGGTATGACTCCGCCAGGTCGATCATCGTGTGCATCTCCGCCAGCTCGGAGTCGAACGGCGAATGACGGAGGACACTCAGGGCAGCTTGAGCTCGTGCGATGCCTTCGCCAGCATTCCCATCATCACGCGAGATCTCGCCGCCACGCAACAGACAATAGACGCGAGCCAGCGCGAATTGCGTTCCGGCAGGAAGTTCGTGGACGCCCTCCTCGAAAAGCACTTTCGCACGCGGGAACTCGCCATCCCGAGACAGTACGCTCGCTAGGGCACATGAGGCCTCGGCGCGGATGGATGGCTCGGACAACCCGCGTGAGTCCTTGTACGCTTCCTCAAGGATTGACCGAGATTTGGCAATTTCATCCCGCCCGTAGTATTGACGGCCGATGGAAATGAGCAGTCCAGCGCGAATCGTCGCGTCCTTGCTGTGCTGTCGCAATACGATGCCCTCCGCACGGGTCAGTAGCTCGTTCACACTCAAGGGCTTGCCTAAGGGTGCAGCATCCGTGAGCAGAAAATCGTTGAGGTCATTAATCGCTTCCGCCCGCGAAAGTTGTGCAAAGGCGAAGTCGCGTTGGGCTCGGGCAGTCCGAGCCTGGATCAGCGTGCCCACAACGCCGGCCACCGCCGCCACAAAGGCCAAGGCGCTAAGCGCAACGGCGGTACGGTTCCGGCGCACGAACTTCCGAGCGCGGTAGGCGAACGTGTCCGGTCGCGCGTGAACGGGCTCATGGCCGAGGTAACGGCGAAGGTCGTCGGCAAATGCCATGACCGAGGCGTAGCGTTCCTGCGGATTCTTTTTCAGCGCCTTCGCCACAATGGTGTCGAGATCGCCGCGAAGGACGCGCCGCAACTGGTCCGGCGTCGTGGCACGGTTTACTGCATTCGAAGCGACGGTGGCGGCTTCTACCCGGGACGAGGTCACGACGTCCGACATGCGAGGCGGCTCGGTCTCTACAATCGCCTTGACGAGCTCGGCGGTCGAGCGCGTGCTCGAGCCGGTGGGATGCTGCCCAGCGAGCAGCACGTACAGCAGTACTCCCAGAGCATAGCCATCCGTGGCCGTCGTTACCACCTCGCCGGTCACCTGTTCGGGCGCGGCGTAGGCAGGCGTGAGCGCCCCTCCGGCTTCCTGTGTCAGCAGGGTCGGAGGCGCAGCGTGCTCTTCGCTTTCCAGCAGCTTGGCGATCCCGAAATCCAGCAGCTTAACCTGCCCGTCATTTCTGACCAGCACGTTGGAAGGCTTGAGGTCCCGGTGGACAATCAGGTTCGCGTGCGCGTGCGCGACTGCGGCAAGCACATCGAGAAAGAGGCGGACGCGCGCTTCTACATCGAGCCGGCGTCGATCGCAGTACTGATCGATGTGCTCGCCATCAACATGCTCGAGTACCAGATAGGGCTGGCCGGCCGGGGAGACGCCGGCGTCGAGGAGTTGTGCAATGTGAGGATGTGCGAGGCGAGCGAGGAAGTTACCTTCGCGCTTGAATCGTTCCCCTCCCCGCCCCAAGAGCGGGATGTTCAGAAACTTCACTGCCGCTCGCCGCTCGAACCTCCCGTCGCTGCGCTCGGCGAGCCAGACGCTGCCCATGCCTCCCTCACCAATCGGCGACGAGAGGGTGTACGCGCCGACGGTCTGGCCGGCGAGCGTCGGCTCAACGGGCAACGGAACAACAGGACCCTGCTCGAGGAAATCTTGCCGGATCAGCGCGCCGTGTTCCTCGAGAAGCGTTTCCAGTTGGGCGGCCAGGCCGGGCTCCTGTTCACGCAGTGAGGCCAGCCATGCAACGCGCTCCGCGTCGGTCATTTCCAGCGCCTGGTCCAGATACGGACTCACCGCCTGCCACCAGTCGCGACCTTGAGTGGACATCAGCTCCTCACAGAGGCAAAGAACCGCGCAGGGTGCGATGCAGATAAATGCGCGCCTTTTCCCATTTTCGCTGCACGGTGCGTTCCGAGACACTTTGCATGGCCGCGATTTCGGCGAACGAGAAGCCGCAGAAAAATTTCAGGTCAACGAGCTCGGCGAGCGGAGCATCCGCCTTGGCCAGTTCGTCCAGGGCTTGGCTAATCGGTGCAAGCTCCCTCTCGTCGGCGAATCGCCCTCCGGGTTCAGTCTGGTCAGTCCCCAGCCGTGTAATCTCGAACTGACCGCCACGCTTCACTGCACACCGGCGGCGGGCGTGATCGATGATCAGCCCCCGCATGACCCGCGCCGCATACCCCATGAACCGCGCTTCGTCAGGAAATGACGGACCACTTCGCGCCGCGATGTCAAGGTAGGCTTCGTGCAGGAGGGTGGTCACGCTAATGCTTATGAGACCAGCCTGTCGAGCGAGCTCACGCTTTGCCAGACGGTGCAGCTCGTCGTAGAGCGCCGCAAAAAGCTTGTCTGCGGCCGAACTGTCGCCGCGTTCGGCTTCCTCTATCAGGGACGAAATCGACGCGGCTCGATCCTTGTTCATAGCCTCGCTTGGCGACCTGACCGCTGCGATCTCCAACCTGACCCAATTCGACGAAGTATACACCCGCTCGTTGAGGCCGAGCCCTTGCGAGTTTTCAATCAGCACCGGCCCATCGCCAAAGGAGTGCTTAGGCGATCCAAGACGGCTTCAGTTCCTTCAATAGTCGTCTCCAGGCGGCCTTTTCGCGCGGGGGGTGAAACAACGGGAGAAGTCTAGTGCAATGAGATTTGAGCGACACCAGAAATCCTCGATCGGTCTCGGCGCGACGGAGGAGTCGGGCGAGTACTTCGGTGTCGCCCACCGGGAAATAGCCGGGATAGCTCGCGCCCAGCAGGCCTTCTGAGCCGGCGATCCGCGAGGCAAGCAGCGGAACGCCCGCCACAATCGCCTCCGAGACTACATTCGCTCCCCCTTCGAGTTTCGACGACAGCACGCACAGGGCGCTCTGTCCCAGGATCTGCCGCACGCGCCAGCGTGGCTGCTCGCCCAGCCAGCGATAGTGCGGGTTCACTTTCATTTCGTGCCGGGCGCGGTTCGCCATCGCCTGGGTCATGGCGGCGCCGAGGTGCAGGATTCTGACGCGGGAGGAAGCCGGAAGCTGCCGGGCGGCAAGCGCGGCGCGGAAGGGATCCTTGACGGGCCGCAGGTGCCCGATCACACATACGTCAAAGGTCTGGTCCGGGGCATGTCGATGAACGGCCGCGTCAGGCAGTCGCGGAGCCGACTGGTAGATGACGCGGACTCTCGGGCGGAGTTCAGGACGCAGTTCTTCCGCGGCCTTCGGCTGGAGGGTGACGATGCGGGTGGCGAGTTCAAGCGACCTCTGCGCGCGCCGGCTGCGCGGCAGATCGCGGTAGAGGTCGGTGCCCGTCAGCGCCACGATCAGCGGGCGCTCGGGATGCTCGCGGTGAAATCGGCTTGCCGCGCGGTAACTCCGCCGCGCATGTAACGCGACCAGCAAGTCGTAGGGCTCGCCATCGTAATCCTGCACAATACTGACGCGGTGCCCGAGTCGCTTCAAAATGCGGGCCCAGCGTAGTGCCGTAACGCGGTTACCGTAGCGGGACCGGGGCGGCGCTGGGGTGACAATCCCTATCCTCATGGCGGGTTCTATAGCGCGCAGGTGCGAAAACCAGCCCAGACATCGCCTCGATGAGGCTGGTAGAAATTGCGATAGGTGTTCCGAATCAGCCCGGAGCGCGTGACCCAGCAGCCGCCGCGCAGCACTTTGTGGTTGCCGAACCACGGCGCGGAGTATTCCTTATAGGGCCCGGGAGCGAACCCGGGGTAAGGCCCGAAGTCCGTCGCCGTCCACTCCCATACGTTCCCGATCATCTGACGGCACCCGAACGCGCTGTCACCCGCCGGCAAGGCGTCGACTTCGAGCGATCCCATGGCGCGCCAATTGAGATTCGCGCGCTCCGGTGTGGGAAGTTCATCGCCCCAAGGATACTGGCGCCGCCGCTCTGCGGTACCGCCATGGCTTGCCGACCGCTCCGCGCTCGCCGCCATCTCCCATTCAGCTTCGGTGGGCAGCCGACGTTTCGCCCAGCGGCAGCAGGCATCGGCTTCGTACCAACTCACGTGCAGCACGGGTAGCCGCTCTTCGAGCGGACCCCACGCGTCAAAGTTGCGGCGCTCCCAGCCGCCGTCGGCACGCCGCCAGTACAAGGGATGTTCGACTTTTGCGCTCTCGCGCCATCGCCAGCCTGCGTCCGTCCAAAGCTCCCGACGCGTGTAGCCGCCGTCGTTCACGAAGGCTGCGAATTCGCCGTTAGATACCGCGGTGCGCGCCATGCGAAATGGGTGAACCGTTACTGGGTGCGCCCACTGCTCGTTGTCAAACACAAACGGCCGGTCGCGTGTGCTGCCAAGCAGGAACGTGCCGCCGGGAATCTCAGCGTCCCCCAGGGATCCACTACTGGCGGGAGCCGCCTTACCTCCTCCATCCTTCCCGGCCTGTGCGATGCCGACCTTAGGCGCGCTGTAGCCCAGTGTCTGGCGCGTGTAGGTGATCGCTTCGGCGTGCATGTATTCGTGGAGCAGGGCCAGACGCATGAAGTACGCTTCGTCGTAACCGTCGATCTGGCGTTCAGAGGCTGAGCTCGTCGGACGCTCGACGATGCGGTCGAGGATGCGCGCGATGTACTCGAGCGTCTTGGCTTTCGAGGGCAGTAGCAGATCCCAGCGCGTGTCGTGCGCGATGCGCGCCGAGTCATAAAGGCGGTCAGCCTCGGGCCACGTGGGCGGCTCACGGCGGAAGTGGCGCAGGACCCAGAACTCCTGGAACCAGGCCACGTGGGCGATCTCCCAGCGCAGCGGATTCACGATGTCGAGGCGCGGCCCGATCATCTGCTCGTCCGTCAGGTCTTGGACGAGCTCGAGCGTCCGCGCGCGTGCCTCCTTGAGTGCCGCTCGGAGTTCGATGACGGAAGGTCGTGCCAGTTGGGTCGCCATTAGAAAATCATACTACACCCGGGACACGTCAGTTGGATTGACGGAAGGCGAGTCCGCGGACCGACGGAGCGCAGTCACTGGGCGGTGAACCCGGGTACGGCGATAGCCGAGGCGGTGTCTCATCCGGCTCGAGCAGCCAGACGCGGCGATCCTTGAAGTACTGGAGCAGATCGGCATTTCCGGCCGATCCCATGTCGCGCGCCCACACGACCTTCGACCCGTCGATATCGGCGCGGTTGTAGACCCATTCCATGTCGAGCGGCTTGTGTTGGGGCCCGTAACGCACGATCACCAGATGCTGGCCCTCGCAATGGTCAAACGCCGCGAGTAGCTGCGCGCGCTCCGTACTGGTTGGTCTCGGCAGCGGGCTGAAAAGGAAGAAATCGGGAGGGTGTCCGAGAGCTATTTGTCCGGCAATGACGAGAACCGTGAACAGCATGATGAGCGGAACCGAGCGGACGAGAAAGAGCCCTGCCGGTTTCCACAGTCCGCGCCAAAGGCGCAGATGCCGCATCCCTTGGACCACGATGGCAAAGATCAGGCAGGTGAGCGGCGCGGAGTAGTGAGGATTGGCCCAGGCGACGAGCGAGTAGCCGGCAAGTGATACCACTGTAGCCACCACGAGGAAACGCGTACGGCGGTCGCGCAGTATACGCGGCAGCATGACCAGCGGTACAGACAGCGCGAGAGTCACATAGAACGCCCAGAGTCCGAACAACCGGGTCAGCGTCAGCCCAGCCCAGCCGCCGAGCGAATGAAACTGCTTGAAACCGGCAAGATCCCAGTCCACGTAATACTTCCGCATTGCTTCGTGGTGATAGGTCTTCGGCGGCCGCGGAGACTGCCAAACAAAAGTCGGCGCGGCGCCATAGGTTGCCCATGAAACCTGGTAGGCGAAGCGGAAGGGGCTGCCCGTCACTCGCCAGTAGTAATAACCCGTTGCCACTGCGGCGACGACCACGACCGCCGCAAGCGGAGCTGCCACCCTGCAAATGATGACTCTGACCGCGGGACGTCTCCCGCTGAACACCCATGCGACTAGCGCCACGGCTACCGGAATACTCAGGACCAGACCTTCGTAGGGACGGCTGTTCGCGAGCACTGCGAGACCCAGACCCAGCAGCAGGGCGTCCCGAACGCGCCGGTGCTGCCGGATGCGGGGCAGCGCGCCGAGGATCAAGGCTCCGCCAGTTGCCGCTGCCGCTCCTCCCATGTAGCTGCTGCTCCAGTAATTAAAGAACGCGAATCGCATTACGGCGAGGAGTCCGCCGAGCAGCGCCCATCCAGGCGGCAGCCATCCTTGAAGCATCCAGCAGACGGCGGCGCACAGGACGCCCACGCTCAGCCAAACACCCACGAACGGATGCCCGAAGATTACCTTCCCGGCCGCCAGGATCAGGCCCTGAACGGGTGGATACATCGAAGCGTAGGTAGGCTTCTGGATGACATGGAACGTCTCGAAGTGAATCCACATCGGGTGGGTTGGATTAGTGAGGCGACCGTGCGCCAGCGTATCCGCCAGCAGCAAGTGGCTGAATTCGTCGTGGATGAAGGGCTGCGGAACCGGTTCGAGGGGCAGGATGACGGCGCGTCCCGCGAGCGCGAGTAGTCCGACCACGACCACCGCGGTCCTCGAATGGGGCGCTAGCCTCGCGACCGCTCGTTCTGCCGCCTCGAACCACTTCGACCCGAGCTGAGGATAGGTAAAGGCGGTGGCAACCGCCACGATTACGAGCCAAATCTCGATGCGAATGAGAACGAACACGCTGCTGACACTACTCCTGCGCCAGGCGGACAAGCCCTAATGCGGCCCGCCCCGGTGTGAGCCCTGGTCTTCGTAGATTACGCTCAAGTCGTCGGCGTACACTCGCTTCCAGTCCGGCAGCGCCGCCAAGTAGGTTCCAAGCGGCGAGTCTCTCCTGACAAGGCAGGCCCTGACGCCGTACTTGCGCAGCAGAAACCGCATTTCTGGATCCAGATTCACGATGCGGACATAGTCAGAGAGGACGCCGCCATTCTCGTAGACGTCTCGACCGTCCATGAAGACTTTGCGGCCTGACCAAACCAGGTAGCCACCCCAAGCCTCGTTGAACGTCGGATCCAGACCGGGATGTTGACGGAGAAACTCGACGGCTGCCCTTGGATCTTGCTCGTCGGCTGCGGTCTCAAGCGCGCGGCTGGAGGGGTAGAGTGCTGCCAATCCTAGCGCCAGCAAGGCTATCAACAGCGCGTTCAGCGCGTATTTGTCCTTCTGGGGTGCGTACGCCGGCACCCAGCGCGCCAGCAATGTCGCGAGCAGAGGAGCAAATATCGCTGCAAAGAAAAAAAGAAACCGCACGTGCAGGCAACTCTGCCAGACTCCGAAAGCCAGCAGCACGATCTCTTCCACGCGATAGACCAGCGCCCCGAACATCGCCTGCACCACGACGAAGACAAGCACGAGCCCCAAGAAGGCGTAAGCCCACACGCCGTGCCGCAGGGCCAAGGGGTACCACTCCGTGACGTTCCCCATGACCGTAGGGCGGAGCAGCGCCATCTCCAGAGGATAGGCGGCCAGCCGCGTTCCATAAGGCGTCACCGGAAGAACGGCCATACAGGCTAACAACACAAGGAGCAGTTCGCGCCGCTGTTTCGGTTTCCAGCGCTGTGCGACGACGCAGCCGCGCTCGAATCCGACCAGCCCGGCCGCCCAGTACAGACCGACCACGAGCAAACCCATAGCAAAGGTGCCGTGTGTATTGACCCACAGCAGGAAAACGAGCGGCAGCAGCCACAGGGTCTTGCGCGCCCCCTGCCGGTAGCGCTCCAGGCAAATAAGCGTGATGACGAGGAAGATGTAGCCGAGCAACTGGGGGCGTAGCGTGAAGAATGCGCCCGCTATTGGCAGTAACAGCGCGCAGGCCACTGCCGCGGCCTTGAGGTTCTTGCTTCTCAGATACGCCAGGTAGTACAGCAGCAGAACAAAGCCAGCGGAGAGCCCGCCCAGCAGGCCAACCAGGCCCCGCCAACCTCCCCAGCGCTGGGCGGCGGCGATCAAGACGTCACCCAGCCACTCGTAGGCTACACTGTCTTGTCCCGCGAGGGTGAAGGAGAAGTGCTCGACCGTCGGCCAGTGTCTTGTAGCTAAGATCTCTCTGCCGATGGCGATGTGCCAAAACATGTCATCCGCGGTGAGGACTTTCGTCCCCAGTGCGCCGCCTTCCGAGGAAGTACTCGCGAACGCTCCGGCCGCTAGCAAGACGCCCAAGAGAACGGGAAAAGAGATCGCCTTGCGCAAGACTTTGCTCAAGTTTCCGGTGCTGTCCTCGTGCGGGGCGATGATGCTCACCTCATCTCAATGTGTTTGCTTCCGGTTCGTTAGAGCTGCGAAGATTCGTCCGCATCCCCCGGATGAACTGCCTCAGGCAGACACTTCTCGAAAAGCCACGCCCGCTGGATCCTGGATTCCCCCGGCGCGGATCAGTCGAATCACAATGAAGAACAAGACGAGAACCGGAATACACATCAGTGCATAAATGCGGTGTTCTACGAGGACCAGATGCAGGGGCGGCACAAAAAGCACTGCCAAAGCCACGGTCAGAACCGGATTCGACAGCAGTCGTCCGCGGCGCGCCAGGTCACCGCAAACGATGGCGATCGGGAGCAAGAGCAGCGTTAAATCATACGTATATAAATGATAGCTCGCCAGGAGTGTGGCGATCACTGCGGCCGAAAACGAGACGTCAAATTGCTCGTCTTTCCAGTTTCTGGCAGCCCACCACAGCGCCAACACCGAGAGTGCCGCGAGCAGCACCCCAAACGCGAAACCTGGGACTACTCGATGAATGAGAAGATAAAGGAGTCCTCGGATGTTCGCCATATATTCCGGTTCGAAGCCCGCAACCTGCTGGTACGTTTTATCAAAGAGCAAGAATCTCGGATACCCTGTGAGCACCTGAGGCCCGGACACTCCCGCCGAGATCAGTATCAAGGGGATGGCAACGGCGGTAAGCCCCTTCAGCGCCGACCACTTTCGGCGCAAGAGAAGGATGACAGCAAAAGGAACAATGAATTGGAACTTGAAAAGCCCAAGCGCCAGCACGCAGCCTGCCCAAAAGTTTTTCTCGCGCTTCAGCAGGACGAACACCACGGTGTAGATGAGCAGCGTGAGCATGGAATCCTGGCCGATCAGGAGGCAGGTTGACGCCGGACCGAAAGTCAGAAACAGGACGAAAACCAATCCGAAATCGGCATGCATCCTGGCGTATTGTGAGACAGCCAGACTGGCCTTCGACCGGGATTCGATCAACCGAGCTGCCCAAAGCAGCAAAACCAACCCGGCGATGGTCCAGAGGTTGTAAGCAGCGCGGTAGCTGAGGTACGTGAACGGCAGGAAAAACAGCGCCTCGAACGGTGGGTGGTTGTAAAAGGCGTGGACCGGTGCCACTCTTGACTGGAATGCTAGCTGTGTTCTGAGGTCGTACAGATTTCTGCCGAGTCCTTGCCGGACTATTTGGGCCGCACAGTAGAACTGGGAAAAATCAAGTTTGTCCTTGCGAGCAGCGAAGTTGGAGAGTGCAACGCCGACCACGAGAGCCACGATGGCGAGAACCAGTAGGAATCGGATTCCCCGATGTATGCCGGACTCTATCTGTTCCTCCGTGGTCAGGGGTCTAAGACCGCGCCCTGCACGCTGGCGAGGAATCTTACCACCAAAGCTGATTCCATCGTTAGTTGCCTGATAGCGCGGCTTCCCGTGCCGGCGCTTGCGATCGCAGCGCGACCCATGAGGCGGCGTAAAGCAATGCCGCGATCAGCAGGAGCGAGCGGATCCCCGTCCAGAACGAGAGCGACTCCAGGAGTCCTCCGGCGAGCGCTCCGAGGAGGTTGGATCCCAAGGCCCTGCCCGAGAAGTGTTCCGCGGCAAAGCTCCGGATAAAGACGATGCCGGCAAAGAATACGGGGAGGCAAAACATAATGGTTGCCGCGAGCACGCGTAACGTGACAGAAGGAAAGAAGAGTTTCTCTGGCGGGAGTAGATAGCCAACGGCGATCGCAACGAAGATCCCCGCATAGGCGAACGCGAGTGGGATACGCGGCCTGAGGTGTACCAGAATGTTGGCGGCAACGATCAGCAGCAGCAGGCCGGGAATGGCGATTGCATTCACGAGCCATGTGGTGCCGAAGAGGAGCGCCAGCCGGCTGATGATTTGTGCCTCGAGCAAAAGGAACCCCGCCCCTAAGAAGAAAAAATGCCAGCGGAATGATCCGGTTGTTCCTCTGGCGCCGCGCATGAAAGACCAGCAAAAAAAGACCAGCACCACAGAAATCACAATCACGGAGGCCGGCAGCCCCGGTTCATGCTGATAAAAATACGGCCAATCATCCGTTGTCAGTGTGGCCTTTTCGGTTCTCAAGCCCCGATGAGTTCCGACGAAGTCGGCAAGACGCGGGTCCGAGAGTGCCTCATCCAGGCGGAGCTTAGAGCCAGTAATGAAAAAACGGCCACCAGTGGTATAGGAAGAACTCGGGACCTGTAAGTCCAGAGGCGCCCGGCCGAAGACGGTCTCCAGGAGCTCACGAAGCCGGCCCGCGATCCACGGAGTGTCAACCTGGAACTTTATTACGAAGACCCCATCAGGATTAAGCAGTCGTTTGGTGGCCCGGAGCGCTTCCAAGGTGTAGACGTAGTTATCGATGCGAATGTTGGTAAAGTGTGAGCTGGTGGTGTGGGAATCGAGCAGAGAAAACAGGATCAGGTCGAAATGATCCTTCGTATTCTGGACGTAGCTACGCGCATCGTCGATAACCACGTGGACGTGGGGTGACTGATAGGGCTTTTCGAAGTGGAGCCTTTCGCCCAACTCCAGGATGAGAGGATCGATTTCGACCGCGACGACCCGATCCGCGCCGTTCCGCACAGCAGCCGCGGTGTCGTTGCCCATTCCGGCGCCCAAAACTAACGCCGACGGCGGGTGCGGATAGAAATGGTAAGGGATGTTGTAAGCATTCCACTCAACCGGGACATCCGCGAAAAACTGCGGATGCGAGGTCACGAATGCTGGGGACAGATTGAGTACTTGCTGGTACCAAGTATCGTTGGTTTTCAGCTCGTACCGGATGAGTTTTCCATCGGCTTCTTCGGGCGTGATAGTCAGTTTTTGGTACGGCGACCAGTACACCTTGCTAGGAGACCGGGGATTCCAGCTCAAGATGCCAACACTAAACAGGAAGGCCAGAGCCGAAATCCAGCGCAGCCTTGGCACAGTCCAGAAGAGCCAAACCATCATCAGCCCTGCGAGCAGGAACCATACGGGCGGCGGCTGATAGAGAAAGCAGAGGGCAGTATAGAGGAGGACCCCTGCCACGCTGCCGAGAATGTTGACCGTGTAACCCAAGATGCCGTTGGGGGCGTCTTCTAGGTAACGGCCGACCAACTGGCCGAGCGGAAGGAAAACGAAGGCGAATAGGCCAAAAAGCGGCACGATGATTGCCAGGGCCGATCCCAGGGCCCTCACCAAAGAAACGCTCAAGGGGATAGCCGGTATGCCCCAGATGTTCACCTCGGAGGTTGCGCCGATCAGGGCTGGCAGATTGCTCATCAGGTCCCGCAGAGCCTGCCAGGGAAGGCCGATGAGCACCACCAGCGTTACAAGAGGCAAGATCATCATCAAGAGACGGGCTCGCCGGCGTGAGAGGTAGCAACCCAGCCCAAACCCCAGAAAACAGGCGATCAAGACAAAGTTCTTAAAGTAGGCGAAAATGCGGATCTCGGAGGAAACCCAGCGGATCATGAGCAGTTCTAGATACAGAACGAGGGTGCTCGCGAGGGCGAGTTTTCCGTAGGAAAAGCCGCCTAAGTCACTCGCCGAAAAATCGGATCTTTCCGCCCACTGGTCGATGCGTTGCGAGAGTTTGTCCTTTGCCTTGCCGCGGTACCAGCGCCAGAGCTGTATATTGGCGACGATACTGGTATAGACGACCAGGGTAAAGGCGGCCATTCCGGCGAAACTCAGGTTTTCGAATCCCATGGGCTCCTTTCGTACTCAGGAGTTGGACGCTCCCCGCCGTGCCGGGTTGACTCAGCTAAGCTAGGAGAAGAAGTGGATCTTACGCCAGATGGCGTGCTGACGTCCTTCCACGCGACTTACCTCCCTTGACCATAAGCGCGGCCATGAGTGCACACTCTAACATTCTGATGTTTCAGGAACAAGCAACGGAGGACAGTAGTTTGGCAGTCGCTTCGAGTGTCGAACCCTGACGCGTAGCCTTCGTGAAGTAAGGTTCGGACCGTCGATTTGCAACGCTGGCTAGCGGCCGCTCGGAATATGATTTTCACCAGCAGGCAAAACCGGTTACAATTTGCCGCGTAGCGTCAGGATGCGCTGAATTTGCCGGCGTTTCTTGGAGGGACAGGGTTACCCCGATGATTGAGGGCAAGCGGATCGCGGTCGTCATGCCCGCTTACAACGCCGAGAAGACGCTCGAGCGCACCGTTTCGGAACTTCCCGATACGGTCGACGTCAAGATCCTGGTAGACGACTCGAGCCGCGACCAGACGTTGCAGGTGGCGCAGCGCCTGGGCCTGAGGACTTTCGTGCATGACCGCAATTACGGCTACGGCCGGAACCAGCAGACCTGCTATCGCGAGGCGCTCGCCGCGGGCGCCGACGTCGTCGTGATGGTTCACCCCGACTACCAGTACACGCCGCTCCTGGTCACGGCGATGGCCGGCATGGTCGCTTCGGGTGTCTACGACGTCGTGCTCGGTTCGAGAATCATCGGCGGCGGCGCGCTCCAGGGCGGCATGCCGTATTACAAGTACGTATCGAACCGCTTGCTGACCGCCTTCCAGAATCTCTTTCTCGGCGCCAAGCTCTCGGAATACCACACCGGCTTTCGCGCTTTCTCGCGCGAGGTGCTGACCAAGCTGCCGCTCGCGGAGAATTCTGACGGCTTCGTCTTTGACAATGAGATGCTGGCGCAGTGCCTCTACTTCGGATTCCGCATCGGCGAGCTCTCCTGCCCCACAAAGTATTTCGCCGAAGCGTCCTCGATTAACTTCCGCGGCAGCGTGCGCTATGGACTGGGCGTCCTGGCAACCACGCTGAAATACGTCTTCCAGAAACTTGGAATCCTTCACCTCGGGCTCTTTAACCCTTCGGGCCGCAAGTTGAACGTCGACTACTACGTCACACCTGACCTTTCGGCTTCGCCTTCTGGCATTTCGCCCCGGCAGCGCAACTAGTGCTCCAAGCGTCGCCCATTCTCTGTTCCTACCTGTAGAAGCTGATCTCCTGACGCAAGAAGTAATACTCATTGATCGGTTGGTCATCCTCCAGTGCGGGCACTCGAGGGTCCTTAGCGACGAAGCTTTCGACAGAGCGCTCGCCGGCCAGAACGTCTTTGAATTGTTGTTCCGCCGTTGACTCCGGACCCCATTCGACGAGGTCGGACGTCGCTGCACGTGGCAGACGAGCTGCCAGATCTGCGCTCGACATGGTGGGTATAGGCTCCATGCTCGCGAGGAAATGGAAACCTAGACCTTCGACAGACTTAAAGACGCGCAGATGCGGGAAAGATTGGCGAAGCGCCTTCGCGACGGATGCCAGGGTGGCTGCGTCTGCACCTGTCTTGGGAAGCCATTCTTGCAGGATGCCGCCCTGGCGTAAATGTTGCTTGACGATTACGTAGAACTCGCGGGAGTAGAGAAGACTGGATGTCGGAGCCGCTGTCGGTGGCGGTGGATCAACGGTGATAACGTCGTATCTCTCGTTCGATCCGTCAAGAAAGCGGCGGCCGTCATCGATCACGACCCTTGCCATCGCGGAATGCAGAAGCTTGGAGGCATCCGGGTGGAAATACCCGAACGCCGCCGGAACGCTCGGCACGAGGTCGACAGCAGTGGAGTGTATTCCCCATGAAAGCGTCGAGCGAAAGGTTGTTCCCATCCCGAAGCAAATCACCAAGCCGTCCCTGGGAGGGCGGGCCAAGAAGGCCAGTGGCAAGTGGGCCATAAACTTCGTGTCAGGGCTTAAATGGGTCATGCCAACGCCGTTGACCAAAAGTAGCTTGTAGAATCCTGTTCCTGTCGCAATGACCGTGGCGACATAATCTCTTCGAACCTCGCGCTCTGGGAATCTCTCCTCATAGCCGTGAGTCGTCGTCACTAACAGAAGCGCAAGGGCCCCAACAAGCCCGTAGCGCCATTTGGTCTTGAAACGCCCACCAGCTTGAGCGTTTGCCCTCGAATTCACTCGCAAGGCTGCCAGCACGCCGATGGCGAACAATGGCAACGACAAAGCAATCAGCGCCCAGCGCTCACCGACCCAGGGCAATAGCCAGAACCCCGCAAGCAGAGGACCCACGATACAGCCTGCCACATTGACGGCATAAGCGCGTCCGGCGCGGTCGGGGTCGCCGGACGACCAGTAGTCGACGAGCATCGGAGTCAAGAAGCCAACGAGTGCGCAAAAGGAAACGATCCCAACCGCCACGCGCACCACACCCAGCGCGAAGTATCCTTGTGGGACGGGCAAGAGCGGGTCGGCAGCCACCAGAGGGATTAGGGCGAGCAATCCCAGCACGATCCACATCATGGCGGTCTCCCTGGGTTCGTGGGACCGCACCCACAAACGGTAGTCACGGGAGCCCTGAAACGTCGCGACCAGGTAGACGGCTAGAATCATCGCGAAGGCGTATACCACGTTTCCCAAATAGGGAGTGAACTGACGAATCCACACGACCTCCATCGCCATACTCACGAGTCCTGTCACAAAGAGTAGGAAGAGCACCCCCCTTTCCGGGAGTCCGTAGAGTCTTCTCGTACGCCCTTCTTCCGAGACCATCGACGGTGAGGCCGCAGACGCTGTAAGGCTGACTGCCAGAGCCGCCGCAGCGAGGAGACCGTTTAGGGTGGACGTGACTTCGAGCGTACCGCGAAAGCCAAGAAGTTCAATCAGCAGGAACGCCGAGAACAGCGTACCTGACAACGCTCCCATCACGTTGGCGACGTAAAGGTAGCTGAACGACCGTTGGGAATCGCTGCCCGGCGTTCTTCGGATGGCTGCCATCACGAAGGGAAACGTGGCGCCCATGCAAGCACACCACGGGACGAGGGTGAGACTAATCCACGCACCGGAAGCCACATAATAGGCCGGGGACTCCCAGGGTATCGTCGTCACCATCCTCTCGAGGAGGACGTGTCCCCAGACGAGCTGATGCCGAACCAGAAGTCCCGAAACGCCTATGAAAAGCTCGGAGAGGGCATAGAGCTTCATGGCGGTGGATGCGGTAATCCCGCTGAGCGGGCGGCGAACGAGCGAGCCAGCGAGCCATGAACCTAAGCCTAGGCCTCCCATGAAAGCCGACAGGACGATGGAGACGATGGGCGTTGTCACTCCGAAGGCCGCCATCGCAAGTCGGAGCCAAACTACTTCATAGACGAGGCTGCAAAACCCCGATACTAGAAAGAAGATGAAGTACCACCGCATCTTCACCCAAGCGCCACACTCCTCCAGCGCGCGGCGATTCTAGCACAATTGTCGCACAGATCTCTTGGGGATACGGACAATCGGGTGCGGAAACCATCTGTGCGGGGGATAGGCTAGCCTCAGGTAACTGATCATCAGGCCTGACCAGTTCCTATTGCTACCGGTCCCCATCGTGATACCGCCCTTGATCACCGGCCAGAGGACAGCATGGCTTGGGCCGTTAAAAGGCCAACCTTACTGTAGCTTAAACGTCACAACTTGCGCCGGGAACGAGTTCGAGAATACGGTCAGCGTATAGTTCCCGGCCGGATAGCCTACCGTGCTCAGATAATACTGGTAGCTGTTCGAGGTGGAGTTGTAGACGAACTGGCCGTCGGTGCCCTTCTTGTTTGCTGCTCCCACCATTTGAACCACCGGCGGATTGGTTTGCAAGACTACCGTGAGTTTGGCCGTTGCGTTGGTGATGAACTCGTTGGCGTTGGTCGCGCTGACCACCTGGAATTTCACTGGAATCGTGGTGCCGCGGGTGAAGACGCGGGCGTTCCTGGGCGCGAGGGGCGGCTGGAATCCCTGGAGGGTTCCGGCGCCGACCAGGGGATCAGGGCCGATGTCGACCGCCACAAAGTCCGAGTTGAAGCCCGTGGTGCCGCCGCGGATCACTACGGGATCGCCGGGCGCGGGACCGGACGGTGTAACGGCCCGCGCAAGGGCGAGGGTCGGCGTCAAGACGAGCGGTTGTATCGCCGTACTCGTCGGCATTGCTACGTCCGTGCGCGTCGAAGCCAGTGTAGGAACTGCCGCGGGCGTCGACTGGAAGACATACATATCGAGGAAGATGTTCACCCAATCGTTCTGATTGTCGTCGGCTGTGAGGAATCCAGGGTTGATGGGCAGCGGCTCAAGACTGGGCGGAGTCGTTGGCAGATTATTGATCGTCGTCGAAACGATGATGTTCGGCTGCGGGCTAGTGGGGCACGTCGTCGGATTCCCGTTAGCGTCGAAACACTTGTCCTCGAAGACGAAGCAGGTGCCGTTCAACGTCGTGGGGGTGTTCGGGTAGACGATACACTTCGTGTTCGGATTCTGCTGGAAGAAAACCGAGCCCGCTGTCCGCGTATTTTGGAAGTCGGTGGTGGTCAAGGTGGAGGTTGTGGCTTGCATGGTTTCGCCGGGCGGGATGACGGTACCGGGCGGGAACGTCACCTGCTCGACCGCCGTTGGGGAAGAGAAGACGGTGATCGGTGTGCCGGTGATGGGCTGGCCTCCGCTGGTAAGCGGAGTGGGCGGCGCGCTGAGATTGGGGATGGCCACACCGACCGCACCGGAAAAGTTCAAGCCTGGAACGCTATTCGACGAAAAGGCGGCGCCTATGTCAGCGACGAGTGTCCGAATGCCTGGCGCGCTGCAAGGCGGGGAGGCCGCCGGGCTGACGCGCCACAGCTTTCCGTCAAAGGGGAACACCGTAAAGTCGTCCGTGGCCACAAACAGGTTACCGGCAGAGTCGAACTTCATGTACAACGCGTCGTCGTTGCTGGAAGAAAAATCGGTGTAGAGGGTCTGGAAGGTGCCGGATGAGCTAAAGCACGCAACATTCCCACCGCTGTTGTCGTCTGGGCCGATATTCGCCACCAGGATATCTCCGTGGGAGTTGACCGCGACCCCGACGGGGTTAACCCCCATCGTATCCGGAATCAAAACGCTGGCGGAGGTGTAAGGCGGTGGCGAACTCAGAATGCGATTCAGCGAGGCGTCAGCCATGAGCCAATTGCCGCCCAGATCGAATGCAGTGCCCTGGCCCTCCTGGGTTCCGAGAAGTTGAGACGCCGGCAGAATGTTGATGGGTAGTGGAAATGGCCCGCCGAAGCCGATGGCCGCCGCTCCCGGGATTTTCCAGGCCCCCGTGAAGGGTCCCGGGTGATCGTCGGCCACCGTAATGAAGAAAAGGTCCCCACTCGACAGAACGAAGCTAAGACCGTCGACGCTTTCCGGACACGCCGAACCCCCGCAGGTGGTACTCGTCGTGGTTGAGAAGTCGTAGATGACCTCGAACTGCGACCCATCCTGGTTCATGCGCAGGATGCGGCCATTTGTGGAGTCACAAATGTAAATCTTGCCGTCCGGACCGATCGCGATGTCTTCCGAGGCTCCCGCTCTGCTCGCCAGGACCACGCTGATGGCTCCGGTGTTGGGGTCGACCTTGATGACTTGCGTCTCGTCGGAGACGTAGACCGGGCCGGTCGGTGAGGTGATGAGCACAGCGAGGTCGTTATTGGGATCAGCATTGTCGCTATAAAAGGTATCGACCATGATGAGGAATATATACTGTGCTCCAGCCGGGACCGTGACGGCAGTGTAATTCGGAGCGTGCGGGATCCGAAAATCCTGGGGAATGTCCGTCGGTATGCTTCCAAACAGAGTGGGAGGTGTGACGAAGGGGATTGGGTTCCCGGCAGCGGCAATGGCGCCGCTCGGCGAATTGGTGGTACTGAACAATCCGTCGAGTGGGATTTTGGCTTCCGGGCAGCCTGATGGAAGACAGAAAGAAACGTCTCCGAGGGCGGTCAGGATGATCGTGTCACCGGGATGGATGTTCAGGCTGGCAAGCGAAATAGGCGTCGCAGGCACCGCGCTTGTGTCATTGGCAGATGTCGCGAGGAAAGTCGCGAGCGGATTCACTGGAATCCTCACACTGCCGCTCGCCTGAAGTTGCGGAGCAGTTATCGAGCCGTTTCCCGAGATCTCAATAAACGGATTCGATTGTAGGCCGGATTGGTAACCGGTGTGGAAGGCCTGGCCCCCGCAAGTGACCTGTTGCAGCAGTGCCCCTCCGTTGTAGGAGATCAGAGACGACTGCGGGATAAATAGGTACAGTTCCTCGCTGTTCGGCGGAGCGTTGAACAATTGAAAGGTCATAAAACCACCTTGCGCAGGGCTGCAAGGAGGCGCGTTGCTAGAAAAGAAATTTGCCGTGGCAGTACTCGGCGTGAAGTTTGCACCTGGCAACGTCGTCGCTCCTAAAGTCATTGTAGGGATGCTGAAGTTGAATCCCACGATCGCCCCAGTCTGCGTGTTGATACTTACTAATCCCGTCAAAGGCGTGGAGCTATTGTCGGAGAAAGTGCCTGACACAACAAAGGTTGTTTGCGCGAAGCTAGCTGTTGCCAGAAGCAAGCCTGCAATAAGGCTTAGGAATCGGACGGGCACGTTCGCCTTAACCGAAATTTCCGTTCTTACTCTTGCCAGAGTCATGCCGTCCCTCCATTCGTTCCCACGTCCTCACAGTCTGTGGTTGCTCGATTGTCTGGTTGTTGTGCGCAAACTCTGCCATTCGACTCCGGAGGCTGTCAAGTCCCCAGCTAAACACCGGAGTGCCCCTGCCGTTAATGCTCGCGCGCCGTCATCGAAAGCTTTCCCCCAGCCCGCCTTATGGGCGCGGCCATAAGGGGACGGCTTCCGCGGGTCCTCGCGCTCGGTCAGGATGAGGACACGAAGGAAGTATCTTCCTTGGCAGAGAAGTGCCAGGATTTGACCCGCGTACAGGCGTGGGTGTTATAGTCCGCAGGGTAAGGCAAGGAGAATCGCACGACGATGTTGCTTAGCCTGAGCGTTGCGAACTCGCGAGGCACCGAGGAAACCGCGACCCGAGCGGTGCGAAAGCAGTGGCTGCTCGTGGCCATCATCTCGCTCGCGTACGTTGCCGGACTTGTCTACTACGCCGCGACGCGGCCCATCGACGGCGACGAGGGTTTCTACACCACCGCAGCTCGCCTCGTCTGGGAAGGGAAGACGCCCTACCGCGACTTCTTCTTTCAGCAAGCGCCGCTCCTCCCGTATCTCTACAGTTGGATCTGGGCGATCCACCCGCGCTCGCTGGTTGCGATGCGACTCCTTTCCGTCGCCGCTGGGGGACTGGCTGTCTTCCTGTGGGGCGCGGGCCTCGTGTCCGTGAAGCGCCTGCCGGTCAAGGTGGCGCTCGCGACATTCCTGGCCGTGGCGCTGAATCCCTATTGGGTCTGCTGGAACGTAGTGGTCAAGACGTTCGCGTTTGCCAATCTCTTCATGACCGCCGCCGCGATTTGCCTTTACGCCGCGCTGCGGTCCGAGCGTCCGCGGTGGTACCTTGCGGGCGGACTGGCTCTGGGACTCTGTACGTCGGCGCGCGCCCTCTACGGCCCGTTGATCCCGGCCGTGCTCATCTGGCTGTTTATCCGCGAATGGCGGAGGTCAAAGTCATACTCGATGGCCCTGGCGTTTCTTATCGGGACGGCGTGCGGCCTGCTGCCCATGATCGTGAGTTTCCTCGGTGATCCCCACGCGTTCCTGTTCAACAATGTCCAGTATCACGGCTTGCAGGCGGGCTTCCGCCACGCGCGCGACAGCGACATTTACACCCTGGGCTACCACGGTCTCGGCGATACGCTGGCGGTCTACTTCTACATCCTGGTGATGAACTTGCTGGGCCTGCACCCTTACTTCACGATTCAGGTCGTGCTCACGATCGTCGGCGGACTCAGTTTGCGCAAAATCAGCCGGAACCAGGACCCAACGTACGCCGCCCATGACTACGCCTTCATCAAGCTGGCCACGGTGATGCTGGCGGTCTACGCCGTGACAGCGCTGATTCCCTTTCCGCCTTACCTCCAGTACTTCGATGGCCCGCTCGTCCCCTTCATGCTCCCGTTCGTGGCGGAGGGCCTGCGCGTCGCGTTCAGGGCAGGGAAACAGTGGGTCGTGCTGCTGGCGGTGCTGGCGCCGATTCTATGTCTGAGTGAAATTCGCGCCGAAACAGCGACCACGTCGAGCGATGTCTGGTGGCGCCTCGCGTCGTACCGGCAAGTCACCGAGGCTATCGAAGCGAACAGTCAGCCCGGCGACGTTGTACTCTCTTTCTGGCCCGGCTACGTCTTCGAGTCGGGCCGGCGATACTTCCCCGGTATGGAGGATCAGTTCGTCTACCGCATCACCAACATAATTTCGCCTGAGGAGCGGGCGCGCTACCACGTGGTCTCGACTGACGAAGTAACGAAAGCGATCTCGACGCACGCCGTGCCGATGGTGGTCATCGGAGCCTGGATGCCCGAGTACTACCGCAACCTCACGCCCGCCGAGCGACAGGCCTTTCACGCCGCCGTGGACGCGAACTACTCCCCGGTCAGCCGGACGGACGGCGTGGTGGTCTACCGCCGGCGCGAGTGATGGCAGCAGCCTGAAACTAAACCATTTATAATCAATGCCATAGCCAAAGGACTGCCGGACGCACGGACTAGGCTAGTAGTAAGTGTCCTACTTACAATTATATGAAGGCTTCTCGGGGTCTTTAAGGCAAGCTTCATTGATTCTAAGCCGCTTCTTCCGGTTCGTTCCTTAGTTTCTGATTTACCTCCTACCTGCAACAACTCCTCACGCGAATCTTCTAACCGCGGGCATGGGGTGTAGTGGCAGAAGCGCTCCGATGCAGTGGAACCGCTTGGTGGGTGCGGCTACCGTCAGACCGGTGAATCAGAGTGCGCCGTGGCTCGCGACTCGTGCGGCACCCGACAGGGGAGACAGCCGCGGCGGAGTATCGTCAGGCTCGACCAGCCACACGTGGCGGTCCTTGAAGTACTCGATCAGTTCCTGATTCTTGGCGGCGCCCATGTCGCGCGCCCAGACCACCTTCGAGCCGTCGATATCGGCTGAGTTGTACACCCACTCCTGGTGATAATTGTGAGTGGGCGAGTATCGGACGATGATGAGTTGGCGCCCAGGGTAGCTCTGCGCTTGCGAGAGGATACGTGCGCGGTCGAGCATCGGGTTTCCCGGAGACGGACGCAGCCGGATGGCCGCCACGCGGAGCAACCACACGGTGAGGCAGATCGCGACCGACGCTCTCATGAGAGCGAGTCCAGTTTGACGCCCCTGCCACTGCCAGGACAGCGCGTACCGCATTGCCAGCAAGACCAACGCAAAGAACAGGCACGTCATCGGTGCTGCATAGTGCGAGACGAAGTGAGTTTCGAGTGCCAGGCTGGCGGCTGACACGCAAGTGGCAGTGAACAAAAAGCGCGTGCCCGGATCGAAATGTTGCCAGGTGAAACCGTACGGAGCGGCCAGGGCTGCCACCACGAACGGCAGCAAGAAGGCAGGCCCGAGATAAGAAAACCACAGGAGGGCCAGCCTTGCCAGCACCACAAAGCCGAAGCTGCCAGCCGAACTCGTCGTGGCCACAAACTGTGGGATCACCCAGCCAGTATAAAAGTCGTGTATCACCTTGTGCCTATAGACTGGCAGCGCTCTAGGGGACTGCCACACCAAGAGCGGCACTGGATCATAAGCGTCTTGATACACCTGGTAGGGCATCGTGAAAGGATGACCCGTGACGTGCCAGTTGTAGTATGCCATCAGGCATCCGATGAAAAGCAGGATGGCGACGAGCGGCATCACGACGCGGCGGAGCGCGGTTGAAACCTCGGACCGGTTCTTCCCGACCATCCACGCAAGCATGGCAACGGCGACCGGCAAGCTGAACACCAGGCCTTCGTAAGGACGGCTGTTCGCAAGAATGCCGAGACCCAGCCCCATGAGCAGCGCATCCCGAGCCCGCAGGCTCTGCTTGATGCGCGCCAGCGCTCCCAAGACCAAGGCTCCGCCCGTCGCGGCGACCGCTCCTCCCCAGTAACTATTGGCCCAGTAGCTGATGCTTCCGAAACGAATCATCACAAATACGGCTCCCAGCAGCGCCCAGCCCGGCGGCATCCATCCCTGAAGAGCCCAGCAGATCGCCGCACACATCAGGCCTACGCTGAGCCATACGCCCCAAAACGGATGTCCCCCGATCATCTGGCCGAATCCCAAAATGAGGCCCTGGGCTGGCGGATACTTTGAGGCATAAGTGGGTTGCTGGATGACGTGGAACGTTTCGAAGTGGACCCACATCGGATGGGGCGGGTTGGTCAGCCTTCCGTGGGCAAAAGTGTCTGCGGCCAGGAGGTAACTGAACTCGTCGTGCTCCACGGGTTCGGGAATAGGCAGGATGGGCAGCAATGCTGCGCGGACCAGCAAGGCCGCGAGTCCCGCAACGAGCACGGCGAGATGGCGCTTGCGAGCCACGCGGGCAAAGCCGCGTTCCAACACTTCACACCAACGCGCCCCCGCCTTCGGAAAGATGAGGGCGAGGACGACTACGCCGAGTACCAGCACCCACTCAATCAGAAACATGCGGCTCTATCGGGAATTTTCATGAGCGGAGTGCAAGTGAACTTGTCCACCAAAGCTGTCAGTATAACCGAGGGCGGTCGAAAGTTGTTACTGCTTCATTCTCTATTGAACTGGCAATCTTCCACGCATGAGAGGTAGGCAAGGCTGTGCCCGTCGTTCTCACAACTCCAGCCTGGCGTGTATTGCGGACGAAACGCGCTATACTAGCAGGCCTGATCGTCATGCCTGAATGGAGAATGTTGTCTCAAAACCCTAAACTATGGAGCCATTAACAGGCGAGGCCCGCACCCAACCCGGCACGGCGGAGAGCAATCACATCGAAGTTTCCGTGGTCATTCCCTGCCTGAACGAGGCGCGTTCAGTTGCGATCTGCATCGATAAGGCCACGACGGCCCTGCGCGACAGCGGCATCCAGGGCGAGGTGGTGATTGCCGACGGTGGCTCATCCGACGGCTCAGTTGAGATCGCCGAGAAGCACGGCGCACGGGTGGTGCACGTCGCCGAGCGGGGCTACGGCAACGGACTGCGGCGCGGCATCGAGGAGGCCCGCGGCGCCTTCGTCATCATGGGTGACGCTGACGACAGCTACGATTTCTCTGAAATACCGCGCTTTGTGGCTAAGTGGCGTGAGGGCTACGAGCTGGTTATGGGCAACCGGTTCAGGGGCGAGATCAAAGACGGCGCTATGCCCTGGCACCACCGGTATGTCGGAACTCCCGTCATGTCGGGGATCGTCAACCTGCTTTTCGGGGCCGGGATCGGCGACGTCAATTGTGGCCTGCGGGGATTCACCAAGGAACTCTACGGCCGTCTGGGTCTTCGGACCACCAGCTGGGAGTTCGCCTCGGAGTTTGTGATCAAAGCCGCCAAGATCGGCGCCAAGGTGGCCGAGATACCGATTACGCTCTGGCCCGACAAGCGCGGGCGTCCGCCGCATCTCCGAAGCTTCCACGCCGGGTGGCGCAACCTGCGCTTCATGCTCCTTTATGCGCCCAACTGGTTGTTTCTTTTCCCCGGTTGCTCGTTGTTTGCTTTAGGCGTTGGGCTGGTCTTCTGGTTACTACCCGGACCACGCTGGGTGGGGCGAATCGGCTTCAACATTCACACCATGTTCTTCGGCATGGTGTTCGCGCTGTTGGGTGTCCAGATTATCTTCACCGGTTTCTTTGCCAAGGTCTTCAGTTACTCGGCTCGGTTTGACCGCCAGCAACGCTCTCTGGAGCGCTTGTTGGGAACCCTGAAGTTGGAACATGGTTTGGTTCTCGGCGCGGCCTTGGGCCTCATCGGATTCGCGGGTGATGTCCGAGTGTTTTATATCTGGGCGGCAGGTGGTTTCGGCGAGGCGCGACAGATGAGCCAAGCGATTTTCTGGTCTTTGTGGTTTTTCGTAGGCATCCAGGTCATCTTCGCGTCGTTTCTTCTTAGCATGCTGGGGATTGCCCGACGCATCTACATCGGAGACAACGAGTTCAGATAGGTGGCTTACACGGCCCTCGATCGCTTTGCAGCGTGGTGGCGCTTCCGCGCGGCCTTTCCCCACATCCACCCTCACGCACGCGTTTGTGATATCGGCTGCGGACCGAGTGCACGCTTCCTACAGTCTGCGCGCTCGCGAATCAGCTTCGGCGTCGGCTTTGACTATCAGGAGTTGCAGCCTGCCCCGGACGGCGCCGCGCTGGTTCGCGCTGACCTGACCGAGAGTATACCTTTGCGGAGCTCCCAGTTCGACCACGCGACGATGTTGGCCGTGCTGGAGCACTTGACTCATCCCGAACCGCTTTTCGTAGAGGTCTACCGAATTTTGGTACCGGGTGGATCGCTCATCATGACCTGGCCGCAGGCCGCCGTAGATATGATTCTCAGCGTGACGTTCGGCGTGGGATTGTCGGGCAAAGAAATGGAACCCCAGAAGCACCAGCCGCGGATTCCACTGCCGAAGCTGTCCTCGATGCTGGGTGATGTTGGGTTCACGGGCTGCCAACATCGCAGGTTCGAACTCGGTCTGAATAACTTGCTCGTCTGCTACAAACCTCGCTGAGTACTTCAGGCGGATTTCTCAGCCTGCCAAGCTTGGTGGGACGGTGGCTCTCCAAGTTAATCCTTACCGGCAAGTGAGTTCCTCACCGCTTGGACTATCTCGGAGGGTGTCACCACGGCTTTCAGGTTCCGTGGGGCTGGCGCCGCTCGGCCCTCCCCTGGCTTCATAGCTCGTCCTGAGCCGAGCAGCAGTCCTCGACCGCCGACCGCCGCCGCCGCCGCGAGGTCACTCAAGGTATCGCCGACCAGAACGGATCGTGTGAGGTCCAGACCCCAATCTGCCGCCGCTCTCTTGAGCAAGCCGGGCTGGGGCTTCCGGCAACCACAGTTCTCTAAGGCCGTGTGGGGGCAGTAATAGACGGCATCGATGCGCGCGCCTCGGCGTCGAAGGGCCGCCACGAAGCGCTTCGTGATACCGATCAGCGTCGCCCGGGTCAACAAACCCTTGCCGGCTCCGGCTTGATTGGAAACCACGATAATCGGTAGCTGCGAAGCGGAGAGCCCGGCGATTGCCCGGCTGATTCCTGGGATGAACTTGAACTCACTCCACTTCGTGACGTAGCCGTCGTGAATTCGCCGGTTGATGACTCCGTCTCGGTCGAGGAGGATGGCAGGGCTGCCCCGGCGCTTCCTCATTCTTGAAAAAACGAGCGCCACGATCTCGCGCTCGCGCTGATCGCTCATCAGGTTGTTGGCGCTGCCTTCTTCTGGGCTTCGTTTCGCAAGGCCTGCGCCAAGTATTGGGTCAAGAGGTGATTGAGGGTCAAATGGAGTTCCTCGGCCTGACCGACGTTAGTGGAAGAGACGGTCACATCGACTTTGACGAGCCGCTTGAGTTTGCTGCCTCCGCTGCCTACGAAGCCGATGGTAGTCGCACCATGTTCGTTGGCGTACTCGATGGCGCGCAGGACGTTCGGGGAATTGCCCGACGCCGAGATTCCGATGACCACGTCGCCGGGTTCCAAGAGGTTCTCGAGTTGCTCCCGAAAAACCATTTCGTAGCTCGTATCGTTGGCCCACGCGGTGAGCAGAGCCGTATTGTCAGTCAGGCTGATGGCGCGAAACCGGGGTACGTCGGGCGCTGACGTACCCTTGCCAAGATCGCAGGCCAGGTGCGACGCGGCGGACGCGCTGCCGCCATTTCCGAGAATGAAAATCTGGCGCCCCTCCCGCCGAGCGGCGAGCAGAATATTCAGAACCGCTTCGACCCGCTCGAGTGAAAGCTCGCGGCGGCACGCCTCCAATCCTTCGAGGTAGGCGTTCGCAAAATCACGGAACATCTCACCTCCCCACGTAGACAATCTTGCTGCCCTCTGGTTCAAAGCCAAACTCTATTCGGCGAAGGTCGCATAGGCTCTCACGGACCGCAGCCTGCTTATCGGGCGCACAGTAGAGAAGCAAGAAACCGCCCATTCCGGCTCCGAGCAGCTTTCCACCGAGGGCTCCAGCGGCGCGCGCACGTTCGTAACACGCGTCGACATGAGAGTTGCTCACGTTGGTGGCTAACTGCTTCTTCAGCATCCAGCCTTGATGCAGAAGCTCGCCCGGTTCGTCGAGATTCTCAGCGCGCACGAGAACTTCCCAGAATCTGTCCACCAGCTCACGCATCTTCCTCAGGCAACACATATTCTGTGATGTGTTGTCGAACTGCCGTTCGAGGATTCTGCGGGCATCCCTGGTTCCTCCCAGGTAGAATAACATCAGGCGGCTGAAGAAGGCTTGACTCACCTCCGGACGGCAGACGACGGGATCGACCCAGACCGAGCCATCCGGATTGAAGATATAACGCCGGAAGCCGCCGAAAGCCGCAGCATATTGATCTTGCTTGCCGATCGGTTCACTCAGCACATCGATTTCGACGCGGCACGCCTCTTCGGCGAGCTCAGAAGAGGCTTTGTAGCGGCCCTGATAAGCCTGAAGAGCGTGTAAAAGGCCAACGGTGAAGCTGCTGGATGAGCCCAGCCCCGTCCCAGAAGGCACATCTGCGATCGACGTGATTTCCACTCCGGAGCCCACTCCCGTCATCCGCATCGTCTCTCGGAAGAGCGGATGGCGAATGTCGTCCAAGCGGTCAACAATCTCCGTGTGCGAATAGCTGATCCTGAGAGTTGAATCGAAGCGACGGTTGACCGTGATGTACACATATTTGTCGATTGTCGTGCTGATCACCGCGCCCGCCTCCCGCGAGTAGTAAGAAGGGAGATCGGTCCCGCCCCCGACAAAGCTGATTCGGAATGGTGTGCGCGAGATGATCATTTGCGGGCCGAGGCAAACTCCTCCAGACGTTCAGGAGTGCCGATGTCGTAGAATCGCTGCGAAGTGACGAAGGCGCGGAGCTGTCGTTCGTGGATCAACTGCTGATAGACTTCCTTCTCGAGCGAAATGAACTGGCCTGCCGGGAATTCCTTAAACAGTTCGCGCCGGAAGCAGAGGACTCCGGCCTCGACGTAGTCCAGGCCAGGCGCTCCGGTTCCTTTTTCGTAGCGCGTGACCCATCCCTGAACGTCGGCAGCCACGTTGTTCACGACTCCCGTGTCTGCCCTCCGGTTGTCATAGACGACCATGAGTCCGAGGCAAGGGATTTCCCGAAACTGACGCACGACGGGCCGATAGTCTATCGGCAGATAGGAATCCCCATAGAGCACCAGGAAGTCCTCGTCGAGAAGTTCTAGAGCGTTGCGGATGGCACCCGCGGTGCCGAGCGGCTCCGGCTCAAAGCAATATCGCATCTCGAGTCCGAAGGCCGTTCCATTCTCGAAATGTGCCTGGATTTGGTCGCCGAGGTAGCCGAGAAGCACAACGGCCTTTCGAAAACCCTGCGCCGCAAGATGCCGGATGATGTGCTCCAGGAATGGGTGGCCTCCTACGTCGACCATCGGCTTCGGCACGGTCTTGGTGATCGGCCGCAAGCGGGTACCCAGCCCACCGGCTAACACAACGACCTGCATGGTAGCTCCTGCACAAGTTCGCTGATCGCCAGGTGGACGGCCTCGTCGGATGTCAGCGGGGCCCTCCAGCCCAAGCTTTCCAGTTTTCCGCAGTCGAGCCGCACCTGCGCGACGTCGCCCGACCAGCCCCGGAACGCGCCGGTGTAGGTGATTTCAGCCTCAGGCAGACCCATCGCGTCGGCGGTCCAGCGTGCGATACGGCGCACCTCAGTGGCGCCTTCGCACCCGAGGTTGAAGTAGTTCAGTTGATCCCGGCTGTGACGCCAGGCGAAGAGCATTCCGTCCACGCACTCCCCGACGTGAAGGTAAGGTTTCGCCTGCTTGCCGTTTCCCAGAACTTCGAGACGCGACGAGTCACGCTGGAGTCTGCGAACGAAGTCGACGATGGCGCCGTGAGTTCCGTGGCGGCCGCAAATATTGGCAAAGCGGAGGATCCAGGCTTGGATCCCGTAGTTGTGGCCAAAGGCGCTGATCAATCCTTCGCAGGCTAGCTTGCTGGCTCCGTAGAGCGAGATCGGAAACAAGGGGCCGTAATCCTCGCGTGTCGGGACGACGGCCGGCTCTCCGTAAACCACCGAGCTCGACGCGAACACGATCTGCTTGATCTGATTCAAGCGCATCGCCTCGAGGACGTTATAGGTCGCGATGGTCCCCAAGCGAAGATCGGTGTCGGACTGTCGCATGCCCTCCGGAATGTTTGAATTGGCCGCCAGGTGAAAGACGGCCTCGTGGCCTTTGATTGCTCGACTCAGCGCCGGCAGGTTCAGCAGATCATCCTCGACGAAACGGAATCCCAGCTTGCCCTCGCACTGCTGGAGAAACTCCCGCGAGCCGCCGCTCAGGTTATCGAAGACAGTGACTTCGTGGCCTTCTTCGACAAGTCGTTCCGCGAGGCTGCTGCCAATGAACCCCGCCCCGCCTGTGATCAACAACCGCATCTCGATGGTGTACTGGCCCCTTCCGGCTCTGATTATCGGCACTGGGCGCGCCCACGCCCTCGCGGCGGGACACCGACTGCGCGTGTTAGGTTAAGCGCTCGTAGTCTGCAATGCAAGTTCGTTGTCCCGCGCCTGCGTTTTCCCTTACCCAAAAGGTGTTGGTATGATAGCTCAGCGATGAAAGTTCCATTCTTCGACCTCAAAGCGCAGTACGCCTCGATTGCGGACGAAATCCGCGCGGCGCTCGACCGCGTTTGCCAGGACGCGTCATTCATTCTGGGCGAGGAGGTGGCGAAGTTCGAGCGCGCCTTCGCGGACTACTGCGAGGCGAAGCATTGCGTGGCGCTGAACTCCGGCACGAGCGCGCTGCACCTTGCGCTGCTCGCGGCCGACGTGCGTCCGGGCGACGAAGTCGTCACGACGGCGAACACTTTCATCGGAACGGTGGAAGCGATCCTCTACACCGGCGCGAAGCCCGTCTTCGTTGACGTCGACCGCGGAACCGCCAACCTCGATCCGAAGCTCATCGAGCGCGCGCTCACTCCGCGCACCAAGGCTATCTTGCCCGTGCATCTCTACGGGCGACCGGCGGCGCTCGACTCGATCCTCGAGATTGCCGCGCGGCGCAACCTGGCCGTCATCGAGGACGCCTGCCAGGCGCACGGCGCGCGCTACCACGGCCGGCGCGTCGGGACTTTCGGGCTCGCGGCGGCGTTCAGCTTCTATCCCAGCAAAAACCTCGGCGCTTACGGCGAGGGCGGCGCGCTGGTTACCAACGACGACCGCGTGGCGGCATTCGCGCGCTCGATGCGCCATCACGGCGAAGCCAGCCGCTACTTCCACGACCGCGTAGGCTACAACTACCGCATGGAGGGATTCCAGGGCGCGGTGCTTAACGTCAAGCTAAAGCATCTGGACCGCTGGTCGGCGGCGCGTCAGGTTTACGCGCAACTCTACCGCACTCGGCTCGATGATGCGCCCGTCGACTTGCCCGCTGACGACCCCACTTCGGAGTCGGTCTATCACCTGTTCGTCGCCTACGTGGATGACCGCGACCGCGTACGCCGCGAGCTCGAGGAACGCGGCGTCCAGACGGCCATCCATTATCCCTGGCCTGTGCACCTCCAGAAGGCGTATGCCTCGCTGGGTTACACGCCTGGCAGCCTGCCCGTGACCGAGCGCGCCTGCGCGCGCGTCCTGAGCCTGCCGCTCTACCCCGAGCTGACCCGCGAGCAGGTGGAGTACGTTGCCGAGGCACTGATGGCCGTCACGAACGCTGGACGGCCAGCGCCGCAGCGCCGGCATCCCTCACTCACGCCTTAGAATAACATTCATGTAATCGAACGCTGTCCCGGTGAAGCAAACTCGCCATTGTGGGCTACAGCAAAATCCCTAATCCGCTACACTGTAGCGATCTTGCCGCTACGCTCGGCCTGCACGAGCGCTGTCGCGGCGGCCAACACCAGCCCGACTTCGACGCGAAGGGACTCCGTACACTGAATTCCGAATGTTAGCCCACGGCATCGGGCGTTTTGAAATCCTTGGAACTAGCGGGAAGGCACTGCTAGGCAACGAACAAAGAAGAACGTTGGAATCCGCGAAGGGTGTATGCTGTGGGGCGGTCGCGAGTCAAAAAGGAATTCTGGTTAATGTCTGACCACGATTTTGAAGTCATCGCACGGGAGCGGCTCGAGCGGAGCGCCCTGATCGCCCAATCGCTCGCGGCGGACCCGGAGCTAGCAGGGACGATCGCCGCCGCCGCTCGCCTCATCGTGAAAGCCCTGGCGAATGGTCACAAGCTTTTGCTGTTCGGCAACGGTGGCAGCGCCGCTGACGCCCAGCACCTCGCCGCCGAGCTCATGGGGCGCTACCGGGTTGAGCGTCGCGCGCTGCCTGCCATCGCCTTGACGGTGAACACATCATCCGTTACCGCCATTGCGAACGACTACGCGTTCGAGCGGGTGTTCGCTCGACAAGTGGAGGCGCTGGGCGCGGAGGGAGACGTGGCGCTCGCCATCTCGACCAGTGGCGAGTCGCCCAATGTACTGGCCGGCGTCGACGCCGCAAAGCGTAGGGGTCTCGCGACGCTGGGTTTGACCGGCAAAACGGGCGGTCGGCTGAGGCGGCTCGTGGACCTCGCGATTCTCGCGCCCACCGACGACACGCCGCGCGTCCAGGAAGCTCACATCCTCATCGGACACATCCTGTGTGAGCTGGCCGAAAGGGAGTTGGCCCACCCCAAACCTAATCTTTGGGAAGGAGCCGGAAAGGGTCGACCTTTATTCCGAACGAACTGAGGCCTCAAACCACAAAGGCTTGAAGTGCTGGAAAAATTAGACGCGATGAATCCGAGCTTCACGCATCTCCGAGAGAAATCCGACACATGACGAGCGCTGGCGTGGATTCCAAGCCGCAGGGTATATCTATTCCGGTTCCGCTGCCTGCCGGACCACCAAAACGGAGCGTCGCTAGGTTGGTCCTCCCAGGCATCGTCTTGACGCTCGTCTGCCTTGTTCCTTTTCTGAACAAGGGCTACACTATTGACGACCCCGTTTTCCTCCTCGCTGCTCGCCAGATCCTGCACCACCCGCTTCGACCGATGTCATACCCTCTGTGCTGGGGGGCAGCCCAACAATGCACTGATAACGCCGGGGTCGGTTTTCCTGGAAATGCGCAGGGATTAATGGGATACCTACTGGTCCCCGTTATCCTAGCTGGGCGTGCGGAGTGGATGGCCCATCTCCTGCAGATACTGCTCGCGTGTATAGCGGTTTTGGCGATGGTCCGACTCGCGTTGCGTTTTGGCTTCGACCGCGTCCAGGCGGCCGTGGCCGGTCTGATGCTGGTAGCCATTCCGCCATTTCTGTCAATGGCGAGCACCGCGATGCCGGACACGGCCGCCCTCGCTCTCGGACTCAGTGGTATTGAGCGTTTGCTGGCGTGGAAGGCCGAACGGCGCTGGCATCAGGCCGTGATCGCCAGCTTGGCGCTGGGTCTGGCACCCTATGCTCGTCCTCATATGGCCCTGCTGATACTGCTCGGTGGCCTATGGCTGGTCAACGATTTTCGGATGCGAGACGCTCGGCGGCAGTTCCGGTTGGAAGGATACCTATGGCTGCCGGTTCTAATCGCGGCCTGCATCCTCGCCGCCGTGAACCTGCTGACACACGACCCCGGCTCAGTCTCTAGGGCAATCTCTGTATCCTCAGCATCCCTTCCGAGCCGCGCATGGCGGCCCATCAGGTTCGAGCACCTCCCGCGGAATCTGGGCGCATACCTGCTCTACTTGTCATTCCCGATTCCCTTTGCGGCAGTGTGGTTGGCGATGCATTGGCGGAAGGCACCGATGCTCCTGGTACTGCCGGCGGTTTCCGCCCCCATCTTGCACTCCTTGTTGTTTCAGTCGCGGAGCTTGGCGTTGGCGTGGCCAATGGCCGCCGAACTATACGGTTTCGCAGCGATCGGCTCTATGCTCCACCAGTGCGTGCGTGCATGGGACCGGATCGGCCTGCTGCTGAGTCTCTGGTTGTTAATTCCTTTTCCCCTAATCATCTATGACCATCTCCCGATCAAATACTTACTGGCTGTGACGCCCGCTGTTGTATTCATCCTTATTCGGAACCTCTCAATCCTCCCCAGGCGTCGTGAGTTGTCAGCGTATGGCGCAATAGTGCTCGCGTGTGCGGCATATTCGTTCGTGCTCTTGCGAGCTGACGCTGATTTTGCGGAATGCGGTCGCCGAGCAGCGGCAGAATTGATCAAGCCGCACGTGGCCGCTGGCGAGAAGGTCTGGTTCGGCGGCGAATGGGGCTTCTACTGGTATGCACAAGAGGCCGGGGCCAAGTTTGCCAAGCCGGACGAGGCCGGCCCGAATCCAGGAGACCTGCTTGCGGTTGGATTGATGGAACACGGCAAAGTCACGCGCCGTCGTTTCCCCAAGCGCAAATTGATTGACTCGCGCCGCTACGATGCTCCTCATGGCCGTACCATGGGCTACGGCGCCGGTCTTTACAGCAACTTCATGGGCTATTCGCTTTGGGTGTGGAAGCCAGAAACAACCAACGATTACGAGCTTTGGCGGATAGAATAACCCCTCGACCGACGGCAACGCCTGACGGGTTTGCTCGTGCGTAGTCGAGAGCGTTATGAATAAGAGTGTTCTGTAACACGCCTTGCCGTTCTCAGAACGCGTCCAGGCACCAACAATGAGCGAATCGCCAGCGACCGCCGAGGTAGCCAGGGTGCCGGGTCAGGTTCAGCATCTGAGTCCCGGCATCTCATTCGCGCGCCTTCGCGGCGGACGATTGCGGACGCGCCCGGTTCTCTGGGGCCCATACTCAAAATCAGCTCGCTCCTGTTCAACGACACACGTCTTGTACAGAGGCACGGAGAAAACTAGAAGGTCAGAAACCAGAGAGTCAGAGACGGAAATCAGAAGCCGGAAAGTGCAACATAGCTAAGGGCCTTGCGATGCCCACCCAGATCTTCCAACCCGCCTGGATTCGGACGCTCGCGAGCAACATCCCGCCCGAGCAGTTCGGGCGCTACCTGGTGGTTGGCGCGTGCAACACGGTGTTCGGCTACGGAACGTACGCGCTGCTCACCTTCACGCTCACTCGTGTTGTGCCCCACAGCTACATTTTCGCGAGCATGATTGCGGCCCCCGTGAACATCACGTTCTCTTACCTCGGCTACAAATGGCTCGTGTTCAAGACCCGCGGCAATTACCTGCGCGAATGGACTCGCTGCTTTGTGGTGTACGGCAGCTCGATGGTCCTGGGAATTATCCTGCTGCCGCTGGTGGTTGTACTGGTCCGATGGAGCAGCGGGCTCGATCGTTCCGCACCGTACATCGGCGGCGCCCTGGTGATGGGCTTCGGCGTGATTTACAGCTTTCTAGGACACAAGAAATTCTCGTTCCGGGCTCGGGAGTGATCCTCGACTAGAGGAATCCTTGGTAAATGAGGTGCACCGGGAGCAAATCGGGCGGGCAGGCTGCGTGCCATTGCCACTGCCCGGGTGCCGGCTGCCCGCCACGATATTCCAGTTCTGCGTCCGGCGCGGTCGTCAGGGCGCACCGGTAAAGCAGCGAAATAAAGTGCCCGCGGACCTCGCACGTGTGGTCGATGACCTCCGCCACCCACAGCGGTGTAGGCTCAAAGGTGACTTCTGCCCCTAACTCGCTTCGCGCCACCGCCCTCACCCGTTCGGCCGCGGTTTCGCGGAACCGGATCACGCCGCCCGGCAGGTGCCACCCGGCGCCATAAAACTCGTCGGCGCGCCAGGTCAGCAAGGTGCGGTTCTTAGCGTCCTGGATGAGCAGATCGACGTTCACCAGGGGTGTCAGGCGGCTCACCAGCAGAAACAAGTCTTCCGGCATGTCCCGGCGATCGCCGGCCGCCCGCGCTTCAAGATAGCTGGTCAGAAGACGCGCTTCCTCTTCCATTTCCATGGGGTTCACGGTTCGTTCGCCGCCGGCGCTTTCCCCACCTGCTCCTCGCCGCGCAACGGCTCTCCGGGGCTGTGCTCGAAATTGACGCGCTCGCGTTCAATCACGTAAGGTCGATGCTGCACCTGCGTCAGCACGGAGCCGACATACTCGCCGAGGATCCCGGTGGAAACAAGTTGGATCGAGATGAAGAAGAAGGCACCGATCACGAGCGGGGCAATGCCGAGCGAGAACCGGTTCCAGTATAGGAGCTTGTAGACTAGGTAGAAGAGCGAGACCAGCAGGCAGCAGAAGGCGCAGGCGAACCCGGTGAACGTGACCAGACGGAGCGGCACGCGGGAGAGGTTGGTGATCGCCAGCATCGCTATGTCATACAGCGTGTAGAAGTTGTTCTTCGTGAGCCCGTGTTTTCGCGCCGGCTGATGATAGACAACCTCGGCGTGCGGCAAGCCGATCTCCGCAACCAGCCCCCGGAAGTAAGGGTAAGGGTCGTTGAACGCCTTAATGATATCGACTACCTTTCGATCGTAAAGGCCGAAGCCCGTAAAGTTCTCATAGGTTTCGGTATGGGACAGTCGGTTTACGAGGCTATAAAACCGCCTGCGAATCCAGAACATCACCGGGTTCTCGCCGCTCGACTGTTTCACCGCGATGACGATCGGAATGTCCTTCTCCCATTCCCGTATCAGGTCTGGAATCAGCTCCGGTGGATCCTGAAGGTCCGCGCAGATGCCAATGACGGCATCTCCCGAAGCCTGGCAGAGGGCGTGCATAGGAGAACGGATCTGGCCGAAATCACGGGCATTGACGATGATCTTTACGTTGCGGTCGGCTGCCGCAATCTCCTTAAGGATGGGCACGGTGCGGTCGCGCGAGGCGTTGTCGATGAAGATGTGCTCGTAGCGGTAGCATCCGATCGTGGACATCACCGACCGGACCTGCTCGTACACCTCCCGTACGTTGTCTTCTTCGTTGTAACACGGAGTTATGATGGTGATCGACTTCATCGCTTCTCCCCAGCCGTCGAAGCGCCACCGGGCGGGATTGCGAGCTGCACCCGAGTTGTGCGCCCGGCTGGCTCGAAAACAATCCTCGCGTCAGATGACTGCCCGCCAAAGAATAGCAATAACGGTGGGGCTTGTCCAAACCGGTTCCTCCACCGGAGGCTCGGTTCGCTCCGCGCCGCCTTGATCCTGAAAGCAGTCCGCAAACCGCGTGATGATTCGCGTCCGCTCCTCCACCTCCCGAGGCAGCAACCCCGTGCTGTTGCTGATCGCTCGACCGTCAAAACCCGTCCGCATATCCCGCCGCGGCACTGGTTCCTTTTGATTCTGGCCTGTCGGCCAGCCCTACAATTTCCTGTATCGACCAAACGTAATCGCAGACGCCAGCTTCCATGGCGGGAGTGCATCGAATCGTCTCATGGACGCGGGCGAAGTTGTAATACATGAAGTAGAGCGCCACGGCGTAGGCTAGATTCTCAACCTTCTTGGAGTGAGAGTTTGTCAGGCGAGTAAACCGCCGCATACACATCCGCATGGTGAGGTTCTGGCGCTCAACGTAGCTGGTCGAAATGTGCTTCGGATCGGGGCTGCCCATGATTGGCTGGCTCTGACAGGACGTGCATACCGCTGGACTGTAGCGCGTTTCCTCTTGGCTAGACTCATAGGTCTTAACCAGTATGGCATAGTCGATGTCCGCTCCGAACGCGCCTTCCACGGCATCCAGGTAGACCCGAAGGCCGTCCGTGGTCAATTGGACTCGACCTGCAAGCCGAGAGGCCAGATCATCAATGAATATCCTCGCGGTATGTCCGTCACGCCGAGCATGAACGAAGGCACGAGCTTGGTGTCCGCATCGATGGCCACCCAAGTCCAAACGTCGCCATACCCGAACTGGCCTTTTTTGTCGGCGGGGACGTTCTTTTCCTTGGCGTAGCAGAACTGCCAGATTTCATCGCACTGGACACGCTTGCAATTCAGGTTGCGGAGCACACGGTCTTGATAGTCGGCGCAGGCTTGGCCCACGTCAACCAAGAGCCTGAGAACGGTATTCTTCGCCACGCCAGTCATGCGGGATGTGGCGTTGATTGAGCAACCCTCAACCAAGGCCGTAATCACTTGCGCTCGCTTCTCCATGCTCAGTTTGTTCATGTCATTACTGTACCCACAAAAACCAGTCTTGTCAAGAAAAATCTTGCATCCGACCCATTTTTGTTGGTACAATAATTCCATGGCAAAACCAGGAAGACCAAAGAAGGAAAACCCCTTAGACGAGTACATGGAAATTCGGCTATCGGCAGTCGAGAAGGAAGCATTCAGGGAAGCCGCCGACCTCGCCGGGCTCGCACTCGCGACATGGGTAAGGGTGAGGCTTCGCCAAGTGGCAGCAAAAGAGTTGGGGAAGGCCGACCGAACCGTAGCGTTTCTGGAGGCGTGAATCATGCCAAAACCCAAACGTCTGAAACCTATGGATGTAAGCCAGCTTGCAAGGTCAATTGTAGAACGCGCAATTGGCTCGCCGCTGACGCCCCCTAATACGTCGCTTCAAAAGACCCAAGTTACGCCACGCCACAAGAAGAAAACCCGTGCAAAGTAACGATTTAAGCACTACTATCCCCACCGCTCCCTAACGATGGCGTATCCGGCGAATCCCATGGCCACCAGAAATATCACGCCAATGGCAATCATCTGGTGAAGCATGACCCTGGCTACACGGTCGTAGTGACGATCCATGGACGAATCGGCTTTACGCAGCTCACTCAACAGCCTTGAAACCTGCTTGTCGTCGCTGGAATATTGGCTTGTGGTCTGCGAACGTGTCGTCGTCGCCGGAGTCATCATTGATTTCTTTGTAGTCGTCGGAGAATGGGTACGCGAATGGCTGGATTTCCGGCGCGGAACCATACATTCCCCCGAGAAACCTTCGACCCTTATACTTTTTGGCTCTGCGCAGGAATCTGTGAGGAAGTCTGGATTCATGGGGTTAGGCTAGACTGGCTGGGTGCCAACCGATAACGACTTCACAAAGATTCTCAACTGGCCCGGGTACCGCGTCTACCGACACGAGA